>LNFM01000530.1_pt1 | contig 190652 bp, 170 predicted proteins | sample 596031 | NCBI WGS metagenome assembly LNFM01 (sample SAMN04254537, study PRJNA301005) | activated carbon metagenome | isolation source: dual media filters at the Ann Arbor, Michigan drinking water treatment plant | place: USA: Ann Arbor
CTGAGGCGGTCTCCGCTGGCGCTCCGACTGCCCTGCGGTGCTCGGTCCCGCGGCCCCATCGCGGAACTCACTGCGCTCGCTGCGCTCGCTCCGTTCAGACACCCGCGATGAGTCAGTTGACGAATCGCGCTGCGCGCGAGGGCCGCGGGCCCTGTGCTCCTCGGCGCCTCAGATGCGCGCCACAGCCAGCCCCAGCCCACGGGACCCAGTCAGAGTGCAACGTCCGCTACGAGCCGTTAGCAGCCGCCAAGACCCTCAGGCCGTCGCCCCGCCGCACGAAGACCCCGCCCCTGCCGTGCAGCCCAGGCAATGCGGCCCGAAGCGAATCCGCCGCTGCATCAGCGCCGCGAAGTCGAAGTCGAAGATGCTGGGTCGCGCTGAATCCGCCATCTCCACGGGCAATTCGATCTGCTGGTTGAAGTCGCAGTCGTACAGGCGCCCGTCGTAGCCTACGCTCACCAGGCTGCGGCACATCACGCCTTCGGCCGCTTGCGGGTTGAAGGCGCCCAGCAGCTTGTCCATGTAGGCCTCGTACTGCCCCGCCTTGTGCAGATGCAGCGCAAAGCGGTGGATGGGCATGTTGGTGATGGTGTAGAGCTGGTTGAAGACGATGCCGAAGCGCGACTGCAGTTCGCGCTGGTAGTCGGCCTGCAGGCTGGCCTGTGCCGCCGGCAGGTACGGGCCGGCAGGGTTGTAGACCAGGTTCAGCACGAGGCCGCTGCCCGGCTGCCCATAGCCCAGCGCGTTCAGCCGCTTCAGGCCTGCGATGCTCTTGTCGAAGACGCCGCGGCCGCGCTGGGCGTCGGTGAAGTAGGCCTGGTAGTAGGGCAGCGAACACACCACCTCGCAGCCCTGCTCGGCGAAGAAGTCGGGCAGGTGGGCCATGTCCTGGCCGGTCTGCGGGTGCGGTTCATAGCTGACGGTGAGGTTGTGGCGCACCAGCACCTGGCGGCCCAGTGCACGGGCCTGGCGCACCAGCCAGTCGAAGTCGGGGTGCAGTTCAGGCGCCCCGCCAGTCACGTCCAGCGTGCGGATCTCCGGGTGGGCTGCCAGCAGCGCCACGCAGCGTTCCACGCCTTCGCGGCTCAGTGCCTCGGTGCGGGTGGGCGATGCATCGACATGGCAATGCCTGCACACCTGGTTGCACAGCCGCGTGATGTTGACTTGCAGCGTGCTGATGGCCAGCGGCGGCAGCACCAGGCCCTGCCGCGCCAGCAGGGCGTCGAAGTCGTGGCGGGCCTGAGGACGCGGCGCGGCGGGCGGCTCGGCGTGGATCTGCAGCACTGCGCTCATGACACCAGCTTCTCCAGGTGCTTGTGCATCTGCACCGAATGCACCAGCGTGATGCCAGCTTTCATGACCGCGGCCACGTGCACGGCTTCCATCATCTGTTCGGGGTTCGAACCGTTCTCGAGACAGGCCGTGGTGTAGGCGTCGATGCAGTACGCACAGCGTTCGGAATGGGCCACGGCCAGCGCGATCAATGCCTTCTCGCGCTTGCTCAGCGCACCGTCGCTGCCGACGACGGCACCGTAGTACTTGAAGAAGTCCTCGGCATGCTTCGGGCCATGCTCGCCGATGTTGCCGAAGCGGGGCAGATCGTCACTGTCGAAGTAGTTGCTCATGGCATGGATAAGGGCCGTTCGGGAGGGCACAGTCTGCCTCAGCCATCGCAACCTTACCGCGAAGGGCAGAGTCGTGTGGAATCAGACGCGCTATTTGACGCATGGGTTTCACGCGGCCGTGGCACGCTCATTGCTGGAATGAAGTCCAATCGCCCCATGTTGTCGCCCCTGCCCCTGCCTTCTGCCGCCATGCCCTTCGGCAAGCGGCTGAGCTGCGGCATCGTCATCATGAACGACGACGCCGAACTGCTGCTGTGCCATGTCACGGGGCAGGAGCATTGGGACCTGCCCAAGGGAGGCGCCGCCGACGACGAAACCCCGCTGCAGACGGCCCTGCGCGAAACGCGCGAGGAAACCGGCCTGCTGCTGGACACCGCCGGCCTGCTCGACCTGGGCCAGCTGGCCTACCGCTCGCGCAAGGACCTGCACCTGTTTGCCGCCCGCGTGCCGCGCTTCGACCCCGGCCTGCTGTGGTGCGAAAGCCGTTTCGACGACGACGCCAGTGGTGGCCGCCTGCCCGAGATGGACGGCTTCGGCTGGTTCGCATTCGCCGAAGTGCCGGTGCAGTGCACGCGCAAGCTCAGCGCCGTGCTGCGTGAAAGGCTGGACCTGCCTTCACTGCTGGCAGAACTGCGCCAGCGGGAACTCACGGTGCCGCAGATCCTGCCCGCGCCGGCCAGCGTGGCGGCACCGTCGACCTGGTTGCCGCCGCCACGCCTGTTCGCCTGAAGTCGGGGCTCAGTCCGCCAGATGGCTGGCGTCGCCCCAGGCCTCGATGGCCAGGCGGCCGTCGGTCCAGCGCAACCGGTTGATGCCGGTGTTCGGAATCGGGCACTGGCGCAGGCCGTCCAGGGCTTCGTCACGGGCGCTGCGCCACAGCATGTCCAGCACGCCGCCGTGGGTCACCACCACCAGCCGCTGGCCGGCGTAGTCGGCGGCCAGCGATTGCACGGCCTGCCACACCCGGGCGTGGAACTGGCGGTTGCTTTCGCCACCCGGCAGGGCAAAGTCGGCTTGCTGCACCAGCCAGTCGCGCCACAAATCGGGGTGCCGTTGCTGGATGGTGGGAATGTCCAGTCCCTCCAGCAGGCCGAAGCTCTGCTCGCGCAAGCCGGGCACCAGCAAGGGTGCTCGTGACCAGGCCGTGGCCAGCGGGGCAGCCGTTTGCTGCGCCCGCTGCAGGTCGCTGCTGAGCAGCAGCGCCGGGGGTTCGGCCGCCAGGCGTGCGGCCAGGCGTCGGGCCTGGTCCAGGCCTGCGGCGTTCAGCGGCACGTCGATCTGGCCCTGGAAGCGGCCCTGCCGGTTCCAGTCGGTTTCGCCATGGCGGATGAAGACAAGTTCGGTCATGGCGTCTCGTTCAGAAGGGCCAGCACGCGGGCCGTAGCGCGGGCCGGGTCCTCCTCGTGGACCAGGTGGCCACCAGGCCAGGCCTGCACGTCGGCATGGGGCAGATGGCGGGCAATCACCGGGCGCAGCAGGCGTTCGGGGATCCAGCGGTCGCGCGCACCCAGCACCAGGGCCACGGGGCCGCGCAGGCGGCTGCAGTCGGCGTTCAACGCCGGCAGGTCGGCCGCAGCCATGAAGCCGACGGCACCGCGCACATGGGCGCGGTCGGCGAACAGGCGCTTGTAGGGTGCACGCTGGGCCGGCGACAGCTGTGAACCCGTGCTGCCCAGCAGCAGGTCGATCAGGCCGCTGGGCGAGGCCAGGCGCGCCATCAGGCCGGCCACGGGGCCGGCGGTGGCGACCGGATTGACCCAGGGCGCCAGCCAGCGGGTGTAGGCCTCGGGCGGGGCCACCAGCGAAGGGGCGAAGCCCAGCACCTTCGGCGCCTGGCCGGGGCCGTCCAGCGCCAGGCGCAAGGCCAGGGCGGCGCCGGCCGAGTGCCCCGCCACCAGTGCCGGCGCCGGCAGTTGCAGCGCGGCCAGCAGCGCCAGCAGGTGCTGGCTCATGCGCGGCAGCGTCAGGTCGGCCAGCTGGGCGCCGGTGGTCCAGCCATGGCCGGGCAGGTCGGGCACGACGACGGTGGCCTGGGCCGCCAGCGTCGGCAGCAGCCCGGCCCAGGAATGGGCCGATCCGCCGGTGCCGTGCAGCAGCAGCAGGATCGGGCCCTGGCCGGCCACCTGCACGTGCCAGTCGATGGCGCCCACGCGCAGGCTGCGGCTGTGCTGGCGCTGCGGCCAGTCTGCCGGCACGCGTGCCACGGACGGGTGGGCGCCGGGGCCCGCCGGGGCCGTCACGGCCGCATCACTTCGCGAAGAGCTGGCCGATGTCGCGGAAGGCCTTGAACTCCAGCGCGTTGCCGGCCGGGTCGCGGAAGAACATCGTGGCCTGTTCGCCCACCTGGCCGGCGAATCGGATGTAAGGCTCGATGACGAACCTGCAGCCCTGCGCGCGCAGCCGCTCTGCCAGCGCGTGGAAGTCGTCCCAGGCCAGCACCACGCCGAAGTGAGGCACCGGCACGTCGTGGCCGTCGACTTCGTTGTGGTGGTCGCCCCGGCCCGGGTCTGCCGGGGCGGCCGGGCGCGGTGGCGACAGGTGGGCCACGATCTGGTGGCCGAAGAAGTCGAAATCGATCCACTCGGCGCTGCTGCGGCCTTCGGCACAGCCCATGACCTGGCCATAGAAGTGGCGGGCACGGGCGAGGTCGTCGACGGGAAAGGCCAGGTGGAACGGGGCAAAGGCGGGCATGGCTGGAACGGGCTTCGCTGCGAAGCCCGCATTGTCAGTGCTTGTGGTGCTTGTGCTCGTCCGGGGCTGCCGCCGGCATGCCCGACGGTGCTCTGGGCTGCACCTTCACGTCGACCTTCACTTCGCCGGCCTTCTCGAACTTCAGCGTCAGCGGGAAGCTGCTGCCGGTCTTCAGCGGCGACTTCAGGTCCATGAACATCACGTGCAGGCCGCCGGGTTTCAGGTCGACGGTCTGGCCGGCGGGCACCTCGATGGTGTCGACCTGGCGCATGCGCATCACGTCGCCTTCCATCGTCATGGTGTGCAGTTCGACGCGGCCGGCAACGCTGGTGCTGGCGGCCACCAGGCGGTCATTGGCGGCGCCGCCAACGATGCGCAGGAAGCCGCCACCGCCGGCCTGGCCCTGGACGGTGGGGCGGGCCCAGGGGTTCTCGACCTTGACGGCCTGGGCCCAGGCGGCGGCGCTGGCCAGGGCGAGGGTGCTGGCGATGAGGGTGTTCTTCAGGAACATGGGAGGTCTTTCCACGACGAGGATGGCGAACCAGACGATGGCGGCCAGGCGGCGGCGCAAGGTGTTCACGGCCAGCGGAGTGTAGCCAGCAGCACGTGCCCCTGGTGATAATCCACTGTATGGCCATCCAGACCGACGACTTCGCTTCCCAGCCCGCCCCGACGCGCCGTGTCGTCAGCGCCGCGGCGGCTTCACCGAACGAAGAAGCCATCGAACGTGCGCTGCGCCCCAAGGGCCTGGCCGACTACGTGGGCCAGGCCAAGGCGCGTGAACAGCTGGAGATCTTCATCCACGCCGCGCGCGGCCGTGGCGAAGCTCTAGACCACGTGCTGCTGTTCGGCCCGCCTGGCCTGGGCAAGACCACGCTCAGCCACATCATCGCCAGCGAACTGGGCGTGAACCTGCGCCAGACCAGCGGCCCGGTGCTGGAAAAGCCCAAGGACCTGGCGGCGATCCTGACCAACCTGGAAAAGAACGACGTGCTCTTCATCGACGAGATCCACCGGCTCAGCCCGGTCGTCGAAGAGATCCTCTACCCCGCGCTCGAGGACTACCAGATCGACATCATGATCGGCGAAGGCCCGGCCGCGCGCAGCATCAAGCTCGACCTGCAGCCCTTCACCCTGGTGGGCGCCACCACGCGTGCGGGCATGCTCACCAACCCGCTGCGCGACCGCTTCGGCATCGTCGCGCGGCTGGAGTTCTATACCGCCGAAGAGCTGTGCCGCATCGTCACGCGCTCGGCCGGCCTGCTGAAGGTGCCCACCGACGCCGAGGGCGCGCTCGAGATCGCGCGCCGCAGCCGCGGCACGCCGCGCATCGCCAACCGACTGCTGCGCCGCGTGCGCGACTACGCCCAGGTCAAGGGCGCCGGCCACATCGACATCGGCATCGCCGACCGCGCGCTGAAGATGCTGGACGTCGACCCGCAGGGCTTCGACGTGATGGACCGCAAGCTGCTGGAAGCCGTCATCCACCGCTTCGACGGGGGTCCGGTGGGCCTGGACAACGTGGCCGCGGCCATCGGCGAGGAAAGCGGCACCATCGAGGACGTGATCGAGCCTTATCTCATCCAGCAGGGTTATCTCCAGCGCACCCCGCGCGGGCGGGTGGCCACGGCGGCTGCGTGGAAGCACCTGGGGCTGACGCCGCCGGTGCGGCCGGCGGCCGACGACCTGTTCGGCGGCTGAACCACCGGCGCTGCACGGCGGCGGCTGCCACCGCGATGGCCGCGCACAGCCAGGCCGACCACAGCACATGGCTGGCGAAGTGCGCGCCGCGCAGCACCTGCACCGCGCCATAGCCCAGGCCCAGCAGCGCCACCGCCGCGGCCAGCCCGTGCGCCGCGCCCGGGCGGTGGTCACGCCACAGGAACACCACGCCAGTGAAAGCCAGCACCGCCACCGCGTGGCCCGAGGGGAAGCAGTGTCCCGGCCCGCCGTCGGCCACCGCCAGCAGCCAGTGCGGCACGTGAGGCACCTTGCCGCCGAAGGGCTCCAGGTCCCAGGGGCAGCTGGTGGCGCTGGCCCGCTTCAAGCCGGGCACCAGCACGGCGCTGGCCAGCACCACGGCCAGCCAGAACACGCGTTCACCGCGCGGCGGGCCCTGCCGGGTGAAGGGTCGCCAGGTGTCGAAGGCCAACAGCGCCAGCAGCAGCCAGGCCAGCATCCGACCGCCCTGGTGCAGCGCAATCAGCAGCGGCGCGTCGCGCCAGGCGAAGCCCTGCGGGCCGGCGAACAGCTGCATCAGTGCCATGTCGGCGCCACTGGCTTCCCAGGCCAGCAGCGGCAGCAGCGCGGCCAGCAGCCAGGCCGTGTCGCGCCGGCCCGGGCTCAATGCGGGCCCTTCGCAGGGGGCGGGCCGGCGCGGCATGACGCGCTCAGGTCGTAGGCCGGCACGTGCAGCGCGGTGCGCAGGTCCAGCAGCCCCAGCACGGTGTGGAACAGGTGGTCGTGGGCGACGGGTGCTGCGGCCTGCCGTGTCAGTGCGGGCAGCAGGCAGCCAGGGCGCAGCCCCGCGGCGGCTTCCAGGCCGGGGCTGAACCAGGCCACCATCGGCACCTGTTTCTGCACGTCGGGCGCGATGGCATAGGGCATGCCGTGCAGGAACAGCCCGTGTTCGCCCAGCGACTCGCCGTGGTCGGACACGTAGATCAAGGCCGAATCCACGGTCGCGGCCTCGGCCTGCAGCGCGGCGATGGCGGTGGCCAGCACGTGGTCGGTGTAGAGCAGGGCGTTGTCGTAGGCGTTGACGATCTGCGCGGGTGTGCATTCGCGCAGGTCGTCGCTGCTGCAGGCCGGCTGGAAGCGCGCGAAGGCCGGCGGCACGCGGCGGTGATAGGCCGGCCCGTGGTTGCCCAGCATGTGCAGCACCCAGAGCTGTGTGGTGGGGCCGACGCTGGCGGTGTTTGCGACGGTGCCTGTGACGGTGTTTGCGGCAGCGCGCAAGCGCTGCGGCAGGTCGCCGATCAGGCCTTCGTCCAGGCACTGTCCGCCGGCGCACAGCCCCGGGGCCTTGGCCGCGCTCACGGTGTCGCCGGGCAGGGTGTCGCACACGCCCTTGCAGCCGCTCTGGTTGTCGCGCCAATGCACGGCCACGCCGGCGCGTGCCGCCACGTGCAGCAGCGATTCCTGGCCGCGGATGCGGCCCTCGTCGTAGTCGCGCCGGCCCACTGGCGCGAACATGCAGGGCAGCGAGGTCTCGGTGTTGGTGCCGCAGGCGGTCACAAGGCTGAAGTTGACGAGCGAGCCGCTGTTTGCCGCCGGGTTCAGCAGCCGGTGCGCCAGCTCGGGCGTGGTCTGGCGGGCGTAGCCGTTCAGGCCCCAGTTCGCGGCTCGCGCGGTCTCGCCCACGACCAGCACCACCACCAGCGGCTTGCGCCGTGCGGCCCAGGACGGCCCGGGCTGCACGTCCAGCCCGATGGGCTGGCGCGGCTGCGCGGCGCCGCGCGCGTCGGCCGCGGCCACCGCCGCCATCGACCAGACTACGTTGGCCGGGGTGATGAGATAACGCAGCTCCTTGTGGTTGCGCATCAGCGAAGCCAGCGGCTGGAACACCGCCAGCACCGCCCCCGCCACCACCGCCACCGCCAGCAGCAGCACCATCAGTCGCAGTGCCATGGCGCGCCACAGCCGGCGCGGGCCGGGCGCGATGCGCACCTGCCGCAGCAGCAGCAGCGGCAGCCCGGCGTACAGCGCCAAGTGTAGCACCAGTTCGCCGGTGAACAGCTCGCGCGCTTCCGCCGGGTTGGAGTGCAGGGCGTTGCGCAGCATCGTGGGGTCGAGGTAGACGCCATAGGTCGTCATGAAGTGGCCGCCGAGCGCGGTCACCACGGTCACCAGCGCCAGCAGCGGCTTGAGCCAGCGCCGGTGGGCCAGCAGCGCCAGCAGCAGCACGTTCAGCCCCACCAGCGCCAGCAGCAGCGCGGCCGCGAAGCCCCAGGCCGTGGGGTCTGCCAGCTGCCGGCCGTGCAGCGCCGCGTTCAGGAAGCCGCGGTTGGCCGACAGGGCCCAGAACAGCGCGGCCAGCAGCATCAGGATCTCGGCCGAGACCTCGAAGCCGGCGCTGCCCGGGGCGGCGTGAAGCCGGCGGGGCCGGGTGGGGAGCGGGTTCGGATTGGCAGGCATGGCCAGCGATTCCGCGCCGCCCAGATGAAGCCCAGCTGAAGCCGAGGGGTGGTAACTTGCGCGTTGCTCCCGCCAGATTTCCGCCCTGCCTGCAACCCCTCCCCGCACCCCTGCCATGCGCCTGCTGCTGCTCGAAGACGACCCTCTGCTCGGCGACAGCCTGAGCGAATTCCTGCGTGCCGAAGGCCACGGCGTGGACTGGTGCACCAGCCTGCACCAGGCCCTGGCGATGCGCGGCGAACCCTTCGACGTGCTGCTGGTGGACTGGCAGCTTCCCGACGGCTCGGGTCTGGACTGGCTGCGCGCCCAGCGCGCCCGCGGCGACCGCACGCCGGCGCTGATGCTGACGGCGCGCGACCGGCTGTCCCAGCGCGTGGAGGGGCTGGACGCCGGCGCCGACGACTACCTGGTCAAGCCCTTCGCCCCCGAGGAACTGGCCGCGCGCTTGCGCGCGCTCGGCCGCCGCATCGCGGGCGGCGGCGCGGCGCTGCGCCGGCTGCAGGCCACCGGCGGCGAGGAAGCTGGCGGTGGGGGCGGTGATGTGGTCGTGGACCTGACCGCACGCTGCGTGCGCGTCGGCTCGTCCACGGTGCCGCTGACCGGGCGCGAGTGGGCGATCCTCGAAGCCCTGGTGCTGCGCGCCGGTCGCATCGTCGCGCGCGACGAACTCGAGCGCCTGGTCTTGGGCTTCGACGCCGAAGTGGCCAGCAACGCGCTGGAGGTGCATGTCTCGGCGCTGCGCCGCAAGCTCGGGCGCGAGCACATCGAGACCGTGCGCGGGCTGGGCTACCGCATGGCCGTGGCATGACCCCGCCTGTGCAGGCGCGCGCTGCGCGGCTGCCGTCCATCGCCACCCGGCTGGCGCGCGCTCTGATCGGCTTCTCGCTGTTCTGGGGCGCCACGGTGGGCGTGGCGGTCTGGCTGGCCGCGGTGTCCGAAGTCGATGAGCTGCTCGACGCCGGCCTGCTGTCCTCGGCCACGCTGATGGCGGCGCTGGCCCAGCCCGCGGGCGCCCCCGGGCCTCACGAGGTGGCGGCGGTCTGGGCCGGTGGCGCGCCGGAACACTTTGCCTGGCAGGTGGTGGGCGCCGACGGCCGCCTTCAGCTGCGTTCGCCGCTGGCGCCGGCCACGCCCTGGCACCAACAGGCGCGCGCGGGTTTCAGCGACGTACCCGCGTGGCGGCTGTACGGCGTGGCCCTGCCCGAAGCCGGCGGCCGTGCCCGGATGCTGTACGCAGCGCAGACGCGCGAGGAACGCACCGAGGCGCGGGCCGAAGTGGCGCTGGCCGCGGTGCTGGCGGCGCTGGCGGTCGGCCTGCTGGGGCAGCTGTGGTTGCGCGGCCAGGTGCAGGCCGAACTGCGCCCGCTGCAGACGCTGTCGGCCCGGCTGGCGCGCTTCGACGTCGACGCCGGCGCCAGCCCCGACCGGCTGGGCGCGGCCGAGCGCGCCGAACTGGCCCCGGTGCATGAAGCCGTCGACGCGCTGGTCGCGCGCCTGGCCACCCGGCTGTCGAACGAACGTGCGTTCTCCGCGCACGCCGCCCACGCCCTGCGCACGCCGCTGGCCGGCATCGACGCGCAGCTGGCACTGGCGCTGCGCGAGGCCGCGCCGCCGCTGGCTCAGCGCCTGCAGCGCGTGCGCGACGCCGCCACCCGGCTGCAGGGCGTGGTGGCGGCGCTGCTGGGGCTGTTCCGCGCGGGTTCGGGCGTGGACAAGGCCGATGTGGACGTCTCCGCCTTGCTGGCCCGCCTGCCCGCGGCGGGGCTGGACGTGCAGGTGCCGCCCGGCCTGCGGGTCCACGCCGACGCCGACCTGCTGGCCGCCGCGCTGGTGAACCTGCTGGACAACAGCCACCGTCACGGCGCCCGGCAGCTGCGCGTGAGCCAGCCCGCGCCGCAGCGGCTGCGCCTGCACGACGACGGCCCCGGCGTGGCCGAGCCGCAACGCCTGCGCCTGCAGCAGGCGCTGGACAGCCAGGCCTACGAAGGCCACACCGGCCTGGGCCTGATGCTCGCCGACCGTGTGGCCCGTGCCCACGGCGGCAGCGTGCACCTGCCACCCGCCGACGGCGGCTTTGCCGTCGAACTGACGCTGTGAACCATGAGGCCTGAACCCTCGCGCCCCCTCGCCCCCATCCCCGACGCGACCGCGACCGCGACCGCGACCGCCGCCCCGGCCCCGGCCGTGACGCCTTCGTTCAAGAGCCGCGGCGGCCTGCAGCGCGTGTGGCGTGCTGCGGGCCACTCGCTGGCCGGTCTGCGCGCCGCGCTGCGCCACGAGGCCGCATTCCGCCAGGAACTGGCGCTGGGGCTGCCGCTGCTCGTGTTGGCCTGGGTGCTGGCGCCTACGCGCTGGCAGGCGCTGGCGCTGTCCGCGTCCATCGCGCTGGTGTGGATCGTGGAGCTGCTGAACTCGGCGCTGGAAGCCGTGGCCGACGCGGTGTCCACCGAACACCACCCGCTGCTGGGTCGGGCCAAGGACCTGGGCAGCGCCGCGGTGTTCCTGACGCTGGGGCTGTGCGCGGCCACCTGGGCGGTGGTCTTCTGGCCATGAGTGGTGCCCCCGGGCTCGCTGGCGGGAAGCTTGGACTGGGTGCTACTGCCCCTGCAGGTGGGCGTCGTCGTTCCAGCCCACCAGCGAAAAGCCTTCGCCATTGAACAGCACGCGGTTGATGCGGGCATTGGCGCACAGCCAGCTGCGCGGCGCCTGCAGGTGCTGGTGGGTGGCGGCGCGGTACAGGCTGTCGAGCAGGCCGCCGTGCGCAAACACGGCAATCACCTGCCCGGGGTGGCGCGCGCACAGTTCGGCATAGATGGCGATGCTGCGTTCGTGGAACGCCAGCAGGGTCTCGCCACCGGCCGGGCCGAAATCGGGGTCGCGGCGGCGCCAGGCGGCCGCGCCTTCGGGCCAGCGCTGGTGCAGTTCTTCGTAGGTACAGCCCTGCCATTCGCCGAAGTGGCGTTCGCGCAGGCGTTCGTCAAGCTGCACCGGCAGCCCGGCCGGGCCGGCAAAGGCGGCCGCGGTGTCGGCCACGCGCGCCAGGTCGCTGCTGTAGACCACCTGCACGCCGGCGTCCTGCATGGCCTGGCCCAGGCGCCTGGCCTGCCAGCGGCCCAGCTCGTTCAGCGGGACGTCGAGCTGGCCCTGGATGCGCTGCTCGACGTTCCAGTCGGTTTCGCCGTGGCGCAGCGCGATCAGCTGCGTCGCTTCAGACACCGGCGTCGATGAGCCGCTGGTTGAGCGTGTAGGTGCCCGAGAACGTGGCTTCGCCCAGCACCCGCCCGGCGAGCTTTTCGCGGACCTGCGGGCCAGTGAACACGCCCTCCAGCGCCAAGCGCGGCACCGACACCGCGTACAGCGTGAACACGTAGTGGTGCACCAGCGAGTCGTTCCAGGGCGGGAAGGGGCCGTCGTAGCCGAAGTACTGGCCGGCCATTTCCGGATGCCCGGCAAACCAGCCCGTGTAGTCGTTCAGCCCGTGGCGGGCGCCGTTCAGGGCCTGCGGCCCGGGCTTGCCGCGAGCGGTGAAACCGCGGCTGAACTCGCCTTCGGCAATCTCGCGCGGCAGCGGCGGCAGGTCGACCAGCACCCAGTGGAAGAAGTCCACGCGGGGCAGTTCGGCGGGCACTTCGCGGCCGGGCTGGTTGACGTCGTCGCCGCGGCTGGGCACGTCGAAGTCGTGGCAGATCAGGGCCATCGACTGCGTGCCCGCCGGCAGTTCGTCCCAGGCCAGGTGCGGGTTCAGGTTGTCGCTGAAGGTGGCTGCGCCCTTGCCGTCGGCGCGGCCGGCGGCATAGCGCTCGGGGATGCGGTCACCGTTGGTCCAGCTGTTGCTCCAGAGCTTCATGGCGTTGTCCTCGAGAGGGTCTTGTTCAGGAATCGGTCAGACACCCCAGACCACCGGATGGCCGGCGGCATGGGACTGGCGCAGCATCTCCACCATCGGCCACAGGCGCTGGCGCAGTGTGACCACCGGCGCGTCTGCGGCTTCGGCTTCGGCTTCGTCCTGGCCGGCAGGCCCGGCCTGGGTTTCGGCGGCGACGGCCGCTTCCAGCGTGGCCAGGACGGCGGGAATGGCCGCGGCTTCGAAGATGCCGCGCGCCGCGGGTTCCCGGCCCAGCAGCCGCAGCAGCCGGTCGCCGTGCTCGCCGAGCATGACCAGGTCGCCGCAAGCCTTGCTTTTGAACTTGTAGATCATGGCGCTGCTTTCACGGACTGCGAAACCGTGATTGTGCTGCCAAGCCCGCGGCAAGGCCGCCGGCCGCCGTGGCTCAGCTGCGCACCAGGCGGATGCGGCGCTGGTGACGCCGGGTCGACGCCTCCGACGACAGCAGCGCAGCCGGCGCCACCGGCGGGCCCAGCAGCTGCTCGAAACTGAGGCTGTCCACCCCCGGCGAGAACAGGAAGCCCTGGAATTCGCTGCAACCGGCTTCCAGCAGGAACCGGCGCTGGTCCTCTGTTTCCACGCCTTCGGCGATGACCCTCATGCCCAGGGCCTGTGCCATCTGCAGGATGGCGCGCACGATGCCGACGTCGCTGTCGTCCAGGGGCAGGCCGCTGATGAAGCTGCGGTCGATCTTCAGCTTGTGGATCGGGAAGCGTTTCAGGTACGCCAGGCTGGAATAGCCCGTGCCGAAGTCGTCGATCGACAGCTTCACGCCCAGCTGCGACAGCGCGCCCAGGCGCTGCAGCGCGTCGGCGGCGTCGTGCACCAGGATGCTCTCGGTCAGCTCCAGCTCCAGCAGATGCGGCGGCAGGCCGCTGACCGCCAGCACGTTGGCCACGCGGTCGATGAACTGGCTTTGCTGGAACTGCAGCGCCGAGACGTTCACCGCCATCGGCATCTGGTAGCCCCGCTGGTGCCACAGTGCCGCCTGGCGCACGGCCTGCGACAGCACCCAGTCGCCGATGGCGACGATGAAGCCGCTGTCTTCGGCCACCGGGATGAAGCGGGCCGGTGCGACCTCGCCCAGTTCGGGGTCGCGCCAGCGCAGCAGGGCCTCGGCGCCGACGATGATGTTGTCCGTCATCCGAACCTGCGGCTGGTAGTGCAGGCGGAAGCGGTTGCTCACCAGGGCCTGGCGCATGGCGTGGTCCAGCCGCATGTGGGAACGCCGGTCGCCTTCGGCGCGGGCCTGGTGCAGGCTGAAGTTGGCGCGCCCGCCCTGCTTGACCTTGCGCATCGCGCTTTCGGCGTGGCGCACCAGGTCGTCAATGCAGTTGCCGTGGGAAGGGAACAGCGCCATGCCGATGCTGCATGTCAGCGTGAACTGGGCGCCTTCCACATTGCAGGGCTGGGCCACCACGTTCAGCAGCCGGCGCGCACTGGCCTCTGCGGCCAGGGCGTCGGCGGGGCAGAGCAAGGCGGCGAACTGGTCGCCGCCCATGCGCGCCAGCAGGTCGGGTTCGCGCAGGCAGCCCTGCATGCGCTGGCCCACGTCCAGCAGGACGCGGTCACCGATGTCGTGGCCCAGGCTGTCGTTGATCTGGCGGAAATGGTCCAGGTCGATGACCAGCAGCGCGAAAGGCTTGCCGCTGCTGCGTGCGGCAGCGGCAGCGTCGGCGAATCGGCTGGCCAGGCGGCGGCGGTTGGGCAGGCCGGTCAGGGCGTCGCTGAAGGTCAGGGCTTCGATGCGCTCGTCGGCGGCAATGCGCTCGGTCAGGTCGCGGAAACTCCAGACCCGGCCGGAGGCCTGGCCGTCGCTGTACAGCGGCCGGGTCACGCGTTCCAGGATCTGGCCGCTGCGCAGGCGCAGCCGGTCGCTGGCGTGCAGCAGCGGGGCCTGGTTCAGGGTGTCCAGGCGCGGCTGGTAGTCGGCGCGGTCGGCCGCGTGGTCAGCCAGCCAGCGGTGCACGGCCTCGTCGTCGCGCTGGTGCATCAGCTCGGCAGGCAGGCCCCAGATCTGCGCGAAGCGGCGGTTGAAGGCGCGGATGCGACCGAACAGGTCGGTCACCAGGATGCCGTCGGCCGTGCTCTCCAGCGTGGCCTGCAGTTCTGACAGCAGCGACTCGCGCTCGCGTTCGGTTCGTTCCTCGCTGCTGCGGTCGCGCAGCAGCACCAGCGCATGGGCTTCGCCGACGAAGCGGATGCTGCGGCTGGCATGCACCTGGCGGCCGTCGGCGGTGGTGACGACGGTGTCCGACAGCAGCGCGCCGCGCTCGCCTGCAGCGCAGGCGTCCCAGAACGCCAGGTCCTCCGGCGAAGCCGCCAGCACCAGCGCCGACTGGCCCACCAGCTGCACCGGCGTGCAGCCCAGCATGTCGCCGGCGGCCGCGTTGGCGGCCACCACCTGCTGGCTGGCCAGGTCCACCAGCCAGGCTGCGTGGGGCAGGCCTTCCAGCAGGGCTGACCAGGGGGCAGGCGCCGGGCCGTTCATGCCGCGGTCTCCGGCCGCGGCGAGGTGGGTGCCAGTGCCTCGAAGTAGTAGGCCACGCGCGGGCGCGGGTCCAGGTACTCCAGCGTGGCCGGCGGCAGCTTGGCGGCCACCAGGCTGCGGCGGATGCCGATCTCGGGCTGCTCTTCCAGATTCAGCAGCAGCGCCTCGCTGCGCGGCACCTTCGGGTCGTGCACCAGCACGCGCGGCTTCAGCGGGCGCGACGAATTCACGCCCACCACCATCGCGTAGCGGTCGTCGGTCAACTGCACCAGTGAACCCGCCGGGTACACGCCCATCATCCTGATGAAGGCCGACAGCACCTGGGCGTCGAAGCGGTTGCGGCCCTGCGCGAACAGCATCGACACCGCTTCATGCGGGGTCAGCGGGTGGACCCGGGCCGGCGGGTTGCACAGGTTGTCGTAGCGGTTGACGATGGCCACGATGCGCGCCGGCTGCGTCATCTTCTCGCCCGTCAGGCGCAGCGGAAAGCCCGTGCCGTCGGCATGTTCGTGGTGTTGCGCCAGCACCGCCAGCGCACCGGGCGACAGCCCCAGCCGCCGCCCCTGGACCAGGCCCTTGGCGACATGGTCGCGATAGCCGCTGGTTTCCGCGGCGGTGAAGCCGTCTTCGGCGTGGCGCAGCCTCTCGGGCAGGTCGAACTTGCCGATGTCGTGCATCAGCGCGCCCACGCCCAGGTCCAGCAGGTCCGCCTGCGGCAGCTTCAGCGTGCGGCCGATCAGCATCGACATGACCGACACGTTCAGCGCATGCGCCGCGGCGCGATCGCCCCCGGCGCCGTTCACCAGGCGGATGGCGATGTCGCAGTCGCCGAGCAGCTCGGTCAGCATGCCCTCGGCGAGCGCGGTGCTGCATTTCAGTGCCGCGTCGGGGCGGGTGCCCAGCACCGCGGTGGCTTCACGCCAGTGGCGCGCGGCTTCGCCGTACTGGCGTTCGCAGCGCTGCACGGTCGCGCGCTGGGCTTCCAGCGCGCGGCGGCGTTCCAGCTGCACGGGGTCGGGTTCGGGTGGCGCGGCCGGGGCAGCGGCCTCGGTTGCCGGCTCGGCGCCAGCGGCTTTTGCGGCTGCGTCTGCACAGGCCTCGGCGGGCAGTTCGCTCTTGTCGGGCGACCAGCGCACCTGCTTCAGGCCCAGCCCGCGCAGCGTGGCCAGCTGCTCGTCGCTGCCGATGAGGAAGGCCGAGCGCGGGAAGGGATGCGACAGCCAGCCACCTTCCAGGTGTACGTACATGCCGATGCGCAGTTTTTCGACGGCGATGGTGCTGAGCATGGGTTTCCCGCTGGAAGCACCACCCCACGTGGCGCCCGACAGCCTGATTTCGGACGCCCGGCTTGGAAACTTGAATCAGCCGCAGCGGGCCCGCCGCCTGCGCTGCAGCCGTGAAGAAGTTCACGCAGCCCGACGCGCCCGTTTCGAAGCGGCAGCCCGTTTCCTGGCGGGTGGCGCCACAGCCGGTGCCACCGCGCCGGGTGCCGCCAGCACCAGCCGCAGCGAAAAGCTGGCCAGCGTGCCGCTGTCCTGGGCTGCGGCGTCCTGCACCTGCAGGGTCCAGCGCCCGGCGCAGGCCTTGCCGGCAAACGCCGCCAGGGCCGGCGTGTTCTGGGCGTCGTAGACCTGCTTCAGGCTGTTGCGGGTGCCGCCTGCGCGCCGGTGCAGCACCACCGCCGGCAGGCGCAGGCCGGGTGGCGGCAGCAAGCTGATGACGAGGTCGCCGATGTAGCTGTGCAGCAGGTCCACGGCCGCGCTCACGGCCTGCACCGGCGTTTCTTCGCTCACGTCCAGCGCGAAGCGCACCGTGCCCAGGTCGGGCAGGGGCGCGTCGAAGCGGCGGCTGACGGTGACTTCGTTGCGCGGCTGCGGGCGCGCCAGTTCCACCGCGCGCAGCGCATTCACCCGGCCCCAGCCATACAGCGCACTGCGGCCGGTGGCGTCGTAGGCGCCGGCCTGCGGGTCGATGCGGTCGCAGGCGCGCCGCAGCACGTCGGCCACGTCGCTGCGGCGCAGCCCCGGCTGCACCGCCAGCACCAGCGCAGCCACGCCGGCGGCCCCGGGGCAGGCGCTGCTGGTGCCACCGAAGCTGTTGGTGAACAGGCCTGCGGCGTCGCCTTCGCCGCCCGGGCCGCCGCGGCCCCGGTTGTAGCCCGGCGCGCCGCTGCGGTCGGTGGTCCAGATGCCCGGGGTCAGCGGGGCGGGGTGGTTGGCTTCGGGCAGTTCGAAGTCGCTGCTGGGAAAGCTGCACCAGATGGCGCGGCCGAAATCGCTGTAGACGGCGCGGCGGCCGCGGTCGTTGCAGGCGGCCACCGCCAGCACCGCGGGGTGGCTGGCATAGCCGTCGTTGTCGACGCTTTCATTGCCGTTGCCGGCGGCGAACAGCAGCACGCAGCCCTTGCCGCCGCGGCCCTGGGTGGCGGCGTAGTCCATCGCCAGCCGGGTGCTGGCGGGCAGCGGGGCCACGGCCTGGTGGGCGGGGTCGCTGGGGTCCCACCAGTTGCCGTCGGGCGGGCCCCAGCTGCAGCTGATGATGTCGGCGCCCTGGTCGGCGGCGTAGCGGAAAGCCTCGGCCTCGGCCATCGAACCCAGCCCGGCCTGCAGCCGGATCGGCATCAGCCGCGCCGCCGGCGCCACGCCGCTGGCGCCGGTGCTGCCGTTGGCCACGGCCACGCCGGCGCAGGCCGTGCCGTGGTTGTTGACGGCCAGGCGCGGGCGCGGGTTGTCGCTGCGCGGCAGCATGTCCTGGGGCGCGACGATCTTGCCGGCGCCGGTGAATTCGACATGGTCGATGTCGATGCCGTCGTCGATGACAGCCACCGTGACGCCCTCGCCCCGGGTGATGGCGTGCGCGGCCTCGACATTGGCGTGGGCGTCGATGTCGACCTGGCCCACACGTGTCTTCTTCAGGTGCCACTGCTGCGCGAAGATCAGCCTGGCGCTGCGCTCGCGGATCAGTTCCGGGTGGCTGAATTCCACGTCGGGCCGCTGCAGCAGGGTCTGGGCGATGTCGAACACCGCCTGCCCGGTGCCTTCGGGCGCGGCACACACGAAGGCGTTGACGGCGTAGCGCGGTTCGTCCTTCACGGTCAGCCCGGCGGCCTGCAGCACCGCGCGGCAGGCGGCCGGGTCGGCGCTGTCGACGAACTTCACGAACAGGTTCTCGGTGTACAGCACCGGGGCCTTGCTCTGCGCGTCGACGAGCACGCCGCCGGCAAAGCGCACGTCGGGCGCGGCGCGCAGCGCGGTCTTGCGGGCTTCCAGGCTGGGGCCACCGCGGCGCAGCGGCGCGCGGTAAACCCGCACGCCGGCTTCGGGGAAGTCCAGCACCAGGCTGCAGTCGGTCACGTGCGCCGACCAGGGGCTGGCCACCGGCGACGTGCCGCGGGTCAAGGGCCGGCCGCTGCGGGTGCGCACCGCAAACAGGTCGGGGCTGGCCTCGAGTTCGAACGAAGCTTCGTCCTTGCGGCCAAAGTGCACGGTGGGCATGGGGGTTCTCCTGGAGCGTGATGACAGGCCTGCGGGAAGGCGGGCCGGCTGGCCGGCGTCGGGCCACGAGGGTGCAGAGTGCCCGAACTTCGCATCTGCCGACATCCCCAGGCGTGATCATGGGCAGTTTGTCGCGTCCGTGCACTGCTGACCGGACAGCCTGCGACTGTGCCGTTAGCCTAGACTGGCCGGCCCTGCTGTCTACCGGGTTCCAGCATGCATCTGCCCCACTTCCGCGGTCTTCGCGCGTTCGCCGCCGTGCTGGCCCTGGCCGCCGCTTCTGCCGCTTCTGCCACCGCCGCGGCTGAAACCGCAGCCCCTGCAGGGGCCGCCCTGCCAGCGCCCGGCCAGCCGCTGCCGGCCGAACACTTCCTGCGCCCGCCACAGTTCGGCGAGGTGGCGGTGTCGCCTTCGGGCCGGCGCATGGCCGTGGTGCTGAGCGCCGAAGGTGGACGCCGGGTAGCGGCGGTGGCTTCGCTCGACAGCCCCGGCGACTTCAAGGTCGTAGGCGCCTTCTCTAACGCCAACGTCAACGGCGTGACCTGGGTCAACGACGACCGGCTGGTCTACGGCGGTTCGCAGCCCGGCTACATCGTCAGCGAAGGCGGTGCCGGCCTGTTCGCCGTCGACCACGACGGCGGCAACGGCCGCCAGCTGGTGGCCTGGGTCGAGACCACCGAACAGATCGGCACGCGCATCCAGAGCCGCGTCCTGCCTTACGGCTGGTTTCTCTTCGACACGCTGGACGATGGCAGCGACGACGTGCTGATGTACCGCCCCTTCAGCGACGCGCGCGGCGACCCGGTCAGCGGCCGGCTGGTGCGGCTGAACACGCGCAGCGGCACGATGCGCACGGTGGGCGCCGGCATGCCGGCCTTCGCCTCGAGCTGGCTGCTCGACCCCCAGGGCGAACCGCGCGTGGTGCGCGTCGTGCACGACGGCCGCGAACGCCTGCACTGGCGCGCGCCCGGCAGCGACGACTGGCAACTCGTCGACGACCGCCCCGCCATCAGCGAAGACAGCCTGGTGCCGCTGGCGCTGGAAGGCCCCGAACAGCTGCTGGTGGAAACCCGCAACGGCCGCGACACCTCGGCGGTGTTCGAATTCAACCTGCGCCAGCGCAAGCTGGGCACCGAGCCCGTGGCTGCGCTGAACGGTTTCGACGCCCAGGCCGAGCTGGTGCGCAACCGCAGCACCGGCGCGCTGCTGGGCCTGCACACCCGTGCCGCGCAGCCGGTGTCGGTGTGGTTCGACGAAAGGCTGGCGACGGTGCAACAACGTGTCGACGCGGCGCTGCCGCCCGACCGCTTCAACCGGCTGGTGTGCGGGCGCTGCGAGTCCAGCAACCTTTTCGTCGTGCAGTCGCGCAGCGACCGCAACCAGGGCGAGATCTATGTCTTCGAGCCCGCTGCTTCCAGGCTGCGCCTGCTGGGCCAGATGCGGCCCTGGCTGCCCGAAGCCACCCAGGGCAAGCGCACCTTCCACCGCGTGCCCGCCCGCGACGGCCTGCCCCTGCCGCTGGTGCTGACCCACCCGGCGGGGCAGGACCAGGCCAAGCCCCTGCCCGCCGTGGTGCTGGTGCATGGCGGCCCCTGGGTGCGCGGCAGCGACCGGCTGTGGTCGGGCGAGGCCCAGTTCCTGGCCAGCCGCGGCTGGCGTGTGCTCGAAGTCGAGTTCCGCGGCAGCACCGGCTTCGGCTGGCGCCACTTCCGCGCCGGCTGGCAGCAATGGGGCCTGGCCATGCAGGACGACCTGGCCGACGCCGTGGCCTGGGCCGCCCAGGCCGGCTGGGTCGACCCGGCGCGGGTGTGCATCTTCGGCAGCAGCTACGGCGGCTATGCGGCGCTGATGGGCCCCATTCGCCACCCCGGGCAATACCGCTGTGCCGCCAGCCACGTGGGTGTCACCGACATCGAGCTGATCTTCACCGCGACCTGGGGCGACACCACCGAGCAGTTCAAGCGCCACGGCCTGCCCGCGCTGGTGGGCGAGCCCGGGCGCGACGCCGAGCGCTTGCGCGCCACGTCGCCGCTGCAGCGTGTGGCCGAGATCAAGGTGCCGGTGCTGCTGGGCCAGGGTGTCTACGACAGGCGCGTACCGCCCGAGCACGCCGACCGCTTCATGGCCGCCGCGCGCCGGGCCGGCGTGGCCGTGGAACGTGTCAACTACGACGAAGGCCACGGCTGGGCGCTGAGCGCCAACCATGCCGACTTCATGCGTCGCCTCGAGGCCTTCATCGGCCGTGCGCTGAACCCCTGAACCACAGAAGCGCCGGCAGCGCGAAGCTGCACGCGCCATGAAAAACGGGGCCCCGCGGGGCCCCGTTGCTCAAGCGCTGGTGAAAACGCTCGCCAAAGCGCCGAAGCGCCTTACTTCAGGTGCTGGCTGATCTTCTTGGTCAGCTCGAACATCGACACCTGGGCCTGATCGACCACGGCCTTCAGCTTGGCGTCGGCGTTGATCAGCGTTCTCTTCGCCGCGTCCTGCAGCTTGTTCTTCTTGATGTATTCCCACACCTTCTTGGTCACCTCGGTGCGCGGCAGCGGCTTGTCGCCCACCAGGGCGGCCAGTGCTGCGCTGGGGGTCAGCGCCTTCATGAAGGCAGCGCTGGGGGTGCGCTTCTTCGCGGGGGCCTTTGCCGCAGCCTTCTTGGCTGCAGGTGCCGCCTTCTTGGCGGGCGCTGCCTTCTTCGCCGGGGCCGCCTTCTTGGCCGGTGCTGCCTTCTTCGCGGGTGCAGCCTTCTTGGCCGGTGCGGCCTTCTTCGCAGGAGCCTTCTTCGCAGTTGCCATTTGGAATTTCTCCGTCAGTTGTTGAGTGACCTGCCAGCCGCCTGCTGAATCACATTTCGGGGCGCCGCGTTCGGTGACGAGGCTTGCCTTGTTGTCATGGTCGGCCGAGCAAGCGCGATCGTACTGCGTGGCAACCGCCAGGAGAAGGCGTTTTCATAGGAGAAACGCGCTGATTCGCGTCGGTGGGCATGATCAGATGCATCCGCACCACGCTATGCTGGGCCCATGAAGATCCTTCTGCGTTGGTTCCTCCTGGCCGCGGCACTCCTGCTGGTGGCGCATCTGTACTCCGGCGTGCAGGTCGCGAGCTTCACCTCGGCGCTGATCGCGGCCCTGGTGCTGGGCCTGTTCAACACCCTGGTGCGGCCGCTGCTGGTGCTGCTGACGCTGCCAGTCACCCTCATCACCCTGGGCCTGTTCCTGTTCGTCATCAACGCCCTGATGTTCTGGGCCGCGGCCTCGGTGCTGCAGGGTTTCGGCGTCACGGGCTTCACCGCGGCGCTGATCGGCTCGCTGCTCTACAGCCTGTGCGCGATGCTCATCGACGTCGCCACCGAACGCCTGTTCAGCCGCGGCGGCTGAACGGGCCGGGGGCCGTGTTCAGCGCTCGCCGCGCGCTTCCAGCACCAGCATCCGGCGCTGCGCCACCAGTTGGCGCAGCCTGGCGTCGATGACCGAAGCCTCGATGAATTCCTGGCCGGCCACGCTGCCGGCCGAGCTCTGGGCGGCGCGCAGGCGGTCGATGGCGCCGTTCAGGTCGCCCACCGCAGCGCGGGCCTCGGCGCCAGCGCGCAGCGCGCGCAGGCGCAGGCCGCTGGCTTCGGCCGTGGCCGCCAGCTGTTCCCAGGCGGCGCCGTCCTGCGGCTGGTCGGTCACCCAGGTCTGCAGGTCTTCGGTGACGCGGCGCAATTCGCCGCCCACGGCCGTGGCATCGGCTTGTCCGCCGGCACCGGCCAGCGCGGCGCGGGCGCGCAGCAGCAGCTGCGGCCTGGCGCTGACGCCGGGCGCTTCCACCAGCGGCAGCTCGGCCAGCGTCTGCATCGCGGCCGCGCCCTGGCCGCGGGCCATCTGCACTTCGGCCTTCAGCATGGCCAGCGCGCGTTCGGCCATGGGTTCGCGCGGGCTGGCCTGGCGCGCCTGGGCCAGCGCGGTCTCGAGCGCCGGACCGAAATGCGCCAGGCGCGCGCTGTCTTTCAGCATCACCGCGGCCATGGCGCCGGCATAGCTGGCGGCCAGCCGGTCCTGCATCTGGGGTGACGAAGTCTCGCCGCCCACCAGCCGCTGCAGCCCCAGCGCGCTGGTGTCCATCAGCACCCGCGCCCGCGCCTGCATCAGCGCATGCGCCAGCGGCGGTGCCGAAGGCGCGCTGCCGGGCACCAGAGTGCGCGAGCGCGCTTCGGCAATGCGGTCCACCGTCAGCGGGTGGCTGCGCAGGTAGGGGAAGTTGCCGGCGTCGTTCAGCCGGTTGGCCACTTCCATGCGTTCGAACATCTCGCCCATGCCGGCGGTGGCGTAGCCGGCGGCGCCCAGCAGGCCGTAGCCGATGCGGTCGGCCTCGCGTTCCATGTCGCGCGAGAAGTTCAGCTGCCCCTGGATGGCCGCGGCCTGGCCGCCGGCGATCGAGGCGTTGACGACGTCGGCGCTGGCCCCCTGCGTGGCGGCCAGGATGCCCAGCAGGATGGCCGCCAGCCCCACCATCGACGAACGGGCGCCCGGTGCGATGCTGCGCGCGATGTGGCGCTGCGTGACGTGTGCCAGTTCATGCGCCAGCACCGAAGCCAGCTGGTCGCGGGTGTTGGTGATGGCGATCAGGCCCAGGTGCACGCCGACGAAGCCGCCCGGCAAGGCGAAGGCATTCACGCTGCGTTCGCGCAGCAGGAAGGCTTCGTAGGCGAAGTAGGACGCGGTGTCGGCGTCGATGTCGCCGCGCTGGCGTGCGGCCAGCACCAGCGGCACCCACAGCGACTGCAGATAGTCCAGCAGCACCGGGTCGTCGAGGAAGGTGGGGTCGCGCCGGCCTTCGCGCATGATGGATTCGCCAATGCGCTTTTCGTCGGCCACGCTCAGGTCGGCATTGGCGCTTTCGCCCAGCGATGGCAGCCGCACGGGTGCCGTGCCCTGGGCCTGCGCCGGCAGGGGCAGCGCGATCAGCAGCGCCAGCAGGCTTGCCAGCAGGCGCTGCCAGATCGGGGTGGGGCGGGGTGACGAGTTCACGTTCATGCGGGGCAGGCTCGGGGAATCCAGGGAAGTGGGAGTGCCTGCGGCGGCGAAGCGTTCCACCGGACAATCATGACACCTGCATGTTTCCGAAGGTTGCTGCGCTGCCATGAGCCCCGACGTCCGCCCCGACACCCCCCAAGCCCTGACCCACTTCGATGCCCAGGGCCAGGCCCACATGGTCGACGTGTCGGCCAAGGCCGAGACCCACCGCGTGGCCCGCGCCACCGGCAGCATCCGCATGCAGCCGGCCACTTTCCAGCTGATTGCCCAGGGCCAGGCGAAGAAAGGCGACGTGATCGGCGTGGCACGCATCGCCGCCATCCAGGGCGCCAAGCGCACCGCCGACCTGGTGCCGCTGTGCCACCCGCTGCCCATCACGCGCGTGGCGGTGGACTTCACGCTGGACGAAGCCGCCAGCACCGTGCACTGCATCGCCCAGGTGGAAACCCATGGCCGCACTGGCGTGGAAATGGAAGCGCTGACGGCGGTGCAGGTGGGCCTGCTCACCGTTTACGACATGTGCAAGGCCGCCGACCGCGGCATGGTGATGGACGGCATTCGCGTGCTGCACAAGAGCGGCGGCAAGAGCGGCGACTGGTCGGGCGGCTGACCCGGGTTCAGCGCGGCAGGTAGCTGCGCCAGTCGACCCGGCCCTGCGGCGGCGTGCACTGGAAAGGCAGCCCGGCCGGCGGCTCCGATGCGGCAGGCGGCGCCGATGCGGCCGTCGGCATTTCGCAGGCGCTGAAGAAATCCTGGCTCTCGGGCTTGCGGAACTCGCGCAGGCGCTGGGCCAGGTGGCGGGCTTCCTCGGTGCGGCCCTGGTCGGCCAGGAACCGGGCCCAGGCCGTCATCAGCCGGGTGTCCAGCAGGTAATGCGTGGCGCGGTCGAAGGCGGCCTGGGTGTCGGCCACGGCCACACCCGCGGTGGCCGCGGCGTAGTCGGCATGGTGGGCGAAGAACAGGCTTTCGCGGCCGCTGTCGATGCGCTGTTCCAGCGGTGCGGCGCCCGGGCTGGCCTTGAAGATGCGCGTGACGTGGCGGTAGTCGGCCACCGCCAGCGCCGTGCCCAGCATCAGCAGCACGCCGGCGGCGGCCAGGGCGGGTGCGGGGCGGTCTGCCCCGGCCGGCCGCGGCGCGCCGGCCTGCAAGGCGAATCCCCAGAGCCAGGCCGTGGGCAGCAGGAAGTAGGCGTACCACAGCGGGTATTCCAGCAGGCTGTGCAGCCCGATCATCACCACCGCCATCACCGCGCAGCGCTGCGCGGCGGCCAGCGGCGCCAGGTCTTGCGGTGCCATCCCGGCAACGCTGCCGGCATCCGCTTCATCGCCTGCCACCGCGCTGCGCCAGAAGGCCAGCCGCACCGCCCGGGCCAGGCCCCACAGCAGCAGCGCCAGCACCGCGCCGCCCAGCGGCAGGCCCAGTTCGGCCAGCAGCTGCAGCGGCAGGTTGTGGGCGTGGTCGAAGAAGGCGGTGGGGCGCTGCGGAAAGGGCGTCAGCGTCCAGGCGAAGTTGAACTCGCCCCAGCCCACGCCGGTCCAGGGCTGCTGGCGGATGAGCGCCAGCGTGTTCGCCCAGATGCCGAAGCGTGAACCCGAGATGTCGGTTTCGGCCAGCCGCGCCGCGCCGCCGAAGGCCTGGGCCGTGGCCGCAGACCACTGCGCCAGCCCCCACCACGCGGCGCCGTAAAGCAAAGGCGTGGCCAGCAGCAGCAGCCGCGTGCGGCTGCCCAGGCGGCGGTCGGCCAGGCCCCACAGCGCCAGCAGCAGCACGCTCAGCAGCCCCGTGCGCGAAGCCGTCAGCACCACCGCCGCCACCAGCAGCGCCAGCGCCGCCGCGGCCCAGCGGGGTGTCAGCCGGCGCATTTCCAGCAGGCCGATGACGGCGATGCAGGCCCAGGTGAGTACGCTGCTCAGGTGGTTGGGCTGGCGCAGATTGCCCACCGCCCGGCCCGGAATGCCGGAAGCGGCCAGCCAGGTGCCGTCACACCAGCCTGGCGCGAACACCTGCACGGCGGCCAGCACCGCGTTCAGCAGCCCGGCGGCCAGGGCGGCCCAGCAGAAGGCGGCGAACAGCAGCGCTGCGTCGCTGCGCGCACGTGCGCCGGCACCGGCGGCCAGCAGCAGGGCGGCCGCGGCCAGCAGCCCCAGGGCCGACAGCGCCAGGCTGGCCGGCTGGCCCCCCGGCAGCCAGGACCACAGTGCCGCGGCGGCCATCAGCGCCAGCGCCAGCAGCGGTGCGGCCAGCGCCCGCCCCGCCCAGGCCGGCTGCGACACCAGCACCCACAGCGCCCACAGCGCCAGCGCCAGCGCCTGGTTCAGGAACGTGGGCGAAGGCGACACGCTGTAGGCCAGCAGCGTGGGCGCGGCCACTGCCAGCCCGGCCGTCAGCCACAGGGCCGGGGGAACGGCCGGCGCCGCGGGGTGGGCGGGATGCAAAAGCGGGTGAGCTGACAAGAGCGGGAGGGGATGCGCCGGCGGTGGCCGATGCTAACTGGCCGGTCTGCCACCCTGGTTTGCCACCCCGGTCTGCCCGGGCCGCACGGGCTGTCCAAGCGGCGGCCTTGCGGCCGCCGGGTTTCACCAGCCGTCGATGGCGGCGTAGCCGCGCAGGTCGGCGTTGCGGCGGTCCACCAGCACGATCCAGTCGGTGTGCGTGCGCGACTGCAAGGGCAGGTAGCCCAGGTGTTCGACCGGCACGCCGGCCTTGGCGATGGCGGCATTCAGCGCCGCCAGTTCTTCAGGCGGGCGCTTTTGCAGGGCGTCGAGCGGGCGCAGTTCCTTGATCACGTCCTGTCGGTGGCCGTCATACGGTTCCCAGCGGGAAGGGCGCAGCGAAGGGTGCAGGCCGTCCATCGACTGCCTGATGCTGTTGGCAAAGTCGGGGTCGGTGTTCTTCGTCAGCCGGGCGGCGATGGTCACCGGTCCGAAGTGGCTGAACCGGCCCAGGCCGTGCTGCGCTTCGGGCAGGGTCTTCGGGTCGATCTCGGCGGCGCTGACAGCGCGGAAACGGTTGCCCTCGAAGGACATGAACACGGGCCTGGCGGCGTGCACGGAGTACATGCCGTAGGCCAGGGCGCCCAGCTGAAGTGCGGCCACCAGCGCCAGGTCGCGCAGCAGTTCGGCGCGCGGCTTGGCCGGGTTGTAGAGAACCAGGGTGAGTGCCGGACCCATGATCACATCGACCACGATCAACAGCGTGAACAACTCGCGGCCACCAGAAATGGCGCGATAGGGATGGGGGTACCAGACGGCGAAGACCAGCCAGGCCGCGAGTGCGGCGATGAGGATGCTGACGCCGAGGTGGATGCCGGCCGGTCGGGCGGCGGCGCTCAGTCGTTGAGTCAGGTTCATCGGGATGAGGTTCAGAAACGGCAAAGAGCGCCGGAGCGCTCTTTGCGGATTTCAGTGGAGACTGAAGATTACTTGCACTCGGAAGGAGCGAAGCGAGCAGGCAGGGTGCCAGCGGTTGCGCCGCTGAATGCGGTCACATCGGCGCCTGCTGCAGCACACCGCCACGCAACCGACTGCGCCGGGGGAACAAACGCTGCGGTGCCAGTCGGAAGCGGAGTGCCGGTCGGTGCGTTCGGGGTGACGATGACCGTGCCGCCGCCAGCCGCTGCGGTGGTCGTGACAGTGATGATGCCGGTCTCCGCGGCGATCGCGACGCTGGTGACGTTCCGTGTGGCGAGGGGCCCCGTGTAGCCAGTGGCGTAACCGGTGCCAGCGCCAGCCGGGTTGCCCGAAGCCAGAATGTCCTGCACGTTGACCTTCGCAGCCGAAGCCGCCACCAGACCTTCAGAGACCCGCGCACGGACCGTGTAGTCCTGGTAAGCCGGCAGCGCAACCGCGGCCAGGATGCCGATGATCGCCACGACGATCATCAGTTCGATCAGGGTGAAACCGCGCTTGGCGGTACGTTGCAGTCGGTTCATTTTCTAAACTCCGTGAAGGGGTGTGGGGGGTGGGAACGGTGGAACAGTTTGCAGCGACCGTGCCAGCCCCGAATGCCGCAAAAGCAGCGTGTTTCGCGTGCAAAGCGTCACATCGACCGACGCGTTTGGTCACTTGCGCCAAAGCGGCCCGGGCCGCCCGCGGCCCAGGCTGACAAGGCCTGTCACCCCAGGGCCGCCCCTTGCACACAAGCCCAACCAAGGCATGGCTGAACGAGAGTCTGGCATCGCACCAGCCCTTCGAATGGCCGAAATGGGGTGGCCTGACCTGCCAGTTCATCGTGCCGTGAAGCGGGTGCCAGCAAGGCGCCCGCCCGCTGGATCTACAGGCCCACCACCTGCCCGATGTGCAGCGCGCTGATGCGGTGGCGGCAGGACCCGTCACCCGGCAGCGCCAGTGGCGTCAAATGAAGACCAATGCGCCCTGGCCTTCGACCACGGCCTCGGTGGCCAGCTTGCGGTCGAGCGTGGCAAGCTGGCCCTTGTTGGCGCGGGCCAGGGCCAACAGATAGCTGTCCGTCAGCTGGGCATGGCTGGACAGCTGCGCGCTGTCGACCCCACTGTCGTCCACCACGCTGATGCTGTCGGGCCAAAAGGCGTGGCCAGGCAGTGCACGGATGGCCAGCAGTGCGCCCACGACACGGCTCGGTGGCCCGGGAGAGTTGGGGTATTTCGGATGCCCCACGATTCGCAGCAACCCGTTTTCCGTGATCGGACAGGTTGCAAATGCTTTGCGGCCAACACGGCCGAACCATGCGTGGACGGGCTCGTGCGCGACATGCGCGGGGTCGACCAAGGCAATCAGGACGTTGACGTCCAGCAGGTAGCGGCTCAAGGCAGCTCGTCGCGCAGCTGGTTCACAAGTTCCAGCGTGACAGCCGCCGTCTGCTTGCTGCTGGGCAGCAGCGGAATGCCATTGCGCTCGACACGAGCGGTGCGGCCCTGGGGTGCCAGCGCCTGCCTGGCCAGCGCAGAGATCACTTCGCCGACCGTTTTTTGCTCACGCTCAGCCAGATGCCTGGCCGCGGCAAGGACGTCGTCGTCGATGGCCAGGGTGGTGCGCATGGCGGGTTTCCGTTCGGCTTCGGTTCATCAGGCTTGGGTGCCGCGATGGTACATCACGCATCACGCATCACGCATCAGGTATCAGGTATCAGGTATCACGCGCTGCGCATCCAGCCCTCAGCTTCCCATCACCTGCCCGGTGTGCAGCGCGCTGATGCGGTGGTGGCTGCTGAACGCGCCGATCTCGCTCATCACCGCGTCCACCTCGCCGGGCTTGATGTGGGTGATGTAGACGTCGGCCGGGGTGGCCAGCTTGTCCAGTTCCAGCTTCAGCTTGGCCGGGCACAGGTGCTGGCTGATGGTGGCCACGGCGTGTTCGTCGTCGCTGAAGGCGGTTTCGATGACGAGCGCGCCCACGTGCAGGCTGGCCAGGCGTTGCCACAGCAGCGGGTTCGGGCCGGTGTCGCCGGTGAAGACCCAGGCGCCACCGTCGGCGGTGGCGTTCAAGACGGCATAACCCACGGCCGGCACGGTGTGGGCGGCTGGCAGCACTTCCACCTGGCGGCCGGCCACGCTGAGCACCTGGCCCAGCTGCAGTTCGCTGAAGGCCAGCACCGGATGCGCCGGCGTGGGCAGGCGGGTGAAGTCGGGCCAGATCAGGCCGTTGAACATGTGCGTGCGCAGCACCTGAATGGTGGCCGGCAGCGCATGCACCATCACCGGCGGGCGCTGCCGGGCGGTGCGCAGCCTGGCCACGCTGTCGGCCAGCAGGCCGATGGACAGCACGTGGTCCAGGTGCGAATGCGTCACCAGGATGTGGTCGACCGCGGTCAGTTCTTCCAGCGTCAGGTCGCCCACGCCGGTGCCGGCGTCGATGAGGATGCACCCGTCGACCAGGAACGAGGTGGTGCGGCTGCCGGCGGCAATCGACCCTGAGCAACCGAGGACACGAATCTGCATGGAGCGGTGGAGAAAAAAACGCGCTGCCCGGACCACCCGTCAGCGCTGCCCTATGCTGAAGGCAGCCCGCCCGTCGTGCAAGGCACCTGGCCCCAGTTTCACCATTCTGAAGGATGGTGCGTGACCCCCTTCACGGCAGACCCACCCCCTCAACGGGGTGGCACCACCCTCATCCTGCCAAGTGGGCCGGCGCAGCAGCGTCCGGTCGAACGCGGCAAGCTGGGCCGGCGCGCCAGCGACCGGCCTAGCGGTAGATGAACTGCATCTGGGTGCCGGCGAGTTCGATGACGTCGCCATTGCGCAGCGGCACCGAATCGCCCACCAGCGGCGAGCCGTTGATGCTGGGCTTGCTGCTGCCTTCGACATGCGCAAACGCATAGCCCGTGGGCCGCTTGGTGATGCTGGCCACCTGAACGCCAGGCTTGCCGACGGTGGTGACGATCTTCGTCAGCACCACTTCGCGCCCGGCCGCGGCGCCGTTCAGCACCTTGATCAAGGCTGCAGTGCCACTGGCGGCGGCAGCCGCATAACTGCCTGGCGCAGGTGCCGGCGAAGGCGCGCCCAGACCCAGCCCGGGGTGGCCCGACTGCATGACGTTCTGGGCCGCGAAGGGCGGCGGCGCATGCGCGGCCTGCTGGCTGCCAGGCGGCCGCATGATCAGTGTCTTTTCGTAGTCGCTGCTGTCGTCGACCAGGTACTTGATCTTGTACTTGCCGATCTCGACGGTGTCGTTGTGCGTCAGCAACTGCTTCTTGATGGCCTTGCCGTTGATGTAGGTGCCGTTGGTGCTGTTCAGGTCTTCGATGAAGACGTCGGCACCCACCATCTGCAGCACGGCGTGTTCGCCGCTGACCGCCAGGTTGTCGATGACGATGTCGTTGTAAGGCCGCCGACCCAGTGTGGTCTTGTCCTTGGTGATCTGGACTTCCTTGATGACCACACCGTCGAGCGATACGACCAGCTTGCCCATGCACGACCTCATTGCTGCATGTTGCCGGCCGCAACACGCGTGACGCCCTGGGCGTCGGTTCTTGTATTCAGGGGACGGGGCAGCACCATCAACGGCGGAACGGCCACCACGACTTCGCCGATGCGTTTGCGCCGCCGGAGGCACGCACCAGGATCACGGAGATATTATCCTTTCCACCTGCGTCATTGGCAGCTGCAATCAGCCCCTGGGTGGTCGTTTCCAACGATTCGGTCGTTTCCGGTGCGGCCTGGGCCTGCAGAAGCTGCGCGATGGCGGCGTCGTCCAGCATGTCAGACAAGCCGTCTGAACACATCAGGTAGAGGTCGTCGCCGTGCACGTCGTGCTGATGGGTTTCCAGCAGCACGGTGTCTTCCACGCCCACGGCGCGGGTGACCAGATTCTTGTTGGCCGAAAACGCCGCCTGCTCGGGGGTGATCAGGCCCGCGTCCAGCTGTTCCTGCAGCAGCGAGTGGTCGCGCGTCAGTTGCTGCAGCCGGCCGCCGCGCAGGCGGTAGCAGCGTGAATCGCCCACATGGCCCAGCAGCAGCTTGCCTTCGCGGAACACCGCCACCACCAGCGTGGTGCCCATGCCGGCGTACTGCGGGTTGGTGGTGCTGGCGTCGAAGATGGCGCGGTTGGCGTTGTCCACGCAGATGTCCATGGCCCGGCGCACCTCGGCGTCGGTGGCCTGGTGGCTGGCTTCGCGCAGCCAGCGGCCCATTTCCGTCCGAATGAAGCTGGTGGCCATGTTGGATGCCACTTCACCGGCGTTGTAGCCACCCATGCCGTCGGCCAGCACGGCCAGGGAGGCGCCCGGGTCGATGGCCACGGAATCCTCGTTGTTGCTGCGCGCCCGGCCGGGGTCGACGGCGGCATGCAGCTCGATGGTCATCGGGGGCGCTGGGTTGGGTGTGGCCAAGGCAGTCGTGGTCGGTGCAGTGGGAAAAGGCGGCTCGGGGCGCGCCGGATGTCAGCGGATTGTGCGCTGGAAAGTTGGCGCGCCCCCCCGGAGGCGGGGGGCTTCAGCGTGACATCGCACCGCCAGGCCAGCCCAGCCGCACGCTGCGCAGGCGCCCGGCCACGCGCGAGGCCTCGGCCAGGCGTTGCCCGGGCTGGGTGGCCAGCAGTTCGGCCACCAGCCGGGCCAGCGGCTCGGGCGCCTGGGGCTTGTGCTCGCGCAGGTCGGGGGCGGGGTCGCGCGCGGCGCGGCGCAGCAGTTCGCCCATGTTGGTGGTTTCGAAGGGCAGGCGGCCGGTCAGCAGTTCGAACAGCATCACACCCAGCGCGTAGCAATCGCTGCGCACGTCGGGCCGGGCGCCGGCCAGAAGCTCGGGCGCCATGTACTGCGGCGTGCCCAGCATCAGCCCGGTGCGGGTGGCGGCGGCGTCTTCGGTGCGGGCCAGGCCGAAGTCGACGACTTTCAGGGTGTCGCTGGGCCAGTCCACCAGCACGTTGGCGGGCTTCAGGTCGCGGTGCACCACCCGCTGGGCGTGGGCGTGGTCCAGCGCCAGCGCGATGCGCTGCCCGGCCTGCAGCAACAGCGGTTCAGGCAACAGGCGCTGCGGATCGGTATAGCGCTGCAGCGAGCTGCCCGGCACCAGTTCCATGGCCAGCCAGGCCTGGTCTTCGAACACGCCCTGGTCGAGGACCTGGACGATGTCTTCGTGGCGCAGCCGGCGCGTGATGTCGGCTTCCGCGCCTGAGCGGCTGCGGGCCTCGGCCTGGGCCGCGCTGGGGCGGGCGCTGTCCGAAGGGGGCGGCAGCGCATAGATCTTCAGGGCCACCAACCGGTTCAGCCGGCGGTCATGGGCAGCGTAGACGCGCCCGCTCAGGCCCCGCCCGAGCAGGCGCAACAGGTCGAAGCGGTCTGCGAACCGCAGGCGTCGGGATGGCTTGGAGGCCTTGGAGCCTCTCGCATCAGCCGCCGTGGCCACTTTGCCCCTGTGCTGGCGGCTTCAGCCGGCGCGGGAAGCCGCCGCGGCCGCCGCAGCGTTGCGCTTCTTGACCAGCATGCCGATGGCCAGCACCAGCAGCGCACCCGCCACGCCGGCACCGTAGCGCACGCCTGCCTGGACGTCGGGGATCTTGCCTTCGACCAGCTCGCTGGCCAGGGGCATGTAGCCGACGATGGCCGGGTCGGTGACGGCCATGGTGCCGGCAATCCAGCCCAGCAGCATGCCGCCTGCGGTGATGATCATGGGGAATCGGTCCATCAGCTTGATCACGAGGGTACTGCCCCAGACGATGATGGGAATGCTGACCACAAGGCCGAAGATGACCAGCGCCATCTGGTGTTCTCCAGCGCCCTGCGCCGCGCCTGCGATGGCGATGACGTTGTCGACGCTCATCACCAGGTCGGCCACGATGATGGTCTTGATGGCGGCCAGCAGCTTGTCGGAAGCATTGATGTCGCCATGGCCGTCTTCGTCAGGCGCCAGGAGTTTCACACCGATCCACACCAGCAGCAAGGCACCGATGATTTTCAGGTAAGGAACGGCGAGCAGGGTCAGCGCGAAGAAGATCAGGATGACGCGCAGGACGATGGCGCCAGCCGTTCCCCAGATGATGCCCTTGGTGCGTTGGGCAGGGGGCAGTTTGCGGCAGGCCAGCGCGATGACGACCGCGTTGTCGCCCCCCAGCAGGATGTCGATCATGATGATCTGGCCTACGGCGATCCAGAACGCGGGGTCGGAGAACATTTCCATGGGGTTTGTCAGGGCAGGCGCATTGGGAGATAAGCCCGACAATTTTAGTGGTTAATCGCGAGCCTCAGCTTGCGGAAACTACAGATGCGCCGGCGCCAATGAAAAGGCCGCCCCGAAGGGCGGCCTGGCCGTGTTGCAAGGCGCGGCGTTGCCGGCAGGGCTAGAGCAGGCCCTTGAGCAGCCGCGCCATCTCGCTGGGGTTGCGCGTGACGGTGAAACCGCAGGCTTCCATGATTTCCAGCTTGGCGTCGGCGGTGTCGGCGCCGCCGCTGATCAGCGCGCCGGCATGGCCCATGCGCTTGCCGGCGGGGGCGGTGACGCCGGCGATGAAGCCGACGATGGGCTTCTTCATGTGTTTCTGGCACCAGCGCGCGGCTTCGGCTTCGTCGGGGCCGCCGATTTCGCCGATCATGATGACGGCGTCGGTGTCCGGATCGTCGTTGAAGAGCTGCATCACGTCGATGTGCTTCAGGCCGTTGATGGGGTCGCCGCCGATGCCGACCGCGCTGCTCTGGCCGAGGCCGATTTCCGTGAGCTGGGCGACGGCTTCGTAGGTGAGCGTGCCCGAGCGGCTGACGACGCCGATGCGGCCCTTGCGGTGGATGTGGCCGGGCATGATGCCGATCTTGATTTCCTCGGGTGTGATCAGGCCCGGGCAGTTCGGGCCCAGCAGCAGGGTCTTCTTGCCGCCGGCGGCTTCCTTGGCCTTCATCTTGTTGCGCACTTCCAGCATGTCCTTGACGGGAATGCCTTCGGTGATGCAGATCGCCAGGTCCAGGTCGGCTTCCACGGCTTCCCAGATGGCGGCGGCAGCACCCGCGGGCGGCACGTAGATGACGCTGACGGTGGCGCCGGTGGCGGCGGCCGCTTCCTTCACGGTGGCGTGGATGGGAATGCCTTCGAAGTCTTCGCCGGCCTTTTTGGGGTTCACGCCGGCGACGAAGCAGTTCTTGCCGTTGGCATAGGCCACGCAACCGCGGGTGTGGAACTGCCCGGTCTTGCCCGTGATGCCCTGGGTGATGACCTTGGTGTCTTTGTTGATCAGGATGGACATGTTCTTTTCCCTTACTTCACGGCTGCGACGATCTTGGTGGCCGCTTCGGCCATCGTGTCGGCACTGATGATCGGCAGGCCGCTTTCGGCCAGGAGCTTCTTGCCCAGGTCTTCGTTCGTGCCCTTCATGCGCACGACCAGCGGCACGTTCAGGTTCACGGCCTTGCAGGCGGCGATCACGCCGTCGGCGATGGTGTCGCACTTCATGATGCCGCCGAAGATGTTGACGAGGATGCCTTTGACCTCGGGGTTCTTCAGCATGATCTTGAAGGCTTCGGTGACCTTCTCGGCCGTGGCGCCACCGCCCACGTCGAGGAAGTTCGCGGGTTCGCCGCCGAACAGCTTGATGGTGTCCATGGTGGCCATGGCCAGGCCGGCGCCGTTGACCAGGCAGCCGATGTTGCCGTCCAGGCTGATGTAGCTCAGGTCGAACTTGCTGGCTTCGACTTCGGCCGGGTCTTCCTCGTCCAGGTCGCGGAAGGCGACGATGTCGGGATGGCGGAACAGGGCGTTGCTGTCGAAGTTGAACTTGGCGTCCAGCGCGATCAGCTTGCCCTGGCTGTCGCGGTTCAGAGGGTTGATCTCGACCAGCGAAGCGTCGGTGTCCATGTAGCAGGCGTACAGCTTCTGGAACACGTCCACGGCCTGGGCCGTGCTGTTGGCCGGCAGGCCGATCGAATCGGCGATCTTTCGGGCCTGCGCTTCGCCCAGCCCGGTGAGCGGGTCGATGAATTCGGTGACGATCTTCTCGGGCGTGCTGTGCGCAACTTCCTCGATGTCCATGCCGCCTTCGCTGGAAGCGATGAACGCGACCTTCTGCGTGGCGCGGTCGGTGACCAGGGAAACGTAGTATTCCTTCTGGATGTCCGCGCCTTCTTCGATATACAGGCGCCGCACCTTCTGGCCAGCCGGGCCGGTCTGGTGGGTCTTGAGCTGCATGCCGAGGATGTCGGTGGCGAGTTTCTCGACATCGGCCAGGCTGCGCGCGACCTTCACGCCACCGCCCTTGCCGCGGCCGCCAGCGTGGATCTGTGCCTTCACCACCCACATGCTGCCCCCCAGTTTCTGCGCGGCCTCCTGGGCTTCGCGTACGGTGAAGGCGGCGTGGCCGCGCGGTACCGGCACGCCAGCGGCGCGCAGCAGTTCCTTGGCCTGGTACTCGTGGATTTTCATGGTGATTCCTCGCTCGTTCGCACAGTCGGTTCGGGATTGTCGGCCGTTGCGGGCCGCCACCAGCGCGGATAGTGCACGCGCACGGCTTCGCCGCTGCTGCGCAAGGCATGGCAGCGGTCGATCTGGAAGGGTTGGCTGGCGTCTTCGCCAGTGCCGCGGGTGTCGATCACGTCGCCTGCGAAGCCCTGCACCACGGCGGTGGGCAGCACTTGCGCCAGTTCGGTGAGGTGGGTGCAACCCAGAACGCCGCCCAGGCGCTCACGCACGTTCTGGCGGAAGTTCTTCAGCAGGTTCAGGCCGACCAGGCGGGCGTAGGCGTCGCCATGCTGGTCGCAGATGCCAGGGTAGGGCACCCACTGGCTGCCGGAACCTGCAGCCAGGATGTCGAGCTGCGTGTTGACCACCAGGCGCAGCAGCATGTCGTGGATGGGCGTGCCGGCAGGGCGCAGGCCTTCGGCCATTTCGGCGTCGCGTGTCTTGGTGTCGACGACGGTGGCGTCCACCTCCCACAGGCCGTCGTCCCGGGAAAACACTTGCACGTCGATCCGACGGCGGTGTTTGAGCTGGCGCGTGGGCGCCGCTGGCGGAAGAGACATCGTGGGCTGGGAGGAAATGCGCTGGTGTCCAGCGCCCGCGAATTTAGCATGCTGCGTTGCAGCAGAACTTACGGCGCGCTGTCGCGCCGCAAGACTTCAGTCGGGCAGACCTTCAGCAGCGGCGCCGGCCGTGCGCAACACCTGCACGACAAGTTCGAAGCCAAAACCCCGGGCCTGCAGGAAGCGCATCTGGCGCGCACGTTCTGCCGGGTCGGCCGGCACGCTGCCAAAGCGGCGCTGCCACAGCGCCTGGGCGCGTTCGAATTCGCTGCCACGGGCCTGGGCCAGCGTGCGGGCCACCAGTTCTGGCGCCAGCCCCTTGGCCTGCAGGGTTTGCTTCAGCTTGCGTTCGCCGCTGCGCGGAGCCTGGCTCAGGAGCACCGAGGCCGCTGCACGTTCGTCGCTGAGCAGGCCGTGGGCGGCCAGTTCGTCCAGCGCGGCGTCGATGCCTTCGCCGGCTTCGGTGTGGCGACGCAGCTTGCGCGCCAGTTCAGCCCGGGAATGTTCGCGCTGCGCCAGGTAGCGCAGCGCCCGCCCTTTCAGCGAAGGCGCGCCAAAAGCCACGGCCGGGGTTCAGCCCGCGGCGGCTTCGGGGTTGAGCAAAGGGATGCCCATGAATTCACGCACTTTGTTCTCGATTTCGCGTGCGATGTCGGCGTTTTCGCGCAGGAACTCGCGGGCGTTGTCCTTGCCCTGGCCGATTTTCTCGCCGTTGTAGGCGTACCAGGCGCCACTTTTCTCCAGCACCTTGGCGGTGACGCCCATGTCGATGATTTCGCCCTCGCGGCTGATGCCTTCGCCGTAGAGGATGTCGAATTCAGCGGTCTTGAACGGCGGGGCCACCTTGTTCTTGACGACCTTCACCTTGGTTTCGCTGCCGATGACTTCTTCGGCCTTCTTGATGTTGCCGGTGCGGCGGATGTCCAGGCGCACGCTGGCATAGAACTTCAGCGCATTGCCGCCGGTGGTGGTTTCGGGGTTGCCGAACATCACACCGATCTTCATGCGGATCTGGTTGATGAAGATGACCATGGTGTTGGTCTTCTTGATGGTGGCGGTGAGCTTGCGCAGCGCCTGGCTCATCAGCCGGGCCTGCAGGCCGGGCAGGCTGTCGCCCATTTCGCCTTCGAGCTCGGCCTTGGGCGTGAGGGCTGCCACCGAGTCGATGACGATGAGGTCGATGCTGCCGCTGCGCACCAGGGCGTCGACGATTTCCAGCGCCTGTTCGCCGGTGTCGGGCTGGCTGATGAGCAGGTCTTGCAGATTGACGCCCAGCTTCTGAGCGTATTGGATGTCGAGCGCGTGTTCGGCGTCGATGAAGGCGGCGGTGCCGCCCTGCTTCTGCATTTCGGCGATGACCTGCAGGGTCAGCGTGGTCTTGCCCGAGGACTCCGGGCCGTAGATTTCAACCACCCGGCCGCGCGGCAGGCCACCGACGCCGAGCGCGATGTCCAGCCCCAGCGAGCCGGTGCTGACCACCTGGATATCCTCGATGACTTCGCCTTCGCCCAGGCGCATGATCGAGCCCTTGCCGAATTGCTTTTCGATTTGTGCCAGGGCGGCCTGCAGGGCCTTGGCCTTCTCGGTGTTCAGGGCTTTGACGGGTGCGTCCATGGGGTTTCTCCTGGCTGTGCCGGCGTTGGCATGTGGGTGGTGATTATGTCAGAGACTGGATATCTGTACAGCACTTTCGGGGGCCCCACGGTGGGGGTTGGCTCCCTAGAATCCGGCTGAAAGGCCGGCCGGGCAAACCAAAAGTAGTTGGAGACTCGAACGATGCGCATCCTCATCGCTGAAGACGACCAGGTCTTGGCCGACGGCCTCTTGCGTTCACTGCGCGCCGCGGGTTATGCGGTCGACCAGGTGGGCAGTGGCACCGAGGCCGACGCGGCTCTGGCCGGACACGAGTTCGACGTCGTCATCCTCGACCTGGGCCTGCCCAAGCTGCATGGTTTCGAAGTGCTGCGCAAGCTGCGCGCGCGGGGCAGCAGCGTGCCGGTGCTCATACTCACTGCCGCCGACAGCGTGGAACAGCGGGTGAAGGGCCTGGACCTGGGCGCCGACGACTACATGGCCAAGCCGTTTTCGCTCCAGGAACTGGAAGCGAGGGTGCGTGCGCTCACCCGTCGCGGCCTGGGAACGGCTTCGCACCTGCTCAAGCATGGGCCGCTGACCTTCGACGCCACCGGTCGCGTGGCCTATCTGAACGACCAGATGGTCGAACTGTCGGCGCGTGAACTGAGCCTGCTGGAAGTGTTGCTGCAGCGCTCGGGCCGGCTGGTCAGCAAGGACCAGCTCGTCGAGCGCCTGTGCGAATGGGGTGAAGAGGTCAGCAACAATGCCATCGAGGTCTACATTCACCGCCTGCGCAAGAAGATCGAGCAGGGTCCGGTGCGCATTGCCACCGTGCGCGGCCTGGGCTACTGCCTCGAGAAGATCGCGGCCTGACACCCCCGGGCTGACGGGCCCGGCCCGATGAGCCCGCCCGTTCCGCCTGAACCGCGCAGCGGCCGCTGGGGGCTGCTGCGCGACACCCTGGGGCCGCTGAACCCGCACGAACCCCGGTCCTTGTTCGGCGAGATCCTGGACTGGATGCTCGCGCCGCTGCTGCTGCTGTGGCCGATGAGCCTGGTCATCACCTGGCTGGTGGCGCAGACCATCGCCAACCGGCCGTATGACCTGGAACTCGGGGACCGCGTGCAAAGCCTGGCGCGGCAGGCCCTGGCCGTGGCGCCGGCCGATGCGGCGAACGCCGACGAAGCGCGCGTCGAGCTCGAACGCGCTGCCCTGGTGCTGCTGAGCACCGAAGCCGACGAGGACGCCCTGTACTTCCAGGTATTGGGCCGGCGCGGCGAACTGCTGGCGGGGGACTCGCGCCTGTCGGTGCCCGAGCAGGCCGGCGACCCCGCCAACAGCGCCGGCGTCGTGCGCTATCGCGACGACCTTCTGGCCGAAGAGCCGGTGCGCGTGGCCTACCTCTGGCTGGCTGCTGGCGGTCAGCCGCCCGGCGCCGCCATCAGTGCCGGCGACAGCGATGCCCTGGTCCAGGTGGCGGAAACGCTGGGCAAGCGTTCTCGCCTGGCCACCGAGATCGTCAAGGGCGTGATCCTGCCGCAGTTCGTCATCCTGCCGGTGGCGGTGGTGCTGGTGTGGTTCGCGCTGTCGCGGGGCTTCCGCCCGCTGGCGCAGCTGCAGCAGACCATCCGCGAGCGCGAGAGCCACGACCTGAGCCCGATCGACGAGCGCGACGTGCCCGACGAAGTGGCGCCGCTGGTGCGCAGCATCAACGACCTGCTGCAGCGGCTGGACAAGTCCATGGGCGCCCAGCGCCACTTCCTGGCCGATGCCGCGCACCAGCTCAAGACACCCCTGGCCGGCCTGCGCACCCAGGCCGAACTGGCCGAGCGCGAAATCGACAGCGGCCGCGCAGACGCTGCGACGCTGCGTCATTCGCTGCAGCAGATTGCCCTGTCCAGCGTGCGCGCTGCGCACATGGTCAACCAGCTGCTGGCCATGGCCCGGGCCGAGGACCATGGCGCCGTGATCCAGCGCACGCGCCTGGACCTGGCGGCCGTGGTGCGCGATGTCGTGCGCGATTTCGTGCCCAGGGCGCTGGAGCGGCGCATCGACCTGGGTTACGAAGGCCCCACACCCTGGGGCGAGGGCGACGCCGCCGCGACACCGGCCACCTTGATGATGGGCGAGGCCATCCTGCTGGGTGAGCTCACGCGCAACCTCGTCGACAACGCCCTGGCCTACACGCCTTCGGGCGGCACGGTCACCGCCCGGGTGCTGCCCGACCCGTTCGGGCAGGTGGTGGTGCTGCAGGTCGAGGACACCGGGCCGGGCGTGCCGGCGGCCGAACGCGCCCAGGTCTTCCAGCCCTTCTACCGTGCGCTGGGAACCCAGGTCGACGGCAGCGGCCTGGGCCTGGCCATCGTCCAGGAAGTGGCGCAGCGCCATGGTGCCGAGGTGACGCTGACCGACGCCCAGCCGCGTGGCAGCGGTGGTTTGCCAGGGGCCCTGTTCACGGTGCGTTTTCCGGTGGACCTGCCAGCCGCCTGACGACGGGCCCGTCGTTCAGCTCTGCAGCATCCGTCGGCTTTTGGCCACCGACATCAGGATGCCCAGTCCCAGCCCCAGCGTCACCATGGCGGTACCGCCATAGCTGACGAAGGGCAGCGGCACGCCCACCACCGGCAGGATGCCGCTGACCATGCCCATGTTGACGAAGGCGTAGCTGAAGAAGCTCATCGTCACCGCCCCGGCCAGCAGCCGCGAGAAGACGGTCGGGGCTTCGGCAGCGATCATCAGACCGCGCAGGATGAGAAAGGTGAAGCCGGCCAGCAGCAGCAGCACGCCGAACAGGCCGAATTCTTCGCAGAAGGCGGCGAAGATGAAGTCGGTGGTGCGTTCCGGGATGAACTCCAGGTGGGTCTGGGTGCCCTGCATGAAGCCCTTGCCGAAGATGCCGCCGCTGCCGATGGCGATCATGCCCTGCAGGATATGGAAGCCCTTGCCCAGCGGGTCGCGGGTGGGGTCCAGCAAGGTGCAGACGCGGTTCTGCTGGTATTCGCGCAGGACCGGCCAGCGCACGCCGGGTTCGCAGATGTCGCTGCCGAAGTAGACCAGCAGCGCGGCCCCCAGCAGCACCGCGCCCACGGCTGGCAGCACCAGCCGCCAGCTCAGCCCGGCGAAGAAGATCACGTACAGGCCGCCGAACAGGATCAGCAGCGAAGTGCCCAGGTCGGGCTGCTTGGACACCAGCACCACCGGCACGGCCAGCAGCAGGCCGGCCACCAGGAAGTCGGGCACGGTGAGTTGGCCTTCACGCTTCTGGAACCACCAGGCCAGCACCAGCGGGGCGGCGATCTTCAGGATCTCGCTGGGCTGGATGACGGTGACGCCGATGTCCAGCCAGCGCTCCGCGCCCTTGCGGGAGATGCCGAACAGCGCGGTGGCAATCAGCAGCGCCACGCCCAGGGTGTACAGCGGCACGGCCAGGGCCTGCAGCCTTTGCGGTGGCACCTGGGCGACGACAAAGAGCACGGCCAGCGCGATCAGCATGTTGCGGCCGTGGTCGACGAAGCGTGTGCCGTGGTCGTAGCCGGCGGAGTACATCGCCACCAGGCCAAGGGCCGACAGGAAGCCGATGGCCAGCATCAACGGCCCGTCGAAACCGTGGAACAGGCGCAACCCCTGGCGCCAGACCGGCGGGCTCTCGAAGGCGGCGTTCATGGCTGCGCGGCAGGCAGGCCTGGGCTCGTCATGGCGCCGCCCCTGGCAACGGGACGTCCAGGGCCCGCCTTGGCGTACCGATGGGGGCGCTGCTCTTGCCCTGGCGCGTGGCGGCCATGTCTTCCTCGCTCGGGTAATGGCCCAGCAGCAGGTAGTCGAAGACCCGTCGCGCCATGGGCGCGGCAGCAGCAGCGCCGAAGCCGGCGTTCTCGACGACCACCGCCAGCACCACCGTGGGGTTGTCCAGCGGCGCCATCGCGATGTAGAGCGAGTGGTCGCGCTGGTGTTCTTCCAGGCGGCTGGCGTCGTAGCGCTGGTTGGCCTTGATGCCGACGGCCTGGGCGGTGCCGGTCTTGCCGCCGCTCTGGTAGGGGGCGCCTGCGAAGATGCGGGTCGACGTGCCTTCCTGGGTCACGCCGAACATCGCCTGGTTGATCACGGCCACATGCTCGGGCTTGTAGGGCAGGGCTGGCTGGGCCTCGCTCGACACCCGGCGGCGTTCATGGCTGATGACGTCCTCGATCTCGCGCACGAGCCGCGGCGTGTAGCGCTGGCCGCCGCTGACCAGCGTGGCCGTGGCGCTGGCCAGCTGCAGCATGGTGAAGTTGTTGTAGCCCTGGCCGATGCCCAGCGAGATGCGTTGCTGCTCGGGCTTCTTGAAGGCGCGCTTCTTCCAGGCCGTGGACGGCAGCAGGCCGGTGACCTCGCCTTCCAGGTCGATGCCGGTGCGCCGACCGAAGCCCAGCGGCGACAGGTATTCGTGCATCAGGTCCACTCCCATCTCGTTGGCCAGCGAGTAGTAATAGACGTTGCTGCTCTTGACGATGCTGCGCGCCAGGTCCACCGGGCCCAGCCCGCGGTCGCCGTAGCTGCGGAAGGTGTGGCCGCCGAAGGTGAATGTGCCGCCGTCGTTGATGACGGTGGCGGCTGTGCGCGTGCCGCTTTCCAGTGCCGCCAGTGCCATGAACGGCTTGAAGGTGCTGCCTGGCGGGTAGGTGCCGCGCAGCGCCCGGTTCAGCAAGGGCCGGTCGATGCTTTCGTTCAGTTCTTTCCAGCTTTCGACGTCGATGCCGTCGACGAAGAGGTTGGGGTCGAAGGTGGGCTTGCTGACGAAGGCCAGCACCTCGCCGTTGCGCGGGTCGATGGCCACCAGTGCGCCACGGCGGCTTCCGAACATGTCTTCCACCAGCGCCTGCAGGCGGATGTCGATGGACAGAACGAGCTTGTCACCCGGGGTCGGCGGGTGGCTGTTCAGCCGGCGCACCGCCCGGCCGCTGGCGGTGGTCTCGACTTCCTCGAAGCCGGTTTTGCCGTGCAGCAGCTTTTCGTACTTTTCCTCGAGCCCCAGCTTGCCGATGTGGTCGGTGCCCTTGTAGTTGTCCTGGGTTTCGTCGTCCCAGTCGGCCATTTCCTTGCGCTCGGCCTGGTTGATGCGGCCGATGTAGCCCAGCAGGTGGCTGCCGGTCTCCCCCAGCGGGTAGTTGCGGAACAGCCGGGCCTTGATGTCCACGCCCGGAAAGCGGAAGCGCTGGGCGGTGAAGCGCGCCACTTCCTCGTCGCTGAGCTGGGTGCGCAGGGGCAGGGAATCGACGAGCTTGCTGTCTTCCAGCAGGCGCTTGAAGCGACGCCGGTCACGCGGCGGCACCTCGACATGGGCGTTGATCTGGTCGATGAGCTCGTCGATGCCTGCAGCGCTGCGGTCGAGCAAGCGCGCGGGCGTCACTTCCAGCGTGTAGGCCGAATAGTTGGTCGCCAGCACGATGCCGTTGCGGTCGACGATGAGGCCCCGGTTGGGAACCACCGGCACGACGGCGATGCGATTGGCCTCGGCCTGCGTGGCCAGGTCGTCGTGGCGGATGACCTGCAGATGCACCATGCGCCAGGACAGCAGGCCGAAACCCACCAGCACCAGCAAGGCAGCCGCGAACAGACGGCTGCGGAAGCGGCCGATTTCCTGTTCGACGTCCTTGAATTCGATCATGCCCAGGGGTCTACAACGGCCGATTTTGATCCGGATCGGGCGCACGGCGCTGCGGCGCCAGCAGCAGCACCGAGACCACCGGCCACAGCATGGCTTCGAAGACCGGTGCCAGCAGTCCTGACCAGCCCGGGAACATGCCGCCGGCCAGCAGCCGGATCAAGAGCAGGACGAGGTGCACGCCCACGAACAGCGGCAGCACGTGCAATGCCTGTTCCAGCAGCCCGAACCAGAGGATGCGGCGATGGATGGTGATGGCACCGAAGCTCAGCAGGGTATAGGCCAGTGCATGGTGGCCGAGGATGGCGCCCTGGTGCACGTCCAGCAGCAGGCCGAACAGGAAAGCCACGCCCACACCCACGCGGCGAGGCTGGTGCACGTTCCAGAACACCAGGGTCAGGGCCAGCAGGTCGGGCAGGGCCGGGGCGCGCCCCAGGGGCAGCAGGTTGCTGGCCAGGGCCAGCAGCAGCGTGAAGGCAATGAAGAAAGGGTTGACGGGCAGCAGCAGCTGGTCTGACCCGCGCGGCATGATCATGGTGAGACCTCCCGCTTGGGTGTCTTCAGCAGGCGGTCGGCGGCCGTCGGTTGCGATGCGGCGGCTTCGGGCATCGGCGGCAGTTGCTCAGCCAGGGGCTCGAGCACCAGCACGTGGCGCACGCCGTCGCTGGCGGCGGTGGGCGCGAGAAGCACCCGCGCAAACCCGCCTTCGGCACGGCGTTCGACCTGGGTGACCTTCGCCACCGGCAGGCCCGGGGGGTAGACGCCGTCCAGGCCGCTGGTCTGAAGTTCGTCGCCGATCTGCACGTCGGCATTGCCCGACAGGTAGCGCAGTTCCATGCCGGCCTGCACCCCGGCGCCGCCGCCGAAGGCCACGCTGCGCTGCTGGGTGCGCAGGTTCAGCACCGGGATGGCAGCATCGCGGTCGGCCAGCAGCGTCACTTCGGCCGAGAGCGGAAACACGCGGGTGACCTGCCCCAGCACCCCGGCTTCGTTGATCACCGGCGCACCGGCCACCACGCCCTGGGTCTGGCCGCGGTCGATGAAGACTTTGCGCGAAAACGGGTCGGCGGCCTCGAACATGACCTCGGCGGACAGGGTGCGCACCGCAATCGCGGCGCGCAGGTCGAGCAGGGCGCGCAGGCGTTCGTTTTCGCGCGCCAGCGCTTCACCGCGGGCGCTGCTGGCAGCCTGAGCAGCCAGGTTTCGGCGCGCGGCTTCGGCTTCGGCCTGGGCCTGGGCCAGCCCTTGGAGATAGCCGCTGCCGCCGTGCCACAGGTCCACCGGCACGGCCAGCGCCCGCTGCGCCGGCAGCAGGGCCACGGCCAGGGCGGCGCGCAGGGGTTCGATCCAGCGGAAGCGCACGTCGGCCACCATCAGGAACAGCGCCAGTGCCGAGAAGAAGACAAGCTTGCTCAGCGCCGACGGACCCTGGCGGAAGAAGGGCGGCGGGGTGCGGTCGAGCGTTCCCAAGGGCATGGGGTCGCTCCAGCGGGCCGGTTGAGGGCTTTACTCTGAGGTGAAGATGGAGCCCAGTCGCTCCATCCGTTCCAGCGCCATGCCGCAACCGCGCACCACGCAGGTCAGCGGGTCTTCGGCCACCAGCACCGGCAGGCCGGTTTCTTCGGCCAGCAGGCGGTCCAGGTCGCGCAGCAGGGCGCCGCCGCCGGTGAGCATCATGCCGCGCTCGGCGATGTCGGCACCCAGTTCTGGTGGGGTCTGCTCCAGCGCGTTCTTCACGGCGCTGACCATCTGGTTCAGCGGGTCGGTCAGGGCTTCGAGGATTTCGTTGCTGCTGATCGTGAAGCTGCGCGGCACGCCTTCACTGAGGTTGCGGCCCTTGACTTCCATTTCCTTGACTTCGCTGCCCGGAAACGCGCTGCCGATGCTCTTCTTGATGGCTTCGGCCGTGGGTTCGCCGATCAGCATGCCGTAGTTGCGGCGGATGTAGTTGATGATGCTTTCATCGAACTTGTCGCCACCCACGCGGATGCTGCCCTTGTAGACCATGCCGCCCAGGCTGATGACGCCCACTTCCGTGGTACCGCCGCCGATGTCGACCACCATCGAGCCGCTGGCTTCGGACACCGGCAGGCCGGCACCGATGGCCGCGGCCATGGGTTCCTCGATCAGGTAGACATCGGAAGCGCCGGCGCCGAGCGCGCTTTCGCGGATGGCGCGGCGCTCGACCTGGGTGCTGCCGCAGGGCACGCAGATGATGATGCGCGGGCTGGGGCGCAGCAGGCCGCGCGGATGCACCATGCGGATGAACTGCTTGAGCATCTGTTCGGTGACGGTGAAGTCGGCGATGACGCCGTCCTTCATGGGCCGGATGGCTTCGATGTTGCCGGGCACCTTGCCCAGCATGGCCTTGGCCTCGCGGCCGACGGCCTGGATGGTTTTCTTGCCGTTCGGGCCGCCTTCGTGGCGGATGGCGACGACCGAGGGCTCGTCGAGGACGATGCCCTTGCCGCGCACGTAGATCAGCGTGTTGGCAGTGCCAAGGTCGATGGCGAGGTCGGTGGAAACGTAGCGGCGCAGTGAGGCGAACATGGGGGGCGGTTTGAGGCAGGGCGTGCGGGCCTGCGCTTCGGGCAGGCCGGGCTCGAGCAGGCAGGGCCTGCAGCAGCGCGTGGGTGGTGGTGTCTGTTCGCGGCGGGCTGTCGGTTCCCGAAGGGTGCAGCCAAGGTAGCAGTCGACCGCAAGACAGTGACGATACTTCCGGCGGGTCCCTGCACCAAGGGGTTGACATGGGCTTTGCGAGTAACCGGAGATAATAACTTATCGCCTCGTTGCAACAGGCCCCGCGCGCTGCTTTTTGCGGCAATCGCCTCTTCTTTCGATCTCCATCCGATGGCCCTGACCCCCCAAGACGTGAGCCGCATCGCTCACCTGGCCCGCCTGCAGCTGAGCCCTGCGGAAGAACCCGAGATGCTGAAGCAGCTCAACGACTTCTTCGGCATCGTCGAGCAGATGCGTGCCGTCGACACCAGCGGCGTCGAGCCGCTGTACACGCCCTTGTCGGCGGTCCAGGAGGTGCATCTGCGCCTGCGAGAGGATGTCGTCACCGAAAGCGACCGGCGCGAGCCCAACCAGGCCAGCGCGCCGGCGGTCGAAGCCGGCCTGTTCCTCGTGCCGCGGGTGGTGGAATGAGCGCGGCCCTGCCTGGACACGCCACGGTCGAGGCGCTGGCGCGCGGCCTGCAGCAAGGCGAGTTTTCCAGCGTCGAACTGACCCGGCAGCTGCTGGATCGGCAGGCCCGGCATGCAGCGCTGGGCGCGTTCCTGGCCGTCGACGCCGAGGCCTCGCTGGCGCAGGCGCGGGCAGCCGACGCCCGCCGCGCCGCCGGCCAGGCCGGGCCGCTGACGGGCGTGCCGCTGGCGCACAAGGACATCTTCGTCACCGACCACGCCACCAGCCAGTTGCCCACCACCGCCGGATCGAAGATGCTGGCCGGCTACCGCAGCCCTTTCGACGCCACCGTGGTGGCGCGCCTGGGTGCCGGCCTGCCTGGCGAAGCGCCGGGTGCAGGCATGGTGACGCTGGGCAAGCTGAACTGCGACGAATTTGCCATGGGCTCGGCCAACGAGAACTCGGCTTTCGGGGCGGTGATGAACCCGTGGGACCCGTTGCGGGTGCCGGGCGGCTCGTCGGGCGGCTCGGCCGCGGCCGTGGCGGCCGGCCTGGTGCCTGCGGCCACCGGCACCGACACCGGTGGCTCGATCCGTCAGCCTGCCAGCTTCTGCGGCATCACCGGCATCAAGCCCACCTATGGCTTGTGCAGCCGCTACGGCATGGTGGCCTTCGCCTCCAGCCTGGACCAGGCCGGTCCGATGGCCCGCACTGCCGCCGACTGCGCCTTGCTGCTGTCGGCAATGAGCGGCTTCGACCCGCGCGACTCCACCAGCGCCGAGCGCCCGCCACAAGACTTCCACGCCCAGATGCTGCAGCCGCGCGCCGAGGCCACGCCCGGCCGGCCGCTGCTGGGCCTGCGCATCGGCCTGCCGAAGGAATTCTTCCCCGCCGCGCTGGCCGCCGACGTGCACGGCGCCGTGCGCGCCGCGCTGGCCGAACTGGAGCGCCTGGGCGCCACCCTGGTCGACGTGAGCCTGCCGCGCACCGAGCTGTCGATTCCCGTCTACTACATCATCGCCCCGGCCGAGGCCAGCTCGAACCTGGGCCGCTTCGACGGCGTGAAGTTCGGCCACCGCGCGGCGCAGCATGGCGACCTGCTCGACATGTACAAGAAGACGCGTGCCGAGGGTTTCGGCCCCGAGGTGAAGCGCCGCATCATGATCGGCACCTATGTCCTCTCACACGGCTACTACGACGCCTACTACCTGCAGGCCCAGAAGCTGCGCCGCATGATCGCCGACGACTTCCAGGCCTGCTTCCGCCAATGCGACGTGATCGCCGGCCCGGTGGCCCCCACCGTGGCCTGGAAGCTGGGTGAGCAGGGTGGCGACCCGCTGCAGGCGTATCTGGCCGACATCTTCACCCTGCCCGGCAGCCTGGCCGGCCTGCCCGGCATGAGCGTGCCTGCCGGCAGCGGCGCCCACGGCATGCCCGTGGGCCTGCAGCTCATCGGCAACTACTTCCAGGAAGGCCAGTTGCTGCACGCAGCGCACGCGCTGCAGCAGGCCACCGACTGGCACCTGGCGCGCCCCGCCGGCTTCTGAACACGCCCATGCCCACCCCTGCTCCCCTGATCCGCGGTTTCGAGGTCGTCATCGGCCTGGAGACCCATGCCCAGCTGTCCACCGCCAGCAAGATCTTCAGCGGTGCCTCCACCGCTTTCGGTGCCGCCCCGAACACCCAGGCCTGCGCCGTGGACCTGGCCCTGCCTGGCACCTTGCCGGTGATGAACCGTGGCGCTGTCGAACGCGCCATCCGCCTGGGGCTGGCGGTGGGTGCCAAGGTGGCCTTGACGTCCATCTTCGCGCGCAAGAACTACTTCTACCCCGACCTGCCCAAGGGCTACCAGATCAGCCAGTACGAGACGCCGGTGGTCCAGGGCGGCCACATCGACTTCGTGCTGGCCGGCCAGCCGCGGTCGGTGCGTCTGACCCGCGCCCACCTGGAAGAAGACGCCGGCAAGAGCCTGCACGAGGACTTTGCCGGCCAGACCGGCATCGACCTGAATCGCGCCGGCACGCCACTGCTGGAGATCGTCAGCGAACCCGACATGCGCAGCAGCGCCGAGGCCGTGGAATATGCCAAGGCGCTGCACGCGCTGGTGGTGTGGCTGGGCGTCTGCGACGGCAACATGCAGGAAGGCAGCTTCCGCTGCGACGCCAACGTCAGCGTGCGCCGCCCCGGCGCGCCTTATGGCACGCGGCGCGAGATCAAGAACCTGAACAGCTTCCGCTTCCTGCAGCAGGCCATCGACTTCGAGGTCCAGTGGCAGATCGACCGGATCGAGGACGGGCTGGCCATCGAGCAGGCCACCGTGCTGTTCAACCCCGATACTGGCGAGACGCGGGCGATGCGCAGCAAGGAAGACGCGCACGATTACCGCTACTTCCCCGACCCCGACCTGCCGCCGCTGGTGATTGCGCCGGAATGGGTGGAACGGGTGCGCGCCGCGATGCCCGAGCTGCCCGCGGCCATGGCCAGCCGCTTCCAGGCGCAGGACGGCCTGCCGGCCGACGACGCCCACCTGATGACGCAGAGCCTGCCGTTCGCCCGCTATTACGAAGCCACGCGCGACGCCTGCCTCGCGCTGCCGTCCGCCCGCGACGCGACCGGCCTGCCCAAGCTGGCGGCCAACTGGCTGATGGGCGAGGTGAGCAAGCGCCTGAATGCCGCCGGGCTGGACATCGGCTCGGTGCCCGTGCCAGCAGCCCTGCTGGCGGCCCTGATCGGGCGCGTGGCCGACGGCACCGTGTCGCACAACGGTGCGCGCCAGGTGTTCGACGTGTTGTGGGCCGGCGAGAGCAGCGACGTCGACGCCGTGATCGACGCCAGGGGCCTGAAGCAGATGAACGACAGCGGCGCGCTGCAGGCCATCGTCGACGAGGTGATTGCGGCCAATGCCCGGTCGGTGGAGGAATACCGCGCCGGCAAGGACAAGGCCTTCAACGCCCTGGTCGGCCAGGTGATGAAGGCCAGCAAGGGCAAGGCCAATCCCGGCCAGGCCGGCGAACTGCTGAAGCGCACGCTGGGTTAGCGCGCGCCGGTTTTCAGCGTGTGCCGGTGGACGCTGGCTGCTGGGCCAGCGAACCGCTGGACGCCTGCGGCACGGCCAGCGGGCCCAGGCTGCCCGGTGCCGCGCCGCCCCACAGTCGGCGCAGCCTTTCGAGTTCGATGTCGTACAGCCGGTTGACCCGCCCGAGCTCGGCCTCCTGGTTGGTGCTGGCGTTGCGCTGGGCGTCGGTGGCGGCTTCGTTCGTGTCGAGCGCCTGCTTCAGCTTGGGCGGCAACTGGCGACCATCGTAGAACTCGGCCTCGTTCAGCAAGGGCCTGCGCTCGGCTGCCAGTTCGCGCAGACGCAGTTCGCTGGCCCGGATGGCCAGGCGCACGGTGTCGAGTGCAGCCTCGCGTGCCCGCTGGTGCGAGGCCTCGTCGGGAAAGCGGCCCAGCAGGTTGCGGTCGCGCCGGCCGGCGTCGGCGATCGCGTTGCGCTTTTCTGCCGCGCGGCGCTCCTGGGCTTCGCGTTCGATGCGTTCTTCCGCCGTCAGGGAAGGCGGCAGGGTGAACCTGACGGAACCGTCCTTGTTCAGCACCTGCTGTTCACGCGCCAGACATTCGCGTATGGGGCGGTCGGCCGTGTGCCGCTTGCCCTGCGCGTCGACGCAGGTGTAGATGCCCGTTGTGGGTGCCTTCGCCGGGTCCTGTGCTGACGCCAAGCCTGCCAGCCCCGCCAACAGCCATGCAAGTCCGAAGCTTCGCATTCAGACTCCGTAGCGGGTGCGGTAGGCCTGCACCGGCTGGGCGTGGGCGGCGAGTGCCGGGTCGGCGCTGTTCTGCAGCACTCCCATCAGGTCGGCCAGCGTGGCCACCGCCACCACCGGCAGGCCGAATTCGCGTTGGACGTATTGAACCGCGCTCCAGGGGGCATCCCGGCCATCCTGGCTGGCGCGTTCCTGCCGGTCGAGCGCGATGACCACGCCAGCGGGTTCGGCGCCTGCGGCGCGGATCATGGCGATCGATTCACGCACCGAGGTCCCGGCAGAGATGACGTCGTCGACGATCAGCACGCGGCCGCGCACGGGCGCGCCGACCAGCACGCCACCTTCGCCATGGTCCTTGGCTTCCTTGCGGTTGTAGGCAAAGGGCAGGTTGTGACCCAGGCGCGCGAGCTCGATGGCCAGCGCCGCAGCCAGCGTGATGCCCTTGTAGGCGGGGCCGAACAGCATGTCGAACCCCAGCCCCTGGCCCGGGGGGGTGGTTTCGGCCTGGCTGAGCAGGCGGCGTGCATAGAATTCCGCCAGCCGCGACAGCTTGGCACCGTCGTCGAACAATCCGGCATTGAAGAAGTATGGCGACAGGCGCCCGGCCTTGGTCTTGAACTCGCCAAAGCGCAACACGCCCGCAGACACGGCGAAATGCACGAAGTCTGCTGCGAGGTTGGAATCGGTCGGGGTCGTCATGCCAGGCTTGCCAGGGATGCAGTCTTGAAGGAACAGACTTGGGTTTTCGGCTGCTCTCGATCAATCTGAACGGTATCCGATCTGCGGCCAGCAAAGGCCTGCAGCAATGGGCCGAATCCACGGCAGCTGATTGTATCGGCGTGCAGGAAGTGAAGGCACAGGCCGAGCAGCTGTCAGGCGGGCTGGACACTCTGGCCGGGATGCCGGGCTACTTTCATCTGGCGGAAAAGAAGGGCTATTCAGGCGTCGGCCTCTACCTCAGGCGCGAACCCAGCGACGTGATCCGCGGTTTCGATGGCGGCGAATTCGACGCCGAGGGCCGCTGGGTCGAGCTGCGTTTCGACACACCGGCGCGCAAGCTCAGCCTGATCAGTGCCTACTTTCCCAGCGGCAGCAGCAGCGAAGAGCGCCAGCAGGCCAAGTTCCGCTTCCTGGACCGCGTCTATCCGCACCTGCAGCGCCTGCGCGCCGAGCGTGAATTCATCCTGGTGGGCGACATCAACATCGCACACCAGGCCATCGACCTGAAAAACTGGCGCAGCAACCAGAAAAACAGCGGGTTCACGCCCGAAGAGCGGGCCTGGATGACGAAACTGCTGACTGAGGGCGGCCTGGTCGACGTCTTCCGGACCCTGAATCCCCACCCCGACCAGTACACCTGGTGGAGCAACCGTGGCCAGGCCTGGGCGAAGAACGTGGGCTGGCGCATCGACTACCAGCTGGCGACGCCGGGTCTGGCGGCGCTGGCGCGGCGCGAGCAGATCTACCTGGCGCAGCGCTTCTCGGACCATGCGCCGTTGATCATCGACTACGACTTCAAGCTTTGACGGGCCGCTGAGCGCGGGAACGCCACCGAGGGCAGTGTCGCCCCCTGAACTCCAGCAACTACCGCCCCGAGAGCCTCAGATCACTCGGTGCCTCGCCATTGAAGAACCGCACCATCAGCGCCGGCAATTGCGGGCTCGTCAGCCAGAGTTCGTCATCGTGCCCGGCGCCTTCGACGATCCAGTGGCCGCGGTGGGTGAATCCGCGTTCGATCGCGGTGACGTTGGCGACCGGGGTGCGGCCGTCGAAGGTGCCGCTGATGAACTGGGTCGGGCGATCGGACCGCGGGTCGGCGCGGAACGCGTCGCCCAGGTCCTTGACGCCGAGGCCTACGCCGATGTGCGGGTAGGGGAAGTTCAAGGCGCCACCGAGCACGCTGCGCTCTTCCTGGGAGCGCACCTCGGCGCGGCGTGCGGTGGTCGCGCCACTGGCGACGTCCATCGCCAGCGTCATTAACGGGATCGTGTCCGACCCCTGGATCAAGCGCGCCAGCACGCGTGCCGCGATCTCGTCCTGACCGGCTTCGAGTTGACTCAGCAGCGCCGGCATCGCGGCCGAGGTCTGCCGCCGCGCGAGCATCGCAGCCACCACGAGTTGCAGTTCGAATGCGCCCATCACCATCGGCAAGGGTCGCTCAATGGTTCGCGGTTCGCGTCGCAGGGCTTCGATCTGCCGGCGCAGGCGCTCGCTCAGGTCCGGCACGCCAGCCGCGGTGCCCACGCGCAGCAGCAAGGCATCGGCGTCCAGCGGCAGCTTGAGTGTCTGGTCGGGGCCTTCACTGCCCATCAGCAGCAGGCGGTCGATCTTCAATCCCGGCTGCTTCAAGGCGGCGAAGGCGAGGTGCGTGCCGTAACTCATGCCCCACAGGCTGATGGCGTCGGCCGCGAGCGCCTGCTGCAGCGCGCGCAGGTCGGCGGCACTCTCGGCGGTGTTGAACGCATCGGGGTCGAGGCCCAGACCGCGCCAGTGGGCCATGCACCGCGCGGCCATCTGCTGGTAGGCCTGCAGTTGCTGCGCCGCGTCGTAGGCGCGCTTCGGGTCCAGGTCCACCTTGTGCGGGCAGGCCGGCGGGGGCGTCGACTCGCCGGTGCCGCGCTGGTCGAACAGGATCACGTCGCGCTCCTGGCGCACCGCATCGAACACCGGCCAGCGCGCACCCAGGGCCGCCGCGACGCCCGACCCGCCGGGACCACCCGCCAGGTAGACGACGGGAGAGGCACCGGCCCTGCGTTGCTGGGCGGGCAGCCGCACCACGCGCAGTTTCATCGTCGGGCCCTGCGGCGCGGCGTGACGCAGCGGCACCGTGAGTTGCATGCGCTCGGCGACGACCTCGGCATGGCCGCGCGGCGTGAAGGCATAGGGCTGCCACGCAGGCTCGGCCTGAGCGCGCGGCATCGATGTGAAAGCAAGTGCCAGACCGAGGCCGAGCCATCGTGGGGTGTGTCTGAAGTGGGTCATGCAAGCTCCATGGCGCCGCAGGCTGCGGTGAATGGGCTCACGATGCCCCTGCCGCTGCGGCGACGCGCGCCTCGGCCGGCCCAACGACTCCCGGCGTGCGCCCAACGGCTCCACGGTGTGCGCGGTGGCTGGCTACCATCGGTCGCATGTACCGATGGTTGAGCCCGGTCGCCTGGGGCCTTGCACTCCTGCTGTCTGCGCTGGCCTGGCTGCAGGCGCCAGGTGATGCGGGCCTGCCGGGCGTCACGGTCGACGGCGCGGAAATGCGGCGCGCGGACGAGCCCTGGCGGGGCTTGAACACCGCCGTTCTCGCACAATGGCCAGGCCCTTACGAGGTGCGGTGGCGCCTGCACCTGAAGCAGGATGAGCGTGCGCTCGTGCTTCGACTGGCGCTGCGCGGCGCGAGCGAGTTGCGCTGCAATGGGCAATGGGTCGCGAGCAATGGCCGACCCGGTGCCACTGCCGCCGAAGAAGTGCCGGGGCGCGTCGACCGGTGGATCGTGCTTCCGCCATTGCCCGCTGGCACGCACGTTTTGCAAGTAACCGGTTCAAGCCATTTCGCGGCCGGGCGCTTCGCGAACGCAGAGGCGGTGGTCGTGCCGATGCCGTTCGACGCCATGCCGAGGCAACGCTACGCGCGCTGGCTGGTCGTGGCGCTCGCCTGGGGCGGCCTGGCGCTGACATGGCTGTATTTCATCCGGCTCGGACCGGCGTCCTCCAGCGCACCGCCGGGCGGACAGTGGCATCGATGGAGCCTGATCGCACTCGGCGCGGCAGGCCTGCTGCTGCCGCTGGCCGAGAGCGCACGCGACCTGTGGGGCTACGCCTATCCGCTGCATGCGCTGCGGCTGCGCACGATCCTCGGCAGCACGCTGTCCGCCGCCTGGCTGCTGCCCTTGTCCCTGGCGCTGCGCTGGGGCTGGCCGCGACGCCCGCTCGTCTGGGCCGTCGGCTGGGCCTTGTTGCTGCTGATCGTGCTGTTCGCGGCACTGCGGTCTCACGGCTACGACGTGGCGGCCTGGAGCCTGCACCTTCTGGGCCTGGCCGCTGCGCTGTGGCTGGCATGGCGTGCGCGGCACCGTGCACACGAGTCGATGCCGGCGCTGTTGACTTTGCTGACCCTGTCCATGGCCTTGCTGTGGGCCTACCCGGGGGCGTTTCTCGATGGCCTGTGCACGGTGGCGCTGGCGATGGTGATGACGCTGCTGATGCTGAGCCATTCGAGCCGGCAGCAAGCGCAGGCGCTGACCGAAGCCGGACTGCGGCAGTCGCTGCAGGCGCAGTTGCTGCGTGCCAGCATGCAGCCGCATGGGTTGATGAACACGCTGACGGTGCTGCAAGAACTGATCGAGCAGCGCCCTGCCATCGCCAGCCGGCTCGTGGAGCGGCTCGCAGACCAGTTCAGCCTGCTGCGGGTGCTGTCGCAGAAACCGCTGGTGAGCCTGCGCGAAGAGCTGGCGCTGGTGCGCACCCAACTCGATCTGGTCGAGATGGCGCGCGAGATGCCGCTCGCGTTCGACACGCAGGGCCCGATCGACGTTGTGTACCTTCCGCCCGGCCTGCTGCATACCCTGGTCGAGAACGCCGTGACGCACGGTGGCGTACGCCCCGGGGCGGCGCCGTTCTCGCTTCGCATCGAGGCCTGCGGCGCCGACCGCTGGACGCTGCAGCTGCGCTCGCCACGCGGCGCAGGGCGTGGGGGCGGCGGCGGCCTCGGGCAGCGCTTCGTGCGCGAGAGCCTGGCCGGCGCGTTCGGCACAGCCTGGTCCTACGACGCCGGGCCGCAGGACGACGCGGTGTGGCTGGACTGTCTGACCGTGCCGCGCCGATGAAGCTGCTGATCGTCGAGGACGAACCGCTGCTGCGCCAACGTCTGTCGCGGCTGTGCCAGGAGATCGTCGGCCCGACCTTCTCGGCCGTCGCCGTGGGCAGCCTCGCGCAGGCGCGCGAGGCCTTGCAGGACCGCGCGTTCGACGGCCTGCTGCTGGACCTGAACGTGGCCGGGCACGATGGCTTCGGGCTGCTGCTCGAAGCCGCCGCCGGCGCCATGCATGTGATCGTGGTCTCCGGCCATGGCGAGCGCGCGCTCGAAGCCTTCGAACTCGGCGTGCTGGACTTCGTGCCCAAGCCGTTCAGCCGCGAGCGCTTGGCACTCGCGCTGCAGCGGCTCGAAGGCATGCAGGTCACGGGCGGTCGAACGCTCCGGCATCTGGCCGTCTGGCGTGCGCGCGGTGTTGCGCTGGTCGATGTTGAGCAGGTGGTGTGCATCGCGGCCATCCCGGAAGGCAGCGAGCTGCATCTGCAAGGCGGCGCCACCGAGTTGCATGCCAAGCCGCTGGATCGTCTGTTGCCGCTGCTGCCGACCGGCTTCGTTCGATGCCACCGCACGTGGATCGTGAACCTTGCCGCGGTGCGCCTGCTGCACAGTTCTCGCGGCAGCCGCAGCTGGCTCGAACTGCAGGACGGCCGCGAGGTGCCCGTGGGCCGCAGCCGACTGGCCGCGCTGCGCGAGCGCTTGCTCTGACGCGCTTCGGTTCGCGGCCGTGCGCAAAGGAAGCTGGGCTTGCCTGGCTGGTGCCCGTGCAGGCTCTATGTCGCATCGACTACCAGCTGGCCACGCCGGGCCCGGCGGCACTGGCGCGGCGCGAGCAGATCTACCTGCCGCAGCGCTTCTCGGACCATGCGCCGCTGATCATGGACGACGACTTCGAGGTCTGAGGTTTCGCTGGCGGCTCAGGCGCCGCTGAACGCGTGCCGCACCAGCAGGGCCGCCAGCACGAACATCGTCAGGGCGATCAGGCCGTCCAGCACCTGCCAGGCGCGGGGCCGGGCGAACCAGGGGGCCAGCCAGCGCGCGCCGAAGCCCAGCAGCGTGAACCAAGACAGACTGGCGACGCTGGCGCCGGCGATGAACCAGCCCTGCACCGGGGCTGCCTGCTGTGCGCCGATGCTGCCCACCAGCAGCACCGTGTCCAGGTAGACATGGGGGTTGAGCAGCGTGAAAGCTGCCGCCTGCGCCAGCACCGCGCCGCGACGCAGGCCTGCACCGCCGGCAGACGCCTGCAGCCGATGCACCTGCCGCGCACGGCGCAGCGCGCGCCAGCCGTACAGGGCCAGGAACACCGCGCCGGCCAGCGCCAGCCCCCGCGCCAGGGCGGGACTCTGCCCCAGGGCCTGAGCCATGCCCAGCACGCCGGCGGCGATCAGGGCGGCGTCGGCCACGGCGCAGAACAGCACCACGCTGCCCACGTGCTCGCGACGCAGGCCCTGGCGCAGGACGAAGGCGTTCTGCGCGCCGATGGCGACGATCAGCCCCAAGCCGAGCGCCAGGCCCTGGACGAAGACGGGGAAGGCGGCTGGCAGGCTGGTGCTGGTCATGGTCCGAGCTTGCCAGCTGGCAACACTGAAGACAAACTAATGAAACTAAAGCCGATGTAGGGTAAATAAACCGATGCTCGACTATGCGGCGCTCTCTGCCCTGCACGCTGTCGTTCGGGAAGGCAGCTTCGAGCGCGCGGCGCTCGCACTGCATGTGACGCCGTCGGCGGTGTCCCAGCGCATCCGGCTGCTCGAAGAACGGGTCGGCTGCGCGCTGGTCGTACGGGGCCAGCCCTGCCGGGCCACGGACACCGGCAGGCGCCTGTGCCAACACGTCGACCGGGTCCGACTGCTCGAGCAGGACCTGCAAGCCCTGCTGCCGGCGCTGGCACCCGAGGGCCTGACACGGGTGGCATTGCCGGTGGCGGTCAACGCCGACAGCCTGGCGACCTGGTTCGCGCCGGCCCTGGCCGGCTACGCCGCGAACGCCCCGGTGCTGGTGGAACTGGCGGTCGACGACCAGGACCACACCAGCGACTGGCTGCGCAGCGGCGCCGTGCTCGCCGCCGTCACCGGCACCGCCCGCGCCATCGTGGGCTGCAATGTCCGGCCGCTGGGCAGCATGCGCTACCGTGCTGCCGCCAGCCCGGCGTTCGTCCAGCGCTACTTCCCGGCTGGCGTGGGTGCCGGCACGCTGGCGCAGGCGCCCAGCCTGGTTTTCAATGCCAAGGACGAATTGCAGGCGCGCTGGGTGCGTCGCCTATGTCACCGGCATGTCGAGCTGCCACGCCACACGCTGCCGTCTTCCCAGGCTTTCGTCACCGCCGCGCTCGCCGGCATGGGCTGGGGGCTGCAGCCGCAGGCCCTGATCTCGACGCTTCTCGCCGACGGCCTGCTCGTCGAACTGGTGCCCGACACACCGCTGGACGTGCCGCTGTACTGGCAGCATGCCCGCGCGGCATCGGCACTGGTCGACGGGTTGAGCCGCAGCGTCGTGGCCGCGGCTGCGCAGGCGTTGACTCAGCCTTGAGCCCAACCGCCTTCGGCTTCGCTTCGGCTTCAGGCTGAGCGGGCTTCACGCCCGCTGGCACCTCGCGGCAGAATGAAGCGATGAGCACCGCCCCGCTGTCGCACCACGAGATCCTGGAACTGGTCGAGCCCTTCACCCGGGCCGGTCGGCCCGCGGACCTGGCCGCCAGCGACCGCGGTGCGCGCCGCCTGGCCTTCCGTGCTCGGCTGCATGCTGCGGCGGGGCCCGACGGCCAGGCGCTGAAGGAAGACCTGTTGCTCGAAAGCCTGGGCACGGGCACCTGCCGCCTGACACGCACGCTCAGCCACCCGAGCGGCCTGCAGGCCAGCGCCCAGGCCCTGGGCATGCAGCCTGCCACGCTGCTGGCCTGGGTCGAAGCGCTGCCCTTGCACCAGCACTTCCGCGCCGGCCCCGGCTTCCTGCTGGCGCGCGACTATCAGGTCACGGGCCCATCCCAGGCCGTTCTGTCGCGCGGCCAGGTCAGGCTGGCCGCCGCCGACGCGGGCCCGGTGCCCGCGCTGACGCTGTCGATGGAGGTGTCGCGCGTGCGCGGGGTGGCGGCCGAGATCCTGCTGAACGCCCCGCGCGAGCCGCTGGAACTGCCCGAGGACCTGCTCGCTGTCCTGGGCTGGAACTGGACGCGCCTGGTGCCCGACCGCGCCGGCTGGAAGACCCGGCTGCGCCTGCGCGGCGCGCCCGGGCGTCGCACGCTCGCGGCCGAAGTGGCGCTGGACCGTGTGGCTGCGCACCTGGCGCAGACCCTTGCCGAAACCCCGGCGGCTTATCACGACCGTCATCGGCGAGCCAGGCTGGGCGTGGTCCTGCGGCGCGCCATCCCGCTGCTGACGCCACTGGCGCTGGTGGCCGTGATCCTGCTGCTGCCGCGCTTCGACACCTCGGAAAACACGGCCTTGTGGATGCTGCTGTATCACGTGCCCACGGCGCTGATCGTGCTGAGCTTCTGCGTGCAGGAATTGCCGAGCCTGAAGCCTCCGCCCTGGCCACGGCGCTCGAAGGCGCCGGGCTGGGGCGCCGGTGGAGGCGTGGTTCAATCCGGCGCTTGGAAACCTTCCTCAGCACCGACGGCCTGAAACTCCACTTGCGCCGCTGGCCAGCGCCCGACCCTGGCAGCGCCCGCGGCACCGTGCAGATCGTGCACGGCCTGGGCGAGCACATCGGCCGCTATGCCTGGCTGGCCGCCAGGCTGAATGCCGCGGGTTGGCACGTGGCCGGGCACGACCACCGCGGCCATGGCCGCAGCGAAGGCGCACGTGGCAGCATCGCAGCCAGCTACAGCCTGCTGGCCGATGTCTCGGCCGTGATGGACCATGTGCGCGGCCGCGGGCCGCTGGTGCTGCTGGGCCACAGCATGGGCGGGGCGGTGGCGGCGCGATTCGTCGCCGAAGGCTTGTCGCGTTCGACGGCGCGCTGGGCGCGCGACATCGACGGCCTGGTGCTCAGTTCACCCGCGCTCGATCCCGGCATGTCGTCGCTGCAGAAGCTGGCTCTGGCCCTGCTGAACCCGCTGCTGCCGCAACTGAGCATGGGCAACGGCCTGAAGCCGCAATGGGTGAGCCGCGACCCGGCGGTGGTGGCCGACTACATCGCCGACCCGCTGAACCACGACCGCATCACGCCCCGCCTGGCGCGCTGCATTGCCGACGCAGGCCCGGTCGTGATGGGGCGGGCCGCGGGCTGGCGCGTGCCCACGCTGCTGATGTGGGCCGGTGCCGACCGCTGCGTGGCCCCGGCCGGCAGTGCCGCCTTCGCTGCGGCTGCGCCATCCAGCGTCGTCACGGCCCAGCCCTGGCCGGCGCTGGCGCACGAAATCTTCAATGAACCCGAACGCGAACAGGTGCTGGCCCGGCTGCTGGGCTGGCTGCAACGGTTCTAAACTGGCCGGCTCGACATCTCCGCCACGGAGCGCCCCATGAATGCACCCTTGAAGCCGCAGGAAGCCAGCGCGCTGGCCGCCTTGTCCGCCTACTGCAATGAAGCCTGGGACCAGCGCATCGTGCCGGCCCTGACCGACTACATCGAAGTTCCGGCGAAGAGCCCGATGTTCGACGCCGACTGGGCCGCCCACGGCTACCTGGACCGGGTCGTGAGCGATGCCGCGCGCTGGGTCGAAAGCCGCAAGGTGGCCGGGCTGAAGCTCGAGGTCATCCGCATCGAAGGCCGCACGCCGGTGATCTTCTTCGAGATTCCAGCCACCGTCAGCACCTCGAAGGACACCGTGCTGCTGTATGGCCACCTCGACAAGCAGCCCGAATTCAACGGCTGGCGCAGCGACCTGGGCCCGTGGACGCCGAAGTACGAAAACGGCCTGCTCTATGGTCGCGGCGGCGCCGACGACGGCTATGCGGTCTATGCCGCCGTCACCGCCATCGAGGCGCTGCACGCCCAGGGCATCGGCCACCCGCGCTGCGTGGGGCTGATCGAAAGCTGCGAGGAAAGCGGCAGCCAGGACCTGCCGGTCTACATCGATGCGCTGCGCCCGCGCCTGGGGCAGGTGGGCCTGGTCGTGTGCCTGGACAGCGGCGCCGGCAACTACGACCAGCTGTGGCTGACGACCAGTCTGCGCGGCATGGTCAGCGGCGTGCTGAAGGTGGAGGTGCTGAGCGAAGGCGTGCACAGCGGCGACAGCAGCGGCGTCGTGCCCAGCAGCTTCCGTGTGCTGCGCCAGGTGCTGGACCGGCTGGAAGACTCCAAGACCGGCAACCTGCTGCCCGAGAGCTTCCACTGCGAGATTCCCGCTTCGCGCCTGGAGCAGACCCGCGCCACCGCAGCCATCCTGCAGGACGAGGTCTGGAAGCGCTTCCCATGGGCCTGTGGCGGCGACGGCGGCAGCGTGCTGCCGACCACCACCGATCCGGTGGAAGCCTTGATGAACCGCACCTGGCGGCCCACGCTCAGCGTGACAGGCGTCGACGGCTTCCCCGAGTTGAAGAACGCCGGCAACGTGTTGCGCCCCTACACCGCCTTCAAGCTGAGCCTGCGGCTGCCGCCGCTGGTGGACGGCCACCAGGCTTCGGTGAAGCTGAAAACGCTGCTGGAGGACAACGCGCCCTACAACGCCAAGGTCACCTTTCACCCCGACGGCCGCGCCGGTGCGCTGGGTGCCACGGGCTGGAATGCACCCGACCTGGCCCCCTGGCTCGAAAGCGCGCTGAACCAGGCGTCCGGCAACCACTTCGGCGCGCCGCTGGGCTACATCGGCCAGGGCGGCACGATCCCGCTGATGAGCATGCTGCAAAAGGGCTTCCCGGCAGCGCAGATGATGGTCTGCGGCGTGCTGGGGCCCAAGAGCAACGCCCACGGGCCGAACGAGTTCCTGCATGTGCCCTATGGCAAGCGGCTGACGGCGGCGGTGGCGCAGGTGATTGCGGCCTGCCCTTGAAGCGCTGAGGGGCGGCCCCGGCCAGGATGGCGGTTGCTGGCCCCCGCGAAGAGACGCAGCTTCAGGCGCTCTCTTCGCCCCCGCCTTCCATGGCCTTCTGGTGCCGCGCCACGAAGTCGGCATAGGTGTCGATGCCGCGCAACTGCAGCACCGTGTTGCGCACCGCAGCTTCCACCAGCACGGCCAGGTTTCGGCCTGCGCCCACTGCGATGACCGCCTTGCGCACGGGTTGTTCCAGCACTTCTTCGTACAGCGGCTCGTAGGGCAGGCGCTCGAACTCTTCCTCCAGCACCTCCTGGCGCACCAGGTGCACGATGAGCTTCAGGCGCATCTTCCGCCGCACCGCGGTCTCGCCGAAGATGGCCTTGATGTCCAGCAGCCCGATGCCGCGCACTTCCAGCAGGTTCTGCAGCAGCGCGGGGCAGCGGCCTTCCAGCGACGTCTGGCTGATGCGGTAGATGTCGACCGCGTCGTCGGCCACCAGGCCATGGCCACGGCTGATGAGTTCCAGGCCGAGCTCGCTCTTGCCCAGGCCGGATTCACCCGTCAGCAGCACGCCCAGCCCCAGGATGTCCATGAACACGCCGTGGCGCGTGATGCGGTCGGCGAAATGCTGGCCCAGGTAGCCGCGCACCACGTCGATGACGTGGCCGGCCGATTCGCGCGTGACGAACAGCGGGATCTCGGCGCGGTCGCACATGGCCACCAGCCGGTCGGGCGGCTTCTGGTTGTCGGCGACGATCAGCACCGGCGGCTCCAGCGTCACGATGCGCGAGATGCGACGTTCCTGGTCCTCGGGCGTGCTGGCCATCAGGTAGGCCACCTCGCGCCGGCCGACCAGTTGCACCCGGTAGGGGTGGATGTAGTTCAGGTAGCCCACCAGGTCGGCGGCCGACCGGGCGTCGCGCACGGCCGCGTCGTCGAAGCGGCGTTCAGGGTGGGCGTGGCCGGCGATCCACTCCCAGCGCATCGTCTTGCGGTGGGCTTCGAACAGCGCTTCGGCGCTGATCGATGTCGGCTTCATCCGGGAGCAGCCGTGTTCAGGCGACCGACTTCAGCGGTTCCCAGTCGGAGATGAGCTTGTGCACGCCTGCGGCTTCTGCTTCGGTCTTCAGTCGTTCGCGCAAATCGCGGTCGGACAGCATCTCCGCAATCTCCGACAGGATCTCCAGGTGCCGCTGCGTCGCGGCTTCGGGCACCAGCAGGAAGATCAGCAGCAGCACGGCCTCGTCGTCGGGCGCGTCGAAGGGGATGGGCTGCTGCACCCTCACCACGGCCGCCAGCGGGTTCTTCAGGCCCTTGATCCGGCCATGTGGAATGGCCACGGCGTGCCCGAGCCCGGTGGAGCCCAGGCGTTCGCGGGCGAACAGGTTGTCGGTAACGAGGCCGCGGGCAATGGCATGCTGGTTCTCGAACAGCAGTCCGGCGTGCTCGAAGACGCGTTTCTTGCTGGTCGCATCCACGTTCACCAGAACGTTGGTGACGGGAAGGATGGCGGCGAGACGGTTCATCGTGGACAAACTCCCAGATACCGCGGTCACGGCCCCGACATCGGGGTCTGGCACACACAGCGGGCAGAGCGGCGCATCATAACCATCGGGTTCGCCCTAGGGCCTAGTGCAGCCACCCTCAATCGCTGGGTTTTCCTCTTCCATGCGGCATTGCAGCAACAGGGGCAACTGCGATCGGTGCGGGGATGCAAAACGGCCCCTGGGGGCCGTGGTTTTCGCGGGGCCGACGCGGCCGGTCAGAGCAGACCTGCGTCCAGGCGTTTCGGGGCGACGTGGTGGTGGTCCTGCAGGCGGTCCTTGTGACGCACGACCTGTCGGTCCAGCTTGTCCATCAGCTGGTCGATGGCGGCGTACATGTCTTCGTGCGTCTGTTCGACAAAAATATCGCGCCCCTTGACGTGCAGCGTGACTTCCGCCTTCTGCCGTCGTTCCTTTTCCTTCAGCTTTTCAACGCTCAGCAACACGTTGATGTCCACCACCTGGTCGAAGTGTCGAGTGACGCGGTCCAGCTTTGTAAGTACGTACTCTCTCAATGCTGGCGATACGTCGAGATGATGGCCGCTGATCGTCAAGTTCATCAGAACCTCCTTTGCGAGGGGTGGGAGACTGGGACCCGGGCCGACGCGACCCGGTCGAGCCCATCTTGCTCCCGTTGCAGGGTGATGACAAGCGGGTAGGCCGCAAGCCAGCGTGGCGATGCCGTGGCTTTGTTCACCACCCCGGCTTGCCCGCATCATTGGCCATGAAATTGCTTGTCACCCCTTCATGAGTCCGCCCGCCCCCGTGCCGCTGCTGGTCCGCGACGCCACCCTGCCCGACGGCCGGCGTGGCATGCAGCTGCTGGTGGAAGGAGGCCGGATCCGCGCCTTGGCGCCGCAACTGCCCGAGCCTGCCGGCGCTGAGGTGCTCGACGCCCAGGGCTGGCTGCTGAGCCCGCCTTTCGTCGACGCGCATTTCCACATGGACTCCGTGCTCAGCCACGGCCTGCCGCGCGTCAACGTCAGCGGCACCCTGCTCGAAGGCATTGCGCTGTGGGGTGAACTGAAGCCCCTGCTGACGGAAGAGGCGATCGCCGAACGGGCGTTGGCCTACTGCGACTGGGCCGTGGCGCGGGGGCTGCTGGCCATCCGCAGCCATGTCGACATCTGCGACCCGCGCTTGCTGGCGGTGCGTGCGCTGCTCGAAGTGAAGCGGCGCGTCGCACCTTACCTGCAGTTGCAGCTGGTGGCCTTCCCGCAGGACGGCTTGCTGCGCAGCCCCGCCGCGCTGGCCAACCTGGTCCGGGCGCTGGACCTGGGCGTGGATGTGGTCGGCGGCATCCCGCACTTCGAACGCACCATGGCCGAAGGCGCCGAGAGCGTGCGCCTGCTCTGCGAACTGGCCGCCGAGCGCGGCCTGCCGGTGGACATGCACTGCGACGAAAGCGACGACCCGCTGTCGCGCCATGTCGAGACGCTGGCGTTTCACACCCAGCGGCTGGGGCTGCAGGGCCGCGTGACCGGCTCGCACCTGACATCGATGCATTCGATGGACAGCTATTACGTCAGCAAGCTTCTGCCGCTGATGGCCGAGGCCGGCCTGCAGGTGGTGGCCAATCCGCTGATCAACATCACCCTGCAGGGCCGGCACGACAGCTACCCGAAGCGGCGCGGCATGACGCGCGTGCCCGAGCTGCTGGCCGCCGGGGTGAACGTCGCCTTCGGACACGACTGCGTGCTCGACCCCTGGTACTCCTTCGGATCGGCCTGCATGCTGGAAGTCGCGTCGATGGGCCTGCACGTGGCCCAGATGACCGGCAGCCAGGCCCAGCGCCAGTGCTTCGATGCGGTGACAACGAACGCCGCGCGGGTGCTCGGGCTTGAAGGCTACGGCCTGGACGTCGGCTGCCGCGCCGACTTCGTGCTGCTGCAGGCGCACAGCCCCGAAGAAGCGCTGCGGCTGCGGGCGCAGCGCCTGGCGGTGGTCAGTGGCGGCGTGCTGGTCTCGCGCATGGCGCCGGCCATCGCCGAGCTCGCCTTGCCCGGCCGTCCCGGTCACGTGGACTTCACACGACAGGCCGCTGGCTAGAATGAATCGACCATGACCTGCCGCACCTCATGAAACTGATCGGTTCACTCACCAGCCCCTACGTGCGCAAGGTTCGCATCGTCATGGCCGAGAAGAAGCTCGAAGCCCAGTTGCTGCTGGAAGACGTCTGGGGCTCGGACGCCATCCTCAAGAGCAACCCGCTGGGCAAGGTGCCCTGCCTGGTGCTCGACGGCGGTGAGGCCATCTTCGACTCGCGCGTGATCGTCGAATACCTGGACACGCTCAGCCCGGTGGGCAAGCTCATTCCGCCTTCGGGTCGTGAACGCACCGAAGTGCGCACCTGGGAAGCACTGGCAGACGGCATCCTGGACGCCAGCGTGCTGGCGCGGATGGAGGCCACCTGGACGGGCCGCAGCAGCGAACAACGATCCCAGCCCTGGATCGACCGCCAGATGAGCCGTGTGCACGCCGCCGTCAAGGCCATGGCCTCGGGTCTGGGCGACAAGCCTTTCTGCATGGGCAATCATCTGACGCTGGCCGACGTGGCCGTGGGCTGTGCGCTGGGCTACCTGGACTTTCGCTACCCGCAGATCGACTGGCGCGGCGAACATGCCAACCTGGCCAAGCTGCATGACAAGCTGGCCCTGCGCCCGAGCTTCATCGACACGGCACCACCCGTCAGCTAGTTCCCGGGCGCGCTCGCGCTCGCAAACCCCGCCCGTGGCGGGAAGCCGGGTTCAGTCGATCTTCTGCGTTGCGGCAGGCTGCCAGCTTTCGCTGTTGGCCAAGGGCCAGTATTCGCTGAACACCCGGTGCGGCCAGGGTTCGCGACCGGCCATGGCGTTGACCAGCTGGCCGGGCTTGATGAAGACCAGGTGGTTGGCCAGCAACCGCACGTCGTGGTCGGCGCGGCGGCGCACGATGTGGGCGGCGGTGATTTCGCCCGGGTGCTGAAGGCCGGCGGCCTGCACCAGTTCCTTCAGCGCGTGCAGCGTGTTGTCGTGGAACTTCCACACCCGTTCGGTCTTGTCGCCCACCACCAGCGCCTTCGCGCGCTGCGGGTCCTGCGCGGTGACGCCGGTGGGGCAGTTGCCGGTGTGGCAGGTCTGCGCCTGAATGCAGCCCAGCGCGAACATGAATCCGCGTGCGGCGTTGCACCAGTCGGCGCCGAGAGCCATCGCGCGCGCAATGTCGAAGGCGCTGGTCACCTTGCCGGCACAACCCAGCTTCACGTGCCGCCGCAGCCCCAGGCCGACCAGGGTGTTGTGCACCAGCAGCAGGCCTTCCTGCAGCGGTGCGCCCACATGGTCGGTGAATTCCAGCGGCGCCGCACCGGTGCCACCTTCGGCGCCGTCGACCACGATGAAGTCGGGGTACAGGCCCGTTTCCAGCATGGCCTTGGTGATCGCAAACCACTCCCAGGGGTGGCCGATGCACAGCTTGAAGCCCGTCGGCTTGCCCCCCGACAACTGGCGCAGTCGTTCGACGAACCGCAGCAGGCCCACCGGTGAGTCGAAGGCGGCGTGGCTGGCCGGGCTGATGCAGTCCACGCCCACAGGCACGCCGCGGGCGGCGGCAATCTCGGGCGTCACCTTGGCGCCAGGCAGCATGCCGCCGTGGCCGGGCTTGGCACCCTGGCTCAGCTTGACCTCGATCATCTTGACCTGCGGGTCGCGGGCGTTGCGGGCGAAAGCTTCTTCGCTGAAGCCGCCCAGCTCGTCGCGGCAGCCGAAATAGCCGCTGCCGATTTCCCAGATCAGGTCGCCGCCGTGCTTGCGGTGGTGCTCGCTGATCGAGCCTTCGCCAGTGTCGTGGGCGAAGCCGCCGCGCGCCGCGCCGGCATTCAGCGCCAGGATGGCGTTGGCGCTGAGCGAGCCGAAGCTCATGGCCGAGATGTTGAAGACGCTGGCGCTGTAGGGCTGGGTGCAACTGGTGCCACCACTGCCGATGGTGATGCGGAAGTCGTGGCTGGCCAGCGTGGTCGGCGCCATCGAGTGGTTCAGCCATTCGTAGCCGGCTGCGCCCACGTCGAGCTGCGTGCCGAACGGCCGCTTGTCGGGCTGGCCCTTGGCGCGCTGGTACACCAGGCTGCGCTGCTGGCGCGAAAACGGCGTGGCCTCGGTGTCGCTCTCGATGAAGTACTGGCGGATCTCCAGGCGGATGAACTCGGCCAGGAAGCGCAGGTGGCCGATGACCGGGTAGTTGCGCAGCACGGCGTGGCGGCGCTGGCGGATGTCGCGCCAGCCCAGCAGCACCAGGAACAGGAAGACGAGTGCGAAGCCCCCGCCCAGGTCGAACGCGACCCAGGTGAACATGGCCAGCATCAGCCCCACGCCGCAGGCCGCCCAGACGGTGTACCGAACCGGGAAATGGGTGTCGATCTTCTGCAGCCAGTCGTGCATGTGTGCCTCCTGCCGGCGTCTCGCGGGGTCTCTTCGACGGATGCGGCTCGTTCGTGTCGCGCGATGCTATCCGCGCCGGCCGCGGCCATCGCTTCAAGATGCAAGGCGCTTGCAGTGCAGTTTCCTGGCGGCAACGTCCTTGGGCGATGGCTATACTTTCCGCCCATAGCGCTGATTTGCTCCGGCTTGCGGGCGCTTTAAAAGAACCGCTAAACAGGGACCGTCCGTGGAATCGATGACCCGGTGTCCGTGAAGCAGCGGCGCAAGGTCTTCCAGTTCCAACATGTCCACGATCGGTCTCGTCACCCCGCAGCAGATGCACTTTGCCGAACCGCTGGCCTTGCGCAGCGGCGCCGTGCTCGCGGACTACACGCTGGCTTTCGAAACCTACGGCACGCTGAAAGCCGACGCCAGCAACGCCGTGCTGGTGTGCCACGCGCTGAACGCCAGCCATCACGTGGCCGGCACCTGGGCCGACGGCAGCCGTGGCTGGTGGGACAACCTGGTCGGGCCGGGCAAGCCGCTGGACACCGAGCGCTTCTTCGTCATCGGCATCAACAACCCGGGCTCGTGCTTCGGCTCTACCGGACCGATGCACCTGAACCCCGCCACCGGCCGGCCTTATGGCGCGGCATTCCCGGTCGTGACGGTGGAAGACTGGGTCGACGCCCAGGCCCGGCTGGTGCAGCGCCTGGGCATCCGCCAGCTGGCCGCGGTGGTGGGCGGCAGCCTGGGCGGCATGCAGGCGCTGGCCTGGACATTGCGCCACCCCCATGCGCTGCGCCATTGCGTGGCCGTGGCCACGGCGCCGAACCTCAGCGCGCAGAACATCGCGTTCAACGAAGTGGCGCGCCGCGCCATCGTCACCGACCCCGAATTCCACGGTGGCGACTTCTATGCCCATGGCGTGGTGCCCCGCCGCGGCCTGACGGTGGCCCGCATGATCGGCCACATCACCTACCTGAGCGACGACGCGATGGGTGCCAAGTTCGGCCGCCAGCTGCAGAACCTGGTCAGCGGTGGCAAGGGCGGCCTGGCCTTCAGCACCCAGGATGTCGAATTCCAGATCGAGAGCTACCTGCGTCACCAGGGCGACAAGTTCAGCCAGTACTTCGACGCCAACACCTACCTGCTGATCACGCGCGCGCTGGACTACTTCGACCCGGCGCTGGACCACGGTGGTGATCTCGCCCGCGCCTTTGCCATGGCGCGCGACCAGCGATTCCTGATCGTCAGCTTCACCACCGACTGGCGTTTCGCCCCGGCGCGTTCGCGCGAGATCGTCAAGGCCCTGGTCGACAACGCCATCGACGTCAGCTACGCCGAGATCGACGCACCGCAGGGCCATGACGCTTTCCTGCTGGAAGACCCGCGCTACCACGGCGTGATGCGCGCCTACTTCGACCGCGTGGCCCAGGGCTGAAGACCATGTCGGAAAGAAAAGACCTCGAGATCATTGCCGACCTGGTGCCTGAAGGTTCGCGCGTGCTCGACCTGGGCTGTGGCGACGGCGAACTGCTGGCGCTGCTGCGCGACCGCAAGGGCTGCAGCGGCTACGGCATCGAGTTCGCCGACGCCAACGTGCACCGGGCCGTGCAGCGCGGTGTCAACGTCATCCAGCTGAACCTGGAAGACGGCCTGGCGCTGTTCGACGACCGCAGCTTCGACGTCGTGCTGCAACTCGACACGCTGCAGAACCTGCGCAACACCGAGGTGCTGCTGAAGGAAACGGCGCGGGTGGGGCGCATCGGCATCGTCAGCTTCCCGAACTTCGCGCATTGGCCGAACCGGCTGGCGGTGCTGGGCGGGCGCATGCCGGTGACGAAGGTGCTGCCCTACCAGTGGTACGACACGCCCAACGTTCGCGTCGGCACGTATGCCGACTTCGACGTGCTGGCGCAGCGCAGCGGTCTGAAGGTGACCGACAGTTTTGGTCTGCAGGCCGGGCAGGTGGTGCGGCGCTGGCCGAACCTGCTGGCCAGCGTTGCCGTCTTTCGCTTCGAGCGCGCCTAGGCCCCGCCGTTCTCAGCCACCGCGCAGGCGCACTGAAAATGTCGAGCCCTCGCCGAGCCGGCTGCTGACGCTGATCTGCCCACCCATGGCCTCGGTGAGCTGACGGCTCAGCGCCAAACCCAGGCCGGTGCCCAGCACCGGGCCGCTCTGCGCACCCAGGCGTTCGAAGGGTCTGAACAGGCGGGCGCACTGGGTCTCCGTCAGGCCGGGCCCGTTGTCGGTGACGTGGATGAGCCAGTCGCCGGCCTCGGCTGCCACCGTCACCCGCACCCAGCCGCCAGCGTCGGGGTCGCCGCCAAGGTGGTGGTACTTGATGCCGTTGGCCACCAGGTTCAGCAGCACCTGCTTCAGCCGCTTGCGGTCGGCCCGCAGCAGCAGGCCGGCCGGGGCGGCGGCTGCCAGGGGTTGCGGGCGCAGCGTCAGGCAAGCGCTGTCTGCGGCGGTGCTGAGCAGGTCTCCCACTTCGGCCAGCAGCGGCGCGAGTTCCACCGTCTGGATCACCACCGGCAGCTCGCCAGTCTGGGCGCTGGACAGGTCGAGGATGTCGTCCATCAGGCCCAGCAGGTGGCGCCCGGCGCCCAGCACCTGCTGCACCCAGCCGCGCTGGCGGGGCGGCAGATTGCTTTCCAGTTCGAGCAGCTGCGAGAAGCCCATGATGGCGTTCAGCGGCGTGCGCAGCTCATGGCTCACGCGCGACAGGAACTGAGACTTCGCCAGGTCGGCCGCTTCGGCACGGTCGCGTGCAATGCGCAGGTCTTCGGCCTGGCGCCGGGTGGTGACGTCGGTGTGCGTGCCGATCATGCGCAGTGGCAGGCCTGCGGCGTCGCGCGCGATGACGATGCCACGCGACAGGATCCACTTCCACTGCCCGTCCTTGCAGCGCACGCGGTGTTCGTTCACATAGCGCGGAGTCCGCCCCGCGAAGTGGTCGTCGCGGGCCTGGTGCATCGCGGGCAGGTCGTCGGGGTGGGTGCGCTCGTCCAGCGCGCCCGGGGTGTCGGGCAATTCCTCGGGATCGAAGCCGTACAAGGCCTTGCAGGGCGGCGACAGCTGTTCCACGCCGTCCTGGATGTGCCAGTCCCAGACGCCGTCGCCGCTGCTTTCCAGCGCACGCTTCCAGAGCTCGCTGTTGGCGCGCAGCTCGGCTTCGGCGCGCTTGCGGGCGGTGATGTCCAGCAGCAGGCCGATGCGGACTTCGCAGCCGTTTTCCGGGGGTGCCAGTCGGTTTGTCTGCTGGATCCAGACCTCGCGGCCGTCGCGTCGCACGATGCGGTATTCGACATCGAGAGGCCGCTGCTCTTCGAAGGCTTCGCGGATGCGGGCCGCCACGTGGTCGCGGTCGTCGGGGTGGCGCAGTCGGTGCACGGCCCGCGAATCGGCCAGCAGCTCTTCGGCCTTCAATCCCAGCATGTCTTGGACGTTCGGGCTGATGAAGTCCACCGTCGAGACGCCTTCGGGGCTGGTCACCACCCGGTAGCTGACACCGGGCACCAGGTCGATGATCTGCCGGAGCTGCTGTTCGTTGCGCCGCAGCGCTTCGCGGTCGTGCACGCGGTCGGTGATGTCCTCGACCGTGCCTTCGTAGTACAGCAGCCGACCCTGCGCGTCGCGCACGGCATGGGCGTTCTCGCTGATCCAGATGCGTTCGCGCGTCTTGTAGCGGAAGACCTCGCTTTCGAAGGCGGTGACGCGGCCGCTCTCGGCCATCAGGGCCTTGAACTCATCACGCCGCCCTGGCTGCACGTACCAGTTGTGGCCGATGTCGCAGACGCTGGCGAGCAGTTCGGCTTCGTCGGCGAAGCCGTTCATGCGCGCCAGCGCCGGGTTGGCGCGGAGCTGTCGACCCTCGGCGGTGGTGCGATAGGCGCCCACCGGAAGAAACTCGAAGAGCGTGCCGAAGTGGTCTGCGCCCTGCGCCAGTGCAGGAGGTGCGGCGCTCAATCGAGGATGACCTCGCAGCGCACCGTACCGGCGCGGTCGGCCGTGGCCGACAGCGCCAAGGCCGTGCCGCGCGCGCCACGCACCACCCATTCGACCACGGCCCGGTCGCCGGTGATGTCGCGGTTGGGCAGGAAGGCCTGCAGGCTGCTCTTCGGCGCATGGCCTTCGAGGTGGGCGCCGACGACCCGTTCGCGCCCGCTCACCAGGCTCAGGCCGTCGCCCAGGTGGATCTGGAAGACCGTGCCGCGCACGGTCTTGCGTTCGCGTGCGCGCTGCGTCACGTAGGCCGGCAGGTAGCCGCTGTTGGCGACCGCAAAGCGCACGCGCCAGGTGTCGTCGCCGAGTGCCCGCACCTCGGTGCGCAGCACCTCCAGCTTCGGCAGCGACAGCGCGATCTGCTGCAGCCAGGCCGGAAAGCGCGCGGCCTCGCGTTCACGCAGCGCTGGCGGCGGGTTGCGCCAGTAGTTCATCTTGTCCCAGCCGCCGAGCTCGACCATGCCCAGCTGCGGGTGCTGGTAGGGATACCAGTCGACATGGGCCTGGCCGCCGCACTTCTCGTCGCTCCACTTCAGCAATTTCAGATCGTCTTCGGCCGGGTGGTCGCGATACCACTCGATCCACTTGTAGTCGCTGATGCCGGCTTCCTTGTTCGGCGACCAGATCTCGACGGTCCAGAACAGCGCGCCCAGATGTTCGTAGACCCAGTCCTGGGTGCCGGTGATGACCTGCTTGGGGTGGTACTTGAAGTCGTGCCAGATGCTCACTGACGGATAGCCCGTGAGCTTCGCGCCGCTGTCGGACAGGCGCTGGATCATCCACAGGTCTTCGGGCGTGATGTCGTCGTCCTTGCACATGCCCGAAGGCCGCAGGATCACGCCGCTGTGGGTGTGGAAGCTCACCGCCGCGCCGATGTTGGGGTGGGTGGTGATGAAGTCCACCATCGCCCGCACTTCGGGTTCGCTGGTGGGGTAGGGGCCGGCGCCCTGCTGCTCGCCTTCCTGGCGCCAGTGGGCGGGGAAGTTGCGGTTCAGGTCCAGGCCTTCGCGGTCGGGGTTGACGCTGATCCTCAGGCCGTCGAAGTCGGTCAGAAGCCCCTCGGGCATGACGCGGTAGTACTGGCCGCCGAACTCGCCCGGTTCGCGCGGCACCATCAGGCGCGCGTCGGCGGCGTGCTGCTTCCAGGTGCCGTGGGGGTCGGGCACGCGCATGCTGAGCATGCGGCCATCGCCGTCCACGTCCTGCACGTTCAGCCCCTCGACCGGATTCTCGTCGTACGGGTAGGGGCGCGTCGAAGAACGGATGTGCCGGGGCCGGTCGGCCAGGGCCAGCTCGGCGCCGTCGGGATTCAGGCGCGGCACCATGTAGACGACGCGGCTGTCCAGCAGCTCGCGGATGCCGCGGTCCTTGTCTTCAGCGCTGTCGTAGCCCGAGACCAGGGTGTGCAGCCAGTACAGGCAGGCGGTGCTGGCGGTCAGTTCGGCGGCGTGGATGTTGCCGTCGACCCAGAACGCGGGCTTGTCGGTATCGGCCCCGGTGGCCGTGTTGGTCAGCACCAGGAGCCAGATGTCGCGGCCCTCGTGGCTTTTGCCGATGCTGCGCACCTGCACCAGCTGGGGCACGGCGGCGGCGTAGTCGTGAAGCAGGCGGGTCAGTTCGGCATCGCGGTAGAACTGGTCGAAGCGGGGGACCGGGATCGGGGGCATGGGAGAACAGCACAATCGAAAACACTATTCTGCGGGCGCAGCACCCGGAAATTGACTTGGCTCCCGTTCCTTCCATCGATCCTTCGGCCCCGCCGCAACAACCGGCGGCCACGCAGTCAGGGGGTGAGCCCGGGCCGGGCATCGGGCAGCGGCTGCGGCAGTGGTGGCGCGGGCGCCGTCCAGGCGTGGTGGCTTACGGCTGGTTCCTGCCCGACGAGGTGCAGCGCCTGCATGCGGCCTTGATGGCGGACATGACCGATCCTGCGCCAGTGCTGGACGACGCGACCTGGCGCGACCTGGAGCTGGGCCGCTACCTCGACGCACTGGCGCGCCACACCAGCCTGTTCGGCCGGCAGGTGCTGTTTCACCGGCTTCGCGCCAGCACCACGCTGGCGCCCGACGATCGATTGCAGGCGCGGCTGCAAGGGCCGCAGTCCGACGCCGAGGTCGACGCGGCGTGGATGGCGCTGCAGCCGCTGCGCAGCGTCGACATCGACCTGGCCGGCCCCTTGTTCAGCGACCCGCTCCCGGTGGTACCGGCCTGGGTGCGGCATCTGTGGGCGGTGCCGCTGGGTTTCGTGGCGGCGGCGGGGCTGGCTGCAGCCGGTGCCGTGGCCTGGGCTGCGGCACTGGGCCTGGCCACGCTGGTGGTCTCGACACGGGCGCAGATTGCCCTGCATGCGCCGCTGCAGCAATGGCAGCGCCAGCGCTGGGCCCTGCTGGTGATGCTGCAGGCCACGACCGATGCCGCCGCGGCCGGCCGGCACAGCGCCATCCTGCACCCGGTGCAGGACCAGGCCCCGACTGCGCGCACGCTGCTGCGCGCGCTGGGTCCGGGCTGGGCCGACCGCATTCCGGCACTGGCCGAATACGCCAACCTGCTGGCCCTGACGCAGTACCGCCGCTGGGGCCGCGACCTGGCGCGGCTGCCGCTGCAGCGTGCCGGCCTGCAGCAGGTGTTCCTGGCCGTGGCCGGTCTCGAGGCCGACCTCACGCTGCGCGGCCACCTGCGCCACGGCCCGGCCACCTGCAGCGCGCAGTTGGCCCAAGGCCGCAGCCTGGACTTCGTCGACCTGGTGCACCCGCTGCTGGACCGGCCGCACCCGCTGTCGCTGCGGCTGGACGGACAGGGAGCCTTCATCACCGGCCAGAACGGCGCTGGTAAGAGTACGCTATTGCGCAGCGTGGGCTTGAATGTCGTCGTGGGGCAGGCGTTCGGCTTCTGCTACGCCAGCCAGGCGCGCGTGCCGCGGCTGCCGGTGGGCACCAGCCTGCAGATCGAGGATTCCCTGGGCACGGCGACCAGCCTCTACATGGCCGAGCTCGGGCGTGCGCGCTGGCTGTGTGGCCTGGCGCAGCGGCCCGGGGGCGCGCTGCTGCTGGTGGACGAGATCTTCCGCGGCACCAACCCGCAGGAATCGATGGCCGCCACCGCCGCGCTGGCGCGTGAGCTGGCGGCCACCGCACTGCTGCTGATGGCCACGCATCACCGGCAGTTGGCGCCCTGGCTGGCGCCGGCCCTGCTGCCCTGGTGCGTGGTGCTGGCCGCCGACGGCGCGCAAACGCTGCAGGCCGGCGTGCTGGAACGTACCAACGGCCTGACCATGCTGGCCGACTACGGTTTCAGTGAGGCGATGCGCATCGACGCCGAGAGGGTGTTCGAACGTCTGCAGGCTGCAGGTCAACCGGATGCGGCGCCCGCCTGGCCTACTGCCCCTTGAACAAGGCCTGGAAGTGGCGCGACACCGGCAGGGTCTCGGGCCGCCCGCGCAGCGTCAGGTGCATGCTGCCTTCGTCCACGCGCACCGCGCTGGCGATGTGGCGGTGGTTGACGATCACGCTGCGGTGCACCTGCCAGAAGACGCTGTCATCCAGCTGCGCCAGCAGCTCCTTCAGCGGCGTGCGGATCAGCGCGTCGCCGCCGGCAGGCTTGCCGTCCTTGCCATCGCCCTCGAAGACGACGCGCGTGTAGCGGCTGTCGCTTTCGAAGTAGACGACCTCGTCCGTGCGGATCAGTCGCACTTCGCGCCCGACGCTGGCCTGCAGCACCTGCAGCGGCGGGCGCCGCGCGCTGCCGGCCTGGCCCTGCAGCTGGGCCAGCAGGTCCTGCAGCAGGGGCTGCGCCGGCGCGGCCAGGGCCTTGCGCTGGTGCAGCCGGGCTACGGTCTGGGCCACGCGCTCGGGGTCCACGGGTTTCATCAGGTAGTCCACGGCGCCGGCGTCGAAGGCGGCCAGGGCGTGGTCGCCGTAGGCGGTGACGAAGACCACGGCCGTGCCCGGCCCGATGCGCCGCGCCACGTCGATGCCGGTCAGCCCGGGCATGCGGATGTCCAGGAAGCAGACCTGGGGCTCGTGTTCGAGGTAGGCGTCCCAGGCGTCGACGCCGTTCGTGGCCTCGGCCACGATCTGCAGGTCGGGCCAGGCCTGCTGCAGGGCCAGGCGCAGCTGGGCGCGGGGGGCTTCTTCGTCGTCGGCAATCAGGGCGGTGGTGGGCATGGAGGGTGAGTTCAGTTCGGGGTGGGGATCGGCAAGGGCCACTCGATGCGCGCGTCGCAGCCGCCGCCGGCGGCCTCGCCCAGGTTCAGCCGCGCCTGGGCGCCGAAGGCCTGCTGCAGGCGCACGCGGCTGTTGCCCAGGCCCACGCCGTCGGCGGCGCCCGGGGCACAGCCGGGACCGGTGTCGCGCACGCTGATCCAGGCCTGGCGGCCGGCGCTGCCGGGCTCGATGCCTGCGCGCACCTGCACCTCGGCACCGCGCAGGCTGCCCTGCACGCCGTGCTCGACGGCGTTTTCCACCAGGGTCAGCAGCAGGCCGGGAGGCACCTGCAGTTCGGCCGCGTCGTCATCGATCTGCACGCCGTAATGCAGGCGTTCGCCCAGGCGCAGCTGCATCACCGCCAGGTAGCGGCGCACGGCCTCGGCCTCATCGCCCAGGCGCAGGCGCTGGCGATTGAACAGCGGCAGCGTGGCGCGCAGGAAGGCCGTCAGGTCGGCCAGCAGCGGTGCGGCGCGCGCATCGCCCGTCTGCACCCAGTGCTGCAGGCTGGCCAGGGTGTTGAACAGGAAGTGCGGCTGGATCTGCGCCGTGGCCAGCTGCCGCGCCATGTCGGCGGCACGTTCGCGTTCGGCCAGTTCGCGCAGGCGCGCAGCGATCTGCTCGCTGCGGTAGACGGCGAGAAACCACAGACCCAGGTGGCCTATCGCGACGACGCCGACCGTCGTGCCCACCAGCCAGCGCGCGGCCTCGGTCTTGTGCTGCCCCAGGCCGACGATGAGCCCGACCGCCAGGCCCAGTGCCGCGAAGACCCAGATCGCCGAGTTCAGCAGCCGGCGTTCGGGCCGCCACCACAGCCGTTTGGCCAAGGTGCCCAGGGTCGCCAGGCCGCCCGCGAGCATGGCCGTCACCTGGGCCAGCAGCCCCTGTGGCACCGACTGCAGCAACGGGAAGATCATCGACACGCCCATCAGCGTGACCATCACGACGAGCGTGCGGCTGGGCGCGTCGCGCCCGGCGCGGGCCAGTTCCTCGTCGGTGAAGACGCGCACCGGGCCGGGGTTCCACAACTGCGACCAGTCGATGCGGTCGCTGGCGGGCAGCACGCCGACGGGGCGGTCGTCACAACCCGAGAAGCGGCGCCACCGCTTGTTCACAGGCGTCCTTCGGGAAGGGTGGCGGCCTGCACCTCGATGCAAGCCTGGGTGCCGGCGGGTTGCAGGGCTTGCAGGCTCAGCCGCGCCTGGCTGCCGAAGCGATGCGCCAGCCTTTGCCGGCAGTTGGCCAGGCCCGTGCCTTCCTGCCAGTGCGCCGGCGGGCCGGCGCCGTCGTCCCTGACGCACAGCCGCCAGCCGCTGGCGGTGGGGCCGGCCTGCACACGCACCGTGCCGCCGGCCAGGGCCGGCGAGATGCCATGCTCGACGGCGTTTTCCACCAGCGTCAGCAGCAGTCCCGGCGGCAGCGCCTGGCTGGCGACGGCCGGGTCGATCTCGATCGACACCTGCAGCCGGCTGCCGAGCCGGGCCTGCAGGATGTCCAGGTAGTGGCCGGCCAGCGCGGCTTCCTCGGCCAGGGTGGCCTGCTCGCGCGCCAGCAGCTCGGTGCTGCCACGCAGGAAGGTCGACAGCGCGCGCAACAGCGGCGCGGCGCGCGGGTCGGCCGTGTCCACCCAGTGCTGCACCGTGGCCAGGGTGTTGAAGATGAAGTGCGGCTGGATCTGCGCCTGCAGCAGCCGCAGTTGCGCCTCGGCCGCCCGGCGCGCCGCGTGGTCGCGCTCCTGCACCAGGCGCAGGGCTTCGAGTTCACGTTCGCTGCGCTGGCGCCTGATCTGCGCCACGCCCCAGGTCAGGGCCAGCAGCAGCCCCAGCAGCACCAGCACCACCGGCGTGGCGGTGACGGCAGCGTCGCGCAGCGCCTGCCACAGGGTGTCGGTCTGAAGGCTGCCGTGGCGCTGCCAGCGGCCGAACAGGAAACCGCAGGCCAGCCCCAGGTAGGCGAGCAGCAGCGAGCCCGCGGCGCCGCGCAGCAGGCGCCGGCCGGTGAACTTCTGGGGCTGCATCCAGGCCGCGAACAGGCCGAGGGGCAGGCTCACCCAGACCGCCAGGCTGCACAGCGCGGCCACCCACAGTGGCAGCCCCGAAGCCCGCAGGCCCGCGGCGGTGGCCAGCAGGGCCGCGGCCAGGCCCAGCCACAGACCCCAGGCCTGACGGCTGTAGAGCCAGCGGTCGACGGCCTCGGCTTCCTGGCGCAGCGCCGGGTCCAGCCGCTCGTAATGCGGTGCCGCCCAGCGCGCATAGGCGCGCTGCAGGCGGTTGCCTTCGGAAAGGGGCTTCAACCCGGGGAGGCGGGGGCCGGCACCCGGGCTGGCCCGGGTGCCAGCGCTCGGCCCGGCCCCAAGGTCGGCATTCGGCAGGCAAGAGCGTGGCAGTTCCATCGCCGCCAGTGTAGGCAGCGCGCTGCGCTGGGGGGCACACTGCCGGGCGGGCTGCCGGCTGCGGCGCTCGATGGCCGGTTTCAGCCGTTGAACAGTTGCCCGCCGCTGTAGACGCGCAGTTCGCCGGCGGCAAAGGGTTGCCAGGTTTCGTCGGCGGTCAGTGGCTCGGTGGCGACCACCGCCACCCGGTCCTGCGGCGTCGTGTGGGCGGCGAAGTCGATGCTCAGGTCTTCGTCGGCCAGCCGTGCGGCCGTGAAGGGGTGCCGGCGTTCCACCGCGTAGAGCTTGGTCGTGCCGTAAGCCCACAGCGCCTGCCCGTTGGACAGCAGCATGTTGAAGCTGCCGTGCGCTGCCGGCTGCGGCAGCAGTTCACGCAGGGTGTGGCTCAGCTCGGCAATGCCGGGCACGCTGGCATGGGCCTTGGCCAGTTCCTGCATCAGCCAGCAGAAGGCGCGTTCGCTGTCGGTGTCGCCCACCGGCCTGAAGGCGCCGTGCAGCCGCGGCGCGTAGTCCTTCAGGTCGCCGTTGTGGGCGAATACCCAGTGCCGGCCCCAGAGTTCGCGCACGAAGGGGTGGCAGTTCTGCAGCGCCACCGCGCCCACGGTGGCCTTGCGGATGTGGGCGATGACGACCTCGCTCTTGATCGGGTAGCGCTTGATCATCTCGGCCACCGGGCTGTGCAGCGCGCCGTCGCGGTCGATGAAGTGGCGCAGCCCGCGGTCTTCGAAGAAGGCGATGCCGAAGCCGTCCTTGTGTTCGCTGGCGCGCGTGGCCAGGCCGGTGAAGCTGAACATCACGTCGGTGGGCGTGTTCGCGTTCATGCCCAGCAGTTGGCACATGGCGGGTGTCCGGCAGCGCTCAGCGTGTCTGCGCGGCGGCGGTGACGACGAGATTGGGCTGCGGCAGGCAGTCGCCGCTGGGCAGCAGAGCCGGGAAGGCGACGCAGGGCGCGCTGGTCATGGCGGTGACGACCTCGGTGCCGGCCGTGACCGTGCCGAAGACGGCGAAGCCGCGTGTGGTGGGGGTGCGGTTCAGGGTCGGGTTGTCGACCATGTTCACGAAGAATTGCGAGGTCGCCGAGTTGGGCGCGTTGGTGCGTGCCATGGCCACCGTCCACCGCAGGTTCGACAGGCCGGCGTTGTCTTCGAGCACGATGGCTGCGTTGGTGGTCTTCGGGGTGGGGGCGGTGGCGCCGGGGGTCAGCGGGCCGGCGTAGCCGCCGCCCTGGATGACGAAGTCGGGCGAATTGCGGTGGAACACCGTGCCGACGTAAAAGCCGGAGTTCACGTAGTCCATGAAGTTGCGCACCGTCACGGGCGCCTGGGCCGGGTTGAGCGTGATGACGACGTTGCCCAGGCTGCTGCTGCCGTTGCCCACCGTCAGGGTGACCTGCGGCGCGGGCACGGTGACAGGCACGGTGGCCATGACGAAGCCGCTGATGTCGCGCAGCACGCCGAGCGTGACCGTGCCGGCGCTGTTCACCGTGCATTCGTAGTAGGCGGTGCTCGCGTTGCTCTCGAACGGCGCTGCGGTGAGCCGCGTCATGCCACTGCAACTGTTGGACAGCACCGTGATGCCGTTGTCGAGCGCGCTGCCGTTGACGGTCAGCCGGATTTTCTGGCCGTAGGTGCCGGTGCCCTGGCCGCTGCCCAGCGTGCCCGCCGGTTGCACGCTGGTCGAACTGACGGTGGGCACCACGGATTCCTCGCCACCGCCGCAGCCGGCCGAGAACAGGGCTGCCAGGCTGACCAGGGTCAGAAGCGGCAGGGATCGGCGTACGGGCAAAGCAGTCATGGCGGGTTTCCAGTCATTCGAACATCAGCTTGGTGATCCCTGAGACAGTGAACAGGCGTCCAGGGTTCTGCGTTTCTTCCAGCACGCCCGACAGGCGGTTCAAGATGCGCGGGCTCTTGCGCCCGCGCCAGATCACCAGGTCGGCCAGCCAGGGGTGGTGGTTGACGCGGCTGGCGGTCTCGTACAGGTCGAACTGTGGCTTGATTCTGCGCAGGCCTTGGGCATGATGCGCCTGGACGGCGTCGTCGTCGGTGGCATTGTGAATCGCCTCGGCGGCGATCATGCCGGTCTCCATGGCCTTGCCGATGCCCTCGCCACTGAAGGCATAGGTGCTGCCAGCGGCTTCGCCGGCCACCAGCAGGCCCGGCCGCGACCAGCGTCCGCCGATGAGCGAGCAGCGCAGCGGCGCACCTTTCAGTTCGCCCTGCAACTGGCCGCCAGCCATGAGCTCGCGCGCCGGGGCATAGATCTCGCAGAAGGCCTGGAAGAAGTCCTTCAGGTTTGCGCTGTCGCGGCTGCCCTTGTTGCCGCGCGCGCTGCGCGTCTGGATATGGCTGCCGGTGAGACCTGCGCCGATGTTGAACAGGCCGCCAGGGGCCGGGAAGATCCAGCCATAGCCGCCGCGCATGCGCGGGTGCCAGACGATCTGCAGTTGGGTGATGCGGCCGACCATGGCGTCGTGCCGGACATAGCCGCGCAATGCCACGCCGCTGGGGGTGTGGCGGTCGCACAGGCCGGCGGCCATCAAGGCTGCAGGTACGGCGCCGGTGGCCAGCACGGTCCAGCGGGCGCGCACTTCGCACGTCGTGCCGTTTTGCCCGGCATGCTTCAGCCGTGCGCCGACGACACGGCCATTTTCTTCGAGAGGCGCCTCGAACTTCACCGGTGTGGCCAGCACCGCGCCGGCGCGCTGTGCGGCGCGTACCAGGATGTGGTCGAGCTGCTTGCGCGGCAGCACCGACAACTGCCCCGGAATGTCGATGTGGCCGCCGCGCGGGCCCACGCAACGCACGTGCTGCACGGGCATGGCCAGGGCGGCGACTTCGTCGTACACGCCCAGCCGGCGGAAGGCGGCATGGGTGTCGGGGATGAGCCCGTCGCCGCAGATCTTGTCGCGCGGAAACTCGTGCTGGTCGACCAGCAGCACGTCCAGCCCCTGCGCCGCCAGCTTCTGCGCGGCGGCGCTGCCGGCCGGGCCGGCGCCGACGACGAGCACGTCGCAGCGTGGTGGCAGGCGGGGCGTCGGATCGGGTCGGCTCATCCGCGCGGGATTGTAGGCAGCGCAGGCCGCCGGGGGCAGCCCTGCCGCCTGCCAGCGGGTTCAGCTCGCGGCGGCGACCACCTGGTTCTGCGCCGCCTTCAGCTTCAGCCGCGCCGCATGCAGCAGCGGCTCGGTGTAGCCGCTGGGCTGTTCCTTGCCCTTGAACACCAGGTCCAGCGCGACCTGGAAGGCCAGGTGGGTGTCCTCGTGCCCGGCCATCGGCCGGTAGAGCGGGTCGCCGGCGTTCTGCCCGTCGACCACAGCCGCCATGCGGCGGAACGAGGCGTGCACCTGTTCGGGGTTGACGATGCCGTGGGTCAGCCAGTTGGCGATGTGCTGGCTGCTGATGCGCAGTGTGGCGCGGTCTTCCATCAGGCCGACGTTGTGGATGTCGGGCACCTTGCTGCAGCCCACGCCCTGGTCGACCCAGCGCACCACGTAGCCCAGGAGCTCCTGCTGGATCTCAGGGGGCGTCCAGAACGGCAGCAGCGCCACCGGCACCTGCAGCATGGCGTCCTGCAAGGCCTGTTCGACCCTGGCCGCCTTGCTGCTGAACGCAAACTCTTCCATGGTGATCTGCAGCGCGGTGACGTCGACCTGGTGGTAGTGCAGCGCGTGCAGGGTTGCGGCGGTGGGGCTGGGCACCCACGCGGTATTGGCGCCGGCCTGCGGGTGCGCGATCTTTTCCTTCAGCATGTCGGCCATCAGGTCGGGCATGGCCCACATGCCCTTGCCGATCTGGGCGCGCCCGCGCAGCCCGCAGGTCAGGCCGACCTGGACATTGTTGAACTCGTAGGCGCGCAGCCAGTTGGTCATCTTCATGCGCGGCTTGCGCACCATCGGGCCGGCGTGCATGGCGGTGTGAATCTCGTCGCCGGTGCGGTCGAGGAAGCCCGTGTTGATGAAGGCCACGCGGCTGCTGGCGGCCTGGATGCAGGCCTTCAGGTTCAGGCTGGTGCGGCGCTCCTCGTCCATGATGCCCAGCTTCACGGTGCTGTCAGGCAGGCCCAGCAGCTTTTCGACGCGGCCGAACAGTTCGCTGGCGAAGGCCACTTCGGCCGGGCCGTGCATCTTCGGCTTCACGATGTAGATGCTGCCGGTGCGGCTGTTGCGGATGCCGCCGGGCGCACGCTTCAGGTCGTACAGGGCGATGGTGGTGGTGACGACGGCGTCGAGGATGCCTTCGGGAATCTCGTGCTCCCGGCCTTGCGCATCGGCCCAGATCACGGCCGGGTTCGTCATCAGGTGGCCGACATTGCGCAGGAACATCAGGCTGCGGCCATGCAGGCGCACCTCGCCAGCGGGCGACTGGTAGACGCGGTCGGGGTTGAGCCCGCGCGTGAAGGTGCGGCCGTTCTTGCGCACGTCTTCCGTCAGCGTGCCCTGCAGGATGCCGAGCCAGTTGCGGTAGCCCAGCACCTTGTCCTCGGCGTCGACGGCGGCCACGCTGTCTTCGAGGTCGAGGATGGTGGACAGGGCGGCTTCCAGCACCACGTCGGCCACGCCGGCGGTGTCGCTGGCACCGATGGTGGTGCTGCGGTCGATGCGGATGTCCACGTGCAGGCCGTTGTGCTTCAGCAGCACCGAGCTCGGCGCCGTGGCCTGGCCCTGCCAGCCCACCAGCGCGCCGGCATTGGCCAGGCCGGTGTGCATCTCGCCCTTGAGCCCGACGACGAGCCGGCCGTCGACGACGGCATAGCTGCTCGCGTCGACATGGCTGCCCTGGACCAGCGGGAAGGCCTGGTCGAGGAAGCGGCGGGCGTAGGCGATGACGCGTGCGCCGCGCACGGGGTTGTAGCCGCCGGCCCTGCCGGCGCCGTCTGTTTCGGAGATGGCGTCGGTGCCGTAGAGGGCGTCATACAGGCTGCCCCAGCGCGCGTTGGCGGCGTTCAGCGCGTAGCGGGCGTTGAGGATCGGCACCACCAGCTGCGGGCCGGCCTGCAGCGCGAGTTCATCGTCCACGTTTGCCGTGCTCACGGTGAAGGGCGCGGGCGTGGGCTGCAGGTAGCCGATGCGCTCGAGGAAGGCGCGGTAGGCCGCCGGGTCGCTGATCGGGCCGGGGTGGGCGCTGTGCCAGGCATCGAGCTCGGCCTGCAGGCGGTCGCGCTCGGCCAGCAGCTCGGCATTGCGTGGTGCCATCTCGGCAACGATGGCGTCGAAGCCGGCCCAGAAGCGCTCAGGCGAGATGCCGGTGCCGGGCAGCACTTCGTTTTCGATGAAGTCGTGCAGGGCGTTGGCGACGAACAGGCGGTGGCAGGGAATGCGCATGGTGGTGGCCTCAGGCAGGTTCAGAAGGTTCAGGAGGTTCAACGGATTCAGTTCGAGACGGGAAAGAGGTCGAGCACCGCCCGCAGGCTGGCGCCGATGTGCGTGGGCTCGGTGCCCAGCTGCTCGATCGGCAGCCCGGCCCGATTCACCCACAGGGTGGTGTAGCCGTGCCAGGTGGCGCCGATCGCGTCCCAGCCGTTGCTGGAAACGAACAGGATGTCGCGCGCCGGCAGTCCCAGGGCCTGGGGGCCCAGGGCGTAGGCGGTGGCGTCGACCTTGTAGCGTTGCACGCCATGCACGCTGATGACGTGCTGCAGCAGGCCGTCGAAGCCGGCGCTCCGGGTGGCCACGGCCAGCATGTCGGGGTCGCCATTGCTCAGGATGCCGGCCGGGATGCCGCGGCGCTGCAGCTCCGCCAGCACTTCGCGGTTCTCCGGAAAGGCGCTGAGGTGCCGGTACTGGTTCATCAACCGGTCTTCGGCTGTTGCGCCCAGGTCGAGCTTCAGGCGCTGGGCCGCATGGCGCAGTCCGTTCCGGGTGACTTCCCAGAACGGCTGATAACGGCCGGCCAGGGTCAGCAGCCGGGTGTAGTCGATCTGCTTGTCGCGCCACAGCGTGGCCAGGGCCTCGCCGCGGCCTGGAAACAGCTGCTCGGCCAGCAAGCCGACGCTGTAGACGTCGAACAAGGTGCCGTAAGCGTCGAATAGAACGGCGCGAGGCTGGGACGGTGCTTTGGCCATGCGCGCAGTCTATTCAAGACCGCCTGCGCCATTAACTCCCGAAAAAGTGATGGATTCGTGCAGATTTGATGCATAGTCTGGGCTCATGGCGCGGCTCAAGCAGATCGAATCCTTCGTGTTGGTGGCCTCGCGCGGAAGTCTGACCGCCGCCGCCCATGTCGAAGGCGTGGCGCCTGCTGTCATTGGCCGGCGCATCGACGCGCTGGAAGAACGTCTGGGGGTGAAGCTGCTGGTGCGCACCACGCGCAAGCTCACGCTCACGCACGAAGGCAGTGCTTTCCTGGAAGACTGCCAGCGTTTCCTGGCCGACCTGACCAATGCCGAGGCCAGCGTCAGCGCCGGCGGCGTGAAGGCCAGCGGCCACCTGCGCATCACTGCGCCCGCCGGCTTCGGCCGCCGCCATGTGGCGCCGCTGGTGCCCGATTTCCTGGCCCAGCACCCCGAAGTGAGCCTGTCGCTGAACCTGAGCGACCGGGTCGTGGATATCGTCAATGAAAGTGTCGACTGCGCCATCCGCGTCGGCGACCTGCCCGACAGCAGCCTGGTCAGCGTGCGCCTGGCCGACAACCGGCGCCTGTGCGTGGCCACGCACGGCTATCTGCAGCATGCAGGCATCCCTCAGACCCCGGCCGACCTGGCCCGCCACCAGTGCCTGACGCTGAGCAGCGACGCCAGTCAGAGCCGCGGCTGGGCTTTTTCAGTGGATGGCGAAGTCACGTACACGCGCCCCAGCGGCAGGCTCGACTGCAGCGACGGCCAGGTGCTCCAGCAGTGGTGCCTGCAGGGCCTGGGCATCGCCTGGCGCAGCACCTGGGAAGTCGAGCATCACGTGGCGCAGGGCCGGCTGCAGGTGGTGCTGGAAGCCTTCCAGGCGCCGCCCAACGGCATCTACGCCGTTTTTCCCCAGCGCAAGCACCTGCCGCTGCGGGTGCGGCTGTGGATCGACTTCATCAAGCACAGCTACGGCGACCCGGCCTATTGGCAACGGGCCGTCGAGCGCTGAAGGCGACCGACCTCAGTTCTTGGCCGGGCCGCCGTCGGCGGTGCACTTCTTGATGTGGCTGGTCTTGGCGGCGCCGGCCAGCCTCTTGTCGGTGGCGCTCTTCTCGCAGGCGGCGGCCACCGGGTTGGCAGCGGCGGCGTCCTTCTCGCACTTTTTCACGAAGCTGTTCTTGGCGGCACCGTTGAGCTTCCTCTCGGCGGCCTGGGCCTCGCAGGTGGCTGCGGCAAAGGCCTGGCTGGCGAACAGTGAAAGCAGCAGGGCAGCAGCGGTGATCATGGATTTCTTCATGGTGTCCTCGGGCAGGTTGGGCGATGGTGCCGAGCGCGATTGCAGCAGAGCTCCGCGGCCTCGGCAATATATGAACGCGCGGGGACACGCGGCGGCTGACCGTGGGCCTACAGTATCCGTCGCGGGTGGGCCAGGGCTTCGTGGGCGGCGTGCAGCCGCCGCACCAGCACGCGGATGAAGGCCACGTCGAACAGGTGCCGCGCCTGCAGCGACAGCCGCTGCATGGTTTCGGGCGTGAAGGCCAGGGTCGTGGCAGGTTGCGACACCAGCAGGTCGGCCGTGTGCACGCGCAGGTCGGGGCTGGGCGCCAGGTAGGCCATCTCGCCCACCGAGGTGCCGGCCCCCAGGGTGGCCACCTTGCTGCCGTCGCGGTACACGTCGACCTGGCCCTGGGTGATGATGTGGAAGGCGTTGCCTTCTTCGCCTTTCCTGAACAGTGCGGCGCCGAAGCCATGACGCTGCCAGCGTGCCCGGTGGACCACCTCCCACAGCTCGACGTCGCCGAAGCCGGCAAAGAAGTCCAGCGAGCGCAAGAGGGTGAAGCGCTCCGAGTCCAGCACCTCCTGCAGCGGCCCGCGCTGGGCCTGCTGGTGGGCCACCAGGTCCGACAAGGCCTGCGAGAACTCGTCCCAGTTGGCTGGCCGGTCTTCGCGGCTCTTGGCCAGGCCGCGCTCGATCAGGCCCTGAAGCTGCGGGGAGATGCCCTCGCGCAGCCTGGCCAGCGGCGGCGGCGTGGCGTTGTAGATCTGGTTCATGATGGCCGGCTGGGTCTGCCCGTCGAACGGCGGCCGGCCGGCCAGCAGGTGGTAGAGCACTGCCGACAGCGAGTAGATGTCGGCGCGGCAGTCCAGCGCGTCGCCATCCAGTTGTTCGGGCGACATGTAGGCCAGGCTGCCCACCCGGAAAACCTGGGTGTGGTCGGCGTCGAGGTTGAAGACGCTGCCGAAGTCGGTGATCTTGACTTCGCTGATCTGCTCGCCGTCGAGCGTGACCATCAGGTTCGCGGGTTTGACGTCGCGGTGGATCAGGCCCTGCTTGAACACGTAGCCCAGCGCCATCGCGCACTTGAAGCCGATCTCGATGACGGTGGCCAGCGGCAGCAGTGCGTCGGCCCGGCAGTAGCGGCGCAGTGTCACCCCCTTGACGTACTCCATCACCAGGTAGGGTGCAACCGGGTCGTCGACGGCGTCGAGGATCTGCACCACGTTGGGGTGGTTCAGCCGGCCGACCAGGGCGGCCTCGGCGGCGAAGAAGCGCTGCTGGAAGTGGGTCTCGCGAGCGTCTTCTTCCTGAAGGTTGCGGCGCACGCGCTTGACGGCCACGTCCTGGCCGCGGAACGGGTCGTAGGCGAGGAAGACCTCGCTGGTGGCGCCTTCGCCCAGGCGACCCTTGATGCGGTACTTGCCGATCACCGCGGGCATGTCGGTGGCTGCCGACCGGGCAGGCAGGGGCAAGGGTGTCAGGTCACGGGCAGCCATTCCCCGGATGTTGGCGGCTGGCAGGCGGCCCTGGTGGTCCGAACAGCCGGCATAACCGGTCCCAAAATCACGCTGGGGGCAAAAAGTAGAATCGTCCACCATGATCCAAGCCAAGCAGGAATTGCTGCAGGCCCTGGCTGCGGCCCTGGGCGAACTCCCTCTGCCCGAAGGCATTGCGCCGCCCGTGGCGGCCTTCGAAAGCCCGAAGCAGGCGGCGCATGGCGACTTCGCCATCACCGCGGCCATGGGCCTGAGCCGCGCGCTGCGCCAGAACCCGCGCGAACTGGCGCAGACCCTGGTCGACGCGCTGCAGCGACAGCCCGCGGTCCGACGCTGGGTGCAGGCGCTGGAAATCGCCGGCCCGGGCTTCATCAACCTGAGGCTGTCGGCCGCTGCCAAGCAGGCCGTTGTCGCCGAAGTGCTGGCTGCCGCCGAGGGCTTTGGCCGGCAACCTGCCAGCGGGCGGCGCGTGATGGTGGAGTTCGTCAGTGCCAACCCCACCGGCCCGTTGCATGTGGGCCACGGACGCAATGCCGCGCTGGGCGACAGCATCTGCAACCTGCTTCACAGCCAGGGCGCCGAGGTGCTGCGCGAGTTCTACTACAACGACGCCGGCGTGCAGATCAACAACCTGGGCATCTCGGTGCAGAAGCGCCTGCAGGGCTTCAAGCCCGGCGACCCCGGCTGGCCCGAGCAGGCCTACAACGGCGACTACATCGCCGACATCGCCGAAGACTACCTGGCAAGAAAGACGGTGAAGTCCGACGACCGCGAGTTCACCGCCAGCGGCGACAAGGACGACCTGCACGCCATCACCCAGTTCGCCGTGGCTTTCCTGCGCCACGAGCAGGACCTGGACCTGCGCGCTTTCGGCGTGAACTTCGACCACTACTTCCTCGAAAGCAGCCTGTACAGCAGCGGCCGTGTCGACGACACCGTGCAGCGCCTGGTGGCCAGCGGCAAGACCTATGAGAAAGACGGCGCGCTGTGGCTGCGCACCACCGACTATGGCGACGACAAGGACCGCGTGATGCGCAAGTCATCGCCAACCGGCGATGACTCCAAAGTCAACGACGGCACGCTTTACACCTACTTCGTGCCCGACGTCGCCTACCACCTGAACAAGTTCGAGCGCGGCTACACGCAGGTCATCAACGTCCAGGGCGCCGACCACCACGGCACCGTGGCGAGGGTGCGCGCCGGGCTGCAGGCGGTGGGCATGGGCATCCCTGCGGGCTATCCCGACTACGTGCTCTACAAGATGATCGCGGTGATGAAGGGCGGCCAGGAAGTGAAGATGTCCAAGCGTGCCGGCACCTCGGTGTCGGTGCGCGACCTGATCGACTGGACCAGCCGCGACGCGGTGCGCTTTTTCCTCATCAGCCGCAAGGCCGACACCGAATTCACCTTCGACGTCGACCTGGCGCTGAAAGCCAACGACGAGAACCCGGTGTTCTACGTCCAGTACGCCCATGCGCGCATCTGCTCGGTGCTGGCAGCCTATGGCGAAAAGAACCCTGGCCATGGCGACTTCGTGCGCGCCGACCTGAGCCTGCTGACGGCACCCACCGAAGCCGCGCTGATGCTGAAGCTGGCCGAGTACCCCGCGATGCTCACACGTGCCGCGTCGGAACTGGCTCCGCATGACGTGGCCTTCTACCTGCGCGATCTGGCTGCCGCTTTCCATGCCTATTACGGGGCAGAGCGCTTCCTGGTCGAGGACGCGGCCCTGGCGCATTCGCGCATGGCCCTGCTGTCGGCAACGGCCCAGGTGCTGCGCAACGCACTGGCGGTGCTGGGGGTCAGTGCGCCGCAGGCCATGGCCCGTGACGCGGCGCCGGCCGCCGAGGTGGCCGCATGAAGCCCCAGCACGGCCCGCCGCATTCCGTGGCCCGGGGCGGGTTTGGCCTGGGCATGGTCGTCGGCCTGCTGGTGGGCCTGGCCCTGGCCCTGGCCGTGGCGCTCTACATCACGCGCGCGCCCATTCCCTTCGTCAACAAGGTGCCGCCGCGCACCGCTGAACAGGACACGGCCGAAGCCGAGCGCAACCGCAACTGGGACCCGAACGCGCCGCTGGGCGCAAAGCTGCCGCCCAGGCCGGTGGCAGCCGCTGCCAGTGCCGCCTCGGTTGCCGCGGAAGCGGCTTCGGGGGCGGCTGTTCCGGCCGTGGCGCAGGTGCCGCCAGCCTTGCCCGCATCTGCGGCGCCGATCCGGCCCGCACGCGACCCGGCCGCCATATTGGCTGGCACCGAGGCGGCTCGGCCGCTGGCCGAACCCTTCATCTACTTTGTCCAGGCCGGGGCCTTCACGCGCACCGAAGACGCCGAACAGCAGCGCGCCCGGTTGGCGATTGCCGGCCACGTGGCCAAGATCAGCGAACGCGAGCAAGCCGGCCGTACGGTCTACAGGGTGCGGCTGGGCCCGTTTCGCACGCGCGAAGACGCCGACGGAATTCAGATCCGGCTGCAGGAAGCGAGCATCGAGTCGCAGATCGTGCGCGTCGAAAAGCCCTGACAGCGGCGCAGAGGCAGATTGCCGGAACTCGGTCGGCGGCGCGCGCTCCCAGGGCGTTGAGGTGCCTACAGGACACTTTTGCTTATCAACCGAAAGGAATTTCATGAAGCGGCGCGACTTTTCCCTGCAACTGGCTGCCACCGGTCTGGGCCTGAGCTTGGCCAGCACCGTGCATGCCCAAGGCGCGCCGGTCGAGGGCAAGAACTACGTCAGGCTCAATACGCCGGCGCCTGTTTCGCTTTCCGGACCCGACAAGAAGGTCGAAGTCGTCGAATTCTTCGGCTACTGGTGCCCCCACTGCTACGCCTTCGAATCGACTCTGGATGCCTGGGTCAAGCGCCTGCCAGCCGATGTCTCCTTCCGCCGCGTGCCAGTGGCTTTCGGCGTGCCGCAGCAGCCTCTGCAAAAAGCCTTCTATGCCTTGGAGGATCTGGGCCAGATCAACACCATGCATCGCAGGATCTTTGCGGCCATCCACCAGCAGAACCGGCGGCTGGGGACCGAATCCGAGATCTTCGAGTTCGTGGGCTCGCAAGGCGTTGACATGGCCAAGTTCCGCGAAGCCTTTTCCTCGTTCAGCGCCAATACCCGTGCCACCCGGGCCCGCCAGTTGTCGCAGGACTACAAGATCGACGGCGTGCCCACCCTGGGCGTACACGGCCGCTTTTTCACCTCAGGCTCGCTCAGCGGCGGCAACGACCGCATGGTCGCCGTGGCCGATTTCCTGATCGACCGCGTTCGCCGCGGCTTGTGAGGCCGGTCCGGTTCCTGTCGGCATTCCTGCAGGCCGGGTTCTGTGACGGGCGCCCTGGGTACCAGGTCGGGCCGATGAGGCAGTAGTTCCGCTGCCTGGGAAAAGCGCAGGTCTGGGCGCGGTGTTTGTCGCGGCTGGCAGGCTAGAATGGCCTGCAAGTTCCGTGCCGAAATCTATGCCTGTGATGAGCTTCCGTTTCCTGTCCGTCTGTGCCATGGCCTGTGTGCTGGGCGCAGCCGTGCTTCCGGTTCGGGCAGAAAAGGCCGATCGCACCAAGCCGATGGTGCTGGAAGCCGACCGTAGCGGCAGCATGGACCTGCAGCGACAGGTCTTCGTCTACGACGGCAACGCCGTCATCACCCAGGGCACGATGGTGATTCGCGCCGACCGCATCGAGGTACGGCAGACACCCGACGGGTTCTACACCGGCCAGGCCATCGGCACCTCAGGCAAGCCTGCCAGCTGGCGCCAGCGACGTGATGTCGGGGACGAGTATGTCGAAGGCACCGCCGACCGCATCGATTTCGATGGCCGTGCGGACACCCTGCGTTTCATCGGCAATGGCGCGGTGCGGCGCTTGCGCGACGGCGTCGTGGCCGACGAGATCACCGGCGGCACGATCGTCTGGGACAACCTGGCCGAGGTCTTCCGCGTCGAAGGCGGCACGAGCACGGCGGTGAACCCCAGCGGGCGTGTTCGCGCCGTGCTGGCGCCACGCCAGGACAGCGCTGCCTCTGCACCCCCGGCAGCGCCGACCCCGGGCCTGACCCCCAGCCGCAGCCTGGGCGCGGCCGCGGCGCCGGCCCCTGCCGGAAAGACGCCGCGGTGATGCAGGCCAGCCGGCTCGAGGCGAAACACCTGGCAAAGACCTACGGCCAGCGCAAGGTCGTGAAAGACGTGCACCTGGCCGTGGCCGCAGGCGAGGTGGTGGGTCTGCTCGGTCCCAACGGCGCTGGCAAGACCACCACCTTCTACATGGTGGTGGGGCTGGTGCGGGCCGATGCAGGCGAGATCCGCATCGACGGCCGCGCCGTCCAGGGCCTGCCCATCCACCAGCGTTCGCGGCTGGGTCTGTCCTACCTGCCTCAGGAAGCCTCGATCTTCCGCAAGCTCACCGTGGCCGAGAACATCCGCGCCGTGCTCGAACTGCAGTTCGGGCCCGATGGTCGAGCGCTGCCTGCGGCGCAGATAGAAAGCCTGCTCGAAGGCCTGTTGCGCGACCTGTCGATCCAGGGCCTGCGCGATTCGCCGGCGCCCGCGTTGTCCGGCGGTGAGCGCCGGCGGGTGGAAATCGCCCGGGCCCTGGCCACGCAGCCGCGCTTCATCCTGCTGGACGAGCCTTTTGCCGGCGTCGACCCGATCGCGGTGATGGAGATCCAGCGCATCATCGGTTTCCTGCGCGAGCGTGGCATCGGCGTGCTCATCACCGACCACAACGTGCGCGAGACGCTGGGCATCTGCGACCGCGCCTACATCATCAGCGACGGCAGCGTGCTGGCCGAAGGCACCCCCGGCGAGATCGTCGCCAACGCCGAGGTCCGCAAGGTCTACCTCGGCGAGAACTTCCGCATGTAGGGCGGGCGGGCCCCGATGATGAAACCGTCTCTGCAAGTCCGCCTTTCGCAGCACCTGGCGCTGACGCCGCAGCTGCAGCAGTCGATCCGCCTGCTGCAGCTGTCGACGCTGGAACTGCACCAGGAAGTCGAGCAGATGCTCGAGCAGAACCCGTTCCTCGAGACCGACGACGAAGCCGGGTCCACCGCCTTCGACACCCCGGCCGAGCGCCAGGCCGTCGACCGGGTGGCCGAGCGCGAAGGCGGCGAAGGCGCCGAGGCCGGTGACGGTGGCGAGCCGGTGGCCGAGATCCGCGCCGAGGAATTCGGCGGCACCGAACGAGAAGACTGGGAAAACGGCACCGAAGGCGATGACTTCGACGGCATCCGCGAGACCCCCAGCCTGTCCAGCGGCGGCAGCGGCGCCGACAACGACGGTGACGAGATGGATGCGCAGGACCGCCGCGGCGGCAGCCTCAGCCTGCAGGACCACCTGCGCGAACAGCTGATGGGCATGCGCCTGGCCGACGAGGACCGGGCCGCGCTCTGGGTGCTGATCGAGTCCCTGGACGGCGACGGCTATCTCGCCGACCCGCTGGAAGAAATCGCCGAGCGCCTGGCCGAGATGCTGGACGCCGAGGTCGTGGCGGCATCCGAGCCCGACGCCCTGATCGACCGCCTGCGCTGTGCCTTGCGCTGGCTGCAGAGCATGGAACCCCCCGGCATCGGCGCGCGCAGCCTGGGCGAATGCCTGTCGCTGCAACTGAACCTGGGCCCGAAGACGCCGGCGCGCCAGGTGGCGCTGAAGATCTGCGACCAGTACCTTGAACTGCTGGCGCGCCGCGACATGCGCCGCCTGACGGCCCTGACCGGGGCCAGCGAAGATCTGGTGCGCGAGGCCCACGAACTCATCAAGGGCTGCGAACCCAAGCCGGGCCGGCCCTTTGCCCAGACCGAGTCCAGCGCCATCGTGCCCGACGTCATCGTGCGCAAGACCGGCCGTGGCCTGAGCGTGGTGCTCAACCCCGACGTCATGCCCAAGCTTCGAATCAACGACCTGTATGCCCAGGCCGTGCGCGGCACGCGCGGCAGCAACGGCCAGCCGGGCCTGGGTTCGCGCTTGCAGGAGGCGCGCTGGTTCATGAAGAACATCCAGCAGCGCTTCGACACCATCCTGCGCGTCAGCAAGGCCATCGTCGAACGCCAGAAGAGCTTCTTCAGCCATGGCGCGATCGCGATGAAACCGCTGGTGCTGCGCGAGATCGCCGACGAGCTGGGCCTGCACGAAAGCACCATCTCGCGCGTGACCACGGCCAAGTACATGGCCACCATCCACGGCACCTTCGAGCTGAAGTACTTCTTCGGCAGCAGCCTGAACACCGACGCCGGCGGCAACGCCAGCAGCACGGCGGTGCGGGCGCTGATCCAGCAGCTGGTCAGTTCCGAGGACGTGAACAAGCCGCTGTCGGACAGTCAGCTCAGCGAAATGCTCGAGGAGCAGGGCATCCAGGTCGCCCGGCGAACGGTGGCGAAGTACCGCGAGGCGCTGAAGATCGCCCCGGCCAGCCTGCGAAAGCGCATGTGAGGGCCACACTCTTCCTGCCCTGCGCCAGCGGCAGCGAGGCCTGGCTGGCCGACGAAGTGCTGCGCATCACCGGCCGGACCGGGGAAACCGGCCGCGGCGGCGTTTGGGTGGAGGGTGACGCGCGCATGGCGATGCAGCTGAACCTGGAAAGCCGCATCGCCCAGCGTGTGCTGTGGCCACTGATCGACGGCCCCTACCGCGACGAGCACGACCTGTACGACCTGGCCCGGCGCGTGCCCTGGGTCGACTGGATCACGCCGCAGCAGACGCTGCGTGTGGACGTGGTGGCCATGCAGAGCCCGCTGCAGAGCCTGAATTTCAGCGCCCTGCGGATCAAGGACGCGGTGTGCGACGTGCTGCGCGAAGCCACGGGCGAGCGCCCCAGCGTCGACACACGCCGGCCCGATCTGCCGATCGCGCTGTTCGTCGGCCCCGAGCACGCCATGTTGTATGCCGATACCTCTGGCGACGCCCTGTTCAAGCGCGGCTGGCGCGAAGACACCGGCGAGGCGCCGCTGAAGGAAACGCTGGCGGCGTCGATGCTGGCCGCCATCGGCTGGCAGGGCCGGGCCGAAGACGGCCCCTTGCTCGACCCCTGCTGCGGCGCTGGCACCATCGCCATCGAGGCGGCGCAGATGGCCTGCGGCATCGCCGCCGGCAGCCTGCGCCACTTCGCTTTCGAACGCATGCTGCCGTTCAGAGCCCAGATGAACACCTGGCGCGAACTGCAGCGCGAAGCCCAGGCCCGCGTGCATGCCCCGCAGGTGCCGGTGTTCGCCGGCGACGTGAGCTTCCGCATGACCGACTTCGCCCAGCGCAACGCCCAGCGCGCCGGTGTCGCCCACGCCATCGAGCTGAAGACCGCCGATGCGCTGCAGCGCCTGCCGCCGATGCCGCGCGGCACCATCCTGATGAACCCGCCTTATGGCGAGCGCCTGGCGGCCAAGGGCACGGGCACCGATACCTCGCGCGAGGGTTTCGAGGGTGGCGGGTCTTCGGCCGAGTTCTTCGGTGGCCTGGCCGCGCACTGGAAGCGCCATTACGCCGGCTGGACCGCCTGGCTGCTGACGCCCGACATGAAGCTGCCCGGTCTGATGCGGCTGAAGGAAAGCCGCCGCGTGCCGCTGCGCAACGGCGCCATCGACTGCCGCCTGTTTCGTTTCGACATGGTCGCCGGGTCGAACAAGCCGGCGGCCAGGGAGACCGTGCCATGAAGATCGATTTCGTTTCCGACATCGCCTGCCCCTGGTGCGCGGTGGGGCTGAACGCGCTGGAAGCGGCGCTGCGTGAACTCGACGGCGAGATCGACGTCGCCATCGAGTTCCAGCCCTTCGAGCTGAACCCCGACATGCCGCCCGAGGGCGAAAGCGCCGACGCCTACCTCGCCCGCAAATACGGCCGCCCACCCGAAGAGCGCCAGGCCATTGCCACGATGCTGAAGCAGCGCGGGGCCGAGGTCGGTTTCAGCTTCGGTGAGCGCATGCAGGTGTGGAACACCTTCGATGCCCACCGGCTGCTGATGTGGGCCTTCGACGAAGACCCGGCTGCGCAACGCGCGTTGAAGCATGCGCTGCTGAAGGCCTATCACGGCGAAGGCCTGAACCCGGGCGACCCCGAACTGCTGGTGGCACTGGCCGCGGCCGTGGGGCTGGACGCCGAGCGCGCGGCCGTGATCGTTGGTTCCGACGAATATGCCGAGGCGGTACGCGAACGCGAACAGCGCTGGCAAGCGCTGGGCATCCAGTCGGTGCCATCGGTGGTGGTCAATGGCCGCCACCTGATCCAGGGCGGGCAACCGCCCGATGTCTTCGTGCGGGCGCTGCGCGAGATCGAAGCCAAGGGCTGAGCCCGGCGGGCTTCAGCGGTACAGCGGCAGCGTGTCGAGCCGGTTCTCGATGTCGGCCAGCACCTGCTGGTAGCGCGGCGAACCCACGGCACCGAACTTCGCCTCGAACTCGGCCTGGTCCAGGAATTCCGGCAGGTCGGCCACGGGTGGCAGCAGCGCGGCTTCGTCGACGCCGCGCGCCAGCCGGTCCTGCAGCAGCGCGGGCTGCCCCGCGGCCAGCCGGCCGAAACGCAGGCCGGCGCGGTTGGCCGCCAGGTCGGTGAAGCTGAAGCCGCTGCCGCCGTTGGCGTCGGCCACTTCCTTGGCCAGGCCGATGGCGTGGGTCAGCGGGTTGGTGCCTTCCATCGCCAGGAAAGCCGACACCAGGAAGTGCTGCGGAAAGTCGGTTCGGTCGGCCAGCCGCACCTGCAGACGGCGGGGCTGCGGCCACCCGCGTGCTGCCGGCACCACGCTGCCCAGGCGCCGCCCGGTGGCGTACATCGCCAGTGTCAGAACCGCGGCACGGTTCTCTGCCGCCGCGTCGTTCGTCAGCGAACGCTGGCGTGCCAGTTCGAACATCGGCCCCAGCAATGCCGGCAGCGGCAGTACCCAACCCTGGCCGCGGGCCGTCAGGTCGGCGAGCAGGGCGTTGTAGGCCTGCAGCCGGGCCTGTTCGTCTGGCGGGGTCAGGGCAGCCAGCACGCGCTGCGACGTGTCGGTCTGCCAGATGTAGTCGATCGCCATCTCGCGGTCCTGGAATCGCACTTGTTGCACGACTTCGGGAATCAGGGCCAGGTCGGGTACCGCGCCCAGGCGTTGGGCTGCCGCTTCGAGCAGCGGCCAGGCCAGGGCCCTGGGCAGCGGCAGGCTGCCCAGTTGCCATTGCGCCAGGGTGGGCAGGCCCGGGGCCTGGTGCAGTTCGGCCCGCAGGTTCAGCCAGCCGGCCAGCGGGCCCCAGCGCCAGGGCAGGCTGGCCACCAGCCGCGCCTGCTGCGGCTGCAGGGCCACGGCCACGCGCACGCCCAGCAGGCGGTGAGCGGCGTGGTTCAGCAGCAGTTCGATGTCGCGGTCGTTCACCGTCATCTGCGTCAGCCGCCCGGGCACGCTGCGGCGCGGGTCGTGGCTGCGTGCCACGCCCAGGGCATGGGCCACGTCGTTGACGCTGATGTCGCTGCGCTCGACCACCGCCGGCTGGCGGTCGACGGCCAGCATCAGCAGGACGGCGGCAGTCAGCATCAGCGCGAACAGGCTGCCGGCCGTCCACCGTATCCAGGGTTTCATGGACCGGGAGTCTGCCATCGCAGCGGCCCGGGGCAGCGGCCAGGCAGCACGGTGCTGGCCCTCATAATGGACGTTCATGCTGAATGTCTTCACCCTCGTCAACGGCAGGCTGGTCCAGCACGAAGTGTCCAGGGCCGAAGGGCTGGTCGGCGTGCAGCCGGTCTGGGTCGACATGGAAGCGCCCACCCCCGAGGAAAAGGGCTGGGTCACCAGCCGGTTCGGCCTGGTGGTGCCCAGTGATGCGGTCGACGACGACCTGGAAGAGTCGGCGCGTTTCTACGAGGAAGACAACGGCGAGCTGCACATCCGTTCTGACTTTCTTGTCGATGCCGAGCCCGGTGTCGACGGCCGCCCGGCGCGCAACGTGCGTGTGGCCTTCATCCTGCGCGACCGGGTGCTGTTTTCGGTGCACGGCGAGGACCTGCCGGTGTTCCGCCTGCTGCGGCTGCGGGCACGGCGCACGCCGGCGCTCATCGAAGACGCCAAGGACGTGCTGCTCAAGCTGTACGACGCCGACGCCGAATTCTCGGCCGACGCCCTGGAAGGCATCTACGACGGGCTGGAAAAAGTCAGCGCGCGCGTGCTGAAGCAGGACGTGGACGACCGCACCGCCGGCGAGATCCTGACCGCCATCGCGCGCGAGGAAGACCTGAACGGCCGCATCCGCCGCAACGTGATGGACACCCGCCGGGCCCTGAGCTTCATGATGCGCAGCCGCATGCTGAGCGCCGAGCAGTTCGAGGAAGCGCGACAGATCATGCGCGACATCGACAGCCTGGACAGCCATACCGCCTTCCTGTTCGACAAGATCAACTTCCTGATGGATGCCACCGTCGGCTTCATCAACATCAACCAGAACAAGATCATCAAGATCTTCTCGGTGGCCAGCGTGGGCGTCTACGGCATGAACTTCGAGTTCATGCCGGAACTGAAGTGGCAATACGGCTATGCCTTCGCCATCTCGCTGATGGTGGCTTCGGTGGCAGCGCCACTCCTGTTCTTCGTGCGCAAGGGCTGGTTGCGCTAGCAGGGCCTGGCCAGGACGGGCCTCGGCGGGAGCCTGAGCGGCGGCGTCACGCCGGGTCCTCGACCGACAGCGCCGCAATCACGCCCGGGAGCACGGCCAGGGTGTTGGCATGGGCCTGCGCGTCGGGCGCCTGACCGGGTTCGGCCTTCCACAACGAACGTTCCAGCGCCTGGGCGTGGGCGGCCAGTTCATGGGCGCCGATGCTGCCGGCAATGCCGTTCAGGTCATGGGCCAGTCGGTGGGCGCGTTCGGGCTGTTCATCGCGCAGAGCCTGTTCGAAGTGCTTGTCCCAATCGCTGAGGAAGACCAGGGCATGCTCACGCATGCGCGCCTGGAGTGCGGTGTCGTCGCGCACACGTTCGTCGGCCGCGCGGGGGTTCAGCACGGCGCGCAGCGATGTGCCCGCGCCGGCTCCTAGCGGGCCTGCCGCCGCCGGCGGGCGGGCCAGGCGGACAATGGCGCCAACCAGCATCTCGCGCGTGAAAGGCTTGGGCAGATGGTGGTCGCAGCCGGCGTCCAGGCTGGCCTGCACGTCGCTGGGAAAAGCGTTGGCCGTCAGGGCGACGATCGGCGTGCGCAGGCGGGCGCCCTGGATTTCGAGTCTGCGCAATTCGCGCGTCACCGTCAGCCCGTCCATGCCGGGCATCTGCACGTCGATGAAGGCCAGCGCGAAGTCCCGGCGCTGGAGCAGGTCGAGTGCTGCCGGGCCATTCGTGGCGTGGTGCAGGTCCAGTTTCAGGTCCTGCAGCATGGCGCGAAAGATGTAGGCATTGACCTCGTTGTCTTCGGCCAGCAGCACCGGCAGCGGGCCGGCCTGCAGCATCCAGTCGGGCAGGCTCGTGGGTTCCCCGAGCGCAGCAGCTGGGCTGGTGGCAGCGCCGGCCTGGCCCGGGCCGGATTCGGGCAGTGCTGGCGGCGGCGCGGTCGGCAGCGGCAGGCGCAGGGTGAAAGTGCTGCCCATGCCCGGCGTGCTCTGCAATTGCACCGTGCCGCCCATCAGCGCCATCAGGCTGCGGGTGATCGACAGCCCGAGGCCGGTCCCGCCATAGATGCGCGTGACGCTCCCATCGGCCTGGGAAAAAGGCTCGAACACGGTGTCGAGCTTGCTGGCGGCGATGCCGATGCCGGTGTCCTTCACGTCGAAGCGCAGCAGCTTGCGGTCGTCGGGGTCGGGCATGGCCAGCACGATGACCTCGCCGCGCTGCGTGAACTTGATGGCGTTGCCCACCAGGTTCGTCAGGGCCTGTTCCAGGCGCATCCGGTCGCCGACGACACGCTCGGCCAGCAGCGGCGAGATCTCCAGCGTCAGCGTGATGCCCTTGTCATCGGCACGCATGCGCAGCAGCCGCACCAGTTGCTCGAGCATGTGGCGCAGGTCGAAAGGCGCGGGATGGATTTCCAGCCGCCCTGCCTCGACCTTGGACAGATCGAGCAGGTCGTTGATGAGGGCGTGCAGGTTCTGGCCAGCTTCGCGGAACACCTGCACGTGCAGCCGCTGCTGCGCGTCCAGCGGCGTGGCCGCGAGCAGTTCCGACACGCCCAGCAGCGCGTTCAGCGGGGTGCGGATCTCATGGCTGACGTTGGCCAGGAAGGCCGCCTTCGCCTTGGCCGTGGCGGCCGCGATGTCGAGCTCGCGCGCCAGGCGCTGGCGTGCGGCCGTCTGGTCGCGCTGGAACAGCCACATGGCCATGGCCAGGCCTGCGGCCAGGGTGGCCAGTGGCGGCAGCCACGCCGTGGGCTGCCGTCCCACCAGCAGTACCGACAACGCCACAGCGGCCAGTACCAGGGTCACCAGCCCGGTGGTGGTGGCCTCGCGTGAAGGCTTGACGCGTCCACGCATCACGGCAAGGGCTGCCGGAATCAGGGCCAGCAGCAGCAAGGCGAAGTCCAGGCGCCGGTCGTGTGGCAATGCGTCCTGGCCCTTGGCCATCGTCGAGTAGATCTGCGCCAGCACCTCGGTGCCCGAGGCTTGACCTCGCGTCGTCATCACCGTGTCGGCGAGCAGGGCGCTGCTGCCGATGAAAACGACGCGTCCGGCCACCGCGGCGCGCAGGGCGGTGGCGTCGCCCTGTCCCCGTGCCACGGCGGCCAGTTCGGTGAATGGCAGGACCCGCGGCCACAGCGCCGGTGCAGGCATGAGAAGCCGGTAGTTGCCGTGTTCGTCCAGTTGCACGGGCGGCGCATCGGGTTTCAGCATCAGATGCAGCGCCAAGGGCATGGTCGGCAGCCTCGCCCGGGCGTCCTGGTGCCAGGCTGGCAGGCTGCGCAGCACGCCATCGCTGTCCAGCGGCGTGGTGATGACGCCGAAGCGCGGCGGTGGGCCGCCCTGCCAGGTACTGGCTGCCGGCAGGGCCAGCGCAGGCCAGATCCGTGCCGGCGGCTCGGCCGCGGCGGGCAGCACGGCGCTGCCCGCCAGTGCCTGAAGCGGCGCGACCTGGTCGGTGCCGGTCTGCAGCGCGGCTGCAGCCAGTACCACGGGCGCGCCAGGCCGGGCGAGGGCGCGGGCCAAAGCCGCGTCGGCGGGCTCCCTGTCGGCCAGCAACAGGTCGATGGCGATGGCGCGGGCGCCGGCTTCGCGCAGCACGTCGATCGCCAGCGCGTAGACGTCGCGCTGGTAGGGCCAGTTCCCGAACTGCGGCTGCAGAACTGCCAGCGAGTCGTCGTCGATGTCGAAGACAAGCACCTGGTCGCTCTGATGCGCGGGCGCCAGCCAATGGAGCTGCAGGTCGTCGGTGCTGCGACCGAGCAACTGGCCCAGTGGGGTCAGCGTCATCAGGGCGCCCACCAGTGCGGCCACCAGCAACACGGGCCAGGGCCGTCTGCGGGAACCCGACTTCAGAGCAGCAGCAACAAGGGCAGCAGCCACGGCCACCAGACAGTATGCGGAACGTCGACGAGCTGCGCGGAACCAAAGGCTCCGGCCCGGCCATCGGCGCCGATGGTCCGCACGCGCACGTGGTAGGTGCCGGGCCTGGGGTCGGGCAGCAATTGCTCGGTGCCGCTCACGCGTTCATCGAGAACGATCTCGGCGAAGGCCGGGTCGCGCGCGACCTGCACCTGGTAGGTGGCGCCAGGCAGTCCAGACGCACTCCAGCCGACGACGACGCCGGCGTCGGTGCTGCGGGGTGCCTGCGCCGCTGGCGCGGCCGGTGGCGGGGGCGGCGGCACCCGTTGGAACTGCCGGGTGTCGCCCCAGGGGCCGATGTCGCCGTCGGCGGTGATGCTGCCCACGCGCCAGTGCCAGGTGCCCAGCGGCAAGGTCGCGACGAACTCGGTATCGGTCAGGTCGGCGCGTGCCAGCACGGGGTTGGCAAAGCCTGGCTCGTCCGCAATCTCCAGACGGTAGCGCAGTGCCAGGGGGTTGCGGGCCCAGCCCAGGGTGGTGCGTTCGGTGTCCAGCGTCTCGCTGGCGCGCGGGCGCAGCTGGAAGGGCGGCACCGGCTGCGTGTCCAGCTCGAAAGGATGGCTGGCATTGCGGCCTTCCAGGCCCTGGGCGTCGATGGCGCGCAAGCGCAGTTCGTAGCGCCCGTCGGGCAGGGGTTCGGCCCACTGCACCTGCGCCTGATCGACCACGGTTTCGAGCACGAGCCGGGGCGGGTCGGTGGCGGCGTCGAGCACCTGGGCGCGGAAGCGGCTGGTACCGACAGCCGCCGGCCAGGCCAGTTGCAGCGGAAGCCGTTCGACGCGCCCGGGCAGCCCCCCGAGCATGGGCGCTGCCAGCAGTGTCTGGGGTGCTGCCGTACCCTGTGGCGTGGCGACGGCACCGAACCCGGCATCGACGATGCGCGGGCCGGCGCTGACCTGACCGCTCTCGACTTCGACCAGGGTGCGGGCTTCGTCGACGCGTGCGCGGAAGCTGGTGCCGCGCACACCCAGGTTCACGGCCGGGGTGCGCAGTTCGAAGCGAGGTGGGGTCCGCTGCGGCTGAACCTGGGTCTCGGCGCCGCCGGCGTCCAGCCGCACTTGCGTGCGCACGACGGGGCTGGCGCCCAGCCGGCCATGGCTGTCCAGGCGCAGCCGGCCGTTCGGGCCCAGCTGTGTGCGTGAACCGTCGGCAAAGCGCAGGAAGACCGAGGACTGCGCGCCAGTGACGACGACGTCGCCGGCGCGCAGCAGGGCAGCGGCGAGCAGGGGTTGCCGCGCCGCGCCGCCGCGCTCGAGCCAGACCTCACCATGCGCTTGCAGGACTTCGGCGTCCAGGGGTTCGGCGCGCAGCAGCGCCACCGGAATGCGCAATTCACTGCCCGGGCGCAGCCGCCGAGGGTCGGCCACGCGGTTCAGGCGCTGGACGACGCGCCAGCTGGCACCGGGATGCAACAGCTGGTTTTGCAGGCCGATCAAGGTGTCGCCGGGGGCGACGACATGGGTCCACATCGCCGGTTCAGCCGAGGCCGACGCGGCGACACTGGCTGGCAGTTGGGGGGGCGCTGCTTTACACTCTGTTGCCAATGCAGCGGCACAGCCCAGCATTGCGCAGGCCAGGCCTCGTGCAGAGCGGGCAGCAGTGACCAAGGAAGGCATTCTTTCCAGGAAGAAGGCGAACAGCGCACGGCGCCTGGCTTTCGGTCGAAGGCCAGGCGCTCGCGCAACACGGGACTATGCCATGCCGGAATTTCTGGCCCCGACCAGGGTCAGCCGGGCTCAGCTGGAAGCGCGCTTTTTCAGCCAGCGCATCAAGGCACCCACCACCGGCAGCTTCTCGTACAGCTCTTCGGCAGCGTCCCAGTAGTCGCGGTGCATCGTCACCCGGCCGTCCTCGGCCAGCAGCAGGTGGCTGCTGCCCCGGATGCACTGCTCGCCGGGGCCCAGGCGATGCTGGCGGAACAGGAAGTCCCAGGTCAGGAAACACTGGTGGCCCTGCACCACCACGTCGTGGACGACAAAACGTGGGCCCTGCAGGTTCACGAACATGTGCTCGAAGATGGCGCGGATGGCGGGCACGCCCTGCACCTCGTTGAACGGGTCCTTGAAGCGCGCGTTGTCGGTGTAGAGCAGGTCCATGCGCGCCAGGTCGGCCGGCTTGATCTGCTCGAAGAAGCCCTGGATGCGACGGGCGGCGGCTTCGGCATCGGCTTGCTGCATGGTCCGGTCCCGCCGCCCTAGAGCCCGGTGGAGCGGCGCACCGCCGCGAAGTAGGCGCCGTAGGGCAGGTGCCGCAGGCCCTTCAGCCAGAGCGTGAAGCGCTTGGGGAAGTGGATCTCGAATTCGCCACGCTCCCAGCCCCGCACCACTTCCAGCGCGGCTTGTGCCGGGGTGATCAGCGCCGGCATCTTGAAGGCGTTCTGCGCCGTCAGCGGTGTCTCGACGAATCCGGGGTTGATGACCGAGATGCCGACATGGCTGTCTTCCAGGTCCATGTACAGGGTTTCGGCCAGGTTGATCAGCGCCGCCTTCGTGGGCCCGTAGGCCAGGGACTTCGGCAAGCCGCGGAATCCGGCCACGCTGGACACCAGGCTCAGATGTGCCGGCTGCCCGGCCCGGCCCTGGGCCAGCAGGGTGGGCAACACCGCGTCCAGCAGGTACAGCGCGCCGACATAGTTCACCTGCACGTGGCGCAAGGCGATGTCCAGGTCGAATTCGGTGGCCCGCATGGGCGTGTAGGTGCCGGCAAAGTAGGCCACGAGGTCGATGCGTCCGTGGCGTTGCACGATGCCCGCGGCCGCGGCCCGCATGGCGTCGCGGTCGGTCGCGTCCAGCGCCAGGGCCTCGCTGCCGGGGTGGGCGGCCGCAAACGCTTCCAGCGCTTCCCGGCTGCGCGCCGAGACCACCACCCGCGCCCCCAGGCCGTGCAGGCGTTCGGCCGTGGCCCGACCGATGCCGCTGGAAGCGCCCAGCAGCCAGACCGTGCGGCCGGTCCAGGTGTCGATGCGCGGGTTCAGTGCCATGCAGGCCTTCTGTCTTTGTTCGGGCCTGGGCCCGCAGTGCTCTTGTTCAGATTTTGTAGAACGATAGCGTCACTTCACCCAGGCGGATTCCGAACTTGCTCATCACCGCCTTGTTCAGCATGACCTTGTCGTCCATCAGGTACATCCAGTCGTCGAACTGCACCTCGTAGACCTTGTCGTCCACCGGCAACTTCAGGGTGTAGCGCCAGTTCAGCGCATTGCCCGCAGCCACGCCCACGGCTTCGCCCACCACGTCGTCGGCGCGGCCGCTCCAGCGGCCGTTGCCCAGGTCGGTCAGGCGCCAGACGCGGCGTTCGGTCTTGCCGTCGCTGTAGGTGAAGCGTTCGTCCAGAACGCCTTCCTGGCCCTGCCAGGTGCCGGTCATCTGCACGGTGAAGCGGCGCGCCACCTTGCCCGATCGGTCGGTGAAGATGCCGTGGGCGACCAGCGGGCCGTTGAAGTAGGTCTTCAGATCGAGCACCGGCTTTTCGCTGGCGTAGTCGGCCGGCTTCGGCCCGGCGCAACCCGTCACGGTGAGCACGGCCGCAGCGGCGGCCAGCAAGGCAAGGCGACGTTTCATGACATGGCTTTCTGCAAAGGTTGGTCGGTGCCGGGGCGGATCCACAGCATGTAAAGCAGCGCTGCCGCCACCAGCTTCAGGGCACAGGGCAGCAGGCAGTAGGCGATGGTCAGCGCCTGCAAGGCGCCGGGGTCGGTGGCGCCCGGCGCATAGCCGAACAATCCCAGCAGCGGCAGGGCGATGCCGGCGGCCAGCGCCAGGTTCAGCTTGGTCGCGAAGTTCCACCAGCCGAAGTAGCCGCCTTCCAGCCTTTCGCCGTGGCCGGCGCGCTGGATGACGCCGGCCAGCAGCGCGCCGGGCAGGGAGAGGTCGGCGCCCAGCGCGATGCCGCTGGCCACGCAGACGATGACGAAGCCGGTGACATCACCCGCGCCCAGCATCGTGGCCCAGGCGAAGGTGGCCACGGCCAGCACCATGCCGGCCAGCCAGGTCGGGGCGAGGCCGAAGCGCGAGACGGCGCGCACCCAAAGAGGCATCGACAACGCGCCCGCAGCGAAGTAGCTGGCCAGGAACAGCGGCTCGAACGCGGGCGCCTGCAGCCTGTCGCGGATGAAAAACAGCACCAGCGTCGCCGGCACCGCGCTGGCGACGCCGTTGACCAGATAGATCAACAGCAGCCGCCTGAACGCTGGCGTGCGCAGCGGCTCGGTCATCGATGGCAGCTCCACCGGCACGGCGCCGATGCGCGGGCGTGGCGCACGCGCCAGCAGCGCCAGCCCGCCCGCCAGCGCCACCGCGAACACCACCGTGGCCACCGACAGCCCGGCCACCGAAGGCAGCACGCTGGCCACCAGCACGCCCACCAGGGACAAGCCCTCGCGCCAGGACACGATGCGCGCCCGCTGGCCTTCGTTGCCCCCCAGCCGTGCGCCCCAGGCCTGGTGCAGCACCGTCACCACGCTGAAGCTCAGATAGGTGACGGCCAGCAGCACCGCACACCACACCAGCAGCGCCTGCTGGCCCTCGACCGGCGGAAAGAACAGCCCGCGAAAGCCCAGCGCCAGCACGATGGCTGCCGCCAGGGCGAAGCCCAGCACGCGCCGCACCGAGTGCGTGAACCACCCGTCGACCCAGCGACCGATCCAGGGGTCGGCCACGGCGTCGAGCAATCGCGCGCCGAGCAGCAGCGCGCCCAGCGTCGCCAGCGGAATGCCGAAAGCGCTGGCGTAATGGTTGGGCAGGATCACGTACAGCGGCAGCGCCACGAACGCCAGCGGCAGGCCCAGCCCGCCATAGGACACGCCCTGCAGCCAGCCACCGCGCCAGGCGGTCGGGGCGCCGCCGGCGGGTGTCACCGCGTGCCGGCGCTGGCGCCGCCGAGCAAGGCGTCGCGCATGGCGGGTTCGCTGGTGCGGGCCGATAGCCAGATGCCGAAGAACCAGCGCGCGAATTCCGCGTCGCGCACCTCGCCCTTGAGCTGGCCGTTGATGAAGAAGCGGGCACCGTCACCGGGCAGGTGCACGCCGGTGATGCGGTCGCCGGGCCCCACGTCCGGGAATATGCGCGTCATCTCGCCCAGCCAGCGTTCAGCCGTCGCCGCGGCAATGTCGCCCTGGCGGCGCATTTCGGTCAGGGAACGTTCGGCGATGGCCTTGCCGTCGAGCTTGCGCAGGTACTGCAGTTCCAGCGCCAGCGGCGCCGTGCGCCACTGCTCGGGGCCGGTGGCCGCCGGGGACCACAGCCGCGCGTCGTAGACCTGGAAGCCAAACACCCGCAGGCGGCCGCTGCCTCGCAGTTGCGCACCGGGCAGTTCGGCGGCCACTTCGGACGGCAAAACGGTGGCCCGTGCCGGCAGGCCGGGGCCCAGGGCCAGTGCGGCCAGGCCCAGCAGCCACCGGCGACGGCTCGCACCCTTGACGGCGGGCTGCTTCACGGCCGGCGCAGCGTGAACTGCATGACGTTGGTATTGCCGGTGGCGAACGCCGCTTCGCAGTAGGCCAGGTAGAACTCCCAGATGCGCATGAAGCGGGTGTCGAAACCGAGCTGCCGCACCTGGCGGTCCTGAGCCATGAAGCTGGCACGCCAGCGGCGCAGTGTCTCGGCGTAATCGCGGCCGAAGGCGAGTTCGGTCACCACCTGCAGCCCGGCCTTGGCCGCCTCGGCGCGGAAGGCCTCCGGGCTGGGCAGCAGGCCGCCGGGGAAGATGTACTGCTGGATGAAGTCGGTGCTCTTCAGGTACCGCGCAAAGAGGTCGTCGCGGATGGTGATGGTCTGGATGCAGGCGCGGCCGCCGGGCTTGAGCTTGTCGCGCAGGGTGGCGAAATAGCCGGTCCAGTACTCGCGGCCGACGGCTTCGAACATCTCGATCGACGCGATCGCGTCGAAGGGCTCGTCCTGGATGTCGCGATAGTCCTGCAGGCGCAGGTCGGCATTCGCGGCCTGGCCCTTGGCGGCCAGGCGCTCATGGGCCCAGGCCAGTTGTTCGCTGGACAGCGTGACACCCGTCACCTTCGCCCCGAACTCGACCGAGGCGGTTTCGGCCAGCGCACCCCAGCCGCAGCCGATCTCGAGCACGCGGTCGCCCGGCTGCACCAGGCATTCACGCAGCGCGCGGCGCACCTTCGCGGCCTGTGCGTCGGCCATGGGCCGGGTCAGGTCGCCTTCGAAGAGCGCGCTGCTGTAGTTCATCGTCTCGTCCAGCCAGAGCTTGTAGAACGGGTTGCCGATGTCGTAATGCGCGTGGATGTTCTTGGCCGAGCCCCGCCGCGAATTGCGGTGCAGCAGATGCTTCACGCGGTAGGCCAGGCTGCCCCACCAAGTGCCGTAGATGACCGATTCGATGGCGTCGCGGTTGGCAATGAACAGTTCCAGCAGCGCCACCAGGTCGGGCGTGGTCCAGTGGCCGGCAATGTAGCTTTCGGCAAATCCGATGTCGCCGCTTTTCAGCGCGGCGCTGCAGGTGTCCCAGCTGACGAGGCGCATTGCCGCGCGGCGGCCGCCTTCGACCGGCTGGCCGAAGTGGACCTGGCTGCCGTCGGGCAACTGCACGTCGAGCGTGCCGCCCCGGATGTTCTTCAGCAGGCCGAACACGGCGCGTGCCGCAGCCGGGGCCGATGCGGGCAGGGCGAAGTCGGAAGCGGCGGTACTGGAGGTGGTGGAGGAGGTCGTCGTCATGGCCGGCAGGTGGGGGCTTGTCGGGTGGGTGAGCAATGTGTGGGTCAGCGCGAAATGAAGGCCTGGGGCGGTGCCGGCTTACTGAAGAACGGTACGCGCTTGATCCACAACTGCAGAGCATGCCAGTGGATGCGCATCAGCACACCCAGGGTCATCAGCGGCATGCCGAAGAAGGCGCGGCGCACGGCAGCCCCGTCCAGGGGCTGCAGGCGGCCGCTGACGCTGGTCTGCAGCAGCGCGCCGGAGTCGTCGTCGTGGTCGATGCGCGCCACGGTACGGTCGGCCGTGCGCATGAAGCGGAAGCGGTACCGGCCCTCGACCGCGCAGAACGGCGAGACGTGGAAGACCTTCTGCGCCTGCAGCTCGCGGCCCAGGGCGACATCGGGTCCGGCCAGCAAGTAGCAATGGCGTTCGCCGAACGTGTTGTTCACTTCGGCGACGATGGCCGCCAGCCTGCCGTCGCCGCGGTGGCAATACCAGAAGCTCACGGGCTTGAAGACGAAGCCCAGCACACGCGGGTAGCAGTGCAGCCAGACCTCGCCTCGGTCTTCGCCGGGCATGAACACGCCTTCCTGGTCGAGCACCTCGTCCAGCCAGGCCAGTGCGTCCGTGCGGCCGTCACCATGGTCGGCGTCGTGGAAACTGAGCAGACCGCGCCCGTTGCGCTGCAGCGCGGGTTCGGGCGTGGCACGCAGCGCGCGCATCGGCAGCATCAGGAAGTAAGTGGGGTAGGCGAAGGCATGATCCCGCGGGCGCAGGCGGCGATGCCGCACCTCGCCGGTGCCGATCAGCGCCCGCGGGATGCCGGTCATGCGGCGGCCAGGGCGGGCTGATTCGCCGCGTCCTCGCCGTGCCAGCGTTGCTGCAGCCTGGCCACCACGTCCTGGGCCGACATCAGGCCATCTTCGTGAAAGCCGTAGCGCGTCCAGGCGCCGCAGAACGAGACGCCGGCACGGGCTTGAATGTCAGGCAGCCGGCGCTGGGCGTCGATCGCCGCCCGGTCGAATACCGGATGGCTGTATTCCCAGGCACCGAGAACCCGGGCTGGGTCGGGCGGGCGGGACGGGTCGGGATTGAGCGACACCACCACCGGCTGTTCCCAGGGCAGGGGCTGCAGGCGGTTGATCAGGTAGTGCAGGCACACCGCCGCCTGCTCGCGCTGGACATGGGCAGCCCGGGCATAGTTCCAGGCTGCCCAGGCCAGCCTGCGGCGTGGCAGCAGGCTTGGATCGGTGTGCAGCACGGCGCGATTCGGGTGGTAACGCACGGCACCCAGCACCGCGCGCTCGTCGGGCTGGGCGTCAGCCAGAAGGGCCAGGCTCTGGTCGCTATGACAGGCCAGCACGGCGTGGTCGAAGCGTTCTTCACCCAGGCTGGTGGCCAGCATCACCGCCCGGCCGTCTTCGATGCGTCGCAACGAGCGCACGGGCGTGTTCAGCCGGGCGTCTGGAATGCCGGCAAGCAGCTTGGCCACGTAATGCTTCGCGCCGCCGCGCACGGTATGCCACTGGGGCCGGTCGGCCACCTGGATGAGGCCGTGGTTGTGGCAGAAGCGGATCATCGTGGCGACTGGGAACTGCAGCATCTGATCGGTGGGGCAGGACCAGATGCAGCCGATCATCGGCAGGAAATAGCCGTCGCGGAAGCGCTGGCCGAAAGCCTCGCGGTCCAGGAAGCTGCCGATGGGCTCGGCCAGTTCGGCATCCTGCCCGCGGCTGGCCAGTCCCGTGCACAGCTTGTTGAACCGCAGGATGTCGGCCAGCATGCCCAGGAAGCGGGGCTTGAGCAGATTGCTGCGCTGGGCGAAGACGGTGTTGAGATTGCATCCGCTCCACTCCAAGCCTGGCGCCTGCACCGAAAACGACATTTCCGACGCGGCCGTGTCCACGCCCAGCGTCTGGAACAGCTTCACCAGTTGCGGGTAGGTGCGGTGGTTGAAGACCAGGAAACCCGTGTCCACACCATGGGTGACCGCTTCGCCCCCGGGGCCGGGCAGGGTGATGTCCACGGTGTGGGTGTGGCCGCCGAAGTAGTCGCCGGCTTCGAACAGCGTGACCCGGGTCTGCGGCCGGGCGGCCAGCGCATGGGCACTGGCCAGGCCCGAAATGCCGGAACCAATGACGGCCACGTGCTTCATGTCGGCCTCCATCGGCCGACAGGCTCAAGAAAAGCTGTCGGGCAGCGCCCCCGGGCCAAGGAGGGAGGGAGGGAGGAGGAGAAGTAGCACCCGGGGATTTCAGGCGACGGGGTCACCCGTCTGCGCGACAGAAAAAATCCTGCGGCGGTTGGCGCTGCATTGGTTGACGCTTGGTGCAGCAAACCCACTCGCGTGAGCCTTCTGACGGACGGCCGCCATGAAAGTTCCCGCATGTCGTCCCGCGCGTCGCCGACGGCAGGCGCGGCGACGATCGCAAGGTCGGTTCTGGCAAGGCAGCTTCGTTCGAACGGGGGCATGGCGGGCGTATACGCAAAAAGTGCTGTTCCGGGTGAAGGGCATGTGCTGCGATGCAGACCCGCCGGTATTCTCGCGTGAACTAAACAGTCACAAAGCGACTGTACAGTATCTCACTCCGGTGTGTCCACTGGCCAGCGCGAAAAGAGTGGCGATCCAGGTCTACGCTGTCCTGTTCAAAGGACGATCCCTGCCCTATTATCGAATTGCGAAGTTGCCCGCGCATCGGCTTTGTCCAGGACAATACGCCATGACTTCCTTCGCCGCGCGATGATGGGCAACCCCGAATTCCCACCTGTCGTACCGACGACACCGCCCCTCTCGCCGGTTCCTGGCGGCGCTCCGACCGGCACCGAGATGAACGACCGAAACCGGCTGACGCCGATCACCTTCTCGATTGCCGCCGTGGAACGCGATACCGGCTTGAGCAAGGACACGCTGCGCGTCTGGGAGCGACGCTACGGCTTCCCGACACCGGGTCGCGACGATCTGGACGAACGCGCCTACACGATGGACCAGGTCGAGAAGCTTCGGCTCATCAAGCGCCTGCTCGACGCCGGTCATCGCCCTGGCCGTGTCGTGCCGCTGCCTTTCGACGAACTGCTGGGCCTGGGTGGCGCTGGCCGCGACGCCAGCGCGCAGCTGGCCGAGATGCCGGCCGCGACTGGCGACCTGCCGTCCTACATCTCGCTGATCCGTGCCCACGACGGGCCGGGGTTGCGCGTGGCGCTGACTCGCGCGCTGTCGCGCAATGGCGTGGCTGGGTTCATCAGCCAGGTGGTCGGCCCGCTGAATGCGATGGTGGGCGACGCCTGGCTGCGCGGGCAGATGGAGATCTTCGAAGAGCACCTGTACACGGAGATGGTGCAGGTGGTGCTGCGCCAGGCCATCGCCAGCCTGCCCGAAGCCACGCCAAGCAGCGCGCCACGGGTGTTGCTCACCACATTCCCTGGCGAGCCGCACGGCCTTGGCCTGCTGATGGCCGAGGCCATGTTTTCCCTGGAAGGCTGCGCCTGCACTTCGTTGGGGGTGCAGACGCCGCTGTGGGACACCGTGCTGGCCGCCAGCGCCCACCGCAGCGACATCGTGGCACTCAGCTTCACGGGCTGCATGAACCCGAACGCCGTCGTCGACGGACTGGTCGAGATCCGCCAGAAACTGCCCGAGCGCGTTCGCGTCTGGGCTGGTGGCAGTGCGCCTGTGCTCTTCCGCCGTCGTGTCGACGGCGTCCAGCCCATGCCCAGGCTGGAAGACCTGCCCGGCCAGGTGCGCCAATGGCGCCAGACCTCTGACCTGCCCGGTCCGGGCTGAGTGACCCCGGCTTGGCCGGGTCATGCGTAAGTGCTTGTCGGATTCATGACAAGGCCTGCCTAGAATTGGGTCTTCTTGGCAAGGTTGGACGCGATGCTGTACCCCGAACTCTTCAAGCAACTGGAAGCGGTGCGCTGGAGCATGGACACCGACATCCCCTGGGACAGCTTCCAGCCCGCGCTGCTGACCGAAGAGCAGGCGCAGACCATCAAGATGAACGCCATCACGGAATGGGCTGCCTTGCCCGCGACCGAGATGTTCCTGCGCGACAACCGCGGCGACAGCGACTTCAGTGCCTTCATGAGCGTGTGGTTCTTCGAAGAGCAGAAGCACTCGCTGGTGCTGATGGAATATCTGCGGCGCTTCCGACCCGATCTCGTGCCTACTGAAGAAGAACTGCACTCAGTGCGCTTCGAATTCGACCCCGCCCCGGCGCTGGAAACGCTGATGCTGCATTTCTGCGGCGAAATCCGCCTGAACCACTGGTACAGGCGCGCTGCCGAATGGCACAGCGAGCCCGTCATCAAGACGATCTACGAAACCCTGGCCCGCGACGAGGCCCGCCATGGTGGCGCCTACCTGCGCTACATGAAGCGTGCCATGGGCAAGTTCGGTGACGAGGCGCGCGCTGCCTTCGCCAAGGTCGGTGTCCTGATGGCCAGTGCACGCCGCACCGCCAAGGCCTTGCACCCGACCAACCTGCACGTCAATGTCAGCCTGTTCCCGCGCGACACCATCCAGAGCCGACTGCCCAACCCGGAATGGCTGGAGCAGTGGCTGGACAAGCAGATCCAGTTCGACGCGGTCTGGGAGAACAAGGTCGTCGACCGCATCCTGCACAACATGAGCCTGCTGATGGAGCGCAGCTTCACCAGCGTGCAGGAGCTGAACAGGTTCCGCAAGGAAATGGCGAGCAAGCTGGCTGCCAACGCAGTCCAGACGGCCCACGCGGGCAACGGGCCTTCCCCGGCCGGAGCCTGACAGCCCGACCGAGGGCTGCCCGGCTACTTCTTCGCAGGCTGCATGTCGGCCTTGCGATCGGCCGCCACCCGAACAGCGCTCTCGCGAGCGCCGACGAGCTTGATGTAGGCCCGCCAATCCACGCCAGCGGCCAGCAGCAGGTCTTCGCCCAGTACCGCCTTGCTGGCCATGCCGACCAGCGGCAGGCTGCACCAGGCTGCGGCGTCGGCCTGCGTGAATTCGCTGCCGGCCACATAGGGCGAGAACTTCGCCAGGCGCTTGAAGCCGGCGATGTTTTTCACAAGCTGCTCGCGCACCCGCGCCTGCGTGGCTTCGGACACCTGACCGCCGAAGAAGGCTTGCGCATAAAGCTCGCGCGCCACCAGTTCCAGGTGCAGGTCGACGAAGCTGCTGATCTCGCGCACCTTGGCCGCGGCCAGCGGGTCGGCCGGCAACAGCGGCGGCGCGGGGTAGGCGGCTTCGAGGTAATCGCAGATCACCTGGCTTTCGCACAAGGCCACGCCGTCCACGCGGATGAACGGGATCTTGCCCAGCGGCGTGGCCATCAGCACGGCTTCGTCGCTCGAGCCGGTACCGACAAATACCTCCTCGAAGGGGATGCCCTTTTCGAGCAGCACCATCTTGACCTTGTTGTAGTAGTTCGACAGCGGGCGGCCGTGCAGCGTGATCATGATTGTTTGTCCAGGGGGTGTCGTGGGGGCGCCAGTTTAGGCACGCCGCGGCGCCAGGTTTACCAGCGCGATGCCAGCACACACGGCCACCAGGGCCAGCATCAGCCTGGCCGTCAAGGGTTCGCCCAGAAGCCAGACGCCCGCCAACAGCCCGAACACGGGCGTGAGCAGGGTGAAAGCGGCCACGCGCGTGGCAGGGTAGTGGCGCACGAGCCAGAACCAGACCAGGTAGCTGGCGAAGGTCACGACCACGGTCTGGAATGCCAGGGGCCACAGCGACGCGCCCGTCAGCCGCTGCGGCCAGGCCTCGCCTGCCGCCACCGAGGCCGCGGCCAGCGCCAGCGCCGACACCCCCAGTTGCCACAGCAAGGCCTTTTCAGGCACGACCTGGCCCAGTCGGCTGCCGCGCAGCACCAGCGTCGTCAGTCCCCACAGCACGGCGGCGGCCAGCCCCAGGGCGTCGCCCAGCCACTGCATGGGCCCGGCCGTGGGGCGCATGAAACCTTCGTAGAAGGCCCAGACCACACCCGCGAAGGCCGCCACCAGCCCCAGCAGTTGCCAGGACGAGAGTTTTTCGCTGCGCGCGATGAAGGGCATGCCCAGGGCCACGACGAAAGGCGCGATGTAGATGAACACCACCATGCGCGAGGCGCTGGTGTACTGCAGCCCGATGAAGATGCAGGCGAACTCGGCGGCGAACAGGGCGCCGGCCAGCCAGCCACCGCGGGCACTGCCGTCGCGCTGCATGACGCTGTGCCAAAACGACGGCCCACGCCAACGGCACCAGGCCAGCAGCAGCAGCGCAGCACCTGCCGAGCGCAGCGCGGCCTGCAGCAAGGGAGGTATCTCGGCCAGGGTCAGTTTGGCTGCCACCTGTCCCAGGCCCCAGACGGCGCAGCAGCCCAGCAGCAGGACCACGGCGCGTGCATCCAGGTGGGGCCGGCGGCCGTCGGCGGCCGGGGTGTTCTCTCTTTTCTTCAGGCTGGCGCTCACCAGCGCATTCTCCTTGCGCGAGCCAGCAGCGCGAGCAGCGCTGCGCAACTGGCCCCGGCGAGTGCGCCCGTGGCATGCGCCAGCGGTGCCACGGCAATGTCCCATTCGGCGCTGGTCCGCAAGGCCGGGCCCCAGGGCGTTTCCAGCCACAGCTTGGTGACCACGCCCAGCGCGATGGCCAGGCCGATGCGGCGTTGCAGGCCCTTGCTGGCCGTCAGCATCAACCAGACCGCTGCCACCACCACGCCCGCATGCAGCACGCCCGACAGCCCGCCGTAGTGCGCCAGTTCAGGCCGCAGCAGCAGCCCCAGCTGGGTCAGCGGCCAGGCCAGCACCCAGGCCAGTGCCGCCAGCGCCGGCAGGCGTGCCACCCAGCCCAGCGCCGCCACTGCCAGCACCCCGGCGAGATTGGCCGCCAGGTGGCGCGGGCTCCAGTGCACCCAGGCAGCGGTGAAGGCGCGCCAGGGCTCGCTGCTGGCCAGTGCAGGCTGCCAGTCGAGCAGTGTCGCGGGCAGCCACCAGGCCAGAAGCGAACCTGCCAGGCCAGCCGCGGCCACTGCCAGCCAGGCCTGGCGGCCGCGCAGGATGGACTCTGCCGTCGCAGACACTGCCGGCACTGGGGCTGCTCCGGCCGGGCGGGACGACTTCAGGGGAACACCGCCTGCCACAGTGCCATCACCGCATCGCGCGGGCCGGCCATGGACTCAGGGTCGAACTGGGTCGGCCGTTCGTCGAGACGTGCCTGGTGCTGGGCACGGCGCAGGTCGCGGTAGGCGTTCGCCGCGGCGAGCCCCAGCCCGGGGGGCAGCAAGCCGGCGGCCTCGGCGCGCTGCAGCAGGGCGATGTTGCCTGCGTTGTCGAGCAAGGCCGGGTGCTGTCGGGCATGGGCCAGCACCAGGAACTGCACCGCGAATTCCACGTCCATCATGCCGCCCGGGCTGTGCTTGACATCGAAGCGATCGACCGGCACCGGGCGCGCCGCCCGCACCTTCTCGCGCATGCTGCGCACTTCCTCGCGCAACGCTGCGGGGTCGCGTTCGGCCACCAGCACCTCGCGTCGCGTGGCTTCGAAACGTGCGGCGATGGCCGGTGTGCCTGCCGCATGGCGGGCCCGCGTCAGCGCCTGGTGTTCCCAGGTCCAGGCGGTGTTGCTGCCGCGGCCGCGCTGATAGTTCTCGAAGCTGGCGATCGAGGTGACCAGCAGGCCGGAATTGCCGTTTGGCCGCAGCGCGGTGTCGATGTCGAACAGCTCGCCCGCCGCGGTGCGCAGCGTCAACCAGGTGATGAGCTTGCGCACGAAGTTGCCGTAGACCTCCTGGGCCAGCTGCTGCGCGGCAGGCCCGGTCTCGGCGGTGTCGTCGAACAGGAAGACGACGTCGAGGTCGCCGCCGTAGCCCAGCTCTTTGCCGCCCAGCTTGCCGTAGGCGACGATGCCGATCTGTGGCGCTTCGCGGTGCTTGTGCTTCATCAGCGACCAGCACCAGCGCACGGCCACGTCCAGCACGGTGTCGGCCAGCGCCGAGAGGTCGTCGGCCACCTCCTCGACGCCCAGGTCGCCATCGACATCGCGTACCAGGGTGCGGAAGACTTCGGCGTGGTGAGCGCGGCGCAGCGTGTCGAGCAACTGTTCTTCGTCGGCCTGACCGGCGCGCTGCCAGGCGTCGCGCCGGTTTTCCAGTTCGCTGGTGAAGGCGGCCCGGTCGAAGCGCTGGTGCAGCAGGCGCTCGTCGGCCAGTTCGTCGATGACACCGGGGTGGCGCATCAGGTATTGCATGGGCCAGCGTGCCAGGCACAGCAGGCGCAGCAGGCGGCGGTGGACCTCGGGGCGTTCCAGCAGCAATGCGAGGTAGCTTTCGCGGCGCAGCAGCGGGTCCATCCAGTCGATGAAACGCAGCGCTCCGGCCAGGGTGCAGTTCTCGTCGAGCAGCGCGGTGGCCGTCTTCTGGACCAGCCGGCCCAGGCGCAGCTTGCTTTCGTCGCGCAGTGCCTGCACACGCGGCTGCTGGACCCAGTGGCTCACGCGCTCAGCCAGTTCGGGCGGCAGCTTGTCGAGCAGGGCCTCGCTGTCCACGGGCAGCGGCACCGGCCCGCAACTGCGGCAGACCCGTGCGGTGCCGGCGGGGTCGGCCCCGGTCTGGCCTTCGCGCAACAGGGCGTCGAACTCGGCGGCCACCAGTTCGCGCACCTCGCCCAGGCGGTCCAGCATCTCGCAGGTCTCGCGGCCACCCTGCTGGCGGCACTGGAAGCCCAGGCTCAGGGCAATCCAGCGCAGGTCTTCGTCGTTCGTCGGGAGCAGGTGGGTCTGCTGGTCGTCCAGGAACTGGATGCGGTGCTCGACCTGGCGCAGGAAGGCATAGCCCTCGGCCAGCCTGCGCGCGGTGTCGGCTTTCATCAGGCCGCGCGCGACCAGGCGCTGCAAGGCGCGCAGCGTGCTGCGTGTGCGCACTTCGGGGAACTGGCCACCGCGCACCACCAGCATCAGCTGCACGGTGAATTCGATCTCGCGGATGCCGCCGCGGGACAGCTTCACGTCGTTGGCGCGTTCCGGCCGGCCGGCGGCGCGTCGCTGGGCCTCGTCGCGCACCTTGCGGTGCAGCTGGCGCAGGCCCTCGAAGACGCCGTAGTCCAGATACTTGCGATAGACGAAGGGCGTGACCAGCGACCGCAGCGCCAGTGCGCGGCCGCTGTCCACGGCTGCGCGCGGGGCCACGACGCGACTCTTCAGCCAGGCAAAGCGTTCCCACTCGCGGCCCTGCACCTGGAAGTACTCCTCCAGCATGCCCAGGCTCACGACAGGCGGTCCGCTGTTGCCGTTCGGGCGCAGCGCCAGGTCGACGCGGAAGACGAAGCCGTCGTCGGTGGTGTCGCCGATCAGGGCGAACAGGCGCTTGGCGACGAAGCTGAAGTACTCGTGTGCCGAGACCGGGCGCTCGCCTGTGGTCTGGCCTTCGTCCTCGTAGACATAGATCAGGTCGATGTCCGACGAAACGTTCAGCTCACGTGCACCGAGCTTGCCCATGCCGACGATCCAGAAGTCGATGGGCTGGCCCTGTGCGTCCAGCGGCGGGCCATGGCGCGCGTCGGCTTCGCGCCGGGCCTCGGCCAGGGCCAGCTCGAGCGTGGCTTCGGCCAGGTGCGTCATGCAGCCGGTGACGGCGTCCAGCGTTGCGCCTTCCTCGATGTCGAGCACGGCCACGCGCTCCATCACCAGGTGACGTGTCACGCGCAGCGCACTCGACAGATCGCGTCCCCCGGCCTGCAGGCGCAGCACCCATTCCGTGATCGCGTGCCAGCCGGGCAAGCCGGGCATTTCCGCGGCGAAGGCCGTCAGATCGGCGGCATAGCGGCGGCGCACCCGCTGCACGAAGCGGCTGTGCGCGGCGTTGGCTGCTGTTGCATGCAGCGGCTGATTCATCGGTTTCCCTCCAGGGCCCGGGCGGCAGAACTGGTTTTCTTGTCACGTGTTTGGCGCGGAGGTTAGCGTGGAAGGCGCGACCTTGCCGACTCGGGCCTTTGTGCGCCGCCGCATGGGCGGCAGCACCGCACAATGGCGGCATGAAGATCGCCGCCGTGCAGATGGTCTCCACACCCGACGTGGCCCGCAACCTCCAGGCTGCAGACCGTCTGCTGTCGCAGGCCGCCGCTGCAGGCGCGCAGCTGGCTTGTCTGCCCGAGTATTTCTGCCTGCTCGGCCGGCGCGACACCGACAAGCTGACCGTGGCCGAGGAGAGCGGTGACGTCGAGCACGGCGTGATCCAGCGTTTTCTGTCGGAGGCTGCCGGGCGACATGGCCTGTGGCTGGTGGGCGGCACCTTGCCGGTACGGTCTGGCCAGGCCGACCGCGTGCTGAACCGCTGTTGCGTCTACGCCCCCGATGGACGGGAGGCTGGCCACTACGACAAGCTGCACCTGTTCGCCTTCGACAACGGCCGAGAAAGCTACGACGAGGGCCGGGCCCTGGTGGCCGGGACCCTGCCCGTGGCCCTGCAGGCCGGGACGCTGCCGAACGGCGAACCGTTGCGCGTGGGCTTGAGCATCTGCTACGACCTGCGCTTCCCCGAGCTCTACCGCGCCTTGATGAGCCCACCCTGCGACCTGCTGTGCGTGCCTTCGGCCTTCACCTACACCACGGGCCAGGCGCATTGGGAACTGCTGCTGCGCGCCCGCGCCGTGGAGAACCAGTGTTATGTGCTCGCCGCGGCACAGGGCGGCACCCACGAGAACGGCCGCCGCACCTGGGGCCACAGCATGGTGGTCGACCCCTGGGGCGAGGTACTGGACGTTTGTGTGGAAGGCGAGGGCCTGGCCGTGGCAGACCTCGACGTCGAGCGCATTCGGCAGGTGCGCAGCCAGCTGCCGGCGCTGGCGCACCGCAAGCTGTAGCGCCGCGCCGCGCCGCCTGGCTCAGGCCAGCTTGAACGGCAGTTCGCGCAGGCGCTGCCCGGTCAGTCTGGCCAGGGCGTTGGCAAAGGCCGGCGCCAGCGGCGGCAGGCCGGGCTCCCCCATGCCCTTGGGCGGGTCGTTGCTGGGCACGATGTGCACGGCCACGCTCGGCGCGTCGGTGATGCGTGGCATCGGGTAGCGGTCGAAATTGCCCTGCTGCACCACGCCGTCCTTCATCGTGATGCGGTGCTCGCGCAGGGTCGTGGCCAGCGCCATCACCACCGAGCCCTGCACCTGGGCTTCGACCGTGCGCGGGTTCACGCACAGGTTGCAGTGCACGCCGGCGGTGACGTTCACGAGCACCGGCTTGCGGTTCCTGCCGGTGCCTGAGATCCTGGCCTCGACCACATAGGCCACCACCGATTCGAAGCTTTCGTGCACCGCCACACCCCAGGCCACGCCCTTGGGCAGTGGCTTGATGCCATAGCCCGATTTGTCCACCGCCAATTGCAATGCGGCCTTGTGGCGCGCGGCCTTCGGGTTGCTGCCCATCAGCTTCATGCGGTAGGCCACCGGGTCCTGGCCCGTGGCCACGGCAAGCTCGTCGACCAGCGTCTCCATCACATAGGCGGTGTGCGTGCTGCCCACGGCGCGCCACCACAGCACCGGCACGTCCACCTGCGGGTGGTGCACGCTCAGGTTCATGGGCAGCGCATACGGCTCGCGCATGCCTTCGGTGGTGGTGCCGTCCACGCCCTTGACGACCATGAACGATTCGAACGGGCTGCCCTTGATGATGCTCTGGCTGACGATGCGGTGGTCCCAGGCCAGCACCTGGCCCTGGGCGTCGAATCCTATCTCGGCACGGTGCACGGTCAGCGGGCGGTAGTAGCCGGCCTTCATGTCGTCTTCGCGGCTCCACACCACCTTCACGGGGGCGCGCTGGCCGGCAGCAGCCAGCGCCATGGCCACATGGGTGGCTTCGCGCACGTATTCGGCCGTGGGCACGGCGCGCCGGCCGAAGCCGCCGCCGGCCATCTGCACGACGATGTTCACCTGCTCGGGCTTGAGCCCGGTGGTGGCGGCCACGGCGCCGGCGTCCAGGCCCGGCATCTGGCTGGCAAAGTACAGCGTGCAGGCATCGGGCTTCAGGTCCACGGTGCAGGCCAGCGGCTCCATCTGCGCGTGGTTCAGATACGGGAAGACGAATTCGGCGCTCAGCCTGCGCGCTGCGCCTGCCAAGGGCGCGGTATCGGCACGCAGCGTTTCCTGCGGCGCGGGCAGGCCGGGGCGAGCTGCCAATGCCCTGTAGTCGACCACCATCTGCGCGGTGTCGGGGCGAGGCAGGCCGGCGGTGTCCCATTCGGCCTTCAGCGCGTCACGCCCCATCTTGGCAGGCCAGTAGCCGTCGGCGACGATGGCCAGGCCGTCGCCGCCGCGGTCCAGTTTCACGGGCAGCACGGCGCGCACGCCCTTCACGGCACGCGCGGCGCTGGCTTCGAAACTCTTCAGCCGGGCGTTGAAGACCGGCGGGCGCACGATCACGGCCGTCAGCTGCCCCGGCAGTTTCACGTCGATGCCGTAGACCTGGCTGCCGCTGCTCTTGGCGCGCGCCACCTTCAGGTTCGTCGGCTGGCCGATCAGCCTGAACTGCCGCGGGTCCTTCAGGCTGACTTTCTCCGGCACGGGCTCCTTCATCGCCGCTTCGAACATGTCGCCGTACGAAGCGAAGCGCCCGCCGCCGGCGGTGGTCTTGACCAGGCCCTGCTCGGTGGTGACGAGGCTGGGCGCCACGTCCCACTGCTTGGCGGCGGCGGCCACCAGCATCGCGCGGGTGCGGGCGCCCAGTTCTCGGTATTGCGTATAGCTGTTCTTCACCGAGTTCGAGCCACCCGTGAGGTGCATGCCCATCATCGGGTCGACATAGGCGCCCGCCTGGTTACCGAAGCCGGTCTTGACCTTCGACCAGTCGGCGTCCAGTTCTTCGGCGCAGATCATCGCCAAGGCCGTTTCGATGCCCTGGCCCATGTCCATGCGGTTGCACAGCACGGTGGTGGTGCCGTCCCTGGCGATGCTGACGAAGGCCGCCGGTTGTTCGCTTGGTTTCTGGCCGGGGGGGACGCCGGGCGCGTTCTGGGCGCGGACATCCCGGCTGGCGAAGGGCAGCAGCGGCATGAAGCCCAGGCCGATGGCGCCACCGACGGTGACCGTGACGAACTGGCGCCGCGACAGCGCGGTCGTGGTGGCCTCGGCCGTGGCATGGGAGAGGTAGCGCTCGATGATCATGGTGGCCCCTTCAGGCGATGGCCGTCGCAGCGTCCAGGATGGCCGCACGCACCCGTTCGTAGGTGCCGCAGCGGCAGATGTTGCCGGCCATGGCGGCGTCGATCTGGGCCACGCTGGGCTTCTTCGTCTGGCGCAGCAGTGCGGTGGCGCTCATCACCTGGCCACTCTGGCAATAGCCGCATTGCGCCACATCGTGCTTGACCCAGGCGTCCTGCACGGCCTGGCCCAGCCTGTCGGCGGCCACGGCTTCGATGGTGATGATGCTTGCGCCCGCCGCGGCCGTGATGGGCGTGACGCAGCTGCGGATGGCCTGGCCGTTCAGGTGAACGGTGCAGGCGCCGCATTGGGCGATGCCGCAGCCGAACTTCGTGCCTGTGAGTTCCAGCGTGTCGCGCAGCACCCAGAGGATGGGTGTGCTCGGGTCGACGTCCACGCTGGCGGACTGGCCGTTGAGGGTGAAGCGGATGCTCATGGTCGGTGCACCTGGCGGGTTTGCAAGCCTCGGTTTGTACTGCGCTTCGGACTTCCGTGCCAGGTCTGTGCCGGATGTCGACCCGCCGGGGCCTTCAGCGCAGCCCGAACATCATGTGATGGGCCAGCCACCGCTGCAACGGTGGCGCGGCCTGCAGCGCGGCCAGGCCCAGGCCGCGCAGGCTGGGGGCGCCGGGCAGCTGCCAGGTGAAGCTGCGGGCCAGAAAGTCCGTGGTGGCGATGGTGGCCCAGCGGTCCGGCGCGCGCTGCCATTCGGTGCGCTTCAGGGCCTGGTCGATGTCGCTGGCGTTGCGCAAGGCGGTCAGCAGGCTGTGGGCGTCGCGCAGGCCCAGGTTCAACCCCTGGCCGGCCACCGGGTGCAGGGTCTGCGCAGCGTTGCCGATGCGCACCGTACGTGCCTGCACCAGGGTGCGTTCGGCGTTCAGGCCGAGTGGCAGGCCCTTCAGCGGCGACAGCGCCGTGACGCGGCCCGCACTGGCCGGAAACATCGTGTTCAGCACCGCCAGGCGCTGCTTGTCGTCGAGCGCGTGAACCGGGTCTTGGGCGGTGTTCACGCACCACACCAGCGCGGCCCGCAGGCTGCCGTCCGGGGCGGGGTGCAGCGGCAGCAGCGCGGCCGGGCCTTCGCGCGTGAAACGTTCGAATGCCCGGCCACGAGTGCCGCCTTGCAACTGCACCGTGCCCACCCAGGCGGTCTGGCCGTAGTCGCGGCTGAGGGGCTTGCGCACCTGTTCGCCGAACACCCCGCCTTCGGCCACCACCGCCAGGTCGAAGCTTTCGGCCACGCCGGCGTCCACTTCCACGCCGCCAGGCAGGGGCTTCAGGGCTGACACCGGCGTGCCGAAGCGGCTGCGCAGGCGCCGGGGCTGCGCCGCTTCCTCGCGCAGCCAGGCCGCCTGCAGGGCCGTCACCAGCGCGCCGTAGCTCAGCACGGCGCCCAGCAAAGGCACCTTCAGCGAGGCCTGGGTCAGCAGCAGCTCAGGCGGCCCCCAGGGCGTGCTCAGCGTGGGCGGCTGCTGCGACACATGTACCTGAAGGATGGGCTCGGCCGCCTCGGCCGGCCAGGCCGACAGCCGCTGCAGCATCTGCACGCTGCCCAGCGACAGTGCCAGGGTGCGCGGGTCGGCGGCGACGTCGGCGGCCAGCGGCCGGGCGTCGAACAGCGTGATGCCCGCCTGCGGCAGGGCCCGGGCGGCCTGCAATGCCAGCGCCAGCCCCACCGGGCCGGCGCCGATGACTGCGATGTGCATTGCAGTGGTGGCTTCGGACATGAAAACCCCTTGGTTGCGCCGTATTATTTGCGCGCGCCCGGCTTGGGCGCTTTTGCCGGGAGAAACAGCCATGGCGCTGATGGACTTCATCAGGAAACAGTTCATCGACATCCTGGAATGGACGGAGTCGGGCGACGGCACCCTGGCCTGGCGCTTCCCGATGGCCGGCAACGAGATCCAGTACGGCGGCAGCCTGACGGTGCGCGAAAGCCAGGTGGCGGTGTTCGTCAACGAAGGCCAGGTGGCCGACGTGTTCGGCCCCGGCATGCACAAGCTCACCACCCAGACCTTGCCGGTGCTGACCTACCTGCGCAACTGGGACAAGCTGTTCCAGAGCCCGTTCAAGAGCGATGTGTATTTCTTCAGCACGCGCCAGCAGATCGACCGCCGCTGGGGCACCAGCCAGCCGGTGACCATCCGCGACAAGGACTTCGGCGCGGTGCGCCTGCGCGCCTTCGGCAACTACGCCTATCGCATCCAGGACGCCAAGCTCTTTCACACCAGCATCAGCGGCACGCGCGACCGCTACACGGTCGAAGACCTGGACGGGCAACTGCGCGGCCTGATGCTCCAGCACATCAGCGACGCAGTGGCACAGAGCGGCGTACCGTTCCTGGACCTGGCGGCCAACCAGATCGAATTCGCCGTTCAGCTGAAGGAGGCCACGGCCCCTGAGTTCGTCAAGCTCGGCCTGGTGCTCGAAAGCGTGACGGTGCAGAACGTCAGCCTGCCCGATGAACTGCAGAAGATCCTGGACCAGAAGATCGGCATGGGCATGGTCGGCAACGACATGGGCAAGTTCATGCAATACCAGACGGCGCAGGCGATTCCAAAGTTTGCCGAAGGCGCCGCCGGCGGTGGCGGCGGCAGCGGCGTGGTGGGCGACGCGATGGGCCTGGGCGCCGGCGTGGCACTGGGTCAGGTGATGGCCCAGCAGCTGAGCCAGGGGCTGCAGGGCGGAGGTGCTGCGGCCGCTGGCGCAGCGGCAGCCGCAGCCTCGGCTGCTGCCCCCGTGGGCCTGAAGCCCGACGAAGTGATGGCCACCATCGAGAAACTGGCTGAGCTCAAGGCCAAGGGCATCCTCACCGACGAAGAGTTCACGTCGAAGAAGGCCGAACTGCTGAAGAAGCTGGTCTAGCTTGGCCACCTCACCGCAGCGCGTTTATCGCGCTGCGTGCCCCAACTGCGGCGCGCCGGTCGAGTTCGCGTCGGCTGCCAGTGCCAGCGCGGTCTGCAGCTTCTGCCGCAGCACGCTGGTGCGCGACGGCGACACGCTGCGCCGCATCGGCGTCAGCGCCGAGCTGTTAGACGACCACAGCCCGCTGCAGCTGGGCGCCAGCGGCTCGCGCCAGGGGCTCGCGTTCACCGTCGTCGGCCGCCTGCAGTACGGCTACGAAGCGGGCACCTGGAACGAATGGCATGTGCTGTTCGATACCGGCGATGGCGGCAGCGAAGGCGATGTGCGCTCGGCCTGGCTCAGCGAAGACAACGGCGCCTACGTCCTGGCCTTCGACGCCCCCCTGCCGGCCGACGCGCCGGCCATCGACGCCTTGCGCGCCGGCCAGAGCGTGGCCATCGACGGCCGCAGCTGGAACGTGGCTTCGAGGCTGCAGGCCCGGCTCATCGCAGCGCAGGGCGAATTGCCCCAGCCGCCGCGGCTGGATGGCGAATTCACCGTCGTCGACTTGCGCAATGCTGCTGGCGAGGTGGCCACGCTGGACGCCAGCGACCCGCTTCGGCTGCATTGGTCGGTGGGCCGGACGGTGGCTTTGTCGGAATTGCGCATGGCCGGGCTCAAGGATGGGCCAGCTGAAGCCACGCTGCAGGGCCGCGGTGTCGAATGTCCGAGCTGCGGCAATGCGCTGGCGCCGAAGCTGGCCAGCACGAAGAGCCTGAGCTGCAGCCAGTGCAACGCCGTCGTCGACATCTCGCAAGGACTGGGGGCCGAGCTCGCCAGCTACGCCCAGAACAACAGCGGTGCCGCGGGTGCCGGCCCGCAGATCCCGCTGGGCAGCACCGGCAGCTTCGCTTTCGGCTCCCGCGGCACGGCGCCGCTGCCCTGGCAGGTGGTGGGCTACCAGGAACGCTGCGACATCCCCGACGACCCCGACGAAGACACCAGCTTCTGGCGCGAGTACCTGCTCTACAACCGCAGCGAGGGCTTTGTATTCCTGGTCGACAGCAACGAAGGCTGGAGCAGTGTCAGGCCCATCACCGGTGCACCGCGGGCGCGCGGTGCAGATGGCGCCCTGGTCGAATGGCAGGGCGTGGCTTACCGCAGGCGTTACAGCTATGCGGCCAAGGTGACCTGGGTGCAGGGCGAATTCTTCTGGCGTGTGCAACGCGATGAACGCGCGCTGGTGACCGACTACGAAGGCACTGGCGCTGCGGCGTCCAGGCGCCTGTCGCGTGAGCAGACGGGCAGCGAAGTCGTCTGGTCGGCCGGCGAGACGCTGCCAGCGGCCACCGTGGCCCAGGCCTTCGGGCTGGAAGCGGGCGCGCAGGCTGCGCTCGCGCGCGACGTGCCGGTGCTGTCGGCGAATGCATCGAACATGGGTTCGGGCAAGGCCGTGGCCTTGTTCGTGCTGGTCGTGCTGGTGATGATGGTGATGTCGAACTGCGGCGACGATGATTGCGACGAGGTGCGGCAGACCTTCGGCACGGCCAGCACCGAATTTCAGCAATGCACCAGTCGCCGCGCGTCGGGCGGCACGGGGCGGGTGGGGGGCGGCAGCTACGGCGGCTGGTCCAGTGGCGGCAGCCACAAGTGAAACGAGTGTCCTGGCAAAGAAGGGAAATGCAATGGCTGATCTGGAATGGCTGAAGCCCGCGGTGGTGCTGGGTTCGCTGCTGTACGCGCTGCTCGGCGTGATCGTGTTCTGGCTGTGCTTCGTCATCATCGACAAGCTCACGCCCTACAACCTGTGGGCCGAGATCGTCGAGAGGAAAAACGTCGCGCTGGCCATCGTCGTGGGCTCGACGGCGATTGCCATCGGGCTGATCGTGGCCGCGGCGGTGAAGGGTTGACGGCCGGATGGCCGGTATCCGGGCTGGCGCGCGTTCAGGCGTAGGTCACCCAGTCGGCTCGCTCAGGCGCGTCCAGGTGCGGCAGATGGTTGAAGCTGAGCAGGTGATGGCGCTTCGGGCTGAACGCGAATTCAGTGACGGCGCTGTTGCGGATGCGCAGGTTCAGCTCGATCGTGGCCTCGGCCCCCGCGCCCAGCACCTGGCCCACGGCGGTGGCGATCGGCCCGCCGCTGCTGACGATCAGCACGTCGCCCTGGTGCGTGCTGCGCACATGGTCCAGCGCGCCGGCCACGCCGGCGGCGAAGTCGGGCCAGGCCTGCATGCCCTCGGGCTGGGTGCGGCCGGCCATCCAGGCGGCCAGGGCTTCGCGCAGCAGTCTGAAGTGGGCTTTCACCACTTCCGGGCTGTCGGGTCGGGCCAGCGGGCCGGGGTGGAAGGCGCGGATCAAGGCCTCGGGGTCGTATTCGTTCAGCCCGGGCCAGGCCTGCGCCTCGGGCACTGCGCCGTGGCCTGCGCTGATGGCGGCCAGGCTCTGGACATGGCGCTTCAGCGTGCCGGTCAGGGTGGCGTCGAAACGCAGGCCGCGGCGCGCGAACCATTCACCCAGCGCCCGGCACTGGCGCGTGCCCAGCTCGCTGAGCTGGTCGTAGTCGGCTGCACCGAAGCTGGCCTGGCCATGGCGCACGAGGTAGACGGTTCCCATGGAAGCGATTGTTGCGTTGGCGCCGGGCTGGGGCCTGTCGCCGGGGTGACCCACGGCCCGGGGCCTGGGGCATGAGCGGCCTGCGGACCGGAACCGACAGCAGTGCGGCCACGCCAGCGGCTGCAGCACCAGCCCGCGTTTCGCCGGCCGAGCTCGCTTTGCTGGCCAGCGTCTTCGTCGTCGCTGCCTGCGGGCTGGTGTACGAACTGGCTGCCGGCGCCCTGGCCAGCTATCTGCTGGGCGACAGCGTGCTGCAGTTCAGCACCATCATCGGCTGCTACCTGTTTGCGATGGGCATCGGCTCGTGGCTCAGCCGCTTCATCGAACACCAGCTCGTCGCTCAGTTCCTGCGCATCGAACTGATGGTGGGCCTGATCGGCGGGCTGATGCCGGCCGGGCTGTTCGTCGCCCACAGCCTGCTGCCGGCCGACGCGCTGGCGCCTTTCCGGGTGCTGCTGTACGGGCTGGTGGGCCTGGTCGGCATCCTGGCGGGGCTGGAGATTCCGCTGGTGATGCGCATCCTGAAGCGCCACTTCAGCGAGCGTTATGCGCTGAAGGACCTGGTGTCGCAGGTGCTCACCTTCGACTACCTGGGCGCACTGGTGGTGGCGGTGGCTTTCCCGCTGCTGTTCGTGCCGCACCTGGGTCTGGTGCGTACGGGCGTTTTCTTCGGGCTGCTGAACGCGGGGGTGGCGGCCTGGGCGCTGTGGATGTTCCGCGCCGAGCTGCGCAACCTGTGGGCCCATGTCGCGGCCTGCGTGGCCGTGATCACGGCGCTGCTGGCCACGATGGCCGGTGCCGGCCACCTGACGACCTGGGCCGAAGACGCGTTCTATGGCGGCGACATCATCGTGCGCGAAAGCAGCGATTACCAGCGCGTGGTCGTCACCGCCGGCGCCGGTGGGGTGCGGCTCTATCTGAACGGCAACCTGCAGTTCCATTCGCGCGACGAGTACCGCTATCACGAAGCCCTGGTGCATCCAGCCATGGCCTCGCAGGCCGCGCCCCGCCGTGTGCTGGTGCTGGGCGGCGGCGACGGGATGGCCGTGCGCGAGGTGCTGAAGTACCCCGGCGTCGAACAGGTGACCCTGGTCGAACTCGACCCGCACATCACCCGCCTGTTCGCACGTCACCCGGCGCTGGTGAAGCTCAACGATCGCGCCCTGGCCAGCCCGAAGCTGCAGATCGTCAACGCCGATGCCTATGCCTGGCTGGAGCGCAACCGCGAGTTCTTCGATGTCATCGTCGTCGACTTCCCCGACCCCACCAACTTCAGCATCGGCAAGCTCTACAGCACCAGCTTCTACCAGCGCGCCGAGCAGGCGCTGGCCGCCAGCGGCGTGATGGTGGTGCAGACCACCAGCCCGCTGGTGGCGCGGCGCAGCTTCTGGACGGTGGCAGCCACTCTGGAAGCGGTGGGCCTGCAGACCACGCCGTACCACGCCCATGTGCCGAGCTTCGGCGAGTGGGGCTTCATCATCGCCGGGCGCAGGCCCTGGGTGATGCCCACGTCGCCGCAGGCCTTGCCAGCGGGTTTGCGCTTTCTCACCGTCGAAGGCCTGCCCGCGTTGCTGCAGTTCCCGCCCGACATGGCGCGCATTGAGATGCCGCCGAACCGGTTGAGCAACCAGGGCCTGGTGGCCACCTTCGAGGAAGAATGGGGCCGGGTCGACCGCTGATGCCGCCGCGCGGCGGCATCGGGCGCAGGCAGTGGCTGCAGGCCGGCGGGCTGGCCATTGCAGGCTGCACGGGCGAGTCTGTCCCCACCGCAGGCACAGGCTTGCCCGCCACGCCTGTCATGCGTTGGGTCGATGCCGAACACGGCCCGGGTCACCGGTTGCGGCACAAGTCGGGCAGCCTGCCGCCGGCTGCCGTGCAACGGCGCGCCACGGTGCTGGTGGTGGGCGCGGGCGTGGCCGGCCTGGCGGCGGCACGGGCCTTCGCCCGGGCTGGCGTCGACGACGTGCAGTTGCTGGAACTGGCCGCGCAGCCAGGCGGGCAAAGCCGCGGCCACGAACTGGCGGGCATGCCCTGCCCGCTGGGTGCGCACTACCTGCCGCTGCCCGGCCCGGCTGCGCGCGAGGTTTCGGCGTTCCTGCACGAGCTGGGCTTGCTGCGCCACGAACTCGGCCGCACCGTGGCCGACGAGCGCCATCTGTGCCACAGCCCACAGGAACGTTTGTTCATCGACGGTGCCTGGGCCGAAAGCCTGCTGCCACCGGCCGACCCGGCGTCCCGAACGCAGGCGCAATACCGGGCCTTCGCCGCGCAGGTGCGCAAGGCGCAAGCCCTGGGTTTTGCCCTGCCCAGCACCCGGGCGCCCTGGACACCCGCGCACGCCGCGCTCGACCGCTTGTCGTTCAGCGACTGGCTCGCCCACGAAGGCCTGGACGACGAGCGCCTGCGCTGGTTCCTGGACTATTGCTGCCGCGACGATTACGGCGCCGGGCTGCAGCAGGTGTCGGCCTGGGCCGGGCTGCACTATTTCGCCAGCCGGCATGGCTTTGCGGCCCCGGGCGAGCGCGAGGTCGAGGCCTCGGCGGCTGTCTTCACCTGGCCCGAGGGCAATGCCTGGCTGGTGCGGCACCTGGTCATGCCGCTGGCCGGCCGTCTGCACACCGGCAGAGCGGTGCTTCAGGTCGACGAAGGCCGCCACGGCGTGCAGGTGCTGGCCTGGGACGAACAGGCCGGGCAGCTCGAGTCCTGGCGCGCCGGCCGGGTGGTACTGGCGGTACCGGTGTTCGTCGCGGCGCGGTTGCTCGCGCGGCCGCCCGCAGCGCTGTCGGCGGCGGCCGCGACGCTGCGCTATGCACCCTGGCTGGTGGCCAATCTGCAGCTCGATCAGCCGCTGCTGGAGCGTCCTGGCGCCTCGCCCAGCTGGGACAACGTGCCTTATGGCGGCACCGCGCTCGGCTGGGTCGACGCCATGCACCAGACGCTGCGCCACCGGTCCGGGCCGACGGTGCTGACGGCGTACCGCAGCCTGCTGCCAGGCGACCGCGCGGCGCTGCTGCAGGGCCGTGCCGAAGACTGGGCTGCGGCTGCCTTGGCCGAGATCATCGCGGTGCACCCGGACCTGCCGCGCCGCCTGCGCCAGGTCGACCTGATGCGCTGGGGCCATGCAATGGCCATTCCGGCCCCGGGTGTGCGCAGCAGCGTGCAGGCGGGTGCCCTGGCTGCATTGCGCCAGGCCCGGGGCCGCGTGCGCTTCGCCCACGGTGACCTGAGCGGCAGTTCGGTGTTCGAGGAAGCCTTCACCCTGGGCCACGGCGTGGCCCAGGGGTGAAAGCATCAGTCCGCCAGCGTCAGCTCGCGCCAGTTCAGCCGGCGCACGCCAGCGCTGACGGGCCATTCGCCTTTGGGAGAAGTGGCGCCGCCCTTGTCGTCGCTGCCGATCAGCCTGAGCTTGCCGTCGACGCTGTAGAAGCGCAGGTCGACGACGACGCCGCTGAGTGCCGTGTTGTAGCTGATGACCGCATCGCCGCTTCTCAGCACGCTTTGGCCGCTGCCCAGGTCGATGGCGTAGATCCGGCTGATGCCCGAGGGTGAACACACGTCACCCGAGGGCACCATCGCCGCGAAGGCGACCGTTCCCAGGAAGGCCGTGCTGTCGGTGATCACGCGCCAGCCCGAGCCGCCCGTGACGGTGCCCAGGTCCAGCCACCAGCCGATCTGGCTCGACAGGTCGAGGGTGATCTTCTGCGTCAGGTCGGTCAGCTTCAGCAGTCGGTTGCCTGGGCCCGAATTGCGGATCGGGAAACTCATGCCCGCGGGCAGCGTGGCGGCCGTGTTGAAGACATTGCCGGTGCCGTCGATGATGGCGTAGAAGCCTTGCGGCTGGGTGTTGCCGATGTCGCTGTTGCCCAGCAGCTTGCCGCTGCCCACCGTGACGAAGCGGCGATTGGTCTTGGGCTGGATCACGATCAGCGGGCGCGTGGTCACGGGCACCGGGTTGCCCACGGCGTCGGTCAGCTCGGCGATCTTGGTCGGGGCGGCGTAGGCACCGGTGGCCGGCCTCAGGTCCAGCCGCCACAGGTTGCCCAGCAGGTCGCCGAAGTACAGGCTTTCGGCGGTGAAGTCGGTGCGGTCGGGCAGGTAGGCCTGCACCTGCGACACGCCGGCCGGGTTGGAAGGCGTACCCACCCCGGTGCTGATCTTTTCGAGCAATGCGCCGGTGCGCGGGTTGACGATGAAGATATAGCCGATGCCGTCGGCGTTGTTGTGGCCCGACCCGAAGATCAGCACCCAGCCGTGCTTGCGCGTCTTCACGGCCGCCGGCTCACCGTAGGTGAAGCCCAGGTCGGCGTGGGTGAACTCCCACATCACCTTGTCCGCTGCCGCGGCTTCGGAACTGAACGCGCTGGGGTCGGTGACGTCGATGGCGAAGTACGCCCTGCCGCCCTTGCCCATGGCGCTGACCAGCACCGACCGCCAGTCCGGCGTGCCGGAGCCGCCCACGGTCCTGCCCAGGTCAATGTCGAACACGCCAATCGGGCCGTCGACCAGGTTCTTGTGCGTGAAGTCGGGGTCACCGCGATGCTGCAGACCGGTCTGGCCGGGCACGCCATTGGCGCCCTGGTAGATCGGGCCGGGCACGTAGGCGAAGACTTCCTGGCCGCCGTCGGCGGCCGTGACCGAGGCCTTGATGCCATGCAGTACACCTGCGTTGGTGCCGACGTAGACCATCGGTATGCGGTCCTTCCAGGTCGTGCGGAAGGCCGCGTAGCCGGGGTTGGTCGCAGCCGAGAACGGCGCCACCGGCGGTCCCACCGGCTTGGCCTTGGAGCCGACGATGTCGCCGACCGGACCGACGCGGGTGCGGTAGATCTTGGCGCTGCCGGTGGCCGTCGAATTCACTTCGTGCGTGGGGTCGCCACGCAGGTAGTTCAGGAAGTCGCTGCTGTCGTCGCCATCGCGGTAGACGGTGTTCAGCGTGGCCAGCTGCGCGGCGGAGATGCTGTCGCTGCGGAAAGGCACGCCGTCGTTCGTGCTGGTGTTCCAGGTGATCATCCTGCGGTTGTCGTTCCAGCCCGTGCCGGCGATCTGGGCCGCCAGTTTCGCGCTGAAGTTCCAGGCGGCCACCTGCGAGGGGTTGCCTGTCGAGGCGTCGAAACTGGTGGTGTTGCCGGTGACTTCGCCCGTCCAGTTGCCCGAGTCGTAGCGTGATGCATAGCTGCCCACGCCTTCCAGCGCCACCTGGGGCAACGCGGTCGAGAACGAAGTGGTGAAGGCCTGCAGCTGAGAAGCGATGTTGGCGAAGGCGCGGGTCAGGCCGGCCACCATCTGGTCGGGGCGCGACGCCGTGAAGTAGGTGTCGGGGCGGTCCTGGGTGCCCACCTTCTCGCCCGTGGTCGACCACCACTCCATCGGAATGTCGGTGGTGCGGGTGTACGGGTCGAAGTTGTCGGGGGCCTTGAAGCCGCCGTACTTCGCTGCCAGATAGAACTGGTTGTTGGCCTTGTAGTTCTGGTACTCCAGGATGTCCAGCCAATACGTCTGCACCGTCTGCTTGTTCTTGGTCTTGGGCACCGCAGGGTTGTCCGGGCGGATGTCCTTGGTGTTGGCGTCGTAGGCGATGCCCGCCATCAGGGCCGAGTTGTTGTTGCAGCAGCCGCCCCAGTTCAGGGTGTTGCCGGCGGTTGCCCCCAGGCCGTGCAGCGCACCCAGCTTGTTGGTGGCGGCCACCGCGTCGACCGTGGTGTCTGCCACCACCGCCGAAGGCTTGGCGGGCTCGCTGGCCGAACTGGTCGGTCCCGGCACGTTCTTGTCGGCATGGCTGTTGACGTCGCCGATGCCCAGCACGAAGTTCCTCTGGCAGCTGTACTGGATCGGGTCGTCCCATTCGGTGATCACCGGGAACCCGTCCACCCAGACTCGGTTCGTGTTGGTGTCGGCGGATTTCGCCGTCCATTCGGGCACGTTGCCGAGGTTCTTGAAATAGCGGATCGCGGCGTAGTACAGCTCTCCGACCGGGTCGAAGGTCTTGTAATTGCCTGGCGTGATTTGCCCGAACTTGTTCAGGTAGTTGATGACGCCGCTGTTGGTGACGGGGGTGCCGAACAGGGTGGCGGTGTCGCTGGCGTCGGTGTCGTCGGGGTTGACGATGAGGATGCCGGTGTCAGGGTCCCATTCGCGGTCGGCATTGCTGGTCGCTGGCAGCGTCGGAATGGTGATGGTCGGGCCGACGAACTTCTGCCGCGCGCGCAGCACGCCGCCGTCGCGCTGGATGTTGCTGTCGTTCAGGTAGCCGAAGGCGCTGTAGCGGATGCGTTCCGAATACTGCTGCAGCAGCCCGGTGGGCTTGTAGCTGCCGTTCGGGTAGGCGGTGCAGTTGCTTTCCAGGGGGCCGGCCGTGGCGATGTTGCTGTCGCAGACCTTGACGCGCACGCTCACTTCATAGACCGTGGCGCCGTCGACGGCCACCGCCGGGTTGTAGGCTGTAGGCGCGTTGTCGACGCCACCGGTGACGGTAAAGCGCATCCGGTTGCCCAGGCCCTGGATGCGCATGGCCATGCTGGCCCAGGCGTCGAAGGGGGTGTTGTCGGCCACCAGCGCCGCCGTGCCCAGCGAGCGGTTGGGGAAGTTGCCGGTGCCGCCCTGGCCGCTGGCCCAGGCTTTCTCGATGAAGGTCTCGGTCGTCGTGTCGCGCACGCGATAGCCGCCGGTCAGCGCCCAACGGAACGGGTCGATGGTCTGCATCGTCGCCCAGTTCAGGAAGTTGCCGCTCCACTTCGTGTTGTTGCTGCCAGTGCAGCTGCGGTTGGTGGCGCTGCCTGCGGGCTGGAAATGGCGGTCGGCCTCGGTCTCGCTGAAGACGTAGGTGTAGCACTTGGCCGGATCGAAGTAGCCCAGGTAGGTGTTGGCCGCGCTGTAGGTGTTGCCCGTGTGGGCGACGCTGACGGCGGTGGGGAATTCCACGCTCAGGGCCAAGGCCAGGTTGCCCGGCACGCTGGTATTGGTGAAGACGGGTTGGTCGGCCAGTTGCGTCTGCGCTGCGGCCGGTGCGTGCAAAGCGGCGGCCAGGGCAGCCAGCATCAGGAGCGCGCTGCAGCGCTGGGGAGCTGTGTGTCGCAGAAGGTTCATGATGGGCTTTCGGGTGGGCTCGCTGCTACAGCGTGAAGGTGGTCTGGAAAAAGGCCTGGGTCTGGCGCGGTCCGTCGACACGGATCGACAGGCGGAAGACCACCTGTTGCGGCACCGCGCCGGCACCGCCTGCGCTGCCGAAGGCGGCATTCAGCGGGTCGCTGGAGTTGGCGCTGTTGGATACGCTGCTGTCGGCCATCGTGCAGTGGCTGGCCTCGGCCACGCCGGTGTTGCCGCACAGGCGGTCGACGACGTAGCGCACCGTGACACCCATGTCCGCAATGACGATGTCTTGCGCAGCCGTCCCCACCAGGGCAAAGGCCGTGTTGTCGACCAGCGCCACCGGCAGGCCCTGCGCCGTGATCTCGTTGCCGGTGAACTGGGTGGCGCGGTAGTTGCGCGCCACGCTGTTGTTCCGCCGCAGTACTTCGGTGCCGAGGGCGCCGCCGTCCATCAGCGCCAGCACCTCGACCATGGCGCGCTCGCCCTGGTTGGTCAGGTCGCGCTTGAAGCCCAGGTTGCCGGCATTGGCCAGGCTGCTGTTCATCGAACGCACCATGGCCACGGCACCGATGAGCATGATGACCAGGGCGATGAGACCGAAGATGATGACGACGCCGCGCTGTCTGTTGCGGGCTGGCATGGGCATGGATGGGCGCTTCATGGGCAGGGCCTCAGGGTCGCTGCGTCAACATGGCGTTGCGCAGGGGAACAGTGAAGTCAAGCACGCGATAGCGCAGCTTGCGATCATCGGCGGCAATGTCGTGGGTGGTACGCAGGGCCACCGGCAGGTCGTCGAACAGGGCCAGGCTGGCTGGCGAGATGTCCTGCTTTTCGGGGGTGTTGTTGCGCATCACCAGGGCCACGCGCACCGAGATGATCCGGCTCAGCGCCAGGCCCGACGCCGCGCTGCCGTCCATCAGCGTGGCGGCGCTCCAGGCCGGGTCGGCCGGGCTCTGCCAGCTGTCGATGCGGCCATCGTCATTGGTGTCCACGCCGTAGCGGGCGCGCAGGTCGACGACGCCGTCGGAAATCGGCACCACGTCGTTGGTGTTGTCCAGGCGCAGCAGGTCGTAGCTGACCAGGGTGTTGGTGTCGGCCACGCCCAGCAGCTGGAAAGAAGGGCGGTTGCCCGCCTCGTTGCCCAGCGGCGCCACCCAGGCGCGGCGCAGGGTGCCGATGGAATCGACGTCGACACCCCCCAGCGTCGCCGCGTAGAAGTTTCCGCCCAGGTCCAGTTCCTGTTGGCCGACCGCACCGGCGAACGGCGTCACCACCTGCTGCAGCAGGCAGGGACTGGGGTTGCCAGTGGCATCGACTTCCTGGATCACCGTGACCAGGTCGCCACCCCGCAAGCCCAGGGTCACGGGGATGAACAGTCGCGCGTTGGTGGGGGGGATCGTCAGCACCGGCAGCGGCGCTTCGCCCAGCCCGGACGAGCCGGCCTGGACGATCAGCACGTCCGACCCGCCAGCCCCGGTACCGGCCTGCACCACCAGCGGCGCCATCCGCAAGGCCAGGGGAACAGCGCCGAACGGCGCCGGGTAGGCCGCGGCGCGGGGCAGGAAAACGCCCAGCCCGTCGCGTCGCGCCTGCAATGAGCAGCCGTAGGAATCGCGCCAGCTCTGCGCGAAGCCCGAGCCGGCGCTGCGCAGCGTGCGGTCCAGCGTGTAGGCCAGGAAGGCGCCGCTGTTGGACGCGTCGTTGGTCGAGGTGAGCGAACGCCGGTTCGATTCGCTGCGGATCAGCATCGTCGTGATGGCCAGGGTCAGCGCCATGCCGATGGTCACGGCCACCAGCAGTTCGATCAACGTGAAGCCGTGCCGGAACCCGCGCCTGGAGGTGTTGCTTCTCATGGGATCAGCACCTCGGTGATGTAGCGCGACGGCGGGCTGTCTGCCGGCTGCCCGGGTGGCACCCAGGTGATCATGATGCGGGCCACGTCGCCGTTGACCACGACCGTGCCCAGGCCACCGGGCAGGCCGCCCGCAGTGGCGTCGGCGACCCGGGCGGCCCAGGCGTCGATGACAGCGGCGTCGAGGTTCTGGGTGTCGTTGTTCCACATCGTCGACGCCATCTCGCCGGCCAGCAGCGCCGCGCGGTTGCTGTCCTCGGCGTTCACCGAAACCTGCATGGCCCGCGCCTGCAGACCCACCAGGCCCAGCAGCCCGAAGGAAAACAGGACGATGACGACCAGCACCTCGATCAGCGAGACGCCGCGTGCGCGCTTGTTGCGGTTCTTCATGGTCAGGGAGTGCATCCGTCAGGGCCGGTGCCGTCGACCAGGCACATGCGCACCTGGCCGCCCAAAGCGACCGTGACATTGAGCGTGCGTTCGGCGCCCGGGGCGGCGACGACATAGGTACGCTGCAGGGCTGGTGCCTCGCAGGTCTGGTCGCCGACGACGTTGTTGGGGTTGGCGGCCAGGCGCCCGGCGGAGTTGAAGCACAGCACGCGTGGCCCGGTCACGGTGACGCCTGCGGCCACATCGCTGAGCACGCCGCATTGCACGGCTTCGGCGTCTTCGCCCACGAACAGTGGCACGGTGCGGATGGCCCAGTGCGGTCCGGCGGCGCTGCTCGTCGCCGCGGTCGTGCATTCGCGGCTGTCGGTGCGGAAGAAGGCAATCTGGCGGTTGCGGCGCACGGCTTCTGCCTGGGCATAGCGCAGGCCGTTCTGCAGGGAGTCGCTCACCGTGCGCACCTGGGCATTGCGTGTCCACGTTCCGAACGCGGGCGCTGCCAGGCTGAGCAACAGCGCCAGCAGTGCGATGGTCACCATCACTTCCACCATCGAGAAGCCGCGACGGGTCCGTGGCAGCCGCAGGGCCGGAATCAGCACGTCTGGCCCTTCTTGGTGATCCAGGCCGTGGCGCAGGTGGCGTAGCCAGTGGCAGCGGCCGTGGTCGCGCGCACGTCGGCCTGGTTGATGGTGAAGGTGAAGCCGCTGACGCTGCCGCTGCCCACGGCCTGCAGCACGAAGGTGGTGGCGGCCGGGGCAACCGGGCAACTGACCAGGAACGCGCCGAAGCGGCGCGTGGCCTCATCGGCCTGGCAAGGGGTGGTGAAACCGTTGGCCGTGGCGTAGGTCCGGTTGTCCAGGAAATGGCGCTCCATCTGGGCGCGCACGCTGGACAGGCCGTTGGTGGCATCGGTCAGGCTGCCGCGGATGATGTAGTCGCGGTAGCTGGGGTAGGCCACGGCGGCCAGGATGCCGATGATGGCCACCACGATCATCACTTCGATGAGCGTGAAGCCTGCGTGCGGGCGGAGTGTGCGGAATCTGTTCATGGCTGGCCGAAAGTGTGCTCAGGGCCCGCCGCTTCGAATCCTCGAAGACAGGGGTTGATGTACGCCTTTCGACCGCTTCTCCGAGGACTTGAGGCCCACGGCGGGTCAAACCAGTCTCAAGTCTGAGGAACTTGTACCGAAATGTTGCTCCCGGCAACCGCCGCGCGCTTTCCCGACCAGTCCAGGATCTCCAGCCGACCGTCGGCGTGTTCGACCAGCGCGGTCAGGCTCTCGACCCAGTCGCCGTCGTTGCAATACAGCACGCCGCCGATGTGGCGCATCTCGGCATGGTGGATGTGGCCGCAGACCACGCCGTGCACGCCACGCTGGCGCGCTTCGCGCGCCACGGCTTCCTCGAAATCACTCACATAGCTGACGGCGCGCTTGACCTTCAGTTTCAGGTAGCGCGACAGGCTCCAGTACGGCAGCCCCAGCCGCGCCCTCCAGCCGTTCAGGCGGCTGTTGATGCGCAGCGTCAGCTCGTAAGCCCAGTCGCCCACATAGGCCAGCCACTTCGCGCACTGGATCACGCCGTCGAACAGGTCGCCGTGCGTCACCCACAGGCGCCGGCCGTCGGCCAGGGTGTGGATCCACTCTGGCGCGACGTCGATGCCACCGAAGTTGTGGTTCAGGTACTTTCGCGCGAACTCGTCGTGGTTGCCGGGCACGAAGATCACTCGCGTGCCCTTGCGCGCCTTGCGCAGCAGTTTCTGCACCACGTCGTTGTGGGTCTGAGGCCAGTACCACTGCCGCCTGAGTTGCCAGCCGTCGATGATGTCGCCCACCAGGTACAGGGTTTCGCATTCGACGCTGCGCAGGAAGTCCAGCAGTGCGACGGCCTGGCAACCCGGCGTACCCAGGTGCAGGTCGGAGATCCACACCGTGCGCAGGCGGATCGGGCCAGCCGCGTCGTCGTCGCCATGTTCCTCGCGGGCGGGTGCGTCCGGGGGTGGCGACAGCGCCGGGCCTGCGATCAGGCCCCTTTGCGGAGGCTTTGCCGTTGTGGCCGGCGCGAAGAAGGCTTCTCGGAACATGCAGCTTGGATGCTGCGCCTGCGCTGCGACCGGCGCATGACAAAGCCACGTCAAGCCGGTGACGGCTCCGCCCGGGAATGTTGGCGGGCGCTGGCCGGCAGCAGTCTGGACAGCAGGGCCGGCACTTCCAGCAAGGCCTGGTTCTCGATGAGGCGCACGTTGGCCTGCAGCTCGGGCAGGCGCGCCAGGGTTTCAGCCACGGCCGCGCGCACGGTGCGCAGGCTGCGGTGCACCACCCCCACCCCCTGCTGGCGCACCCACTCGGTGTTCCAGCGCTCCTGCGGCATGGTCCAGGCGTTGCGGGTGGTGATCACCGGCAGGCCCATGTGCACCGCCTCGCTGATGGAGCCCGGGCCGGGCTTGCCGATGAAGAAGTCGGCCAGCCGCATCTGCGCAGCGACGTCGGGCGTGAACTCCAGCACCCGGCGTGCGGCGCGGGCGGGCTGGGCGCGCAAGGCCGCAGCCAGCGCCGCATTGCGTCCGCACATCAGGATGAGTGGCACGTCGGACAGCCGCTCGGCCACGCGCAGCATGGCCCGGCTGCCATGGCCACCGAACAGCACCAGCCCGGTCGGCGCGTCGGCCGGCAGGCCTGCGGCCAGCCTGGCTTCTTGCCTGCAGCCGGTGGCCGGCGCGTAGAACGCCGGTCGCAGCACCATGCCGCTGACACGGTGCACGCGCGCCGGATCGCAGCCGGCGGCCATTGCCTGTCGTACTGCGTGGGCGGTGCCACACACCAGGTGCTGCGGCAGCTCGGGTTCGGCCCAGAAATGTGGCGGGTGATCGGCCATGTCCGTCATCACCGTGACGAAAGGCACGCCTGGCCGGACCTGGCCCAGGCTGTCGCACAGCGCGCGATTGAAGTTCGGAATCAGCGAGACCACCAGGTCCGGGGTGCTGCGTTGCCAGTGCGCGCGCAGGCGCTGCACCAGGCTGCCATGGGCCATGCGGATGCCGCCTTGCAGCAGCTTCAGTTCCTGCGCCAGGCCCAGTGTGAAGCCGCTGGCCAGGCGCTTGTTGTACAGGTCTTCGGGCTGCAGGCCAGTCAGGCGCTGAAACAGCGCTTGCGGGTCGATCACGTCGGTCAGGTTGGTGAGCACCACCTGCCAAGGGCGGCGCTGCGCCGTCATCACCTGTTGCAGCGCCTGTGCGGCGGCGCGGTGGCCGCCGCCGGCGTTGAAATAGATCAGCTCGATGGTGTCCATGGCGGCTGATGCTCTGCCGCGCCCGTGACGGTTCGGTGAACCTGTGCCGTGTGGGGCCAGCGCGGCGGAAGGTGCATCAGCGCCTGGCCCATGCGAACGCGCGCGCCTGGACCGATGCCGTCGGCCAGGCTGAAACCCGGCGGGCCGAACACGATGATGGTGCTGCCATGCTCGAACCAGCCCAGTTCCTGGCCTTTGCCGACCTGGGCATTGCAGGGCATCTCGTTCGGGCCGGGATACTTCAGGTGCAGCAGCAGGTCCAGGCAGTGCAGCCTGATGCTGGCCACCAGGATGGCCGCGACGGGCACCAGGGCCACCGGTGCGCCGTCTGCCAGGGTCATGCGGATCACCGCACGTTCGTTGCGACAGAACAGTCGCTCCACGCGTTTCAACGCGATCGGATTGACGTTCCAGGTGTCGCCCGACAGGTAGCTGACATGCTCGATGCAACCGTCGTGCGGCGCATGGAAGCGGTGGTACATGGCCGAGGTCAGCCGCAGCGTGACATAGCTGCCGTTGCGCCAGGGGGCGGCGGCGTCGATGCTGCCGAACAGGTCTTCGATGCGGTACGGAAAGCCCTTGGCCTGGAACAGCTGGCCACTGCGCACGGCGCCACATTCGCCGACGATGCCTTCGCTGGGGCTGGCCAGCACGTCGGCGCGGGCGTCCACCGTGCGGGCACCGGGCTTGAGTTCGCGCGTGAAGCAGTCGTGCAGGCTGTCGAAGCGGGACTTCTTCGCGTCGCTGAGGTCGAGTTCGGTGAACAGCTTCCAGATCGCGATCGAGGCGTCGCGCACCAGCGGCTGCCGGATCTTGCTGAAGCGCCCCATGAAGCGCGTGACGGCTGCACGGGGCAGCCGGTTGGTCAGCAGGAAGTTCAGGTCTTCCTGTTGCAGCAGGCTGTTGCGCAGGTCGCGCCAGCCTTGTCGTCGCAAGCTTGTCTTCATGGGGTCATCACACCGTCAAGGCAGGTACATACAAAGGCAGCGTCAACTTCACGGAGTTCTGCTGCATGAACGAATCGCTGGTTTTCACCGCGCTGGCCGTGGCCGGGCTGGTGGCGGCTTTGCCGCTGGCCAAGCGCCGGCTCGAGCTGTCTCTGGCCAAGCACCCTTCGCTGACCGGCCATTCGCGCATGGCCAAGCGCGTGGCCTCGCTGGTGCCTGGCTACGCTTACGACGAGGCCCGCTTCTTCGGCAGCGACGGCGCGCCGGCCGACGTGATGCAGTACCGCAAGGCCGGTTTCCAGAGCCTGGCGGCACAGCTGGGCGAGCGCCATGCCAGGAGCATCGAACTGACGGCGCAGGCGCGCGAAGGCATCAGCGACCTGCAGTTCACCGGCGCCTACCGCGTGCCTTTCCAGTACAGCAGCTACCTGCGCCAGCATCTGAAGCTGGGCAGCTTCGTGCAACGCAGCGACGGCGTGACGATGACCGACATCGACGGCCAGGTCTTCTTCGACCTGACCGGCAGCTACGGCGTGAACGTCTTCGGCAACGACTTCTACAAGGCCTGCATCGAAGAAGGCAGCGCCCGCGTGCGCGACCTGGGCCCGGTGCTGGGCAGCTACCACCCGGCAGTGGCCTGGAACGTGGCGCAGTTGAAGCAGATCAGCGGCCTGGACGAGGTCAGCTTCCACATGAGCGGCACCGAAGCCGTGATGCAGGCCGTGCGCCTGGCGCGTTATCACACGCGCCGCAAGTACCTGGTGCGCTTCAGCGGGGCTTATCACGGCTGGTGGGAAGACGTGCAGCCTGGCCCCGGCAACCCCTTGCCGCCCGGGCGCACCTACACGCTGAAGGAAATGGATGCCGACACCCTGCGCGTGCTGAACAAGCGCAAGGACATCGCCTGCGTGCTGGTGAACCCGCTGCAGGCCCTGCACCCGAACAAGTCGGCGCCGGGCGATTCGGCGCTGCTGGACAGTGGCCGCCGCGCGCAGTTCGACCGCGCTGCCTACACCGCCTGGCTGCAGCAGTTGCGCGAGGTGTGCAGCGCGCGCGGCATCGTGCTCATCTTCGACGAGGTCTTCGTCGGCTTCCGCCTGGCCCCGGGCGGCGCACAGGAATACTTCGGCGTGAAGGCCGACATGGTCACCTACGGCAAGACGCTGGGCGGCGGCCTGCCGGTGGGCGTGGTCTGCGGACGCGCCGCCTTGATGAAGCGCTACCGCGAGGAGCGCCCGGCCGACATCTGCTTTGCCCGCGGCACCTTCAACGCCCACCCTTATGTGATGGGCGCGATGCAGGTCTTCCTGGAACGGCTGCACAGCGAACCGGTGCGGCGCATCTATGCCGACCTGGACGCCACCTGGAATGCCCGCGCCGCGCAGATGAATGCTGCGCTGCAGGCGGCCGGCGTGCCGGTGCAGGTGGCGAACCTGTCGAGCATCTGGACCGTGTACTACACCGCGCCCAGCCGCTACAACTGGATGCTGCAGTTCTATCTGCGTGAACGTGGCCTGGCGCTCAGCTGGGTGGGCACCGGAAGGCTGGTGTTCAGCCTGAACTACGCCGACGCCGACTTCGCGGCCGTGCTGCAGCGTTTCGTGGCTGCAGCCCAGGCCATGCAGGCCGACGGCTGGTGGTGGCAGGACGCGGCGCTCACGAACAAGAGTATCCGGCGCGGCATCCTGCGCGAGATGCTGGCGCATCGCTGAAGGGCTGGCGCTCGGCGCCTCAGCGCGGCGCCTGTTCGCCATGCGCCAGCACGTGGCGCATCGGGTCCATGCGCTCGCCGCGCAGCAGGTGCAGGGGGGCCTTCCAGTACAGCATCACGTCGTGGAAGGGGTCGGTCAGGATCTTCGTGGCCCAGACCAGGCCGGTCTGCAGGTCGAACAGGAAGAACAGGTGCACGGTGCGGAACAGCAGGCCGGCCACGCCCAGCGCCAGCCAGGCGATGCCCACGTCGTGCCACCAGCCGGCCAGGCCGGTGGCCGGGGCGATCAGGCCGCCGAGCGAAGGCGCCAGCCACAGCGCCAGCGGTGCGGCGGCCCACGCGCTCATCAGCACGACCTTGCGACGCAGGTTGTACCCGACCTTGATCTCTTCCTTGTGTTCGTGCGTGGCCTGGTTGACCTGGTCGTAGCCTTTGGGTTCGAAGAAGAAGTGTCCGGCCTGACGTGTCGTCATCGAGACGCCCCAGGCCAGCCAGGCCGCGGCGGCTGGGGCCACGAACAGCAGTGCATAGGCACACAGGAAGCTGAGCGCGCTGACCAGGTGCAGACTCTGGTTGATGCGGCAGTGGTGGTAGTAGCGGTGGTCGTCCCAGCGCTGGGTGTGCAGGGCTTGCAGGAAGGTCTGGCGGGGCAGGGGGGTCACGATCGGCGGCTCCTTGCAGCGGTGACACACCGGAGTGGCGTGTCATGTGAAGGGATGGTGACGGGGGGTGATGAACCGGCCGTGATGCTGACGTGAAGGCGTCATGAAGGAACCATGACGGCGGTGTGTCGCGCAGGCGCGCAGCGCCTGCATCACGCCAGGTCGGCGTCGGACACGTCTTCCGTGAGAAACCCGCCGCTCTGGTGTGCCCAGAGCTTGGCGTAATGGCCGCCCTGCGCCAGCAGTTCGGCATGGCTGCCTTCTTCGACGATGCGGCCCTGCTCCAGCACGATGAGCCTGTCCATGCGGGCGATGGTCGACAGCCGGTGGGCAATCGCGATCACCGTCTTGCCTTCCATCAGACCCAGCAGCTGGCTCTGGATGGCGATCTCGACCTCGCTGTCCAGCGCACTGGTGGCCTCGTCCAGGACCAGGATCGGCGCGTCCTTCAGGATGACGCGGGCAATCGCGATGCGCTGGCGCTGGCCTCCGCTGAGCTTCACGCCGCGCTCGCCCACGTGCGCGTCGTAACCGGTGCGGCCCTTCCAGTCCTGCAGCCCCAGGATGAATTCATGGGCCTGCGCCTTCTTCGCCGCGGCCACGATCTCGTCCACGGTGGCGCCGGCGCGGCCATAGCCGATGTTGGCGGCTATCGACCGGTGCAGCAGCGAGGTGTCCTGCGTGACCATGCCGATGGCGCCGCGCAGGCTTTCCTGCGACAGCGTGCGCACGTCGTGGCCGTCGATGCGCAACTGGCCCTGTTCCAGGTCGTGGAAGCGCAGCAGCAGGTTCACCAGCGTGCTCTTGCCTGCACCTGAACGGCCCACCAGTCCGACCTTCTCGCCGGGCCGCACCACCAGGTTCAGGCTGTCCAGCACCTTCTTGCCGTCGCTGCGCCCGTAGGTGAAGTTGACGTTCTCGAAGCGGATCTCGCCGCCTGCCGGCGCCGGGGCGACGACCAGTTCACGGGCGTCGGGCGCGTCGGTCATGGCCAGCGGCACGGCGATGGTTTCCATGCCTTCCTGGACCACGCCGATGTTCTCGAAGATGCCGGTGACCTCCCAGCTCACCCAGCCCGCGACGTTGGCAATCGTCCATGCCAGCGGCAGTGCCGTGGCCACCGTGCCGGCATCGATCTGGCCCTGGCCCCAGAGCGTGATGCCGATGGCCGCCGTGCCCACCAGCAGCATCGCGTTCAGAGTGGACAGCGTGCCCATGAAGGCGGTGATCAGGCGCATGTGAGCGGCAATCGCGCCGGTGTGGTCGTCGATGGCGTCGCGCACGTGCGCGTCTTCGTCGCGGGCACGGGCGAACAGCTTCACGGTCAGGATGTTGGTGTAGCTGTCGACCACGCGGCCCATCACCAGGCTGCGCAGTTCGCTGCTGATGCGCGAGCGGTCGCGCATCTTCGGCACGAAGTAGAACAGGAAGGCCAGGTAGCCGGCAAACCACAGCGCCGTGGGCACGGCCAGGCGCCAGTCTGCCTGGGCCATCAGCGCCAGTGCGCTGATGCCGTAGACGATGATGTACCAGATGGCGCGCACGCAGCTGACCGCGCTTTCGCGCACCGCGTGGCTGGTGTTCATCACCCGGTTGGCAATGCGCCCGGCGAAGTCGTTCTGGAAAAAGGGCCAGCTCTGACGCACCACATGCCAGTGGCTCTGCCAGCGGATCAGCGCGGTCACGCCGGGGGCGACCGCGTTGTTGCGCACCAGGCTGTCCAGCAGCAGCGCCAGCGGCCTGCCCACCAGCACCAGCAATGCCATGCCGATGAGCAGTGGCGTCTCGCGTTCCAGCGTTGCGGCGCGGTCGGGGCTTTCCATCAGGCGCACAAGATGGCCGATGAAGACCGGGATCAGGGTGTCGATCAGCGCCACCACCAGCCCGGTCGCGAACATCGCCGCGAACAGCCCGCGCACCTGTCCGATGAAGTGCCAGTAGAAGGCCAGCAGACCTGGTGGCGGTGGTGTGCTGCCCGGCATGGCCGTGGGGCGGGTACGGCGTTCGAAGAAGCTGAACAGGGCGGAGTAGGGTGGCATCGGCCAGGATTGTGGCCTCTGCGTCCGGGCCTGGTGGCAACATGCGACGCCCGACCCCTGAAGCCACTGGCGAGACCTCGATGGACCTGATGCGCGCGATGAAGGTGTTTGTCCGTGTCGTCGACGAGGGCGGCTTCGCCAGGGCTGCGCGGGCGCTGGACCTGGCGCCGCCGGCCGTGACGCGCATCGTGGCCGAACTCGAAGCCCACCTGAACGCCCGGTTGCTGAACCGCACCACCCGCAGCATCGCCCTGACCGAGGTCGGCGAGTCCTATCTGGCCAAGGTGCGCAACATCCTGGTCGAGATCGAAGAGAGCGAGGCCCTGGCCGGCGAAGCGATGCGTGAGCCACGCGGCCACCTGCGTGTGCTTTGTCCGCCTTCGGTGGCGGTTCATCAGCTGGCCAAGCACCTGCCAAGGTTTTCTGCCCGCCATCCGCAGGTCAGCATCGAGTTGCATTCACCCGGGCCGGTGGAGACCCTGGACGACTCCTACGACCTGACGATCATCGCCACGCGTCGGTCGCTGCAGGGCGACTTCGTAGCACGGCTGCTGGCGCGTTCCGAAGTCGTCACCTGTGCTTCGCCGGAGTACCTGGACCGCCGTGGCCGGCCCCAGCACCCCCGCGACTTGATCAGCCACGACGGCCTGGTGCCGCCTATCTCCGAGCTTCAGCGCGGCCTGACCTTCGTGCGCGGCGCCCTGGGCGGCGATGACGCCATGTCCGAGACCTATACCGTGGTCTCCGAACGCCGGCCGACCTTGAGCTCGTCGCATGTCGACACGATGTATGCGGCCGCGCTCTCGGGTTTGGGCATCGCCGGTCTGCCCTCGTTCGTGATCGAGGACGCGCTGATGGAGCATGCCTTGGAGAGGGTGCTGCCGGAATGGCGGCTCTTCGACACCAGCCTGTGGGTGGCCATGCCCTCGCGCAAGCATGTCCCGGCGCGTACCCGGGTGTTCATCGACTTCCTCCTCGGCGTTTTCGGCGGTGTCGACCACGACCCCTGGCTGCAGGCGGCGGGCTGTGCGACACCGGCGCGGCGGGCCTGACGCCTGGACTGCTACAAAACGCAACTCATTGGTCCGATAATTACCCTACGGTTGAAATGTTGAACTAATCAGTTCAAATTTCGCATTGACGACAAGCGCATGGGGCGCTGGACCGGTCCGTCACTAGGAGGGTTGCACGTGCTGCATTGGATCAAGCGTTGGTTGGCGGTAGCCAGTTTGGGGTTGCTTGCCGCATGCGGTGGCAGCGACGACGAACAGGCCGATGTCGTCGGTGTGATCAACCAGCAGGCTGGTTTCAGCATCCTGGCCGAGGCCATCAACGTCGCGGGCCTGCGCGACGACCTCATCGCCGACGGTCCGTTCACGCTCTTCGCGCCCACCGACGCCGCCTTCGCTGCCCTGCTCACCGAACTCGGCATCACCAGGGAACAGCTGCTGGCCGACCGCGCGCTGTTGACCTCGGTGCTGACCTACCACGTGCTGCCGGCCAAGGTGGAGCGGGCCGCCGTTCCCGTGGGGCGCGCCATCACCACGCTCGAGGGCGGCATCTTCAGGGTGTCGGTCAGTGGCAGCGCGCTGCGCATCAACGACGGCCGCAACCGCGCCGCGACCATCGTCGCCACCGACACCCAGGCCCGCAACGGCGTGGTGCACACCATCGACCGCGTGCTGCTGCCGGCCAATCGCAACATCGTCCAGACGGCGCAAGCCCTGCCGCAGTTCAGCATCCTGGTCGAAGCGGTGCTGGCGGCGAACCTGCAGGGCGCACTGTCGGGCCCTGGGCCGCTGACGGTCTTCGCACCCACGAACGAGGCTTTCGGCGCCTTGCTGGCCGAGCTGGGTCTGTCGAAAGATCAGCTCCTGACCAACGTCCCCCTGCTGACCCGGGTGTTGACCTATCACGTCGTCAATGGGCGTGCGCTCCAGGCCGACATCGTGCCTGGCCAGGCCATCACGTCGCTGCAAGGCAGCAGCTTCACCGTGGATGCGTCGTTGCGCATCACCGACCAGCGCGCCCGGGTTTCGCAGATCGCCAGCACCGACGTGCTGGCCACGAACGGCGTCATCCACGTGGTGAACCGGGTCATCCTGCCACTGCCGGCAGAAAGCATCGTGCAGACGGCGCTGGCGGCGCCCCAGTTCAGCATCCTGGTCGAAGCGGTCCAGGCCGCCGGTCTGGCCAACGCACTGTCGGCGCCGGGTCCGCTGACCGTGTTCGCGCCGACGAACACCGCGTTTGCAGCCTTGCTGGCTGAACTGGGTGTGTCGAAGGACCAGTTGCTGGCCAACGTGCCTCTGCTGACCCGGGTACTGACTTATCACGTGGTGAATGGTCGCGTGCTGCGCAGCCAAGTGCCGCTGAACCGCGACATCACGAGCCTGCAGGGCGGCGTGTTCTCGGTCGGTTCCGACCTCGTGATCACCGATGCGCGCGTTCGCCGCAGCACCATCACCGCCACCGACACGTTCGCCAGCAACGGTGTCATCCACACCATCGACCGCGTGATGTTGCCGCTGCCCGCCGAGAACATCGTGCAGACGGCCCTGGCTGCGCCGCAATTCAGCATCCTGGTCGAGGCGGTCCAAGCCGCAGGCCTGGTGAACGCGCTGTCTGCTCCCGGCCCGCTGACCGTGTTCGCGCCGACGAACGATGCCTTCGCGGCACTGCTGGGCGAATTGGGCCTGAGCAAGCAGGCACTGCTGGCCGATGTGCCGCTGCTTACCCGCGTGCTGACCTATCACGTGGTGCCGGGGCGGCAGGTATCGGGCAACGTGGTGGCGAACGCCGTCAACGTCCAGCCATTCACCACGCTGCAGGGCGCCACGTTCAGCGTCGGTGTGAATCCCCTGCGCATCGTCGATGCCCGTGGCCGCAGCGCCGCCATCGGCGCCACCGACACCTTCGCCAGCAATGGCGTCATTCACACGCTGAACCGCGTCATCCTGCCCCCGGCGAACTGATTCGTCGCGAGCTTTCCAGTTTTCAACCGCCCCACCCAAGAAGGAAGTACTGACCCATGAAGAAGCTCATCATTGCTGCCGCCCTTGCCGCCAGCGCCCTGGCCGTTCAAGCCAAGGACATCGTCGATACCGCGGTGGCCGCCGGCAATTTCAAGACCCTGGCAACGGCCCTGCAGGCCGCCGGCCTGATCGAAACCCTGAAAGGCAAGGGCCCGTTCACGGTGTTTGCGCCCACCGATGCAGCCTTCGCCAAGGTGCCGAAGGCCGACCTCGACGCCTTGTTGAAGGACAAGGCCAAGCTGACCGCCGTGTTGACCTACCACGTCGTGCCGGGCAAGGTCATGGCCAAGGACGTCAAGGCCGGTGCGGTGAAGACCGTGCAGGGCAGTGACATCACCATCAGCACCGCAAGCGGTGTGACGGTCAACAACGCCAAGGTCACGGCCACCGACATCGTGGCAAGCAACGGCGTCATCCATGTCATCGACACGGTGATCATGCCCAAGTAAGAAGGGCATCAGCGCGCGGCGCCGGGAGGCGCTGCGCCGGGCCTGACCGGCCCGGATGATCAGAACGTGAAGCCGCTTCCCACGCGGGCACCCGACAGGGGTTCCAGCAGGCCCAGCAATGGCTTCAGCGGCCCGTAACGCAGTGCCACGCGCTGCGCATACGTGAAGAAGCGCGGCAGGTCCGCAGCGTATTGCGGTTTGCCGTCGCGATGCTTCAGGCGGCAGAAGATGCCCATCACCTTCAGGTGACGCTGCAGCCCCATCCACTCCAGAGCCCGCCAGAGTTCGCCGAAGTCCGACTCGAAGTCCGGCCCCAGCGGCAGCCCCGCTTTTCGCGCCTGCTGCCACCAGCGCACGGCCCAGTCGAGTTCCTGGGCCTCGTCCCAGCTGATGAAGGCGTCGCGCAACAGCGAGGCGATGTCGTAGGTGATGGGCCCACGCACTGCGTCCTGGAAGTCGAGCACGCCCGGGTTCAGTGCCGGTGGCAGGGCTCTCATCAGGTTGCGTGGCATCCAGTCGGCATGCACGGCAAGCTGCGGCTGTGCCAGCGCGCTGTCGATCAGCAGCCGCGTCAGCCGCTGCCAGGTGGCCTGTTGGCTGTCGGTCCAGGTGATGCCGAATTCCCTTTGCACGCACCACTGTGGAAACAGGGCCAGTTCGGATGCCAGCAGGGCTTCGTCGAACGCGGGCAGGTCGGCTGCCGGCACACCCTGCTGGAACTGCACCAGGGCAGAGATGGCGTCGCGCATCAGGGCGTCGGCGCCGGGCCCGTCGGCGGCCTGCAACGCCGGCAGGTACAGGTCGTTGCCCAGGTCGGTGAGCAGCAGGAAGCCGTTCTCGGTGTCGGCCGCGAGCACCTGCGGTGCATGCAGCCCGGCCTGTGCCATCAGCCCTGCCACATGCACGAAGGCTCGTACGTTTTCCTGGGCCGGCGGTGCGTCCATCACCACCAGGCTGCTGGCGGCAGTGCCGCTGCAGGCCACGCGCAGGTAGCGGCGGAAACTGGCGTCGCTGGACGCCGGGGCCAGGCTGCCGCAGTCGATGCCATGTGCCGGCGCCAGCCCGGCCAGCCAGGCGCGAAAGGCCGCCTCGCGCTCGGCGCTGGGCCAGGGGATGGATGGCGCAGCGGCCGGGGCGGGGGCGGGAAAGTTGCTCATGGATAATCGATTTTACGAATGCAACTCCCCGTGCCCCTGACGCAACGCCCCGCGCTGGCTCGCTGCCTGGTCCTCGTGTTCGGCGCGCTTCATGGTCTGGCCTGGAGCCAGCCGGCCAAGCCGGCCGCAGCGGCCTCGTCCGCTGCTCCCGCTGCTCCCGCTGCTTCAGCAGTACCCACCACGGTATTCGCGCCCAGCAGCCGTTTGCAAGCCCTGCCCGGCGGTGCCGAAGGCAGCCAGTTGCCCATCGTGCTGCGTGCGCGCAGCCTGAGCGCCCGGCCCGACCTCGATGCAGTGGCCGAGGGCGATGTCGAGTTTCGCCGCGGCGGCCTCGTCATTCGCGCCGACAAGCTGCAATACGATGGCCCGACCGACGAGGCCACCGCCACCGGCAATGTGCGTGTGCTCCGCGACGGCGCGGTCTACTCGGGGCCGAAGCTGCGCTTGCGCGTGCAGCGCTTCGAAGGCCGCTTCGACGCGCCGGTGTTCGACTTTCCGCTGCTGGGTTCAGGCGGGCGGGCCGATCACATCGACTTCCTGGACAGCGCGCGCAGCAGCGCTGTCAATGCCAGCTACACCAGCTGCCCGCGCGACGGCCCCGAACCACTGGCCTGGGTGCTGATGACCAAGAGCGTACAGCTCGACCTCGACACTGGCGTGGGCATCGCCGAAGGCGCGGTTCTGCGTTTCCTGGACACCCCCATCCTGGCCTGGCCGCGCCTGAGCTTTCCTTTGAGCGACCAACGCAAGTCGGGCTGGCTGCCGCCTGGTATCGATATCGACAACCGCAGCGGCATCGAGCTCTCGGTGCCTTATTACTGGAACATCGCTCCGAACCGCGACGCGACGTTGACGCCTCGTGTCATCACCCGCCGAGGCATGGCCCTGGACAGCGAGTTTCGCTATCTCGAACGCCTGGACTCCGGAACGCTCGGCCTGGACTGGTTGCCCGACGATCGCGTGGCCAAACGCTCGCGCCACGCCTTGCGCTGGCAGCATGACGGCCAGCTGGGCAGCGGCTGGGCCGAGGGCTTGCGCTACCGAGTCGACGGCGTGCGTGTTTCCGACAATGACTGGTGGAAGGACTTTCCGAACGCCAGCCGCAGCCTGACCAAACGGCTGCTGCCGGCGCGGGCCTCGGCCGAGCTTCCGCTGGCGATTTCCGCTGGCCGCCTGGGGTCGCTGCAGGGCCAGGCCTACGCGCGGCTGCTGGGCTGGCAGGTATTGCAGTCCGAGGAAAGCTTCATCACATCGCCGTATCAGCGTCGGCCACAGCTCGGCGCGCGGCTGGGCGGCCAGGACGGTGGCCTGCGATACGACATCGAAGCCGAGTACAACCGCTTCACGCTGCCTGGTGGTGACGCCACCACCACTGGCCGGCCGCAGGGCGACCGGCTGCACCTGCTGGGCGCGGTGTCGTATTCGCTGCGCGGGGTGGGTTGGTGGGTGTCGCCGCGGCTGGCCCTGAACGCCGCAGCCTACGAAACCGACAACCCGGGTCAGGACAAGCCGAGCCGCGCCCGGCGCAGCATCCCGACCCTGAGCGTCGACGCCGGCATGGAGTTCGAACGCGAGGCCCGGTATTTCGGCCGCAGCCTGCGCCAGACGCTCGAGCCGCGGCTGCTTTATGTCAACACGCCCTATCGCGCCCAGTCCCAGCTGCCCAGCTATGACGCGGCGGCAAAGGACTTCAATTTCGTCTCGATCTACACCGACAACAGCTTTGCCGGGGTGGACCGGGTCGCCGACGCCCATCAGGTGACGGCTGGCGTCACGACCCGGCTGGTCGACGAAGCCAGCGGCGCGGAACTGCTGCGGCTGGGGCTGGTGCAGCGCTACCTGCTGCGCGACCAGCGCGTTGCGCCACAGGCCGACGGCAGCCCCGACGGCGAAGCCCTGACCCGCAGCTTCTCCGACGCCCTGCTGCTCGGTTCGACCAGCGTGCTGCCGGGCTGGGGGCTGGAGGCTGCAGTCCAGTACAGCCCGGAGATTTCGCGTTCAGTGCGCTCCATCCTGTCGGCTCGTTATTCGCCCGGGCCTTTTCGCACGGTGGCGATGTCGTACCGGCTCGCGCGCGGCCTGAGCGAGCAGCTCGAGATCGGCTGGCAGTGGCCGATTGGCAGGACAAGCGTCGCGGGTCCGGCGGCGCTGGCGCTGGCGGGGGCGGACACGCTCGCCAGCCGGGCTGGCCAGTCCTGTCAGGGCCGCTGGTATGCGGTGGGCCGGGCCAACTACAGTTTGAAGGACGCGCGGGTCACCGACAGCCTGGTCGGCGTCGAGTACGACGCGGGTTGCTGGATTGGCCGAGTCGTTGCCGAGCGGCTGTCGACCGGCCGGGCCGAAGCCACCACCCGGCTGCGACTGGAACTGGAGCTGGTAGGCCTGTCGCGCATCGGGTCGAACCCTCTGCAGGTCTTGAAGGACAATATCCCCGGTTATCAGTTGCTGCGCGAAGACCCGGGCTCGGGCTTGCGCGGTAGCGAGTGGCAGCCGGCACGCTGACGGGCAGTGGGTGTCTGGCCATCGCGGCGGTCATGGCCGCCGGAACCCGAGGACCCAGCCCACATCCAACCCGGAAGTGAGGCAACGCTTGTGCCCGGAGTCATCCCCTTGTTGAGCCTTCCTGCCCATTTGCACCGAGCGCCCTTGTTCAATGATCGAGTCTGACCACTTCCGCCGCGTTCTGGCCACGGGCCTGGCCCTGCTGCTGGCCGTCTGGGCCTGCAGCCCGGCCCAGGCCCAGGGCCGCACCCCACGCAACGGCGACTACATTGCTGCCGTCGTCAACCAGGAACTCGTCACGGCCGGCGAGGTCGACCGGCGCATCAATGCGGCGCGGGCCGAAGCTTCACGCATCGGCCAGAGCCTGCCGCCCGAAACCGAACTGCGTCAGCAGGTGATGGACCTGCTGATCGACGAGCGCGTGATCATCACCAACGCCCGCGAGAGCGGGCTGCGCATCGACGAACCGGAAATCGACCGCGCTGTGCAGAACGTTGCTGCCCAGAACCAGCTGACATTGCCGGTGCTGCGTCAGCGGCTGGAAGCCGAAGGTGTCGATTACGCCCGCTTCCGGGCCCAGCTGCGTGACCAGCTGATGATGGAGCGCATGCGCGAGCGCGAGGTCTACCGCCGCATCCAGGTCAGCGACGAAGACGTCGACAAGCTGCTCGCGCAGCGCCGCGCGGCGGCTCAGGGTGAAGCAGAAACCAACATCGCCCAGATCTTGGTGCCCGTGCCCGAAGGCACCACGGCCGAGGCCGAGGCCGCATTGCGTGCACGCGCGCAGACGGCGCTGCAGCGTGTTCAGGCGGGCGAGGACTTCGCCAAGATCGTGCTCGAGGTCTCTGCAGACGCCAATCGCGAGCGAGGCGGGGCGCTCGGCATGCGACCGGCATCGCGGCTGCCAGACGCCTTCGTCGAGGCCACGCGCACGGTCGCCGCAGGACAGGTGGCGCCCAATGTGCTGCGCACGGGTGCCGGTTTCCACGTGCTGAAGGTCCTTGAGCGCCGCGAAGCTGGCGAACCGCGCATCACCCAGACCCGCGCGCGCCACGTGTTGCTGCGGCCTTCGGCCCAGCTCTCGGCCGAGCTCGCAGCGCGTCGCCTGGCCGACTTCCGCCGCCAGATCGAGGCCGGGACGCGCAATTTCGAGGACATCGCCCGCCAGTTCAGCGAAGACGGATCGGCTGCGGCGGGGGGCGACCTGGGCTGGGCTGGTCCTGGCGTGATGGTGCCGGAGTTCGAAGAAGCCATGAACGCGCTGCCGCTCAATGCCTTGTCGGCGCCGGTGACCTCGCGCTTCGGCGTCCACCTGATCCAGGTCCTGGAGCGCCGCGAAGTCGCTGTCGACCCCAAGGCCCTGCGCGAACAGGCACGCAACATCCTGCGCGAGCAGCGTTTTGAGCAGGCCTATCTCGACTGGACCAAGGAAATGCGAGCCCGCGCCTACGTCGAATTGCGCGAGCCGCCGCCCTGAACGGCATCACCCGCCCGTGAGGCACGCCGCGAAAAAGCGCTTTGGCCAGCATTTCCTGGTCGACGACAGCGTCATCGAAGGCATCTGCGACGCCATCGACCCGAAACCCGGGCAGGCGCTGGTGGAGATCGGTCCCGGGCTCGGCGCCATGACGCGTCCGTTGCTGGCGCGCTGCCAGGCGCTGACCGTCGTCGAGCTCGACCGTGATCTGGCGGCCCGTCTGCGCCGAGAAGCCGGGCTCACGGTCGTCGAGTCCGACGTGCTGAAGGTCGACTTCCGCGCCCTGGCGGCAGCGGCGGGCCAGCCGCTTCGCGTCGTCGGCAATCTGCCCTACAACATCTCCACGCCGATCCTCTTTCATCTGCTGCCCGTAGCCGACGTGGTGGCCGACCAGCACTTCATGCTGCAAAAAGAAGTGGTCGACCGCATGGCGGCCGTGCCGGGCAACAAGGACTACGGCCGGCTGAGCGTGATGCTGCAGTGGCGTTACCGCATCAGCGGTGTGCTGGACGTGCCACCCGACGCCTTCGACCCGCCGCCGCGGGTCGACTCTGCCGTGGTGCGCATGCGGCCGCTGCCAGCCGACGCCAGTGTCGACCCGGCTCGGCTGGGTCAGATCGTCATGGTGGCTTTCTCGCAGCGTCGCAAGTTGCTGCGCAGCACCTTGGGCCGGTGGATCGAATCCGAGGGCCTGGACACCCCGTTCGACCTGCATCGGCGTGCCGAGGAAGTGCCGGTGGCCGAGTATTTGGCCCTGGCCCGGGCAGCAGCGCCGGCGTGATCGTCGTTTCGCAGATCTCGCAGCTGAACGGTTTCAGATGCGAGGCTGCCGTCACGGCGGCGCAGGCAAGGCCGCAACAGTGGAAGGGCCAGCCACCGGCCTTGCCGCTGCACCAGTCGGTTCAGGCCGCGTTGAGCCAGGCGGCGGTGTCGAAGGCGCTGCTCATCATCGGCATGTTCATGCCGAAGTTCGGATTGGTGCCGTTCTTGGGCACGGCCACTTTGGGTGCCGGCTTGGAGGCGGCGGTGTTGCTGGGGGCCACTTCAGTAGCCCGCTCCCATGACCCGGTTTCTTGGGAGCGGGCTACTGAAAAGAATAGAAGCACCTGAAGGGTATTCGTCGGTCTCCCCAGAACTCGGCGGCGTCGCGAAAGACTTCCAAAAGCTGTTCGCGCGCTTCACGATCGAAGCGGGGGTTGTCGGGCAGCTGTTCCAGCACGACGACGAAGCCAGGCTGCTGGCCGGCCTTGTGCACCAGGTCGGTCATGCAGTCGAACAGGGCATCGAGGTTCTTGCCGAAGTGCGGCGGGAACAGGAACGCCAGCGCGATGGCATCGAGCACGTCCTGCTTGGTCTGCGCTTCGGCCAGATTGACGTAAAGAAAGTGCTGGCCCGCAGATTCGGCGGCCTTCATGAGGTCGTCGACCCGGTAGGCGCGGATGGCTTGAACGATGTTCGGGCGGATGGTCTGCAACTGCATGGTCGCGTGCCTCCTTGAGTTTTGGTGTTGGAAATCGGTAGGGTCGAGCCGCGGCGCAAGGATGTCGGCGTTCATGGGACGATTCGACTGAAGCTTGCGTAGTGGTCGGAGGTATAGAAACAGACTTCAGGCTGGTTCGGAGGTATCCCGCCGCAAACAATGCGGCGTGCACCCCTGTTTCGGGCGCCTGGGGTCTTCACGGTGTATTCGCGGTAGTGCCCGCGTGGCTGCCGAGGCAACAAGCGCTCGCGGTTGAAGAACACCGTACCGTCTTTCTGGTACGGGAAAGGCCCGCCTTTGAGGATGAGCCGGTGTGTCGCCTGCGCCTCACGCGGCAGCGTGGTCAGAGCGACCGGCGGCAAGCCGACGTTCGTTTCTGGCGTGCGCGCTGCGCTTGGTCCCGGTAAGCCGACCGACAAGCCGGCCGCTGCCAAGGTCAGCAGACCCGACAGCCCCCACTTGAGCAAGGCCTGCCTAGGCGCCACGCGCTGGCAGGCTGAACCGGTCGAAAACACGGGTTAACCCTGCGAAATCAAACCAGAATGGTATCGGAGTGGCCCCAAAAACTCAAGTCCATTGCCCAAAAATGGGGCAAACCCCGCTTGAAGTTTGTGGGCGCTTACATGGGCATGCTTCTCGTCTTCACGACACATCGAGGTCGTGTCACGGAAGCGACAAGCCACGCGAACGCCGCTTTGGTGCGCTGCTCAGGCGGTTACACCGACGCGCGGCCCGCCTGGGCGTCGGCCACGGTGATGGCGGTCATGTTGACGATGCGGCGCACAGTCGCCGAGGGCGTCAGCACATGCACGGGCAGGTCGGCGCCCAGCAGTACCGGGCCGATGGCGATGCCGCCCCCGGCAGCCACCTTCAGCAGGTTGTAGGCGATGTTGGCGGCGTCGATGTTCGGCAGCACCAGCAGGTTGGCGTCGCCCTGCAGCGTGCTGTGGGGCATCAGCACCCGGCGGGCGGCGCTGTCCAGGGCGACGTCGCCGTGCATTTCGCCGTCCACTTCCAGCCAGGGGGCCTGTACCCGCAGCAAGGCCAGCGTGTCGCGCATCTTCCTGGCGCTGGCGCTGTCGCTGGTGCCGAAGTTCGAATGCGACAGCAGCGCTGCACGCGGCGTCACGCCGAAGCGCATCATTTCCTCGGCCGCCATGCAGGTGATCTCGGCCAGTTCGGCCGGGCTCGGATCGACGTTGACGTGGGTGTCGACCAGGAAGATCTGGCGGCCGGGCAGCATCAGGCCGTTCATGCAGGCGTAGACCGGCACGTCCTGAGCGGTGCTGGGGCAGCCTCCCTTGCGCTTGCCGATGACCTGGTCGATGTAGTGCAGGTGTTGTACAGGCGTGCCCCAGGTGCCGCAGATCAAGCCGTCGACCTCGCCCTTTTTCAGCAGCATCGAGCCGATCAGCGTGAGGCGCCGACGCATCTCGATCTTCGCCACCTGGACGGTCACCCCCTTGCGCTCGGTCATGCGGTGATAGGTCTGCCAGAAGTCGCGGTAGCGATGGTCCTGCTCGACGTTCACGACGTCGTAGTCCAGGCCTTCCTGCAGCCGCAGGCCGAACTTCACGATGCGGGTCTGGATGACGGCCGGCCGGCCGATCAAGGTCGGCCGCGCCAGGCCTTCGTCGACCACCACCTGCACCGCCCGCAGCACGCGTTCTTCTTCGCCTTCGGCATATGCCACGCGCTTGGCGATGGCCCGCTTGGCCACCTGGAAGATCGGCTTCATCGTGTTGCCGCTGGCATAGACGAAGCTCTGGAGCTTTTCGCGGTAGGCGTCGAAGTCGGCCACGGGCCGGGTGGCCACGCCGGATTCGAAGGCCGCTTGGGCCACTGCCGGGGCGATCTTCATCATCAGCCGCGGGTCGAAAGGCTTCGGAATCAGGTACTCTGGCCCGAAGCTCAGGTTGGCCCCGGCGTAAGCCGCAGCCACCACCTCGCTCTGTTCGGCCTGTGCCAGTTCGGCAATGGCGTGAACCGCAGCGATCTCCATTTCGTCGGTCACCGTCGTCGCCCCGCTGTCCAGCGCACCGCGGAAGATGTACGGGAAACACAGGACGTTGTTGACCTGGTTCGGGTAGTCGCTGCGGCCAGTGGCGATGATGGCGTCGGAACGAACGGCCCGCACTTCGTCGGGGCGGATCTCGGGTGTGGGGTTGGCCAGCGCGAAGATCACGGGGTTTGGTGCCATCGCAGCCACCATGTCGGGCTTCAGGACGCCACCCGCCGACAGTCCGAGAAAGATGTCGGCACCCTGAATGACCTCGGACAACTTGCGCAGCGCTGTCTTCTGGGCGAAGTGGATCTTGTCCTCGTCCATCAGTTCGGTGCGGCCGTCATAGACCACGCCGGCGAGGTCGGTCACCCAGATGTTCTCGCGCCTGACGCCCAGCTTCACCAGGAGACCCAGGCAGGCCAGAGCCGCGGCGCCGGCACCGCTGGTCACCAGCTTGACCTCGCCAATGCGCTTGCCCTGGACCTTCAGGGCGTTGATCAGCGCCGCGCCGACGACGATGGCGGTGCCGTGCTGGTCGTCGTGAAAGACCGGGATCTTCATGCGCTTGCGCAGTTCCCGCTCGACGTAGAAGCAGTCGGGTGCCTTGATGTCCTCCAGGTTGACGCCGCCGAACGTCGGCTCGAGCGCTGCGATCACGTCGACCAGCTTGTCGAGGTTCTTCTCGTTGATTTCCAGGTCGAAGACATCGATGCCGGCGAACTTCTTGAACAGCACCGCCTTGCCTTCCATCACCGGCTTCGCCGCGAGCGGGCCGATGTCGCCCAGGCCCAGCACCGCCGTGCCGTTGGTGACCACGGCCACCAGGTTGCCGCGCGCGGTGTAGCGGAAGGCATTGGCCGGGTCTTCGACGATGGCCTCGCAGGCGAATGCCACGCCCGGGCTGTAGGCCAGGGCCAGGTCGTGCTGGTTGACCATCTGCTTGGTTGCAGCGATCTCCAGTTTGCCGGGCGTCGGAAACTCGTGGTACTCCAGCGCCGCACGCTTCAGTTCAGCGGCCCGGTCTTCCTGGGAGCGCTCGGCGTTCGGTTCGCCGTTCGGTTCACTCTTCTTGCTGGAATTGTTCGAGTCGGTGGACATCGCGGCGGTCTCCTGGGCGGCCCTGGGCAAGGCGGGTCGCGGATTGTAGGTAGCGGAGTGTCATCGCGCCGGGCGGGCCATGCCCATGCGCGAAACTGCGTACGGCTTTGCGGCCGGTGGCAGACAGAATCGGACCATCGTGGCCCTTCCACCCCAAGCCGTGCCCGCCGAGCAGCCTGCCGTGCCGGCAACACGCGGCGCGCGCCGCTGGCGCCGCGTGCTGCTGTGGGGCGCGCTGCTGGGCCTGTTGGCAGTGGCACAGACTCTGCTGGTGGTGCTGACCGTGAAGGTCGAGGCCGCGCGGGCCCAGGAGGAGGCCGACAGCATGGCGGCCGAGGTGGCCAGCAACCTGCGACGCGAAATGCTGCGCTCCAGCCAGCAACTGATGACGCTGGGCTGGGGCGAGCCGCCCCTGGCGGTCTGGCGCAGCGGCGCGATCGAACTGCTCAAGTCCCGCCCCGAGATCCGCCGCATCGAGCGTCGCGACAGCACCTTCGGGGTCGTCGACCAGGTTGAAACGCCTTTCGGTTCGGGCCTGTTCGAGCACATTCCACGTGCAAGCCTGCGCGTCGACGGCGACGTGGCCTGCGCGGCGGCTCGTCGCAGCAGCGCACCCACGTTTTCTCGCAGCTACTTCGTCCCCTTGTCGGGCGGCCAGGGCCTCGAGGTCGTGGACCTGTGCGTGCCGGTGCTCGACGGTGGCCAACAGGTGGGCTATCTGGTCGGCAGTGTCGCGCTGGCGGCGCTGCTCGACGCCGCGCTGCCGGCAGTCGGCGGGCAGCGCTACGAATTCAGTTTCGTCGAAGGTGACGGCACACGCCTGGCGCGCACGGGACCGGCGCGAGGTACCGGCGTCTATCTCGCAGAGCGCCTGGTCGACCTGCCCGGCAATGCCCTGCAGTTGCGCGCCGACAGCACCGCCGGCCGCCCGAGCCTCATTCCGAACCTGGCCACGGCCTTGGTACTGGGCTTGTCGCTGGCCTTGTTCGCCGTGGTCCTGCTCCTGGCGCGCGACGTGCGCCGCCGCGCCGACGCGGAGCGCGCACTGGCCGAGGCGCTGGCATTCCGCAAGGCCATGGAAGATTCGCTCAGCACCGGCTTGCGCGCGCGCGACCTGCAAGGCGCCATCACCTACGTCAACCCGGCCTTCTGCGCCATGGTGGGCTTTTCCGCTGCCGAACTGCTGCGGCCCGGCGCCGGCGCCGGCGCCCGCCCGGGTCAGCCATCTGCTGCGCCTTATGCGCCGCCATACTGGCCGCCCGAACAGGCCGAGGAATACCAACTGCGGCAGCAAACCCGGCTGCTGGCCCAGCCGGCCCGGCCGCGCGATCTGGGCGACGCACGCGGAGGCTTCGAGACCGTCTTCATGCGCAAGAACGGCGAGCGTTTCCCAGTCATGATCTACGAGGCCCCGCTGGTCGACGGCAGTGGCCGCCACACGGGCTGGATGAGCGCCATCGTCGACATCAGCGCGCAGCGTCGCGTCGAGGAAATCTCGCGGCAGCAGCAGGACCGACTGCAGGCCACGGCAAGGCTGGCCACGGTCGGCGAGATGGCCTCGCTGCTCAGCCACGAACTGAATCAGCCGCTGGCAGCCATTGCCAGCTATGCCAGCGGTTCCCTGAACCTGCTGGACGCCGCGCCCGGTGACGGCGCCGGCCTGCCGCCGCTGCCGCCGGAAGAAGAACGCGGCTTGCTGCGCCAGGCGGTGGCGCGCATTGCCGAGCAGGCCGAACGCGCCGGCCGCATCATCAAAAGTGTTCATGGCTTCGTGCGCAGGCGCGAGCAGCAACACGAGGCGCTGGGTGCCGACCTCCTGCTGGAAGCCGTGTTGCCGCTGGTCCGGCTGCAGGCGCGCAAGACTGGTACGCGCATCGAGGTCGACGTCCTGCCCGTTTCGCAGCCGCTGCCCAGCGCCGGGCGCACGCCGCGTGTGCGTTGCGACCGCACGATGATCGAGCAGGTGCTGATCAACCTCACCCGCAATGGCATCCAGGCGATGGAGGCGGCCACACCGCTGGCCGAACGTGTGCTGACCCTTCGAGTTCGCCAGACCCACGAGCGCTGGGTGACCTTCAGCGTCATCGATGCCGGCCCGGGCATCCCGGCCGACGTGGCCGCGCGCCTGTTCACGCCGTTCTTCACCACTCGAGACGAAGGGATGGGCCTGGGCCTGAGCCTGTGCCGCACGGTGATCGAGCAGCACGGCGGTGCACTCGACTTCGGCCCCGGGCCGCTGCAGCCGGGATTGCCGCCTGGCACCCCCCGCGGCACCGAGTTCCGCTTCACCCTGCCCGCGCCGCGCACGCCGGATCCGGCCGAGCCGGCCAAAAAGGAAGACACTGCGGGCCTGGAAACCCGCTGACCTCAGCCACGCCCGCAGCCGCATGCCGATCGATCCCCGCCTGGGCATCCCGATGGTCTACCTGGTCGACGACGAAGATGTCGTTCGAGAAGCCCTGGCCTGGCTGCTGCGTTCTCGCCGGCTGCTCAGCGAAGGCTTCAACAGCGCCGATGCCTTCGAAGCCTGGCTGGCGCAGCGCGGCGGCCCGGGCGATTGGCCGACTTCTCCTTCATGTCTGGTGCTGGACGTGCGCATGCCGGGCACCAGCGGGCTGGTGCTGTTCGAGCGACTGGCGGAACAGGGCTGGCTGACGCAACTTCCGGTCATCTTTCTCACCGGCCACGGCGATGTGCCTACCGCGGTGGCCGCGGTCAAGCGCGGCGCTTTCGACTTCGTCGAGAAGCCGTTTTCGAACAACCTGCTCGTCGACCGCGTCGACCAGGCCCTGGCAAAGAGCGCCGCTGCCCTGGTAAGGCGCCAGCAACGTGCAGCCGGCGCCCGCGCCCTGGCCGAACTGACCGAGCGCGAGCGCGAGGTCATGCGCCTGGTGGTGGAAGGCCGGCCGAACAAGCTGATCGCCGACGCCCTGGACATCAGCGTGCGCACGGTGGAGGTGCATCGCGCGCGCGTCTTCGACAAGATGGACGTCAAGTCCGCAGTCGAGCTGGCGAACCGGCTGCGCGACGACGACCCGGAGGGTGCGGCTTGAGCGACCTTGGCGGCGAATTCGGGCTGATCGCGCGCCATTTCACCCGCCCCGCGCGCGGCGGCCGCGTCGTGCTCGGTGTCGGCGACGACTGCGCGCTGGTCCAGCCCGATGCCGGCCAGCAGTTGGCGATCAGCAGCGACATGCTCGTCGAAGGCCGGCACTTCCTGGCCACCGTGCCGCCTGAGCGCCTGGGCCATAAGGCGCTGGCGGTGAATCTGTCGGACCTGGCAGCTTGTGGCGCCGAGCCTCTGGCCTGCACCCTGGCGCTGGCGCTGCCGCGGATCGACGACGAATTCCTGGCCGGCCTGGCCCAGGGCCTGTGGGCGCTGGCCGACGCACACGGCATGGCCCTGGTGGGCGGCGACACCACGGCCGGGCCCTTGAACATCTGCATCACCGTGTTTGGCCAGGTGCCGCCCGGCCAGGCGCTGCTGCGCAGTGGCGCGCGCCCCGGCGACGAGCTCTGGGTCAGCGGGACGCTGGGCGATGCGCGGCTGGCGCTCGAGGCCTTTCGTGGCCGGGTGTCGGTTGCGGCGCTGGGCGCCGACTTCGATCGGGTGCGCCTGGCCATGGAACTGCCACAGCCGCGGGTGGCGCTCGGCTTGGCGTTGCGCGGCGTGGCCAGCAGCGCCATCGATCTGAGCGACGGCCTGGCCGGCGACCTGGGCCATGTGCTGCAGCGGTCGGCGGTCGGCGCCACGGTCGATGCAGACGCGTTGCCGCGCAGTGCCGTGCTCGCCGCACAGCCCCTGGCGATGCAGCTTCAATGCCTGCTGGCCGGTGGCGATGACTACGAACTGCTGTTCACCGCGCCGCCCGGCCGGCGCGACGCCGTGCTGGCCGCCGCGCGCCAGGCGGGAGTGCCGGTCAGCCGCTGCGGCCGCATCGATGTGGCACCAGGCCTGCGCATCGAAGACGGCCACGGCCAGCCTGTCGACGGCCAGTGGCGCGGCTTCGACCACTTCAGCGCCTGAACGGCCGCAACCGATGGACGCTGCCATCCGCCCGAATGCAGGCTTCATGCGGCGGCATCCTGCCCACTGGGTGGCGCTGGGCTTCGGCAGCGGGCTTTCGCCCATGGCTCCGGGCACGGTGGGAAGCTTGTGGGGCTGGGTCGCTTTCCTGGTGCTGGACCGGCTCTGGCCTGAGCTGCCCTGGGGCTGGCTGGTGGCGGCGGCTTTGCTGGGCGGGTTGTGGGCCTGCACGCTGACCGCGCAGCATCTGGGCACCGCAGATCCAGGTGCCATCGTCTGGGACGAGATCGCCGCGATCTGGCTCGTGATGTGGCTTTGGACGCCGGCCGGTTTCTGGGCGCAACTGCTGGCGTTCGGGCTGTTCCGCTACTTCGATGCCGCCAAGCCGGGCCCGGTGGGTTGGGCGGATCGCCTGTTCAAGCTGCAGCCGGGGCAGCAAATCGGTTGGCGCCAGGGCTTGGGCATCCTTCTTGATGACTTGGTGGCGGCCGCTTGCACGCTGCTGACGCTGGCCCTGGGCTTGGCGCTGTGGACTCGTTGGTAACCGAAGGTAACGCCGAAGTCGGCGAATGTCTGCCGCAGGCCCTGGCCACGGCTTTGCGCTCAAGAAACTGGCGGCTGGCTACCGCTGAAAGCTGCACTGGCGGCCTGATCGCTGCAGCCTGCACCGAACTTGCCGGGTCCAGTGACTGGTTCGAACGTGGTTTCGTCACCTACAGCAACGCCTCCAAAACCGAGCTGCTGGGTGTGGATCCGAGCCTGATCCAGGCTCATGGCGCGGTCAGTCAGGAAGTGGCCGCTGCCATGGTGCGTGGCGCCCTGGCCAGGGCGCCAGTGCAGCTGGCCGTGGCCGTCACCGGCATCGCCGGGCCTGGCGGCGCGGTGCCCGGCAAGCCGGTCGGCACGGTCTGGCTGGGCTGGGGATGCGTCGGCGCCATTCAGACCGAACTGCTGCAGCTGCCTGGCGACCGCGCCAGCGTTCGCCAGGCCACCGTCGCTGCCGCCTTGCGCCGGCTGGTGGCAGTGGCGCGCGCAGCGCCAGCGAGACCACCTGCTTGAGCAGGCCGCTATCCCACCCCCCCTGTCAGCGGGGGGCAGTAAAGGCTTGCCTCCAGGCGGGCGGGGTGCCGGCTTGTGGCAAGCTCAAGCCCCGGCATGGTGCCGATGGTCCGCCCTTAACAAGAGTCCTGATCGAATGACCCACGTCCCTGCTCTGTGTTCCTTGCCCGTTGGCGGGCTGTCTCACCGGCTGGCTGGCTGGAGCCTCGGCCTCTGGCGGCTGCTGGCCATGTTCGCCTTGGCGCTGGCGCTCGGTGCCTGCGGTGGCGGTGGCGGTGGCGGCGGTGGTGGTACCGACATCGGCGGTGGCGGGGGCACGACACCCCCGCCTGTCACGGGTACGCCTCCCACGGGTGCGCCTGCCATCGTGGCCCAGCCTGCGAACGTGGCAGTGACGGCGGGGCAAGCAGCCACTTTCAGCGTCGCTGTCACCGGGACCGCTCCGCTGACCTACGAATGGCTTCGCAACGGCGTCGTGATTGCCGGCAGCAATGCGGCAAGTTACACGCTCACGCCCACCGCGCTGTCTGACAACGGCGCGCAGTTCAGCGTCAGTGTCAGCAATGGCGCCGGGCGCATCACCAGCACGCCTGCAACGCTGAGCGTCAGCGCCGCCGTGATGGCGCCGAGCTTCACGTCGCAGCCGGCGAATGCAACTGCCCTGGTCGGGCAGACGGCGCGCTTCGTGGCCGCCGCCACGGGCAGCGACCCGCTGACCTACCAATGGCTGCGCAATGGTGTGGCGGTCGCGGGTGCAACCTCGGCCGACTACACGACGCCGGCGCTGGTTCTGGCCGACAACGGTGCCGTCTACACCGTCACTGTCAGCAACTCGGCTGGCACGGCCACATCGTCGGGCGCCTTGCTGAACGTGAATGCCCTGCCCACCGCGCCGGCCATCACCACCCAGCCGGCTGGCCAGACCGTGACCCTGGGGCAGAGCGCCACGTTCCGTGTCGTGGTCACCGGCGACCCGGCTCCCACTTTCCAGTGGCGCCGAAACGGCGTTGACATTGCTGGTGCGACGGGCGATGCCTACACCACGCCCAGCACCCGGCTGGAAGACAGCGGCGTGGTCTTTTCAGTGGCCGTGCGCAACACGGCGGGCAGCGTGCTGAGCAGCGACGCCATCCTCACCGTCACCGGCAGTGCCGTTGCCCCTTCGATCACGACCCAGCCCTTGGCCCAGTCGGTCATCACCGGTCGCAGCGCCAGCTTCAGCGTGGCCGCCACCGGCACCAGCCCGCTGGCCTATCAGTGGCGCCGCAACGGCGTGGACATTGCCGGCGCCAACGCCGCCACTTACACCACGCCGACGCTGACCGAAGCCAACAGTGGCAGCCTGTATACGGTGGCGGTCTCGAACGGTGTGGGAAGCATCGTCAGCGCGCCTGCGCTGCTGACGGTAAACCCTATTCCAGTTGCTCCGGCGATCACCGCCGAGCCCACCAACCAGAGTGTCACCGCCGGCGCGCGCGCCACCTTCAGCGTCACCGTGACCGGCACCGGCCCGCTCCAGTTCCAGTGGAGCCGAAATGGCAATCCGCTGGCGGGTGCTTCCAGCGCGGCCTACACCACGCCGCCCACGACCCTGGGCGACAGTGGCGCCGTGTTCCGCGTCGTGGTCAGCAACTCGGCGGGCAGCGTCACCAGTGCCAACGTCTCGCTCACGGTCAACGCGGCGGCGACGGCGCCGACCATCACCACGCAGCCCTCGCCGCAGGCGGTGACGGTGGGCCAGGCCGCAAGCTTCAGCGTCGCCGCAGCAGGTACCGAGCCTTTCAGTTATCAGTGGAAGCGCAACGGCGTGGACATTGCCGGTGCCACGGCGGCCAGCTACCGCCTGGGCACCACGGTGCTCGAAGACAGTGGTGCGCTCTTCACGGTGGTGGTGACCAACGCTGGAGGCAGCGTCACCAGCAACCCCGCGCGTTTGGCCGTCAGCCCGCTTCCTGTGGCCCCCACGATCACTACCCAGCCGGCAGCGCAGACCGTGATCGCCGGCCAGGTGGCCTCGTTCACTGTCCGGGCCACCGGTTCGACACCACTGGCTTACCAGTGGCGGCGCAACGGCGACAACATCGCTGGTGCGACCAGCCAGACCTACTCCACGCCGGTCAGCACGGGTGCTGACAACGGCGCCATCTACGATGTGGTGGTCACCAACAGTGTCGGCAGCATCACCTCCTCGCCGGCCAATCTGACGGTGTTGGCGCCTCTGGCCTCCAGCTACTGGTTGAGGGGCAGCGCAGGTGTCGGGACTGCAGGGTCAGTGACCTTTGCCAACGGCTCCGTGACGGCCAACAACCTCAACCTGACCCTGGTGGACCCAGCCAACCTGGGCAGCCCGCTGGTGGTGGAGCAGCCTGGCGGGTGGCTGTTGCAGGCTGTGGCCTCGGAGCCCCGCTTCAACCCGCAGAACGCCGGCGATTCCGCCGAGCGCTATGTGGTGTACGCGCGGGCCAACCAGCTGTGGCGGCTGGACCTGGGGCTGGTCACGGGTTTGCCAGCGCCCCAGCAGGTCAGCAACGTGAACCTGAACAGCCTGTGCTCGCCGGTGGGTGGTGCAGGTGGCATCACCGGCTTCTTTGCCGACAACGCCGATGCCGGCAATTCACTGCTTCAATACCGCACGCCGGGTGGTGACGGCATCTGCCAGACGACCGACGACGGCTACGTTGCGTTCCGCGTCAGCGCCACGGCCACCACGGCGCCGGTCAACACCCAGCGCATCCTGCTGGCGCTGCGCAATTCCGGCGGTTCGATCATCGGGTTCCTGGCGCGTTCGGGCAACCAGATCCAGCGCCTGAACGCCAATCTGGGTGGCGCAACGAACGCCTTCACGGTGGGGTCGTCAGAAATCGAATTGCTGCGCCAACCTGGCGGCCCGGGCATCCTGGTGTTCAGGGACGGCAATGCATTGCGGGCTTACGACACCGCAACTGGCGCCGAGCCCGTCACCTTCGGAACGGCCGCGCCGGACTTCCTGCAGTTGGGCGAAATTGCCGGCAGTCCATCCGTCTCTCTCTACCGCAACAACGGCAGGGTGGTCGCGTTCCCACTTTCCATTTCTGGCACGCTGTCCACGGTGCTGACCCTGGCGCCGGGGCAATCGGTCAGCGGGGCCGGCGGTGACGCCAATCAGCAGCTTCTGGTGCTGGCCTCCGGCAGCAGCAGTCAGCTCATCAGCGTCGGTACTTCGGGCCCGGTCACCGTCCTGGTCGAAGAGTCGGGTCTGATCGATGCCGCCAGCCTGGGCGCTACGCCCACGCGCTGGGTCTACACCGTTCAAGGTGGACGCACCCTGAGATCGGTGCTGCGAACCGGCGGTGTGCCCTTGACCCTGGCATCGTCGGACAGCCTGCGGGTGTTCAACATCGGCAGCTGGAACTACGAGACCGTCTGGTATGAACTGCGTGGCGCCGGTGGCGGGTTCTTCGGGTCTCAGGTTCGGGCATCGAACAGTGATGGTGGCAGCCTGGTTTCGCTGTCCAATGCAGTCACGGTCGGTGGCGCCTCGTTCAACGGTTTCCAGGACACCAGCGTCGGCCGCATCGTGGCCACGCCCGTCGGCGCCAATCCGACGACGCCGTATCAGGGTGTGACCCTGCTCGTGCTCGACCCGGTCACCGGGTCGACGCGGGTCACTTACGGTGCGCTCGCTGGCGCTGGCTACAACACCATCGATGTCTCCGGGCTCAGCGGCCCGAACCGGCCGGTGCTGATCACGGCCTCGTCGGTTCAGGTTCTGGGTGCCACGACAGCGGACCTGTATTTCGTCCGTGTCGGCTCCACTGGCCTGCTGCGGCTGACGAACTTCGTGCCCTGAGCTTCCTCCCGGGCCACTGCGCGTTGTTCGGCATGCCGTGAAGCTGCTGCTCTGTGGCGACTTCGACGCCGGCGAGGAGGCGCAGTGGCGCCTAGCGCTTGCTGCTGCCGCGCCGCAGGCGCGTTTTCTGAGCCTGGACGAAGCTCGGGCCGACCCGGCTGCCGTGCAGGCCGCGCTGGTAGCCAACCCGCCGCCAGGCAGTCTGCAGGGCTTTCCGGGACTGCGTCTGATCCAGAGCCTGTGGGCGGGCGTCGACCGCCTGCTGGCCGATACCAGCCTGCCTTCAGGCGTGCCGCTGGCACGCATGGTCGACCCGGCGATGAACGCAGCGATGGCCGAAACCGCGTTGTGGGCCACCCTGGCCCTCCAGCGGGATTTCTTCGCTTATGCCCGCAACCAGCGCGCCGGCGTCTGGCGCACCCACGACCAGCGCCGCGCGCAGGACCTGCGCGTGCTCGTGCTCGGGCAGGGCCAGATGGGGACGGCCGCGGCAGCGTCCCTGGCTCGCCAGGGATACCAGACGCGCGGCTGGCGCCGCGACGGCGTCGCACTCGTGCCGCTGCTGGCCACCAGCGACGTGGTCATCAACCTGCTGCCGCTGACGGCGGCCACGCGCGGCCTGATCGATGCAGCCTTCCTGTCGGCGTTGCCCTTCGGTGCCGGGCTGGTCAATCTGGCCCGAGGCGCCCACGTCGTCGATGCCGACCTGCTGGCGGCCCTGGACAGTGGCCAGCTGGGTCACGCCGTGCTCGATGTCTTCCACACCGAACCCCTGCCTTCAGGTCATCCGTTCTGGCAGCATCCTCGGGTGACGGTGCTGCCCCACGCTGCAGCCTTCACCGACCCGCGCAGCGCAGCGGCGGTGGCGATGGCCAACGTTCAGGCTGCCCTGCGCGGCGAAATGCCTGCGCATCTGGTCGAGCGCGGGCGCGGTTACTGACCCGTTCTCCAGCCGCCCCGGCCTGGGCTTCAGGCGCGCAGTACCAGGCGCCGCATCGGCGCCGAAGGCGGGCTGCCTCGGGCGGGCAGAGTCTGCAAAGCCATCAGCACCAGCCGGCGCAGGCCGTCCCAGGGCTCGGCAGGCCAGTCGGGCTGGCGCAGACCCTTGCAAAGGCCGTCGCACAGGCTCGCGGCGTCCAGCAGGTGCGCCAGCTGATGCTCGGCCAGCACTGGCAGCACGCGCTCGAACAGCTTTTCGCGCAGACCCCAGGCGCGGGCTTCCTTCAAGGCCAGCGGCAGCGGCCGCCCCTGGTCGAGCGCGGCACGGCCGCGGGCCAGCGCGCGGATGTCGTCGGCCAGCATCCAGTGCACCATCACCGGCGATTCGCCTTCGTGACGCAGTCCGTCCAGCACCCGCAATGCCCGTCCCACCTGGCCGGTCCACACTGCCTCGGTGAGCTTGGTGACGTCGTAGCGCGCGACGTTCAGAACCGCAGCCTCGACCTGCTCGAAGCCGAGCTCGCCGGGTGGGTGCAGCAGCCCCAGTTTCTGGATTTCCTGGTGCGCGGCCAGCAGGTTGCCTTCCACGCGGTCGGCAAAGAAGGCGAGTGTGCGTTGGCCTTCCTCGCCTTCGCGCACGCGCTGGCCCTGGCGCGCCAGGCGCTGGGCCAGCCAGGCCGGCAGCTGCGCACGGGCCACGGTTTCCAGCTTGATCACGGCGCCGGCGCTGTCGAGCGCCCCATACCAGGCGGCCTTCGTCTGCTGCCAGTCCAGCGCCGGCAACTGCACCAGGGTCAGCAGGCTGTCGTCGCCGCCGGTGCCGATGCGTTCGCAGTAGCGCTGCAGGGCCTCGGACCCGTCCTTGCCGGGCTTGCCCGAAGGGATGCGGATCTCGATCAACTGGCGGTCGGCGAACAGGCTCTGCGCCTGTGCGGCGCCGAGAACGCCGCTCCAGTCGAAGTGCGCACCGCTGACGGTGAAGACGCGCCGCTCGCTGTAGCCGGCAGCGCGGGCAGCAATGCGGATGGCGTCTGCGGCTTCCTGGGCCAGCAGCGGCTCGTCGCCCACCAGCGTGTAGACCGGTCGCAGGCCGCGACCGAGCTGGGCTTCCAGCTGTTCCAGGCGAATCTGCATGGCTTCAGCGCAGCACCGCCGCCAGGCGGCGCAGCACCTGGTTGGCGATGTCCACGTCCATCGCGCGGTAGATTTCGCGCGCCTCCGCATCCTTTGCGAGCACAGCCGACTCGCTGAAGGTCATGTTGCGAGCCAGCTGCTGCTGGGTCGCCGGGACGAGCTCGGTGCCGTCGCGCGCCGTGGCGCGAAAGCCGAAGGTGCGCAGCAGTTGCACTTCGCGCACCTGCGCGAATGCGGTCTGGGCCACGGCGGTGGTGTCTTCGCGGTCGGCCAGAGCCTGCAGCACGACATCGGCCCGCTCCGGGCTGTCCACCAGTTGCACCTGCTCGCCGAGTTGGCGCGCGAGCTCTGCGCGCAGCGGCGAGTCGGGGGAAAAACCCACCAGCACGATGCTGCGAAAGCGCAGGCTGGGGGGCTGCCGACGCTGGAACCCGCAGCCGGCCATGACCAGGGTGGCGGTGAGCAGCGTCAGCAGCCGGCGGCGCGTTCGGCCCGGGCGCAGCCGACGGCCGGCTTCAGACGACCACATTGACCAGGCGACCCGGCACCACCACCACTTTCTTGGCCGGCTTGCCTTCGGCGAAGCGGACGAAGTCGGGGCTGGCCAGCGCCGCAGCCGCGATCGCGCCACGGTCTGCCGTGGCCGGCACACGGATGCTGCCGCGAAGCTTGCCGCCCACCTGCAGCATCAGCTCGATCTCGTCTTGCTGCAACGCGGCTTCGTCGACCACTGGCCAGTGCGCATCTTCCAGCGGACCCCACTGCGCGGCCAAATCGAGTTCGCGCCACAGCGCCCAGGTGATATGCGGTGCAGCCGGGAACAGCGTGCGCAGCAGGATGCCATAGCCCTCGCGCAATGCCGCCGGCTCGGCGCTGCCCGCGCCCTCCAGCGCATTCAGCATCTTCATCGCGCCGCTGACGACGGTGTTGTATTGCATGCGGTCGTAGTCGCTCGTCACCTGCCGCAGCAGGGTGTGGATCTCGAAACGCAATGCGCCAGCGCCCGTGGCCTGGGTCGGCGCGCTCATCAGCGTGTCGCGGTGCTTCAGGCCGAAGGCCCAGACCCGCCGCAGGAAGCGGAACGAGCCTTCTGCGCCGCTGTCTGACCAGGCCGCGCTCTGGTCGGGCGGGCCGGCGAACATCACGAAAACCCGCGCGGTGTCGGCACCGTACTTGGCAATGATGTCCTTCGGTTCGACGACGTTGTTCTTGCTCTTGGACATCTTCTCGATGCCGCCCGATTGCACCGGCAGGCCGTCGGCCTTCGCCTTCGCCCCCAGCGGCTGGCCCTTCTCGTCGGTGAGGATCTCGACCTCGCTGGGGTAGAACCAGGTCTTCTTGCCGCCGGCTTCCTCGCGGTAGAAGGACTCGTTGAGCAGCATGCCCTGGGTGAACAGGTTCCTGAAAGGTTCGCTGAAGCTCACCAGGCCCAGGTCGCGCATGGCCTTCGTCCAGAAGCGGGCGTACAGCAGGTGCAGCACGGCGTGTTCAATGCCGCCGATGTACTGGTCCATCGGCATCCAGTATTCGGCGCGCGCGTCGATCATCGAGGCGTCACTGTCGGGGCAGCAATAGCGCAGGTAGTACCAGCTGCTGTCGACGAAGGTGTCCATCGTGTCCGTCTCGCGCCTTGCGGGCCGGCCGCAGCAGGGGCAAGGCACGTTCAGGAACTGGGCGTTCTTGTTCAGCGGGTTGCCGCTGCCGTCGGGCACCAGGTCTTCGGGCAGAAGCACTGGCAGGTCCTGCTCGGGCACCGGCACCGCGCCACAGCTGTCGCAGTGGATGATGGGGATGGGCGTGCCCCAATAGCGCTGGCGGCTGATGCCCCAGTCGCGCAGGCGCCAGGTGGTCTTCTTCTCGCCCAGCCCGGCTTCGGCCAGCGCGCTCGTGATGGCGTCCACCGCCTGCGCGTGCGGCAGACCGCTGTAGTTGCCGGAATTGATGCTGATGCCGCGTGTCTTGTCGGCGTACCAGTCCTGCCAGCGTTCGTGGTCGAAGTGTTCGCCGTCGATGTGCACCACCTGCAACAGGTCGATGCCGTATTTCTTTGCGAAGGCCCAGTCGCGTTCGTCGTGGGCGGGCACGCCCATCACGGCGCCGTCGCCGTAGCCCATCAGCACGTAGTTGCCGACCCACAGCGGAATCTGACGCTCGGTCAGCGGGTGCTTCACGTGCAGGCCCAGCGGCATGCCGGACTTTTCCTTCAGCGCCAGTTCGGCTTCGGTGGTGCCGCCCTTCTTGCAGTCCTCGATGAAGGCGGCGACCTTCGGATTGCTGCGCGCCACCAGTTGTGCCAGCGGATGCTCGGGTGCCACGGCGCAGAATGTCACGCCCTTGATCGTGTCGGCGCGGGTGGTGAAGACATACAGCCGCCCGTCCTGCACCAGCGCACCGGCTTCGTCGCGGATGTCGTGCGGAAAGGCGAAGCGCACGCCGCTGCTCTTGCCGATCCAGTGTTCCTGCATCAGGCGCACGCGCTCGGGCCAGCCGGCCAGGTAGTGCGCGGCCGTGGGATCGTTCACTCCGGCCAGCAGTTCGTCGGCGTACTGCGTGATGGCCAGGTAGTAGCCGGGGATTTCGCGCTTTTCGACCACCGCGCCGCTGCGCCAGCCGCGGCCATCGACGACCTGTTCGTTGGCCAGCACGGTCTGGTCGACCGGGTCCCAGTTGACGATCTGGGTCTTGCGATAGGCGATGCCTTTTTCGAGCATCTTCAGGAAGAACCACTGATTCCACTTGTAGTAGCCGGGGTCGCAGGTCGCCACCTCGCGGCTCCAGTCGATGCTCAGGCCCAGCGGGCGCATCTGCGCCTTCATGTCGGCAATGTTTGCGCGGGTCCAGGTGCCCGGTGCCACGTTGTTGGCCATGGCGGCGTTCTCGGCAGGCAGGCCGAAAGCGTCCCAGCCCATGGGCATGAGCACGTTCATGCCTTTCATGCGCAGATACCGCGCCATCATGTCGTTGATGGTGTAGTTCCGCACATGGCCCATGTGCAGCTTGCCGCTGGGGTAGGGCAACATGCTGCAGGCATAGAACTTCGGACGCGCGGCGTCTTCGGTGACGCGGGCAGAGCCTGTGTCTTGCCAGTGCGCCTGTGCGGCGGGTTCGACCTCGGCGGGCAGGTACTTTTCGTTCATGACCTGATTGTAGAGACCGGCCATCCGTGGAAAAGAGCACGGGCGCTGGTGCATTTCGCGGGCCGGCGCACAAGAAACCTCAAGTCACATGTCGGGCTGCCGAAGACGCCAGAACCTGTTCCTGCGTCCACCCCGAAAGCCGCCAATGTCTCATGTCGATCCCGTCCGCCGTACGCTTTTCCGATCTGCCGGCCGCCTGGCGGCGCTGGCCGCAGCCCTGGTGGTGGCCCTGCCTGCCCAGGCCCAGCAGTCGAATGGGAAGCTGGCCAGGGACCTGCAGATGGCGCTGTCAACGCCGCCGGCTTCGCTGAACGTGCCCTGGGCCAGGACCGTACAGGGCAGCATGCACATCAAGGTGTTGATCAATGCCAACAGCACCGATCCCGAGCTTGCAGCCCTGCGCCGCGAGATCCTGGCCCGCGGCGGATCGGTCTTCTACAACTATGCCTCGGTGCGGGCCTTGTCAGCCATGTTGCCGGCCAGTGCGCTGAATGCACTGGCTGCGCGCAGCGACGTGGTGGCCATCATTCCGAACCGCAGCACGCGCCGCCAGGCCAGCCTGTTGCAGGCCACTACCGGCGCGCAGTCGGTATTGCCGGCGCTGCAGGGCGGTACGGCGACCCTGGGTGTGGACGGCCGCGGCGTCGCGATCGCCGTGCTCGACTCGGGCATCGACTTCCGCCACCAGAACCTGCTCGACGCCAGCGGCCGGACCCGGGTGGCCGGGGTCGTCGACTTCGTCGCGACGGGACGTGGTGCAGCCGGCCAGGGCTGGGCCAAGGGGCTCGACTACAGCGTGTCGATGAAGGCCACGCTGGACGGCAGCAAGTACAAGCATGGCGACAAGAAGATCGCGCCCTCGGCCAGCGTGCCCGACCCCTATGGCCACGGCACGCACGTGGCGGCGGTGGCCGCCGGTGCCGGCAACTACCAGCAGCCGCGCAGCGGTGGCATCGCCCCCGGGGCCCTGCTCTACGACGTGCGCGTGCTCGACGAGCGCGGCATCGGCAACCTGGCCGACGTGCTGGCCGGCATCGACTGGGTCATCCAGCGTTCGCGCATCAGCAACATCCGGGTCATGAACCTGAGCGTGGGGGCGCAGTCGACCGACTCGTTCGTCATCGACCCGCTGGCCCGGGCCGCCCGCAGCGCCACGGCTGCGGGCATCGTCGTCGTCACCTCGGCCGGCAACGCCGGCAAGGATGCCGCCGGCCGCATGGTCTACGGGTCCGTCTCGTCGCCCGGCCACGACCCCAGCGTCATCACGGTGGGTGCCAGCAACCCCCGCGCCACGGTCGGTCGCGGCGACGACAGCGTCGCCGGTTTCAGTTCACGCGGTCCCACCCGGGGCGGCCTGGTCTTTGCCAGCGGCCGGCGCTGGGCCGACAACCTCATCAAGCCCGACCTGGTGGCCCCGGGCAACCGCATCGTCGCCGCGCTCGGTGCCGAGCGGTTCGGCAACCCGCCGCGCTGGAACTTCCTGGCCAGCAACTACCCTCAGCTGACCCAGGTGCCGGGCGCCAGCCAAGCGTCGCGCCGCACGCTGATGGAAATGAGCGGCACCTCCATGGCCGCACCCGCCGTGGCCGGTGCCGCCGCGCTGATGCTGCAGGCCAACCCGGGGCTGACGCCGCCGCTGGTGAAGGCCATCCTGCAATACACGGCACTGCCGCTGGCGCAGGGCGGCCTGCTCGAGCAGGGCACGGGGCAGCTCAACGTCGAGGGTGCGGTGCGGCTGGCCCAGGCGCTGCGCACCGATCTTGCCGCCGCTCTGGCAGCGGGCACCCTGAAGGCCGGCGACAACATGGTCGCGGCAGGCCGCAGCCTGCCCGCGCCCATGTCCAGCCTGGCGGGCCAGCAGCTGCCCTGGGGCCAGCTGGTGTTTGCCGGCGGCACGCATCTGGTGGGTGGCGACGCGCTGTTCAGGCAGTGGCAACCGATCTACGACCCGCAACTGGTCTGGGCGCGCCAGCTGGTGCTGCGCAGCACGGTCACCTGGCTCAACGCGGCCGGCGTGGCGCCCCGTACTGTGCCCCGCGCCATCGTCGAGACCAACGCGTCGCGGCAGGCGCTGCTGACGCCCGGCGTGCGTTTGCTCGACAGCCTGGGAAGCAGCAGCGACGGCGGTGCCCGAGCCTTGCTGACGCCAGTACCGGCCCTGGCAGCCGCTGCTGCCGCTGGCCAGGGTGGCGCCATGCGCCAGGGCTTCAGTGGCGGCATGGGCAGCTTGCAGGGCGAAGGCTTCCTGCTGAGCGAAGGTTTCCTGTTGAGCGAGGGTTTCCTGCTGAGCGAGGGCTTTCTGCTCAGCGAAGGTTTCCTGCTGAGCGAAGGTTTCCTGTTGAGTGAGGGTTTCCTGCTGAGCGAAGGCTTCCTGCTCAGTGAAGGTTTCCTGCTGAGCGAAGGTTTCCTGCTCAGCGAGGGGCTGCTGTCGAGCGAGACGGTCATCGACCCCGCGACCACCCAGGATCCGGCACTTCTGGGGGAGTAGGCCTCTTCTTCGTGAAACATCTGCTTGCAGGCGCAAGCGGTCGCTCAAGTTACACGTCAAGGCGTCGAATTCACGCGGAGTACTCGTCTCCGAATCCATCGTCTTCATGCCCCCGCCACCGCTGCCCCAGCCTCAAGCCCCGTCAGGCTGGCGCGGCTTCCGTGCCCGGCATCTTTTCGACTACCCGCAGCCGGCCCTGCTGGCATGGCTGGGCATCAGCCTGGCGGGCGGCGCGGCGCTGATCTGGAGCCTGGGGCAGGTGCTGGTGCTGCCACTGGCCAGCGCCTGGCCGGTGGTGGCGGCCCTGGCGCTGGTGGTGGTGGCATCGCACCTGACGCTGAAGCTGCCGCGCACGAATTTCTCGATCGGCATCGCCGACGTCTTCAGTTACCTGTCGCTGGCCACGCTGGGACCGGCCGTGGCCGTGCTGGCGGTGGGCATCGAAGGGTTCCTGGGCACACGCAAGACCTCCAGGCGGCTGAGCAGCTGGATCAGCAGCCCGGCCGCGGGCATGGCGTCGATGGCGCTGGCGGGGCTGGTCTTCGAGCGCCTGAAGGCACTGGCCGTCGAGGGCGGTGCGACGCCCGAGGCGGCGGCTTTCGGGAGCCTGTTCGTGGCCGCGATGCTGAGCTACGGCCTGCCGATGCTGATGCTCATCGGCATGATGGCGCTCAAGCGTGGCGAGCGCATCGACCTGTTGCGCGACCCCTTGTCCTGGATCGTGCAGGCGCCGTGGATGCTGGCCGTGGCGTTGGGCTCGGCCTTCGTGGCCGGCATGGTGCACTTGAACGCCGTGCGCTTCGGCGCTGGTGTGATCGGCGTGTCGGTGGCACTGGTGCTGGGGCTGGCCTGGCTTCTGCGCGTCAGCCTGCAGCGCCAGGAAGCCGAGCGGGAAGCGCAGGAAGCCCTGGTCAGCGCCGCCCAGCGCGAGGCCGAACAGAGCCAGCAGCGCTTCACCGCGGCCTTCACGCATGCCGCCATCGGCATGGCCATCGTGCGCAGCAGCGGCACCATCGTCCAGGCCAATCAGGCGCTGTGCGGGCTGATCGGACGCAGTCTGCAGGGGCTGGTCGGACAGCCCTTCACCAGTCTTCTGTTCGACGGCGACGTGGCCCTGCTGGCCAGGCACGCGCACCAGGCGCATGGGCAGGCCGAGAGCAGCTTCTCGATGGAGCTGCGGGTGGCCCATGCCAGCGGCCGCGAACTGTGGGTGGTGTTGCACTGCAGCCCGCACATCGACCTGGGCGGCGAGGCCGACTGCCTCATCTACCAGCTGCACGACATCACTTCACGCCACCTGGCCGAAGCGCGCTTGCAGCACATCGCCTTTCATGACGGATTGACCGACCTGGCCAACCGCAATTGCTTCAATGAACGCCTGGAGGTGGCGGTCGAAAGCAGCCGCCTCGACGCCGGCCGGCGTTTTGCGGTGCTGTTCCTGGACCTGGACCGCTTCAAGATGGTCAACGACAGCCTGGGCCACCTGGCCGGCAACGAGCTGCTGAAAGAAGTGGCAGTGCGCCTGCGCGCCTGTGTGCGCCCGCGCGACCTGGTGGCGCGGCTGGGAGGCGATGAGTTCGCCGTGCTGCTGGAAGAGATCGGCGACGCCGAAGCCGGCCTGCAGCTGGCGCGCCGCGTGCTGGACACATTGACCCAGCCGATGCTGATCAACGGCACCGAGGTGGTTCCTGGTGCCAGCATCGGCATCACCTTCAGCGACCTGGGCTATCGCACCGTCGACGAGGTGCTGCGCGACGCCGACCTGGCCATGTACGAGGCCAAGGCCGGTGGCCGCGGCCGCGTCGCCTTGTTCGACATCAGCATGCTCGAGAAGGTGGCCGAGAAGCTGGCGCTGGAAGCCGACCTGCGCCATGCCATCGGCGAAGGCCAGCTGAGCGTGCACTTCCAGCCCATCTACCGGCTGGAACCGTTCCGGCTGCATGGCTTCGAAGCGCTTGCGCGCTGGTCACACCCCTCGCGCGGGCCGATCAATCCGGCGGTCTTCATCGGCCTGGCCGAGGAGTCCGGGCACATCGAGGCGCTGACCGACTGGATGATCGACCACGCGCTGGCGCAGCTGGCGCCCTGGCGTGGGCTGCCGGGTTGCGAAAGCCTGGGCCTGCACGTGAACATCTCGGGCCGCGACCTGGCGCGTGCCGACCTGGCCGGCAAGGTGCAGCAGGCGCTGCTCCGGCACGAGGTGCCGGCTCGGGCGCTGACGCTCGAGATCACCGAGACGACGCTTATGGGACGCCTGGACGTGGCGCTGCAGACCATGGGCGCCCTGCGCGAACTGGGCGTGGGCTTCTCGATCGACGACTTCGGCACGGGCTATTCGTCCCTGGCCTATCTGGGCACCTTGCCCATCGAGAGCCTGAAGATCGACCGCAGCTTCGTGATGAGCCTGCATCAGTCTGCGCAAAGCGTGGAAATCGTGCGTGCGGTGCTGAACCTGGGGCAGAGCCTGGGTCGCACCGTCATTGCCGAGGGTGTCGAGACACCGGAGCAACTGGCCACCCTGCGCGAACTGGGGGTGCCCTTCGGCCAGGGCTACCTGCTCAGCCGCCCGCTGCCGGCCGAGCAGGCGCGGGCACTGCTGTCGCTGGCGACCCAGGCGACGCAGGCACCTGCGTGACCAGCCCCACCCGCGACAGGCCGGCCTGCTGCACCCAGCCGATGAGTTCGGCCACGCGTCCGTAGGGCACGCGGCTGTCGGCGCGCAACTGCACTTCGGTGGCCGGGTTGCGGCGCGCGGCGGTGCCGGCCAGGGCACTGATGCGTTCGCGTGCGGTGGTTTCGTCCAGCCGTTCTTCGCCAACATAGAGCCGGCCTTCGCTGTCGATGGCCAGATTCAGCGTCGCCGGGGCCTCGCTGCCACTGGTGCCTTCGGCCTGCGGCAGATCCAGCTTGAGCCCGCGCGCCATCAGAGGGGCGCTGATGATGAAGATCACCAGCAACACCAGCATGACGTCGATCAGCGGCGTCATGTTGATTTCGCTCATCGGCTTGGCGCCGGGGCGACGCTCGAGGCGGCCGAAGCCCATCTCAGGCTTTGGCAGGCGTCATTTCGCCGCTGCCTCATCGAGACTGGTCTGCAGCAGATCCTGCGCGAAGCCTTCCAGTTCGGCTTCGCAGGCCGCCACTTTCTGGCCGAAGATGTTGTAGCCCAGCACCGCCGGCACCGCCACGGCAATGCCTGCGGCGGTCATGATGAGCGCTTCGCCGATGGGGCCCGAGACGCGGTCGATGCTCAGACCGCCGCCGTCGGAGATGCCCACCAGCGCCTGGAAAACGCCCCAGACCGTGCCGAACAGGCCGACGAAGGGCGCCGTGCTGCCCACCGAGGCCAGCACGACCTGACCGAACTGCAGATGCGCCAGGCCATGGTGCAGGGCGTCGCGCAGCCGGCGCGTCACCTGTGCCTGCAGGCGGCCCGCGGCTTCCAGCGTGCCCGTGGCCGGCGCTGCGGTGGTGGCGTCCAGCAGCCGCAGCAGGATCTGCTCCCGGTCCATGGCCGCCAGCCGGGCGCGGCCGTCGGCCCAGCTCGGGGCGTCCCAGAAGGCCGGGATGGCGCGTGCGATGTCGGCCTGCGCGCGGCGCAGCACCCAGGCCTTCCAGAAGATCAGCACCCAGGCGGAAACCGACATGGCCAACAGGACCAGGGCGACGGCGCGGCCGACGGTGTCGGTGGCGTTCCAGAAGGCTGACAGCCCGTTCATGCGCGAATCACGCCAGGCCCAGGACGTCGTTCATGCCGTACAGGCCCGTGGCCCCGGCCGGCAGCGCCGCCAGGAAGCGGGCGGCGCGCAGGCTGCCTTCGGCATAGTTGGCGCGGCTGCTGCTCCTGTGGCTGATCTCGATGCGCTCACCGGTACCGCAGAACATGACGGTGTGGTCGCCGACGATGTCGCCACCGCGCACCGTGGCAAAACCGATCGCGCGCGGATTGCGTTCACCTGTGTGGCCATGGCGCGTGAAGACGCCGTCGTGTTCCAGGTCGACGCCGCGGGCGCGCGCCAGGACTTCGCCCATGGCCAACGCCGTGCCGCTGGGCGCGTCGACCTTGTGTCGGTGGTGGGCTTCGATCACCTCGACGTCGTAACCCGGGCCCAGGGTCAGCGCGGCCTGCTGCAGCAGCTGCAGCATGACGTTCACGCCGACGCTCATGTTCGGCGCGAACACCAGGGCCGTGGCCTGCGCCAGCGCCCCCAGCTCGGCCTTCTGCGCCGGGCTGAAGCCGGTGGTGCCGACGACCGCGCGCACGCCGAGTTCGCGGCACACCGCCAGGTGCGCCAGAGTGCCTTCGGGGCGGGTGAAGTCGATCAGTACGTCGGCGCCCAGCAGACCCGCATGGAGATCGGGCGTCAGCTTCACGCCGGTGTTGCGACCCAGGAAGCTGCCGGCATCCTGCCCCAGCGCCGGGCTGCCGGGCAAGTCGAGCACCCCGGCCAGCGTGCAGTCGGCGCTGTTCAGCACGGCTTCGACCAGCATCCTGCCCATGCGGCCGGAGCCGCCGGCCACGGCGATGCGGGGCATGGTGTTCAGGACGCTTCCAGGGGTGGGTAGCTGCGCACCGGACCCTCGGGCTCGGTCACCGGTGCGGGTGGGCGTGGCGGGATCGGCAGCGCCTTGCGCTCGTCTTCGCTCAGTTCGAGCTTGGGCGCACGCACGTCCTTGAAGCGGCTGATCGACGCCACGAACTCGCGCTCGGAAGGCAGGTCGCCGGCTTCGATGGCCTTCACCACGTCGCCGTCGAAGGTGACGACGACGCTGCGGCGCTGCAGGGCCGTATTCGGCCGGCGCAGCGTGAAGAGATAGTCCCAGCGCTGGGCATGGAACGGGTCGGTGAGCAGCGGCGTGCCGAGGATGTCGCGCACCTGCAGGCGCGACATGCCCGGCTTGATGAGCTCGGCCTGTTCCTTGGTGATGGCGTTGCCCTGCACGATGTCGATGCGGTACGGTGTGATCAGGCCGAACAGGCTGTCGGTGCGCTGCAATGATTCGCAGCCGCTCATGGCCCCGGACAGGGCCAGGCCGGCGAGCAGGGCGCCGAGGCAGCGCCGGGAAAGGAGATTGCGCAGCATGGGCAGGGTGTGACGTGGCTTAGCGGCTCGCTATGATCGTTTCATTTTAGCGGCGCACCGCCGACCCGCCGTGCAGGCATGAAGGAGAGGGCCGTGCCCACCAACAACCACGCTGACGACCTGAAGAGCAGCGGCCTGAAGGCCACCCTGCCGCGCATCAAGATCCTCGAAGTCTTCCAGAGCTCCCAACGCCGCCACATGACGGCAGAGGACGTGTTCAAGGCCCTGCTCGGCGAAGGTGCCGACATCGGGCTGGCCACGGTTTACCGGGTACTGATGCAGTTCGAACAGGCGGGGCTGCTGACACGCAGCAACTTCGAATCGGGCAAGGCCGTCTTCGAACTCAACGAAGGCCAGCACCACGACCATCTGGTGTGCATGACCTGCGGCCGCGTCGAGGAATTCTTCGACCCAGAGATCGAACTGCGGCAGCGCACCATCGCCGAGACTCGCGGCTTCGACTTGCAGGAGCACTCGCTCGCGCTCTATGCCCGTTGCACCAAACCGAAGTGCGAGTACCGCAACAAGTGAAGCTGCAGGCCTTGCGTGTGGGGGTCGTGGGCACCGGCCTGATCGCTGGTTTGACGACCAGGGCCATGGCCGCCTCGAAAGGCTGTGTGCCGGTGGCGGTGTCTTCACGCCGCCGTACCCAGGCCCTGGCCTTTGCCGCGCAGCATGGGCTAGACGCGGCTTACGACGACTGGCAGGCCATGATCGCGGCCACCGACATCGACGCCATCTATGTGGCGACGCCCACCGCGGCGCGCGAGCCGGTCGCGCTGATGGCCGCGCGCCAAGGCAAGCATGTCCTGGCGGAAAAACCCTTCGCCAGCCTGGCGTCGCTGCGTGCCATTGTCCAGGCTTGCGCCGACCGAGGCACGGCGTTCCTGGATGGCACGCACTTCGTCCATCACCCGCGCACGGCCTTGCTGAAGGCCAGCCTGGGCCAGCGCATCGGCCGCGTGCAGGCGCTGCGCTGCGGCTTCTTCTTTCCCACTGGCGACCGCAGCAACATGCGTCACGACACGGCGCAGGAACCCATGGGCGCCATCGGCGACATGGGCTGGTACGCGATGCGTGCTGTGGCTGAGTTCGCAGCGCCTGATGCCACCCTGCTGCACAGCAGCGGCGTGCTGCAGCGTGACGCGCAAAGTGGCGCGGTGGTGCGTGGCGCCGGCCTGATGCACTTCGAAGGCGGCGTCACCGCAACCTGGGACGTGGGCTACAACGCCGAGGCCTGCACCCAGGACCTGCAGCTGTTGGGCGAGCAAGGTGTCGTCACGCTCGACGACTTCGTGCTCGACTGGGCCCAGGGCTACATGCTGCCGCGGCCGGGCTTCGTCGCCGGCTTCCGCCAGCACTGCGGCATCGCCAACCCGGACGGCCACGAATGGGTCGCGGTGCCTTCGGCGCAGCCAGCCAATGTGTGCATGGTCGAACACTTTGCCGCCCTGGCGCGTGACCCTCTGGGGCCGGCCGCCCGCGCCAGCGTGGCCGCAAGCCTGCGCACGCAGTCGCTGCTGGACATGGTCTGGGCCAGCCTGCAGCCGGCCCGACAGCGATGAAGACGCTGCGCGCCCGGGACGTGATCGCCCAGCTCGGCCTGGAGCCTCTGCCCACCGAAGGCACGCTGTTCAAGGCGACCTATCGCAGCGCCGACGCGGCCTGCAGCGCGATGCTGTGCCTGTACTGCGCCGACCCGCCCAGCCATTCCCTCTTCCACCGCCTGCCAGTCGACGAGGTCTGGCATTTCCATGGCGGCGACGCGCTGCGCCTGGTGCTGCTGCATCCGGACGGGCGCAGCGAAGACCTCGTGCTGGGGTCCGACCTGCTGGCCGGTCAGCGGGTCCAGGCCGTCGTGCCTGCGGGCACCTGGCAGGGCGGGCATTGGCTGGAAGGCGGAACGCTGGGCTGGTCGCTGTTCGGTTGCACCGTGGCACCGGCGTTCGACAGCAGCATGTTCGAAGGCGGCCTGCTCAGCGACCTGATGACGGGCTGGCCGCAGCGCGCCGCTGACATCGAACGGCTGGCGTGCCTGCCGGGGCACACCCGAATGCCCAGCTTGCCTGGCGAGCCGGTGCAGTAAGGAGGCGGCCACCAGCGGCATGCTGGTGCAGACATCGCCTTGCCACGCCGTTGTCACGCGGCTGTTGCGCAAGGCAATGACCATGCGCTGCATGAGCCTGCAAGCTACGGAGGGCATACGCGTCGACGACTTTGTGCCGCAGCGGCGTTCTCTGCGCGTGGCGGTGGTCACGGAGACCTACCCACCAGAAGTCAATGGTGTGGCTGCCACCATTTCGAGGGTCGTCGAGGGCTTGCGCCAGCGCCAGCACGAAGTGCAGCTGGTGCGGCCACGGCAGGACGCAGGCGACGCCGAACTCGAAGGCAGCGAACGTTACACTGAAGTGCTGATGCGGGGCCTGCCCATTCCACGCTACCCGCAGCTGAAGATGGGCATGCCCAGCAAGCGCGCGCTGTTGTCGCTGTGGACCCGGCGTCGGCCCGACCTGGTGCATCTGGTGACCGAAGGTCCGCTGGGCTGGTCGGCGCTTGCCGCAGCGGTGAAGCTGGGTTTGCCTGTCGTCAGCGACTTCCGCACCAACTTCCATGCCTACAGCCGCCACTATGGGGTGGCCTGGCTGCACAACCCCATCATGGGTTACCTGCGCAAGTTCCACAACCGCACGGCGTGCACCATGGTTCCGACGGAAGCGCTGCGCGAGCAGCTTTCAGCTTCGGGCTTTCGCCGGCTTCAGGTGGTGGCACGCGGGGTGGACACTCAGCTCTTTCACCCCGGAAGGCGCAGTGCAGAGCTGCGCACGCGGTGGGGTGCCGGTCCCGGCGCCACGGTGCTGCTGTGCGTGGGCAGGCTGGCGCCAGAGAAGAACCTGGGGGTGCTGGTCGAGACCTGGCGCGCACTGCAGGCGCGGGCGCAGCCGGCGTCGCTGAAGCTGGTGCTGGTGGGTGACGGACCGGCGCGCTCGTCTCTGGAAGCGCAATTGCCGGGAGCCGTGTTTGCGGGTCTGCAGCGAGGAGACGATCTGGCGGCGCACTACGCGTCGGCCGACGTTTTCTTCTTTCCGAGCCAGACCGAGACCTTCGGCAACGTCGTCCCCGAGGCCATGGCCAGCGGTCTGGCGGTGCTGGCCTACGACTACGCTGCGGCAGCACAGTTGATCCGCCACGGCGAAAGTGGCCTGCTGGCGCCGATCGATGGCGGACGTGGGCTGCAGCAGCTGGCAGTGACGCTGGTTGGTGACCGCATGGCAGCGCAGGCCATGGGCCGCAGTGCCCGCACCGTGGCCGAGCGCCTGGACTGGGGGCGCATCGTTGGCCTGATCGAGGCCGAATACGAGGCCGCGATGCACGCCGCGGTTCAGGCCAATGGCGACCGCAGCACCTGGCCGAGCAAGAGCATCCGGGTTTGACCGCCAGTTGCCGCGGGCTGGCTGCCCGCGGCGGCACGGCAGGCTGGCAGGGTATTTGTGACAATCCAGGGCATGACCCACAACGACATCCCCGCCTACATGGCCCACGTGGGCGCTTCAGCCCGCGCCGCGGCCACCGGCATGGCGCGTGCCAGCACCGGTGCGAAGGACCAGGCCTTGCGCTCATTGGCCCAGCGCCTGCGGCAGTCCGGCCCGGCGCTGGCCGAGTCCAACGAATTCGACCTGATCGCGGCCCGGCAAGGCGGACTTGAAGGGCCCATGCTTGACCGGCTGCAGCTCAGCCCCGCGGCGATTTCCACCGTCGCCGAAGGCTGCGAGCAGATTGCCGCGATGCCCGACCCGGTGGGTGAGATCACGGGTGTGAAGCGCCGGCCCAGTGGCATCAGCGTCGGCCAGATGCGCGTGCCCCTGGGGGTGTTCGGAATGATCTATGAGAGCCGGCCGAACGTCACCATCGAAGCCGCTTCGCTGGCCATCAAGAGCGGCAATGCCTGTGTGCTGCGCGGCGGCAGCGAGGCCTTGCATTCCAACCTGGCGTTGTGGCGTCTGGTCCAGGCCGCCCTGGTCGACGCAGGTCTGCCGCCCGAAGCCGTGCAGCTGGTCGAGACCACCGATCGCGCTGCCGTCGTCCATCTGATTACCATGCCGCAGTACGTGGACGTGATCATCCCGCGCGGGGGCAAGGGCCTGATCGAGCGCATCAGCACCGAGGCGCGGGTACCCGTGATCAAGCACCTGGACGGCAACTGCCACGTTTATGTGGATGAACAGGTCGACCTCGATCTGGCCCTGCGCGTCACCGACAACGCCAAGACGCAGAAGTACAGCCCCTGCAATACCGCGGAGTCGCTGCTGGTTCACGCCGCGCAGGGCGCGGCCTTCCTGCCGCGCATCGGCACGCTGTTCGCGGCGAAGGGCGTGGAGATGCGCTGCTGTCCGGCCAGTGCCGCGCTGCTGCACGCAGTGCCCGGCGCCCGCGTGCTGCCCGCCAGCGAGGCCGACTGGTCCGAGGAGTACCTCGCACCCGTCATCAGCATCAGGCAGGTGGACAGCCTGGACGAGGCCATCGCGCACATCAACCGCTATGGCTCGCACCACACCGACGCCATCCTCACCACCCTGCATGCCCACGCCATGCGGTTCCTGCGCGAAGTGGACTCGGCCAGCGTCATGGTCAATGCCAGCACGCGCTTCGCCGACGGCTTCGAGTACGGGCTGGGCGCGGAAATCGGCATCAGCACCGACAAGTTCCACGCCCGCGGACCGGTGGGGCTGGAGGGGCTGACTTCGCTGAAGTGGGTGGTGCTGGGCCAGGGCGAAGTGCGTGGAGGCTGAGATGAAGCCCGAGCGCTCGGCTCGTTCGCGGCTTCCCGGGAGCACGCTCGGCCTCCCCGGAACGGCCGGAGATTGCTGAAATGGAACTGCCGCAGATGTCGGCCGCGCAGGGGGCCGTGCTGGCGCTGGCGGCCATCATCGTTTTCTGGATGGTGGGTGCCTACAACAGGCTGGTGGCGCTGCGCAATGCCATCGGTGCGGCCTGGCAGCAGATCGACACGGCGCTGAACCATCGATCTGTGGTGCTGCCGCCTCTGCTGGCGGCCCTGCGCGAGCCGCTGGCTGGCGAGCTGGGCGCGCTGGAGGCCTTGCAGGCGGCGCAGGCGCACGCTGTGCAAGCCGCACGCGCGCTGGCCGCGCGGCCGGTGGCGGTGGAAACGGCGGCCAGCTGGGTTCAATCGGAAGGGGCGATGGCTTCCCGCACCAGCCGCGTGCTCGCCTTGCTGGACCAGCAGCCTGGCGTGCGCGACAGTCCGGCGGTGGCCGCGCTGCTACAGGCCTGGCAGCAGGCCGAGGCCGAGCTGGGCTTTGCGCGGCGACTGTTCGACGCTGCAGCCCAGTCCTACAACCATGCGGTGCGGCAGTTGCCGACCCGCTGGCTGGTACGCATCTACGGATTCGGGCCTGCAGGCTTGCTCGGCGGGGGCGCCTGAGGCTTCAGCGGTTCAGAGCCTTCAGCGCCAGCTTGATGCCGTCGCTGACGCCCACGTCGACCGGCAGTGCTTTCACGGCGGCCTGTGCATCTCGGTCGTTATAGCCCAAGGCCTGCAATGCCTGGGCAATGTCCGCCTGATTGTCAGTGGCTGGCGTTCCAGCCGGCAGGGCGAGGTCGGGGACGAGTTTGCCTTTCAGCTCCAGCAGGAGCCGTTCGGCGGTCTTCTTGCCGATGCCGGGCACTTTCACCAGGCGCGCGCTGTCTTGGCGGCTGACGGCCTGCGAGAGCTCGGACACGCTCAGGCCTGAAAGGATGGCCAGCGCCGTGCGCGGACCGACGCCGCTGATCTTCACCACTTCGCGGAAGGTGGCGCGTTCCTCGGTGGTTAAAAATCCGAACAGCACCTGCGCGTCTTCGCGCACGACGAAATGCGTCAGCAGCACCACCGGTTGACCTGGGGCGGGCAGGTTGTAGAACGTGCTCATCGGCACATCGAGCTCGTAGCCGACCCCGCCAACGTCGACCAGCAAGTGTGGCGGGTGCTTGGCGAGCAACGTACCCGAAAGACGGCCAATCATGCGCGCTGGCGTCTTGCGACGACCGGGGTGCAGCTTGTCAGCAGGGTAGGGTGGCGCGCAAGATCGGCGACCTGGGACAAAAGGAACGACACATGCATCGACGAGAGTTTACGCAAGGCGCCTGGGTTCTCGCGGTCGCAGGGCTGTGGTGGCCCGCTGGCGCGCAGGCCGCGGTTCGCGAGTCCGATGCGGCACAGGGTGTTCGTGCCGCGCTGGAGCGCGGCGCCAGCGCCGCGGTCGCGCTGCTGGGCCGAACCGACGGTTTCCTGGCCAACGACAAGGTACGCATCGGCTTGCCCGGCGGGCTTGAGAAGGCGGCGAAGTTGTTGCGCGCCACTGGCCAGGGTCGCCGGGTCGATGAACTGGTCACCGCCATGAACCGTGCGGCCGAGAATGCCGTCTCGCAGGCCCGACCGCTGCTGGTGGCCGCGGTCAGGTCGCTGAGTGTCGAGGACGCATTGCGCATCGTGCAGGGCGGGGAGACCTCGGTCACCGAGTTTTTCAGTGCCAAGACACGTGAACCGCTGGGCAAGCAGTTCCTGCCGGTGGTGACGCAGGCCACCGCCAAGGTGGGCCTGGCCGATCGTTACAACGCCGTCGCTGGCCAGGCGGCGGGGCTCGGGCTGGTGAAGGGCGAGGACGCCAACATCCAGCAGTTCGTCACCCGCCGCGCCCTGGACGGCCTGTTCACGATGATCGGCGAAGAAGAAAAAAAGATCCGCGCCGACCCGATGGCCACTGGCAGCGCCATCCTGAAGAAGGTGTTCGGGCGCTGAGCTATTGCTGCGCGACGCTCTCGCTGCGCGCCAGTTCGAACATCATGGCCGCGGGAAGCGACTCCAGCAGCGCGTCGCGCCCGACGCTGGCGAACTGGTGGCTGCCCAGGTTGAGCACCTCGAAGGCCTTGCCGTGTTCGGCGATTTGCACGAAGGCCATCGTCGGAACCTCGGTCAGCATGTCGGCGCGCAGCTTCTCGAAACGTTCACCTGCGAGCGCAGCCTCGTAGACCACGGCGTGCGGCAGGCCGTCCCTGCAGAACTCGACAGCCTCGTCGACCGAGTTGACGAAGTCGATCATCAGGCCCATGGGCCGCAGGGCGTCGCGCACGAGACCGCGCACCTCGCGCCTGCTGGCCACCACCAGGGCATGGCGGCCTGCCAACGGCTGTGAGTTGTGGGCGTGCTGGCTGGGGTCGTCGAGTTCGCTGGTGGACAAGCCGTCGATTCGCGGCACCACGGTTTCAGGAAACTCCAGCGTCAGCGTCGTCCGATTGGCGGTGTCGTGGCGATAGATGGTCAGCTCCAGCGCCACCGCAATCTGCTGCAGCAGGCACCAGGACATGGTTTCCAGCAAGGAAACGTCGCTTTCGAGCCAGGCGGTATCGCCGGCCGTGCGGCTGTCTGCCTGGCGGTGGCTGAAGGCGCAGGTCAGGCGCGCTTGTGCTGGCCAGGGCTTGATGTCGAGTTTCAGGTCGATCCGCGAGACGGCATGTTCCAGGGCCCAGTCGAACAGGCTTTGCAGCAGCGAGAACGTCAGCGTGGCGTCGTTCATCACCTCGGCCTGGGCGAAGAACTGGCGAACTTCGGCGCCACGCGCTTCGAATTCGCGGCGACGCTGCCGCAGTGCCTCCAGCAGCAACCCGGTCAGGTCCAGACGCTCGCGTGCCACCTGGACCCGACCTGAAGCAAACCGGCTGACCTGCTGGCCCATGATGCCGGCGCGACGGGCATGGTCGACCTCTTCGCGCAGCGCTTTCAGGCTGGCACGGTCGATGCGCCCGGTCGCGGCAAGCGCATTCACGCGCTCTATGGCCGCGGACAGCGTGCGCGCGACCTCGCAACCCAGTTGCGCCAGCAGGACGTGCGGGTCCGGCGGCTGGCTGGGCCGCTGCGCGGGGGTGACTTGGTCGCGGACCAGTTCAGACATTTCCATTTGCTTGTGCTCCGAACCCGTCGGCCGAACCTGGTCGGAACGAGGGCGTCATGCGATCTTCGCGGGCGTTCCTCAAGGACTTCTCGTGGACACTTCCAGACACAGGAGGTTCACTGCTGTAACGCTTCATCGCTACCCCACGACTGGGGGGCCGTTGGGTCCCGCCCAGGGCGATCTCGCACAATTCATCACGCCGCGACCTTATCCACCCCGCAAGCTGGGGGGGCTTGCAGATGTCCAAGCGGGCCGGATCAGCCGATCACGCCCCGCGCGCGCAATTCGTCGATCCGAGCGTCTTCCAGCCCCAGTTCCGTCAGGACCTCGCTTGTATGCTCGCCCAGCAAAGGGGGATGACGGCGCAACTGCGTGGGCGTTGCGGACAACTTCATCGGACTGGACACCAGTTCCAGAGAGTCGCAGTAGGGATGCGGGACCCGCTGTGTCATGCCGCGTGCCTGAACCTGCGGGTCCTGGAAGACATCATCAAGATCGTTGATGGGTCCGCAAGGGACCTTTGCCGCATCCAGTGCGGCCAGCCAGTCTGCACGGGTGCGCATCAGCAGGCGCTCTGCCAGCATCGGCACCAGCAGGCTGCGGTGGCGCACTCGGGCAGCGTTGCTCGCGAAGCGCTTGTCGTCGGCCAGTTCCGGGCAGCCGGCCACCTGGCAGAACCGCTGGTACTGCGCGTCGTTTCCCACTGCCAGGATGAGGTGGCCGTCGGCCACGGCAAAGACCTGGTAGGGAACGATGTTCTGGTGAGCGTTGCCCGCGCGCCGCGGCGCTTGGCGCGTTACCAGGTAGTTGGCCCCCAGGTTGGCCAACATCGCAACCTGGGTGTCGAGCAAGGCCATGTCGATGACCTGCCCATGGCCAGTCGCGTCACGATGACGCAGTGCGGCCAGGATGGCCACAGTGGCATACATGCCGGTGAACAAGTCGGCAACAGCCACGCCCACCTTCTGCGGACCGCCTCCAGGGAGGTCGTCGCGCTCGCCTGTGACGCTCATCAGTCCGCCGAGCCCTTGCACGGCGTAGTCGTATCCTGCCCGATCCGCATAGGGTCCGCTCTGGCCGTAGCCAGTGATGGAGCAGGCCACCAGGCGCGGATTGCGCTGGCGCAGGCTGTCTGCGTCCAGGCCATAACGGGCCATGTCGCCCACTTTGAAGTTCTCGACCATCACGTCGCTGCGCTCGGCAAGTGCGAGCACGAGGGCCTGGCCGTCCTTTTGTGCGATGTCGATGGCCACGCTGCGCTTGTTGCGATTGGCGCCCAGGAAGTAGGCTGATTCCTGGCTGTCGCTGCCGTCACGGTGTTTCAAAAACGGTGGCCCCCAGGCGCGGGTGTCGTCGCCACCTGGATGCCCGGCACCTGCCGGGCGTTCGATCTTGATGACCTCGGCGCCCAGGTCCGCAAGCGTTTGCGTGCACCAAGGGCCTGCGAGCACGCGGGACAGGTCAAGCACACGTATCCCGGTCAGGGCGCCCGCGGGAACGGGGGCTGGCGAACGGGTGGAATTCGAGCTCATCCAAGGATTCTGCTGCAGTCGCGGAATAATCCGACTGGATGAACTTGACCCAGACCGGCTGCGCTCGTTTTTCTTGGGTTCGCCGGTTGGCATGCTGCGCAGCGTTTGGGCTGGCTGGGTGCTATCCCGCACTGGATTGGCGCGACTGGCGCCCGCCGGGCAGCGGAATCATGTTGACTCTGCCCTGCAAACCCGTCCCGCAGACACGGACGGTGCAGCTTGCAGGGCAGGCTGTGCGCCTGTCCCTGCACGCCTGCAGTGCGGCAGGCCAGACCTGGGGCCTGGCTTACGGCGACATTGGCGACCCGGCGAAGATTGGGCTGGCGCTGTCGGAGTTGCGTGAAAGCGCCGCAGCGAACGTGGCGGCCACATCGCGAATCCAGCTGCCTGCGCTGCTGGTGCCTGGAGCGACACCGCACGCACAGAGCGGGCGGTGGGCGCTGGTGGGTCGCCTGCCAGACGGCTTGGCAATTCAGGAGGAGGTGGCCGTCTTCGCGAGAGGCACCGTCGTGTTCCAGGCCACGGTTCTGGGCGAAACACTGCAGGCTGAGGCCGTGGCGACTTTCTTCGAATCTCTACGCGCACCACCTTGAGCCAGGGTGGGCGCATGACAGCGGTGTGGCCGGAACCTGACCATAATGCGCGTCGCCCATGGTCTCCGTACTCATCGTCGCCCATACACCGCTGGCCACCGCTTTGCGCCTTGCCGCGGAGCATGTCTATGCCGAGCGTTGCCGAAACGTAGGCTGCGTGGATGTCGCCTCGGGCACCACCCTGGAAGATGCAACCGCGCAGATCAGTGCTGCGATGTCCGCCCTTGGCCATGGCCCAGTATTGATTCTGGTCGACGCCTTTGGCGCCACGCCGTGCAACGCCGCGCTGGCTGCGGCAGACGCTCACGCAGAACCAGCCCGCGTCGTGGCCGGTGTGAACGTCCCCATGCTCTGGCGCACGCTTTGCTATGCGGATGTCGCTATCGAGGATCTGGTGACGCGAGCCATAGCGGGTGCCACACACGGTGTGATGCAGGTGTCGATCCCGCGTCGCCAGAACCAGCCTGTACCACCCTTGCCGAATGATCAAGCAGCCCATCAGCATCAGCAATAAGCTCGGGCTGCATGCTCGGGCCTCAGCCAAGCTCACGAAGCTGGCGGGTGGTTTCAAGAGCGAAATCCACCTGATCCGGAATGCCAGGCGCGTCAACGCAAAGAGCATCATGGGCGTGATGATGCTGGCAGCCGGGATGGGATGCGAAATCGAAATCGAGGCTGACGGCCCGGACGAGATCGAAGCCGTTGCAGCGATCCGAGCGCTGATCGATTCCAAGTTTGGCGAAGGCGAGTAGCGGGGATCGTCTGGCGAAGCGCTGCGCTACATTCGGCGCATGAGCGTTCAGGTCTTCGGAATGGCTGTTTCGCGCGGGGTGGCGATAGGGCGCGCCGTGCTCGTGGCCTCAAGTCGCGTCGATGTTGCCCATTATTTCGTTGCACCCGACCGCGTGGACAACGAGATAGCACGCCTGCGGCAGGCGAGAGACGCCGTGGCGGGCGAACTGGTGGCATTGAAGCGAGACATGCCCGCCGATGTGCCCCATGAGCTGGCGGCGTTGCTCGACGTCCACCTGATGATGCTGCACGACGAAGCTCTGACGGAGGCCACCAAGACCTGGATGCGGGAGAGGCGCTACAACGCTGAATGGGCGCTTTCGGCCCAACTCGAGGTGCTCGCGCGGCAGTTCGACGACATGGAGGATGCCTACCTCCGCGAACGCAAGGCAGACCTGGAGCAGGTTGTGGAACGGGTGCTGCGGCAGCTCGCCCAGGACCCGGGCGCCGTGGCCAGCGCGTCACTTCCCCAACCGCTGGGCAGCGATCCCCTTGTCCTGGTTGCCAACGACGTCGCGCCGGCAGACATGATGCAGTTCAAGCGCAGCGTTTTTACGGGCTTCGTCACGGATGTGGGTGGCCGTACCTCGCACACGGCGATCGTGGCCCGCAGTCTCGACATCCCAGCCGTGGTTGGTGCGCGGGAGGCTAGCCGGATGATCCGGCAGGACGATTGGCTGATCATCGATGGCGATGTCGGTGTCGTGATCGTCAATCCGAGCCCCATCGTGCTGGAGGAGTACCGGTTTCGGCAGCAGCAGAGCGAACTCGAACGTGCACGACTCAATCGCCTGCGCCACACGCCCGCTGTGACACTCGATGGCCAGGCTGTTGAGTTGCTTGCCAATATCGAGTCTCCGGGCGACGCGCAGGCGGCCGTCGCGGCGGGTGCTGTAGGCGTAGGTCTGTTTCGCAGCGAATTTCTGTTCATGAACCGCGGCGGAAACTTGCCGGGCGAGGATGAGCAGTTCGAGGCGTATCGCGAGGCGGTCCTGGCGATGCAAGGGCTGCCGGTCACGATCCGCACGGTAGACATCGGTGCGGACAAGCCGATGGATCGCCTGAGCGCGCAGGAGCAACGACACGAGCACGGTTTGAATCCCGCATTGGGTCTGCGTGCAATTCGCTGGAGCCTGTCCGAGCCTGCGATGTTCCGGCAGCAGCTTCGGGCGATCCTGCGCGCCAGTGCCTTTGGCAAAGTACGGATGCTGATCCCGATGGTGGCTCATGTCGGCGAGATGCGTGCGATCTTCGAGGCTATTGCGAAGGCCAAGCAGCAGCTCGACGATGCTGGACGGAGCTACGGACCCGTCGAAGTTGGAGCCATGATCGAAGTGCCTGCTGCGGCTATCGCGATCGACAGATTTCTGGGTGATTTCGACTTTGTCTCCCTCGGGACAAACGATTTGATCCAGTACACGCTGGCCATCGACCGCGCTGACGACGCTGTCGCGCACCTGTACGACCCCTGGCACCCTGCAGTGCTGCAACTGCTGCATCACACCATCAGCCGGGCGCAGGCAAGCGGGCGTGGCGTCAGCGTGTGCGGCGAGATGGCCGGTGACCCGTTGTTCACCGAGTTGCTCCTTGCAATGGGCCTGCGTAGCCTCTCGATGCACCCGGCCAGAATTTCGTCCATCAAGCAGAAGCTGCTTCGCGCCGACACCCGACTGCTTCAGGCGATGCTGCCGCTCGTCATGAGTGCGGATCAGCCATACGAAGCCTTGCAGCGGGCATTGGGCGAGGTGACCCGACCAGGCGCCTGAAACTTTTTTTGCCGACCGCTTGCGCAGGGAGAAGGACTGGTGATACAGTCGTGGGCTTCGCTGATCACAAACGGTGGCAGCGGCGGAAAGCGAAAGGCGGCGGCATGAAAATGCCAAAAGCCAAAAGCAAGAAGCCGATGCAGCAAACGCTGAATGTGAGAAGTAAAGAGACCAAGCAGTTGACAAGGTTATGAAAAACATGTCAGAATCGCGGTCTTCGCTGATAACAAATCAGCAGCTGAGCAAAGCAGCCAAACGGCAGTGAGCAAAGCAGTTCTTTAACAACATACAGCCGATAAGCGTGGGCGTTTGAAGGCGAGTGCCAGACAACTGAAGGAATGCGAGAGCAGACCGGAAGAAGTCAGGTCTCATGACCTTAAACGCTCGCGGAAATAGAAATGAAGTTCAGAAATGAAGTTCTTTTCAATTCCTAAGAGCAAATCAAGATCGAACTGAAGAGTTTGATCCTGGCTCAGATTGAACGCTGGCGGCATGCCTTACACATGCAAGTCGAACGGTAACGCGGG
>LNFM01000145.1_pt1 | contig 190418 bp, 192 predicted proteins | sample 596031 | NCBI WGS metagenome assembly LNFM01 (sample SAMN04254537, study PRJNA301005) | activated carbon metagenome | isolation source: dual media filters at the Ann Arbor, Michigan drinking water treatment plant | place: USA: Ann Arbor
CTGCGAAGCCTCCCGAAACAGAGAGGCAAGTCCTACCGAGCCCTATCGAATCGCGCCTATACCCGGCTCAGTGAAAAATGAGGGGATTCTTGAGAAGTAAATTAGCTTTTGAGCATAGTGAATACGACCAACTAGGTTTGACAGATGCCGTTCTTCTCACGCTTTCTGAAAATAAATGTACAATATTAACGGTCGACCTCGATTTGTATTTGGCTGCGCTGAGAAAGAGGTTGACGGCAATAAATTATAATCATGTTCGCGATCAGATGCGTGAAGATTTCAAGCTGAACCGATAGTCAGGATTTTCAAAGCCGGTACAACTTTACCGTTGACGATTCCCCGACAAAAAACCCCAGGCACTTCCGGGGTACCATGTCACTCAATCGACATGGCGAAGGATCACTCCTTCCCAGCCATATCCCGCTGCCGGCGGATAGCCGCGCGCAAGATATCGCCCAGCGAGGCACCGGAGTCGACCGAGCCGACCTCCTTTATCGCCTCGCGCTCTTCCTCCACTTCGCGGCCCTTCACCGTCAGCGACAAACGCCTCGCCGCACGGTCCACAGCCACGATCTTGGCGTCCACCGTCTCGCCCACCGCCTTCAACGATCCGAGGGCAAAATCAGATCGAAGGTGCAGGAAACTGAGTTTCCTGCCGGGGTGCTCGAGGGGCAGCGCCCCTCGATCTGCTCCTGTAGTCTGCTCAGTGCGCGTTGCCACAAGCCGAGGACATCGGAGGCTGGACCATGAACAAACCACCGCTGCCCGTCTTCAAGACGGATGAGGAGGCCGAGGCCTTCGTCGACACCGCCGACCTGACGCAGTTCGACCTCAGCGGCTTTGTCCCCACCCGCTTCGAATTCGCGGCCAAGAGCGCCAACATCTCCATGCGCGTGCCCCAGGCCCTGCTGGACGCCGTGAAGGAAGCCGCAAAGCGCGATGGCGTGCCCTACCAGCGCTACATCCGCCGCGCTCTGGAACAGGCGCTGCAAAACCCCGGCTGAACGGCGGCCCTCAAGCCTCCGGAAACAGCCCAGGAAACAGGATTTCGATCGCGTCGATCCTGAAGCGCAGCGCCACCGGCCCTTTCGGCGTGGCCGAGCCCAGAATGCCGTCCTCCACCAGCGTACCGAGCAGGCTGCGCGCGCTGCGCTCCCGAAGGCCAGTGATGGCCGAGGCCTCGCCGCGCGGCACTTCGCCCTGCTGCATCGCGCGCTCCAGCAGCAGCGCGGCTTCCGGGCGCCATTGCCGCCGCTCGGCATAGAGCCTCAGCCTCGGCATCAGGGCGTCGAGTGCGAACAACCGCCCCATGAACCTCACCTGGTCCAAGCATACCTTCAGGAACCAGGCGCAGAATTCCTGCAAGGCGCGGGCCGAGAGGTTGCCCCTGCCGTCGAGGTCACCTTGTCGGGGCGTGTCGGCCAGATCCATCATAAACTTGTACTCCCTGCGGCTTTCCAGCCCGCGCGCCAACCCGCGCGAGACGGACCAGAGGCCGTGGGCGCCGATGCCCGCCTGCAGCCCCATGGCGTGGCTCATCAACCGGCTGACGCGGCCATTGCCGTCCAGAAAGGGGTGGATGAAGTTGAGCCGGTGATGCGCGGCGGCCATGGCCAGCAGCCGCAAGCCTGGGCCGAGCGTGTCGAAACGATAGCGGCGTTCGAAGTGGTTCATGAAGGCCAGGACCGCGCCCGCCGAGGGCGGCTGATGGCGTCCCACCGTGACATCCTCACCCGGCTCGGATCGAAAATGGCCAGGAGCCATGGTGAAGCGGCCCTCGACATCCAGCATATCCGGCGTCGCGCCTTCGTAGAATTCGCGGTGCAGCCATTGGATGAAGGCGGCGGAGCCCGGTTCGGGCAGGGCGCCTTCGGCGAAACGCCGGTCGATTTCCCTTTGCAGGCGGATATGGGCTCGGGCCTCGATCAGCAGGTTGCGTCGCTCGCCACGTTGAGGGATGTGGTTCTGGATTGCGGCCTCGATCTCGCGCGGCGTGGTGTTGTGGCCTTCGATGAGGTTGGAGAAGTAGCAGTTCATCATCCGGACGGCATCGGCCAGGCCGGCGGCCGAGGCGGGATGGAGGCGGGCGTTCAAGGCTCCTGCGGCGGCGGAGACTTCGGCCACCAGGTCAAGCAGTTCCCCGGTGACCGGTTCAGGGAAGGCTGGCTCCATGCGGGAGGGGCTTTCGAGCACAGATTCTGCCGATCCTAAAATGCTGTAACGTTCAGAAATTTCGGAATTATCCTGCTATATCAAGGATAATTTGCCGATCTTCCTGCCGATGTTTAGCGCGGCCCTTTGCTCCGAGTCGACACAAAAACCCCGGGCACTTCCGCAACCGGGGTTCCATGTCACTCAGTCGGCTTAGACTCAAATCGCCCTGACTGTGTCAGGGCGATTTGAGTCTAGCTGTGCTTGACGATGTCGCAGCGCAGCTCGTCGCCCGGGATCGCGCATTGGATATTGCCCAATAGCGTCTGGAAGCCGTCTACCGCTGATGCTACCAGCGCAAACACCAGCTTAGCCAACAGAATCCTGTTCTTGTCGTTCTCCATCTCAGCCGCAGGTTAGCCCCTCACCATGCCGTTCAAGACCCTCGACGACCTCCAGGCCCATGGCCAGCGCGTGCTGCTCCGTGCCGACCTCAACCTGCCCGTGCGCGATGGCCGGATCACCGACATGACCCGCATCGAGCGCCTGGCGCCGACCATCCGCGAGCTGTCGGAGAAGGGCGCGCGGGTGATCGTGTGCAGCCATTTCGATCGGCCCAAGGGGGTGCGCGTGCCGGAGATGAGCCTCAGGCCCATGGCCGTGGCGCTGGCCGAGACGCTGGGCCGCCCGGTCGCCTTCGCCGAGGACTGCATCGGCGCCGAGGCCGAGGCCGCCGTGGCCGCCATGGCCAATGGCGATGTGCTGCTGCTGGAAAACACCCGCTACCACAAGGGCGAGGAGAAGAACGATCCCGCCATGTCCGCGGCCCTGGCCAGGCTGGCCGATGCCTTCGTGAACGACGCCTTCTCCGCCGCCCATCGCGCCCATGCCAGCACCGAGGGCGTGGCCCGGCTGCTGCCCGCCTATGCCGGCCGGCTGATGCAGGCGGAGCTGGAGGCGCTGGACCGCGCCCTGCTCAACCCCGCCCGCCCCGTGATGGCGATCGTGGGTGGCGCCAAGGTCTCGACCAAGCTGGACCTGCTGGGGAACCTGTCGTCGAAGGTGGATGTGCTGGTGATCGGCGGCGCCATGGCCAATACGTTTTTGGCCGCCCAGGGCATGAGCGTCGGCAAGTCGCTGCAGGAGGCCGAGATGCATGACACGGCGCGCGCGATCATGGCCGGTGCCGCGGCGCGCGGCTGCACCATCATGCTACCGGTCGACCTCGTGGCCGCCGCCGAATTCAAGGCGAACGCGACGAACAAGGTGGTGCCGGCCGATGGCACGCCGGCGGATATGATGGCGTTGGATGTCGGCCCTGCCACCGTGGCTGCGGTGAAGGCCAGGATGGCGGAATGCCGCACCCTGGTCTGGAACGGTCCCTTCGGCGCCTTCGAAATCGCGCCCTTCGACGCCGCGACGGTGGCCGTGGCGCAGGATGTGGCGCGGCTGACCGAGGCGGGCCAGCTTGCCAGCATCGGCGGCGGCGGCGACACCGTCTCGGCCCTGAAGCATGCCGGCGTGGCCGAGCGCATGACCTATGTGAGTGCCGCCGGCGGCGCCTTCCTGGAATGGCTGGAGGGCAAGGAATTGCCGGGGGTTGCCGCCCTGGCGGCTTGACCGCGGCGGGGGCCCCGCACAGGCTGGCCAGGCCTTTTGCGGGAGCCACCGATGCGAATTCTTCTAGCCCTGTTGCTGTCGCTTGCCCTGCCGGCCGCGGCCCAGACATCGCGCCGCGACACGCTGCGCGTGGTGCCGGAGACGCTGACGCGCATCCTCGACCCGCATTTCACCACCAGCTTCACCACGCGGGATTTCGCATACCTCGTCTTCGACACGCTCTTCGCGATGAACGACCGCTGGGAACCGCAACCCCAGATGGTGGAAAGCTGGACCCGCAGCGGTGACGGTCTGGTCTGGAATTTCACCCTGCGCGAGGGCCTGCTCTGGCATGACGGCACGCCGGTCACGGCAGAGGATTGCGTGGCCTCGCTCCGCCGTTGGGGCGCGCGGGATGCGCTGGGCGGCGCGCTCATGGCCGCCACCGCCGCGCTGGAACCAGTGGACGCGAAAAGCTTCCGCCTGACCCTTCGCGAGCCCTTCGGCCTGGTGCTGGAAGCCCTGGCCAAGCCCGGCGCGATGGTGCCGATGATGATGCCCGCGCGCCTCGCCGCCACACCCCCCACCACGCCGGTGACGGAAATGGTCGGCAGCGGCCCCTACCGCTTCTCCACCTCAGAATACCGCCCCGGCGACCGCATCGTGCTGACCCGCAACGCGGCCTATCGCCCCCGCCCCGAACCCGCCAATTGGGCCAGCGGCGGCAAGGTGGCGCGGTTCGAGCGGGTCGAGCTGCTGGCCATTCCCGATGTCGCAACCCAGGTGGCGGCCCTCACCACCGGCGAGGTGGATTACCTGGAACGCGTGCCGGCCGAGAACCTGCCGACCCTGGAACGCACCCGCGCGGTGCGGGTGCAGGTGACCAGCCCGACAGGCTTCCAAGGCATCATGCGTTTCAACCACTCCGCGGCGCCGTTTGACGATGTGCGGGTGCGGCGCGCGGTGATGCTGGCGGTGAACCAGCAGGATTACCTGGATGCCTCGGCGGCGCGTGCGGAGTTCCAGCGCCGCTGCCTCTCCATGTTCGGCTGCGGCACGCCGCTGGAGACCGATGCCGGCATGCCGCGCGGGCCGAATCTCGACGCCGCCCGGACGGCACTGCGCGAGGCCGGCGTGGATTTCTCCCGCCCCATCACCATCCTGCATCCGGCCGATGCGCCGGGGATCGCGGCGCTGGGCCTCGTCAGCCAGGGGCTGCTGACGCAGCTCGGCTTCCGGGTGGAGCTGGCGACGATGGACCTCAACACCTGGTTCGGCCGCCGCAACCGGCCGGAGGGCTGGCATCTCTTCCACACCACCAACACGGTGCCGGATATGCAATCGCCGCTGCAGAACGCGTTTTTGGCCCGTGGTTTCGCCGGCTGGCCGGATGATTCGGTGATTGCCACCCAACGCGCAGCCTTCGCAACGGCGCCCGACAACGCCACCCGCCGCGCGGTGGCGGAAGACCTGCACCGCCGCGCCGCGGAGGCCGGGTTCTACATGCCACTCGGCCAATTCGTCGCCGCCTCGGCCTGGCGGGCGGAATTGCAGGGCGTGCTGCCCGGGCCGGCGATGTTCCTGTGGAACCTGTCCCGGCCATGAATTTTTCCGATTACCTCGATGCCGTTCCCAAGGTGGAGCTGCATCTGCACATCGCCGGCGCCATCCGTGCCGAGACCCTGGCCGAGCTCGCGCCCAAGAACGGCCTGCGCCTGCCGCGCCCGGCGGCGGAGATGTATCCCTTCACCACCTTCTACGAATTTCTCGACATCCTGCGCCTCTGTGCCCTGTCGCTGCGCACGCCCGCCGATTTCTCCCGCGCGGCGTATGAATGTGTCGAGGATCTGCATCGCCACGGCGCCGTGCGGCATACCGAGATCTTCTTCAACCCGCACTATTTCACGCCCAATGGCGCCACCTACCCCGACATCGTCGACGGCCTGATCGATGGTCTGGAGCGTGCGGAGGACAAATTCGGCGTCTCAAGCCTGCTCATCGCCTGCATCGACCGCAGCGTCTGCCTGCCCTCCGAGGCGCTGCAAATGCTGGAATGGATGGCAGCCCACCCGCGTGACAAAGTGGTGGGCGTGGGCCTGGATGGCGCCGAACGTGCCGGCCCTCCCCTGCTCTGGGTCGAGGCCTGGCGCCAGGCCGGCCGCGCCGGCTACCGCCGCACCGCCCATGTCTGCGAGGACAACCAGACCCTCTTCGAAGGCCCCCCCGCCCATTTTTCCCAGTGCCGCGACGCGCTGGGCTGCGACCGGCTCGACCACGGCTACAACATCCTGGCCGACCCCGCCGTGGTCGCCCGCGCGGCGGCCGAGCAGGTGCATTTCACCATGGCGTGCTGGAGCGGCATGCAGCCCAACCGCGCGCCGCGCCGCGCCCGCATCAAGGCGATGTTCGATGCCGGCCTGAACATCTCTCTCGGCACTGACGACCCGACGATTTTCGGCACGAATATGGGCCATAGCTGGCGCACGGTCTTCGATGGCTGCGGCTGGGGGGTGGCCGAGGCGCGACAATTGTCGTTGGCCGGGCTGGATGCCAGTTGGCTGCCCGAGGCGGCAAAAGCCGCCAAGCGCCAATTCTTTCTGGCCGAGCTAGACCGCCTGGAAGCAGCCCTGGAACCCGGCGAACGGGCCATCAATCTCGCCCTGGAGCGATAGCCGCGCCGTTTAGGCTTTCATCATCGTTTCCGGCGATAACTGCCGGCATGATCTCTCTCAACAGCCTGGCGGCCTTCACGCAGGAGGCCGCCCGAACCAGACCAAGCCAGGGCGTCGACGCCACCAGGCCCGTGCACCCAGTGAAGGGACAGCCCATTCCAGGGGCTGTCGGCGATGGCGTCTCCGGCAAGGAGGCCTCTACGCCGCAGCGAGCCCTGGGTGCCGTGCCGCCGATGCCGGCACGGCCACTCCCACGCGGGTCGCTGCTCGACCTGCGGGTATAAGGCCCTACAGCTTGCCGAACAGCGCCGCAGTGTCGCTCATGCGGTTCGAGAAGCCCCACTCATTGTCATACCAGCCCATGACGCGGACCATGCCGCCATTGTCCAGGCTCTGGGTCTGGGTGGCGTCGAAGGTGCAGCTGGCGGGGTTGGTGTTGAAGTCGATGCTGACCAGCTGCTCCGTGGTGTAGTCCAGGATGCCCTTCAGCTCGCCTTCGGACGCCTTCTTCAGCGCCGCGTTGACCTGATCCTTGGTCACGCCCGCGGTCTTCAGGTTCACATCCAGCGAAACCAGCGAGACATTAGGGGTGGGCACGCGGATGGCCGTGCCGTCCAGCTTGCCGGCCAGCTCAGGCAGCACCAGGCCCACGGCCTTGGCGGCACCGGTGCTGGTCGGGATCATGCTCACCGCGGCGGCGCGGGCGCGGCGCAGGTCCTTGTGCAGCGTGTCCACCGTGTTCTGGTCGCCGGTATAGGCGTGGATGGTGACCATGTAGCCGCGCTCGATGCCAAATTCGCGGTTCAGGACATAGGCCATCGGCGCCAGGCAATTGGTGGTGCAGGAGGCGTTGGAGATGACCGTCATATCGGCCGTGAGCGTCTTCTCGTTGACGCCATAGACAATGGTGGCATCAGCATTGTCGCCGGGGGCCGAGATGATGACCTTTCGCGCACCCGCGGTGATCAGCGCGCTGGCCTTCTCCTTGCTGGTGAAGATGCCGGTGCATTCCATCGCCACATCCACGCCCTGGAAGGGCACCTTGGAGGGGTCGCGCTCGGCGCTGACCACGATGGGGCCATAGGTGCGTCCCTGGCGCTTGATGGTGATGGCCTGGCCATCAACCGTCACTTCGCCGTCGAAGCGGCCATGCACCGTGTCATACTTGAACAGATGCGCATTGGCCTCGACCGAGCCGAGGTCGTTGATCGCGACGCATTCCACATCGGTGCGCCCGCTCTCGATCATCGCGCGCAGCACGAGGCGCCCGATGCGCCCGAAACCATTGATGCCAACCTTCACAGCCATTGTTCCGCGAGCCCCTTATCCCAGAGTTTTCCGCACCGCCGCGACCACCGCGGCAGGCGTGATACCAAAATGTTCAAACAGCTTGTCGGCCGGTGCCGAGGCACCGAAGCCGGTCATGCCGATGAAGGCGCCATCGGCCCCGATCAGGCTGTCCCAGCCAAAACGCACCGCGGCCTCGATGCCCAGGCGGGGTGCCGCCCCCAGCACGGCCTCGCGATATTCGGCGGGCTGGGCGTTAAAAATCTCCCAACAGGGCAGCGAGACGACGGCGACGGCGATGCCCTCCTCCGCCAGCAGCTTTTGCGCGTTCATCGCCAGCGAGACCTCGCTGCCGGTGGCGATCAGCGTGGCCTGGCGCGCGCCCTCAGCTTCGGCCAGGACGTAGCCGCCGCGGGCGCAGCGGTTCTCGCCGGCATCACCGCGCAGCGTCGGCACCGCCTGGCGGGTCAGCGCCAACACCGAGGGGCCATCGGCGCGGCGCAGCGCCAGCTCCCAGCATTCCGCCGTTTCCATCGCATCGGCGGGGCGGAAGACATGCAGGTTGGGGATGCAGCGGAGCGAGGCCAGGGTTTCCACCGGCTGATGCGTCGGCCCATCCTCGCCCAGCCCGATGCTGTCATGGGTCAGCACATGGATCACCCGCGTGCCCATCAAAGCGGCGAGGCGCAGCGAGGGGCGCAGATAATCGGCGAAAATCAGGAACGTGCCGGAATAGGGGATGATGCCGCCATGCAGCGCCATGCCGTTCATGGCCGCGGCCATGCCATGCTCGCGCACGCCCCAATGGATGTAGCGCCCGGCGTAATCGCCCGGCCGAATGGCGGGGATGCCCTTCACATCGGTGTTGTTGGAGCCGGTGAGATCGGCCGAACCGCCGATCATCTCTGGCACCGCCGGCACCAGGGCGGTCAGCGCCTGCTGGCTGGCGATGCGGGTGCCGATCTTGGGCTTGCTCTCGGCGATGGCGGCGCGATGGGCGTTCAGCGCGTCGGTCCAGCCCTCCGGCAGCTTGCCGGCCATGGCGCGTTCGAACTCGGCCTTTTGCGGGTGGCGGGCCAGGCGCTTCAACCAGGATCGCCTTGTGCCGCCGCCGCGGCTGCCGGCCTTCTCCCAGGCTTCCTTGATCCCCTCGGGGATTTCGAAAGGGGGGTGGTTCCAGCCCATGGCGGCGCGGGCGCCGTCGATCTCCTCGGCTCCCAGCGGCGCGCCGTGGCTGCCCGCCGTGCCGGCTTTTTTCGGCGCGGCAAATCCGATGATGGTGCGGCAGGCGATCAGCGTCGGCTTGCGGCTGCGCAAGGCGTAGCCCATGGCGCCCAACAAGGCCGAGGGGCTGTGCCCATTCACCCGCTTCACCGCCCAGCCATAGGCCTGGAACCGCTTCAGCACGTCCTCGGTGAAGGAGAGCTCGGTGCCGCCATCGATGGAGATGCCATTGTCATCCCACAGCACGCAGAGCTTATCCAACCGGTAATGCCCGGCGAGCGAGGCGGCCTCGTGCGAAATCCCTTCCTGCAGATCGCCATCCGAGGCGATGACCCAGGTGCGGTGATCGACCAGCGATTTGCCGAAGCGCGCGGCGAGGTGCCGCTCGGCCAGCGCCATACCCACGGCGGTGGAAATGCCCTGGCCCAGCGGGCCGGTGGTCATCTCGATGGCGGGATGCTCGCCACGCTCGGGGTGACCGGCGGCAACGCTGTGCAGCTGACGGAAATTGCGGATGTCGTCCATCGACATTCCCGCATGCCCGGTCAGGTGCAGCAGGGCATAAAGCAGCATCGAACCATGGCCGGCGCTGAGCACGAAACGGTCGCGGTCCGGCCAGGCTGGGTCGGCCGCGTCGTATTTCAGCACGCGCGACCACAGCGCGGTGGCGGCATCGGCCATGCCCATGGGCATGCCGGGATGGCCCGAATTGGCCTTCTGCACGGCATCCATCGCCAGCACCCGGATGGCGTCGGCCATGCGCCGCTCCTCCGTCACCGGCAGCGCGAGCAGCGCGGCCTGGGCGGCCAGGGCGGGGTTGGAGCCGGAAACGGGTGCTATGCTTGCCAAAATGGATTCTCGCTGGGACGGCGCATCCCTGTAGCGGCGAGGGGGCGTGGCGGCAATGCCGCAACGGCAATGCCGCCATGCCCGCAGGGCAGCCCCTATTCCGGCTGGTAGTTCACGCTGCGCAGCAGCGCCGTGGCCCGGGTGATTTCCGACCGGATGAAGGCCTGTGTGGCCGGGATGCTCTCCGTCACCGGCTCCAGCAATTGGCTCCGCATGCGGGTGGCGATGGCGGGGTCGCGCATCGTCTCCTGCATGAGCCGGTTTACCCCCTCGCAGATCTCGGGCGACGTACCACGCGGCGCCCAGACGCCGTACCAGGACTGGAACTCGTAGCCGGGCAGCCCGGCCTCCCCCATCGTCGGCAGTTCGGGGGCCAGCGCCGAACGGGCGGCGGTCGCGATGCCCAGGCCCCGCACCCGGCCATCGGCGATGGCGGGCAGCAAGGCGAAGCTGGCATCGATCAGCAGCGGCGTGTTGCCGGCCATCAAATCGGTCAGCGCCGGCTGGGTGCCGCGATAGGTCACCATCTCGAGCCCCGCCCCGGTGCGGCGGTTGAACTCGATGGTGGCGAGGTGGCTGGCGGCGCCCAAGGAGGAAATGGCGATGGTCCATTCCCTCGGCCGCGCGCGGATGCTGGCCAACACTTCCGCAAGTGTCCGCTCCGGCCGGCTGGCACTGATGACCATGACGAGGGGCGCGGCGGCGGTGCGGGCCATCACCTCGAAATCGCGTTCGGGGTCGAATTGCGCGCCGCGCAGCACCAGCGGCATCACCGCGGTGTTGAAGGCGGAAGCCAGCAGCGTGTAGCCATCGGGCGGCGCCTGCAGCACAGCATTGGTGCCGACCAGCCCGGCGCCGCCCGTGCGGTTTTCCACCACCGCCTGGGCGCCAAGCTTTTCCGTCAGCCGCTGCGCCAGCAGCCGGGCCAGCGCGTCATTGGCGGCCCCCGGCGGCCAGGGGCAGATCACCCGCAGCGGCCGGGCGGTGGGCCAGCCCGCCTGCGCGCGCACCGCGGGCGCGGCCAGCATCAGGCCAAGAGCAAGGCGGCGTGTGGTCATGGGTTTTCCTCCGATTGCATGGCCCATTCCGGCCGGACGGCGACGTATTTGATAGCCTGGCGCCAATAGGTATAGGCGATGTGCAGCATGCCATCGGTCGTCTGGACGAGGCTGGGGTAAGAAAATTCCCGGTTCAGCCGGTCCTTCGAATTGTTGGTCATGCAATAGCCGTCGCCAACCTCCAGGTTGCGGCGCCAGGGCCAGGTCAGCCCGCCATCGGCGGAGAGCGCGAGGGTCATCGGCGCGCGCGGCGCGCCCCAAAACGCGGCGCTGGGTGCCTCGGCGGGCGCGTCGCCCAGATCGTCATAGAGGCCCATGCGGCGGCCGGTGGCGTCCGCGGCACTGGAATCATTGAACACCATGGCCAGCCGCCCATCGGCCAGGCGGATCGCCTGAATCGAGGAGTTGTTGTTGGGCAGCATGGTAGGCTCGGGCGCCGACCAGTCGCGGCCATTGGCCGAATGGCTGCGATGGACATGGTCCGCCCAGCGGCTGCGGTAGAAGGCGACCAACCCCTGCCCGCCCAGATCGATGATGTTCATGTGCACGCAACCGGTGCTGGCGGGCACGGGATGCTCGGTCCATGTCATGCCGGCATCGCTGGAGACCATGACCGAGGCGGTGTCGAGATCGCCGGTCCAGGCCCCCACCGGCGGCCTGGTGCAGCGCCAGATCGGCAGCAGCCAGTCGCCATTGGCCAACACGGTGATGGGCTGGCGGATGAAGGTACCGAGTTGCGGGAAGAGCGTGTCGATCTCGCCCCAGCTCCGCCCGCCATCGCGGCTGATGCGCCGGCGGATGATCGCGGTGTCCTGGTTACCGGCGTGCTGCGCGGTCCAGAGCAGCCAGAGCCTGCCATCGGGCGCGTTGAACAGCAGCGGGTTCTGTTCCGATCGGGTGGGGTCGTCCGAGAGGGTTTCGGGCGCCGACCATGCTTCGGCACCCTGGGCGAGGCGGGAAAAGCGGACGGAAATATCCGGCACCCCCTCCTGCGTGCCGCCGAACCAGACGCAGCCGAGATCGCCGCCGGGCAACGGCATCAGGAAGGCGGCGTGGTTCTGCACGCAGGGCGTGGGGATGAAACCCTCCAGCCTTGCCGGATCGTTGACAGGAGCGCCCAGGGTTTCAACCGGGTTGATGGTGTCTTGCATGGCGTGTCTTCCCTGCGAGCATGGGGTGGCCGCAAAGCGCGGCTGTCAAGCACGGAGTATGCTGGGATGCGGCCATGACACATGCGGTAGTGACGGGCGCGAGCTCGGGAATCGGCGCGGCGATCACCGCCCGCCTGCTGGCGGAGGGGTTTTCGGTGACCGGGCTGAGCCGCACGCGGCCGGCACTGGACCACCCCGGCTTCACCCATCGCGCGGTGGATCTGCGGGACCCGGCGGCGCTGGACGCGGCGCTGGAGGGGCTGGCGCCCGATGCCCTGGTGCATGCGGCCGGGCTGATGCGGGCGGGGCGGCTGGGCGCGCTGGATTTCGCCGAGGGCGAGGCGCTGTGGCGGCTGCATGTCGATGTCGCGGCCAGGCTGGCCAATGCGCTGGTGCCGCGCATGCCGGATGGTGGACGGGTGGTGTTCATCGGCAGTCGGACGGCCCAAGGCGCGGCCAATCGCGGGCAATACGCCGCGACCAAGGCGGCGCTGGTGGCCATGGCGCGCTCCTGGGCGATCGAGCTGGCGCCGCGCGGCATCACGGTGAATGTGGTGGCGCCGGCGGCGACCGACACGCCGATGCTGCACGACCCCGCACGCGCGGCCGCCGCACCCCGCCTGCCGCCGATCGGGCGCTACATCCAGCCCGGCGAGGTGGCGGGGATGGTCGCCTTCCTGCTCGGGCGGGATGGCGGCGCCATCACCGGCCAGCAGTTGGTGATGTGCGGCGGGTCTTCGCTCTGACATAACTGGGTTATGCGCCAAGCCATCCTCCATCGTGTCCCCATGCGCCACCCCGGCGACGTCTCCGGCGTCGAGGCTTTGTTCGATGCCGGCCTGCCGCCCCAACAGGTCGTCGCCATCCTGGGCAAGACCGAGGGTAATGGCTGCGTCAATGATTTCACCCGCGCCTATGCCGTGCAGGCGCTGACCCACATGCTGGCACGCCGCGGCGGCCGGCCCGATGTGGCCATGGTGATGTCCGGCGGCACCGAGGGCGGGCTTTCGCCACATTTCTTGGTTTTTGCGGTGGGGGAGGGGCCGGCGGCATCCGGCGCGCGCCTGGCCATGGGCGCTGCCTTCACCCGAGAATTCCGGCCGGAGGAGATGGGCCGCATGGCCCAGGTGGAGGCCACCGCCCAGGCCGTGCGCGAAGCCATCGCCCATGCCGGCATCACCGAGGTGCATTACGTGCAGGTGAAGTGCCCGCTGCTGACCTCCGAGCGCATCGCCGATGCGCTGGCCCGCGGCCAGACCGTGGCGACACATGACACCTATCATTCCATGGGCCTGTCGCGCGGCGCCTCGGCGCTCGGCGTGGCGCTGGCCCTGGGCGAGGTGGCGAGCGTGACGGACGCCGATATCGGCGTCGACACGCAAAAGTTTTCCGGCGTGGCCAGCGCATCGGCCGGGGTGGAGCTGCTCTGCAACGAGATCCTGGTGCTGGGCAATTCGCCCGGCTGGGGTGGGGATTTGCGCATCGCCCATGCGGTGATGCGCGACGGCATTGATTTCCCCGCGGTGCAGGCAGCGCTGCGCGAGGCCGGTTTTGTGGCGAACGGCCAGCTCTCCTCCGAGGAAGAGACCCGCCTGGTCGCCGTGCTGGCCAAGGCCGAGCCCTCCACCAATGGCCGCATCCGCGGCGCCCGGCACATCATGAATGATGACAGCGACATCAACGCCACACGCCATGCCCGCGCGCTGGTGGGTGGCGTGATCGCCGCCGCCGTGGGCCGTACGGAGCTTTTCGTCTCCGGCGGCGCCGAGCATCAGGGGCCGGATGGCGGCGGGCCTGTCGCGGTGGTTTTCCGCGCGCTAGGGTAGCACATGCTCCCTTTCCGCTCGCTCTATCGCCATGGTTTTGTCAGGGCGGCGCTCTGCGCCCCGGTGCTGGCCCTGGCCCATCCCCGCGCCAATGCGCAGGCCACCATTGCGATGGCGCGCGAAGCCGCGGCCGATGGCGCGGCCCTGGTGCTGTTCCCGGAAATGGGGATGTGCGGCTATTCCACCGAGGATCTCTTGCTGCAGGCCGCGATGCTCGATGCGGTGGAGGCGGCGGTGGCTGAGGTGGCGCGGGCCACGGCCGATCTGCGCCCGCTGATCATGATTGGTGCCCCGCTGAGGGTTGGCCATTCGGTGTTCAATTGCGCGGTGGTGCTGCATCGCGGTCGCGTGCTGGGCGTGGTGCCGAAGACCTTCCTGCCGAACTACCGCGAATTCTATGAAAAGCGGCAAATCGCGCCTGCCGCCGCCGCACCGGCGCGCGAGATCAGGCTGGCCGGCCAGGTCGCGCCCTTCGGCACCGACCTGGTTTTTGCCGCCGGCGACGTGGCCGACTTCATCGCGCATGTGGAGATTTGCGAGGACCTTTGGGCGCCGGTGCCGCCCTCCATCGCCGGCGCCTTGGCCGGGGCGACGGTACTCTGCAACATGTCGGGCTCGCCCATCACGGTCGCCAAGGGCGAGGACCGGCGGGTGCTGTGCGACGCGCAATCCCGCCGCGCCATCGCCGCCTACCTCTACACCGCGGCTGGCCAGGGCGAATCCACCACCGACCTGGCCTGGGATGGCCATCTGCAAGCCTTTGAATATGGCGAGGAACTCGGCGAGAGCGCGCGTTTTTGCGATGGGCCGCAAATGCTGAGTGTGGATATCGATGTCGAGCGGCTGGTGCAGGAACGGAGGCGTGTCGGCACTTTTCGCGATGGCGCCATGGCCGCGCCGGCCGCCTTCCGCACCGTCGAATTCATGCTGGACCCGCCGGCGGAGGAATTGCCGCTGCGGCGGCTGATCCCGCGCTTCCCCTATGTGCCCGATGCCCCCGCGCGGCTGGACCAGGATTGCTTCGAGACCTGGAACATCCAGGTCGCAGGCTTGCTGACCCGACTGCGGGCGACGGGGCTGAAAAAGCTGGTGATCGGCGTGTCAGGCGGGTTGGATTCCACCCAGGCCCTGATCGTGGCGGCACGGACGATGGACCGGCTGGGGTTGCCCCGGCAAAACATCATCGGCGTGACCATGCCGGGCTTCGCGACCTCCGAGGGTACCAAATCCAGCGCCTGGGCGCTGATGCGCGGGTTGGGGGTGGATGCGCGGGAGGTGGATATCCGCCCGCTCTGCACGCAGATGCTGTCTGACCTCGGCCACCCCGGCCCGCCGGTCTATGACGTGACCTTCGAGAATGTGCAGGCGGGCCTGCGGACGGATTACCTGTTCAGGCTGGCCAATCATTCCGGCGGGCTGGTGGTGGGCACTGGCGATCTGTCGGAGGCCGCGCTGGGCTGGTGCACCTATGGCGTGGGCGACCATATGTCGCATTACAACGTCAACGCATCGCTGCCCAAGACGTTGATTCAGCATATGATTCGCTGGGCGATTGCGACGGCGCAGTATGATCAGGCGGTGGGGGCGGCGCTGGAGCGGATTCTCGGCACGGAGATCAGCCCGGAGCTTGTGCCGGCGGATGCCGTGACGGGGGCGGTGCAAAGCACACAGGCGATCATTGGGCCATACGAGCTACAGGATTTCCACCTCTACTACACGCTGCGCTGGGGGTTCCGGCCTTCCAAGGTGGCGTTTCTGGCCGAGAGCGCCTGGGGTGAGCGCGGCCGGGGCCGCTGGCCGGAGGGTGTGACCGAGCGGAACGAGTACGCGCTGCCGGAGATCAAGAAGTGGCTGCACGTCTTCCTGCGGCGGTTCTTCGCCACCAGCCAGTTCAAGCGCAGCGCCGTGCCGAATGGGCCGAAGATTTCGTCGGGGGGGTCGCTGAGCCCGCGGGGGGATTGGCGGGCGCCTTCGGATTCTCTGGCGGAGGGCTTCGAGGGGCGCTGCCCGTCGAGCACCCCGGCAAGAACCTCAGGTTCTTGCATCTCCGGTCTGTTCCATCGCGTCCAGCACATGCAATGAATAGGTCAGGGCGGCGCCGGCATTCAGCGCGATAGCGACGCCCAAAGCCTCCGCCACCTCCTCCTTGCTTGCCCCCGCCGCCATCGCCTTGCGCGCATGCACCTCGATGCAACCCTGACACCTGGTCGTCACAGCCACCGCCAGGGCAATCATCTCCCGCGTCTTCGCATCCAGATGCTTCGCGCTCGAAGCCCCGCGCGACAGCGCCGAAAACCCCTTCACCACCTCCGGCACCAGGGCTGCGAACTCCTTCCCCCGCTCCTTCAGCGCCTCGCCATAGGCATCCCAATCCTCAATCGCGCTCATCGCCATGCGCCCTTGCCAATTATGCCTCGCCCACGGCCGCGTCGTCACGCAACGCCCGCTCTACCATGCGCTCGGCGATCTCGCGCTCACCCAGCACCGTCAGCGTGGCACCCAGCCTGTCCAGGTGGCGCACCGCGTCATCCGAATGCGCCCGCGCCATGATGGTCAGTGTCGGGTTGATCGCCCGCGCCTGCTCGACCACCTGACCGGCCTCGAAGGCCTCGGGCACCGTCACAAACAGCCGCCTTGCCTGCTCCAACCCAGCCAGCGCCAGCAATTGCGGGTCCGCCGCATTGCCGACGATGACTTCGGCGCCATCCCGCCGTGCCGCCGCGATGGCGCCCTCATCCTCCTCGAACACCAGGAAGGCGCGGCCCGCCTCCGCCAGGCACCCGCCAATGAGCGAGCCGACCCGGCCATAACCCACCACCACATCATGGTCGATCAGGCTGGTGGCGAGCGGCGCTTCCGCCGCGGGCGCCGGCGGCGCCGGCGGTGGGGAAGCCGCCGCGGCCGGCGGCGGTGCCTTGGCCACGGTGAAAGCGGGCAGCCGGGCCGTCCGCTTCTCCACCAGGTTGAACAGGAACGGATTGACGATGATGGAGATGATCGACCCCGCCAGCACCAGGTTCTGGCCCTCCACCGGCAGCATGTTCAGCGCCAACCCCAGCGCCACCAGGATGAACGAGAACTCGCCGATCTGGGCCAGGCTGGCCGAGACGGTCAGCGCCGTGGACCGGGCATGCCCGAAGGCGCGAACGATCAGATAGGCCGCCGCCGACTTGCCCAGGATGATGATCAGCACCGTCGCCAGCACATCCAGCGGGTGGTCCCACAGCACCGAGGGGTCGAACAGCATGCCGACCGAGACGAAAAACAACACCGCGAAGGCGTCGCGCAGGGGCAAGGCCTCCTCGGCCGCGCGCTGGCTGAGGGTCGATTCGCCCAGCACCACGCCGGCGAAGAAGGCGCCGAGCGCGAAGGAGGCGTCGAACAGCTTGGCCGCGCCGAACGCCACGCCCAACGCGATGGCATAGACCGCCAGGCGGAACAATTCGCGCGATCCGGTATGCGCCGTGTAATGCATCATCCAGGGAATGACCCGCCGCCCGCCCACCAGCATCAGCACGACGAAGGCGGCGACCTTGGCGAGGGTGATGGCCACCGTCAGGCCGATCTGGCTGGCCGAGGCACCGCCGGCGCTGGTGGCCGCGGCCATGGCCGGCAGCAGCACCAGGGCGATGATCATCACCAGATCCTCGACAACCAGCCAGCCGACGGCGATCCGGCCGCGGTCGGAGTCGAGGATGCGTCGTTCCTGCAAGGCGCGCACGAGAACAACGGTGCTGGCGACCGAGAGCGACAGGCCGAAGACGATGCCGGCGGACCAGCCCCAGCCCAACAACAGGGCAAGGCCGCAGCCCAGCGCCGTCGCCACCGAGATCTGCCCGATGGCGCCCGGCACCGCGATCCGCGCCACCGAGACCAGATCCTTGAGCGAAAAATGCAGCCCGACGCCGAACATCAGCAGGATGACGCCGATTTCGGCCAATTCCTGCGCCAAGGCCTGGTCGGCGACGTAACCGGGGGTAAAGGGGCCGACGACGATGCCTGCCACCAGGTAGCCGACAAGCGGCTGAACGCGCATCCTGTGCGCCAGCAAGCCAAAGAGATAGGCGAGCACAAGGCCCAGGGCGATGGTGGCGATGAGAGGTGTCTGGTGATCAGGCATTCCGCCTGCCTAGCAGACCATGGCGGCAAAATCGCGCCGGATTGCTCCGGCGCGACGCATTCTAGCCCGCCGCTTCCGGCGCCTTCTCCGCCTCGCCATCCCCGTCGCCATCGCTTTCGGGCTTGGGCAAGGCGCCGGCGCTGACTTCGAAAAACTCGAAGGTCAGCTTGCCATCGGCAAAGCCCACCTTCACCGAGCCACCCTTGGCCAGCTTGCCGAACAGTAATTCCTCGGCCAGCGGCTTCTTCACATGCTCCTGGATCACCCGGGCCAGCGGCCGCGCACCGTAAAGCGGGTCGTAGCCGCGTTCGCTCAACCATTCCTTGGCCGCCGAGGACAGCTCGATCGTCACGTTCCGATCCGCCAACTGGGCCTCCAGCTGCATCACGAATTTCTCGACAACCTGCGCCACAATTTCCTGCGAAAGCCCGGCAAACGGGATCACCGCATCCAAACGGTTGCGGAATTCCGGGGTGAACATGCGCTTGATCGCATCCTCATCCTCGCCCTGCCGCGTCGTCCGCTCGAAGCCGATGGTGTTCTTCGCCATGTCGGAAGCACCGGCATTCGTCGTCATGATCAGGATGACGTTGCGGAAATCCACCGTCTTGCCGTTGTGATCCGTCAGCTTGCCGTGGTCCATCACCTGCAAAAGGATCGCGAAGAGATCCGGATGGGCCTTCTCGATCTCATCGAGCAGCAGCACGCAATGCGGATGCTGGTCGATGCCATCCGTCAGCAGCCCACCCTGGTCGAAGCCGACATAGCCCGGCGGTGCGCCGATCAACCGCGAGACCGAGTGCCGCTCCATGTATTCCGACATGTCGAAGCGCAGCAGCTCGATGCCCAGCGTCTTGGACAACTGCTTGGCGACCTCGGTCTTGCCCACGCCCGTCGGGCCGCTGAACAGGTAGTTGCCGATCGGCTTCTCCGGCTCCCGCAAGCCGGCACGCGCCAGCTTGATCGCCGCCGACAAGGCCTCGATAGCCTTGTCCTGGCCGAAGACCATCGACTTCAAATCGCGCTCCAGGTTCCGCAACGTCTCCTTGTCGTCCGAGGACACGCTCTTGGCCGGAATGCGCGCGATCTTGGCGACGACTTCCTCGACATCCTTCAAGGTCACCGTCTTCCGCCGCTTGTTCTCCGGCAGCAGCATGCGGCTGGCGCCGGCCTCGTCGATCACATCGATCGCCTTGTCCGGCAGCTTCCGGTCATGGATGTATTTCGCGGAGAGCTCCACCGCGGCCCGGATCGCCTCGGGCGTATAACGGACCTTGTGGTGCTTCTCGTAGTTGGTTTTCAGCCCTTGCAGGATTTTAACGGCATCCTCGACATTGGGCTCGTTGACGTCGATCTTCTGGAACCGCCGGACCAGCGCGCGATCCTTCTCGAAGTGCTGGCGGTATTCCTTGTAGGTCGTGCTGCCGATGCAGCGCATCGTGCCTTGTGCCAGCGCGGGCTTGAGCAGGTTCGACGCGTCCATGGCACCGCCCGAGGTGGCACCCGCGCCGATCACCGTATGGATCTCATCGATGAACAGGATGGCGCCGGGGTGGTTCTCGAGTTCCGAGACCACCGCCTTCAGCCGCTCCTCGAAATCGCCGCGATAGCGCGTGCCGGCCAGCAGCGAGCCCATATCCAGCGAGAAGATGGTGCACTTCACCAGCACCTCGGGCACATCGCCCTCGATGATGCGCTTGGCCAGGCCCTCGGCGATCGCCGTCTTGCCCACGCCCGGCTCACCCACATAGAGCGGGTTGTTCTTCGTCCGCCGGCACAGGATCTGGATCGTCCGCTCGATCTCATGATCGCGGCCGATCAGCGGGTCGATCTTGCCCGCCTGCGCCTTCTTGTTCAGGTTCACGCAATAGGTGCTCAGCGCGTCCTGGTTGTTCTTGCCGCCGCGCGGCTTTTCCTCCTTCTCCGGCTGCTCGCCATCGTTGGATTCGGCCTTGGAGGTCGGCGCGCCCTGCACGCTGCGCGAGGCGCTGCGGCCCGGCGCCTTGGCGATGCCATGGCTGATGAAATTCACCGCATCCAGCCGCGTCATGTCCTGCAATTGCAGGAAGTAGACGGCATGCGATTCGCGTTCCGAGAACAGCGCGACCAGCACATTGGCGCCGGTCACCTCATCGCGGCCGGAGCTCTGCACATGGATGGCCGCGCGCTGGACCACGCGCTGGAAGCCAGCGGTGGGCTTGGGGTCGCCCGCGCGCTCCGTCACCAGGCCGGCGAGGTCCTTGTCGAGAAACTCGGTCAGGTCGCGCTTCAGCTTGTCCACATCCACCCCACAGGCGCGCAGCACCGTGGTGGCGTCGCCATCCTCGCCCAGGGCGAGCAGCAGGTGTTCCAGCGTCGCGTATTCGTGGCGGCGGTCATTCGCCAGGGCAAGCGCGCGGTGGAGCGTCTGTTCCAAATTCCGTGACAACATCGGCAACGCTCCTTCGTCTGATCGTTAAAAGGTGGTGACACTCCCGCCGGTCGTCACGATCTTGACAAGCGACATTGTGGATTACTCTTTCTCAATGGTGCATTGGAGGGGGTGCTGGTTCTGGCGCGCCAGGTCCATCACCTGGGTCACTTTCGTCTCGGCCACCTCATAGGTGAACACGCCGCACACCCCCACGCCCCTGCGATGAACATGCAACATGATCCGCGTCGCTTCGTCACGATTTTTCTGAAAAAATCGTTCCAGAACGTGAACGACGAATTCCATCGGCGTGTAGTCGTCGTTCAGCATCAGGACCTTGTACATGGCCGGCTTCTTGGTCTTCGGCCGCGGCTTGGTGACGACCGTCGTGCCCGGGCCGCCCGCCCCGTTGCCGGAGCCGCCATTGCTGTCCTTGTCGTCGCTCATCCGTGCCATCTGCCTGACCAATTTACCGAACGACCATCATACGCAATCGCCCGGGTTTGAGGATATCGGGTGCGGCGGCCCGAACGGAAGGGTGTCGAAGCCTGCCAGCACAGAATGAAGAAAAGAAAAGAGCCCGCGATGGCGGCGCGAAGGGGTTTTCCCCGACGCGGACCATGCGGGCCCTTATTCCGACCCGGGCGGCGCGGCCGCCCGGGCTTGCGGCTCAGGCGGCGACCGGGCGGGCCATCTTTTCCATGGCGACCGTCACGCGGGCGGAAATCGGCGCGAAGGCCTCTTCGGCCAGCTTCATCGCGTTTTCCCGCAGCTTGGTCGCATCCGCCATCGACTTCTCGAATGCGGTGCGGGCCAGGCTGGCCTGCAGATCGGCCACATCCTTGAGCGACTTGGCAGCGCTCATCGCCTTCACGCCTTCCAGGGCGTGGTCGGACAGGCCCTGCATGGTCGCCATCATCTGGCGGCCAAGATCCTGCACGCCGGTGAAATAGAGCTGGGCGGCCGTCGTGAAGGCCTCCACATTGCCATGGCCGAAAGCGGTGGCCTCCTCGGCGGCCTTGTTCATCTCGGCGGCGGCCTTCTTCGCCTGCTCCATGCTCTTCTCGAGCACGACGCGCGCCTGGGTGGTGCCCTCCTCGATCATCTTCTGGGTCTGGGCGGTCGTGTTGGCTGCGGCGTCGGCCACCATCTGGCTGACATCGGCGGCGGCGACGATGGTCTTGGGTTTTGCGGGCATGTGATGTTTCCCGGCGCACCGGGCCTCTGGCTATATCGGCCGGATACCCCGGCCAGGTTGATGAAAAGACCTGATTTGCTGCGGTGCAGCACAAACCCTATCTAGTCCCGCGATCTGGCCATTGCAAGAAAAATGGTGCACTGCACAAAAAACGCCGCGTCAACGCCGGCGACAAGCTCGCACGCACTGGCAGACAATCAGGACAAGCCTTTGAACCGACACTCGAAGTTTCCATCCCCCAGGCCATCGAAAGCCATGGACAGCACGCCCTTCCAGACGCTAAAACCCATGCCAGCGGTCGCTCCGGGGGGCGCGCACCGTCAGACAGTGGGGGCTGGGATGAGAGTTTGGGCCATTGGGCTGGGCATGGCACTTGCGATTTTCGTCGCGGCCGGATCGGCTCACGCACAGATCACCGACCGCGGGAATTACGCCGCCATCGTGCTCGACACGCGCGGCCAGGTGCTGCACGCGACCAATGCCGATGAGCCGCGCTTCCCCGCCAGCCTCACCAAGATGATGACGCTCTACATGTTGTTCGAGGCGATGCGCGACGGCCGCGTCCAGCCCGGCACCCGCATCACAATGACCGCTGAGGCCGCCTCCCGCCCGCCCTCCAAGCTCGGCCTGCCCGCCGGCTATTCGCTGGCGCTGGAGGATGCCATCCTCGCCGTCGTCACCCGTTCGGCCAATGACGTCGCCGCCGCCATCGCCGGGCATATTGGCGGCAGCGAGGAACGTTTTGCCCAGATGATGACGCAGCGTGCCCGTTCGCTCGGCATGACGCGCAGCACCTTCCGCAACGCCTCAGGCCTGCCCGACCCGGACCAGCGGACCACGGCGCGCGACATGGCGCTGCTGGGCAGCCGGCTGCAGGCCGATTTCCCGCAGCAATACGCCTATTTCAGCACCACATCCTTCCGCTGGAACAACCGCGTCATCCACAACCACAACCACATGCTCAGCGCCTATGAGGGCATGGACGGCATCAAGACCGGCTATACCCGCTGGAGCGGCTTCAACATCGTCACCTCCGCCCGGCGCGACGGCGTGCGGCTGGTGGGCGCGGTGATGGGCGGCGGCTCTTGGGTGGAGCGCGACAGGCAAATGGCAGAGTTGATGGATGATGCCTTCCAACGCGCCGGCGTGGCGCGTCGGGCCAACAGCTATGACGTGGCCCAGACCAATCGCGGCACCATGGCGCGCGAGGCTGAACCGCGGGCCACGGCGCAGCGGCTTGTGCCCGGGCCGCGGGTGGTGCCCGGGCCGCGGGTTGCCGCCGCACGCAACATCGCGCCGGGGCGCCCGGCCGCCCAGGTGCTGGCGCGTGGGCCGCGGCAACCAGTGCCGGTGCTAACCTCGGTCAATACCAGGGCGCCGGCCGCGCAGCCCCAGCGTCCTGGCACGGCCCGCGCCGCAACGCCGCCCCGCGCCGTCCCGCGCCCCAGCGTGGCCCAGGCGCCGCGCGTTGCGCCACCATCCGGCGCCCGCCCGCGGGCGGTGGAACTGCGTGAGCCGGTCAGCCGCGCCAACCCGGCGCGGCCGGTCACGCGGACCTGACGCGACGGCCGCTGCCTTGCGGATTGTCATGCTGATCAACCGCGAGTTGGCAACAAAACGGGCGCAGGCTTGACCTGAATCTCAGGCCATCGCGCCCCGCGCCGCCACCGGCCAAAGGCATTCCACCCGGCCGCGCCGGACGCCGACATACCAGTCGTAGCGATCCACCGTCGGGTCGCAATGCGCCGGCACCAGGCGCAGCTTGTCGCCGCAGCCCGGCCGCGCGCCGTCGCGCACCATAAGCTTGCCGTGCTCGTCCGAGGCGCCGACATATTCCAGGCCCGGCATGCCGGCCACCAGCGGAAAGCCGCTATCGGTCGGCATGGCCTTGTGCCCGGCATCGACCACCGCCACCCCCGGCACCGCCGTGCTCATCACCGTGGCCAGGACAAAGAGCGACTGGCGAAAATCCGGCGCGCCCTGGTTGCGGGCGTAATCGGCATCCATGAAGGCGTAGGAGCCGGCCTGGATTTCGGTATAGACCCCGCTTGCCGCCTCCTGCGCGAAGGTGCCGGTGCCCGCACCGCCCACGATCGGGCAGGCCAGCCCCTGCTGGCGCAGCTGCTCCACCGTGCGGCGCGCGTCGGCGATGGCGGAATCGATGGCGGCCGCCCGGGCCTCCGGGGCGCGGATATGCTGCGCGCTGCCCTGATAGGCCTGGATGCCGCCGAAGATGAGGTGCGGGCTGGCGGCGATGTAGCTGGCCAGTTCCACAGCCTCGGGCCCCGGCCGCACGCCGCAGCGCCCGCCGCCCACATCGATCTCCACCAGCACGGTGATGCGCCGGCCACAGGCCTGCGCCGCGGCGGCGATGGCATCGACCTGCCCCCGGTCATCGACGCAGATGCCCACCTTCGAAACACTGTTCAGCGCCGCCAACCGGGCCAGTTTGCGCGCGCCCACCACCTCATTGGTGACCAGGATGTCGGGGATGCCGCCCCAGGCCAGAACCTCGGCCTCGGCCACTTTCTGGACGCATTGGCCAACGGCGCCGCGTTCCATTTGCAACCGGGCGATGACCGGGGATTTGTGGGTCTTGGTGTGGGCGCGCAGCTTCGTGCCGGTGGGCGCCAGGGCCGCAGCCATGGCGTCCAGATTGGCCTCGAAGGCGTCGAGGTCGAGCAGCAGGGCGGGGGTATCCACCTCCTGCTCGTGCATGCCGGGTTCGGCGGGGGGTGGCTGCATGGCGAATCTCCTGATGTCGGGCCATCTTGCGGCCATGCTTCCCACCAATCCAGACGTCCTCATCATCGGTGCTGGTGGCGCCGGAATCAGCGCCGCCCGTGCCTGCGCCGCGCGCGGCCTCTCCTGCATCGTGCTGGAGGCGGGGGCGCGCATCGGCGGCCGCGCCGTCACCTGCCAGACCCTCGGCGCGCCGCTCGACCTCGGCGCCACCTGGCTGCATGACGCCGAAACCAACCCCCTCACCGCCTTCGCCAGCGACGTGATCGACCATGACACGGTGCGCGAGCGGCATTTCTGGATGGGCGAACGCTGGGCGACGCCCGCCGAAATCCACGCCCATCGCCAGGCCGAGCACGCCTATTTCGATGCGCTGGACGCCGCCGCCGACGGCCCCGACCGTGCCGTGGGCGATGTCGCGCCCAGCGGCGGCTTCTGGGACGCCACGGTGCGCCACTGGCAGGGCGCGCAGATCCAGGCCCGCGAGGTCGAGCTGCTGTCGCTGCACGACCAGATCGAGAATGACCTGGAAGGGCCGAACCTTTTACCGCGCAGGGGCGTGGGGGCGCTGTTGGCGGCGCTGGGCGAGAGGCTGCCGGTGCTGCTCGGCGCTGCGGTGGAGCGGCTGGATTGGTCCGGCCCCGGGGTGGTGGCGCATGGCGGCTTCGGCGTGGTGCGGGCAGCGGCCGCGATCGTTACCGTTTCGACCGGCGTGCTGGCGGCGGGGGGAATACGCTTCACGCCCGAACTGCCGGCGGGCCACGCCCAGGCGATCCATGACCTGCCCATGGGCCTGCTGACGAAATGCGGCTTTCGCTGCGATGAGCGCCTGGGGGTCGGCGCCTTCCACGGCATCCGCAGCCTGGTGACGGCGGCCAATCCGCGGCCGATGAGCTGGATCATGCGCCCCTTCGATGCCGACCACCTGTTCGGCTTCATCGGCGGCGGGCGGGCCTGGGAGCTTTCGGCCGAGGGCGCGGCGGCAACAGAGGCGGCGGCGCGCGCCGACTTCGCGCAGATTTTCGGACCCGGGCATCTCGGCCAGGGCGTGGTCAGCGACTGGGGCGAGAACCCGCTGTTCCGCGGCAGCTACAGCCAGGCGCGGCCCGGGGCCCTGGCGGCGCGCTCGGTCCTGGCCGAACCGCTGGGGCCGCTCGCCTTCGCGGGCGAGGCGACGCATCGCGGCCTGGCCGGGACCTTGGCCGGGGCATGGCTGGAGGGCGAGCGGGCGGTGGCGGCGATCAGCTGAAAAGGAAGTCGCCGGCGGCGATGCTCGTGACGCCGGCGAGGATAATCGCGTCGGTGGCGCTCAGCCCGATCTGCAGATTGCCGCCGACCACGCTGGCGCGCGCCTGGATGGCGGCGAAATCGGCGATGCCGGGAAAGCCGGAAAGACCAATCCGGTCGCTCCCTGTCGCGAAATCGGCGATCACATCGACCGAGCAGCCAGGGGCGAAGTTGAAGCGGTCCGCGCCGGCGCCGCCGACGAGATAATCGCGGCCGAGGCCGGCCGTGAACACGTCGTTGCCGGGCGTGCCATAGACCGCGGCGCCCATGGTGAAGCCGGTGAGATTGGCCGTCAGCGAGGCGGCATTGGGCGCTGTGATGGTGGCATAGCCGGTCTCGCTGCCAGCGAAGAGGTACTGCAGGGTCAGCGAGAGCTGCTGGCTGCCGGTGCCGAGCAGGCGCAGCTCCTCGACATTGCGGACGGAGCCGTTGACCGGCGTGCCGGTGGGGGGCGAAGCGGTGAAGAATGATCGGAAATCGGCCGGAAATGTACCGTCAATCAGCAGGACATCATAGCCGGTGCCGCCATCCACCTCGGTTGGAACCAGGTTGAGACCTGGAAGGAAAAAGGCACCGGCATTGACGAAGTAGATGTGATCGCCCGCCCCGCCGGCCCGGATCACGTCTTGGCGGGCGCCGCTGGCGATGTAATCCGCGCCCTCACCACCGATCAGCGTGTCATCGCCAAACGTGCCGTAGAGGGACAAGGCCCGGCTTGTGCCGGCCGCATTCACCTGAAGGCTGGACGCATTGGCCGCGCTGACCGAACCCGCGCCGAAGCTGGAGGCCGCGAAGGCGGCGTCGCTATTGGCGCCCAGGGTCACGCTCTGCGCGCCGGTGCCGAGGAAGCGCAGCTCCTCGATGCCCGTCGCGCGGGCGAAGGCTGCGTCGGTGACGGTTTGCGCCGCGTCCTTCAGCGCCAGGACGTCATAGCCCGCACCGCCCGCCACGCTGGCCGCGGCCCCGAGATGCCCGACATTCTGCAACGCCAGCCAGTCATTGCCGCCCTCGCCGGAGAGGCTGTCGGCGCCGCCCGAACCACCATCGATGGCATCGCCGGTGGAGGAGCCGCGCACCATATCCCCATTCGCGCCGCCAAAGGCGACGATCCGGCCGTCATAGGAAGCCCGGCCATCGCCGGAGGCGAAGACCTGCATCACCGACTCAAAGGGCGCCAGGCGCAGCACCAGCGGATTGCGAAGCCCATTGCCATCCAGGCCGGTGAGGGCCGTGGGCGTTTCGGCGAGCAGATCGAAGCGGTTGTTGGTCCAGATCTCCTCGAATCCCGAGACCCGCCCGGCGCCGGTGGCGGTGACCCAGGTCGTGTTGTTGGTGCGGGGGCCGAGGCCGACAAGGATGTCATAGCCCGGCCCGCCATTCAGCAGGCCCTGCCCCGCGAAGGGAGACACGATGGCACCGGTAAAGTTCACCACATCATCGCCCGCGCCGGTCGAAGCCGAAGCGGCGAACACAAATCCGGTGACCGTGTCATTGCCCGCCCCGGTCTCCACGCCATTGAGTGGGTTGGTCACCCGCACCGGGACGGTCAGGCCGGAGCCGAGCAGCGTGAAGGCCGAGTCCCTCAGGGTCAGGCCGCCGGCGAAGCTCAGCGAAGCCAGCGCCGCCAGGGTCGTGGAGAGCAAGAAGCCGCCACCTCCCGGCAGGCTCCAAGTCATGCTTTCCATATTTGCGACGCCGGCAAAATCGGCGTCCACGACCTGGCCGACATTCAGGGCGGTGGGACGGAAGCGAAACTCGATGGTGTCGACGCCACCAACGCCATCGATGGTGCGGCCCGAGGCGATCCAGGCCTCATAGCTCGGCACGATAAAGGTATCGTCGCCCTCGGTGCCGATATGGGCGGTGTTGGGCGTTGTCGTCAGCGTGAACGTGGCCACCGCGTCAGTTCCTCGAATCTTTACCGGGGCTTTACGAAAACAACCCGTAATGTGCCAATGCAACTATCTTCGGTCGGGCGCGGACCACGCCCGCCCATCCACCCGCCAGCGCGGCACCACCCAGGCCCGCGCCCAGACCGGCCCGCGCTTCGCCCGCACCCGCACTGGCCGCAGCGAATAACCCGGCCCCTCATATCGCTTCAGCCGCGCCAGAGCCGGCCAGGAAACCCGCAGCAGCGCGCCGCGCACCTCCCCGGGGGCAGCCACCAGCGTGGGATAGGGCGTGCCGCGCAGATACACCCGCCGGAAGCCGCGCAGCAGCGCAGGCCACAGCCGCCTGGCCAGCCCGGGCTGCCCCGCCATCCGCTCCAGCACCGAGCCATCGAGCAAGGTGCCGTAGAGGAAGAGCGGCCGGCGGTTCACTCCGGGTTAAGGCGCAGGGCCGCCACGATGGGCCGCAGCGCCGCCACCTGGGCATGCACCATGGCGGCGAATTCGGCCGAGGCATTGCCGCCCGGGTCAGCCCCCAGCTCATCCAGCCGGGCCGCCAGCGCGGGGTGCCGCGCGGCGACGGCGATCTCGGCTTGCAGGCGGATCAGCACTGATTCCGGCGTGCGGGCGGGGGCGAAGAAACCGTTCCAGCCCAGGATTTCGGCATTGGGGAAGCCCTGCTCGCGCACCGTGGGAATGTCCGGGATCAGCCGGTTGCGGGCGGTGGAGCGGATAGCGATGACCCGCAGCGACCCGGCCCGGATATGCTGGATCGAGGAGGAAAGCTGGTCGCCGCCGAAGGGGATGCGCCCCGCCAGCATGTCCTGCACCAGCAGCGAGGCGCCGCGGAAGGGCACGTGCTCCATGCGGAAATTGCCGTCGCGCTGCAGCACCTCGCCGGTCAGGTGCCCGGCACTGCCGGGGCCGGTCGAGCCATAGAAGGGCGGCCGGGGCTGCGCCCTGGCCCAGGCGATGAACTCCGCCAGGTTGTTCGCCGGCACCGAGGGGTGGACCATGATCACGGTCGGCACCAGCCCGGCCAGGCTGATGGGCGCGAAGTCGCGCTCGATGGAATGCGGCGCGCGGTTGTTATACTCCAGCACCGCCGTGGTGGCGGAGAAGGTGGAGTTGTGGAACAGCAGCACCTGGCCATCCGGCGGCGCCTTGGCGACGAGGTCGGCGCCGATCGAGCCGCCGCCGCCGCCGCGATTCTCCACCAGGATGGAGACGCCCAGGCTCTCCGTCAGCCGCTGGGCGTAGAGCCGGGCCAGGATGTCCGTCGTGCCGCCGGCGGCGAAGGGCACGATGACGCGGATGGGGCCGCTGGGCTGCCAGGTCTGCGCCTGGGCCAGAGCGGGGGCCGCGAGCAGCGCGGCGAGGCTGCGGCGCCTCATTCGACGGTCATCCGCAGCTCGCGCACCAGCGGGCGGATGGCGGCGACCTGGCCATGCACCTGTGCCGTGAATTCGGCCACCGGATTGCCGCCGGGCTCGGCGCCCAGCTCACGGATGCGCTCGGCCAGGGCGGGGTTCTGCGCCGCGGCCGCGATCTCGGCAAACAGCCGGGCCAGCACCGCCTCCGGCATGCGGGCGGGGGCGAAGAAGCCGTTCCAGCCCAGCAGCTCGGCGTTGGGGAAGCCCTGCTCCCGCACCGTCGGCACCTCCGGCAACACGCGCATGCGCGTGGCCGACAGCGTCGCGATGGGGCGCAGCGTGCCGGCGCGGATGTGCTGCAGGGAGGAGGAGAGCTGGTCGGTGCCGAGCGCGATCCGGCCGGCCAGCATCTCCTGCACCAGTGGCGCCGCGCCGCGGAAGGGCACATGCTCCATCTGGAAGCCGCCATCGCGCTTCAGCACCTCGACCACCAGATTCGCCGTGCTGCCCGGCCCGGTGGAGCCGTAGAAGGGCGGCGGGTTCTGCGCACGCGCCCAGGCCACGAACTCGGTGAGATTGCGCGCGGGCACCTGCGCGTTCACCAGCAACACGTTCGGCACGCCAGCGCCGAGGGTGATAGGCGTGAAGTCGCGCTCAATGGAATGCGGCGCGCGGCCGGCGAATTCCAGCGCCGCCGTGGTGGTGCTGAAGGTGAGGTTGTGGAAGAGCAGGGTCTGGCCGTCCGGCGCCGCCTTGGCCACCACATCGGCGCCGATCGAGCCGCCGCCACCACCCCGGTTTTCCACCACGACCGAGACGCCGAAGGCTTCCGTCAGCCGCTGGGCATAGAGGCGGGCGAGAATGTCCGTCGTGCCGCCGGCCGGGAAGGGAACCACGATGCGCATCGGGCCCGAGGGGCTCCAGCCCTGCGCCATGGCTGGCAGGGCTGACATGGCAAGAAGCAGGGTACGGCGTGTGGGCATGGACATTCTCCGATGGATTGGCCCGGGGCGGGGGCGCGCCATGCTCCGAAGCGGCGGGCCCGCCGTCAACAGCCCATCACAGGAAAAGCAGCGCCAGCGCGATGATGGCGCCGGAGACCAGAAACGCCTCGGCCATGAATCGCGCGAGGTCGAGCACGTCCCGCCATATCGTGGCGGGCGCCTCCGCCTGGCGGTCGCGCTGGGTCGGCATGATGATGAGCCCCGGATATTCCCGAGTAAGAATTGTGGTTATTTCAGGGCCGGCTGCAAGCGCAAATCGTCAGCGCCGCAGGCTTTCCACGAAATATTCGTAATTGTCGGCGTTGATGGCGGCCGAGGCCGGGTCGTCCTTCGCCAGGACGGCGGCGCCGCGGATGGAATAGGCCACGTCGCGGGTGCGGGCGGCGGCGTGGCTCACCTCATGAATCACGATGCCGGCCCGGCTGTCGAAGCCGTCCGAGCGGGCGTTGAAGAACAGCTCGCAGAAGCCCATCGCGCCCGTGGCGTTCATCGTATAGGCGAAACGGCCGCGCGGGCACATCGCGGGGCTGTTGCAGGCGATCTGCGGCGGGCGCTGGCGGGCCAGGTAATCCGCGATGATGACGAGGTTGCGGCGCACCGGCGCCACCGGCCCCAGGCCGAACCAGCGGCGGAATTCCGGCAGGTTCGGGTTATCGTCCAACGCGCGGATGGCGTAGCGGGTCATCTGCGCCGCCTCGCGGAAGGCGCGCTCGACGTCGCGCGCCTGCTCGGGGCTGCAACTGCCGGGCGGCGGCGCACCGCCCCAGCCCGGCTTTTGCGGATATTGCGCCTGCGCGGCGGGCGCCGCCAGCAGCAGCGCAGCAACCAGAAGACCAATCCAACGCATCATCCGCACGTCAACCTCCAACCCTGCCGGGACCATAGCAGCAGAAAATCCCGAACAAGGCGTGGAGAATCAGTGCCCGGCGTTCTCGCCAGAGAAATCCGGCACCTGCAACCCGCTGGCCACGATCTGCGCCGCGAGCGAAGCCTTGAGGCGCTCCAGCCCCGCCTCGGTGCTGGCCTCGGCCCTGGCCACCAGCACCGCCTGGGTGTTGGATGCGCGCAGCAGCCACCAGCCATCCTCGGTCAGCACCCGCACGCCATCCACCGCCTGGACCTTGGCACCCTCGGCGGCGAGGCGGGCCTGGACCTCCTTCACCACTTCGAATTTGCGGTCCTCGGCGCAGTTGAAGCGCAGCTCGGGCGTGTTCAGCACCTGGGGCAGGGCTTTTCGCATATCGGCCAATGATTCCGTGGCGCGGCCGAGAATGCCGAGCAGCCGCACGGCGGAATAAGGCGCGTCATCAAAACCGTACCACTTGTCGGCGAAGAAGGTGTGGCCGGACATCTCGCCGGCCAGCGGGCTGCCGGTCTCGGCCATCTTCTGCTTGATCAGCGAGTGCCCGGTCTTCCACATCAAGGGCACGCCGCCGGCGCGCGCCACCTCGTCGAACAGCACCTGGCTGGCCTTCACATCGGCGATGATGGTGGCACCGGGATGGTTCTTCAGCACGTCGCGGGCGAGGACCACCAGAAGCTGGTCGCCGAACAGCATATGCCCCTCGCCATCCACCACGCCGATGCGGTCGGCATCGCCATCGAAGGCAATGCCGAGATCGGCGCCCAGCTCCGCCACCTTGGCGATGATCTGCTCGAGGTTCTTCAGCACCGTGGGGTCGGGGTGATGGTTGGGGAAATTGCCGTCGATCTCGGCATTGATCACGGTGTGCTCGCCGGGCAGGTGCTTCACCAGCATCTCGGTGATGGCGCCGCCCGAACCATTGCCCGGATCCCACACGACCTTCAGGCCGCGGGTGCCGTCATAATCCTTGACCATGCGGGCGACGTAATCGGCCGCCACGTCAACGCTTTGCTGGCTGCCGGCCGCCTCCGGCACCACATCGCCGCTCGCCGCCATGGCGCCGAGTTGCAAAATATCCTTGCCGAAGAAGGGCTTCTTGCCGATCATCGACTTGAAGCCGTTGTAGTTCGGCGGGTTGTGGCTGCCGGTGACCATCACCGCGCCATCCGTGCCCAGGGCATAGGCCGCGTAATAGAGCATCGGCGTGGGGCAGAGGCCGACGCGCAGCACCTCCATGCCGCAGGCCATCAGGCCGCGCACCAGCGCCTCCTCCAGCATTGGCGAGGAGAGGCGGCCATCATAACCCACCGCCACCTTGGTGCCGCCGGCGCGCGCCACCACGCTGCCGAAGCAGCGGCCGATGGCAAATGCGTCCTCGGAGCCCAGGCTTTCCCCGATGATGCCGCGGATGTCGTATTCGCGCAGCGATGTGGTGTGGAACTGGTGGTGGAAAGCGGCCATCAAGGCCTCCCTATGCTGTGGTACGAAAAGCCAGCGGCGCGCATCGCCGCGGGGTCATAGACATTGCGGAAATCGAGCAGCACGTCGCCCCGCATCGCATTCTTCAGCCGTGTGGGCGAGAGGGCGCGGAACTCGTTCCATTCCGTCAGCAGCACCACGGCATCGGCGGCATGGGCGGCCTTGAGCGCGCTGGCGGCATAGCGCACGCCGGCCGGCAGCAGAGGCCTGGCCTGCTCGATCCCCTCGGGGTCATAGGCCATCAGGCTGGCGCCGGCCGCGGCAAGCTCGGGCAGCACCACGAGCGAGGGCGCGTCGCGCATGTCATCCGTCTCGGGCTTGAAGGTCAGGCCGAGCACGGCGATGCGCTTGCCCGCGACATCGCCGCCGAGCGCCGCGATCACCCGCCTGGCCATGGCATGCTTGCGGTCCTCGTTGACGGCGATGGTGGCTTCCACGAGGCGCAGCGGCGCGCCCAGATCCTGCGCCGTGCGCGCGAAGGCCAGCGTGTCCTTGGGGAAGCAGCTGCCGCCATAGCCCGGGCCGGGATGGAGAAATTTCCGGCCGATCCGTCCATCAAGGCCGATGCCGCGCGCCACGTCATGCACATCGGCACCGGCACGCTCGCACAGATCCGCCACCTCGTTGATGAAGCTGACCTTCATGGCAAGGAAGGAATTGGCGGCGTATTTGATGATCTCGGCGGTTTCCAGCGAGGTCGCCACGATCGGCGTCTCGATGAGGTAGAGCGGGCGGTAGAGCCGCTTGAGCGTGGCCAGCGCGCGCTCGCCCGGCTCACCGGGCTCCACGCCGATCACCACGCGGTCGGGCCGCATGAAATCGGTGATGGCCGCGCCCTCGCGCAGGAATTCGGGGTTGGAGGCCACGCTGATGTCGGGGCGGATCGCGCGCACCAGGGCGGCGATCCTGGCACCGGTGCCCACCGGCACGGTGGATTTGGTGACGAGGGTCAGGGGACCCTTCGCCGCGCGGGCCACCTGCTCGGCGGCGGCAAAGACATAGGAGAGATCGGCATGGCCATCGCCACGGCGCGACGGCGTGCCGACGGCGAGAAAGACGGCATCGGCTCCCTCCATCGCCTCCTCCAGCGTGTCGCAGAAATGCAGCCGGCCGTCCTTGGCATTGTCGGCCACCAGTCGGTCCAGGCCGGGCTCATAGATCGGAATTCGGCCCTCGCGCAGGGCAGCGATCTTGCTGGCATCGCTGTCCAGCAGCCAGACATCGACGCCGAACTCGGCGAAGCAGGCCGCCGAGACCAAGCCGACATAGCCGGCGCCGACAATGGCGATATGCATGCCCTAGTTCCCTTGCGGCCTCAGGCTCAGATATAGGCCTTCAGGAACTCACGCACCTGGGATGCCATTTCCGGCCGCTTCAAGGCAAAGGCGATCTGCGCCTCCAGGAAGCCGATCTTGTCGCCGCAGTCGAAGCGCCTTCCCTCGTAGCGCACGCCATGGAACGGCTGGTGCCCGATCAGCTTGGCCATGCCATCGGTCAGCTGGATCTCGCCGCCCGCGCCCTTCTCCATCTTGGCGAGATGGCCGATCACCTCGGGCATCAGCACATAGCGGCCGATGATGGTGAGGTTGGACGGCGCCTGATCGATCGGGGGTTTTTCCACCAGGCCCTTCACGCTGACCAGCCTGCCCTTGTCCTCGGCAATGTCGATGACGCCGTATTTGTTGACGCGTTCCATCGGCACTTCCTCGATGGCGACGACATTGCCGCCGGTCTCGCGATAGGCCTCGGCCAATTGCGCGGTGCAGGAGACATCGCATTGCATCAGGTCATCGGGCAGCAGGATGGCGAAAGGGTCATCGCCGATGAACTCGCGGGCGCACCAAATGGCATGGCCAAGGCCCAGCGGCACCTGCTGGCGCACGGTCATGACCGTGCCGGGCTCCTGCTGCATGGCTGCAAGCTCGGCCAGCTCCTTCATCTTGCCGCGCATCTCGAGTGTCTTTTCCAGCTCGAAGGCCACGTCGAAATGCTCGACGATGGCAGTCTTGCCGCGGCCGGTGATGAAACAGAACTGCTCGATCCCCGCGGCACGGGCCTCATCGACGGCATATTGGATCAGCGGCCGGTCGACGACGGGTAGCATTTCCTTGGCGGTGGCCTTGGTGGCGGGCAGGAAGCGGGTGCCAAGGCCGGCAACGGGAAGGACGGCCTTTTTCAGCGGCTTGAGCATCACGGATTCTCCTGTGGCATGGGCTGGTGTGCCATGGCCGAGCGTGGGTTGTCACGCCGCACCATGAACAACGGATGAAGACGAATTTGTGTCAGCTTTGGGTGCATAAACCCAAGGTGATGCTGAGGCTCGTCCCGGTTGGCCTGCTGCCCTCGGACAGCCTGGTGGTGCGCAGGGTCGTGCCGGCCCCGGGCGGAATCGTGCCGCTGATGCTGCCATTCAGAATGCTCCCGGCGTTGGGCAGAATGCTCCCGGTGCTGGTGGTTCTGATGTATTCCATGCGCCCCCAATCGTCAGCCCGCGGCTGCCGGTATTGCGGAGTTGCAGGTGGATCCAGCTTGGGGAGCCGGCGGCGTGGGCGCGCTCCAAGCGAATGGTGCAGCCAGAACCGCTGGTGCTGAAGTTAATACTCGCCAACGGCCATTCATACGTTACGGTCTGCGCCTGCGCTGCGGGGGCCAGAAGCGCGGCGCCGCCGGCCAGGATTGCGCTGGCCAGGAGATGCTTCATCGGTTCGTCTCCATCTCTGCGCGTAGCCAGTCACGCGTCGCTGCACGGACATTGCGGGATGACGACGGAGAAGTCGACGTGGCGCCGGGCAATGGCGGCGATAGGTGCTGGCTATCAATCGCCCAGCAGAAAATCCCGCGCCGCGTTCAGCCGTGCCGCCAGCGCCGCATCGCCACCGGCATCGGGATGTGCCAGGCGCATGGCGCGCCGATGGGCCGCACGGATATCGACCTCGGAGGCACCCTCCACCAGACCCAGCACCTCCAGCGCGGCCGCCCGGTCCATCGGTGCCGCGGGGGCGCGCCAATCCGGCGCCACCCTATCCAGCCAGGCCTCCAGCAAAGGAACGCTCTCAGGGTCCTCGGCCTGGCAATCGGCCAGCAATTCCAGCAGGCGGGGCAGGGCCAGATCGGCCAGCGACTGGCCGATGAAGGGGCCGCGCTTCACCCGCCCGCGCATCTCGCCGCTCGCGAGGTCGAGCCGCATTTCCAGCGTGGCGGTGTCCACCGCCGTCTCGCCCTCTTCAGCACCGCGGGAAAACACCTGCTTGGCCTGCCAGCCCTTGTACCAGCGCCAGAGCGCCGGGCCGAACAGGACGGCAGGGGTGAAGGCCAGGTTGCCCCGACCGGAGAGAACCAGCAGCGCCACCACCAGCACGCCCAGCGTGGCGCTGCCCACCACCAGCGCCTGCTTCGCCTGGCCGGGCGTGGCATAGGCGAAGGCGCGCAACGCCGCGTACAGGAACAACAGCCCGCCGAAACCCGCGACCAACCAGATCATCAGCGTGCCGGCCCGGGCAATTGCGCCATCATGCGTTTCGCCGCCGGCCCCGGCAGGGCCGCGAGTTTTTGGCGCCCGCCCGCCGCGAAGACCGCCACGGCGCGCAGCAGGTCGCGCAGCGCTTCGGCCGAAGCCGCATCGAAGGGCGCAAAGGCGCCGCCCGACACTTTTGCCAGCTGGCGAAAGCCCTCGGCGCTTTTCGGCTCGGCCCCCTCATGGAAGGCGAAGATCGGCGTGCCGTGCAGGCCCATCTGGCCCGCGATATGGCAGATCGGGTCCAGCGCCTCCTCCACCGCATCGCCCACCAGAACGCAGGCATGGACACGGGCGCGCTTGGTTTCCGCCAGGGCATGCGTCAGCGCGGTCAGGATCTGGGTCTGGCCGCCCAGGCATTGCACGCCGGCCATGCGGCGGGTGAGCTCGGCCGAATCGATCAGGAAGGGGGTGGCGGCGAATTCCATATGGCCGCGCCAATAGGCCAGCTGGATGGCCAGGCCGCCGATGTCGCGAGTGGCCTGGAACATCCCGCCCATCAGGTGGCAGGCCATGTCCCAGCTGGGCTGCCGGCTGGCCGTGGCGTCCATGATGAAGAGCAGACGCCCGGGTGCGCCGCCCGCGGGCTTCACCGGCAGGTTGTTCACCCGCGCCAGGAAGGCGGCCACGGCGGCGCTTGCGGCGGGCTTGGCGGGAAGCTGGCTCATACCTGGCACATGGTCATGGCGGGCGGACTTCGCCAGGGCTGGCCGCGCCGCCTGTTTGGGCTAGGCTCCGGCCCAAACGCCCCGGAGCCCACACCCATGCGCCTCGCCGCCCCGCTTCTCCTGGCCTGCCTGACCTTGTCTCCCCTGGCCCTGCCCGCCATGGCGCAGGAGCACCCGACCGTCCAGCAACTGCGCAGCATGCTCGGCCCCAATGCCAGCATGAGCTTCGCCCGCGCCACCGCCCTGCCCGCGCCGGCCGAGGGCGTCACCTTGGACGAGGTGGTGATCACCCGTGACGGCCAGCGCGGCACCATCGCCTCGCTCAGCCTGACCGGCCTACGGCCCAACGGGGTGACCAGCCTGATCGCCCGCGACCTGGTCTCGCCCTCGCCCGAGGGGCCGGTGCGGATCGGCCGGATCGCGCTGGCCGATCTGGTGGGCTATCGCCGCACCGATGGCTCCGACCCTCAGCCCGATGACGTGAAGCTGCGCGAGCTGGTGCTGGAGGATGTCCGCATCCCCGGCCGCCCGGCCGTGACCCTGGGCCGGCTGACGCTCAACGCCTATGGTCTGGGCCAGCGCAGCAGCGGCGAGGTGGTGGAGCTGGCCGTCAGCGGCATTCCCGACAATCCGGTGGAGGGCATGAGCCTGGGGCGCCTGGCCTTCGCGGGGATGGATCTGGCGGGCCTGGCCAGCGCCGCCGCGGCGCAGCGCAGCCCGGGCGCGCAGCCCACCGGCCGGCAGAGCGTGACGCTGGACACCCTGGCCCTGGCCGGCGGTGGCGAAACCCTGGGCGGCATCGCCAACCTCACCATCGAGGGCGAGGTGAATGCCCAAGGGTCGGGCAATGGCCGCTTCGCGCTGCGCGGTCTCAGCGCCGAGCGCACGGCGCTCAGCGCGCCCTTCCTCGCCATGCTGGGGCTGGACCGGCTGGAGGCCTCGCTGACCTTCGACGGCAGCTATGACGCGGCGACGGGCCGGCTGGTGGTGCCCGCCTTCGCGCTCGGCCTGCGCGAAGTGGGGGCGCTGGCCCTGGCGCTGGGCATGGATGGCTGGACGGCGGAGATGGCACAGAGCCAGGATCCCAGCCGGCTGCGGCTGCTCGATGCCCGGCTGCGCTATGCCGACCAGTCGCTCTACCGCCGTGTGGTGCGCAACGAGGCGGCGCGCATGGGCGGCAGCGAGCAGGCGGTGCGCGACCAGCATGCCCAGATCGTCGGCGGATTGCTGACCGCCGGCCGACCGGACCCCGCGATGGATTCGCTGCGCGAGGTGCTGCTGCGCTTCATCCGTGGCCAAATTAATGTGGTGGAACTTCAGGCCAGCCCCCGGGCGCCGGTGCCGGTGATGGGGCTGGCCGCGGCGGCGCAGCAGGGGCCGGCGGGCATCATCCGCCAGCTCGGCCTGACCGCGCGCGGCGACAGCCAGCAATAGGGCTGCGCCGCGCCAACACGAAGCGGTGATGGCGAAAAAGGCTGGTAACCTGAAGCGGCATCGCAACGAATTGCCTCTGACGAGATGGAGGATGTTGCGGTGTTGCATGACGGACGCGGACTGGCTCTGACCACAACCCAGGTGCGGGCGGTGAGCGCAATGGAGGCGGCGATCTTCTCGCTGCTCGGCCATCGTGCCGACCTCGGCGGCCATATCGAGGCCGCGCTCGCGGCGGATACGGGGCTGGTGGTGGCCCATGCCCTGGCCGGTTTCGGCGCCCGCATCCAGGCGCGCGAGGAGCTTGAGGTGGCGGCGACGCGCCACCTCGCCGCCGCGCGCAGCGCGCTGCTGCGGCGCGGCGGCACCCCCCGCGAACGCATGCTGGTCGCGGCACTCGCGGCCTGGCACGAGCATGCCGACATGCCGGGCGCCGCCTCACATCTGCGCCATATCGTGCGCGCCAATCCGCATGACCTGCTGGCGCTTAAGCTCGAACACGCGCTGCGCTTCATGCTGGGCGACGCCCATGGCATGCGCCAGGCGCTGGAGGAGGCGGCGCCGGCCTGGACGCCGGCCATTGCAGGCCATGGCTTCGTGCTGGGCCTGCGCGCCTTCGCGATGGAGGAGACCGGCGAGGCGGCGCTGGCCGAGAATCTCGGCCGGGCCGCGGTGGCGGCCGAGCCGGGCGATCTGTGGGGCGGCCATGCCGTGGCGCATGTCTTCGAGGGCGACGGGCGCGCGCGTGAGGGGCTGGAATGGATCGCGGCCCTCGCGCCGCAGATCGAGGCGGGCGGCAGCTTCGGCCGCCACCTGGTCTGGCATGCGGCGCTGCTGCACCTGCATCTCGGCCAGGATGACGCGGCCCTGGCGCTGCTCGACAGCCGCATGCTCGACCAACCGCCCGAGGACACGCGCGATTTCGCCAATGCCGCCTCGCTGCTGTGGCGGCTCGAGGCGCAGGGGCTGGCGGTGGGGCGGGCGCGCTGGGACAGGCTGGCCGATATTGCCGAACGGCGCGCGGCCGAGCGCGGCATGGCCTTCTTCGACCTGCACCAGATGATGGCGCTGGGCGCGGCCGGACGACGGGACGGCCTGCGAAGCAAGCTGGCGGCGATGCGCGAGCGGGCAGAGGATTTCGCCGAACCTCAGGCCGAGGTGCTGACCGAATGCGGCGTGCCGGTGGCCGAGGCGCTGGCGCTGCTGCAAGCCGGTGCCGCCGGGGCGGCGGTGGATATCCTGCTGCCGCTGCGGCGGGAGCTTCGCATGCTGGGCGGCAGCAATGCGCAGCGCGACGTCTTCGAGCGGATGCTGATCGAAGCCTGTATCGCCGCCGGCCGCGGCGGCACGGCAGCGGCGCTGCTGGATGAACGGGCCGGGCGACGTGTGGCCGGCGCCTGGGAGGAGCGGTGCGAGGCGCGGCTGGAATTGGCTGATGCGCCTGCGGTGAGGGCCATGGCCTGATCGGGCTGCGGCGGCTGCTCCTGCCCTCCCAAACCCCCTCGCTTGGCGCCGAAACGCCCTGAAACCCGGTTGTCCTGGCGAATTAGTCCGGCAGCCTTGCCGGGGCCAGCAGTGCTTCCACGGTGCGGGCCAGGGATCGCCGCCAATCCGCGGGTTGCACGCCATGGACCGCGGTGATCCTTTCGCAATCCAGGCGGCTATCGGCCGGTCGTCGCGCCGGCGTGGGGTAATCTGCGGTCGTGATGGGGTGAACCAGCGGCGCCTTGCGGCCATGCTTGGCGGCTTCGGCGAAGATCGCCTCGGCAAAGCCATGCCAGGTGGTGGCCGGCGCGCCCGAGAGGTGGAATAGCCCCAACCCCTGCCCTGCCACGATGCGCGGCGCCATGGCGATGATCGCGGCCGCCAAATCGTCGGCGAAGGTGGGCGCGCCCTGCTGGTCGGCCACCACGCGCAATTCGTCCCGCGTTTCGGCCATGCGCAGCATGGTCTTCACGAAATTTTGACCGGTCGCGCTACAGACCCAGGCGGTGCGGATGATGGCATGGCGCGGATTGGCGGCGGCCACGGCATGCTCACCGGCCAGCTTGCTGGCGCCATAGACGCCCAGCGGGCTGGTCGGATCACTTTCCCGCCAGGGGCCGCGGCTGCCGTCGAAGACGTAATCGGTGGAAATGTGGATGATCGCCGCACCCGCGCGATGCGCCGCCGCGGCCAGCAGGCCGGGGCCGGTGGCGTTGATGGCATGGGCGAGTTCGGCATTGTTCTCGGCCGCATCCACCGCGGTATAGGCGGCGGCGTTGATCACCAGCTCCGGCTCGGTCGCGGCCACGGCGGCGGCGATGGAGAAGGGATCGGTCAGGTCGAGCTCCGGCGCTTCCATCAGGCTGTGCGGCCAGCATGTGGCCGGCAGCGCCCCAGCCAGCGCAGTGCCGAGCTGGCCGGTGCGGCCGACCACCAGGATGCGCGGCATGGCTACCAGACCTCCGGGAGTGCTGCCTCGGCCAGCAGGGGTGCCGCGCGGTCCTTGTCGGAGAGCAGCGCCTCAGCGGCGGGGATCGGCCAGGGGATGCCGATGGCGGGGTCGTCGAAGCGAATGGCCGCGTCGGTTGCGGGGTCGTAGGGCGCGTCGACCTTGTAGAGCACCTCGGTATCCTCGGTCAGGGTGCAGAAGGCATGGGCGAAGCCGCGGGGAACCCACAGTTGCTTCCAGTTCTCGGCCGAGAGCTCGACAGCGACAAACCTGCCGAAGGTGGCGGAGCCCCGGCGGATATCCACCGCAACGTCGAGGATGGCGCCGCGCACGCAGCGCACGAGCTTGCCCTGCGCGGTGGGCGGGCGCTGGAAATGCAGGCCGCGCATCGTGCCCTTCTGGCGGGACAGGGAATGATTGTCCTGCACGAAGCTGGTGGTGATGCCGATCTCGGCATGGGTGGAGGCCTTCCAGACCTCGCTGAAGAAGCCCCGGTCATCGGCAAAGCGGCGTGGCTCGATGACGACCGGGCCTTCGATGTCGAAACGGGTGATGTTCATGCGTGCTGACCATCGGCCAGTTCGAGGAGGTAGCGGCCATAGGCGGTCTTGGTGGTGCCGCGGGCGCGCAGGGCGCCGACGTCGAGGAAGCCGCGGCGGAAGGCGATCTCCTCCGGGCAGCCGACCTGCAGGCCCTGGCGATGCTGCACGGTCTGCACGAAGGTGCCTGCCTCCAGCAGGCTGTCGGGCGTGCCGGCATCGAGCCAGGCGGTGCCGCGGCCCAGGCGTTCGGCACGCAGCGCACCCAGCTCCATGTAGCGGATGTTGAGGTCGGTGATTTCAAGCTCGCCGCGGCCCGAGGGCTTCAGCGCGGCCGCCAGCTCGGTCACGCGCTTGTCGTAGAAGTAAAGCCCGATCACCGCCCAGTTGGATTTTGGCTTGAGTGGCTTTTCTTCCAGCGAGAGCACGCGGCCCTCCTCGTCGAATTCGGCCACGCCGTAACGCTCGGGGTCAGCGACGCGATAGCCGAAAACCGTGGCCTCGCCCCGCTCGGCGCGCTCCACGCAGGCCTGGAACTGATTGGACAGCCCCTCGCCATAGACAATGTTGTCGCCCAGCGCCAAGGCGCAGGCCTCGCCGCCGATCCATTCGGCGCCGATCTGGAAGGCCTGGGCGATGCCGTCGGGTGAGGGCTGCTCGGCATAGGTGATTTTCACACCATAGGCCGAGCCATCGCCAAGCAGGCGCTTGAAGCCGGGCAGGTCATGCGGGGTGGAGATCAACATGATGTCACGGATGCCCGCCAGCATGAGGGTGCCGAGCGGAAAATAGATCATCGGTTTGTCATAGACCGGCAGTAGCTGCTTGGAGCAGGCCAGCGTCATGGGGTGGAGCCGCGTGCCGGAGCCTCCGGCAAGGAGAATACCCTTCAAATCACGCCATCCTTTCACAGTATTCGATCGCGGTTGCGCGTTAAAGCAAGCCGGCCGGGCGCGATAGAGGCGAAATCAACTGAGCAGCGCGCGATCCACAGCATCGCCAAACCGCTCGACGATCATGCCGATCTCCGCCGCGGTGGCGTTGTAGGGTGGCGCCAGCAGGACATGGTCGCCCCGGCGGCCATCGATCGTGCCGCCCATGGGGTAGCAGGCAAGGCCCAGCGCATAGGCCTCGGCCCCGATCCGGGCGTGGATCTTCCGTGCGGGGTCGAAGACCGCCTTGCTGGCACGGTCCTCGACCAACTCGATGGCCCAGAACAGGCCGCGGCCGCGGATATCGCCGATGTGCCGGTGGTTGCCCAGGCGTTCGGTCAGCTGGGTTTCCAGCAGCCGGCCCATGGCCTGCACATTGCCGATGAGGTTCTCGTCGCGGATCACCTCCTGCACCGCCAGCGCCGCCGCACAGGCCATCGGGTGGGCCTGATAGGTGTGGCCATGCATGAAGCCGCCGGAACCCGCGCGAATGGGGTCCAGCACGCGATCGTTCACCAGGATGCCGCCGATGGGCTGGTAGCCGCCGCCCAACCCCTTGGCGATGACCTGGATATCGGGGGCGATGCCTTCGGCCTCCCACGCATGCAGCGTGCCGCAGCGGCCCATGCCGGACATCACCTCATCGAGGATGAGCAGCGCGCCATGGCGGTCGCACACCGCCTTCATGGCCGGGAAATAGCCGGGCAATGCCGCCACGCAGCCCAGCGTGGCGCCGACCACGGTCTCGGCCACGAAACCGGCGACGGTGTTGGGGCCGAGGCGGTGGAACTCGGCCTCCAACTCATCGGCCAGGCGGGCGACATAAGCCGCGTCGCTCTCGCCGGAAAACTGGTCGCGATAGGCGTAGCAGGGCGAGACATGGCTGAAGGCATCGGTCAGGATCGGCGTGTAGGGCGCGCGGCGCATGGCGTTGCCGCCCATGGCCAGCGCGCCCAGCGTATTGCCGTGATAGCTCTGCCGCCGGGCGATGAATTTCTCCCGGCCCGGTTGGCCGGCTTCGACAAAATGCTGGCGGGCCATCTTGATCGCCGCCTCCATCCCCTCGCTGCCGGAGGAGACGAAATAGGCATGGGTCAGGCCGCCCCCATGTTCTTTCCCCGGGGCATGGCCGACCAGCATATCCGCCAGCGCCTCGGCCGCGGGGTTGGAGTAGAGGCTGGTATGGGCATAGGTCAGCTGGTCGAGCTGTTTGCGCATGGCGGCCAGCACATGCGGGTGGCCATGCCCCAGGCAGGCCACCGCGGCGCCGCCCGAGCCATCCATCACCCGGTTGCCATCGGCGCCGGTCAACCAGATGCCCTGGCCCGAGACGGCAAGCGGCGGAGCGGCGCGGAGGTTGCGATGGACGAGGTGCGACATGGCGCTTCCTATGGCGTGAGGAGCCCCACCGTAGCACCCACCATGCAGCACGCCAGTGTGGCGGCGAGCAGGCTCGGCCAGCCCAGCGCCACGATATCGGCGCGGCGTTCCGGGCACATCGCGCACATCCCCCCCAGCATGATCCCCAGCGAGCCGATATTGGTGAAGCCGCACAGCGCATAGGTGAGGATCAGGCGCGAGCGCTCCGACAGCCCGGCACCACCGGATTGCGCCAGGTTGAGATAGGCCACGAATTCATTGATCACCAGCTTCACCCCCAGCGAGGAGGCGACAATGGCGGATTCCGCCCAGGGGATTCCCATGGCGAGCGCCAGCGGCCGGAACAGCCAGCCGGCCAGGCCTTGCAGGGTGAAGCCGGTCAGCGGCTCGACCGCAATATTGACCAGCGCCACCAGCGCCACGAAGACGATCAGCATGGCCATGATGCCCAGCAGCAACTGCAGCCCATCCATGGTGCCCTGCACCAGCGCCTCCATCGAGGAGGTGTAGAGGGGCGTGGCCTTTGCTTGCTCCGGGTCCGGCACGAAGCCGGGCTCGGGCGGGATCATCAGCATGGCCGCCAGCACCGAGGCGGGGGCCGCGATCAGCGAGGCCGCCAGCAATTGCCCCGCAGCATCGGGCACCACGGGCGCCAGCAGCGTGGCATAGACCACCAGCGTATTGCCCGAGATGGTGGCCAGCCCCGCCACCATCACCACGAAGATTTCCGAGCGCGTCAGCCGCGCCAGCCAGGCCCGGATCAGCAAGGGCGCCTCCACCATGCCGACAAAGACATTGGCGGCAACGGAGAACCCGGCCGCGCCGCCCAGGCCGAAGCCCGCGGTGACCACTCGCCCCATCACCCCCACCAGCGCCGGCAACACCCGCCAGTGATACAGCAGCGCCGAAAGCGCGCCGACCAGCAGCACCAGCGGCAGCGCCTGGAAGAAGAGAATGAACCCCGCCCCCGGAAACGGCTCGGCAAAAGGCAGCGGCGCGCCGCCGAGATAGCCGAAGACCAGCGACGTGCCGGCCGTGGTGGCCCGCGCCAGGGCCGAGACGGCGTCGCCCACATAGGAAAAGGCGGCCCGAAAAGGCGGCAGGTGCAGCATCGCCGCCCCCAGCGCCAATTGCCCGGCAAGGCCCGCCAGCACCACCCGCGCCGTCACGCCACGGCGGAACCCGCCGCAGGCCCAGGCCAGCAGGCACAGCGCCACAAGCCCCAGGGCGGATTGCAGCTGCGGGCTCAATCCTCGTCGCCTTCCACGGTGATGTCGGCGATGCCGGCCTCGATCTCCAGCAACCGCTCCGCCGCCTCGCCGGGCAGCGCCTCCAGCCCGCGCAGCTTGCGCGCGATGGCCTTGGTGCGGACCCGCGCGCTACCGATGGTGCTGGAGACGGTGCCGACCTGCTTGCCCAGCTTCTCCAGCACCGTATCCATCTTCGCCATCTCGGTCTTGGTGGCGGAGAGCAGTTCGCGCACGCTCTCGGCATTCTTCGACAGCGCGAAGGAGACATAGCCGAGCTGGATGGTCTTCAGCATCGCCGGCAGCAGCGAAGGGCCGGCGATGAAGACGCGGCTGGCGCGGGCGACATCATCGATCAGGCCGGGAATGCGGGAGACCTCGGCATAAAGCCCCTCGGTCGGCAGGAAGAGGATGGCGTATTCCGTGCTGCGCGGCGGGCAGATGTATTTTTCGGCAATCTTCGCCGCCTCGCCGCGCACCCGCATCTCTATGGCGCGGCGCGCCTGGGTTTCGGCCACCAGGTCGCCGGCCTCATGCGCCACCATCAGGCGCTCGTAGTCTTCCGAGGGGAATTTGGCGTCGAGCGGCAGGCGCGCCCGGTCCTCGCCGCCGGGCATCAGGATGGCGAATTCGACCACGTCATTGCTGTCCTCGCGCAGCTTGACGTTGGTCTCATAGGCGCCGGCGGGCAGGAAATCATCGAGCATCGCCTTGAGCTGCGCCTCGCCCCAGCCGCCGCGCGTCTTGATATTGCCGAAGAGCCGCTTGAGGTCGCCCACCTGGGTCGCCACCGACTGCACATTGCCCATCATCTGCTGGATCGCCGCGAACTGGTCGATGACGCGCTGGAAGCTCTCATTCATCTGCTTCTCGACGGCGCTGGCGAGCTGCTCGTTCACGCTTTTCTGGATGTCGGCCAGGCGCTTCTCGCTGTTCTCCGCCATCTCCTTCAGCTTGGCATCGAGCAGATCGCGTGAGGCGCCGGCCTCCTTCGTCAGCCGCTCCAGCAGATCCTTCTCGACCGCGGAGAATTTTTCGCGCGTTTCGGTCAACTGGGTGCTGACTTCGCGCCGCAGCGCGTCCTGGCTGTTCAGCGCCTTCTCACGGTCCTCCGCCAGGCTGGCCAGGGCGTCCCTGGCGTTGTTGGCCAGGCGCTCCATCAGGTCGCGTTCCAACCTGCCCAGAGCTTCGCGCTGCTGGCTCATCTGCTCGGTCAGGAAACGCGTCTGCTCGACGAAGAGGCCACTGACCTCGCGCGCGAGATCGGACCGACCATTGGCGATGTCCGTCCTGAGATTACCCTCGATCGCGCCGAGCCGCTCCCCCTGGCGTTCCTGGGCCGATTGCAGCATGGCGAGCGCCGGGTCGGATGGCGCTCGGCGCAGCAGCAGCGCGATGAGCAGGCCGATCGCGACCAGCAGCAGCGCGGCGAGGATCAGCGCCTCGTTGCTCAATGCCGGAAATGCCGCATGCCGGTGAAGACCATGGCGAGGCCTGCCGCATCGGCCGCCGCGATCACCTCCGCGTCGCGCATCGAGCCGCCGGGTTGGATCACCGCGGTGGCACCCGCCGCCGCCGCCGCCTCCAGCCCATCGGCGAAGGGGAAGAAGGCGTCCGACGCCACCACCGAACCCACCGCCAGCGACGTCTCCAGCCCCGCCGCGCGCGCCGCCTCGCCGCTCTTCCATGCGGCGATGCGCGAGGAGTCGACCCGGCTCATCTGCCCGGCGCCGATGCCCACCGTGGCGCCATCTTTGGCATAGATGATGGCGTTGGATTTGACGTGCTTGGCGACGCGGAAAGCGAAGATCAGGTCGGCCAGTTCCGCCGGCGTCGGCGCCCGCTTGGTCACCACACTCAGCCCCGCCGCGTTCACCCGGCCGCTGTCGCGCCCCTGCGCCAGGAACCCGCCGCCCACGCTGCGAAACACCATGCCGGGCGAAGCCGGGTCGGGCAACCCGCCGGTCAGCAACAGGCGAAGGTTCTTCTTGCGGGTGAACACCGCGATGGCGTCGTCATCGGCCTCCGGCGCGATCACCACCTCGGAGAAAATCGCCGCCATCTTTTCCGCCGCCGCCCGGTCGAGCCTGCGGTTCACCGCGATGATGCCGCCGAAGGCCGAGACCGGATCGCAGCGCAAAGCCAGGTCCCAGGCCTGCGCCAGCGTGCCGCCCTGGGCCACGCCGCAGGGGTTGGCGTGCTTCACGATCACCACCGTGGGTGCGTCGAATTCCGCCACGCATTCGAAGGCGGCGTCGGTGTCGTTGAGGTTGTTGTAGCTCAGCTCCTTGCCCTGCACCTGGCGCGCCGTGGCGATGCCGGGGCGGGCCGAGCCGTCGAGGTAGAAACCCGCCTTCTGGTGCGGGTTCTCGCCATAGCGCAGCGTCTGGGCGAGCTGCCCGGAAAACGCCAGCCGCGGCGGGAATTCCTGGCCGAGCTGGCCGGCGAACCAGGCCGCGATCGCCGCGTCATAGGCTGCCGTCCGGGCATAGGCGGCGGCCGCGAATTCGCGCCGCATGTCCAGCGTGCTGCCGCCCGTCTCCATCACCCGCGCGAGTTGCGCGGGTTCGGTGATGACCAGGACGTCGGCGTGATTTTTCGCGGCCGAGCGGATCATCGCCGGCCCGCCGATGTCGATATTCTCGATGCAGGCGTCGAAATCGCCACCCGCCTTCACCGTCGCCTCGAACGGATACAAATTCACCGCCACCAGATCGATCGGCGCGATCGCGTGCTCGGCCATTTGCGCGAGATGCGATGGATCGTCACGCCGTCCCAAAATCCCGCCATGCACCTGCGGCACCAGCGTCTTCACCCGCCCGTCCAGAATTTCCGGAAAACCGGTGTGCTCGCTCACATCCCTGACTGCCACGCCGGCCTCGCGCAGCGCGCGGGCGGTGCCGCCGGTGGAGAGGATTTCGGCGCCCTGCCCGGCCAGCCAACGGCCGAATTCCACCAGGCCGGTCTTGTCGCTCACCGAAATCAGGGCGCGACGGATGGGAAGGATCGCGGTCATGGCCGGGGTCTCACTTTGCGGATGCCCAGGGGTTCAACACCCGATGGCGCGCAAGCTCAAGCCGCGGCCGCCGGCGGGATGGGCGGGCGGTTGATCGCGCTCCCCCCAGGCGTGGGACCGGCACTGGACGCGGATCACGATGACGTGATCCGCGCGGCGCATCACAGGCCGAGCACATCCAGGGTCCGCGCCACGACCTGCGCCTCATCATAGCGGGCCAGGGCGCGCTGCCGCCCCGCCTCGCCCAGCCCCACCCGCAACGCGGGGTCGGCCACCAGCCGGGCCAGGGCGGCGGCCAGGGCGGCGGTGGCGCCGGGGGGCACGAGGATGCCGGTCTGGCCATCCACCACCTGCTCCCGGCAGCCGCGGATGTCGGTCGCCACCACCGGCAGCGCCGTCAGCATGGCCTCGATGATGCTCATCGGCAGGCCCTCGAAATGGCTGGGCAGGCAGAAGATATCGGCCGCGGCCAGCAATTCCGCCACGTCATGGCGGTAGCCCAGCAGCTTCAGGCGGGGCCCCAGGATGGCCGCGGCCGCGGCGAAATCGCCGTCGAGATCATCGCCATGATCGGAGGTCAGCCGCTCGCCCACAACCCAGAGCGTGGCCTGGGGCACCTCGCGCATCGCCGCCAGCAGCTCCGGCCAGCCCTTGTGGCGGACCAGGCGGGCGGTGCCCATGATCACGCAACCGGTGGCGCCGAGGTCAGCCCGCAGCCGGGCGCGGGCTTCGGGGTCGGGGCGGAAGATCGCGGGGTCGCGGCCATTGCCGATGGCGATGGGGTTGGGGTGGATGCCCAGCCGCTTCGCATCCCCGGCCTCCTCCTCGCTGACCGTCATATAGGTGTGGGTGATGCGGCCCGCGGCGCGCTCCAGGGCGAGGGCGAGGTGGCGCCGCCAGGCCAGCCCGGGCTGGTTGAACAGGAAGCCATGGCAGGTATAGGCGACATGCTTCGTGCCCAGGCTGCGCGCCGCCGCCCGCGCCAGCAGGCCGGAGATCGGCATATGGGCATGCACCAGATCGAATTTTTCCTGCGCCAGGAAGCCGCGCAGATCGGCGAAGGCGCGGCCCTGCGCGAAGGGGTTCAGGCTGCGCGCGAAGGGGGGGGTGTGGATGCGAAACCCCTCGGCGCGCGGCAGGTCCAGCAGCGGGCCCTCCGCGCAGACTCCCACCACCTCATGGCCACGGTCGCGGGCGCCGCGCATCAGCGGCAGCAGGAAGTGGCGGAGGGAAAAATCCACATTGGTGATCTGGCAGATGCGCATGCCGCCCGGGGATAGCATAAGGGTGGCCAATCGCAGCCCCCGGGCGTAATCAACCCCGATGCAGCCCGCCTTCCCCCGCCGCGCGGAGATCGCCCGCAACACGGCCGAGACCCGCATCCACGCGAAGATCAACCTCGACGGCACCGGCCAGGCCGAGATCGCCACCGGCGTGGGCTTTCTCGATCACATGATCCATGCCCTGGCGCGGCATTCGATGATCGACATCATGCTCAAGGCCACCGGCGACCTGCATATCGATTTCCACCACACCACCGAGGATTGCGGCATCGTGCTCGGTCAGGCGCTGCGCGCGGCACTGGCGGAAAAGCGCGGCATCCGCCGCTACGGCCAGGCGCTGGTGCCGATGGACGAGGCGCTGGCGGAATGCGCCATCGACATTTCCGGCCGGCCCTTCCTGGTCTGGCAGGTGCCCTTCGCTGCCCAGAAGATCGGCGAGATGGACACCGAATTGTTCGAGGAGTTTTTCCGCGCCTTCGCCATGCAATCCGGCATCGCGCTGCATCTCGTGCTGCGGCACGGCTCCAACGCGCATCACGTGGCCGAGGGCTGCTTCAAGGCCGCCGCCCGCGCCCTGCGCATGGCCGTGGAGCTCGACCCCCGCGCGCCTGATTCCGTGCCCTCCACCAAGGGCGTGCTGGAGGCGTGATGCAGGCCTTCACGGTGCATCTGCCGCCTTCCGCCGCCGCCCAGGCGCCGATCCTGGTGCCGGAGGGCTTCGCCATCTGGGCGCTGGTTTTCGGGCCGCTCTGGCTGATGCGGCATGGCGTGTGGTGGTGGGGGCTGGCGGCGCTGGCCGCTGTCGCCCTGGCGCCCTGGCCGGTGGTGGCGGCGGTGCATCTGCTGTGCGGGCTGTGCGGGCGCGATGCCCGGCGGGCGGCGCTCGGCCGCCGCGGCTGGCGGCTGGAGACGGTGGTGGTGGCGGACAATGCCGATCAGGCGCTGCGCCGCCTGCTGACGGCGAGGCCGGGGCTGGCCGGGCTGTTCCGGGCATGATCGTGGCTGTCATCGATCCGGGCTCGGGCAATCTCGCCTCGGTGGCCCGGGCGCTGGAGAAGGCGGGCGAGATGGCCGGCCTCACCCCCACCATCCAGGTGACGCGCGACGCCGATGTGGTGCGCGGCGCCGACCGGGTGGTGCTGCCCGGCCAGGGCGCCTTCGCCGCCTGCCGGGCCGGCCTCGCCGCGCTGGACGGGATGGAGGCGGCGCTGGAGGAATTCGCCCGCCGGCGCGGCCGGCCCTTCCTGGGGATTTGCGTCGGCCTGCAATTGCTGGCCGAGCGCGGGCTGGAACACGGCGTGACCCCCGGCCTGGGCTGGCTGCCCGGCGAGGTGGCCGGGATGGACCCCCGCGCGCCCGATGGCGCCCCCCTGCCCCTGCCGCAAATGGGCTGGAACCGGCTGGATATCGCGCGGCCCCACCCGCTCTTCGCCGGCCTGGCGGCGGATGCGCATGGCTATTTCGTGCATTCCTATGCCTGGGCCGGTGGCGAGGCCGGCGATCTGCTGGCCACCACGGGTTATGGCGGGCCGGTGCCGGCGGTGCTGGGGCGGGGCAACCTGGCCGGCACGCAATTCCATGTCGAGAAAAGCGGCATGACCGGGCTGCGCATTCTCAGCAATTTCCTGGGCTGGGCACCATGAGCGATGCCCCCGCCCATGCACCTGCAACCACCCCCGGGCCGGCCGTGGCCGTGGAGCGCTGCGAGAAGCTGCTCGAGCAGGACCTGCCCGATCTCTGCGAAGCGACGAATGCCGCCATCATAGAAGGTGGCGGCTTCGGCTGGCTCGACGCGCAGGAGCGCGAGACGCTGACCCGCCATTTCCGCGGCGTGCTGCTGGTGCCAGAGCGGGAGTTGTTTCTGGCGCGGCTGGATGGCCGGGTGGTGGGCAGCGCGCAGTTGGTGCGCCCCGCCCGCTACAATGAGGCGCAATCGGTCGGCGCGCAGCTCACCCACGCCTATATCGCGCCCTATGCCCGCGGCTTCGGCCTGGCGCGCAAGCTGGTGCAGGCGGTGGAGGAGCGCGCGGCGGCGCTCGGCCATCGCGTGCTGAACCTGGATGTGCGGGAGACCCAGGCCGCCGCCATCCAGATCTTCGAGGCGCTGGGCTATACCCGCTGGGGCACCCACCCCGCCTATGCGCGGGTGAAAGGGCAGATCGTGGCCGGACATTTCTATCATCGCATGCTGGAGGCGCCGCGGCGCAAGGGCGCGTGACGGGCTTCACGCTCTATCCCGCCATCGATCTCAAGGGCGGCCAGGTCGTGCGGCTGCGGCGCGGCGAGATGGCGGACGCCACCATATACAGTGACGACCCGGCGGCGCAGGCGCTGGCTTTTGCCGAAGCCGGCTTCGGCTGGCTGCATGTCGTCGACCTCGACGGCGCCTTTGCCGGCAAGCCGGCCAATGCGGCGGCGGTGCGGGCGATCCTGGCCGCGGCTTCGATGCCGGTGCAGCTCGGCGGCGGCATCCGCTCCATGGCGACGGCGCAGGCGTGGCTGGAGGCCGGGGTGGCGCGCATCATTCTCGGCAGCGTGGCGGTGAAGGACCCGGGCTTCGTGCGGCAGGCCTGCCGCGCCTTCCCCGGCCGGGTGGCGCTGGGCATCGATGCCAAGGGCGGCATGGTGGCGACCGAGGGCTGGGCCGAGGTGAGCGACATCCCCACCATCGAGCTGGCGCTGCGCTTTGCCGATGCCGGGGCAGCGGCGATCATTTTCACCGATGTCGAGCGCGACGGGATGCTGGGCGGCGCCAATGCGCTGGCGACCCGGGCGCTGGCGGCGGCGGTGGGGGTGCCGGTCATCGCCTCGGGCGGGGTGGCGGATGTGGCGGAGATTGCCGCGCTGCGTGCCGCCCCGGAGGGAATCGCCGGCGCGATCCTGGGCCGGGCGCTGTATGATGGGCGCATCGATCCCGCCGCGGCGCTGGCGGCGGCGAAGGGCTGAACCCCGCCCGGCCGGGTATTTACATGCCCTGGAAAGATAAGGCCGGTTTCGTGGCGATGGAACGACACTGCCGGCCACGGCGATGTGTCTCCGCCGCCACAGTGTCTCAGGGATGTCGCGGAGCGGTCGCATCCGCGGTTGCTCAGACACTTCACTGCATTCAATAGTCTCGCCGGACCCGGGTGTCGCCAGTTTGCGCTGGCCATGCGTGGGGGGCACAATCCGCCGGGCAGTTCGCTGGCGGCGGGTGGGTCAAGGGAAATGACCGATTTTCGGTCTTCGAGGAGGTTTTTCATGCGCAAGATTTTGCTGGGCACGACAGCAGTCGTCTCCGCCGCCTTCGGCGCCGCGGTCATTACGCCCGCCGCCGCTCAGGACGCTCCGACCGTGCGGGTCGGCGGCGCCTTGCAGGTTTATTACGGCTACATCAACCAGAACGGTGCCAGCTCCAACCCGGGCAACACGCCTGGCGTGGCGTTCAACAACACCCCGCTGACGGGCACCGCCGGCGCCACCACGGTTCTCACCGGCATCACCAACCCGGGTGTGGCCGGCGTTGCCAACTCCGGCGGCAACTTCGCCCGCCTCGGCAAGCACGACATCGTGACGCTGCCGACGATTTCCCTCCTGGTTGATGGCAAGTCGGCGCTCGGCTTCAGCTACGGCGCCAACGTCACCCTCTCGTTCAACGACGAGGAAGGCAACGTCTCCTCCGCCAACCGCACCGGCATCGGCCGTGGCAACGTCGGCACCGATGAGGTCTATCTCTACCTGACGCATCCGCGCTTCGGCCAGGTTCGCGCCGGTGACGAAGATGGCGTGCTCGGTGGCCTGATGAACTCCGGTTTCATCACCGGCGCCGGCACCGGTGGCGTCTATGGCGTCTGGGAGCAGTTCCAGACCCGCCAGAGCGGCAACCGCACCCAGACCGGCCCCGGCCAGTTCGGTGACAACACCAAGATCATCTATATGTCGCCGCAGTATTTCGGCTTCGACTTCGGCGTCAGCTTCGCGCCGAACGGTGGTGGTCTCGGCCAGACGGGCTGCCCCAGCGACAGCGCCACCGCCGGTTGCGATCGCGCCTATGCCTTCCGCGGTGCGACCAACTGGGCAATCGGCCCGGCCCAGGCGGTTGGCGCCATGGCCCGCCGCAACGAGTACCAGCTCGCCGTCCGCTACCGCGGCAGCTTCGCTGGCGTCGGCGTTGCCGCGACGGCCGGTTACATTGGCGGCGGTGTCGCCCGTGACCTGACGGAAGGTGGCCGGCAGACTCGCACCCTCAATGGTCACGACATCTGGCAGTTCGGCGCGCAGGCCTCCTACATGGGCGTGACCCTGGGTGCAAACTACACCTTCGGTGACTACAACTTCTTCTGGGGCAACACCGTCCGTGGCGACCGCAACGGCCAGTCGCTCAACCTCGGTGCCAGCTACACCGTCGGCCCGGTCACCATCGGCACGAACTTCGTGAGCAACCTGTATGAAGGCGGTTCGCGCAACACCTTCAACTCGGTGACCGGTAACCTGACACCGAACGCTGTCGCTGCTGGTGGCGCTGCCCGTCAGCGTCGCTGGGGCATCGGTGTGGGTGCCAACTATCGCCTTGCCCCCGGCATGGACCTGATCGCTGAATACGTGCACCACAACCTGCGTGAGCAGGGCCGTGACCTCGACGCAGCCCGCGCCGGTGTGCAGAGCCGTTCTGTCGCCAACGTGTTCATCATCGGTTCGCGCCTGGCTTTCTGAGCCTGACGCTACTCTGGCGAGACCCGAAGGGGGCGGCAGGCAACTGCCGCCCCTTTCATCTTTCTGAACATCGCGCTATGCACCGCTCCATGCGCAAGACATTCCTGGCGGCCATCGCACTGTCGTTTCCCGTCCTCCTCGCCGGCTGCGGCAGCGGCCGTCTGGTGGGCAATGACGAATACGGCACTGACTCCGCGCGCGAGCGCATCCTCCGCGAATCGGGCCGCAACCCGCGCGATGCCGGTTTCATCGTCTTCGGCGTGGATCGCAACCAGCCCGGCGAGCAGGGCGGTGGCCCCGGCGGGGTGAGCGTGAACGCCTATCTCTGGCGCGCGACGCTGGAAACACTCAGCTTCATGCCCTTGCAGAGCGCCGATCCGGCCGGTGGCGTGATCATCACCGACTGGTATTCCCCGCCCACGGCGGATGGCGAACGCTTCAAGGCCCAGGCCTATGTGCTGGGCCGCCAGCTTCGTTCGGATGGGGTGCGGGTGCAGGTGTTCCGGCAGGCCTATCGCGGTGGGCAATGGGTGGACCAGCCGGCGTCCAGCGCCACCAATTCTGAAATGGAAGACCGCGTATTGGCCCGCGCGCGCGAGCTGCGCAGCCAGACCACCGCGTCGCGGTAACGGCTGGCGGGTCGCCACCCGGCACGGGGCGGCGCTCCCGCGAAGCCGCTCTGGCCCCCCGGGCACCGGGCGGCTGGTTGGGCGGGGCGAGGGTTTTTCCTCGGCCGCGCACTGAAGCGGGCTGGGGCGTCGTCAGGGTCGCTGCAATGCTTCCTGCATCGTCAGCCCCAACCGCGCCCGGATCGGTGAATTTGTCCGTTCCTGTGTGTTTGAACGCAAAACGGCCCCGAATCGCTTCGGGGCCGTTTCGGTATGTGCGGGTTCAGCGCCCGCGGGTGATGAAGGCCGGGGCGGTGTCGCGGAAATCACCCTCACGCCAGTTGCGGTCACGCTCCGGCCGCTGGCGGGTGGCGTCCCCTCCGCGCGGCCCTTGCGGGGCTGTCGCGCCGCGCGGCCCCTGCGCCGCCGCGCCGCGCGGCTCGTGAGACGTTGCGCTGCGCGGTGCGGAAGGCGCCGCACTGCGCTGGGCCTGCGGTGCGCGCTGGCTCTGGCCCGGCGCACCGCCACGGCCGCCCCGGCCCTGGTTCTGTTTCGGCTTGGGCGCGCCATGCGGGCGGACGAACTGCTTCACATCCAGATTGCCCGGGGGCGGCAGGGCGCGGGACTGGTCGGTCCTGCGGTCCTCGGTCGGGATCGCCTGACGGGTCAGCTTCTCGATGGCGCGGAGCTTGTCCTGGTCATCGGGGGCGCAGAGCGCGATGGCCTCGCCCGAGGCACCGGCGCGCGCGGTGCGGCCGATGCGGTGGACGTAGGTCTCGGGCACCTCCGGCAAATCGTGCTGGATGACGTGGGTGACGCCGTCGACATCGATGCCGCGCGCCGCGATGTCGGTGGCGACCAGGATGGGCGCGGTGCCGCGCTTGAACTGGTCCAGCGCGCGCTCGCGCTGGGTCTGGCCCTTGTTGCCGTGAATCGCATTGGCGGCCAGGCCATCGGCTTCGAGGTTCTTCACGATCTTGTCCGCGCCATGCTTGGTGCGGCTGAAGACGAGGGCGCGGCCGACGCCCGGGGCGCGCAGCAGCTCGGCCAGCATGGCGCGCTTGCCGCCGGCTTCGAGATGGATGACGCGCTGGGCCACACGCTCGGCCGTCGTCGCCACCGGGGTGACTTCGACGCGGGCGGGGTTGCTCAGCATTTCGGCCGCGAGCTTGGCGATCTCGGTCGGCATGGTGGCCGAGAAGAACAGCGTCTGGCGCTCACCGGTCGGCGGCGTGGCGCGCAGGATCTTGCGGATGGGGGGCAGAAAGCCCTTGTCCAGCATCTGGTCGGCCTCGTCGAGCACCATGATCTGAACGTGGTCCAGGCGGGCATGGCGGCTGTCGAGATGGTCCTGCAACCGGCCCGGCGTGGCGACGACGATGTCCACGCCGCGGGCGAGGTCACGGATCTGCGGGGCGTGGCCGACGCCGCCGAAGACGGTGACGACGGAGAGGCCCATATGCTTGCCATAGGTCTTGAAACTGTCGGCGATCTGGCTGGCCAGTTCGCGCGTCGGGCTGAGGACCAGGCAGCGCATGCCGCCGCGCGGCGGGCGGCCCGGCGTGTTGGCCAGCTTGTGCAGGATCGGCAGCGCGAAGGCGGCGGTCTTGCCGGTGCCGGTCTGGGCGATGCCCAGCACGTCACGGCCGGCCATGGCGAGCGGGATGGCCTGGGCCTGGATCGGCGTTGGGGTGGTATAGCCAGTCTCCTCCAGCGCCTGGATCAGGCTGGGGTGGAGGCCGAGTTCGTTGAATTCCGTCATAGATTTCCATGCGGCACGCGCGCCATGGGCGCGGACGGGCCGTTTCGCGTGTTGAGGGCACGGATGTGCCCCCGGGATGCGAAAGTCCCCCGCGTGCCGGGTTCCCTCAGGGTGAAGCGCCATCGCTACCCGGTTGGCGCCCATCGCTTTGGGCGTTCACGCGACCGGGCGCGGGGCCAAGCTGGCCTGCGCTGCGAGCGGGATATGGCAGCTTCGCCGCATCGCAGCAAGAACTAGTTTCCAAAACTGAGTCGCGGCAGCCACAGCGCCATTTCCGGAAAGGCGATGAGAAGCCCCGTCATCACCACCATGGCAATGAAAAAAGGGATGGTTCCGGCAAAGACCTGGGCGATGGTGCCCTCCTTCCGCACCGCCTGGATCACGTAGAGCGTCATGCCGACGGGCGGCGAGATCAGCGAAATCTCGCACATCAGCACGATGAAGACGCCGAACCAGACCGGGTCGATGCCCGCCGCGACGATCACCGGGAAGACAACCGGCACGGTGCCCACCAACATCGGCAGGGTTTCGAAGAACACGCCGAGCAGCAGATAAAACACCGTCAGCGCCAGGATCAGCATGAGCGGCGTGGCGCCGAGGTCGGTCACGAAGGCGCCCAGCGCCGGTGTCACGCCCAGGATGCCCAACACGAAATTCAGGTAGAAGGCGCAGGCCAGGATCAGCAGGCTCATGGCGGTGAGCTGCGCGGTGGCAAGGAAGCACTCGTGCAGCATCGCCACATTCAGCCGGCCATAGAGCGCCGCGATGGGCAGGGCGGCGACCACGGCCAGGGCCGCGCTTTCGGTCACCGTCGCCCAGCCGGAATAGATGCTGCCCATGATGATGCCGAAGATCACCAGCGGCGGCAGCAGGTCCACCAGGCGCTTCAGGCGCTCCATCAGCGGGTCCAGCGCCTCGCGCTCGCGCACCCAGGCGGGCCTGGCCCAGGCCAGGAGAATGATGGTGGCCATGAACAGCAGGGTCATGATCACGCCGGGGATCACCGCGGCGGCGTAGAGCCGCCCGATCGAGGTATTGGTCATGGCGCCATAGACGATCAGCGCGATGCCGGGCGGGATAAGATTGCCCAGCGAGGCACCGGCCGCGATCGAGCCCAGCACCAGCCGGTCGTCATAGCCGCGCTTGCGGAAACTGGGCAGCGCCACGGTAGCGATGGTGGCGGCAGTTGCGACCGAGCTGCCCGAGACGGCGGAGAAGATGGCCGAGGCGCCGATATTGGTGTGCAAAAGTCCACCCGGCAGCGGGTTCAGCCAATCCGCCAGCGATTTGTACAGCCGGTCGGTCGAGCCGCTGCGCACCAGGATCTCGCCCAAAAGAATGTAGAGCGGGATGGAGAGGAGCACATAATCCTCCATCGCCGCCCAGAGCTGCGTGCCCACCGCATTCACCAGCGCGGGGGAGAGGTAGAGCACCGCGCCCAGCACCGCCACGCCGAACATCGCGGTGGCGACATGCAGGCCCAGGAACAGCAGCCCGACCATGATGAGGAAGCCGATCGCGGTCTCGCCGACGCCGATCACGATTTTTTCCGGGTCAGGATGGCGCCGGCCTCGACCGCGATCTCCTCATCCAGGCTCATCGGGCCGTAGAGGCGGTTGAGGCGCGTGCGGTCGGTCAGCAGCAGCACCAGGGCATGGGCGGCCAGCACCACCGCGCAGGCGGCGAAGGCGCCCAGGCCGAGGAGCCAGAGGCTCTGCGGGATCCATAGCGGCGTGCCGAGCGGGGAGTTGGCGGTGGCCTGGAATTCGATGCTCTCTTCCAGCACATGCCAGCCGCGCCAGGTGCCGAAGACGGCGAGCGCGGCCAGCGTGGCATAGGCCAGCGCGTTGAGCACCGCGCGGAGAAAATCGGGCATCTGGCCGAGCAGGAAATCCACCCTTGTGTGCGATTTGCTGACCAGCGCCCAGGAGAAGGCGAGGGCGGAGAAGACGGCGGTGGTATAGCCTCCCAGCTCATCAATGCCCTGAAACGAGCGGCCCCAGAATTTCCGTGCCAGGATTTCGCCCACCGTGGCGAAGGCGAGTGCCAGCAGCCACCAGCCGCCCAGTATGGCCAATGCCCGCGCGGGGCCGGCCAGAAGGCGGATCATCGGGTTGTCGTTCACGCGGTTCTCCGGTCGGTTCGAACCGGATATGCAATCAACGTGCCGGTCAGCCGGCCTCGATCCGCGCATCGCGCACGAGCTGCGCCATCAATCCCCGCTGCGCCGCGACCCAGGCGGCGAATTCCGGCTGCGGGTTGCCCACCGGAATGGCGCCCAGCGCCTCGAAACGCGCGCGAAGATTGGCATCCACCAGGGCGTGCAGCGCGGCCTCATGCAGCCGCGCGGTAACCGGGGCGGGCAGGCCGGCGGGGGCCCAGAAACCGTTCCACTCGTTCAGCTCGTAGCCGGGAAAACCCTGCTCGGCGATGGTCGGCACGTCGGGCAGGCTGGGGATGCGGGCGGCGGTGGTCACCCCCAGCGCCCGCACCCGCCCTTCGCGCACCAACTGCAGCGAGGAGGAAACCGTGCCGAAGACGAAGTTGATATTGCCGGAGATAACGTCCGGCAGCGCCGCAGTGCCGCCACGATAGGGTACGTGTTCCATGGCGAGCCCCGCACGCCCCAGCAGCAGCGCGGCCGCCAGATGCGCCGCCGTCGCATTGCCCGAGGACCCATAGGGCGAGCCCGGCCGCGCCCGGAAATGGGCGATGAAGCCGGCCAGGTCGGTCACCGGCAGCGCATTGGGCACGATCATGATCTGCGGCAATACGGCGAGCTGGGTGATCGGCGTGAAGGCGGTGGCGTAGTCGAAGGGAAGGCCACGAATCAGCGAGGGATTCACGGTATGGGCCAGGGCATCGACCATGACGGTCATGCCATCGGGCGCCGCGCGGGCCAGTTCGGCAGCCCCCAGCGAGCCGCCGGCGCCGGCGCGGTTCTCCACCACCACCGGCTGGCCGAGCAGGGCGCCGATAGGGCCGGCGATCAGGCGCGAGGTGGTGTCCACGCCGCCACCGGGCGGATAGGGCGCGATCAGCCGGATGGAACGGGTGGGCGACCATTGGGCCAGGGCGGGCGTGGCGAAGGCGAGGCCAAGTGCCGTGCGCCTGCTGATCGTGTGCATGGGTTTCTCCTCCGGGTTCAGCCGAACCACCACCAGACAATGCCCGCCAGGGCCAGCAGCCACAACCCGATGATCGCCGCCAGGCCGGCGCGGCTGACCGGGCGCGCCCGGCCTTCCGCCGCATCACGGTATTCGGCCATGAGTGACGCCGGGATCAACCGCAGCACCAGCAGGATACCCAGCGGCACGATGATGATGTCATCGAGCAGACCCAGGACCGGGATGATATCGGGGATCAGGTCGATGGGCGACAGGGCATAGGCGGCGACGGCCGCCGCCAGCAGCCGGGCCGCCAGTGGCGTGCGACTGTCGCGCGCCGCCAGCCACAGCGCCAGCACGTCGCGTCGCAGCCGTCCTGCCCATGCTCGCCAAGTCGCCAGCCAAGTCGATGGTGCCATCAACGCCCCCGCGTCCTATACTGGTCAGATGTCTGTCCTCACCATTCCAGTCAAACCCGGCGATGCCGGCGCGCGGCTCGACCGCTGGTTCAAGCGGCACTACCCCACCCTCACCCAGGGCGCCCTGCAGAAGATGCTGCGCAGCGGGCAGATCCGCGTCGATGGCAAACGCGCGGAGGCGGCGACCCGGGTCAATGAGGGGCAGGAGATCCGCGTCCCGCCCATGCCCAGCGCACCGCCGCCGATCGCGGTGCGCGAGCCCGATGAGAAGGACGCCGCCGAACTCGCCGCCATGGTGATCTACCGCGACGCGCATGTGATCGTGCTGGACAAGCCGCATGGCCTGGCGGTGCAGGGCGGCCCGGGCATCGTCCGCCACCTCGACGGCATGCTGGACGCGCTGCGCTTCGGCGAGGAGGACCGTCCTCGCCTGGTCCATCGGCTGGACCGCGACACCTCGGGCGTGCTGGTGCTGGGCCGCACGCCGGCGGCCACCGCGGCACTGGCCGCCGCCTTCCGCACGCGGGAGGCGAAGAAGACCTATTGGGCCGTGGTGGTCGGCCAGCCCGAACCGGCGGGCGGCAGGGTGGATATGCCGCTGGCCCGCGTGCCCGGCCCGCGCGGCGAGCGCACCGGCTTCGCCCCCGAAGGCCAGCGCGCCATCACCGACTACGACACGGTGGAAGCGGTGAGCAAGCGCGCCGCCCTGATGGAAATGCGCCCCCTGACCGGGCGCACCCACCAGCTGCGCGTCCATGCCGCCGAGGCGCTGCGCTGCCCCATCCTGGGCGACGGCAAATATGGCGGCGAGCGTGCGCATATGGACGGGCTGGCCAAGGAGCTGCACCTGCATGCCCGGGCGCTGGCCATCCCGCACCCCGCTGGCGGGCTGCTGGAGGTGGCGGCGCCGATCTCGCCGCACATGCTGGAAACCTTCCGCTATTTCGGCTTCGCGAACCCCAAGCCGGCGCGGGCGAAGTGGCTTCGCGCCTAGCCCGCCGCGCCGCGTTCGGCGCCGCCGGCGCGCTGGCGCTGGTGGTGGCCGCGGTGGGGCTGTTCCTGGCCACGCTGGACCTGGAGACGTATCGGCCGCGCATCCTGGGCGCGGTGCAGAACGCCACCGGGCGGGTGATGGGCTTCGGTACCATGCGGCTCTCGCTGGGGCTCACCCCCAGCATCACGGTGCGCGACCTGCGGCTGGCCAACCTGCCCGGCGGCAGCCAGGCCGATATGCTGAATGTGGGCGAGGCGGAGCTGGCGGTGGGCCTGCTGCCGCTGCTCTCCGGCCGCATCGCGGTGCGGCGGCTGGTGCTGAAGGCGCCGGATATCCTGCTGGAGGAGGTGGCGGGCGCGCCCAACTGGATTTTCCGCGCCGCACCCGCGGCCGCTTCGGGCGGGCCGTCACAGGCCGGGCCCCGGCGCGACAGCGGGCTGGAGATCGGCGTGGTCGAGATCCATGACGCACGGCTGCGCTTCCCCGGCGGGCCGGAGGGCGGTGTCGCGGTCGCGCGGCTGGATGCCTCGGGCAGCGGCAATCTGCGGGCCAGCGGCGCGCTGCGCTGGGGCGATCTGCCGGTCACCTTCGATGCCCAGGGCGGCACGCTGGCGCGGCTCTTCGGTGCCGCCGGGCCGGCCTGGCCGCTGCAATTCCAGGCCGAGCTGGGCGGCGCGCGGCTGCGCGCGGAGGGCGAGCTGCGCGACCCCCGCACCCTGGCGGGCTGGCGCTTCGACATCGCGGCCGAGCTGCCGCGGCTGGACGCTTTGGCGCCGCTGCTGGGGCGTGCCCTCCCGCCGCTCTCGGGCATCACACTGCAGGCGCGGCTGAGCGGCGACGGCCCTGGCCTGCCCCGGCTGGAGCGGCTGCGGCTGGCGATGGGTGCCGCCACCCTGGCGCCCGGCCTGGCGCTGGCCACGATGGAACTGGAGGCCGATGCGGCCGACCAGCCCGCGCGGCTGACCCTGCGCGGCGAGCGTGCGGGCAGCCCCTTCGTGCTGACCGGCGGGATCGGGCCGCTGGGGCCGGCGCTGGCCGGCGGCCCGCTCGGCCTCGCGCTGAGCGGCGAGCATATGGGCTATGCCGTCACCGCGCAGGGCGCGGTGGCGCAGCCGCTGGCCGGCACCGGCGTGGCGCTGGATGTGACGCTGCGCGAGCCCCGGCTGGGCAGCCTGGCGGCGCGGCTGTCCGGCCATGGCGGATTTTTCGCCGAGGGTTTCTCGCTGGCGGGGATCGCTCTGGAGGGACCTGTCGCGGCCGGCGCCGGCGCGCTGCAATTCAGCCCCATGCCGGTGCCGCGGCTGGAGGGCGAGCTGCGGTTGCAGCGGCTGGATATCGACGCGGCAAGGGCCGCACTGGCGCCGCCGAACCCGCCCGCCGCCGGCCCGCAACCCACGCCGCCGGCCACCCCGGCGCCCAGCCCGACGCCGGCCGCGCGGCCGGATAACCGGCTGATCCCGAGCATTCCGCTCGATGTCGCCGCCCTGGCCGGCTTTGCCACGGATCTGCGCCTCGCCATTGCCACGCTGCATCTCAATGGCCGCGCGTTTCGCGCGGTCGATGGCCGTCTGCTGCTGGCCGATGGCCGCGCCCGGCTGGACCCGCTGGCACTCACCCTTCCGGGCGGCCGCGTCACGCTGCGGGTCGCGGCGGATGGCCGCGCGAACCCGCCGCAGATGCAGATCTCGGCCCGCGCCGATGCGCTGGATGTGGCCGCGCTGCTGGTCGGCTTCGGGCTGGAGCCGCCGCTGAGCGGCCGCGGCGAGCTGGATATCGACCTGCGCGGCCAGGGCGCCGAGACCCGCGCCTGGGCGGCCTCCGCCATCGGCCATATCGGCCTGGCACTGACCGATGGGCGGGTGCAGACGCGGGTCATCGGCCGGCTTTTGCCCGCCAATGCGCAGGGGCTGGCCGGGGAGGTCGGGCTGGCCTGCCTCGGCGCGCGCTTCGATGTGGTGGCGGGCATTGCCCAGGCGCGGGCACTCTTCGCCGATGGCCAGCTCGGCCGGGTCAATGGCCAGGGCCAGATCAGCCTGCGGGATGAAAGCCTGGGTTTGCGGCTGAACACCGATCTGCGGCTGCCCATTCCGGGCACGCCGGGGCTTCGGCTGCGCGCGCCGGTGCCGGTCTCGGGCGTGCTGGCGGCGCCGCGTTTCGATGGCGCGGGGCTGCTGGGCAGCGCGGTGACGGGCCAGGTGGACAGGCTGCTGCCGGGGCTGGGCCAGGCGCTGGGCGGCAGCGGCGCACCCGGCGCGATGTCGGATTGCGGCACCGCGCTGGCGGCGGCGCGCGGCGGCAGGGCGGGCCCGGTGCCGGCCTCCCAGGCGCCGGCGGCCGAGGCGCCGGGCGGCGCGCGGCCACAGGTTCAGGATGTCTTGCGAGGATTGCTGGGAAGATGAAGCGTTTCTGGGACGAGGCCCGGGTCGAGGCGGCCGAGGGCGGGCTGGCGGTGCTGCTGGATGGCCGCCCAGTGCGGCTGCCGGGCGGCGGCGCGTTGCGGGTGGAGGGCCATGCCCTTGCCCAGGCACTGGCCGCGGAATGGCAGGCCGCCGGCGGCGCCCGCGGCCGTGACTTCAGGCCGGAGGACATCCCGCTGACCCGGCTGGTCGGCACCGCGCAGGAAAAGGTGGCGCCCGACCCCAGGCCAATGGTGGAGGGCATCGCGCAATACGCCGCGGCCGACCTGCTCTGCTACCGCTCGGAAGACCCCCGCCTCGCCGCGATCGAGGCTTTGGAATGGGACCCCTGGCTGGAATGGAGCGCGCGCGAATTGGGCGCGCCGCTGCTGCTGGCCAGCGGCATCATCCATGTCGCGCAGCCCGGGGCCTCGCAGGCCGCGCTGCGCGACGCCGTGGCGCAATGCGATGTCTTCGCGCTGACCGCCCTGGGCAATGTGGTACCGCCGCTGGGCAGCCTGGTGCTGGGGCTGGCCTTCGTGCGCGGCGAGATCGACGCCGCCGAGGCCCACCGCATTTCGTTGGTGGACGAGACCTTCCAGGAGGAATTCTGGGGGGTGGATGAGGAGGCGCAGAAACGCCGGCGCCTGATCGCCGCCGAGATCGCGCTCGCCGAACGCATGCTGCATCTGGCGCGGAGCCCGGGGTGAGGGCGCGGCACCTGCTCATCGCCGGCCGGGTGCAGGGCGTGGGGTTTCGCGAATGGCTGGTGGCCAGGGCGCGCGAGCATCAGCTCTCCGGCTGGGTGCGCAACCGGTCCGATGGCCGGGTGGAGGCTGTGCTGGCCGGTGATGAGCCGGCGGTGGAGGCCGTGCTGCTGCTGTCCCGGCGCGGCCCACCCCTGGCACAGGTGACGGATATAGAAGAAAGTTTCTGCGAACCGCCGGACCAGCCCGGTTTCATACGGCGGCCCAGCATCTGAGGAAACATTCCATGTCGCAACGCTTCCCCATGCTCACGCCCGAGAGCATGAGCCCCGAACAGACCCGCGTGGTGCAGAGCATCGCCGGCACCCGCGGCGGCAATGGCGCCCGCGGCCCCTTCAACATGTGGCTGCGCGTGCCCGAACTGGCCGACCGGATGCAGAAGGTGGGCGCCTATATCCGCTACGAGGCGGCGCTGCCGCAGAAGCTGGTGGAATTCGCCATCTGCATCACCGCCCGCGAATGGAACGCCGCCTATGAATGGCATGCCCATGCCGCGCTGGCGAAGCAGGAGGGGCTGGCGATTGCCATTCTCGAGGCCGTGGTCGCGCGCCAGCGCCCCGCGGCGATGGATGCGGCCGAGACCGCGATCTGGGAATTCTGCACCGAGCTGCATGCCGAGCGCGGCGTGACCGAGCCGCGCTTTGCCGCCGTGCGCGCGCTCTTCGGCGAGGCCGGCGTGACCGAGCTGACCGCCACCTGCGGCTATTACGTGGCGGTGGCGATGACACTCAACGTCGCCCAGGTCGCGCTGCCCGAGGGTGGCGTGCCCTTCGCGGTGTAGCGCTACCGCTTGACCAGCGGCATCACCTCCGCGGCGAAGCGGCGCATCTCCGCTTCGAAGGGCTGGTATTGCAGCATGAAGGTCTCGATGCCGGCCGCATGGAACCGCTTCATCCGCTCGGCCACCTGGGCATAGGTGCCGACCAGCCCGGCCGCGGTGCCGCCATTGGTGCCCAGGCGCGCGGTCTTCGCCATGGTCTGCTTCATGACCACCTTCGCGTCGGTGTGCACGGCCTGTTTGGCCAGCATCGGCGCGTCCAGCGCGGCGAGGGCCGCCAGCCGGTCATAGGCGGCCTGGGCCTCCTCCTCCGTCCGGCGGGCGATGACGAAGGCGGAGAGGCCGTAGCGCAGCGGCGTCTCGCGCCGGGGGCGGGCAGCGACATCGGCGATCAGTGCCTTCACATCCTCGATCGGCTGGCCGTTGATGAACCAGACATCCCCCTGCGCCGCCGCCAGCGCCCGCGCCGGCTGGGATTCGCCGCCGATATAGATGCGCGGCCGGGCGCGGGTGGCGGATTTGGGCACCAGCGTCGCGCCATCGACGGTGAAATGCTGGCCCTGGTGATGCACCGTCTCGCCGCGCATCAGCGGCGCGACGATGGAGAGCCACTCATCGCCCAGGGTGTAGCGGTCGTCATGCTCCGGGAAGGGCAGCCCGGCCTTGTCCATCTCCGCCTTGTTCCAGGCGTTGACCAGGTTGATGGCGAAGCGGCCGCCGCTGATTTCCTCGATCTGCAAGGCCATCTTGGCCAGCACCACGGGGTTGTAGAGCAGGGGTTTGATCGCCGCGATGATTTCGATCCGGCTGGTCACCGCCGCAAGGGCGGCGGAACCGGTCCAGGCCTCGAGCTCGCCATTGGCGGGGTTGAGCGGGTTGAAGGTGTGCTGGGCGACGAGGGTGCTGTCGAAGCCCAGCGCCTCAGCCTCCAGCACCAGCGCCTTGTTGCGCGCCCAGGAGGCGTCGAAGGGCTCCTCAGGGTCCTGCCGTGCCGCGCGGCTGCCATGTACGAGTGCCCAGATGCCAAGGCGGGGTGGGGAATTGTCCATGGCAGGATCATTCCCCCGCGTGATAGCCGCGTCTACCCGCGCCGGCTGTGCCTAGCGAATGGCGGCCACGGCGGCTTCGAGCTGCGCCAGCTCCACCGCGCCGGGGATGATGGTGTCGCCGATCACCAGCGCCGGCGTGCCCTGGATGTCGAGCGCGCGGGCGAGGCCGAGATTGGCCTCGATCCGCCGCGCGATGGCGGGGTCGTCCATCTCGCGGCGGAGGCGCTGCCATTCCAGCCCGGCGCGCTCGGCCTCGCGCCGCAGCACGGGCTCGGTGATCTCCTCGCGCAGGCGCATCAGCCCGTCATAGAGCTGCGGGTATTTGCCGTGGCGCTGGGCGGCGAGCAGGGCGCGGGTGGCGAGCACGCTGTTGGGGCCCAGGATCGGCAGGTCCTTCAGCACCAGGCGGATGTCGCGATTGCGGCGCAGCAGCTCCTCCATGGTGGGGTGCAGCACGCGGCAATAGCCGCAGCGGGCATCGAAGAACTCGACGATGGTGATGCGGCCCTGGGGATTGCCGCGCACCGGGTCGGCCGGGTCGCGCAGCAGGGCATCGGCCTGGGCACGGATGGCGCGGGCCTGGGCCTGGGCGCGGGCGGCCTCCTCGGCGGTTTCCATCGCCGCCATGGCCTCGCGCAGGATCGAGGGGTCCTCGGCCAGGGCGCGGCGGAGGATGGCCAGGACCTCGGCCCGCTGCTCCTCGGTCAGGCCCTGCGCGGCGGCGGGCAGGGCAAGAAAACCGCCCAGCAGGGCGCGGCGATTGGGGGCCATTGGGATACTCCGGGTTGGCCGTGATGTGGGCACGCGGGCGTGCCTTGACCATGGGGTTGTTGCCCGGCTTGGCGAAGGCGTCTATCCGGCATCGACCTGACCGTCCCCGGAAGTCACAGCATCCATGAATTTCATTGCCAAGCCTTTGATGCTTCTCACCGCGACCCTGGGGCTGGCGGCCTGCCAGTCGGCGCAGGAGTTCTTCGGTGGCAGCTCCGGCCCCCCGGCGGGCTCGGAAGGTTTTGTGCGCGGTTTCCTGGGCGGCGTGGCGACGGAGGAGCCGAGCGCCACCGCCGCGGCGCGCGCGGTTCTCAGCGCCGGCGGCACGGCGGCCGATGCGGCGGCGGCGGCCGGCTTCATGCTGACCGTCACCCTGCCATCCCGCGCCGGGCTGGGCGGGGGCGGCGCCTGCGTGGTGTACCACCCCCGGCGCGAGGCGCCCGAGGCGGTGATCTTCATGCCAGGCGAACGCCAGGGCGGCACCGGCGCGGCCGACCGCCCGGCGGCGGTGCCACTGATGGCGCGCGGGCTTTTCGCGCTGACCACCCGCATGCAAGGCAGCCGCCCCTTCGAGGAGCTGATCGCGCCGGCCGAGCAACTCGCCCGCTTCGGCGCCCCCGTGTCGCGCGCGCTGGCGGCGGATCTGGCCGTGGTGCGCACGGCGCTCATCGCCGACCCCAATGCGCGGACGGTCTTCGGCCGGCCCGATGGCAGCCCGCTGCAGGTGGGTGATCGTTTCACCAACACCGCGCTGGGCGGCACGCTGACCACGCTGCGCAGTCAGGGCGTGGGCGACATGCACCAGGGCGCCTTTGCCCGGCGCCTGGTGGAGCTGGTGCCGCTGGCCGGCGGCGGCGACCTCTCATTGGCCGAGCTGCGCGCGGCGCTGCCGGCGGTGGGCCCGGCGCTGCTGCGCGATGCCCGCGGTGGCGACAGGGTGGGCTTCCTGCCGGTGGATGGTGGCCTGGCCGCGGCGGCGGGCTTTGCCGCCTTGGGCGCCGGCCAGACCGCCCAGCAGGCGCAGGACCGCGCCCTGGCCGTGGCCGCGGCGGCGCGTGGCGGCCGGGGCGGCAATGCCGAGGGCTTGCTGGCCCAGGCCGACCTGCCGCCGGGCAGCTTTCCCGCGCTGCCGGCCAGCACGGCGGTGACGGTGTTCGACCGCCAGGGCGGCGCCGTGGCCTGCGTCTTCACCATGAACAACCTGTTCGGCACCGGGCGGATGGCGCCGGGCACGGGCATGCTGCTGGCCGCTGCACCCGGGCTGGGCGCAGTGCAACCGCCGCTGGTCTCGGCGGCGATCGGCTGGAACCCCAATCTGCGGGCCTTCCGCATGGCCGTGGCGGGCTCCGGGCAGCAAGCGGCGCCGATGGCGGTGGCCGGCCCGCTGGCGGCGCAGATGCTGCGCGGCGTGTCGCCCGGTGACGCGGTGGTGGCCAATTCGCCCGAGCCCGGCCGGGCGCAGCTGGCGGCCTGCCCGCGCTACCTGCCGGGCCGGCCGCAGGAATGCCTGACGGTGAGCGACCCGCGCGGGTTGGGCGTGGCGCTGGGCGCCGTCGATTGATCAAGGTGGGACGCGGCGCGATGGCGCCGCCCTTTCTGGTGATGGATGTGATCACGGCGGCCAATGCGCGGGCGGCGGCGCTGCCGCCCGGCGCGCCGGGGATCCTGCGCATGGAGGTGGGCCAGCCCGCGACCGGGGCGCCGGCGGGGGCTGTGGCGGCTGGGATGGCGGCACTCGGGGCGCGCGCGCCGATGGGGTATACGGAGGCTTTCGGGCTTCCCTCGCTGCGGGCGCGGATCGCCCGCCATTACGCCGAGCATTATGCGCTGGCCGTATCTCCCGCGCGAATCGCGGTGACGGTGGGCGCCTCCGGCGCCTTTCCGCTGGCCTTCCTGGCGGCTTTCGACCCGGGCGACGCGGTGGCGATGGCGGCACCCTTCTACCCGCCCTATGCCAATATTCTGACGGCGCTGGGCATGCGGCCGGTGCTGCTGGAATGCGGGCCGGAGAGCCGCTTCCAGCCCACGCTCGCCATGCTGGAAGCGCTGGACTCGCTGCCCGCGGGGTTGGTGGTGGCCAGCCCCTGCAACCCGGCGGGGACCATGCTGTCGCCCGCGGAGCTGGCAGCCATCGCACGCTGGTGCCACGCGAAGGGGGTGCGGCTGATCTCGGACGAGATCTATCACGGGCTGAGCTGGGGCAGCGTGGCCGAGAGCTCGGCCGCCAGCTTTTCGCCGAGCGCCGTGGTGGTGAACAGTTTTTCGAAATACTGGTCGATGACGGGCTGGCGGGTGGGCTGGCTGCTGCTGCCAGAGGATCTGATCCGGCCGGTGGAATGCCTGGCGCAGAACATGTTCATCTCGGCCCCGCACATCGCCCAGCTGGTGGCTGAGGCGGCGATGGATTGCACGGCGGAGCTGGAGGGCAACAAGGCGCGCTACGCGGCGAGCCGGGCTGCCCTGCTGGAAGGCCTGCCGCGGGCCGGCTTCACCGACATCGCCGCCGCCGATGGTGCCTTCTACCTCTGGTGCGAGATCAGCCGGCTGAGCAATGACAGCCCGGCCTTCGCGGCGGCGATGCTGGAGGGCGCGGGCATTGCTGCGACCCCCGGGGTGGATTTCGACCGCGGGCGCGGCGGCCGCTACTTGCGCTTCAGCTATTGCGGCGCGCCCGAGGACATGGCGGCGGCGCCGGACCGGCTGATGGCCTGGCTGGGGCGCTGAGCCCTCAGGCCATATGGGTTTCCAGCACCAAACGGGTGACGGCCGGCGGCGGCGCCATGCTGCGCTGCATCTGCTGGTCGCGCACGATATAGCCGCGGCCCCAGACGGTGCCGATGAGGTTGTCGGCGCCGGCGCCGGCCAGCTTCTTGCGCAGCTTGCAGATGAAGACGTCGATGATCTTGGCGTCGGGCTCGTCAATGCCGCCATAGAGGTGATCGAGGAAGTTCTCCTTGCTCAGGACGGCGCCGCGGCGCAGCACCAGAAGCTCCAGGATCGCATATTCCTTGCTGGTCAGGGCGACCGGCAGACCCTCGACCGAAACCTCCCGCGCGGAGAGATCCATGGTGATGCCGCCGACTTCGAGGCGGGAATGCGAGAAGCCCTTGCTGCGGCGGATGATGGCCTGGAGGCGGGCCACGAGTTCCTGCTGGTCGAAGGGCTTGGCGAGATAGTCATCGGCGCCGGCCTGCAGGCCCTTGATCTTGGCTTCGGCCCGGCCCTGTGCGGAGAGCATGAGGATGGGGGCGGCGTTCTTCGCGGCGCGGATGCGGCGCACGACGTCGAAGCCTTCACAGTCGGGTAACATCACATCCATGATGATCGCGTCGTAATCATAGAGCTTGGCGAGATCGATGGCTTCGGCGCCGGTTTCGGCGGTATCGACCACCATTCGCGCCTGTTGCAGCACAAAGCTGATGCCGCGGGCGATGGTCCGGTCGTCTTCAGCGAGCAGGATGCGCATGGGGGGAAGCCCTTTTGGTTGCTGGTAGGGCCAGTATACTACCTATGCGTGTAGTGTCCAGGCAGAATGCTCGGATATGGCGTCTTATTAAAAAGAAGATAGCGGGAATTTGTCCTGTTTGCGAGAACGCTCCCTGAACAGGTGATGATAGGTGCGTAGGGCATGAAAAAAGGCGCCCGACTTTCGCCGAGCGCCCTCGCGCCGCCTCAAAATTTAGAAAAAATCAACTTTCCTCGTCGCGCTCGCCTTCGACCTCGATCTCAGCGTCGATCGCCTCATCCTCGTCATCGAGGTCATCCGCCTCCAGCGCCGCCGCATCGGCATCGACGTCCTCAATCTCGACATCATCCGTCTCGGCATCGGCACCCGCCGTGGCGGCGCGCTTCTTCAGCTTCTCGTCGACCACGGCCGGGCCGCGTTTCGGCCGGGGCTGCTCGGCAGGCTGCTCGGTGCCGCATTTCGGGCAGACGGCGGGCTGCTTCGTCAGGTCGTAGAATTTCGCGCCGCAGGACACGCAGGTCCGTTTCAATCCAAGGTCGGGCTTCGCCATTCTCACTGCCTTATAGAAGGTGGGCTTCCCCGGGCCTGAAGGAAGCGTCACCGTGTCCAGGGTGCGGCGCATTGCCATGCGTCCAACCCCCTGTCAAACCACGGCTACCATGCACGACGCTTCCGCCGCCAGGCCGCTCCGATCCGCCCCCCCCGCGCAGCCGCTTTCGGGCCGGCTGCGGGTGGCGGGCGACAAGTCGATTTCCCATCGCGCGCTGATGTTCGGCGCGCTGGCCGTGGGCACCACCAGCATCGAGGGGCTGCTGGAGGGCGAGGATGTGCTGCGCACCGCCGCCGCCATGCGCTTGCTCGGTGCGACTGTAGAGAGGCTCGGCGACGGCAAATGGCGCGTTGCCGGCCGCGGCGTGGGCGGCCTGACCGAGCCGGCCGATGTGCTGGACATGGGCAATAGCGGCACCGCGGCGCGGCTGATCTGCGGCCTGCTGGCCGGCCACCCCATCTTTGCCGTGATGACCGGCGATGCCAGCCTGCGCGGCCGCCCGATGAAGCGCGTGACCGACCCGCTTTCGGCGACCGGCGCGCAGTTCTTCACCCGCGAGGGTGGGCGCCTGCCGCTGGCCGTGCGCGGCGCCGCCCAGGCGTTGCCGCTGGATTACCGCCTGCCCGTGGCCTCGGCGCAGGTGAAATCGGCCTGCCTGCTCGCCGGGCTCTGCGCCCGCGGCACCACCCGCGTGATCGAGGATGAGGCCACGCGCGACCATTCCGAGAATATGCTGCGGCATTTCGGCGCCACGGTGCATATCGGCATCGAGGGCCGCGGCCGGGTGATCGAGCTGGTCGGCCAGCCCGAGCTGGTGGCGGCACCCGTGGTGGTGCCGGGTGACCCCTCCTCTGCCGCCTTTCTCGCGGTGGCCGCGCTGCTGGTGCCGGGCAGTCGCATCGTGATCGAGAATGTCGGGCTGAACCCGCTGCGCGCCGGGATCTTCGAAAGCCTGAACGACATGGGTGCCGGCATTTCCGTCGCCAATCAGCGCATCGAGGGTGGTGAGCCGGTGGGCGACCTGGTGGTGAAGGCGACCCCGCTGCAGGGCGCCGATATCCCCGCCGGCCGGGTGCCGAGCATGATCGATGAATACCCCATCCTGGCCGTCGCCGCCGCCTGCGCCCGCGGCACCACCCGGATGCGCGGCCTTGGTGAGCTGCGGGTGAAGGAGAGCGACCGGCTGGCTGGCACCGCCGCCATGCTGCGCGCCGCCGGCGTGCGGGTGGAGATCGAGGGCGATGACCTGATCGTGCATGGCGGCCAGGTCGCCGGCGGCGGCGTGGTGGCCACCAATATGGACCACCGCATCGCCATGTCCGGCCTGGTGCTGGGGATGGCGGCGAAGGCGGGCATGGCGGTGGATGATGCCGGCTTCATCGAGACCAGCTTCCCGGGTTTTGCGGAGCTGGTGAACCGCGTGGCGGGCTGTCAGGCGATCCTGCCGGCATGATCATCGCCGTCGATGGGCCGGCCGCGGCCGGCAAGGGCACGCTGGCGCGCCGGCTCGCCGCGGCGCTGGGGCTGCCTTATCTCGACACCGGGCTGCTGTATCGCGCCGTGGGGCGCCGCGTGCTGGATGCGGGGGCTGAGCCGCGCGACCCGCCGGCCGCGCTGGCCGCCGCGCGGGCCCTGGTGCCCGAGGATTTCACCCGAAGCGACCTGCGCGGCCCGGTGGCCGACATGGCTGCTACCGCGGTTGCCGCCATTGGCGATGTGCGGGCGGAATTGCTGGAGTTCCAACGCCGCTTCGGCCGCGAGCGCGGCGCGGTGCTGGATGGCCGCGATATCGGCACGGTGGTTTTCCCGGAGGCAGAGGCAAAGCTCTTCGTCACCGCCTCGGCCGAAGAGCGCGCGCGGCGTCGCCACGCGGAGTTGCTGGGCCGCGGCGTGGCGGCGGATTACGGGCAGGTCCTCTCCGAGGTGCGCGACCGCGACGCGCAGGATGAGAACCGCTCCGTGGCGCCGTTGCGCCCCGCCGCCGATGCGATGCTGCTCGACACCACGCATCTCGATGCCGATGGGGCCTTCGCCGCTGCCATGGCGCTGCTCGCGCCCAGGCTGTCTTCACACGGCACCTGAACCACGGGCGATTGCGGCTTGAGGCGCGAAAATGCGCCTCCGTCGCACCGTTTTCCCGCTTGACCCACGGCGGCAACGGGCGGATAGGCTGGCAATAACGTCAGTGGCCTGAGCCTCTGGCGCTTTGGGCGTGAGCCTGAAGCGGATACCGGGCGGACCGTCACGCGCCTGGAACCTCGGCGGAACTGGGCATGGCCCCGCGTTTCGCAAGCCGTTCCTGCCGCTGGCGGGCGCGCAGACCTTCGCGGGCGCTATCGCCCGCACGGGACAGAACAACTTTATGGCACAAGCCAACACCCTCGGTGAAACCGAGGATTTTGCCACCCTTCTCGATGAGATGATGGGTGCCGACACCGGCTTCGCCGGCTCCGTCGTGACCGGCCGCGTGATCCGCATCGATGATGATGTGGCCGTGGTCGATGTCGGGCTGAAGAGCGAAGGCCGGGTTCCGCTCAAGGAATTCGCGCCGCCGGGCATGAAGCCCGAGGTCAAGCCCGGCGACATGGTCGAGCTGTTCATCGAGCGCTACGAGGACCGTGACGGCTCCATCGTGCTCAGCCGCGAGAAGGCCCGCCGCGAGGAAGCCTGGACCTTGCTGGAAAAGGCCGCCGCTGCGCAGATCCGCGTCAACGGCATTATCTTCGGCCGGGTGAAGGGTGGCTTCACCGTCGACCTCGGCGGCGCCGTGGCCTTCCTGCCTGGTTCGCAGGTGGATATCCGCCCCGTCCGCGACGTGGGCCCGCTGATGGGCATGAGCCAGCCCTTCCAGATCCTCAAGATGGACCGCGCCCGCGGGAATATTATTGTGAGTCGCCGCGCCGTGCTCGAGGAAACTCGTGCGGAGCAGCGTTCGGAACTGATCCAGGGCCTGAAAGAGGGCATGATCCTCGACGGCGTGGTGAAGAACATCACCGATTACGGCGCCTTCGTGGACCTCGGCGGCGTCGATGGCCTGCTGCACGTGACCGATATCGCCTGGCGCCGGATCAACCACCCCAGCGAAGCACTCACCATCGGCATGCCGGTGAAGGTGCAGGTGGTGCGCTTCAACCAGGAAACCCAGCGCATCTCGCTGGGCATGAAGCAGCTGATGTCCGACCCATGGGATGGTGTCGCGATCAAGTACCCGGTCAGCGGCAAGTTCGCCGGCCGCGTGACCAACATCACCGACTACGGCGCCTTCGTGGAGCTGGAGCCGGGTGTCGAGGGTCTCGTGCACGTCAGCGAGATGTCCTGGACGAAGAAGAACGTCCATCCCGGCAAGATCGTCGCGACCTCCGAGCAGGTGGACGTGCTGATCCTGGATGTGGACGAGCCGAAGCGCCGCATCTCGCTCGGCCTGAAGCAGGCGCAGGGCAACCCCTGGGAAGTGTTCCAGGATGCCAACCCGCCGGGTTCGGTCATCGAGGGCGAGATCCGCAACATCACCGAGTTCGGGCTCTTCATCGGCATCGCGGCCGATGTGGATGGCATGGTCCACATGTCCGACATCAGCTGGGATGTGCAGGGCGAGCAGGCGATGGCGGCCTACCAGAAGGGCCAGATCGTCAAGGCCAAGGTGCTGGACGTCGACGTCGAGAAGGAGCGCATCTCGCTCGGCATCAAGCAGCTCGAGGCCGACCCGGCCGCCGAGGTGCTGGACCGTATCCGCAAGGGCGATATCGTGAGCTGCACCGTGACCAAGGTGGAAGCGAACGGCATCGAGGTGAAGGTCGAGGAAATCCTCACCGGCTTCATCCGCCGCGCCGAACTGGCCCGCGACCGCCAGGACCAGCGGCCGGAGAAGTATGCGGTCGGCGAGACCGTGGATGCCAAGATCGTGGCCGTGGACCGTGCGGCGCGCCGCCTGTCCCTGACCGTGAAGGGCAAGGAAGTGGAGGAAGAGCGCGAGGCGATGAAGGAGTTCGGCTCGGTCGACTCCGGCGCCTCGCTGGGCGACATCCTGGGCGCGGCTATCCGCCGGCAGCGGGAGATGGCTGGGAAGGAGTGATCCTTCGCCACGCCGATTGAGTGACATGGAACCCCGGGCGCGGAAGTGCCCGGGGTTTTTTGTTGGGTTCGCGGCGATGTCTTTTCGGGGCTGCGGTCATGGTATCATCCGGCCTGGCGATGAGGACGCGCTGGCGCATGCCGGCGGAGAGCTGGTGCGGGTGGCTGGCCAGCACGGACCTGCCGCAGCCATTCTCGCCCACCACCCCCAGCGCCGCGACCAACGCGAATGGCCAGGACCAGGCCAGGCGCATGATCGCCTCGCGCAAGGGCCCGCCAATCAGGCCGGCCAGAATACACGCCGGTCGCGATTACACCGTGATCTCGCCTTGCATCACCGGCACGCAGGCGCCGCCCACCGTTGTCATGATGCCCCCGGCCATGCGGTGCGCGGTCGTCCGCAATAGGCTCGGCCGGCCCATCTCCACCCCCTGGAGGATATCCCAGGCACCTTCCTCCCGCCCCGACAGATGCAACAGCAGCCCGGCCAGCGGCGTGGCGGCGCTGCCGGTCGCTGGGTCCTCCCAGGTGCCCGACAGCGGGCCGAACATCCGGCTGCGGACATGCGGGCCGCCCATCCGGGCATAGAGGTAGAGCGAGAGCCGGACGGTGCCGACATGCGGAACCGATGCCGCCGCCTCGCGAAACGCCGCCAGCACGGGCTGGGCGCGCGACAGCGCTTCCGGCGTGGTTTCCGCCAGCACGAACATGGTGCCGACGGAGGCCAGGCGCGGCTTATGGGCGCTGGTCAGGATATCGGCCTCGGCCAGGCCGGCGCAGGCCGCGATCATCGCCACCGGCAGTTCGGCGCCGAGCTGCAAGGGCTGCGGCGCCGCCACCCACGCCTCGGTCACCGCGCCGGCGGAATCGCGCGACAGCCGCACCTCGACCAGCCCGGCGATTTCCTCGAAGCGCAGCAGGTCATTCTCGGCCCGCGCCGCCAAGGCCCAGCCGGTGCCGACATTGGGGTGGCCGGCGAAGGGCATCTCCGCGGTGCGATGGAAGATGCGCACCCGCGCGGTGTTGCCGGGCTGCTCGGGCGGCAGGACGAAGGTCGTTTCGCTGAGGTTGAACTCGGCGGCGACGCTCTGCATCTCCGCATCCGACATCCCCCTTGCGTCGGGGATGACCGCGAGCGGGTTGCCGGCGAAGCGGGTGGTGGTGAAGACGTCCAGCGTCAGGAATTGATAGGTCCGCATTCGGTGAGGCTAACCTGCCTTGCCCCTCCGTCAGCCATGCGAATGGCAGGAGACAGCCATGACCGCCCTGCTGCGCCGGTCGGCTCCAGCATCCTCAATGACCTGCGCCTGACAGGGGCATCCGCGCGCACCATCCTGGTCGGCCGGGGCGCCGCCTTCTTCGGATACAGTCAGGTGGCGGCGGTCCGGTTCATCGCCCTGCCAAGCCCTTGAAGACGCTTGGCGCGGCGCGGCGGCAGCGTCTATGCATGCGGCCCAGGAGACCGCCCCATGCCGCACACGATCGTTCTGGTCGATGACGACCGCAACATCCTCACCAGCCTGTCGATGACGCTGGAGCAGGAGGGGTTTGCGGTGCGCACCTATACCGATGGCGAAAGCGCGTTGCAGGGGTTGCTGAACAAGCCGGCTGACCTGGCCGTGCTCGACATCAAGATGCCCAGGATGGATGGGATGGAGCTGCTGCAAAGGCTGCGCACCCGCACCGCCATGCCGGTGATCTTCCTCACCTCCAAGGATGAGGAGGTGGATGAGTTGATGGGCCTGCGCCTGGGCGCCGATGACTACATCACCAAGCCTTTCTCCCAGCGCCTGGTGCTGGAGCGCATCCGCGCCCTGCTCCGCCGCAACGACACCAACCGCGCCGAGGCCGCGGGCCAGCCGGCCGGCGGCGTGATCACCCGCGGCGACCTGACCCTGGACGAGACCAAACATGCCTGCCTGTGGAAGGGCAAGCAGATCCAGCTGACGGTCACCGAGTTCCTGCTGGTCAAGGCGCTGGCCTTGCGCCCGGGCATGGTGAAGAACCGCGACCAGCTCATCGATGCCGCCTATGGCGAGAACATCTATGTCGATGACCGCACCATCGACAGCCATGTGAAGCGGGTGCGGAAGAAGTTCCGCGATGTAGATGATGATTTTCAGCAGATCGAAACGCTCTACGGGATTGGTTATCGCTACAAGGAGGCATGAGGATTCCGCGGTAGGCGGGATTGACGGCCGGGTGCCAGTTCGGGTTTGGATGCGGTTAATTCTCAAAACAATCTTCATTCCCGGCAGACAAGGTTCATCATGGCGCTCGCCTTCATCTTCCCTGGTCAGGGAAGCCAATCACCCGGCATGGGCCGGGACCTCGCCGCCGCCTTCCCCATCGCCCGCCACACATTCCAGGAGGTGGATGACGCGCTGGAGCAAAAGCTCTCCCGCATCATTTTCGAAGGGCCGCCGGACGAGCTGACGCTGACCGCCAATGCCCAGCCGGCCTTGATGGCCGTCTCCATGGCCGTGGTGCGGGTGCTGGAGCGCGAGGGCGGGTTCCGCCTGGCCGACAAGGTGGCCCTGGTGGCCGGCCACTCCCTTGGCGAATACAGCGCACTGACCGCGGCCGGCGCCCTGCCGGTGGCGGTAACGGCGCGGCTGCTGCGGCGGCGCGGCGAGGCGATGCAGGAGGCCGTGGCCCCCGAACTCGGCGCCATGGCGGCCCTGCTGGGTGCCGAGGCCGAACTTGCCATCCAAATCTGCGCCGAGGCTGCTGATGGCGAGGTGGTGGAGCTGGCGAACGACAATGGCGGCGGGCAGTCGGTGATTTCCGGCCATCGCACCGCCGTGCTGCGCGCCATCGAACTGGCAAAAACCCATGGCGTGAAGCGCGGCATGCTGCTGCCGGTCTCCGCCCCCTTCCATTCCAGCCTGATGGGCCCGGCGGCCGAGGCGATGGCCGAGGCGCTGGCGGCCATCGACATGGCCGAACCCTCGCCGCCATTGGTGGCCAATGTGACCGCGGCGAAGGTGAGCGACCCCGCCGCGATCATCGACCTGCTGGTGCGGCAGGTCACCGGCACCGTGCGCTGGCGCGAATGCGTGGCGGCGATGGTGGCCATGGGCTGCGACCGGTTTGTTGAGGTTGGCGCGGGGAAAGTGCTGACCGGGCTGATGAAGCGCAACGCGCCGGATGCGACGGCGAGCGCCATTGGCACGCCGGCGGATATCGAGGCCTTCCTGGCTTCGGTTTAAGGGAGAGAGACATGTTCAGGCTGGATGGCAAGATCGCGCTGGTGACCGGCGCCTCCTCGGGCATTGGCGTGGCCATTGCGCAGGCGCTGCATGGCCAGGGCGCGCATGTCGTGCTCAGCGGCCGGCGCGAGGCGGAGCTCTCGGCCCTGGCGGCGGAGCTGGGTGAGCGCGCCCGGGTGGCGGTGGCCGACCTGGCCGAGCCCCAGGCCGCGGCCGCCTTGGTCGAGGGCGTCGAGGCCACCGAAGGCCGGCTCGACATCCTGGTGAACAATGCCGGTTTTACGCGCGACCGTCTGGCGTTGCGGATGGAGCCTGAAGACTGGAACGCCGTGCTGGAGGTGGATTTGAACGCCCCCTTCCAGTTGGCGCGGGCGGCGCTGCGCGGCATGCTCAAGCGCCGGTCGGGGCGGATCATCTCCATCGCCTCGATCGTGGGCGTCACCGGCAATGCGGGCCAAACGAATTATTCCGCCGCCAAGGCCGGGCTGATCGGCATGTCGAAGTCGCTGGCGCAGGAGGTGGCGTCGCGCAATGTCACGGTGAATGTGGTGGCACCCGGCTTCATCGACACGCCGATGACCCAGAAGCTGAGCCCGGCGCAGCGTGAGGGGCTGACCAGCAGGATCCCGCTGGGACGCATGGGTGTTTCGGCCGATGTGGCGGCGGCGGTGACCTATCTCGCGGCGGATGAGGCGGGCTGGGTCACCGGCGCCACCATGCATGTGAATGGCGGCATGGCGATGCTGTGATGAGGTAAATTGGCTTTATGCTGCCCCGCTTGCCTGCGATGCGGGGACATCATCTGGGTGAAATGCGCCAAGCCCTCATCCGGGCTTGGGTATTTTGTCTGCGTTCATGCGTTTGGCGAATACATTTCCGCCAGCCGCCGGATATTCAGCCCTCGGCCGGGCCGCGGCCGCCCTGGATCATCGCCAGGAATTCGCGCCGCGTGGAGGGGTCGTCGCGGAAGGCGCCGAGCATTCGGCTGGTGACCATGGAGACGCCGGTCTTGTGCACGCCGCGCGTGGTCATACACTGGTGCACCGCCTCGACCACCACGGCCACGCCCTTGGGCTGGAGCACCTCCTGGATCGTATTGGCGACCTGGGCGGTGAATTTTTCCTGGATTTGCAACCGCTTGCCGAAGGCGTCGACGACGCGGGCGAGCTTGCTGATGCCCACCACCCGGCCGGCCGGCAGATAGGCGACATGCACCCGACCGATGATCGGCGCCATGTGATGCTCGCACACGCTCTCGAGCCGGATGTCGCGCAGGACAACCATCTCGTCATAGCCCTCGACCTCCTCGAAGGAGCGGGCGAGGAGTTCGGTCGGGTCTTCCTCATAGCCGCAGAACCATTCGCGATATGCCTTGGCCACGCGCTTGGGTGTGTCGAGAAGGCCCTCGCGGCTGGGGTCGTCACCGGCCCAGAGCAGCAGGGTCCGAATGGCGTCCTCCGCCTCCGCCTGGGAGGGACGCGCTGGGGCGTCGGCGGGGTCGCGTTGCACGGGGGTGATGTTGTTCATCTTGAAGTGGTGTTCCTGGCTGCCGCGCCGGGGCGGCGAGGCGCCGCGCCCGTATCGACTGGAGCCACCGAATTGGTGCCGGATCGTCACGGCGCAAGCGCCGCCGTGACAGATTCGCGGCGGCGGCGTCAGTCGCGCGCCGCGGCACCCAGCTCGGCGGCCAGCTCAGCCTCAAGCGAGGGCTCTTCCTCGCGGATCGGCTCCTCGCCACGCGCCTGGCGGGCGGCCTCCTCGACCGAGCGGGCGACGTTGACGATCACCGGGATCACCACCTCTGGGTGAAGCTCGACGCGGATGGACTTCAGGCCCAGCGTCTTGATCGGCTCCTCCAGCAGGACCTGCGAACGGCTGACGGTCAGGCCGCCCTCCTTGCAGGCATCGGCAATGTCGCGGCCGGAGACGGAGCCGTAGAGGCTGCCGCTCTCACCCGCCTGGCGGATGATGACGACGGCCATGTTCTCGACGCGCTCGGCCACCCGCTCGGCCTCCTCGCGGCGCTTCAGGTTCTGCGCTTCCAGCTGCGCGCGCTCCTGCTCGAATTTTTCCATGTTGGCCTTGTTGGCGCGAATGGCCTTGCCGAGCGGCAGCAGGAAGTTGCGCGCATAGCCCGGCTTGACCGTCACCCGGTCACCCATCTGGCCCAGCTTGTCCACGCGTTGCATGAGAATGAGGTCGATCATCGCAGTAGCTCCTAGGTGTGCGGCGGCGGCGGGGGCGTTCCCAGCCCGGGGCGCCGCGCCCATTGTTCGTAAAGGCCCATGCCGACCATGGCGGGCGCCACGATCTGCAGGAAGATCAGCATCAGGGTGTAGAAGCCGGCCAGGATCCAGACACGGCCCCGGGCGCCACGCACCCGTTTGTGGACGCTGCCGATGCCCATCAGGAAGAAGGGCAGCATCAGCAGCAGCAGGATGGAAAGCGTGACGGCATCGCCACCGACCGCGAAGGCCGCGCCGGCGAGCAGCACGAGCACCAGATACCAGCCGGGCATCCGGGCATCGGCCAGGTCGGGCGCGGCGGCCATGTTCAGCCCCTGGCGGCGCAGAAATCCCTGCGCCAGGGCGGCATTGCCGATGGCGGTGACGGCGAGCCAGAAGCCCACCGCCGCCGCCTTCACCCGCACCACGGACTCGATCATGCCATCGGGCAGCATCAGGCCCATGCGACGGGTGGCGTGCTCCACGGCGCCGCGCAGCACCGCCTCCAGCCCACCCTCATTGGCGAAATAGAGGCTGAGGGCGAGCAGGATCGCGACGGGGTAAAGCCCCAGGGCGGCGACAGGGGCCGAGACATTGGGCACCGTCGGCCGCAGGAACAGCGCCACCAGCAGCCATGCCGGCACGGCGAAGAGCAGTGCGTAGAACACCATCCCCAGCATGGAGGAGGAGAGACCCACCACCGCCGCACCCAGCAGACCGGCCAGTGCGGCTCCCGCCGGGCCGAAAGCCAGCCCGACCGAGAACAGCGGTGCCGGCGACAGCCAGAGCAGCGCACCACCCAGCGGCAGGCCGCGCAGCGCCCACAGCATCAGCAATGCCGAGATCAACCCCGCGGCGGAAGCCGCCAGGATTCCTGGATTGTTGAAGCCCTGCATGGGATGTGCCTGCCCGCCCTGGTCCTAGTCGTTGATGACGTAGGGCAGCAGGGCGAGGAAGCGGGCGCGCTTGATCGCCACCGCCAGCTCGCGCTGCTTCTTGCCCGACACCGCGGTGATGCGGCTGGGCACGATCTTGCCGCGCTCGCTGAGGAAGCGGCTGAGCAGGCGCACATCCTTGTAGTCGATCTTCGGCGCGCCCGGGCCCGAGAAGGGGCAGGACTTCTTGCGGCGATAGAAGGGGCGGCGGGCGCCAACGGCCGGGCGGCGCCCGGCAATGCCCATTTCAGGAGTGTCGCTCATCGGTCGTCGTCCATTCCACCCATCATGTCCATGTCATCGCGGGGACGGGCGCGGAATTCCTCGCGCTCATCGCCACGCTCGCGGCCGCGGCCGGAGCCGAAGCGGCCGGCCGGCTTGGGCCCGCGGAAGCCGCGCTCGCGGTCGCGATCATCGCCGCGCTTGGCGAGGATGGCCGAGGGCTCTTCCGGGTTCAGTTCCTCGATGCGCGTCGTCATCTCGCGCAGCACGTCCTCGTTCAGGCCGAGCTGGCGTTCCATCTCGTGGATCGCGGGTGCGGGGGCATCGATGCCGAGCAGCATGTAATGGCCCTTGCGGTTCTTCTTCACCTTGTAGGCGAGACCGCGCAGACCCCAGTATTCGCGCTTCTTCACCTCACCGCCCATATCGGCGATGATCGTGGTGAGGCTGTCAGCGATGAGGTCGACCTGCTGTTGCGACACGTCGTTGCGTGCAATGAACACGCATTCGTAGAGCGGCATGTGTGCTCCCTTTGGGTTGGTTCAGCCCGTGCGCCCGGAATGGGCGCGAGAATGGGCATAGCCGGCGCATGCCATGCGCCGGCAGGGAAGCGGCGCGTAGACAACCTTTGTGGCGCTGAGTCAAGGCAGGGTGGTGAGGCCTTCGGCGATGGCGGCGCGGGCAAGGGCGGCGTCGAGCGTGGCCAGGGGCAGGCGGCGGCGGAGGGCGAGTTCGATATAGCACGCGTCATAGACCGTCAGCCGGTGCTGGCCGGCCAAACGGTTAATGCCACCCCAGGCGTGCAGTCTGGTCTCGGCATCATGCTCAAGATCGAGTTGCTCGAATGCCTGCAGCAGGTGGTCCCGTTCCTCGACGGCGATGCGCCCGCGACGCACCCCCATCAGCAAGGCGTTCGCCACCTCCAAGGGCCAGATGGATGGGACGACCGCGTTGGACATGGCCACACGCACTCGAAGTGCGTCCAAGACAGGGGTCCGCTCGTCGCGAAAGCACCAGGCGATGGCGACCGAACCATCGAGTACGAGCGTCAACGCCGCCCTTCTTCGATCAACTGCTTGCCGGTCAGGCCCTCACCCAATGTCAGGCCTTCGCTGAGCTCGCGCAGCCGCTCCGCCGCCGCGATGGCGCGCGAGCGGTCGGGCTTGAAATCCGGGCTGACCAGCTTGGCCACCGGCTTGCCGTGGCGGGTGATCAGCACCTCCTCACCGCGCGCGACCATGTCGAGCAGCGCGGAAAGCTGGTTTTTCGCGTCGAAGGCACCGATGGTTCGCATGACAGGTCTCGTTTCAGCTAGCTGACCTAGCTTAAACTCCACGGCCAGGCCCCGCAATTCTTTTCAACCCGCAGCCTCCGCCTCCTCTCTCAACATCTCCAGCCGCAACCAATCCTCCTCCGCCGCCGCCAGCGCCGCCTCCTTCTCCACCAGCAGCGCGCTGCGCTTGTTGAAACCGGCGGGGTCGCGGGCAAACAGCCCGGGGTCGGCCAGCCAGTTGCGCAGCACGTCGATCTCGGCGGCCAGCTTCTCCATCACCCCCGGCAGGGTTTTGAGGGCATGGCTGTCCTTGAAGGTCAGGCGTTTTTTCTCCAGCACCGGGGCCACGGCACGGCCGGCGCGGGCGGTGGGCGCGCCTTCGGCCTCCGTCTTGGCCTGCACGCCATAGCCGCGCTGGTTCACCATGTCGGTGTAACCACCGGCGTATTCCTGCCAGCGGCCCTGGCCCTCATGGGCGATCACGCTGGTCGCCACACGGTCGAGAAAATCGCGGTCGTGGCTCACCACGATCACGGTGCCGGGATGCTCGGCCAGCAATTCCTGCAGCAGGTCGAGGGTTTCGAGGTCGAGGTCATTGGTCGGCTCGTCCAGCACCAGCAAATTGGCGGGCTGGGCGAGCGCACGGGCCAGCAGCAGCCGGCCACGCTCGCCACCCGAGAGCAGCTTCACCGGCGTTCGTGCCTGCTCGGGCAGAAAGAGGAACTCCTTCATATAGCCGACGACATGGCGGCGCTGACCATTCACCTCGACCTGGTCGCCCCGCCCGCCCGTCAACACTTCGGTCAGCGTGCGGTCGGCGTCGAGCTCGGCGCGGCGCTGGTCGAGCATCACCATGGTCAGCTCGGTGCCGCGGCGAACCTCGCCGGCATCGGGGGCCAATTCGCCCGTCAGCATTTTCAGCAGTGTCGACTTGCCGGCACCATTGGGGCCGACGATGCCGACACGGTCGCCGCGCATGATGCGGGTGGAGAAATCCACCACCACCGGCACATCGAAACTCTTCTCGATGTTCTTCGCCTCGATCACCAGGTTGCCGCTGGTCTCGGCATTGCTGGCGGAAAGCCTGGCGGCACCCTGGGGGCCCATCCGCTCGCGGTGCTTCTGGCGGAGGCTGTGCAGGTTGCCCAGGCGCTTGACGTTGCGCTTGCGCCGGGCCGTCACGCCATAGCGCAGCCAGTGCTCCTCACGCACGATCTGCCGGGCGAGCTTGTGGGCGTCGCGCTCCTCCTCCTCCAGCACGGTGTCGCGCCATTCCTCGAATTTTTCGAAGCTCTGTTCCAGACGGCGGGTGGTGCCGCGGTCGAGCCAGACCATGGCCTTGGAGAGGCGTTCGAGAAACCGCCGGTCATGGCTGATCAGCACCAGCGCGCCGCGAAAAGCCTTGAGCTCACGCTCCAGCCACTCGATGGCCGGCAGGTCCATATGGTTGGTCGGCTCGTCCAGCAGCAGGATGTCGGGCTGCGGGGCCAGCGCATGCGCCAGCGCCGCCCGCCGGGCCTCGCCGCCCGAGAGATGCGCGGGGTCCTCATCGCCCGAGAGACCGAGATCCCCCAGCAATTGCCGGGCGCGATAGGGCTCGTCGGCCGGCCCCAGGCCGGACATCACGAAGTCTTCAACAGTGGCGAAGGCGGAGAGGTCGGGCTCCTGCGCCAGATAGCGCATGGTGGCGCCGGGTTGCAGGAAGCGGGTGCCGCCATCGGCCTGGGTCAGGCCGGCGGCGATCCGCAGAAGTGATGATTTGCCTGAGCCGTTGCGACCCACCAGCGCCAGCCGCTCACCCGGGGAAACGCTGAGCGTCGCCCCCCGCAGCAGTGGAATGGTGCCGAAGCTGGCCTTGATGTCAGTGAGCAGGAGAAGCGGAGGTGCGGCCATGCGCGGGCTTTGGGGCGGCTTCGGCCGCACGTCAACGCTTCCATTTCACAGCCCGGCATGTGTAACATTGGATTAACTTCAGGACATGAAATATGGAGTTCGGGCTTTTCGACCACATGGACCGCGGTTCGGCCTCCCTGGCAGAGGATTACGAACACCGGCTGCTGCTGGCCGAAGCCGGGGAGGCGCTGGGATTCACCCGCTTCCACATCACGGAACACCACGGCACGCCGCTCAGCGTGGCGCCCTCCCCGGGGCTGTTCCTCTCCGCCATGGCACAGCGCACGCGAAAGCTGCGCTTCGGACCGCTGGTCTATACCCTGCCGCTCTACAACCCGCTGCGGCTGGCCGAGGAGATCGCCATGCTCGACCAGATGTCGGGCGGGCGGCTGGAGCTGGGGGTGGGCCGCGGCGTCTCCCCGCATGAGGTGGCCTTCCATGGCCTCGACCCCGCCGAGACGCAGCCGCGCTATGAGGAGGCGCTGCGGCTGATCCTGCTCATCCTGCGCAGCGCGGGCGAGGAGATCAGTTTCGACGGCCGCTTCTACAGCGCCCATGGCGTGCCCATCATTCTGGGCCCGGTGCAACAGCCACATCCGCCGCTGTGGTACGGCGTGGCCAAGCCGGATTCAGTGCCCTGGCTGGCGGTGAACCAGTTCAATATCGTCAGCAGCAATGGCCCGGCGGCGATGCGGCAGATCACCGACAGCTACCGTGCCCATTGGGCCAGCGATGCCCCCCTGCCGCGCATGGGCATGAACCGCCACAGCGTGGTGGCCGAGACGGATGCCGAGGCGATGGCGATCGCGCGTCGTGCCTATGCTGCGTGGCACCGCAGCTTCGCCTTCATCTGGAACCGCAAGGGCGGCATGCCACACACCATGATGTTTCCCGATGACTTCGACAGCCTTCTCGCCCAGGGCAAGGCATTCTGCGGCAGCCCAGCCACGGTGCGCGGGCAGGTGGCGGCGCAAATCGCCGAGAGCGGCTGCAACTACGTGCTCGCGCGCTTCGCCTTCGGCGATATGCGGCGGGAGGAATCACTGGCCTCGCAGCGCCTCTTCGGGCGCGAGGTGATGGCCGAATTCGCCGATCTGCCGCTCTCGGCATAGACAGTGGCCGCGGCGCTGATAGCCTCCGGCCTTTCCGAGGAAGGGCAGGGTTATGGATTTTTCCGGCAAGAGAGTGGTTGTGGCGGGCGGCAGTCGCGGCATCGGGCGCAGCTGCGCGCTGGCCTTCGCGCAGGCGGGAGCACGGGTTTCGATCTGCGCCCGCAGCGAGGGGCCGCTGCGCGAAACCGAGGCTGAACTCGGCGCCGGCGCCCATGCCGCGATCTGCGACCTGGGCAATGGCCCCGCCGTGCTGGGTTATGTGGCCGAGGCGGCCGCCGCGCTGGGCGGCATCGACATCCTGGTGAACAACGCCTCCGGCTTCGGCGCGCTGGACACCGAGGAGGGTTGGGAGGCCAGCCTGAACGTGGATGTGCTGGCCACCACCCGCGCCAGCCGGGCCGCGGTGCCGCACATGAACGCGGGTGGCGCGATCATCAATGTCAGCTCCATCTCCGGCTTTCGCCCGAGCCTGCGCACGCCTGCATACGCGGCCGTGAAGGCCCTGCTGATCAACTTCACCCAGAGCCAGGCGGCGATGCTGGCGCCCAAGGGCATCCGGGTGAATGGCGTGGCGCCGGGCAGCATCGAATTCCCGGGCGGCTCGTGGGAGGCGCGGAAAAACTCCGACCCCGCGCTCTACAACCGCATCCTGGGCAGCATCCCCTTCGGCCGCCTCGGCACGCCGGAGGAGGTGGCGAATGTGGTGCTCTTCCTGGCCAGCCCGCTGGCGGGGTGGGTGACCGGGCACACCATCGTGGTGGATGGCGGGCAGCTGCTCAGCTGAGTTTTGCCCAAAGCGGATCCTTCAGCTTTCCGAGGAAGGCGGCGTGTGCCGCCTCCGCCTCGGGGGGCACGATGATCGGCCGGAGGGTGCGGGCGCGCCGCTCCTCGGTGACCAGCACCGGGCCGGTGGAGTTGCTGGCGAGCGTGAGGCCGGGCTGCCGCCCGCCGCGCAGCTCCAGATAGACTTTCGCGAGCAGCTTCACATCCAGCAGCGCATTGTGGGTGGTGCGCTCGCTGAGGTCGATATCGAAGCGGCGGCACAGCGCATCCAGGCTGTTGGGCATGCCGGGGAAGCGTTTTTTCGCCAGCGCCAGCGTGTCCACCATGCGCGACGCAGGCAATGCCGGTCGGCCGATGCGCTTCAGCTCGGCATCGAGATGCATGAAATCGAAGGGGGCGTTGTGCGCGATGATCGGCGCATCGGCCATGAATTCCAGCCAGGCATCGACCTGCTGGGCGAAGAGCGGCGCATTCTCCACATCCCGGCTGGTCATGCCGTGGATACGGCTGGCATCGGCGGGGATGTCGCGCTGGGGGTTCAGCAGGGTGTGAAAGCTCCTGCCGGTGGGCAGCAGGTTCACCAGCTCGATGGCGGCGATTTCGATGATCCGGTGGCCCTCGGAGGCCTCGATGCCGGTGGTCTCGGTGTCCAGCACGATTTCGCGGCTCATGCGCGGCACTCCCTGATGATCCGGCGAATCGCCCGGTCGGCATGATGGCGCGAGAGGCCGGTCCGCACCACCACATCGGCCCGGCGGCGCTTTTCGGTATCGGGCATCTGGCGGGCGAGGATGGCGGTGAGGCGCTCTGGCGTCATGCCCGGCCGTCGCAGCACCCGGGCGCGCTGCACGGCGGCCGGGGCTGACACCACGATGACGAGGTCGAATTCCCGCCCGCCGCGCGTCTCGAAGAGCAGCGGAATGTCGAAGACCACCATGCGCTGGCCATCACGCCGGGCGCGGGCGACGAAACGCCGCTGCATGTCGCGCACCAGGGGGTGGATGATGCGCTCCAGCGCCCGCAATGCCTCGGGCTTGCCCAGGACGGCCTGACGCAGGGCCTCACGGCTGACGGCGCCCTGCACGACGCTGCCCGGGAAGGCAGCGCCGATGGGTGCCACCGCGCGGCCGCCACGCGCCTGGAGCTCATGCACCGCCGCATCGGCGTCGAAGACCCGCACGCGTGCGCGCCGAAACCCGCGCGTGGCGGTGGATTTGCCCATGCCGATGCCGCCGGTCAGGCCGATGCGCTTCATCGCGGGGGGATATCCCCTGCCACCGCGTCGTGCAGCGCCTGGTCCACCACCGGATCGACGCCGAACCAGAGCGAAAAACCCGGCCGTGCCTGGTGCAGCAACATGCCCAGGCCCGGCACGGCGGCCAGGCCCCGGGCGCGGGCGGCACGCAGCAGCGGCGTCTCCAGCGGCACATAGACGGCATCGGCCACCACGGCGTGGGGCGGCAGGGGGGAGAGGTCGATCTCCAGCGGCGGCTGGCCCGCCATGCCCAGGCTGGTGGTGTTGACAAGCAGGGCGGCGGTGGCGAGCGGGGCTGCCGCGGAGGCGCGGATATTGCCGCCGATGGCGCGGGCCAGTTCCTCCGCCCGTTCGGGGGTGCGGTTCACCACCGCCACCTCCGGCACACCGGCATCGAGCAGTGCGGCGACGATGGCGCGGGCCGCCCCACCCGCGCCCAGCAGCACGGCGGGGCCGCGTTCCGGCCGCCATGCGGGGGCGGCGGCGCGCAGGCTTTCCAGGAAGCCGAAGCCGTCGGTGTTGCTGCCGAGGATGCGGCCGTCACGAAACACCAGCGTGTTCACGGCACCGGCGCGCAACGCGGAGGCATCGCGCTCATCGCATAGCGCGAAGGCGGCCTCCTTGTGCGGTATCGTGACGTTGGCGCCGGCGAAGCCCGCGGCCATCACGCCGCGCAGCGCGGCCTCGAAGTTTTCCGGGGGCACAGGCAGCGGCACATAGGCGCCATCGATGCCATGGCGCTCCAGCCAGTGGTTGTGCAGTTGCGGGCTGCGCGAATGGCCGGCGGGCCAGCCGAAGACGCCCGCGATTCTGGCCTTGCCTGTCGTTATCCGTCCCATTCCCGCAACTCACCGTGGGAAACGCTCGCGGTCAATCTTTCCCTCTGCCAACAGCAATCGTTTCGTGCTCTCATCATCCGGCGCAGAAGCGCCGAAGTAATAACATAACATGCGGAGAGAAATGTCATGAAATTGTTCTCGCGGCGCGGCATGCTGGCCGCCGCCTGTCTGGGCTGCGGCGGCGCCCATCTCGGCTTCCAGGCCACCCCGGTGCAGGCGCAAACCCCTGGCTGGGCGCCGCCGGCCGAGGCGCAGCGCTGCCCCAGCCGCTGGGGTGCGGCGGACCGTCGCGGCTCGATGAACCTGATGACGCAGGAGCGCGCGCGGCGCGCCGCCAGCCTGATCCGCACCGGCGGCATGGTCGAGTTGGGCCACGTGCTGTCCATGCAGATGCCGTTCTTCGGCACAAGGCGCTTCGACATCCACCAGAAGCCGATGTTCATGAACCCGGAGAGCAACCGCCGCGGCTCGAACGAGGAAGTGGTGGTGGGCGAGATTGGCCAGGTCGGCACCCAGCTCGACATGTTCCCGCACCAGACCATCGGCAGCCAGACCTACAACTGCGTCGAGATCCCCTCCATCGCCGGCCGCAACGGCTTCTCGGCCATGGGCGTGGACACGGTGGGCACCATCTTCACCCGCGCGGTGATGCTGGATATCGCACGGCTGCGCGGCGTGCCTGTGCTGCCGATCAATCATGAGATCACGGTGGCCGAGATCGAACAGGCGCAGCAGGTGCAGAACACCCGCATTGAGGAAGGCGACGCGGTGATCTTCCACACCGGCTGGGGCACGCTGTGGGGCCGCGACAATGCCCGCTACGTCTCAGGCTGCCCGGGCATCGGCGTGGCGGCGGCGGAGCATGTGCTGGCGAAGAACGTCATGCTGATGGGCGCCGACAACTGGCCGGTCGAGGTCGCACCCAGCCGCACCATGCCCGGCGCCTCGCTGCCGGTGCACCAGATCGCGCTGGTGGTGAATGGCGTGCATCTGCTGGAGAACATGAAGCTGGACGAGCTGGCCTCACGCGGGGTGCATGAGTTCGCCATTGCCGTGCAGCCCCTGAAGATCCGCGGCGGCAGCGGCAGCACCGTGGCACCGACCGCGCTGTTCTGAACCCGAGGCGCGACAATGACCTGACCGGCGGCGCCGGTCAGGTATAGTCTTCGACCGGCACGCCGGGGCGCGGCGGGAGGCGACACAGCAGAGCCGCCAGCGGCAGCAGCCAGATGATCCTGGCCTGATAGCGGTGGTGCGGCATCGACAGCGCGCCGGTCGCCACCGCATTGGCGGAAAGGCCGACCAGAACGCAGAGCACGAAGGCAAGCCTGGGCATGTCGCCCGCCTTGTGCGCACGCCACCAGGCCAGCAGCGCGCAGAGCGCCGCGATGATCAGAACCGGCGGATGCACCCAGGTGAATAGGCTGGCCAGAGCCTGCAACGCCCCCCGTGACTGGCGGCTCCCCTCAAAGGCGGCCTGCTCCCAGCCGGGGAAACCACCCTCCGCCAGCCGCAGTCCCACCGACGCGGCGAGGTGATCGGGGCCCAGCACATCGCCGACCTCGGCGCGGAACAGCTGCGTCACCGCGTTGCGGAAGGCGATCACCGCCACCTCCCCCGGATATTGCCGGATGGTCAGGCCGACGATCAGCGCGGCCTCCGGAGCGAGGGATATCGGGCCGCCGGGCCGCGCGCCATCCAGCCGCTCCGACCAGACCGGCCCGTCAGCGTTCCACAGAAACACGTCCGAATTGGTGGGCAGCCGGCCGGCCCAGCGGCAGAGGTGCCAGCCAGCGCCTGGACAGGCCGCCTCGATCACCCGCGCCGCCGGCCCATCCGCCACCAGGCGGGCCAGCGCGAAGACGCTGCCATAGGGCGAGACGGCCAGCCTGCCATGCCCCACCCAATTGGTACCGACCAGCACCGCCAGCGCCAGGCCCAGTGGCAAGGCGCAGCGCAGCATCGGCACCAGCCGGCGCGTGACCAGCAGCACCAGCGCGATCAGCGCGGCGGCGAGCGGGAGATGCGACAGATGCGCCGCCGCGCAAAGCGCCGCCAGCAGCGTGATCCAGACCGTCTCGGGCCATGACAGCCGAGAAAAACCAAGGAGATAGAGACAGAGCACCAGCGCCGGCGCGAGGATGTCGGGCATCAGCAAGGTGGCGAACCAGGGCAGGCCGGTCAACGCCGCCAGCCCGGCGCAGAGCCAGATATGCTCCCCCGGCCTGGCCCGCCCCAGCACCGCGCGCTGGGTGAGCCAGAGCAGATGCGACAAGCCCAGCAGCACCGCGATCATGGGAAACCAAAGGCTGACCCGCCAATGAAAGAGGTGCAGGAAAGGGCCGTAGACATAGGGCTTGTCCCACACCATCGCCGGCAGCAGGGTCTGTGCCAGGAAGGCGCCGGTGTCGCTGAACAGGATGGGGTAGCCATTGAGCAGGGCAGGCCAGGCCAGAAGCGCGGCGCCGGCCAGCCAGGCGATCACCACCGGCTGGTCGCCGCCTCGTCCTCGGCGCGGGCCTCGACCCAGCGCGTGGTGCCGTCAGCCAATTCCTCGTGCTTCCAGAATGGCGCCCGGGTCTTGAGCCAGTCGATCAGGAAGGCGCAGGATTCGAGCGCCGCGCTGCGATGGGCGCTGGCCGTCAGCACCAGCACGATGGGCGCGCCGGGCACCATGCGGCCGATGCGATGGATGATGGTGCAGCCGGTCAGCGGCCAGCGGCGCTCGGCCTCGGCGGCGATGCCGGCCAGCGCCTTCTCGGTCATGCCGGGGTAATGCTCCAGCACCATGGCCGCGATGCCATCATCGGCGCGGCAGATGCCCACGAAACTGGCCATGCCGCCGACATCGTCGCGGCCGAGCGCCAGCGCGGCGCTCTCGGCGCCCAGGTCGAACGGCGCTTCCTGCACGCTGATGCGCGCCATGCTCAGCCCCCGGTGACGGGTGGGAAGAAGGCGATCTCGTCATTCGCCGCCACCAGCGAATCCGGGCCGGCGAATTCCTGATTCACCGCGGCGCGGATCTGCTTGGGCTGGGCGAAGGCCTCGGCATGGCCGGGGCTTCGCGCGGACAGCCAATCCACCAGCCCAGCCACGTCACGCACTTCGGCCGGTGGCGAGACGGCCTCCTCGGCGATCCCCACCTTCTGCCGCACCCAGGCGAAGTAGAGGATTTTCATCGCTCAGGGCCGGGGAAGAATCTGCTGCGCCGGACGGCCCGGCTCCTGCAGGATCTGCGGACCGCCAGGCGCGCCCAGCAGCACGCCGGACTGGCCGGAGGGGCCGATAGTGGTCGCCGTATTGCCGCTGCGCCCGGTCACGACACGATTGGCGCCGCCGGCATTCACCGTGCTTCCGGGCAGGGCCGTCTGCGGCAGAGGCGCGGCCGGTGCGGGCTCAAAACCGCGGGGCGGGACGTAGCCCGGCGGCGGCTCGAAGGCGGCGGCGCTTCCGCGCGAAGGCCCCCTGGCGGGCGTTTCGGAACGCTGGGGCAGGGGTGAATTGGCCTCGCTGCCCGGCCGGTAGCCCGGAATGCCGCGCAGCGCCTCGTCAGGATTGGCGAGGGTCGCGCGCGGGCCTTCCTCGGGCGGCCAGACATTGCCTTCCTCGGTGCGAAGCTGCTCCATCCCCGCCGAGCCGCCACCGGCACGAACGCGCTGAACGGTCACGCTGTTCGGCAGCGGGTCGATTGGTGATACGCCGATTGCCGAGCCGAAGCTGACGCCGCCCACACTCGCAAAGCCACGCGTGATGACGCCGTCGACCCGCGCGCAGGCGCTGAGGCCAAAAGCCGCGACCAAGGTCAGTACTCGCATAACTCGCGTCATTCGATGCCCCGCAATTCGTGCTGCCCCGCAACATGCGCTGCCCGCACCGCCGCCTCAAGGGCGCGATTACGATTGTGCCTTATCACCTGCGGCGTATTTCAGGCCAGCCACCCAATAGTCCCAGCCGGTGATGAGGGTGAGTGCCGCCGCCGTCCAGAGCATCACCTCGCCGATCGCCGCGACGGGCAGGAAGCCCAGTCCGATCACCCGCGCGCCGGTATCGCCGGCCAGCAGCGTGCCCAGCGCCCCCATTTGGAAGCCGGTCTTCCATTTCGCCAGGCGAGTGACCGGCATGCCCACCCGCAATGTCGCGAGATATTCACGCAGGCCCGAGACGAGGATCTCGCGCAGCATGATGATGATGGCCGGCAGCAGCGCCCTGTCGTCCAGCCGGTCGAAGCCGACCAACAACATCAGCGCGGCGGCGACCAGCAGCTTGTCGGCGATGGGGTCCAGCATCACGCCGAAGCCTGAGGTGATGCCCCGCTGGCGGGCGATCTTGCCGTCGAAATAATCGGTGATCGCGGCGAGGCCGAAAACCAGGCAGGCCAGGATGTCCCCCTCCGGGCTGCGCAGCATCACCAGGGCCACCAGCAGCGGGATGGCAGCGATGCGGCTCATCGTCAGGAGGTTGGGGAGATCTGTCGGCACATCGCTGCTTTAACCCATGATCCGCCGCGGCGAAATCACCGCTGCGCCAAAACATGCAGTCGCGGTCGCCGGTCACGCCCTCAGGCCGGGTGAAAATGCTCATGGATACGCCGGGCAAGCCCCGGTCCGATGCCCGGGCAATTGGCCAGATCGTCCAGCCCGGCCTGCCGCACCCCGCGCGAGGAGCCAAAATGATTCAGCAGCCGCCGCTTCACCGCGGCGCCCACGCCGGGCACATCGTCGAGCTCGGATTTTGTCAGCGCCTTGGAGCGTCCGGCGCGGTGGGTGGCGATGGCGAAGCGATGCGCCTCGTCGCGCAGGCGTTGCAGGTAATACAGCACGGGGTCGCGCGGCGGCAGCTGGAACGCCTCGCGGCCGGCGATGTGGAACCACTCGCGCCCTGCGTCGCGGTCGACACCCTTGGCCACGCCGACCAGGGGAAGGTCCTCCAGGCCAAGCTCAGCCATCACCTCGCGAGCGACACTGAGCTGGCCCTGGCCTCCATCGATCAGCACCAGGCCGGGCCAGGTCTCGCCATCGCGGGACGGGTCCTCCTTCAGCGCGCGGGCGAAACGCCGTTCCAGCACCTCGCGCATCATGCCGAAATCATCGCCCGCCTTGGCTTCGCGGATGGCGAATTTGCGATAGGCGGATTTCATGAAGCCCGAGGGTCCGGCCACGATCATGGCGCCATAGGCGTTGCTGCCCATGATGTGGCTGTTGTCATAGACCTCGATGCGCGCCGGCGGTTCGGGCAGGTCGAAGAGCTTGGCCACACCCTCCAGCAGCGCGGTCTGCGCGGTGGATTCCGCCAGCCTTCGCTCCAGCGCCTCACGCGCGTTGGTTTCGGCATGCTCGACCGCGGCGCGTTTGTCGCCGCGCTGCGGGCGGTGCAGCTCCACCCGGCGCTCGGCCTTGAAGGACAGCGCCTCGGCGATCAGCGCCGCGTCGTCCGGATCATGGCTGAGCAGCACGAGGGGCGGCGGCGGCAGATCCTCGTAGAGCTGCCCCAAAAAGCTGCCCAGCACCTCCTCGGGCGTGATGTCGCTCTTGGAATGGCTGAGGAAATACGGGCGGTTGCCGTTGTTGCGGCCGCCCCTGAAGAAAAACACCTGCACGCAGGACTGCCCGGCGGCCATGTGCAACGCCACCACATCGGCATCGCCCACGCCATCCATGTTGATGCGGCTGCTGCCCTGCAGATAGGTCAGGCCGCGGATGCGGTCGCGCAGCGAGGCCGCGCGCTCGAATTCCAGCGCCTCGGCCGCCTGCTCCATCTCGCGCGCCAGCCCCTTCTGGATCGAGGGCGTCTCACCGGCGAGGAATTGCCGGGCCTGGCTGAGCAGGTCGGCATAATCATCCCGGCTGATCCGTTCCACGCAGGGCGCCGAGCAGCGCTTGATCTGATAGAGCAGGCAGGGCCGGTCGCGGCTGTCGAAGACGGTGTCGCGGCAGGTCCGCAGCAGGAACACCCGCTGCAGCGCGGTGATGGTCTGGTTGACCGCCCAGACGCTGGCGAAGGGGCCGAAATAGGTCGCGCCCTTGCGGCGCTCGCCGCGATGCTTGGCCACCTGCGGATAGGGATGGTCCTCGCTGATCATCAGCCAGGGATAGGATTTGTCGTCACGCAGGACGATATTGTAGCGCGGCCGCAGTTTCTTGATGAGGTTCGCTTCGAGCAGCAGCGCCTCGGCCTCGGAGGCGGTGGTGATCACCTCCAGCCTTCGGGTCTCGAACACCATGCGTCGTAGCCGCTCGGGCAGCCTCGCAGTCTGGGTATAGCTGGTGACGCGTTTGCGGATGACCCGCGCCTTGCCGACATAAAGCGCGTCGCCCCGGGCATCGAGCATGCGATAGACGCCAGGGCTGAGCGGCAGGTTGGGCAGCGCGGCCTCGATCACCGTCAGGCCATGGATCGGCGCGGCCGGGGTGGTTTCGGGCGGCGTGGCTTCGGCGTCAGGGACCATTGGCGGTGATGTGGCGCAATGGACGCGCCCGCTCAAGACCGGGGCAGCGCTGCTGCGACTTCTCCACGCTTTCTGTGGATAAGCCTGTGGGCATTGTTGTCACACCACCCGGAATCCAGCGGAAGACCGCCAATTGCAACTTCTTGCCCAACCCTTAAGCAACAAAATTAAGATGTTGATTTTGCTGAATATTATATCGGCGGCGCGAGTCCGCCTTCAGCCTCCGTTCAGCTTCAAGGCATGTTTTGGCCCCCGGCGCCAGCACCTCAGGGGACAGTGGATGAAATAAGGCAAGATCCAGACGAGAGACGATGTATTTCAAGCTCTTGTCCGCTCGATGACAACGCCGACGCTTTCCACGTCCGGGAAGGCATCGGGTTTTTCGATCGTGATACGGGCCTTGATCACGCGGAAATCCTGCAACGCCGTGGCCGCTATGGTTTCCGCCAGGGTCTCCACCAGAAGCACATGCCCCGCCGCCACGGCTGCACGCGCGACGTGCACAACGGCCTGGTAATCCACCACCCGCTCCAGCGCATCGGGGCCGATTCCGCCCGGCGCGCTCTCGTCATGCACCTCGAGCTCGACGCCGATCACGACCCGCTGCGGGGCCGCCTTCTCATGCGCATGCACGCCAAGCCGCGCCACCAGTTCCAGGCCACGCACGAAGACCAGGCGGGTGCGACGATCGGCATCGGGGGCGTTGATCAAGACGCAAAGGCCACATCGCGGCCGCGCCGGCGCAGTCGCTGGCCGGAATCGACGATGACCACGCTGCCGGTGGTGCTGGGCGATGCCATCAGATAGGCAACCGCCTCCGCGACATCCTCGCCGGTCACACCGCGTTCCAGCGGGTTGTTGACATGGGCACGGCGGAAATTCTCCTCCGACTGGTCGCCCGAAACGAAGGTGATGGCCGGCGCCACGCCATTGACCCGGATGCGAGGGGCGAAGGCCAGCGCATGCATCTCGGTCATGCCGGCAAGCCCATATTTGGAGAGCGAATAGGTGAAGTAATCCGGGTTGGCGGCATAAAGCCGGTTGTCGAGGAGATTGACCACGGCGCCATCCCAACCCTCCGGCAAAAGGGCGGCGAAGCCCTGGGTCAGCAGCGCGGGCGCCAGCAGATTGACGGCCATGTGGCGGGCGAAAAGCGCGGCGTCGAAAACCCTGGGCGTGTCGTATTCGAACAGGCTGGCATTGTTCACCAGCCCCTGCAGCCCGCCGCACAGCGCGGCCGCCTGGCCGGGCAGCGCTGCCGCCGCCGCCGGATCGGCGAGGTCGGCCTGGATGGTCCAGGCGCGGGGCAATTCGCCGGCCAGCGCCTTCGCATCCGCGCCGGACGCATTGTGATGCAGCACCACACCCCAGCCCGCCTGCGCCATCCGACGGGCGATGGCGGCGCCAATCCGCCGCCCAGCCCCCGTCACCAGCACATTGCGCGACGTCTGGTTCATGGTTGCGGGGCTTTCGTCATCAGGGGGAGGACGCATATAGGCGCGCAGAGCAATGGCAAGGAAGCCCATGGACGCGGTTTCGATTTTCCCCGAGGGCTATGTCGCCTCGCGCGTCATCGGCATGGTGGTGGATGTGGCGGTTGGCATCCACCCCTGGGAGCGCCATCCGCAGCGCCCCAACCGGCTCTCCATCGATGTGGAGATGTATGTGCCCGTGGATGCGGTGCAGGCCACGGCGGCGGGCATCGTGGATTATGACCCGGTGCGCGACCTGGTGCGGGGGTGGGCCGGCCGCGGCCATGTGGAATTCCTCGAAACCCTGGCCGAGGAATTGCTCGCGCAATGCTTTTCCGAGCCACGCGTGGTCGCGGCGCGGGTCCGGGTGACCAAGCTGCAGATTTTTGCCGAGGCCGAGGGGGCTGGAATAGAAGTGTTCCGGCGGCGGCCTACTCGCCCCTGAAACCGGTCGTTCGGATCACCTCGGCGAAGCGCTCCCGCTCAGCCCTTGTATAGGTGGCGTATTCCTCGGCGGTATTGCCCACGGTATCGGCGCCATTGCGTTGGAAGATCTCCTGCACCCGCTGGTGCCGCACCGCGGCGACAGCGGCGGTGTTCAGGCGCTCGATGATCGCCGGCGGCGTGCCGCGCGGCGCCACCAGCCCCACCACGTTGGACATGTCGAAACCCGGCATACCCTGTTCGTCCAGCGTCGGCACATCGGGCACCGAGGAGCTGCGACGCGGCGTGCTGACCGCCAGAATGCGCAACCGCCCCGATTGCACATGCGGCAGCACCGGCGGCAGGCCGACAAAGATCATGTCCACCTGCCCGGCCGCCGTGTCGTTCACAGCGGGTGCCGCGCCGCGATAGGGGATCTGTTCGAGCTGGATGCCGGCGCGCTGGCGGAACACCTCGCTGGTGAGGTGCATGATGCCACCTGCCCCGGTATTGGCGCAGGTCAATGGCTGGCGGCTGGCGCGGGCGAGCGCCACAAGCTCCGCCACCGAGCGCGCCGGCAGGCCCGAGCGCACGGCCAGCACCACCGGGGTTACGCCAAGCAGACTGATCAAGACGAAGTCGCGGTCCACGTCATAGGTGGCGGCACGGTCCATCAGCGGCCGCAGCGTGAGGTCGCTGCCATTGATGAAGAGCAGCGTGTAGCCATCGGGCGCCGCGGCGGCCACGGCCGCGGCACCGATGGCACCGGTGGCGCCACTGCGGTTCTCGACCACGACGCTTTGGCCGAGTTCCACCTGCATCTGCTGCACCACCGCGCGGGCCATGAGATCCGTGCCGCCACCGGCCGGATAAGCCACCACCATGCGCAGCGGCCGGTCAGGCCAGGCGGCCCGGGCCAAATTGGGCGCCACCAGCGTGACGCCGAGCAGGCCGCGCCGGCGCATCAATGCCCCGCCATCGCAGGCGGCGGCGTGAAGGCGGCCGGCTTCTTCTGCCGCAGCACCGCCTCGCCGCCGTAATGCGCGATCATTGCCGCCTGGTCGGCCTTGGCCGTGCGGTCCACCGCCTCGGGGTCGAGCAGGCCGCGCAGCCGCGCCTCCATCGCCTCGCGGATCGGCGCAGCCGCATTGCTGGTGCCGAGATCGACCAGCTCCTCCGGGTCCGCCTGCATGTCGAACAGCTGCGGCGGCGCGCCGACGTAATGGACGTATTTATGGGTCAGGCTGCGCAGCATGTAGAAGGCATCGGGTCCATAGGTGTGGAACTCCGACAATGCCACGCGGTCCTCCGCCGGCGCATTGGCCAGCCGCAGCAGCGAGGCGCCAGGCAGCCCATTCGCCGCGATGGCATCGCCCGCCCCCACCGCGTCGAGGATGGTGGCGGAAACATCGCAGAGCGTGACAGGCGTGCGGCAGGTGCCGCCCACCGGCACATCGGCGCCGGCGATGAGCATGGGGATGCCGGCACTCTCCTCATACATCGTGGCCTTCCCCCAGAGGCCGCGGCTGCCGAGGTTGTCGCCATGATCGGATGTATAGATGACCCGCGTGTTGTCGCTCAGCCCCGCGGCTTCCAGCGCCGTCATGATCTTGCCGACTTGCTCGTCGAGAAAGGAGGTCAGGCCGAAATAGCCGGACAGCGCGCGGTTCAGGTCGTCCTCACCCTGGAAGGCGGCGTCGTAGTGTGACTTGCGGCGATACATCGCGACATAGGGGTGCATCGGCCGCTCGCTCTCGTCATAGAGCTTCGGCCTGGGCAGGTCGCGGCCGCGATACTGGTAGAAGAACTCCGGCGGCGCGGTCAGCGGGAAATGCGGCGAGACCATGGAGACGAAGAGCACCCAGGGCTTGTCATGCCGGCGGGTGCCGATCTCGCGCAGCCAGACCTGCGCTTCGGCTGCGATCTGTCGGTCGTAGATGGTGTAGTCGCTCTCGCCCGCCTTCGCCTGTTCCAGCAGCTTCTTGCCGGTGACCCGCACATCATCGGGGTCACGGATGAGGTGGGTGACATCGCCCGTGCCATTGGCGATCTGCATCGCCAGCAGGCTCTCCGAAAACCCGTAATCCTCGCCCTCATGGCCCTTGTAGTGCAGCTTGCCGATCGAGGTGACGGTGTGGCCGCGCTCGCGCAGCATGTGCGACCAGCCCGGCATCCGGCCGTCATAGGCGATGGCATTGTCCCAGGCGTGGTTCTGATGCACCGGCCGGCCGGTGATGAAACTGGCCCGCGCCGGCACGCAAATCGGCGAGGGCGTATAGGCGGCGGTGAAATTCGTCCCCCCAGCCGCGATCCGGTCGAGATGCGGCGTGGTGATCACGGGGTGGCCGGCATAGCCCGAAACCTTCGGGTTGTGCTCGTCAGACATGATGACGATGAGGTTCTTCGCGCTCGGCATGGTGCTGGCTCTTTCGTCGTAAGTCGGCGTTACCGCCGGTTGTCAGTCCGCGGTGGCGCCGGTGCGGCGCACCACATCGCCCCAACGCGCCACCTCGGCACGCAGAAAGGCGGTGAGTTCGACGCCGCTGCTGCCCAGCGGCACAGCGCCGAGTTCTTCCACCCGACGCATCGTCTCGGCCTCGCGCAGCACGGCCATGATCTCAGCCTCCAGCCGGGCGAGGATGGCAGGCGGCGTCCCGGCAGGGGCAAAGACGGCGTTCCAGGCGGCGGCGGCGAAGCCGGGAAAGCCCGAAGCCGCGATGGTCGGCACGCCGGGCAGGTTGCGCAACGGCTCGGGCTCGGAGACGGCGAGCGCCCGGATATCGCCGCCGCGGATCAGCGGCAGCAGCGTGGGCACGCTTTCCATCATCATCGGCAGGCGGCCGGTGATGAGGTCCTGCATCGCCGCGGCGCCGCCGCGATAGGGCACATGGGTGAGCGAAATCCCGGCCATCAGCCCGAACAATTCCATCGCCACATGCGGGATGGTGCCGCTGCCGCTGGAGCCATAGATCATCGGCGCCCCGCTGGCGCGGGCATGCGCGACAAGCTGCCCCACATCGCGCGCCGGGACCGATGGATGCACCACCAGCGCCAGCGGCGTGCGGCAGATCAGCGAAAGCGGTGCGAGGTCCCGGAACAGATCATAGGGCAGGTTGGAGGTCAGGCTGGGATTCACCGCGATGGCCGCGGCGCCGAACAGCAGCGTGTGGCCGTCCGGGCGGGATTTCGCCACCAGGTCATTGCCCAGATTGGTGCTGGCACCCGGGCGGTTCTCGCCCACCACCGGCTGGCCGAGCCGTTCCGAGAGGCGCAGCGCCAAAAGGCGACCGAGAAGATCGGTCGAGCCGCCCGGCACGAAGGGAATGATCAGACGGATCGGACGCGCCGGCCAAGCCTCCTGAGCGGCAAGCGGCGAGGCTGCGATGCTGGCCGCGGCAAGCCCACGCCGGCTAAAGCGATTGATCACGCGCGTCCCCACCGTTTTTGTTCGGGTGAACTACACGCCAGCTTGCGCCGTGGCGCAATCTACGCCGTCAGGAATTCCGACAGGTTGGACCGGATGCGCTGCAACACCGTCCCCGTCTCCATTGGCAGGGCGAAGGACTGCCCGGTGATGGTCTCGAAGGCCTCGATATAGACCGCTGCCGTGTCCAGGATCAGCGCCTCGGGTATCTCCGGGATCGCGTCGTGATAGGGGTCGCAGCGCGCGGCCACCCAACTGCGCACGAAATCCTTGTCGAAGCTTTCCGGCCGCTCGCCGGCCTCGAAACGCGAGGGATAGCTGGAGGCGCGCCAGTAGCGGCTGCTGTCGGGGGTGTGGATTTCGTCGGCGAGGATGATGCGGCCGGCGGCATCGGTGCCGAACTCGTATTTCGTGTCCGCCAGGATGAGGCCATTGCGCGCCGCGATCGCCTGGCCGCGGGCGAAGAGCGCCAGGGCATATTCGCTGAGCTGTGCCCATTGCGTCGCCGTGAGCAGCTTCTGATCCAGAATTTCCCGCGGCGTCAGCGGCGCGTCATGGCCGCCGTCAAACGCCTTGCTGGTGGGCGTGATGATGGGCTGGGGCAGGCGCTGATTGTCGCGCAGCCCCTCGGGCAGACGGTGGCCATACATCTCGCGCTGGCCAGCCTTGTACAATGTCAGGATCGAGGTGCCCGTGGTGCCGGCGAGATAGTCCCGCACCACGATTTCCACCGGCAGGATATCCAGCCGCTGCCCCACCACGACATTGGGGTCGGGGTAGGACAGCACATGGTTGGGGCAGAGATCGGCGGTCTGTTCGAACCAGAAACGCGCCGTCTGCGTGAGCACCTGGCCCTTGAAGGGAACGGCACAGAGGATGCGGTCGAAGGCGCTCAACCGATCGGTCGCGATGATGATGCGCCGGCCATCGGGCAGGTCGTAATTGTCGCGCACCTTGCCGCTGTAGTGGTTCGGCAGCTCGGGAATGGTCGCGTCCGGCAGCAGCTTCGCCGCCCGGCGCAAGGTTTCGATATCCATCAGGCGTGTTGCGTCCTTCGTGCGCGGCCCTTGGCATCCTGCCAGACCGACATGATCACCGCGAGGGCGAGGCACCCACCTGCGATCAGGAACAGCGCGGATGACTGTCCATGATCGAGCAGCCAGCCGAAGCTGGGGGGGCCGAAGATTCCACCGATGGAAAAGCCGGTGCTGACCACGCCGAACACCGCGCCAGCCTGGCCCGGCGGGGCCGCCGCGCGCACCAGCATATCGCGTGAGGGCATGATCAGCCCGGAGAGAAAACCCGAGAGCCCCATCGTCGCCACCAGCGGCACGGCGGCCATCGGCACAGTCCCGGCCAGAAGGATCAGCAGGCCGGAGGCACCAAGCCCACAGGCCGCCACCAGACCATGCCTCCGCGTGCGATCCGCCACCTGGCCGCCGGCCAGAACACCCAGCGCGCTCATGCCGAGCCAGGCCGTCAGCGCCGTGTTGCCGGCGGTGAGCGAGAGACCGGACAGCGCATTCCAGGCCGGCACACCAAAGCTCTGCACCGCTGAACTCGAAAGTGCCAGAAGGATGAAAAAGCCGGTCAGCGCCAGAACCGTGCCGTTGAGCAGCCGCGGCGCCCCGGGGGCGGGCCTGGCACGCGGCGGCGGCATGCGTTCGGCCAGGGCATCGCGCAGCAGAGGCAGGGCCGCGATCGGCCCGAGCAACCCCGCGATGATCAGCGCGCCCTGCAGCCCGAACGCCCAGGCCAGCCCCAGCATCAGCCCGGGCGCCACCGTGCTGCCGGCATAGCCGGCAAAGGTGTGGATGGAAAAGGCGCGGCCGACCCGCGCATCGCCGATCGAATGGCCCAGGATGGAGTAGTCCGCCGGGTGATAGACGGCATTGGCCAACCCAGCCAACGCGGCACCCACCAGCAACCAGAAATAGCTGTTGCCAATGCCGGCCACCACAAAGGCGAGCCCACCCAGGCACAGCCCCGCCACCAGAACCCGCCGGGCGCCGATGCGGTCGACCAGAAAGCCCATCGGCGCCTGGGTCAGCGCGGTGACGATGTTCAACACCGTGATGGCCAGGCCGAGTTCCAGAAAGGTCACGCCCATCTCATCGCGCAGCAGCGGGAAGAGCGGCGGCAGCACCAGGATATGCACATGGCTGAGGAAATGCGCGCCCGAGATCTTCGCCAGCGTTCGCTTCTCGGCCGCTTCGAACACGCTCAATGCGCCTCCGCCCAGGATCGGCCATGGCCGACCTCGACCAGCAGCGGCACGCGCAGGCTGGCCACATTCTGCATGGTGTCGCGCAGGATGGTCTCGGTCGCCGCCAACTCCGCGACCGGCACTTCCAGCACCAGCTCGTCATGGACCTGCAGCAGCATGCGGGCTTTCAGGCCAGCATCCGTCAGCGCCCGCGGCACGCGCACCATGGCGCGCTTGATCACCTCGGCCGCACCGCCCTGGAAGGGGGCGTTGATCGCCTGCCGCTCGGCGCCGCCGCGCAGCATGGGGTCCTTCGAGGCGATATTGGCGATCCAGAGTTTTCGTCCGAACGGGCTGAGCACATAGCCCAGCGTCTTCGCCTCCTGCTTGAGGCGTTCCATCTCGGCTCGAATGCCGGGATATTTCTGGAAATAGGCATCGATGATGCCGCGCGCCTCGCCCGGACCGATGCTCAGCTGGGCGCCCAGGCCGAAAGCGCTCATGCCATAGATGATGCCGAAATTGATCGCCTTGGCGCGGCGCCGCGCCTCGCGGTCCACGCCATCGAGCGGCAATCCAAAAATGTCGGAGGCGGTCCGGGTGTGAATATCCAGCCCCTGGGCGAAGGCTTCGCGCAGCGTCGGGACGTCGGCCATGTGGGCCAGCAGCCGCAGCTCGATCTGGCTGTAGTCGGCGCTCATCAGCACATGGCCTGCCTCCGCCACGAAGGCCTGGCGGATGCGCATGCCCTCCTTCGTGCGGATCGGGATGTTCTGCAAATTGGGCTCGTTCGAGGAGAGCCGGCCGGTGCTGGTCACCGCCATGGCGAAATCGGTGTGCACGCGGCCGTCGCGCGCCAGCTGCGCGGTCAGCCCCTCGACATAGGTGGATTTCAGCTTGGCGAGTTGGCGATGTTCCATCACCACTTTTGGCAACTCGGCGCCCTGCGCGGCGAGCTCCTCCAGCACCTTCGCATCGGTGGACCAGGCGCCGGTCTTGCCCTTCTTGCCGCCTTTCAGCCCCATCTCGTCGAACAGGATTTCGCCGAGCTGCTTCGGGCTGGCCACGTTGAAGGCCCGGCCGGCGACGCGATGCGCCTCCGCCTCCAGCACCACCAGGCGCTCGGAAAAATCCTGGCCGATACGGGCCAGCTCCGCGCCATCGACCTTGATGCCGGCGGTCTCCATGGCCGCCAGCACTGCGATCATCCGGCGCTCGACCTGCTCGTAGAGCACCAGCGCCTCCGCCTCGCGCAGCCGCGGGCGGAGCTTCTGCCACAGGCGCCATGTCACATCGGCATCCTCGGCGGCATAGGCGGTGGCGCGGTCGAGCGGGACCTGATCGAAGGAGAGCCGGCCCTTGCCGGTACCAGTCACGCTGTCGAAGGAGATTGGCGTGTGGTTGAGATGCAGTTGAGCCAGGAAATCCATGCCCTGCCCGTGCCTGCCGGCATCCATGCTGTAGGAGATCAGCATGGTGTCATCGATGGGCGCGATGGTGACGGCGCCATTCTCCGTCCGGGCCATCACCTCGATATCGTATTTCGCGTTGTGCAGAATTTTCAGCACGGCAGGGTCGGCCAGCACGGGGCGCAGAATGGCCAGGGCGGCGTCCTGGCTGAGCTGCTCGGGCGGCGGGCCGCTCAGCATGTCGCCGCCGCCGCCATGGCGCAGCGGCACATAGGCGGCGCGGCCCGGCGCCACCGCCAGCGCGATGCCGACCAGGCGGGCATTCAGCGCGTCCAGGCTGTCCGTCTCGGTGTCGAAGCCCAGCACACCATCCAGCCCAGCCAGGAAGGCGCGAAGGCCATCCTCCGAGGTGATGGTCTCGTAGGGGCCGAAGGGGATGTCGCCCTCGGCCGCCGGCACCATGGCGGGGGCCGAGACCATGGCCGGGATCGAAGCCTTGGCATCGCCCAGCCCCAGCCGCGAAAGCAGGCTGCGAAACCCCTGCACCTGGAAGAAGCCGGCGAGCCGCGCGGGTTCCGGCGGGCGCGCCACCAGCGTCTCGATCGCCGCCGGCAGCGGCGCCTGGTCGTCGAGCAGCACCAGCCGCCGCGAAATCCGCGCCTTTTCGGCATTCTCCAGCAGCGCCTCGCGCCGCTTGGGCTGCTTGATCTCACCGGCACGCGCCAGCAGCGTCTCCAGGTCGCCATATTCATTGATGAGCTGGGCCGCGGTCTTGATGCCGATGCCCGGCACGCCTGGCACATTGTCCGTCGCATCGCCGGCCAGCGCCTGGACCTCCACCACCTTGTCCGGCGTCACGCCGAATTTCTCAAAAACCTCGGGCTCGCGGATCGGCTTCTGCTTGATCGGGTCCAGCATGATCACGCCGGCGCGGATGAGCTGCATCAAATCCTTGTCGGAGCTGACGATGGTCGTGCGGCCGCCCTCCTCCTCCATCGCGCGCGCATAGGCGGCGATGAGGTCATCGGCCTCATATCCCGGCTGCTCGACGCGGGCCACGCCAAAAGCCTCGGTCGCTTCGCGGATCAGGGCGAATTGCGGGATCAGCTCCTCCGGCGGCTCGGGCCGGTGCGCCTTGTATTCGGGGTAGAATTCATTGCGGAAGGTCAGCCGCGCCGTGTCGAAGACCACGGCGATGTGGCTTGCCGAATGCGCCTCCAGGAAGCGGGAGAGGATCTGGCAGAAGCCGAACACCGCATTCACATGCACCCCATCCGGCCGCGTCATCGGCGGCAGCGCGTGATAGGCCCTGAAAATATAGCCCGAGCCGTCGATGAGGATGAGATGCTTGTCGGTCATCGGGGTTCAGCCAGCCTGGGTTCATCGGCGAAGGGCCGCGCGCTCCACCCAACGGCGTTGGCGCGCATCCTAATGCTCGCCGCCATGCCCCGCATCCGCCGCCAGGCGATAGGTCCGGCTGCAATAGGGGCAGGTCACCTGCGTGTCCTCGATGCGAAGCATCACCAGGGGGTGGCCAAGCGCACCGCCGCCGCCATCGCAGGCAACGCTGCGGGAATGGGCCGGGAGTATCTCCTCCGGCGTCACGCCGGGGGTCATCTTGGGGCCGTAGCCGGTCATTTGCGGGTCGCGCATGGGGGCCTCGTGCTTTCGTTTCCATGCAATAGCCGGAACCAAGGGGCTGGACCATGGGCCGGCCGCACCATATCGCGCAAACATGAGCCCAACCCGTGCATGGCGCCGCTCCGCAATTCCCGTGCTGCTGGCCTTGCTGCTGGCGGGTTGCGCGCGTCAGGTCATTCCGGCCGGGCCCAGCACGCGCGAGGCCGGAATCGAGGCTTTCACCCCCCCGCCACAGCCGCAGCGGCCAAGCCCATGGGCCGGCGTGCCACCCGCGCCGCCGCCCATCCCCGCAGGACCGGCCCCGGCCGAGGCGCTGGTGATGGAGGATGGCACGGCCCTGGCCCTTCGGGTGTGGCGGCCGGAGGGCACGCCCAGGGCCGTGCTGCTGGCCTTGCATGGCTTTGGCGACCATGGCGGCAATTCCCTGGTCGAAGGCGCGCCGCTGCTCAACCGCGCCGGCATCCTCGTCTATGCCTATGACCAGCGGGGCTTCGGCTACTCCGAACATCGCGGCATCTGGCCCGGGGTTGCGACCCTGGTGGATGATGCGCGCGCGGCGGCACGGCTGATCGCGGCCCGGCATCACGGCTTGCCGCTCTTCCTCTTCGGCGAGAGCATGGGCGGGGCCATCGTCGCGGTGGCCGGCGCTGAGACGCTGCCTGTGCACGGCTATATCCTCTCCGCGCCGGCGCTGATGGGCCGCAGCCAATTGCCGCGCGTCGCCAGTCTCATCCTGGACGGCATGGTGGCGGCCATGCCTGCGATGGCGATGCCCGCAGGCGCCGGAGGGCTCGCCGCCAGCGACAACCGCGCCGCATTGCTGCGGTTTGGTCGCGATCCGCTGACCATCCGCGAGGCGCGGCTCGACCTCGTGGCCGGGGTGCTCGACAGCATGGATGCGGCGATCGAGGCCTTGCCGCATTGCTGCACCGCGCCCAGCCTGATCCTGACCGGCGGGCAGGACCAGGTCATTCCCACCCGCGTGGCGCGGCGCGTGTTGCGCGGCCTGCCGCCGCGGGCGGAACGGCGCATCCTGCATTACCCTGAGGGTTGGCACTTGCTGTTGCGCGATGCGGTGCGCGCCACGGTTGCCACGGATATCGCGACCTGGATCGAAAACCCCGCAGCGCCTCTCGCCGCGGAGGCCGCGGCGACCGAATGGTTACGCTGACAGCCCATCCATGGCGATCGGCGGCGGCCGCCCGGCGATGATATCGGCAATGATGGCGGCACTGCCCATTGCCAGGGTGAAGCCCAGCGAACCCTGGCCCAGATTGAGATGCAGGTTTGGCCAGCGCGCCGTCGGCCCCAGCAATGGCAGGCCGGTGGGGGTTGCGGGGCGAAGGCCGGTCCAGGGTTGCAACTCCCGCCAGTCGCTGGCCTCGGGGAAGGCGGCGCGGGCCTGGCGCAGCAGCGTGTCCAGCCGACGATTGTCGAAGCGCGGATCATTCCCCACCACATCGGCCATGCCGGCGATCCGCAACGAGGCCCCAAGCCGGGCATAGACCACCTTCGCCGCCGCGTCGGTGATGGAGATGGCGGGCGCCGCGCCGGAAATGGGGACCGTGAGCGAATAGCCCTTCAGCGGCTGGATCGGCACATCCACGCCAAGCGGCGTGGCCAAAGCCCGCGCACCATTGCCGAAGGCGAGGATGAAGGCATCGCCCTCATGCACGCCCTCGCGCGTCGCGGCCCCCACCACACGGCCACCGGCGGTGAGAAGCTGCGTCACCCGGGTGTTGAAGTGAAAGCGCACATCGAAATTGGAGTGGCGCAACAGGCGCTCCAGCCCCAGGCAGAAGAGGTGGCAATCGCCCGCATCCTCGCCGGGGGTATAGATGCCGCCGACAAGCCGATGGGCGATATGGGTGAGTGAAGGTTCGACACCCAGGCACTCGGCGGCCGAAACTGCACGCTGCTCGCTGCCAAGCGCCGCCTGGCCGTCCATCTGCCGCCTGGCAGCTTCGAAGCCGGCAGTGTCGGAATAGACCACGAGCTTCCCGCTGCGGGCGAAAGCGAAATCCAGCGACTCTCTGAGCACCAATTCGTGAAGCAGGTCGCGCGAAAGATAGGCCAGACGCAAAAGCGATGCGGTGGTGCGCGCAGCGGTGGTGGCGTTGCAGGCGCGCAGGAAGCCCATCAGCCAGGACAATTGGCCAAGGGTGAAATCCGGCCGGAACCGCAGTGGCCCATCCGGGTCAAGCAGCCAGCCTGGCACCTTGCCGACAACGCCGGGACCGGCAAAGGGGGCGACATAGCTATAGGAAAGCTGACCACCATTGGCCCGGCTGGTGGCCATGCCGGGGGAAGCTTCGCCTTCAAGCACAGTGACCGAATGGCCATCTCGGACCAGCATATAGGCTGCGGCCAGACCAACAACGCCAGCCCCTAGTACCACAACATGCATTGGGGACCTCACGCCGGCAGTGTTTCCGCCATGCGTTGATATTGGTGCCGCACGGGAGCGCGCGCCCCCTTGCACCGCTCAATCACGGATGGAGCGCAGCGGGTGCTGCGCTCCATGCCGCGTGTCAGCGGCGTTCGATGGTCGGGCGGCCGTCGCCCATCGTTTCAGTCACAACCGGGGTGCCAGGGCGGGCGATGCCGCGGCCGCGGGCAGGCGCGGTCTCGATGGTCGGGCGGCCTTCGCCCATCGTGCCGGTCACGACGGCGGCGCCGCTTCCGGCATTCTCATCGGCCCGGGTGGCCCCGCGCTCAATCGTCGGGCGACCTTCGCCCATCGTGCCGCTCACGGTCGCGCCGCTGCCGGCGTTGTTGGCGGAGGTGCAGGCCGCGAACAGCGGTGCCGCGAGGGCCAGGATCAGGATTTTGCGCATCTCATTCCTCAATCGTTTCACATTGATTGTCTCGTCAGGACACATCCACTGGAAACCCCATCCTGGAACAGGTGAAAAGGCTTGCCGCGCAGAGATACCAACTCGCGGTACGTTAACGTGTGGCAGCAGCCGCAGCAAGTCTGGTTTGAAGTCATTGGTAGTGCGTGACTTCCGCGCCGCACAGGCGCCTGAAATCACCCCTCCTCCAACCCCAGCCGCCTGAGCAATTCCTGCCGGCGAACCGGCTTCGTGAGGTAGTCATCCATGCCAGCGGCGCGGCATTGCGCCTCATATTCCGTCCCCGCTGCCGCTGTCAGGCCGATGATGCGGGTGTGGCGGTTTGGCCCGGCGGTGGCGCGGATCTGGCGTGTCGCCTCAAGCCCATCCATCACCGGCATTTGCACATCCATCAGGATCGCCGCGAAGCCGGTGCGTCGCGCCGCCTGCACCGCCCGCACGCCATCATCCGCCACCTCCACCGTACATCCCACGGAATCCAGGATGCTGCGAATGACAAGCTGGTTGGTCGGATTGTCCTCCACCAGGAGGATGGTGCGCGCGGCCGGCAGCGACTCGGGCGCGACCTCGGTCGGGCGTGGGCGGCTGGATACCGCGCCCAGCAATGTCTCGCGCAGGCGCTGCGGCAGGATGGGTGTCAGCAATTTTGGCCATCCGGTGGGTGCGTCGGACGCCGCGCAGCACAGCAGAATGGCGACCTCAGGTGCCGCGCCATGCAGCCGCTCTGCCAGCGCCACGCCGCTACCGCCTGCGAGCGGATGGGTGATCAGCGCGATGCGGGGCGGGCTCTGCCGGACCAGCGCCAGCGCCTCCTCCGCGTCCATGGCCAGGATGGGGAGGCAGCCCATGGCACGCAGCGCCTCGGCCACCAGCTCGCGCATCCGCGGGCTGTGGCCGACGAAGATCACCGGCAGGCCAGCCAGCTCCGCCGGCGGCTCCGGCCGGGGTTCGGCCGAACGCCCCATCAGGACGGAGAATTCGAAGACGCTGCCGCCGCCGCGTGGCAGCGCCGGGTCACGCGGGCGGGCGCTGATGCTGCCTCCCATCTGCTCGGCCAGCCGTTTGCAGATCGCAAGGCCCAGGCCGGTGCCGCCGTATTTGCGGCGGATCGACGCGTCGGCCTGGGTGAAGCGGCCAAAGAGATGCTCGATCTGCCCAGCCTCCAGCCCGATGCCCGTGTCGCGCACAGCGCAGACGAGCCTGGTGCTGGCGCCCTCGGGCCGCGCCGAGAGCGCCACCTCGATGCTGCCGGCCTCGGTGAACTTCACCGCATTCCCCACCAGGTTGAACAGCAGCTGGCGGAATCGCCCCGGGTCACCCAGGACCCGCGGCGGCAGGTCGGGCGCCACCGCCGCAAGCAGCTCCACGCCGCGCGCGGCGGCGGCGGGCGCGTAGAGGTCGACGATGGTGGCCAGTTCGGCTTCCGGGTTGAAGGGCGCACGCTCCTGCGCCAGCTGCCCTGCCTCCAGCTTGGAAAGGTCCAGAATATCGTTGAGCACCAACAGCAGATGCTCGGCGCTGCGCTGGATGGTCTCGGCATGGCGGCGCTGCACTGAATCCAGCCGGCTGTCCAACAGCAGGCCGACCATCCCGATCACGCCGTTCATCGGCGTGCGGATCTCATGGCTCATCGAGGCCAGGAATTCCTCCTTGGCGCGGGCACCGGCATGGGCCGCGGCCTCGCTGGCGCGCAGCGCCACGCCCTGGGCCTGCAGCGCGCGCGACTGGCGCAGCAGCAGCAGCAAGGCTCCCAGCACAAGCGCCGCGGTGCCCGACATCGACAGTGCCAGAAGCTGCGCCAGACGCTGAGACGGCTCCAATGCCGCCGCGCGCTCGCGCACCACCTCGATGACGAAAAACCCCTGCTGGGTCGTGGCAAAGGCGGCGAGGATGTCACGGCCGCGCGAATCCTGGCCGACATGCACCCCCTGGTCGCGCCGCGGCAGGAAATCGCGAAACGGCCATGCCGCATTGTCGATGCCGCCAATCCCCTGCAGCGTGCCGTCGCTGCGCGCCAGCAGCGCGCCGCTGGTGGAATGGATGCGCACTGAGACGCCAAAACCCTCGGCATAGCGCTGCGCCAGACCGCTGAGGTGATCCGGGTTGAGAAGGGCGACCGTCGCGCCCTCGAAACCGCCATCGCCGCTGCGATTGGCGCGCGCCAGCGGAATCGACCACAGCCCGACTTCCTGGATGCTGCGGGCACCCACGGCGAGGAATCGGCCGGCCTCGGGCGCCCCCAGCCGGTAGGGTTGCCGTCCAAGCCGCAGCACACGGAACCATTCGCGGTCGTCGATCTGAAAGCCGATCAGCCCGGCTTCGCTCGACTGCCGGACGCGACCGGCGGCATCGACCACCACCATCGCCCGCAGCTGCGGCAGGTCCGCCATCACCGTCGGCCATTCGCCGCTGAAGGCGCCACCATCCGGCCCGCGTGTCGCATCCTGCATGACCAGCTCGACCGTCTGCATCGTGCGGGTGACCTGATCGGCCATGGTGAGCGCGAGGTTCAGGGTCAGCGCTGTCGCCTCATCCACAGCATCCTGCTGGGCGCGCTGCATCACGATGGTGTAGATTCCGATCATCGAAGCGATGACGACACAGGCCGCCAGACCAAACAGCCGCCAGGGGCGTGCGACAGTCGCAACGCTGCCATTCAGGCCCAGGGAGCGACGCAAGGCGATGCGCAGATCGGTGAGAAAATTCATCCTGGCCGGCATCATCGCAGGGCTGCCGGCAATTTGCACGGGGCCTGCATCCGCGCAGCCGGCGAGAGGGGCCGACCCGGACCGCCTCGGCGCCATCCGCGCCCGGGGCGAGTTGCGGGTCTGCGTCTGGCCCGATTATTTCGGCCTGTCGTGGCGCAATCCGCGCAGCGGCGAACTGGAGGGGCTTGATGCCGACATGGCCCGGCTCTTCGCCGCCCGGCTGCGGGTCCGCCTTGCCTTCGTGGAGGTGCTGTTCGGAATCGGTATCGTCACCGCCGTCGAAGCCGGGCAATGTGACATCGGCATGAGCGGCGTGACGGTGACCGAGGATCGCGCCGAACGCGTGGCCTTCACCAAGCCGTACCTCTCCACCCCATTGCTTGGCATCGCCAATCGCGCCAGCACGAGGGTGCGGGAATGGGGTGACATCGATCGCCCGGGCGTGGTGGTCGCCGTGACCGAAGGCGGGCCGGCCGAGGCCGTCATGCGCGGCGCGCTGCAAAGGGCCGAATTGTCGGTGATGCGATCACCCCGCCGACGCGAAGCCGAGGTCCAGGCCGGCCGTGCCGATGTGTTCGTCACCGATGTCCCCTATGGCCGCGGCCTGGCTGCCCAACAGGACTGGATGCGGTTGGTGGAGGCCCCGCCGCGCTTCGGCGAAACCCTGACCGCCTATGCGGTGCAGCGCGGCGACAGCGCCTGGCTTGCCGAGGCGAATGCCTTCCTGGCCGCGGTGAAGGCCGATGGTACCATGGCCCGGGTTGCCGAACGCTACGGGATCCTCGGCCTGATCGCCTATTGACCGCTACATCACCAGCGCCAGCCACAGCGGCAGGGTGATCACGGCCAGCGCATGCTCCGAACTGGTGATGGCCGCCATCAGCGGCGCATCGCCCCCCATCGCACGCGCCATGACGTAGCTGGTGGCGGCGGTGGGCATCGCCATGAACAGCACGGCCACGGCGATGGACAGCGAATCGAGGCCGAGCAAGTTTCCGCCCATCAGGGTCAGTGCAGGCATCACGCCCAGCTTCAGGATGGCGGTTGCCATCTGGAGGGCGAAACGGTCGCGCAGCGCCCCAAGCGAGAGGGCAGCCCCCACCGCCAGGAGTCCCAGCGCCACCGAGGCCTGGCCAAGGCTGCGCGCCAGCGGCGCCACACCATGCGGCAGCCCGCCCAAGGCGGCGACGCAAAAGCCCAGGCCACATGCGACAATCAACGGGTTGAGCAGCACCTGGCGCAGCACCGGCCAGAGTCGCAGCCGGCCCGGATGGCCCATGGCGAAGGCCACCGTGGTCACGACCTGGACGAAGGGCACGATCATGCCGGTCGCCACCGCGCCCAGCGCGAGCCCCGGCACCCCGAACACCGCCCCCGAGATCGCGAAGCCGATGAGGTTGTTGAAGCGGATGCCGCCCATGAGCACCGAGGTCATGGCCATATGTGGCTGTCGAAAAGCCCGGGCCAGCAAAATGGCAAGCACCGTGCCGATGGCAAGGCTGCCCCAGATCGCGGTCATGATGCCAAGGATGGGCACCGTGCCCAGCTCGACCCCGCCGATCGCCACAACCAGCAGGCAGGGCAGCAGGACCCAGAAGATCAGCCGCTCGATTCCGGCCCAGACGGTATCGTCGCGCAGCAACCCGCGCTTGAGCCAGGCGCCCAGCAGCAGCAGGCCAAAGGCCGGGACAAAGGCATCGAGATAGGCGTTCAGCACCTGGGCGCGGACCAGGGCGGCACGCCCGTCAGCCCAGCATGCCGAAGGACCCGCCAAGCTCGCCAGTGGGAACCGGGAGGGCAGGCGAGGGGCGGCGGCGGGCCTGCGCCGCCAGGTCCTGCAGGCAGGCCGCCTCGGTGCGCTGCGCGAAGCCACCAGCGCGGGCCTGGACATAGGCGACGCGCAGCCCCGCCGCGCTTGGATAGAACATGACGTCGAGCTGACAGCCCGCAGCGGCGTAAAGCCAGATCGAGACCGGTCCCTCGGCCCGCCGCAACGCCGGCTCGCCGAGCCATGCCAGGATACGCTCCGGCGGGCTGCCCGACATCGCCGCGGCCTGGAAAGGCATTCCACCCGCCGGCGCAGGCGCTGGGGTACGGGGCTCGCCCGCCGGCGGCAGGCCCTCGGTCCGCAAGGGGCGCATGCGGGCGGGTTCGCGAGGGCCAGGCGCCGGCTGAGGCGGCGTCGCCACACCAAGAATGCTCAGGCTTGCGCGGCCATCCGCCAATGCCTGCTCTGCCGCCCCGTTCACATCCGAGGCCGGCGCGCAACCGGAGGCGATCAGTGACATCACCACGGCGACAAAGGCATAGCGGGCCACGCGGGGCCTCCTCGGGCTCAGGGCCGCCGGCGCGGATCGCCGGCATGGGTTGAACCCGGTTTCAGACCACCGGGGCCGGACGGGCCGGGGCGGGTGCCGGGGCCGGGGCGGCCGCGGCAGGCGCTGTCGGCATGGAGCCTTCGGTCAGCATTTCCATCCGGCCGGTCAATTGCCCACCATCCTCGACGGAAAGGCGCTTGCAACGCGCCACACCATTCACCTTGCCGGTCGAGCGGATCACCAGATTGCCGCGCGCGGTCAGGGTGCCATCGAACAGGCCCGCGATCTCGGCATCCTCGACCTGGACTTCGCCGCGGAAGACGCCGGTGGAACCGACCGAGAGCTCGGCAGCCTGGAGCATCTGGCTCTCGACGGTGCCTTCAACCACGAGGCGTTCGCAATCCGCGACGGTGCCCTGGACGCTGATGCCCTTGCCGACCGTCAGCGTGCGACGGTCGCCGCCGACAGGTGCGGTCTGCTGCGGCCGGGCAGGAACGCCGACGCCGCCTGCGGGGGCCATAGGCCGCTGCGCCAGGGTGTTCGGCGCGGGTGCGGTTGCGGGCTTCATGGTCTGGCTCATGATGTTTTCCTTCGGCCCGGTGGGCGGCGATGACGGCATGGAGGAGGCGCTGGCGGTACGAGAAGGCATCGCAATGTCGACGTCACGGCTGGCCGGGTCCATGCGCGGAGCCTCCGGCGGCGCCGTTTCCTCCTTCTTGCGTCCGAAAATAGCCATTCGTGCCCCCTACTGCTCAGTCCTACAGACTCCACGCCTTACCGCTGGCCCGCGGCGGGGACAATTGCCAGGGCTGGCTTATCCCCGGAAATTGTCCACAGCTTGGTTGCGGGGATATATCGATATCGTTTCTTTCTGCCACCAAAGCCTGGCATGGACGGGCCGCAGCCGCCCCGCTGGACCCAAATCGCCCTGACTGTGTCAGGGCGATTTGGGTCCAGCCCTGCTTGGCCCGGCAATTGGCGCTCTGGGTGTTTCCACCCAGAGCGATTGCGGGCTAAGCCGCAACGGCAACCAGGATAGCGGCATGACACAGGCTTCACTCGACATTTTGGGCATCGGCAACGCGATCGTGGACGTGCTGTCGCGCACCGAGGATTCCTTCCTGGCCGAACGCGGCCTGAACAAGGGCGGCATGGCGCTCATCGACGCCGAACAGGCCGAGGCGCTGTACCGCGCGATGGGTCCGGGCGTGGAGAGCAGCGGCGGCTCGGTCGCCAATAGCTGCGCCGTGGCCGCGGGGCTGGGCGCGCGGGTCGGCTTTCTCGGCAAGGTCGCCGATGACGAACTCGGTCGGGTCTTCGGCCATGATATCCGCGCCGCAGGGGTGCATTTCCCCACCGCGCCGCTGCTGGGCGGCGCGCCCACGGCGCGCTGCCTGATTCTCGTCTCGCCGGACGCACAGCGCACCATGAACACCTTCCTCGGCGCCTGTGTCACCTTCAGCGAGGATGATGTGGACGCGGGCGAGGTGGCGCGCGCCCAGGTCATCTATCTCGAGGGTTACCTCTACGATCCGCCGGCCGCCCAGGCCGCCTTCCGCGCCGCCGCCCGCGCCGCGCATGCCGCCGGGCGCCGCGTGGCGCTTTCGCTCTCCGACCCCTTCTGCGTTGGCCGCCACCGCGACGCCTTCCGGGCTTTTGTCCGGGAGGAGACCGACATCCTCTTCGCCAACGAGGCCGAACTGCTCAGCCTCTACGAAACCGACGACTTCGCCGCCGCCGCGGCGAAGCTGCGTGGCGAGGTGGCCATCGCAGCGCTGACCCGCAGCGAGAAGGGCAGCGTGATCATCGCGGGCGACGCGACGCATGAGGTGGCCGCGGTGGCGACCAGCGTGGTGGACACGACCGGCGCGGGCGACGCCTATGCCGCCGGCTTCCTGGCCGCACACACCAAAGGATTGGGCTTGCCCGAGGCCGGCCGCTGGGGCAGCGTTTGCGCGGCCGAGGTGATCAGCCATTTTGGGGCGCGACCTCAGGCCGACATGAAGGCGTTGGTGGGAGCTTGATGATGCAACGCAGCGTTCTGCTGGCAGCCGCCCTTCTGGCCCTGCCGGCCCAGCCCATGGCGCAAAGCAATGACCCGGTCGCCCGGGAACTCCGCCGCGCCCAGCAGAACCCTGCATCCACGCCATGGGTGCCTGAGCAGAACCGCGGCGCGGCCGATGCCGATGCCGCGGGCATCGATGACGTGGTCGGGCTGCTCCAGGCGGCGCAGACCGCGCTGCGGGCAAACCGCCGCGGCCAGGCCGTGGAATTCATGGAACGCGCTGAATCCAGGCTGCTGACCCGCAGCACGCCGGTGCCGCAGGCCGGCACGCCGGTGCAGGGCGGGCCGGTGGGCCGCGTCGGCAGCGCCCGCCGCGCGACCCTCGCCGGCGATTACGCCACGGCGCGCAAGGAGCTTGAGGCGGCGCTCGATGCCCTGAACCGGCCGGGGCGGCGCGGCCGCTGACGCCTGTTCAGCGCCTCGTCCGAGGCGCCGAACAGGCGTGACGATCAGATCCGCAGCGTGCCGGCCTTCGCCGCCGTGTAGCGTTCGTTGATCGCAGTCCAGTTCAGCACGTTCCACCAGGAATTCAGGTAATCCGCCCGGCGGTTCTGGTAGCGCAGGTAATAGGCGTGCTCCCAGACGTCATTGCCCATCAGCACACGGGTGCCGTCCATCAGCGGGTTGTCCTGGTTCGGCCGGGTGGTGATGGCGAGTTGGCCGGAATTGGTCACCGTGACGAAGACCCAGCCGGAGCCGAAGACGCGACCGCCTGCGGCATTGAAATCAGTCTTGAACTTGTCGAAGCCGCCGAGGTCGCGGGTGATGGCCTCGGCCACCTCGCCGCTGGGCGCGCCGCCCTGGCCGCCCATGATGGCCCAGAACATCGAATGATTGGCATGGCCGCCGGCATTGTTGCGCAGCGCGGTGCGGATGGCCTCCGGCGCGCGGGCAAGGTTCAACAGAAGTTCATCCAGCGGCAGGGCGGACAGCGCCGCCTGGCCGTTCAGCGCCGCGTTCAGCCCGGCCACCTGGCCGGCGTGATGCCGGCCGTGATGGAGCTCCATGGTCATGGCGTCGATCGCCGCCTCATTGGCGTTGAACGCATAGGGAAGGGCGGGAAGGCTATGCGGCCCGCTGGCGGCGGCCTGGGCCCAGACGCTGCGCGGTGTTGCCGCCAGCGCGGCAAGGCCGGCAGCGCCCAGCAGCAGGTTGCGACGGTTGAGATGCGACATGACGTGTCCTCCGTTGTGTGGCGCATGGATAGCACAAGTGGCCCGGTTCATCAGCCGCGCCAGGTCGGGCGGGTTTCAGCCCGGCGTTCTTGATGATAACCGCGGGGCGAAGCGAGAAGGAACGCGCCATGTCCGAACCCAACCTGATCATGGCGCGCGAGGGCGCGGCCGGCACGCTCCTGATGAACCGGGTGAAGGCACTCAATGCCCTGACGCTGGAGATGATCCGCGATTTCCAGCGCGCCCTGGACATCTGGAAGGCCGACGCCGCCGTGCGACTCGTGGTGCTGGAAGGCGCGGGCGGGCGGGCCTTCTGCGCCGGCGGCGATGTGCGGGCGGTGCGGGAGGCCGCCCTGGCCGGCGATCGCGCCCCGGTCGCCGCCTTCTTCACCGAGGAATATGCGGTGAATGAGGGCATCGCCAATTTTGGCAAGCCATGGGTGTCGCTGATCGACGGCGTGTGCATGGGCGGCGGGATCGGCCTTGCGGTGCATAACAGCCCGCAGGTGGTGACCGAGAACGCGCTGCTGGCGATGCCCGAGACGGCCATCGCACTTTTCCCCGATGTCGGCACCAGCCATGTGCTGCCACGCCTGCCCGGCGCCATCGGCAATTGGCTGGCGCTGACCGGGGCCAGGCTGCGCGGCGCCGACGCCGTGCATGCCGGCCTCGCCACCCATTTCGTGCCCACGGCCAGGCTTGCCGCCCTGCGCGCCGCTCTTGTGGAGAGCGGCGATGTCGCGGTCCTGTCACAGTTTGCCGAGGCGCCGCCGCCCGCCAGCTTCGCCGCCCACCGCGCGCTAATCGACCATGCCTTCGGCCAGCCCAGCGTGCTCGGCATGATCGCGGCACTTCAGGCCGATGGCGGCGAATGGGCGATGCAGCAGGTGGCCACGCTGCGCAAAATGTCGCCCACCAGCCTATGCGTCTCGCTGGAGTTGCTGCGCCGGGGCGCGGGCATGAGCCTGCGCCAATGCCTCGATGAAGAGCTGGTGCTGACCGGCAGCGTGGTGCACGGACATCCCGATTTCTGCGAGGGCGTGCGCAGCGTGCTGGTGGACAAGGGCAGCGTGGCGAATTGGCAGCCGGCGACGCTGGAGGAGATCGACCCCGCCGCGATCACCGGCATGTTCAGCCGCGCGGGATAGGCACGCCCTTTTCGTCCTTGGCGGTGCGGATGGTCTGCAAGGTCATCACCCGCGCCACCATGGCCGCGCCCGTGAGGCGGCCGGTCAGCTCGTTCTCATGCGCGGTGTCGCGCGCGACCAGGCGCAGGAGGAAATCGCCGCCGCCACGGATCATGTGGCATTCGCGCACCTCCGGCCAGGCGTTCACCAGCGCCTCGAAGCCGTCCAGCACCGCCTGTTTCTGGGTTTCCAGGCCGACCAGCGCAAAGAAGGTGATCTCAAAACCCAGTGGCTCGGGGGCGACATCGGCGTGGTAGCCGCGGATGATTCCCAGCTCCTCGAGGCGACGCATCCGTCGCAGACAGGGCGGCGCCGAGAGGCCGACTCGGCGGGCCAGTTCGACATTGGTGATGCGGCCATCATTCTGCAGCTCCGCCAGAATGTGGCGGTCTACATCGTCGAGTTCATCTTCGATCGCGTCTGGCATTGGGTCCCGTATTTCGTTGCGCCTGGGCGCATAGGCACGCAATATCCTGTCTTATGTGTGGCGTATCAAGCCAATGCGGTGGAAAGACCGTTTCATGTCTTGCAGCCGGGGGGGGCCGCACCGAATATCAGCCGTGAACGCCCTGTCATATCGGATTCGCCCGTGCCCATGACGCATCATACGCCGCTCCTCGTGATCGGTGCCGGACCCGCCGGCTATACTGCGGCGATCTATGCGGCGCGCGCCAGCATGAAGCCGATCCTCGTCGCCGGCCTGCAGCCAGGCGGCCAGCTCACCATCACGACCGATGTCGAGAACTATCCGGGCTTCGCCGATGCCATCCAGGGCCCCTGGCTGATGGAGCAGATGCGGGCACAGGCCGCCCATGTCGGCACCACGATGATCGACGATGTGATCACCTCGGTGGATTTTTCCGCCCGCCCTTTCCGATGCGAGGGAGATAGCGGTGATGTCTTCATCGCCGAGACGGTGGTCATCGCCACCGGCGCGCAGGCGCGCTGGCTGGGGATTCCGGGCGAACAGGCCCTGTCGGGCTTTGGTGTCTCGGCCTGCGCGACCTGCGACGGCTTCTTCTTTCGCGGCAAGAACGTGGCCGTGGTGGGCGGCGGCAATTCGGCGACGGAGGAGGCGCTCTACCTCTCCAACCTCGCGGCGCATGTCACCCTGATCCATCGCCGTGACAGCCTGAAATCCGAGAAAATTCTCCAGCAGCGCCTCTTCGCCAAGCCCAACGTCACCTGTCTGTGGGACAATGCGGTGGAGGAAGTGCTGCCTGATGATGGCAAGCGCCCTGCCCTGCGCGCGCTGAAGCTGCGCCACACCCGCACCGGCGCCATCACCGAAATGCCCTTCGACGGCATGTTCGTCGCCATCGGGCACGACCCCGCCACCGCCATCTTCAAGGGCCAGGTGGCGATGGATGCCGGCGGCTACATCACCACCGAGCCAGGCAGCACCCGCACCTCGGTTCCGGGCGTCTTCGCCGCGGGCGACGTGCAGGACCATATCTATCGACAGGCCGTCACGGCCGCGGGCACGGGCTGCATGGCGGCGCTGGACGCCGAGCGCTTCCTCGCCGCCGCCAATACCGCCGAAAGACAGGCCGCCTGATGCCGTTGGATTGGGACAAGCTGCGGGTGTTTCACGCCGTGGCCGAAGCCGGTTCCTTCACCCATGCGGGGGAGAGCCTGAATCTCAGCCAATCCGCCGTGTCGCGGCAGATCCAGGCATTGGAGGAATCGCTCTCCGTGCCGCTGTTCCACCGCCATGCCCGCGGCCTGATCCTGACCGAAAGCGGGGAGACGCTGAACCGCACGGTGCGCGACGTCTTCGCCAAGCTCGCCATGACCGAGGCGCTGCTGACCGAGGGGCGGGAACGCGCGGCGGGGCGCCTGAAGATCACCACCACCACCGGCTTCGGCAGCTCCTGGCTGGCGCCGCGGCTGCACCGCTTCCTGGAACTGCACCCGGAGGTCAGCGTCTCCGTCCTGCTCGATGACGCCGATCTCGATCTGGCGATGCGCGAGGCCGATGTCGCCATCCGCATGCATCCGCCCAAGCAGCCCGACCTGATCCAGCGCCACATCGCGAGCTTCGGTTGGAAGGTCTACGGCTCGGTCGATTACCTCAAGCAGCATGGCATGCCGGCACGGCCGGAGGATCTGGACGCGCATCGGCTGGTCGTCTGGGGCGACTACCGACCGCCCATCGAGGAGATCAACTGGCTGGCGGAGGTGGGCCGCCGCAACGGCAGCCAGCGCCGCGCCGCGGTGGAGGTGAACAGCCTGACCGGCATGCTGCGCGCCGTGCAGTCAGGCCTCGGGCTGGCCGCGCTGCCGGACTACATCGGCACGGATCTGGCGGGTTTGGTGCAGGTATTGCCTGACCTGAAGCCCCCGCGGGTCAACGCGTATTTCGTGTATCCGGAGGAAATGCGGAATTCGAAGCGTGTGGCGGTGTTCAGGGATTTTCTGGTGGCGGAGTTGGCAAACGGATCGCTGACGTAACCACGTCAGTGTTCGCATGCGACAGGCGCATGGCAGGGGCGTTGCCTTGCCGCAGCCGCATGGGGCTTTCTCTCCTATTGTATGCGCATCGGCGATTTGTTGCCGAGAGGGTCTCAGGACCCTTCGTCTCCCAGACGTGAAGCCTCCCTGTATGACTCGCCCGCCGCCCTTGGGCCGGCGGGCTTTTTTTTGCGGGCCTCAGCCCATCCCCCTGCCGGATCGCCATAGGCGCCAGAGCCAGAGTGACATCCCGGAAGCCAGCAGCATCATCACCGCCAGGGCATGCGCCTCAGGCGTCGGCCCCATGCGGAGTTGGCTGAACAGCAGGAGAGGGAGGGTGGTGGCGCCCGGGCCGCTGGTGAAGCTCGCCAGAACCACGTCGTCGAATGACAACAGGAAGGCCAGCCCCCAACCCGCCGCGAGCGAGGGCGCCATCAATGGCAGCGTGACCGTGCCGAACACCGTGGCGGGCGAGGCGCCGAGATCGGCCGCGGCCTCTTCCAGCACCGGCCCCATGCCGGCCAGTCGCGCCTGCACCACCACGGCCACATAGGCGGCGCCGAGGCTGGCATGGGCCAGCAGCAGCGTGATGACCCCCCGGCCCTGCGGCCAGCCGGTCAGCCGTTCCATGCCCACGAACAACAGAAGCAGCGCCAGGCCCGTCACCACCTCGGGCAGGACCAGCGGCGCCGCCGCCAGCGCGCCGAACAGGGCACGGCCACGAAACGCGCCATGCCGTGCCAGCACCCAGCCGATCGCGCCGCCGGCCAGCACGGCCAGGGTGGCCGCGCCCGCCGCCACCAATACCGACAGCGCAGCGGCGCCCAGCAAGCGCTCATTGCCCGCCAGCGCCAGGAACCAGCGCAGGGAGAAGCCCCCCCAGACAAAGGGCTGCCGGGCATCCGAGAAGGCGAAGACGGCCATCAGCAACACCGGCGCCCAGAGGAAACCAAGCCCAAGCCAGAGCGCGAGCCGCGTCATCGGCCCAGTCGCTGCCACAACAGCAGTGGCGGCAACAGCACCGCCAGCAGCGCCACCGCGGCCGCCGCCGCAAGCGGCCAGTCGCGCGCGGCAAAAAACGCCTGCCAGATCGCACCGCCCGCCAGCAGGGCATCGGGTGCGCTCAGCAATGCCGGGATGACGAATTCGCCGGCGGCAGGAATGAACACCAGCAGAAAGGCAGCGCCAGCCGCCGCCGCGCTGCCCGGCAAGGTGATGGTGCGGAAGACGGTGATTGGGCCGGCACCCAGATCGGCCGCGGCCTCCTCCAGCCTGGGATCGCGCGACGCGAGCGCGGCATAAAGCGGCAGGAACGCAAAGGGCAGGTAGCTGTGCACCATGCCCAGCAGCAGGCCCGTGGTGGTGTAGAGCAGTTCGACCGGCGTGCTGACCAACCCCGCCGCCAGCAACAGCTGATTGAGCAATCCACTGTCGCGCAGCAAACCCACCCAGGCGGCCATGCGCAGGACAAATCCGATGCAAAGCGGCAGCACCACCAGGGCCAGCAGCAATGACCTGCGGGCGGGCGCGGCGCGCAGGATGCCCAGCGCCATCGGATAGGCCAGCGCCAGGCAGAGCCCGGCCGTGACGCCGGCAATGGCCAAAGAGCGCATCAGCGCGTCGAGATAGAACCCATCCTCGGTCAGCACGCCCCAGGATTCATTGCCACCCATCCAACGCCCCTGCGCAAAGGGCGCGCGAAAGGGCGGTACGCCCGGGTCAGGCACAGCGAAGGCAATGGCCAGCACCACAAGCAGCGGCGCCACGACCAAGGCCGCCAACCACGCCGAAGCGGCAACCCGGATCATGCCACGAGCCGCACCAGCGCGGCGTCATCCCAGTCCAGCATGACCATGGCCTCGGGCAGGGGCGGAAGGGCGCCGCGCGGCAGCGCCGCCCGCAGCCGCGCGCCGCTGTCGCAGCAGCACTCCACCATCCAGCCTTCGCCGCGAAACGCGGTGGCCATCACCCGGCCCGCCATCCTCCCCTGGAGGCCAAGACGCACGAATTCAGGCCGCAACGCGTAGGCGCCCTCGGGCCTTTCGAGGATATTGGCGGCACCGAGGAATTCGGCCACGAAACGGGTCGCCGGGCGGTCATAGACCTCTTGCGGGGGGCCGATCTGTGCCAACCGACCTTCGGCCAGCACGGCGATGCGATCGGCCAGACCCAAGGCCTCTGTCTGGTCATGCGTGACCATGACGAAACTCGTGCCGGTCTCGCGCTGAAGCCGGCGCAGCTCGGCACCGGTTTGCGCCCGCAGCCCGGCGTCGAGGGCGGCCAGCGGCTCATCGAGCAGCAGGACCGGCGGCTTGCGCGCCAGCGCCCGGGCCAGCGCGACGCGTTGCTGCTGCCCGCCCGAAAGCTGCGTCGGCCGCCGGGGGCCGAATCCCGCAAGCCCCACCAGCGCCAGCAATTCCTCCACCCGGGCCTGGCTGAAGCAGCCGGCGCGGCGCAGCCCATAGCCGATATTCTCCGTCACGCTGAGATGCGGGAACAGCGCATAGGACTGGAACATCATGGCGCAGGGCCGGGCGGGCGGTGGCAAACCTGCCATGTCGCGCCCGGCGATGCGAATCGTTCCGGCATCGGGCGTCTCGAAACCGGCGACCAGGCGAAGCAGGGTGGATTTGCCGGAGCCCGAGCCACCGAGCAGGGCCAGGAACTCGCCCTCACGCACCTCCAGCCCAAGCCCGTCGAGCGCCGTCGTGGCGCCGAACCGCTTGCTCAGCCCCTCGACCTGCAGGCTCAACGTCCGGCCTTGAAGCGGGCCCAGAGGCGGGCGCGCAGGCGCTCCGCCGCAGGCGCGGGCGTGCCGGCGAGAAAGGCGCGCGCGAGCGCCTCCTGCCCTGGGTAGATCGACGGATCATTCGCCACCTCCGTCCGCAACAACGGGCGTGAGGCCGGCACGGCATTGGGGTAGCGCACCTGGTTGGTGATGCCCGCCATCACATCGGGCCGCAGCAGGAAATCGATGAAGGCATGTGCGGCATCGGGGTTCGGCGCATCGGCGGGAATGGCCAGCATGTCGAACCAAAGCTGCGCCCCTTCCCGCGGGGCGGCATAGGTGATGCGAAACGTTCGCCCCGCCTCACGCGCCCGGGCGGCCGCCTGGATCACATCGCCCGAATAGGTCAGGGCAAGGCATATTTCCCCAGACGCCAGCGCGTCGACGATCGCCGCCGAGCCTGGAATGGAGCGCAGATGCGGCCGGATGGCGAGCAGCGCCGCCTCCGCCGCGCGCAGATCGGCGGGATCCGCGCTGTCGGGGCTGCGGCCCAGGAAGCGCAGGATGGAGGGCAGCACATCCGTCGCGCTGTCCATCACGGCGATGCCGCAGCGGGCCAGCCGGCGGGCATTCTCGGGGTCGAGCAAGAGGGCCAGGGAATCGAGCGGCGCATCGGGCGCCAGCGCGCGGATCCGGTCCTCCCGCAGGCCCAGGCCCACCGTGCCCCACAGATAGATGACGCCATGCCGATTGCCGGCATCCACCGGCGACACACGGGCCATCAGGGCAGGGTCGAGATTGACCAGATTCGGCAGGCGCGCTGCATCCAGCGGCCGCAAGGCGCCCGCCCGAACCAACCGGGCGAAGCTGGGTTCCGAGGTGGGCACGACGATATCGAAGCCGGAACGCCCGGCCGAAAGCCGGCCCTCCAGCGTCTCCAGGCTGTCATAGACGTCGTAACGAATGCGAATGCCGGTCTCGCGCTGGAAGCGCTCGATGGCGTAGGGATCGATGTAATCGGCCCAGTTGAAGACATTGAGGACCTGTTGGGCACGCAGCGGAAAGGCCACGGAAAAGGCAACCAGCAGCGCGAGCGACACGGTGCGAACAATGCCTCCAAGGGCGCTGTGGGCGGCAGGCATGGCGGCTCCTTCGCGATGGCGGCTGGGCAAGTGGAGCAAGCTGTCCCGGGGGGCGGGCAAGCCGTCAAGTACCGAGTCGTTGTCAGGATTTTATGCTTGACAAATTCTGGATTTAATTGCTATCCAATCCTCGCCAACGGGTGAATTGCGCCCGCTCCGCTCCCTCCCCCGGCTGAAGCCCCTGCTCGGGAAGGCCGTTGAACCCCGCTCCATCCTCACTGTCCCAGGCCCCGTGCGGCGCATCGCCGCGCTGTGGCCGCGCGCGCCCCCGCCCCTCGCACAGGAGAACCGCCCATGCCCTTCGCAGCTTCAGGCCTCACCCCGCTCATCCAGACCAGTGGCTTCTCGATGTGGCGCTATGTCACGTCCGATCTGCGCGCCGATGTCGCGGCGACCGGCTATTTCTCAGCCGTCGCGTCGCAGTTCAGGGCGGGCGACATCATGTTCCTGCAGGCCGCGGATGCCCTGGCCATGCTGCCGCTGCGCGCCGGCCCGGCCTTCGGCCCAGGCGTCACCCTCGACGGCGCGGTCACGCCGCTGACCGCCGTTCGCAGCGCCGCCCAGCGCTTCTCCATCACCCAGGCCGTGGGCGCGGTGGTGCGCACCATCGTGCTGGCGCCGCTGGTGGCGGGCTTTATCGCCGGTTCCGCCATCCCGGTCTCGGCCCAGATCCAGGGGCCCATCAGCCAGGTCGTGGTCAGCGTGCGCAATGCGGCCGGCCAGACGGTCGTACCGAGCCAGATCGTGACCGTGACCGGCGGCTTCGCCACCGCCGCGCTGACGGCGCCGCCGGTCGGCAGCGGCTACCGCATCCGCGTCGAGGACGCCCAGGACCCCGGGTTGGCGACGATCTCCCGCAGCTTTTCGGTGGCGCCGGCAACCGACGCAGTGCTGCAGGAGAACGGCTTCATGCTTCTCCTGGAAAGCGGCTTCGCGCTGCTGCGCTGAACATCCCTCCCCCGCCACGCAGCCCCCAGCCGACGGAACCCCTTCATGAGCGATCTTCGCATCAGCCAATTGCCGGCAGCCTCGACGCTGTCGGAAAGTGACCTCGCGCCTGTCACCCAGCTTGGCGCAAACCCCACAACACGCAGGGCGACCCTCGCCCAGCTGCGCACCACGGTGCATGATCAGCGCAGCGTGCACGTCCGCGATTTCGGCGCGGTGGGCAATGGCACCACCAACGACGCGCCGGCCATCCAGGCCGCCATCAACTCACTCAGGGGCGTGGGCGGCGGCGTGGTCCAGTTCGCGCCCAGGACCTATCGCCTGGCCAGTGCCCTCGTCATCGATGGCGTGGCGGTGCGGCTCGAAGGGGCCGGCTTCACCGAGGGCCCGGGACCGGGCGACGGCACCTGGCTCGCTGTCGATCAGACCGGCTTCACCCCTATCACCTTCACCGGTGTGGGCGCCCGCGGTTCGGTGATGCGCGACATCGCCGTGGTGCAGGCGCAGAACCCCAACTTCACCGTGGGCTGGACCCCGGTGAATTACGACTGGTTCTTCCGCATCGAGGACTGCCTGGGCGGGGTGGATTTCGACAACATCTTCCTCTGCGCGATCACCCGCGGCTTCTATTGCTTCAATTCCGGCCGCACCGACTTCCGGCGCATCCGCGGCCAGGTGTTCAGCTGTGGCATCGAGGTGGATGCGGCGCTCGATGTTCCGCGCATGAACAACATCCACTTCTGGCCGTTCTGGAGTGCCGACACCAACGTCATGAACTACCAGCAGGCGCAGGGCGATGCGATCGTCTTCAAGCGCGCCGATGGCCCCTTCATCGATCAGGCCTTCGCGCTGGGCTACCGCAGCATGTTCCGCTTCAGCCAGTCGGCCAGCGGCTGGACGACGAAGTTCTACATCAACTCCGCCTATGCCGATTTCTGCCGCTATGGCGTGCTGATCGACAGCTTCGGCGTGGATGGGCTGATCGGCAATCTGACCACCCACGGCGAAATCTGGGCGGGCGGCGGGCCGGCGCTCAGCGCCTCGCACGGCATCCTCATCAGCTCCGACAATTGCCGGGTGCAGGTGGCCAATCTGCGGGTCGACGCGGTCGAGGACAATGCCATCCGCGTGGTGGGCAACTCCAACCGGATCGACATCTTCGCGCTGCGCGTCGTGCGCTACAACAACCGCAACAACGGCTCGGGCGCGATCCAGCTCTTCAACGCCACCGCCGGCACGCCCAACACCGTTATCCTCGGCAGCCCACCGGTGCTTGAGGGCACCTATGCGGGGATCCTGAACAACACCGATGGCAATGGCGTGGTGCAGATGCGCGCGCCGACGGGTACCGCGACGGTCCCGGGCCTGGCGGTCGGCCAGTCGAACAGCGGCCTGTGGACGCCTTCCGGCACCGCGCTCGCCGTCGCGTCGAATGGCAGCGAGATGCTGCGGCTCACCCAGGGCGGCGCTGTCACGCTGGGCGGCGCCCCGGGCTCCCATGGGCTGGAGGTTGCGGCCCCCGCGGGCAGCGTCAACCGCGTCTGGATCAATGGCGCCGTGAGCGGCGCGCCACCTGCGCTGCTGTCCACCGGCAACGACGCCAATGTGGATCTGCTGCTGCAGACCAAGGGCACCGGCACCCATAACTTCGTGACGGGTGGCGGCCCGCAGATGCAGGTGCTCAACCAGGCCAATGCGGTGAACACCGTTCAGGTCCTGGGCGCCGCCACCGGTTCGCCCTCACGCGTCGGCTGGCTTGCTGCGGGTTCGGACGCCAACATCGCCGCCGTCATCGGCCAGCCCAAGGGCACCGGTGCGGTCATCGCGCAGTTTCCGGACAGCGCTGCATCGGGCGGCAATGTCCGCGGCGGCAATGCGGTGGACCTGCAGACCACACGAACCGCCGCGACCCACGTCGCCAGCGCCAGCTTCGCGACGCTGAGCGGCGGCAGCGGCAACACCGCGAGCGGCACGTCCAGCGCGGTGGGAGGCGGCGCCGGCAATATCGCCTCCGCCGCGAATGCCGCTATCGCCGGCGGCGGCTCCAATGTCGCCGATGGCATCTACTCCTGGTCGCCAGGCGGCTTTCAGGCCAGCGCTCGCGGCCAGTACGGCAAGGGCGTTGTGGCTGCGGGCCGCTTCGCCAGCAATGGCGATGCGCAGTTGGGCTGGTCGGTATTGCGCCGACAAACCACCGATGCGACCGCCCAGCGCATCACCGCCGATGCCGGAACGGCCGGCAGCGCCAATACCCTGAATATCCCCAATGCCTGCGCTGTTGTGGGCCGCCTTCGCGTCGTTTCGAAGGCCAATGGCGCGCTCGACGCCGCTGTGTGGGACGTCGCGATTGGCGTGGTGCGCGGCAATGGCGCCGGCACCACCGCACTCTTTCTTGGCGGCAACGCATCGCTGGCGCCCAGCGCCAGCAACGGCGCCGGCTCGACATGGCGCTTGGGCATCGCTGCCGACACCACCAATGGCGGCGTCGCGCTCACGATCACAGGCGCTGCCGCCACCACCATCAACACTGTCGCGACTTTCGACAGCACCGAAACCGTCACCGCGAGCTGAGGAGCCTCATCATGGCCTTTATGCAACCCGTCGAAATCCAGGAAACCGGCGTGAGCGCGCAGTACTGGCGCCTGACCCATCTCCAGGCCGACCTGACCGCCGGCATCGTCGAAGCCAGGATGCATGGCTTTCTCGATGAGACCGCGCGCCGTTCGGGCAAGAGCCCGCTTTCCGTGCTGGCGTTCCGGCTGCCCGCCGCGGGCTTGATGAAGCGCGGCACGCTCAAGCTGGGCGACGTCTACAACGCTGTGCGCGGCTTCAACGCTGGCGCGGACGCCGATGGCGCGCCGCTGCCGCCGGTTTTCGCCACGGCTGAGGACGTCTGAACCAGGCGGTTCGGCCCGGCATTTTTTGCCGGGCCGTTTACCAGCCCTTCACCCCATCCCCGTCACGATAAGGACACACACATGAGCTCCCTGACCGATCACGCGAAGAATCTCCTGGCCCGCACCCTTTGCGGCCGCACGCCCACCGCGCCCACCGCGGTGTTCTGCGGCATGGGCACCGGCGGCAGCGACCCCACGGGCCTCACCGGTGAGCCGGTGGGCAATGGCTACGCCCGCCAGCGTGTGACCTTCACCGGCACCGGCGTGCAGACCAACGCGGAGGCGATTCGCTTCAGCTTCACCGGCGCGGTGGGCACGCTGTCGCACCTCGGCCTCTTCGACGCCGCGGCCGGCGGCAATCCCCTGACCTGGGGCACGCTATCCGCCGCCACCTCAGTGACCGGCGCGGGCACCGTCACGGTGAATCCCGGCAGCCTCACCATGACGGGAGATTGAGCCATGCCCATCGCCTGCGCCGTTGCCCTTGTGCTGTTGCTGGACGCCTCGGCCTCCGTTTCGAGCGAGGATTGGCGGATGCAGGCGACGGGCACCGCCGATGCCATCGCCGATGACGCGGTGGTGCGGATCATCGAACGGCAGGGGGCGGTGGCCATGACGGCCATCGCCTTCTCGGATGAGACCCGCCCGCTCGTGCCCTGGCGCATCGTCAACGGCCGCAACGAGGCGGAGGGTTTCGCCGCGGCATTGCGGGAGGCACCACGCAGCCTCTTCGGCGGCACCCGCGTTGGCGAGGCGATGGAGGACGCCCTGCGCGCCTTCGAAACCGCGCCTTGCGAGGCTGAACAGGAGGTCGTGGACATCTCGACCGATGGCGATGCCGACCCGGTGCCGACCCTGCGGGCGCGCGAAGCCGCCGCCGCACGCGGCGTGCGGGTGAACGCCATCGGCATCGGGCGCCTGCCGGGCGGAACACCGGCGGATTGGCTGCGCGACAATGCCATCACGCTGGGCGGCTTCGCCCTGTCAGCGGGGGATTGGACGGACTTCGCACGCGCCATGCGCCGCAAACTGGCGATGGAACTTGCCGCGCGGTGAAGACCGCCGCGACGAAAAAGCCATGATCAGGGTCCAAAAGCGCCGCAATCCATGCCAATAAGGGGCGTCAGCAAGGGGCTTTGAATGACGATCTTGATCACCGGCGGTTTGGGTTTCATTGGTTCGGCCGTGGTCCGGCGGCTGCTCGCCACCACGGATGAGGTCGTCGTGAACATCGATTCCGCGACCTATGCGGCCAGCCCTGAATCGCTCGGCGCCTGGCTTTCCGATGCGCGGCATATCCACATCAAGGCCGATATCTGCGATGCGGCGGCCATGCAGGCAGCCTTCGGGCAATACCTGCCGGACCGGGTGATGCATCTCGCCGCTGAAAGTCATGTCGACCGTTCGATCGACGGACCGGCGCAGTTCATCCAGACCAATGTCGTCGGCACCCAGGTCCTCCTCGAAGCCGCTCGCGCCCATTGGTCGCGGCTCGACGCCGCGGCAAGGGAGAGTTTCCGCTTCCACCACGTCAGCACGGACGAGGTCTTCGGCAGCCTGGAACGCGACGCGCCGCCCTTCGACGAACACACCCCGTATGACCCGCGCAGCCCCTACAGCGCATCCAAGGCCGCGTCCGACCATCTCGTCCGGGCATGGCAGCACACCTATGGGCTGCCTGCCTTCGTCTCCAACACGACGAACAATTACGGGCCGTGGCAGTTCCCCGAAAAGCTGATCCCGCTCGTCACCCTCAATGCGCTGCATGGCCAGCCATTGCCCGTGTATGGCGATGGCCAGCAGGTGCGGGACTGGATCCATGTCGAGGACCATGCCGAGGCGCTGTGCCTTGCGCTGTTCCAGGGCCAGCCCGGCGCGACCTATTGCCTCGGCCCGCGGCAGGAGCGCACCAATCTCGACGTCGTGCGCGCGATATGCCGCACCCTCGACGAGAAGCGCCCCGATGCTGCTGGCCCGCGCGAACGGCTGATCACCTATGTGAAGGACCGCCCGGGCCACGATCTGCGCTACGCGATGGATCCCTCCGGCGCCGAGCGCTCTTTGGGCTGGAAGGCCCGCCATGGCTTCGAGGACGGTCTGACCGCCACCATCCAATGGTATCTCGACAATGAGGCCTGGTGGGGGCCGATCCGGGCCCGGAAATATGCGGGCCAACGCCTGGGAAGCGCCGCATGAACCGCGCCTGGTGGAAGAACAAGCGGGTCTTCGTGACCGGCGGCGCCGGGTTCCTCGGCTCGAACCTCTGCCATGCGCTGGCCGCGGTCGGCGCGCGGGTGACGGCGCTGGACGCGATGAGCGATGAGGGCGGCGCCAATCCCCGCAATCTCGACGGCGCCGGCGTGCTGCTGGTGCGTGGTGACCTGCGCGACACCGAGCTGCATTCCCTCGCCCAGGGGGCAGATGTCCTGTTCAACATGGCGGCGCAGACCAGCCATATGGGTGGCCAGAAGGATCCGGTTTCCGATATCGGAATCAACGCTGTCGCACAGGTCCGCCTGATCCAGGCCATGCGGGAGGCCGCGCCGGCGGCCCGGGTCGTGCATGCCTCCACCCGGCAATTCTACGGCCGCCCCATCGCATTGCCGGTCAATGAGCTGCATCCGGTCAATCCCCCCGATGCGAATGGCGTCTCGAAATGGGCGGGCGAGCAGTATTGGTTGCTGGAATCCCGCGTCCTGGGCCGCCCTGTCGTCTCGCTGCGCCTGACCAATTGCTACGGCCCGCGGCTGCGCATTCGCGACGCCAAGCAGACCTTCCTGGGAATCTGGATCCGCCGGGTTCTGGAGGGCGAGGCCTTCGAGGTCTGGGGCGGCGCCCAGCTTCGCGACCTCTCCTATGTGGACGACGTGACCGAGGCCTTCATCACCGCGGCGGAACAGGCCGACCAGCCTGGCGTGAATGGGCAGGTGTTCAACCTCGGCGGCTCGCCGCCGATCTCGCTGCTCGATCTGGCGGAGCGGCTGATCGCCGCCAATGACGGCAAGGGCAGCTTCACCACCCGGGAATTTCCGGCCGACCGCGCACCAATCGACATCGGCAGCTACCATGCCGATGATGCCGCTTTCCGGAAGGCCACCGGCTGGGCGCCCGCCACCTCGCTCGACGAGGGGCTGCGCCTGTCACTGGCCTGGTACCGCGAACGCATGACCGACTATCTCTAGGACACGAGCCGATGAACGCACCGCTCACCGTGATTGCCCAGGCCGACCCAGGCGCGGGCTATCGTGCATTGAAGCCCGAGATCGATGCCGCCGTGGCACGGGCGCTGAATTCGGGCTGGTACATTCTGGGCGCCGAGGGTGCGGCCTTCGAGCGCGAGTATGGCGCCTGGCTGGGTGAGGGCATGCGCGCCGTGGGCTGCGCCAATGGCACGGACGCCATCGCCCTGATCCTGCGCGGCATGGGCATTGGCGAGGGGGCCACGGTCGTCACCGTCTCCCACACCGCCGTGGCCACGGTGGCCGCCATCGAAATGGCCGGCGCCACGCCGTTGCTGCTGGATATCGACCCCGACACCTACACCATGGACGCCGACGAGCTGGCCGCCGTGCTGGAGGATCCGCCGCCGGGCATCCCGCCCATCCGCGCCGTTGTGGCCGTGCATATCTACGGCCAGGCCTGTGATCTCGGCCCCATGCTGGCGGCCTGCGAGAAGGCCGGCGTGCCGCTCATCGAGGATTGCGCGCAATGCCATGGCGCGACCCTGGGCGGCCGCATGCTCGGCACCATCGGCCATGCCTCGGCGTTTTCGCTCTATCCCACGAAGAACCTGGGCGCGCTGGGCGATGGCGGCGTGCTGGCGACGCGCGACCTCGAATTGGCCGAGCGTATTGCTGCCATCCGGCAATATGGCTGGAAGGAGCGCTATGTCTCCTCGCTGATCGGCATCAACAGCCGGCTGGATGAGGTGCAGGCCGCCATCCTGCGCGCCAAACTGCCGCATCTCGATGCCGGCAATGCCCGGCGCGGCGCGATCGCCGCGGCCTATGACGAGGCGCTGGCCGGTGGTCCCTTCACGCCCCCCGCGCGGCGGGCCGATGCCACGCATGTCTTCCACCAATATGTCCTGCGCAGCGATGACCGCGCGGCGGTGATGGCGCGGCTGCGGGCCGAGGGCGTGGGCACGGGCATCCACTACCCGGTCCCGGTGCATGAGCAATCCGCCTATGCCGGCCGCACGGCACTCGGCCCGGCGGGCTGCGCCGAGACGAGCACGGCGGCGAAGGTGGTGTTCTCGCTGCCGATGTATCCGGAGCTGAGCGACGCGCAGGTGGAACACATCTGCGGGGCGCTGCGGCGGCTTTAGGCCTCGCCCGGCAGCTTTATCCCCGTCAGTGCCTGATAGGCGCGAATCACAAAAGCGTCGTCCCGACCACCATGCCCCTGCGCCGCCGCGGCGACGAAAAGCTGCAAGGCCTGGGCCGCCAGGGGGATGGGGAAATTCGCCTCCCGCGCCAGCGCGTCCACCAGGCCCAAATCCTTCACAAAAATATTCACCGCCGAGAGCGGCGTGTCGTCGCCCGCCAGCACATGCGCCATGCGGTTGGCGAACATCCAGGAATTGCCCGCGGCACCCGTCACCACGCCATAAATCTGCTGTGGGTCCAGCCCGGCCTTGATGCCCAGCGCCATCGCCTCGGCGGCGGTGGCGATATGCACGCCGGCGAGCAGCTGGTGCACCACTTTCATGGTCGCGCCCAGGCCGGGCGCCTCGCCCAGTTCCCACACCTTTGCCGCCACCCGATCGAGAACCGGCCGCGCCGCGGCGAAGGCCTGCGGTGAACCACTGGCCATCACGGTCAGCGCGCCCTGGGCGGCACCGGCGGCGCCGCCGGAGACCGGGGCATCGAGATAGAGCAGTTGGCGAGACGCCGCCTCCTCGGCCAGCGCGCGCGCATCGGCCGGCGCCATGGTGGCGGCGACGATCAGCACCGCACCGGGCGCCAGCCGTTCGGCGCAGCCTTCAGGCCCGAACAGCGCGGCCCGGGCCTGGGCGGCATTGACCGTCAGCACCAGCACAGCCTCGATGCCCGGCGGCAGGTCGCAGGCGCGTGCGACGGAAGCGCCGGCAAAGGTGGCGCGCGCCCGCTCGCTCGGGTCGCAGCCCGTCACGTCCAGCCCTTTTGCCAAAAGGTTCGCGGCGGCACCCTGGCCCATGCTGCCCAGTCCGATGGCGGCGATCTTCATGCGGTGCAGCTTTCCGATGGTATGGCTGTGCGGAGCGCGCCGAGCTCTCGCACCCCGAACAATGCGATCTCGATACCCAGGCCAGCCGGCCGGCTTGCCGCCACGCCCGCCAGGACCTCGGCCCTGGTTACAGCCGGGCGCGGCGCGCACGCCCTGGTCATGCCGCCATCCGCAATGATCACCCGCATCCCCTTATCCTCATCTCGTCAGGCATGGTGTTGCGCATGGTCTGCGGCCGCAAGCCGTTCAGTCGGTGATGCGGCGCAGCAGGGCCAGCAGCAGCGCCTGCTCCGAGATGTCCAGGTCCTGCATCAGGGCCTGGTTGGCGCGCTGGCCGGCCGCGCGGGCGCGCTCCACCAACAATTCGCCCTCGGGGGTGATGGAGAGCACGACCGTGCGGCGGTCCATCGGGTCCTTCTCGGTGCGCAGCAGGCCGCGCAGCGCCAGGCGCTTCATGACGCCCTGTGCGGTGGCGGGATCCATGGCGACGAGCCGGCCCAGCCGGTTCTGTGTCACGCGCCGCAATTCAGCGAGCTTGGTGAGGGCAGCGAATTGCGGCGGCGTCAGGCCGGTTCCCGCGGCGCATTCCTGGAACAATGCCTGGTGGCGCTGCAATGCGCGGCGCAGCAAATGGCCGGTCGAGCCATCGAGGCGGTAGAGGTTGGGCGCGGCGTCGCCGGCGAAGTCCCCCAGGTTGGAGGCCTCGATATCCTGGATAACGGCAAGGGAAGCTTCATTCGCAGCAGCCATGGAGAGTGTTCGACCCGCTTTGCGATCAATAGAGGCAGCCGGCTCCGCACAGTCAAGCATCGTTGCCCATTGCAAGCGCGCAACGCCTTGGCTAAGGGCATGATGTGAAGACGCAGCCAAGCGTCTCGTAGGGAGAAGTTCATGTCCGACATTGATCGCAGCAGAATCGCCGCGCGCCGTGGCTTCCTGACGACAGGCGCAGCCGCGGCCACCGCGACAGCCATCCTGGCCACGCCCGGCGTCAGCCGCGCCCAGACCGTCACCCTGCGCTTCCAGTCCACCTGGCCGCAGCGCGACATTTTCCATGAATTCGCGCAGGACTACGTCACCCGCGTGAACGCCATGGGTGGCGGCCGCATCCGGCTCGAGCTGCTGGCCGCCGGCGCCGTGGTCGGCGCCTTCCAGGTGCTGGACGCCGTGCATTCCGGCACGCTGGACGGTGGGCATGGCGTGTCCGCCTATTGGTTCGGCCGCAACCGCGCCTTCTCGCTCTTCGGGACGACGCCGCCCTGGTTCGGCGATGCGCATCAGCTGCTGGGCTGGTTCTATTATGGCGGTGGCGAGGCCTTCTATCGTCGCCTGATGAATGACGTGCTGCGGCTGAATGCGGTGGGCTTCCTGACAGGCCCGATGCCGACGCAGCCGCTGGGCTGGTTCCGCAACCAGATCGAGCGTCCCGACCAGATCCGCGGCCTGCGCTACCGCACGGTGGGCCTGGCGACCGACCTGATGCAGGAAATGGGTGCCGCCGTCGTGGCCCTGCCGGGCGGCGAGATCGTCCCCGCGCTGGAGCGCGGCGTGATCGACGCGGCGGAGTTCAACAACCCCTCCTCCGACCGCGTGCTGGGCTTCCCCGATGTGGCGAAGAACTACTACGTCCAGTCCTACCACCAGGCCGTCGAATGCTTCGAGATCTTGTTCAACAAGACCAAGTTCGACGCGCTGCCCGATGAGCACAAGGCGCTGCTGCGGCATTCGGCCGAGGCCGCCTCGGCCGATATGAGCTGGAAGCTGCAGGATCGCTACTCGGCCGATCTGCTGGCCATGGCGCAGCAGCAGCAGGTGAATGTGCGGCCGACACCCACGCCGATCCTGGACGCGCAGCTGGCAGCCTGGAACCGGGTGATCGAGCGGATGGAGGGTGACAACTCCAACCCGAATAACGGCCCGCTGTTCAAGGAAATCTGCGACAGCCAGCGCGCCTGGTGCCGTCGCGTGGGCAATTTCTTCCTGCGTTACCAGGTGAGCCCGGTGCGCAGCTTCAACCACTTCTTTGCCCGCGGCTGATCACGGGCCAGGCATTGACGGGGTGGGCCGGCTTGGCCCACCCCTTTTTGCGTATTGGGGAATGGTCGGATGACGGATAGTTACGCCGTGGCGGCATTGGCCGGGTTGGTGGTGGCGGCCTTGATCACCGCCATCGCCTTCTCAGCTTCGCCCTGGGTGCAAAAGGTGCTTCTGGGCATCGATCTGCTCTCCACCCGCGTTGGACAGCTCTTCTCCTGGTGCATCATCATTCTGACCGGGGTCATCACCTATGAAGTGGTGATGCGCCGTTTTTTCAGCGCGCCGACCAATTGGGGCTATGACGTCTCCTACATGTTGTATGGTACGCTTTTCATGACAGCGGGTGCCTATGCGCTCAGCCGCAATGGCCATGTCCGCGGCGATTTTCTCTATCGAATGATGAGCCCGAAGCGGCAGGCCAGCCTGGATTTGACGCTGTTCATCATCTTCTTCTTTCCCGCGATCTTCGCCTTCATGATCTCGGGCTATCACTTCTTCGAATTGTCGTATTTCCAGGATGAACGCAGCGCCTTCTCGCCTGGCGGGCCGCGCATCTGGCCATTCAAGATGCTCATACCTTTCGTCGGCCTGCTGCTGTTGCTGCAGGGCATCGTGGAGGTCGTGCGCTGCGTGCGCACCATCCGCGAAGGCCATTGGCCGCAGCGCCTCTCCGATGTGGAGGAACTGGAACAGAGAATTTTGGCCGAGGCCGCCGAGAAGGGCGCCGAACAACTCGCCGCGGAACTTGCCGCCAAGGGAGTGCGCTGAGTGATCCCCGATCCCGTTCTTGGCATCTCGATGCTGCTGTTGTTCCTCGGCTTCATCATGCTGGGCTTTCCCATCGCCTTCACGCTGATGGCCATGGGCCTGGGCTTTGGCTACATGTCGATGGGTGCCCGGGTTTTCGACCTGTTGATCCAGCGCACCTATGCGGTGATGAGCTCGGACGTGTTGATCTCAGTGCCGCTCTTCGTCTTCATGGGATACATCGTCGAACGCTCGAATATCCTCGACCGGCTGTTCCGGGCGTTGCAGATGGCCTCGGGGAATATCCCCGGCTCACTGGCAGTGGCCACGCTGGCGACATGCGCGCTCTTCGCCACGGCGACCGGCATCGTCGGCGCCGTCGTCACCCTGATGGGCCTGCTGGCTTTCCCGGCCATGCTGCGCGCGGGCTATGACGTGAAGCTGGCATCGGGCGTGGTCTGCGCCGGTGGCTGCCTGGGCATTCTCATCCCGCCCTCGATCATGCTGATCCTCTATGGCGCCACCGCCGGCGTTTCGGTGGTGCAGCTCTACGCCGCAGCGTTCATTCCTGGTGTGATGCTGGCAGGGCTCTACATCGTCTATGCCATCGGCATCGCCATCATCAAGCCGGAGGTGGCGCCGCGGCTGCCGCCCGACGCGGTGGCGGTGCCGTTTGGCACCATCCTCTGGAACCTCCTGACCAGCTTCCTGCCGCTGGCGGCGCTGATCGCAATGGTTCTGGGCGCCATCCTCACCGGCCTGGCCACGCCGTCTGAGGCGGCGGCGATGGGTTCGCTCGGCGCTGTTCTGCTGGCGATCGTCTACCGCGCATTCACGTTTCAGAAACTGAAGGAAAGCGTTTTCCTCACCGCGCGCACCTCGGCCATGGTGTGCTGGTTGTTCGTGGGCAGCTACATCTTCTCCTCGGTCTTCGGCTATCTCGGTGGCCAGTCGGTGGTGGAGAATTTCGTCAAGTCGCTGCCGCTGAACACCTTCACTTTCATGCTGCTGGCGCAGGCGATCATCTTCGTACTGGGCTGGCCGCTGGAATGGACCGAGATCATCGTGATCTTCGTTCCCATCTTTCTGCCGCTGCTGGATGATTTCGGCGTCGATCCGCTGTTCTTCGGCATCATGATCGCCTTGAACCTGCAGACGTCATTCCTCTCGCCCCCTGTGGCCATGGCGGCCTTCTATCTGAAGGGCGTGGCGCCGAAACACGTGCGCCTGGAGGATATCTTCAAGGGCTGCATGCCATTCATCTACATCGTCGTGCTGACGATGATCTGCGTCTATGCCTTCCCAGGCATCGTCACATGGTTGCCCGAGACGCTGTATGGCGGCCAGTCCGGCCCGCCGGCGATCAGTGTCGACGCACCGCCTGTCGGCGGCTTCGTCGAAGAGGAAATCCCCGAACTGCCACCGATGCGATGATGTCCTCGATCGCCGCGGCGCTGACCGAGGCCTGGGAAACCGGCCAGCCGGTCGCACCGCTCTCCGCCGAATTCGCCCTCGGCAGCCTGGACGCGGCGGAGGCGGTGGCTGGCGCCGTGCTGGAAAAACTGGCCCTGCCGCCGTGCGGGATCAGGGTGCTGGAAAGCGGCCTGGTGGGGGCGATGCTGGAAGGCCGCCTGAGCCAGACAGGCCTGCCCCTCCCGCTGGCCGCCCTGCCCCATGGCCGCGCGGCGCCAGCGCTTCTCGCCGTATTGGGTGAAGCCATCGCCTGGGATGGCGAAGGGCTGCCGGCGGTGGCGCGGTTGCACCCCGCGCTCGACCTCAGCGCCTCCCGCTGGCGGGATGGCCCCGCCACGATGTTCGAGGCCGCGGCCGATCTCGCCGGGCTCGGCCAGGTGGTGATCGGCAAGGGGAAAGCCGCCCTCTGGCCATCGGCCTGCGCCTTGGGGGCGCCTCGTGCCACCCGTGCAGAGGTCGCCGGCCTGTTCGAAACCGCGGTGCGCGTGGCGCGCGAGGCCGGCGGCCTGCCGGTGGGTGCCGTGCTGGTGCTGGTGTTCGACAGCCGCGCGGAGGTGTTGGCCGGCCCCGGGCCGGTCACCGCGCGCTGGAGCGGCCTCGGCGCCGCAACCTCAGAACTGCGCTGATTACAGCGCCACCACGAGATCGATCTCCACCAGCGCGCCCAGCGCCAGGCCGGTGACGCCGACCGTGGTACGGGCAGGCAATTGCCCGGGCGGAAAGGCTGCCTCCCACACCGCGTTCATCGCCGCATAGTCGCGTTCGAAATGGGTGAGGTAGATGCGCGCCATCGCCACGCGCTCCCACGCCGCGCCGCTGCCGGCCAGCACGGATTTGAGGTTGCTGATCACCTGGCGCGTCTGCGCCGCGACATCGCCCGGCACGCAGCGCGTGTTGTCCTCGGGCAAGGTGGGCATCTGCCCGGTCACGAACAGAAAATCCCCCGCCCGCACGGCATGGCTGAAAGGGGCCACACGCGCGGGGCCGCCGGGCAGAAGGATATGGGCGAGTTCCAGCATCACAGCCCCCGATCGGCGCGGGTGGCGGCCAGGTCATCCTCGCGGAAGGCGGCAATGATCTCGCTCAGGGGCGATTGTTCGGCAAAGCCCAGCGCCCGGGCGCGGCGGGAGAGGAAGCGCGCCGGCCAGCCGCCGATGATCGCCGCCACATTGGCATCCGGCACTGGCTTCACCCGCGCGCGCTCCACCGCCGAGAGCGCATCGAGCATCGCAGCCACCGTCACCGTGAGCCCCGGCGGATTGACGCCGCGATCCAACCCCAACGGCGCCGTGTCCATGAACCCGGCATGCAGCAGCCATTCCACCACGATGCGCGGCGAACTGACCCAGAGCGCGAAGTCATCGCCCACCGGCAGCGTGGTCTCCAACCCCAGCAGCGGCTCGCGCAGGATGGCCGAGACGAAGGAGGAGGCAGCGGCATTGGGACGCCCGGGCCGGATGATGACCGTCGGCAGGCGGATGCTCACCAGATCAAGCAACCCGCGGCGCGAGGCATCCTGCAGCAGCAATTCGCCCGCCGCCTTCTGCGCGCCATAGCTGTTGGTCGGCATCTGCCGCGCATCATCGTCCAAAATCGCATCCTGGCCGCCGCCGAAGCTGGCAACCGAGCTGGTGAAGACGATCCTGGGCGGCTTCGCGCAGGCCCGGGCGGCCCCGATGACCGCCAGCGTGCCCTGCAGGTTGACCCTGAGGCCAAGGTCTAAATCCGCCTCGGCCGCGGCGCTCACCACGGCGGCGAGGTGGTAGATGATGTCGGTCTGCGGCGGGATGGCGGCGGCGAGCGACGCGGGGTCCGCCACATCGCCGGCCAGGCAACGCACCGGGAAGGGCGCCTCCAGCGGCGCCGGGGCCGCCATGTCGAACAAGGTCAGCGACGTGGCGCGGCCCTCGGCCGCCAGGCGGGCGGCCAGCTTGCGGCCCAGGAACCCAGCCCCGCCCAGAATGGTGATGTGCATCTCGCCCCCAATGGTTTTCTCGCGCAGCATGGCGCCATGATCACGGACCATCCCTACCGCCTCTTCCTCAATCCGCGCCAGGGTGTGCCCGGCGTGGTGGTGCTCACCGAGGGCGGTTTTCGCCGTGCCAGCGCCGAGATCACCGCCTGGCCAGGCTATGAACCCACCCCGCTGCGCGCCCTGCCGCCCCAGGGCCTCGCCAGCCTGCACTACAAGGACGAGGCCGGGCGCTTCGGCCTGGGGTCGTTCAAGGCCTTGGGCGGCGCCTATGCGGTCCAGAAGCTTGTGGTGGGCGAGTTGGCGCGCGCCGGCATTCGCACCACCGGGGCAGAGGTCTTCGCCGGGCAGCACAAGCCCGAGGTCACCGTCACCTGCGCGACGGATGGCAATCACGGCCGCTCCGTCGCCTGGGGCGCGCGACAGTGCCATGCGGCCTGCGTCATCTTCGTGCATGAGCATGTCAGCCAGGGCCGGCGCGACGCGATCGCCGCCTACGGTGCCGAGGTGCGGGAGGTGCCAGGCAATTACGATGACAGCGTGCGCGCCGCCTCGGCAGCGGCCGAGGCCAATGGCTGGCACGTCATCAGCGACACCTCCTGGCCCGGCTATACCGAGCCGCCGCGCGACGTGATGCAAGGCTACCGCCTGATGGCCGAGGAGGCGTTTTCCCAGCTTCCCGAGCCACCGACGCATGTCTTTGTGCAGGGTGGCGTGGGCGGGGTGGCGGCCGCCGTCTCGGTGCAGCTGCGCGCCCGGCGCATCCCGGCGAAGCTGGTGGTGGTGGAACCCGACGCCGCCGCATGCCTGCTGCTGAGCGCCGAGGCCGGCGAGATCCGCGTGGTGGAGGGCGAGCTGCCCACCCTGATGGCAGGCCTGGCCTGCGGCGAGCCCAGTCTTCTCGCCTGGCAGGAGCTGGAGCGCGCCGCACATGCCTTCATGGCCGTGCCTGATGCCGCGGCGGTGGAGGCCATGCGCGCACTGGCCCGGCTGGGCGTCGTTGCCGGCGAATCCGCGGTGGCCGGGCTGGTCGGCGCCATTCTGGCCGGGCGCGCGGGCGCAATCGGGCTGGGGCCGAAGAGCCGTGTGCTGGTCTTCGGCACCGAGGGCGCGACCGACCCGGAGCTCTACGCCCGGCTGGTGGCGGGCGCGTAACCTTACGGCCATGCAATCCGCTTCACGCGTCTGTCACAAACTTGCCATTGGACTGCAATGCTGGAAGGCTACCAGCCGCCAGCCATATCACCTCCAATGGGAGAATTCCGCATGAAGCGCCGTACCCTCGGCCTGGCCTCGGCCAGCCTTGTTGCCGCCCCCGCCCTGGCACAGGGCGGTCCGATCGAGATCTCCTTCTGGCACGGCCTGCCGCAGCCGCTCGGCGGATTGCTGGAGGGCATCGCCAACCAGTTCAACGAGAGCCAGAGCCGCTTCAGGATCGTCTCCAGCTTCCGCGGCAGCTACCCCGAGACCATGGTCGCCGCCATCGCCGGCTTCCGCGCCTCCACCGCGCCGCATATCGTGCAGATGTTCGAAGTCGGCACCGGCACCATGATGTCGGCCGGCCGCGCGGTGAAGCCGTTGCATGAGCTGCTGGCCGAGACCGGCGTGAGCATCAATTTCGACGACTACCTGCCGGCGGTGAAGGGTTATTACTCGCTGGCCGATGGCCGGATGATGTCGATGCCGTTCAACTCCTCCACGGCGATCATGTTCTACAACAAGGACGCCTTCCGCCGCGCCGGGCTGAACCCCGACCAGGCGCCCGCGACCTGGGCCGATGTCCGCGCCGCCGCCGCCCGCCTGAAGGCCGCCGGCCACGAAATGCCCTTCACCACGGCATGGCCGACCTGGACGCAGGTGGAGCAGCTCAGCGCCATCCACAACACGCCGCTGGCCACGCTGGACAATGGCTTCGGTGGCCTGAACACCGAGCTGGCCATCAACAACCCGCTGATGCTGCGCCACCTCAACACGCTGGTGGAGATGGGCCGCGAGAACACCTTCCGCTGGGGCGGGCGCGATGGCGCGGGCGATGCGCTCTTCGCCAATGGCTCGGCCGCGATGATCCATGCCAGCTCCGGCGCCCGCGCCCGCTTCGTGCGCGAACTGCCCGGCGGCGTCGCCAATATGGGCGCGGCCATGCTGCCCTATTACAACGACGTGGGCGGCGCGCCGCTCAACTCCATCATCGGCGGCGCCAGCTTCTGGGCGATGAACCGCGGCCCGAACGCCACGCGTTCGGCCGACGAGAATCGCGGCATTGCCGAATTCTTCGCCTTCATCGCGCAGGCCCGCGTGGCCGCCGCCTGGCACACCGAGACGGGCTTCCTGCCCGTCACCCGCACTGCCTTCGAGCAGGTCCGCGCCAGCGGCTTCTACACCCAGAACCCGGGTGCGGACATTCCCATCCAGCAGCTGCTGCGTGGCGGCGGGCAGATGACGGGCAATACCCGCGGCATTCGCCTGGGCGGCTTCGTCGAAATCCGCGTGATCATGCAGGAAGAAATGGAACGCGCCCTGCAGGGTGGCCAGACGCCGCAGCAGGCGCTGACCAATAGCGTGACGCGCGGCAATGTCGTGCTGCGCAACTTCGAGCGGTCGAACCGCGCGTGAGCCGCCCGGCGCCGGCCTCCTACCTCTTTAGGGGGACGGCGCTGCCGTGGCTTTTGTTGCTGCCGCAACTCGTCATCACCGGCCTGTTCTTCTTCTGGCCGGCGGGGCAGGCGGTGTGGCAGTCGCTGCTGCGCGAGGATGCCTTCGGGCTGCGCAGCGAATTCGTCGGCCTCGAGAATTTCGCCGATGTGTTTTCCGACCCGACATGGCTGGCGTCCTTCGGGCGCACGATCCTGTTCTCGGGCTCGGTCGCCGGCTTGGCGCTGGTGGTGGCGCTGTTCCTGGCGGTGCTGGCCGACCGCAACATCCGCGGCGGCTCGGCCTTCAAGACGCTGCTGATCTGGCCCTATGCCGTGGCGCCGGCGGTGGCGGCGGTGCTCTGGCTGTTCATGTTCCACCCGAATATCGGCATTTTCGGCCGGGCCCTGAACGCCGCCGGCATCCCCTGGGACTACAAGCTGAATGGTGACCAGGCGATGCTGCTGGTCATCGTCGCCAGCGCCTGGAAGCAGGTCAGCTACAACTTCATCTTCTTCCTGGCCGGGTTGCAGAGCATTCCCAAATCGGTGCTGGAGGCGGCGGCCATCGATGGCGCCAGCCCGCGCTATCGGTTCTGGACCGTGGTCTTCCCGCTGCTCTCGCCGACCGCGTTCTTCCTGCTCGTGGTGAACCTGGTCTATGCGTTTTTCGACACCTTCGGCGTGATCCATTCGCTGACCCAGGGCGGACCGGGCAAGGCGACGGAGACTTTGATCTACCGCGTCTATACCGATGGCGTGGTGAACCTGAACCTTGGCTCCTCGGCGGCGCAAAGCGTCATCCTGATGGTGCTGGTGGTGGGGCTGACCTTCGTGCAGTTCCGCTATGTCGAGCGCAAGGTGCATTACTGATGCGGGTGGTGGATGATGTGGTGCGGGTGGTGCGGTTGCTGGCGCTGGTATGGCTGCTTTGCGCCGGCGCCATACTGATGCCCGCCATCCAGGCTGCCCTGCTGTTCGGCCAGGGCGGCGCGGCCGGCAGCTTCCTGTGGCTGTTGGCGCCGCCGGCGATGCTGTGGCTGGCGGCCGCGGCACTCGCCCGGCGCTGGCGCCGCGCATGAGCGGGGAACGTCCCTTCCGGCTGTCCGATCTCGGCGCCTATCCTTGGCTGATCCTGGGCGTGCTGGTCTTCGCCTTCCCGATCTACATCACCCTGATCGGCAGCACGCATGATGCCAGCACGATCGGCCGCGGCGATGTGCCATTGCTGCCCGGGCCGCTTGGCATCGACAACTACAGCAATGCCTGGGCCGGCACCGGCGGCGGGCGCATCCAGGGCCAGCCTGCCGGCCTCATGCTGGTCAATTCGCTGATCATGGCCGTGTGCATCGCCGCCGGAAAGATCGCGATATCGCTGATCTCGGCCTTCGCCGTGGTGTATTTCCGCTTTCCCGGTCGGATGCTGGCCTTCTGGCTGATCTTCATCACGCTGATGCTGCCGGTGGAGGTGCGAATCATCCCGACCTTCCAGGTGATGGTCGATCTCTCGCTGACCAATTCCATGGGGGGGCTGGTGGTGCCGCTGATGGCCTCGGCCACCGCCACGCTGCTGTTCCGGCAGTTTTTTCTCACCATCCCGCGCGAATATGTCGAAGCGGCGAAGGTGGATGGCGCGGGGCCGCTGCGCTTCTTCCGCGACGTGGTGCTGCCGCTGTCCGTCACCAACATCGCGGCGCTGTTCGTCATCCTCTTCATTTATGGCTGGAACCAGTATCTCTGGCCGCTGCTGATCATCAACGACCGGTCGCTGGAGACCATCGTGGTCGGGCTGACGAAGATGATCGGCACCGGCGATTCGCAGAATGAATGGAACATCATCATGGCGACCGCGGTGATGGCGATGCTGCCGCCGGTGGCCGTGGTGGTGCTGATGCAGCGCTGGTTCATCAAGGGCCTGACGGAGACCGAGAAGTAGATGGCCACCCTCAAGCTCACCGACATCCGCAAGCAGTTCGGCGCCACCCAGGTGCTGCATGGCGTCGATCTCGACGTGGCGGAGGGCGAGATGATCGTCATCGTCGGCGCCTCGGGCTGCGGCAAATCCACGCTTTTGCGCATCGTGGCCGGGCTGGAATTCGCCAGCGCCGGCCGTGTCGATATCGGTGGCCGCGACGTGACGGGCCTCGATCCGGCCGAGCGTGATGTGGCCATGGTCTTCCAGAACTACGCTCTCTACCCGCATATGAGCGTGTTCCAGAACATGGCCTATGGCCTGAAGATCCGCCGCATGCCGCCCGAGGATATTCGACGCCGCGTGGCCCAGGCCGCGGGGCTGCTGGGTATTGAAAAACTGCTGGAACGCCGCCCGCGCGAACTCTCCGGCGGCCAGCGCCAGCGCGTGGCGATGGGCCGCGCCATCGTGCGGGAGCCCAAGCTGTTCCTGTTCGACGAGCCGCTCTCCAACCTCGACGCCAAGCTGCGGGTGCAGATGCGGGCCGAGATCAAGCGGCTGCAACGCCGCCTGGGCGTGACCAGCCTGTTCGTCACGCATGACCAGGTGGAGGCGATGACGCTGGGCGACCGTCTGGTGGTGATGCATCAGGGCCATGCCGCGCAGGTGGCCACGCCGATGGAAATCTGGTCCCGCCCCGCCGATACCTATGTCGCCAGCTTCATCGGCAGCCCCGCCATGAATTTTCTGCCCGGCACGATGGAGGGCGGTGCGGTGCGGCTCGATCTCGGCCTGAAGCTGCATGTGCCGGGCACCCCGGCCCTGGCCGATGGCCACAAGGTGACGCTGGGCATCCGGCCGGAACATCTGCTGCCGGGTTTCGACGGAATCACGCTGAATGTCGAATTGCTGGAGCCGCTGGGCAGCGAAACCGTCGCCCATGGCCGCCTGCCTGATGGCACACAGATGACGGCCCGCCTGCCGGGCGAGGTGACGACGGAAGGACCGCTCGAGCTGATCCTGCCGCTGGAAAGCCTGCATCTCTTCGACGCCCTCAGCGGAAAGCGGATTGCCGCCTGAGCGGAAGCCTACGGGGGTCCGACCGTCACGGCTCCGACAAAACCGCCTTGCAGGCGGCGCACCGCCTCCCCATTCTATGCGCAAACGTGAGGATATGTTCATGAACCGTCGTGCCCTTCTGGCCGCCGCCAGCACCCTGCCGCTCGCCGCGCCATCCGCCGCCTGGGCCCAGTCCGATTGGCCCAGCCAGCCCGTGCGCATGGTCGTCCCCTTCGCCGCCGGCGGCCCCACCGATGTGCCGGCCCGCCTGCTGGCCGAGGAAATGTCGCGCAACCTGCCCAACCGCATCGTGGTGGAGAACCGCACCGGCTCGGGCGTGGTCATCGGCACCGACGTGGTGGCCAAGGCGCCGAAGGATGGTCTGACCATTCTCTACACCACCGTGGGCCATGCGGTGACGCGGGCGATGTTCGACCGCCTGCCCTTCGACCCGGTGGCGGATTTCCAGCCCATCGCACTGGTCGGCCAGGTGCCGATGATCATGCTGGTCAACAACGACTTCCCAGCCCGCACCATGGCGGAGTTCATCGCGCTCATCCGGGCCAACCCGGGCCGCTACGACTATGCTTCCAGTGGCAATGGCGGCGCGGTGCATCTGGCCAGCGAGCTGTTCCTGCACCAGGCCGGCGGGTTGCGGATGAACCACATCGCCTTCCGCGGTTCCTCGGCCGCCTATCCCGACATTCTGGCCGGGCGCATTCCCATGATCATCGAGGTGGCGGCAGGCGCGCTGGGGCAGGTCAACCGGGGCGCGTTGCGGCCACTGGGCATTTCCACCGCCACCCGCAGCAGCCTGGCCCCCAATATCCCCACCTTCATCGAGGGCGGCGTGCCGGGCTACGAGGCCTATACCTGGCACATGGTGATGGCGCCGGCCGGCACCCCCGCACCGGTGATCAGCGCCATCCACGCCGCCGTCAACCGCGCAGTCAGCCAGGTGGCGCCGCGGCTGACGGATATGGCGATGGAGGTGGTGCGGGACAGCACGCCCGCCTCGGCGGCCGCGTTCCTGGCCAGCGAGATGGCGAAGTGGGAGCCCATCATCCGCGCGGCTGGCATTCGCGCCGATTAGGCGATTTAGGGCCGGGGCGCGAATTGCCATTCGCCTCGCCCGGTCACGGCTGAGATAAAGCGGATCTATGGCGGGCCGAGCACCCCGTTTTCCCAACTCGAAAGCACGGGGTTGGCGCGGGTGTTCTGCTGCCTTGCATCCATCCGCAGGCCCCAGCCATTGGGCAGCGTGCCCTCGGGCAGATCCACCGCCACCATGCCCAGCCGCAGGTCGGGCCCGCGCAATGCGTCCAGCACCGGCCGGGCCAGGGAATAGGCGGCCAGCGAGTGCCCAGAGCGCGGCGCCGCGCCGTAGCGACGCCGATAGGCATCGGCGAAGGGGTGCGCGGGCGGCACCGGCGGCAGGTCGATCACGAGGGTCCCGTCATGCCCGTCACCGGCCGCACGCGCCGTATCGGCCACCGCATGGCCACCGGCGATGCCCAACACCAATCGCGGGCGCCAGGCCTCCTCGCGGAAGGCACGAAACAGCGCGGCGATCTCGCCCTCGGTGCCGGTGTGCAGCAACACGTCGGCGCCCAGGCTGCGTAGGCGCTGCACGGCATGGCCCATCTCACCGGATGACGCATTGAAGCGCCCGGCCGGGACCGCTCCGATCGGCACCAGGCTGGCTTCCGCTGCGGCGCAGATCGCCTCCGACGAGGGGCCGCCGCCGCCCAGCACCGCAACCCGCATGGCCTCCAGCGGTGTGCCCAGCAGCCCGGGCACCGTCGTGCCCATCGCCGCCGCCACCGCAGCGCCGTATTGGGTCGCGGCCGGCCCCAGGCGCCAGACCTGGCGCAAGCCGCGCTCGATGATGCTGTCGGCCACCGCGTTCAGCTCGAAGAAAGGCAGTCCGGCGGCATCGGCGGCCTGGCTGGTGGCCAGGGCGATGGCCGAGGACACGCTGCCGAAGACCGCCGCCGGGCGCTCGGCCAGGATCCGGCGCAGCTCGGCCACGCCTTGCGCGGCGTCGGGCGCATCCACGCGCACCACGCGGAAGCGCGGCGCGCCTGCCCGCTCATCCGCGGCCAGCTCCAGCCCACGGCAGGTCTCGTCACCCAGCACGCCCAGAGGTCCGGTCAGCGGCAGCAGGGCGGCGAGGCGAATCTCGGGGGCCTGCGCGCGGGCAAGCGCCGGCGCGGCCAGAATGGCGGCAAGGCTGCGGCGCGGAAGGGCAGGGTTCACCAAGACGGGGACCAGTGTTGCAACGCAACACCCCGCCGGCAAGGCACGGCTTGACGACAATACGGCGGCAAGGCCACCTGCATCGCAAATCCAGGAGCCGCAGCATGGCCTTGCCAGCAGACATGATGTTCATCGCCCATGGCGCCGGTGGCGCGGCCGAGGTCCTGGTGCCCGCCCGCGGCCCGCTGCCATCGCCGCGTCCCGATGAGGTGCTGATCCGGGTCGAAGCCGTGGGCGTGAACCGCCCGGACGTGCTGCAGCGCGAGGGCAAATACCCGATGCCGCCCGGTGCCAACCCGGTCATCGGCCTGGAATGCGCCGGCGAGGTGGTTGAGGTCGGCCCCGATGCCGGCGCCTGGCAGGTGGGAGACAAGGTCTGCGCCCTGACCAATGGCGGCGCCTATGCCGAGTATTGCGCCGCCCCCGGCACGCAATGTCTGCCCTGGCCCAAGGGCTATTCCGCCATTCAGGCGGCGGCGCTGCCGGAGACGTTCTTCACCGTCTGGGCCAACCTGTTCGGCCACGGCAAGCTGGCGGCCGGAGAGACGGCATTGGTCCATGGCGGCACCTCGGGCATCGGCACCACCGCCATCATGCTGGGCACGGCGATGGGGGCGAAGATGATCGCCACCGCCGGCTCCGACGAGAAATGCGCGGAATGCCTGAAGCTCGGCGCCGTGGCCGCGATCAACTACCGCACCCAGGATTTTTATGAGGAGGTGAAGCGCGCCACCGACGGCCAACTCGTCAATGTCGTGCTGGACATGGTGGGCGGACCCTACATGCAGAAGAATCTGCGCTGTTTGGCCATGGATGGAAGGCTGGTGTTCATCGCCTTCCTGGGGGGCGAGACCGTGGAAAACCTGGATCTGCGCCCGATCATGCTCAAGCGCCTGATGGTGACCGGCAGCACCATGCGGCCGCGCAGCACGGCGCAGAAGGGCGCCATTGCCACCGCCTTGCTCGACAAGGTCTGGCCATTGCTCGACGCAGGCGCCTTTGCCCCGGTGATCCATGCGGTGATGCCGCTGGAGGAGGCGGCAGCAGCGCATGCGCTGATGGAGAGCTCGGCCCATATCGGGAAGATCATGCTGACCGTGGCGTGACCCAGGCCCGCGGCCTCCAGCTTCTGCTGCTGGCGGTGGTGCTGTTCGGCGGCGTCTGGCCAGTGACGAAGCACGCGCTCGCGCATGCCACGCCGCTGTGGTTCGCGACGTCGCGCGCCGGGCTCGCGGTGGTCTCGGTCACGCTGCTGGCGCTGATCCTGCGGCGGCTGCGGTGGCCCGCGCGGCGGGACCTGCCCTCGGTGCTGGCGCTGGGCAGCCTGCAGCTGGCGGCCTTCTTCCTGCTCGCCCATCTCGCCCTGGCGCTCGTGCCGGCGGGGCGGACCGCGGTGCTGAGCAACGTCACGCTGATGTGGCTCGTGCCGCTGTCCATGCTGGTGCTGGGCGAGCGGATTTCCCCCCTGCGCTGGGGGGCGGTGGCGCTGGCCATGGCTGGCGTCGCGGTCATGCTGGGGCCCTGGGCGATCGACTGGCGGGCACCGGGGGGGGTGGGCGGGCATGCCTTGCTGCTTGGCGCCTCGCTGGCATGGTCGGTTGCCATCGTGCTGGTGCGGCGCTTTCCGCCGGCCTCGCCGATGATCGACCTGCTGCCCTGGAGCTTCGCCATGGCAACAGCATTGCTGGCCGCCGCCGCGCTGCTGCGCGAGCCTGACGGCGGTATCGGCGTGGAAGCCTTGCCGCATGCCGCCTTCATCGGGCTGGTGGCAGCACCGATCGGCACCTGGGCGGTGATCGAGAGCGGGCGGCACCTCAATGCCGTATTGGCCTCGGTGGGTTTCCTGCTGGTGCCGGTGCTGGGGCTTGGCCTGGCCACGGCATGGCTGGGCGAACCCCTGGGTTGGGATCTCATTCTGGGCGGGGTATTGATCATGGCAAGTGTGGTGATGGCGGCACGCGGATGATCCTGAACACGGTCGAGACGGGCGAGGGCCCAGCCCTGGTCCTGCTGCACGGGCTGATGGGCGCGGCGCAGAATTTCGGCGGCATGGCCAGGCGGCTGGGCATGAAGCACCGTGTGCTGGCGATGGATGCGCGCAACCATGGCGCCAGCCCGCACGCGCCAGGCATGGATTATGCCGCCCTGGCCAATGACGTGGCCGAGACCATGGAATCGTTGGGCGTGCCCCAGGCCGCAGTGCTTGGGCATTCCATGGGCGGCAAGATCGCGATGATGCTGGCCCTGACGCGCCCGACGCTGGTCGAGCGGCTTGTGGTCGTCGACATGTCGCCGGTGCGCTATGCGGCCCCCTCGCGCGCCTATGTGGTGGCGATGCAGGGCATGCCGCTGGTGCCGGGGATGACCCGGCGCGATGCCATGGCCGCCCTGCTGCCGGCGGTGCCGGAGGAGGGCATCCGGGCCTTCCTGCTGCAGAACCTGATCTTCGACGGCGACCTGCCGCGCTGGCGCGTGGCGCTGGACTGGATCGCGGCCGGCATGGACGCGATCGAGGATTTCGCCCCGCCCCCTGACGCGCGATATGAGGGGGCCAGCCTCTTCATCCGCGGCACCCGCAGCGACTACGTCCTGCCCGATCACATGCCGGCCATCGAAGGCTACTTTCCCGGCGCGCGGCATGCCGCGGTGGAGGCTGCGCATTGGGTGCATTCGGAAAACCCGCACGCTTTCCTCGCCGCTTTGGAACCCTTTCTGGAGGCCTGAAACATGCCCGTGATCACAGGACATTACGCCGCGCTGCTGGCCCTGTTGCTGTTCGCGCTCTCGATCAAGGTCATCCAGGCGCGGGTCGCAACCCGCGTCGCCATTGGGCTGGGCGAAAGCGGGCCGGGGGCAATCGGCCTGCTCCGCGCCAGCCGGGCGCAGGGCAATTTTGTCGAATACGTGCCGATGATCCTGGTGCTCATGCTGCTGCTCGAGCTCTCGGCCGCGCCGGGATGGTTGCTGCATGCGCTGGGCAGCATGACCCTGGCGGGACGCCTGGCCCATGGCCTGGGTATCGCGCGCGAGCCGGAGGTCATGCGCCTGCGGCAGATCGGCATGGCATTGACCTTCACCGCGCTGCTGGTTGGCGCGCTGGCGCTATTGGTCTAGCCCGCAATCGCTCTGGGTGGAAACACCCACAGCGCCAATTGCCGGGCCAAGCAAAGCTGGACTTAAATGGCCCTGACACAGTCAGGGCGATTTAAGTCCAGTGATCAGCCGAGGAGGGCGCGATACCAGCCCTCGCGCGCCGGTTCCGCCCACATCCACATCGGTCCCCAGGCCAGCGCCATTCCGAGCAGCAACAGCGCCAGGCAGGCCAGGCGTTCCCAGGACGACAGAACGCGAGAGCTGAGCCAGGCCAGGACGAAGGCGAAGCCCACCGCGCAGGCCCAGATCGGATCCGCCATATGCCAGTAGAAGGTGGCTGCGGCGCCGGCCAGCGGGCCACAGAACAGCGCCAGCAAGACAATGGCGGGCTTGCTGCGCTCCACCGGGTTCATCGCGAGGTGGATGCCTGGCATCACCGCGAGCGGCACGGCCAGGAGGTACCACAGCAGCAGCGTGCCGAGCGGGCGATAGAAACTGCCGCCATTCTCGGCAAGCCACGGCACGTTCACCGCGCTGTCGACCCCATGCATCGGGGATGCCCAGCGCAGCAGGGCGAATTTCGGCGGCTCGCCCAGGGTTGATGCCGCGACCAGGATGCCACCGACCGCGATGAAGGCCGGAAACAGGGTCAGCAGGAAGAGCGCGGTTGCGGAAGCGGCATCGCGCACATCACGCAGGCCGAGCGGCAGCAGGACCAGCAGCGGCATGATCACATAGACAGCGCCAGGGGTGGTCAGCACCAGCGCGGCGAGGGACAGGCCGATGCCGATCAATGACTGCGCGTCACCCACGGTCGACGCGCGGTCGAAGGCCAGGGCGACAAACCCGACCAGGACCAGGTTGAGCAACAGGGTGCTGCCGGTGGTGGCAAGGATCAGCATGATGGGATTGAGCGCGATGGCCAGAACCGCGGCGGTGGCCGTCGCCGCCCCCCAGCCCCGGCCGCGAAGGCGCCAATGAATGATGGCGATGATCACGGACGCCGTGGCGCAGGTCACCAGCACAAGGCTCTGCGGACCGGTGCCGGGGATCCCGCGCAGCACGAACAGCAGGAAGGCAGTGAACCATTTCCCGGCCGTGGCTGCCGGGTCCTCGCTGACCCCCCAGGTCTCGATCAACTGTGGCGACAGCCAGTCGCCCTGAAGCAGCCGGTCGCCCGCGCCGATGAAGATGACGAAGGTCACCACGCCGACCAGGACCGAGATCAGCGCCGTCCGCGAGAACGAAAAGGCTGCGTGTTGGCTTTCGGCGGCCGCGGCGTTCATTGCGCGGCCTGCTGGGCGATGTTGGCGATCTGCGACTGGGTGACCTTGGAGGTGCCGTGCTGGGTCTTCTCCCAGAAATGCGGCTTCACGATCAGCTGGTACAGCGCCTTGTAGGCGGCGATGGAATGCATGACCCAGTAGACCGGCGAGAGCAGCGCCCAGGGCATCAGGCTGAACCAACCGCGTTTCGCCGCCGCCACCATCGTCATGTAGATATACATCGCATTGCCGATGACGAGGTTGAAGATCGCGAAGTAAATCACCGGCGGCGGGAAGTAGGTGGAGATGAAGGCGGAGCCGAAGACCAGCGTCACCGCCGTGGTGGCCCAGAGGATGGGATTGAGCAGCGCCGTCAGCACCGGGAAGCCGATGAAGAAGTGAAAGCCCCAGAAGCCCGCGGAACCCAGCTGGCGATAGAGGTGGATGGGCCTTCGCATATGCACGAGCCAGGTCTGCATATAGCCCTTGATCCAGCGGCTGCGCTGGTTGATCCAGCTGCGCAGTACGCCATTGGCCTCTTCGAAGGTGGTGCTGTTCATCACCGCGACGGAGAAGCCCTGCTGGGTGAGACGCACGCCCAGATCGGCATCCTCGGTGACGTTGTAGGGGTCCCAGGCGCCGGCGCCGCGCAGCACCGCGGTGCGGAAATGGTTCGAAGTGCCGCCCAGCGGGATGGGAATCTTCAGGGCGTGCAGGCCCGGCAGCAGATAGTCGAACCAGTTCGAGTATTCGAGCGTGAACATCCGGGTGAGGAAGTTTTCCCGGCGGTTGAAATAATTCAGCCGGGCCTGGATGCAGCCCACTTCGGGCGGGCTGCGCTTGAACATCGCCACGGCTTTCTTGAGCTGGTCAGGCTCGGGAATGTCTTCGGCGTCGAAGACCACGACGAATTCGCCGCGGGCGAATCGGAGTGCGTAGTTGCAGGCCTTGGGCTTGGTTTTCGGATAACTGGTGGGGACGCGGACAATCTCGAAGATGCCCTCGGCCTTCAACGCCTTGGCGGCCTCGATGGTCTCCTCATCATCGGCCTCCAGCACGAGTTTCACGTCGAGCTTGGCCAGCGGGTAATCCATCCGGCGCATGGAGTGGATGAGGATCGGGAGCACCTCCGCCTCGCGGTACATCGGCACCAGCACGGTGTAGATCGGCAGGTCCTCCGGCCGAAGCGCCGCCACCTCCTCATCGGTCACGCTCACATCCACGCTGTGATGCGAACCCTTCCAGGTCAGCAGGAAGCGGAAGGCGAAGCTGAGCAGGTAGAACAGCGTCACCACGGCCGAGAACAGGATCAGCGTGGTCGTCGGCGCGATCCACATGAAGAGGATGAACAGCGACACCGCGATCCAGGCACAGACGGCTTGCGGCACGGTCAGCACCTGCTTGGCGGAGAGTTCGGGGGTGGCGATGTGCAGCGCCTCGCGCGCCTCCTGGTCGGCCAGCACGTCGAAGCGCTTCTGCAACGCCCAGAGGATGTCGAACTTGGCGGTGACCGCCCAGCCCAGGCGCTCATGCGGGTAGCGCCGCATCGCCCAGGCCAGCACGTCGGGCGCCGCGGGGCGCTGGGCGGCCAGCAGCAGCGCGCCATTGGCCGCGCGCTTCCACGGCAGCACACCCAGCGACAGGTAGGCGTCGCGATCGGCGGCGTCGAGCAGCGCGGGGTCGGGCGGTTCGGAGATCAGGTCGGCGAGCGGCAATCCGGTGCTGGCCGAGGTGGCCAGCGCCCAGTCGCGCGGGCTGATCGCACCCTCAGCCACCAGCGCATCGCCGATCGAGGTGTTCCAGCTCGTGGCCTGGTCGCGTGCCTTCGCCAGGGCTGCGGCGTCGATGCGGCCGCGCAGCATCAACTGCGCCAGCGCGCCTTCCTCCTCGATCCCGTGCCCCCCGACCATCGGCGTCAGGCCCTGCGACGGCGCAAGCGCAGCACCAGCATCAGCACCAGGATGGTCAGGATGACCCAGCCGGCGATGAACAGCTCGTTGCGCCAGCTGCTGAGGAAAGACAGGGCACCGCCGCCGGCGGTGGTGAGGCGGGACTCCTCGGCGCTGACGCGCGGCGCGCGGGTGTCGAACACTGCCGGCAGGCTGGTGCCGTCCAGCACCGCCACATTGCCCTCGGAAAGAACGGCTGGGGTGGCGAAGCTGCGCTCGCTGCCCGGGCTGATCCACAGGCCCGGGGCGCCGGAGCTGGCCTGCACCACCTGCACCACGCTCAGCCCGGCGGCGGGCGAGACCTCGGCCCGGGCGCCGGTGCGCTCATCCTGCAGGATGATGCGGCCGAGATCGGGGCGCAGCAGGCCGCGTGCCTCCACCTCGGAAGGGGCAGCGCGGCTGAGCACGAGGAAGGGCCGGTCGAGCCGCGTGCCGGTGCTGACCTCAATCGCCTGCGCCCGGCCGCCGGAGCGCGCGAGCAGCGTGGCGAGGGCGGGGATGGCGGCCACGGCCTCGTTCGCGGGCGCATCGATGCGCACCAGTGCCGGCCTGTCGCCGCTGACGAAGAAACTGTTGAAGTCGGTCGGCGGTGCCCAGCCCTCGGCCAGCAGGATCTGCGAGGCGCCGGAGAGCTGATAGACGAAGCTGCTGTCGCAGGCCGGACGGAAGCCGATGCGCGCGAGGCGCAGGCGCAGGCGCATGCGGTGCTGGGTGAACTCGGCCGGCAGGCGGATCAACACGCCCTCCATGCTCACCAGGTCACGGTAGGTCTCGCTCCAGATGATGCGATCACCCACCCGCAGCGTCACGCTCATGGCATTGCCCGGTGGCATCACCGGACCGCGGCCGAACAGGCGCAGCGCGACAGGGCGGCGGCCGGCAGGCAGGTTGGTGAAGGGAATCTCGAATTCCATCGTGCCTTCGGAGAAGACGTTCACCTCCGGCCGGCCGATCCGCAGATCGGCGAAGGTCACCGCCTCGGTGGCACCCGTGGCGACGCTGAGCGGCGCGCCGGCGCCGATGGCGGTCGGCACCACGCGCATCGTGGTGGCGGCGGTGACGAGCGCGCGGGCCGCGGCGGTATCGGCGACACGCAGGCGCTGGCCGCCGGCCGGGCGGGGCTCGACCGAAAGCGGCGCACCACCGCGGCCGATCACAACCCGCGCCGAGGGATCGCTCGGGCCGAGCATGACCGGCGTTGCTCCGCGCTGCACGATGGCGACGGCGATCGAGAGCGCGGCCTCGATGTCCTGGAGCGAGGGCGAGATCGGCAATGCAATGCCAACCTCGCCGGCCAGGCGGCGCCAGACCACGCCAACGCCCTCCTCGCCCTCGCTTCCCACGTTCAGGCGGCTTTCGGCCGAGATGTGGCTCCAGACGCTGGGTGTGTCGTTGTCAAAGCACAGCACATCGCGTTGCAGCGCCTGATCGCCCTGGAAGCGCACGCGCAGGAATTCACTGCGCGCCAGCGCGGGCGGAATGGGGATGGTGGTGGTGGTCATCCCCTCGCGATAGGCGATCGAGCCCACGGGAACGTCATTGGCCAGCACCTGGACGGAGGAGAGATTGTCCAGCATCGGGCTGGGCGTGATGCGGAGTTCCAGTTCCGGCCGGACCGGATTGGCCGGCAAGGGAAAGAACACCTCGCCCTGGGCGCGGGATCCCTGAAGGGTGATGCCCCCCGGAAAGCCCAGCTCGGCCAGGGAATTCGCATGCGCCATCGGCATGCCGACCCCCGCCGCGAAGGCGACGGCTGCGATCCGCGCCGCGATCTCGTTCTGCCACGAGCGGCCCCACATTGACGCCATCACGATATCCCTCTCCGCACCGAGGCCGCGCCTTTTGCCCGCGCCTCTCACTATTCCGTCAAGAGCTACTATCCCAAAAATTGGGATTGATCTCCAATTAAAATTGGTTGTTGCGAAGTATGTCAAACAACCCTGGCGTGCATTTTCAGAATGGTGGGTCAGGGCGCCCCGGCGACACGGCGAAGCTAGGGCCAAGGCGTGGGCGAAGCTAGCAGGAGCCTTGGCGGGGCGACTGACGCGGCCGACAAAAAATGCTAGTGAACCGCCATGAGCACGCAACTCCCCATCGATCCGAAACTGCTGGAAATCCTGGTTTGCCCCGTGACCAAGGGCCCATTGCGCTACGAGCGTGAAAAGGCCGAACTGATCAGCGAACAGGCTGGCCTCGCCTTTCCGATCCGCGACGGCATTCCCATCATGCTGCCGGGCGAGGCGCGCAAGCTGGAACCGTGAGCGCGCCCTTCTCACTGGTCTACCGGCGCGAGGCACGTGCGCTTGAGGTCAGCTTCGCGGATGGCGCGCGCTTTTTGCTGCCAGCGGAGTATCTGCGGGTCGAAAGCCCTTCGGCCGAGGTGCAGGGACACGCGCCGGGCCAGAAGGTGATCGTGGCCGGGCGGCGGCATGTCGGCGTGATGCGCATCGAGCCCGTGGGCCATTACGCGGTCCGCATCGTGTTCGACGACCTGCATGACAGCGGGATTTTCAGCTGGGCCTATCTGCGCGCCCTGGGCGAGGAGCAGGAGGCGCGCTGGGCCACCTATGAGCAGGCGCTGGCGACGCGGGGGCTTTCACGCGAACCGCCCAACCGCAAGACATAAAGATATGCTTATGGGTGTGTTGCCCTGTGCCGCACCCCATGCTACGGCCCCGCCATCACACACGGAGCCTGCCGCACATGCCTGACTACATCGTTAAGGACATTTCCCTCGCCGCCTGGGGCCGCAAGGAGCTCAACATGGCGCAGGACGAGATGCCCGGCCTGATGGCCACGCGCGCCGAATTCGCCGCCAGCCAGCCGCTCAAGGGTGCCCGCATCGCCGGCTGCCTGCACATGACCATCCAGACCGGCGTGCTGATCGAGACGCTGACGGCGCTGGGCGCCGAGGTCCGCTGGTCCTCCTGCAACATCTTTTCCACCCAGGACCATGCCGCGGCCGCGATCGCCGAGACCGGCGTTCCGGTCTTCGCCATCAAGGGCGAGACGCTGGAGGAATACTGGGACTACGTCCGCAAGACCCTGGAATGGGCCGATGGCGGCGAGCCGAACATGCTGCTCGACGATGGCGGCGACATGACGCTGCTGGTGCATTACGGCCTGAAGGCCGAGCAGGGCGACGTGGCCTTTCTGGAGAAGGCCAGCAACGAGGAAGAGACGGTCTTCTTCGCGCTGATCAAGAAGTGCCTCGTCGAGAAGCCGGGCTGGTTCGCCAAGCTGGCCAAGTCGATCAAGGGCGTCTCGGAAGAGACCACCACGGGCGTGCACCGCCTCTACGTGATGGCCAAGGAAGGCAAGCTGCTCTTCCCCGCCATCAACGTGAACGACAGCGTGACGAAGTCGAAATTCGACAACCTCTACGGCTGCCGTGAATCGCTGGTCGACGCGATCCGCCGCGGCACCGACGTGATGATGGCCGGCAAGGTTGCCGTCGTCGCCGGCTATGGCGATGTGGGCAAGGGCTCGGCCGCTTCGCTGCGCAATGCCGGCTGCCGGGTGCAGGTGACCGAGGTCGATCCGATCTGCGCGTTGCAGGCGGCCATGGAGGGCTACCAGGTCGTGACAATGGAAGATGCGGCGCCGCATGCCGACATCTTCGTCACCGCCACCGGCAATGTGGACGTCATCACCGCCGACCACATGCGCGCGATGAAGCACCGCGCCATCGTCTGCAACATCGGCCACTTCGACAGCGAGATCCAGGTCGCCGCGCTGAAGAACTACAAGTGGGACAATGTGAAGCCGCAGGTCGACGAGATCGAGTTCCCGGACGGCAAGCGGATCATTCTTCTGTCCGAAGGTCGCCTGGTGAATCTGGGCAATGCCACCGGCCACCCGTCCTTCGTGATGTCGGCGTCCTTCACCAACCAGTCGATCGCGCAGATCGAGCTGTGGACGAACCCCGGCAAGTACGAGAACAAGGTCTACGTGCTGCCCAAGCACCTCGATGAGAAGGTGGCGATGCTGCATCTCGACAAGGTGGGCGCCAAGCTCACCAAGCTGCGGGCCGATCAGGCCAGCTATATCGGCGTGCCGAGTGAGGGGCCGTTCAAGGGCGACGCCTACCGCTACTGAGGCAAGGCCGCCCGGCCACGCCGGCCGGGCAGGGATGGTTTTCTTGGGGATCGGGGGCTGGGCGCCGCCGATCCCCTTTTGGCGTTTGGGCCGTTTTGGCCGGGGCCGGGCCTGGACAACCGCGTCTCGCGACGCGCCGGTTCGTCAGGGGCCTGCATGCCGTCAGGGATATCCGCCTGGTGCGCCGCCGGCGCCTTCGCCATGAGGCCGGCCTTCAACGGCGTCTCGTTTTCTGCTTGAGCAGCAGGGCACACCCCGCATATAAGACATCGTCGTATGCGCGTCATTGCCACCCGCCTGTTTGACCGGGCCGCCGCGAAGCTGTTGACCGCGGCGGAACGCGATGCGGTGGAAGCCGCCTTGGTGGCCCGGCCCGATTTCTGGCCGGTGATCCCCGGCAGCGGTGGCGCCCGAAAGGCGCGCATCGCCCGGGGTGGGCAGGGCAAGCGCGGCGGCGGTCGGGTGATCTACTTCTATATGCCCGCCCCCGGCGTGCTGATCCTGCTCGCGCTCTACGCGAAGAACGAAACGGAGAATTTGACTCATGCCGACACCAAAGCCATCCGCGCCGCCATCGGTGAAATCCGCCGGGCCATCGGGCACGACCCGCAGGGGTGAAACCCTGGCGGCTGGGCTGCGGGAGGCGGCGGCGCATCTGCGCGGCGAACTCGCGCCGCCGCTTCGGGAATACGTGGCGAATGTGCCGGACAGCGTGGATGTGGCGGCGGTGCGGGCGGGTTTTGGCCTGTCGCAGGCCGCTTTCGCCAAACGCTTCGGCCTCGACGTGACGGCGTTGCAGGCATGGGAACAAGGGCGGCGGCGGCCGGACAGGATGGCCAGGCTCCTGCTGGCCGTGATCGCGCGGGAGCCGGAGGCTGTGCGGCGGGCGCTGAAGCCGCCCGCCCATTCGGCGTCATAGTTGGCGCAAGCCAAGCGGCGGGGCGGCGACCGCCCCGCTGGGTTCAGGCGGCGACGAGCGTGCCGCCGACCGCCTCCGCCCGCTCCGCCAGCCGCGCGCGGATGGCCGGCGGCACCTGGCGGTGCGACTTGGCGCGGGGCGTTGGCATTTCCACGATGCCGGGGAGGTGGCCGTAGAGCGCCTCGTGCTCATCCCAGTTGTCGAAGGCGAGACGATCGACATTGTCGACGAAGGTTTCGGCCGGGGTGTTTTCGGCGAGGATCAGGCGGTGATCGGCCAGTTCCACGTGGTGGTAGGTGAAAGTGGTGGGCACCTGGGTTTCGCGGGTGATGGTGGTGCCGTTCACCAGGGCGCCGGCCTGGATGAGGATGCCGCCGACCTCGATGGCGTGGTCGGGCGAGAGCAGCAGGTCGCGGCTCGGCACGTTCTCGGCCAGGGCGCCGGCGGCGATGCGGATGGGCAGCACGCGCAGCGGGTCGGCGAAAATGGTGGAGACGGTCTGGCGGCCCATCCAGCGGATGGGGGCGGCGGTGCCTTCGGTGGTCAGGACCATGTCGCCGATGGCGAGGGTTTCGACGGCGCTGGAGCCGGTGGGGGTGGCGATTTGGGTGCCGGGGAAGAAGCAGGTCACCTGGATATCGTCGACGCCGATCCACTCGTCACTGTTAACTGCGTTACCCGTGATGATCCGAAATTCTAGTGTCGCCTGCCCCGCCGTCCCCGCTATGTTTGAGACTGAGACAGATGTCGAGGTCTGCGCGCTTCCAACAGAAGCATCCGCAACATAGCCTTCTGTAATATCCGTCCAGGTATTCGAACTACTAGTACGAAATTGAAGGGCGACGGGCTGTGTGGCGTTATCACTGTTAGAATCCAGATCACGCAAAATATAGCTAATCGATACGTTGCCAGAATTTGAGGCGTCGATGAATATATTGATTGATGTGTAGTCGACTGCGTTCCCAGGTTGCATTCCAATAGTCGGATTGGCGGTTGGGGAACCTAGAAATGTCCCGGACTGGAACTCAAACACCCCAGCGCTAACGGAGACACCTGTCTGATTTGCAGTAACACTGACGGTATTCACGCTTGTTGCCGCGGTCAGCAAGCGAGGATCAAGTCCCGTGGAACTTGTAACGTCACCACTCACGTAACCGACAATTGATGGAACAAGTGACCAGTCATTGTTGGTTGTTATTAAATCAATATTTGTCCAATTCTGACTGAATGTATTCAGTGTTTGGTTAGAATATAAGACCCAAGGTGTAGTTGTCATGGCTTTGGCGCCTCCGGTGAACGGATGTCGACCCGAGCGAACGATAGTCGGGCGTTAAGAGAGGTTTATCCCGGAGCAGTTTCATCTAAAAGGTTATATAGGTGAAGGTTATTTGTATTTATTATAGCAATTTATTGGCGTTTTTATTGCGAATAGAAGCCGTCAATCCCCGTTCGCAACGTAACGCCGGATAGCCAGCCTATGCGAAATCTGCGCTTAAATGCTGATGCCGGCATCGATTGCTAACTGCGCGAGACCAGACATGCAGTTCGACTACCTCAACCGCCAAGCGACCGGAACTATGTCGTGGCGCGACGGTATTCTATTGAAGCGCTACCCAGGGGTCGCAAGACGTGCTGGTCTCTGCGCCAAGGACGCACCCGACATACGGCGAGGAGCGAGGGAGGACGCCGGGTCCGTTCTCGCCCATCACCTCAGCGCTGAGCGAACATCCTTGCGCCTAAAATCCGCGCCAACATGCAACAGCGGCAGCCCCGCTATCGCGCCAGCGCATAGGCAAAACAATCGCCAAAATTCAGCCCGGCCGGATGCATCCCGCTGCCCGAACACGCATGCGCATCGGCCACGCGATAAGCCTCACCGGCCATGACAGGGATGATGGTGATGGCCATCAACGTGATGAGCCGCCTCATCTCAGCCCCAAGGCCCCGCTGATCGGCAACAAGCAAAACCTCCGCCAGCGTGCCGGCCGACATGACGGCATCACCCGCCCCCGCCAGCGCCGTGCGATGATCCTCCGAACCCGGCTCCTTCTGGACAATCGCCATCAGGGCCGAACTGTCCACCACCATCAGGCGGGCAAACCGTCCTCGTCATAAAGAAAATCCTGGCTGCGCGCGGCGCATGGGCCCGGCAGCAGTTTTCCGCGGGCTGCCTCCTGCACCGCGATGATCATGGCCATGCGCTCCTCCGCGCTGGCGGGTCGCGCTTGCAGGCCTACCAACCGCGCCACCGGCTGGCCATGGCGGGTCAGCACAACTTCCTCGCCCGCCTCGGCCCGGCGAACGAGGTCGGTGAGCTGTGCCTTCGCTGCGCTGACGGCAATATCCATGATGCCTCTCCTGCTCCAAAAATAGTCCAACCCATGGTCCAACTCAAGCACAATGGACGACGCGCCGGCCCGGCCCGGCTTGACAGAGAAACCCCGCACGCCAATTCCGCCGCATGTCCATCCTCTCCCTCACCGCCCTCTTCGCCACCGCGCTCTGCCTCGGCGGCATGGTCTTCTTCGCCGCCTGCGTGGCGCCGCTGGTCTTCACCCGCCTGCCGGCCGAGCACGCCGGCCGTTTCATCCGCGCCATGTTCCCGGTCTACTACCTCTACGTCCTGGGCATGTCGGCCGCCGCCGCCGTGGCGCTGCTCCCCCTATCCTATGCCGCCGCCGGCCTCATGGCCGCCGTCGCCGCCACCACGCTCTGGCTGCGCCAGGTGCTGATGCGCCAGATCAACCGCCTCTCCGATCTCGCCCAGGCCGGCGACGCCACGGCCAGACAAAAATTCGACCGCATGCACCGCCTCTCCGTCATCATGAACGTGCTGCAGATGGCCATCGTGGCGGTGGTCCTCGCCGGCTTCTGAGGCCCGGCCGAAAAAGGCAAGTCACCTCACCAGCCAGTGACTGGGAGGCAGCGGCGGCGCCCTGGTAGACACCGGCCATGCCTGTCGTCTCCGCCCAAGCCCTCGCCCCGAACAAGATCCTGATCCGCATCGAGGCGGGAAAGATCCTCACCGAAGGCCATATCATCGACTACGCGGCGGAGCCCGGCGATGTGGTCTATAATGGCCGCGACGTGGTGCGGAACGGCATCGATATCGGCCGCCTGGTCGGCGAAGCGCAGACCCTGCTCTCGACCTACGACACCTACCTGGCCGAGCCCTTGCCGGCCGACCTATTCGCCGGCTGGCAGGTCAGCGGCAACACGGTCCGCGATGTCTTTCGCAAGACCCATGTCGTCGATACCGCGGAGCTGATCCAGTTCACCTTCGGCTATGTCGTCGAGACCAGCATCACCCTCGACCTCGCGACGCCGCTCAGCATCGGCCAGACCGTCACCATCACCCTGCCCGGCACGCTCGGCAGCATCGCCTATACCCACGCCCCCGCCAGCACGCCCAGTGAGGCGATCCATCTCAGCCAGACCGGCTTCCGGCCGGATGACACGCGCAAGATCGGCTATCTCTCGACCTGGGCCGGCGCCGATGCGCAGGGCAACCAGCTGGCGCTGCATTACGCCGCCGGCACGCCCTTCCAGGTGGTGGAGGAGGGCACCGGCCTCGTCGTCTTCCGCGGCACGCTGCGCGACGGCAAGCCCGCCAGCGAGCCGACGGACTGGACCTTCAACCACACCAAAGCCGATGTGGCGGAGGCCGATTTCTCCGCCCTCACCAGGCCCGGCAGCTACCACCTCACCGTCGATGGCGTGGGCACCTCGCCCTACAGCTTCACCATCGACAATGACGTCTGGGACCGGGCGGCGACGACCTCGCTCAGCGGCCTCTACGCCCAGCGCAGCGGCATCGCCCTGGTCGACCCCTATGCCGACATCACCCGCCCGCGCGACCTGCACCCGGATGACGGGCTTGTCGTCCACCGCACCACCATCACCCTGGCGCAGACGACGGAGGGGCTGAACCTGGATGGCGGGCGCGACCACTTCGCCGATATCGTGGCCGGCGCGACCAGCGAGGTGGTGGCCGATGCCTGGGGCGGCTGGCACGATGCCGGCGATTTCGACCGCCGCATCCAGCACACCGATGTGGTGCGCGACCTGTTCTACCTGGCCGAGATCAGGCCGGGCTGGGTGGAGCGCACCGCGCTCGACATCCCCGAGAACGGCAACGCCATCCCGGACATTCTGGACGAGGCGCTCTGGGGCCTCGACGTCTTCCGCCGGCTGCAGGATGCCGATGGCGGCGTCTCCGGCGGGCTGGAGAGCAGCGGCAATCCGGCGCGTGGCCAAGGTTCCTGGAACGATACCAATGACTGGTACGCCTATACCCCCGATCTCTGGTCCACCGCGAAATACGCCGCCAGCGCCGCCAAGGCAGCCTTCACCCTGCGCCAATACGACGCGGCCCTGGCGACGATCTATGAGGCCAGCGCGGTCCGGGCGATGGGCTGGGTCGAGGCGCATCAGGACCAGTTCCCCACCACCGCCGCCGACTACAAGCGGAACGAATTCACCGACAGCCGGAACCTGGCGGCGGCCGAGCTTTACCGCCTGACCGGCGACGCCCGGTACAACGGCATCTACCTGGCGACGACGGTCTTCAACGGCAGCTCGGCGATCGATGAGCGGCAATACGAGGCGGCCGATGTCTATGCCCGCACCAGCCGCGCGGGGGTGGACCAGGCGGTGCAGCAGCGCGGCGTGGACGAGATCCTGGCCAATGCCGATTTCATCCTCAACGTCTTCGACCGCGGCGGCTTCGGCTCGCTGTACAATCCCTGGACGACGGTGGGCTGGGGCATCAGCGAGGCGACGCCGATCTGGTCCGAACGGCTGATCCGCGCCCATGGCCTGCAGCCCGACCCGGCGAAGCGGCAGGACTACCTCGACCACATCATCGACGACACGCAATACGGCCTGGGCGCCAATCCGCTGAACCAGACCTACACCACCGGCATCGGCGAAAGGCAGCCGACCGACATCCTGCAGGAAGACTACGAGTCGCAGGGCGGCGCCTATCCCGATGGCATCTCGGTCTACGGCACCTACAACCCGGCATCCTATTTCGGTTATTATTGGTATTTCGGCTATCTCGGCGACAACGTCTTCCCGAATTTCTATGACCGGCCGATCGACGAGACGTCGCAAGGGTCGCGCTATCTCATCCCGCTCAACGAATTCACCCCGCAGCAGACCATCGGGGTGAACGCGCTGGTCTGGAGCTGGCTGGCGGCGCGCGATGCCGGCGACGCGACGCCCGAGACCGGGCCGGGCAACGCCGATACCGCCCAGGGCGGCGGCGGCGGCGATCTGCTGGCCACCGGCCTGGGCCGTGACACGCTGATGGGCAGCGCCGGCGATGACAGTCTCAATGGCGGCCCGGGCGATGACCTGCTGCAGGGCGGCGCGGGGGCCGACACGCTCTATGGCGGCGCGGGGCGTGACACCGCGAGCTATGCCGATGCCACCAGCAGCGTCACCGTCTCCCTGGCGACGCAGCGCGAGACGGGCGGCGATGTGCTCTTCGCCATCGAGAACCTGCGGGGCTCGGCGCATGACGACAGCCTGACCGGCGATGACGGCGACAATATTCTGGACGGCCATGGCGGCAATGACATGCTGGCCGGCGGCGGGGGCGATGACACCGCGGTGTTCGACAGCGCCGCGTCGCTGCGCCTGGTGATCCGGCCCGGCGGCTTCGATGCGCTGGTCACGCCCGAAGGCGGCGGGCTGTCGACGCGCAGCCTCATGACCGGCGTCGAATGGCTTCGCACCGCGGATTCGACCCTGGCGCTCGATGCCGGGCTGACCGGCTTCTTCAAGGTCACCGACGCGGCCGGCAACCAGCTCGCGCCCGGCACCGCCTATGCCGGGCCGGTGGCCGGGGTGGCGCGGCAATTCCTGGGCTCGGCGGCGGGTGAGGCGGTGGCGGGCACCGCGGGCCACGACTTCATCAACCTGCTGGGCGGGGATGATGCGGCCGATGGCGGGCCGGGGGATGACATCATCGATGGCGGCCTGGGCTCCAATTTCATCACCGGCGGCGCGGGGCGCGACATCTTCTTCCTCGACGCCCGGGGCAACGGGCAGGCCATCACCTGGAGCACCATCACCGACTGGGCGGATGGCGAGCAATTGGCCATCTTCGGCGTGAAGCAGGGCGTCAGCAGCGCCGCCTGGCTGGCCAGCGATGGCACGGCCGGCTTCCAGGGTGCCACGCTGCATCTCGACATCGACGGCAATGGCGACATCGATACCTCGGTGACCTGGTCCGGGCGGTCCATCGCCTCCCTGCCATTGCCGACCGCCCTGCCGGAGCTGCTCTGGCTCCAGTGAGCCACGCGCCCCGGCCCTTTCCATTTCGTCACATTGCCGTATATGCCGGCGCGTCACGAACTCCGGGAGAGAACGCATCATGGATCGCCGCAACCTGCTTGGCCCCGCCGCCCTGACAGCCGCCGCCTTGGCCGCCCCCGCTCTGGCGCAAACCGCCATGCCGGAAGTGCGCTGGCGCGCCCAAAGCTCCTTCCCCCGCGTCTTCGACGTGCTCTATGGCACCATGGAGCGCATCGCCGCCCGCGTGGCGCAGCTGACCGACAACAAGTTCCGCATCCAGACCTTCCCGGCTGGCGAGATCGTGGGCGGGTTGCAGGTGCTCGACGCCGTGCAGGCCGGCACGATCGAGGCCGGGCACACCGCCGCCTATTACTACATCGGCAAGGACATCTCCTTCGCCCCCTTCACCGCCATGAGCTTCGGCCTGAACGCCCGGCAGATGACGGCGTGGCTGCGCTTCGGCGGCGGCAACCAGCTGGCGGCGGATTTCTTCCGCGAATACAATATCCACGGCATCCCCGCGGGCGATACGGGCGCGCAGATGGGCGGCTGGTTCCGCACCGAGATGCGGAGCGTGGCCGATTTGCAGGGCCTGAAGTTCCGCATCACCGGCCTGGCCGGCCAGCTGTTTACCCGCCTCGGCGCCGCCCCGGTGCTGACGGCGCCGGCCGATATCTACCCCAGCCTGGAACGCGGCGTGATCGACGCGGCGGAATTCGTCGGCCCGCATGATGATGAGCGCGCGAACTACGTCCGCGTCGCCCGCTTCTACTATGCCCCCGGCTTCTGGGAGCCCGGCGCGCGGTTGCATTTCATGAGCAATATCCGCGCCTACAACGCCCTGCCGGACCTCTACAAGCAGGCGCTGGACGTCGCCTGCGCCGAGGCCGATAGCGACATGGTGGCGCGCTATGACCACCTGAACCCGCAGGCGCTGCGCCGTCTCGTCGCCGCCGGCGCGCAGCTGCGCTTCTGGCCGCGCGAAATCCTCCAGGCCGCCTGGCGCGCCAATGAGGACATGATCAACGACCTCGGCAGCCGCAACGCGCGGTTCAAGACCATCATGGACAGCTACAAGGCCTATCGCAGCGAGATGTTCCAGTGGCACCGCGTGAGCGAGAACAGCTTTGACAACTTCGCCTTCACGGCGGCGGCGCAGCAATAGGCGACTTCCCGAGCTGGGGGTGCGGGCCTAAACACCGCGCATGGAATCGCACCCCCTGCTCGCAGCACTCCTCATGGGCATTATCGAGGGGCTGACCGAGTTCCTCCCGATCTCCTCGACCGGGCACCTGATCCTGCTCGGCTACGCCATCGGCTTCCAGGGCCCGCCCGGAAAAGTCTTCGAAATCGCGATCCAGCTCGGCGCCATCCTGGCCGTGGTGGTGATCTACTGGCGCAAACTGCTGGATGTGGCCTTGGGCATGTGGCGGCCGCGCACGGCGGAGCGCTTCTACGCCACCAACATCATCCTCGCCTTCCTGCCCGCCATGGTGCTGGGTGCTACATTGCACTCCACCATCACCGGCCTGCTGTTCAACCCCTGGGTGGTGAGTGTCGCACTCATCCTCGGCGGCATCGCCATCATTATCATCGAGCGGCGCGTGCTCACCCCCACCATCCATTCCGTGGCCGAGATCGGGCCGCTCACCGCGCTGCTGGTCGGCTTCGGCCAGGCGCTGGCGATGATCCCGGGCACCTCGCGCTCGGGGGCGACCATTATAACCGCATTGCTCTGCGGCGTGGACCGCAAGACGGCAGCCGAGTTTTCCTTCGTCCTGGCCATTCCCACCATGCTCGCGGCCTCGGCCTATTCGCTGCTCAAGGCGCGAAACGAACTCGCGCTGGATGGGCTCGGGCAGATCATCATCGGCTTCCTCACCGCCTTCGTGGTGGCGCTGCTGGTGGTGCGCGCAGTCATCGCCATCATCGGCCGCATCGGCTTCACGCCGTTTGGCTGGTACCGCATCGGGCTGGGTACGGTGATGCTGGTGATCCTGGCCATCACCGCGTAAAGCCGCCAAACCCCGCCCGGAACGCATCCGCCCGGCCATCGCGCGAAACCTCCCAGAGCGGATTGTCCACCGCCAGCCGCTGCCCCCCATCGCGCTGCACGGTGCGGAAATTCAGGCTCGCCCGCGCCCGGGTGCTGGGCCCGAAGAGGTCGAAGGGAATCCGCACGAAGATGCCCTTGTCGAAACTGCCCTCGCCGAAGCGGCTGAAGGGTACATTGGTGAGGGTGGCGAAGCCGCCGATCTCCACGCCGCTGTTGAAGCGCCGGCCCACTTCCAGCGTCGCCCCCCAATCCCCCGCCAGGTACCGCCCGGCCCGCACCACCGTGTAGATGTTCCACCACGGCGTATCCCAGTACAGCGAGGCATGGCCTGTCACCGTGCTGTAGCCCAGCATGGAGAAGCGCTGGCGATAGTCGCGCTGCGCCACCCAGTTCACATCCAGCCCCACCGCGATGGCGGAATCGAAGGGCCGCCACAGCACCTCGCCCGAGACGCCGCCGAACATCGGCTCCAGCAAGCCCCCCGTCACCCTGGCGTACCAATCGGGTGCGGGGTTCCACATCCGCTCGACATAGAGCGCCGGAATCGAGGTCGTGCCCTCGCGCGCATAGCGGGCGAAGTCGCTGCGCACCCGCGGCAGCACCGAATTGCTGGGCAGGCCCTGGTCCAGGTTCTGCGCCAGGGTCTGCTGCACCGCGCCCGCCACGGCGACGCCCCAGCCCAGATCCAGCCGCCCGCCGGCGGCGATGCCGAGCTGGTAGCGCAGGCTTTGCTGCGGGTCGCCGAGCTGCACCCGCAGCCGCGGCTCGATGCCCCAGGCCAGGCGGGGCGGCGGCACACGCAACCCGCCCGGCTCGTGCATCGCCGGCAGCAGCGTCGCGGTGCCATAGACCTCCTCGGCGCTGCCACGGCCGGCCGCCGCCGCCTCCATCGCCGCGCGCTGGAAGACCAGGCGTCCCACCGTCACGCCGTCGCGTTCCGAGATCAGCCGGATGCGCTCGACACGCGCGGGCAGATGCGGCTGGGCGGCGCGGGCCAGCCGGCCGGCCGTCTCCGCCATGGTGCGGTAGCGCCCGCCGGAGACCGTCACCACCGCCTCGTTGTCGCGGATGTCGAAGGCCAGCGGCGTGAAGCCCACCGCCCGCAAGGCCGGAAACAGCGCGGCGGCGACGCTTTCGGTGGTGTATTCCTCCACCGGCTCGGGCCGTGGCGCCATCTCCGGCGGGGCCGCCCGCGGGAATTGCGGCGGGTTCTGCGGGTCCATCCGCAGGCTCAGCCTGAGCACCGCATCGGTGCCATGGACGAAGCTGGCGCCGACGTCGAAATACTCATTGCTCCATTGCAGCCCGGCGTTGAAGCGGCTTTCCGCCCGGCCGCGCAGGCCGCTGGTTCGGGTGGGGTAGCCGCCGCGCTCGTCGCGCAGCGCATCCGCCGAATATTCCAGCTTCACCCGCAGACCGCTGATGCCGCCCAGCGGCGTGGGAATCTCCGGCACATTCCACTCCACGCCGCCGAAAACCCCCGCGCGCGGGCCGCGGAACAGCGCATTGAACCCTGGCACGCCGCCCTGCCCCACATTGCGCGGCCGGGTGTTGAAGGCGGAAAGCCCATGGCCCAGCGGGTTGGGCAGGTCGCTGCCGGTGGAAAGCCGCCCCCAGCCCATCCCCAGGCTCACATCGAAATCCCAGAATCGCTTGCTGCCCACGATGTACTCGCCGGAATAGATGCCGGTGCCGATGAAATCCTGCACGCCGATCGCCAGCGCCGGGCGCCAGTCATTCTCGCTCCAGACCCGGGCGCGCAGGTCGAAGGCGCGGTCGGTGGTGGAGCCACGGCCGATCGTGCCGTTCAGCCTGTCGGTCAGCCGGAACGTCGCTTCGAGCCAGGGCAGCGCCTGCCAGTTGATGAAGCTGAACCGCCGCTGGTGGCGCTGACTGATTCCGGCCTCGATCACGCCATCGGGGCGCATGCGGGCATTGCGGCTTTCCACCAACCCCATGCCGCCGAAATTGGAGCCCGAGGGCTCCACCTCATCCTGCGCGAAGGCTGGGGCGAAGGCAGCCGCCGCCAGCATGGCAAGCAGCAGCACGCCGCGCCAGCCGCCACCATGCCCTGCCCCGCCCCCCCGGCGCACCGCCTCAACCGGCGCCCGGCCCGGGCGGCAGCCAATCCCGCCTGGGCCTCACCGCCCGCTGTTCCGGGTGATCACCGCCAGTGCCGCGGCGGAGATGGCGAGCTGCCCGAACACCGCCGTCAGGTCGCGCAGAATCCCCCAGTTCTCGTAGGGGCTGGGGTCCTGCGGCACGACGATGACCGAACCCGGCGGCACCGGCGGCCCACCGGCCTGCCAGGCGCCCAGACCCGCCGGGGTCGAGGTGCCGTTCGGCAGCACCACGAAGGCCCGCCCGCCATCGGCGAAGCGCTGCGGCCCGCCCGACGCACGGACATACTGCGCCGCCCGCCAGCCGGTGGCGAATTGCAGGCTGCCCGGATTGAGCACCGAGCCCACCACCGTCACCTCATTGGGCCGCTTGGGGATCACCAGCAGGTCGCCCGGCTCCATCAGCACATCCAGTTCGGGGCGGCCGGCCAGGATCACCGGATTGGCCTCCACCACCATCCTCCCCGCCGCGCGGGCCTGGCGCAGCGCATCGGCCATCTGCCGCCCGGCGGCGATGGCGCCGACGATATCGCCGCCGCTGCCGCTGCGCCCCACCACCGCCTGGCCGGCGGCGACCTGCATCAGCCCCTGTTCCAGCTCCGTCGCGGTGCGGGAGAAGCCCTCCTGCTGGCGCACCCGCACCGTCTCGCGCGTCATCACCGCGCCGTAGGGGAAGGCCTGCGGCGTCAGCCCCCCGGCGCGGGAGATCACCTCGGACAGCCGCTCGCCACGGCGGATGTCATAGACGCCGGGGCGCAGGAATTCGCCCATCAGCGTCACCGGCCCCACATCGCGGTCGGTGAAGCCGCGCGGCACGCGGATGGCATCGCGCGCCGAAAGCCGCACCGCCGCGAAATTGCGGCTGCGCAAATCCAGCACCGTGCGGCTGAGCGGGATCGAGGTCGCCTGCTCCGACGGCTCGCGCGCCAGCTCGATGGCGGCGAGGTCGGCGGTGTCGGTGATGCCGCCGGCGGCCTCCAGCGCCTGGTCGAGCCCGGTATTGTCCATCACCGGGTAGAGGCCGGGCAGCCGGACCTCGCCCAGCAGCAGCATGGCATTGTCGATCAGAAACGGCAGCAGCGCCGGGTAGTCGATGAAGATCTGCGGGCAGGGCGCGGTGCCGAAATCGGGGAAACCCGCCGCCCGGGCATGGGCGAAGCGGGCCGGCGCCGAGCGCGCGGCGATGACCAGCTGGGTCAGCGCCGGGCATTCCGCCACCAGGTTGGGCGGCGGGCCGGGGGGCTGGCCGGGCTGCACCGGCGGCGCCGGCGCCAGGCCGGTATCCACCCCCTCGCCGCGCAGCGCCCGCTGCACCGAGGGGCTGGCCAGCCAAAGGATATCGGGCAGGCCGAGCAGGATGACCTCGTCATTTTCCTGCAACCGGAGATCGGGGCCGCCCGAGAGCAGCTTGCCCAGATCAAAGGGCACCAGCCGCCGCACCCGCGTCCTTGCATCCGCCCGCCAGATCAGCCCCATGCGGATATAGGGGTCGGGCCGGACCATCCGGGGGTCATTGAGCAGCCCGCGCAGCGTGGCGCCCCGCCCGGCCGCGGCGCGGGTCAGCGGCGTCGCGACATGGCCGCCCAGCCGCAGCCCGCCCGATTGTGCGTCCACGCCGGGCTGCACCAGCAGCGCATCGCCCCGGCGCAAGGCGTCGCGCGCGGTGATTTCGCGAAAGGCGCGGCGGCCGGTGCCGTCGGTGGTTTCCAGCAGGAAGCGGTTGCCGCTCGGCCGCAGCGGCTCGCCCGCCAGGCGCAGCATGGTGGCCAGCGGCGCCTGGTTGCTGCCGGCCGGCAGCTCATAGATTCCGGGGCGCGAGATCTCGCCACCGATCGCGGCCACCGCGCCAATCGGCGGCACCACCACGCGCTCGCCCTCCAGCAGGCGCAGGTCGGGCTGGGCGCCGCCATCGCCGGAGATGACGGGGTAGAGATCGACCGTGCGATTGCCCACCCGGATGGCCCGCAGCGAGCCTGTGCGGCGCGGCCCGCCGGCCGCCAGCATGGCATCCAGCACGGTCGCCAGCGGCGAGAGCACCACCATGCCCGGCCGCACCACCTCGCCGCCCACGAAGACAGCGACCTGGCGCAGCTGGCCGATGGAGACGAAGACCTCGCTGCCCGGCAATTCCCGCGCCACCCGGGCGTCGAGATCGGCGCGCAGCTCGCGCAGGGTGCGCCCGGCGGCCGGCACCGGCTGCATCTCGGGCAGCATCAGCAGCCCCTCGCGCGTCACCCGCCCGGCGGTGGTGTGCCGGGCGCGGCCGCGGAAGGACAGCATGAGCTCATCATCGCGGCCGATGACGTAATCCTCCGGCACCGCGCCGAAGCCCACGCCGGTGGCATTGCCGGGGGTGAGGTTGCGGAAACTCTCATAGCCGAATTGCCGCAACGGCGTGGTCATCCGGGCGGCGAAGAACTGCTCGACCGGGGAGAAGGGCTCCTCCCCCGGTGCCGGGCCGGGCTGGGGCTGCGGTATCGGCTGGCCCTGCCACTGGCCCCTGCCCTGGGGGAACTGCCCTTGCGGCGCCCCGCCCGGGGGTTGCGGCAGGGGTGGCAAAGCCGGCGTCAGCGTTCCCGGGTTGCGGCCGGCCCCAGCATCGAGCAGGCGCTGCAGGATCTCCTGCTGGCTGCCCTGCGGCAGGTTCGGCACCGGCGCGCCGCCGGGCAGGACCGGCGGCAGCGCCGGCGGCGCCAATGGGCCACCACCCTGCAACCCACCGGGCGTCGCCGCATTGCCCGACACAACCCCAAATTGTTGCGCGTGTGATGATGGGCCCAGCACGAGGCCGGGGAGCATCAGCAACAGGACCATAAGACGCAGGTTCATCCGCCTCACTTCGTTCCGGTGTTAATTGGCGATGAATTCGCTACCTTATGCAACTCTATGGCGAACCCGATCCGCAAGATGCAATTTTTCGCAGATGCCGCATGGCGGCTGGGGCCGCGTGCCGGCACGCTCGGCCTGTGGGGCAAGGGCCCCGGCGCATGGCTGGCAAACCGCCGGCTGGGCGCGAAACCGATGGATTTTTTCGCCGGCCGGGACATCCGGCCCTTGTGGGAGGCGCAGCGTTGGGCCGACCTGCCGGCCGACCCCCAAGGCTTCTGCGCGGCCTGGATGGCGGCCAACCCGCCCTTCCAGGGCCCGCATTGGCGCTGCGGGCAGGAGGCAGCGATTCGCACGCTGCACCTCGCCCTGGCCCTGCCCTCGCCGCTGCCGGCCTGGGCCCGGCCGGTGCTGACGGCGCATGCCAGGCGCATCGCCGCCAACCCCGCCTATGCCATGGCGCAGGACAACAACCACCCTTTGAGCGAGGCGGCCGGGCTTCTCGCCTGCGGGCTGCTGCTGGGCCAGCCCGGCCTGACCCGGCTCGGCGCGGCGCGGCTGGAGCGCCATGCCCGGCGACTCATCACGCCCGATGGCGCTTTCGCCCAGCCCAGCCCGGCCTATCACCGCCTCATGCTCGAGGTTCTGGTGGCGGCCGAGACGCTGCGCTGCCGCTGGTCAGGCCCCGCCGCTTCGCCCGATCTGCTCGCCCGCGCGAGGGCGGCGACGCTCTGGCTCAGCCGCATGACCTGCCCGCTCACCGGCGCGCTGCCGCGAATCGGCCACCAGGATGGCTCGGCCTTCTTCGCCACGGCCGAGGATGCCCGCCCGGGCCTCGCCATGGCCAAGTCGTTGTTCGGAACACCCACCGCCGGGCCGACCTGGCGGAGCGAGGGTTTTCGGGGCTGGTTCATGGCCGGCGCCCGCGCCGTGCTGCGCACCGGACCGCTGCGATTCCGCCCAGCCCATGCCGATCTGCTGCATTTCGACCTCTGGGACGGGCCGCTCAACCTGCTGCGCGACGGCGGCACCGGCGCCTACAACCCCGCGCCGGAGAATGCCTGGTGGCTGGAGCATTTCTGGTCCGTCCGCGCCCACAACACCGTGCAATTCGACGCCGATGAGCCGATGCCACGGTTGTCGCGCTTCCTGCACGCGCAATGGCCCGCGACCGGCGAAGATGCCGGGGGCGACTGGGTGCGCGACGCGAATGGCCGGCGCCACAGCCGCGCCGTGCGCAGCGCGGGCCGCGAATGGCGGGTCCACGACGCGCTGGAGGGCCGCTATGCCACCGCCACGCTGCGCTGGCGCCTGGCGCCGATGCCCTGGCGCCTGCTGCCCGATGGCGCGCAGGGCGACGCGGCCCGGATCACCATCACAGCGGATGGGCCGCTTGCGGTCACGCTGGAGGAGGGGTGGGAAAGCCTGGCCTATGGCGAGGTCTCGCCCTGCCCGGTGCTGGTCGCCCGCGGTGCTGTCGGCCGGTTCGAGACGCTGATCCGGCTCAGATCGTGAAGCCGGCCAGGGTGAAGAGCCCGAAGACCGCCGCCAGGAACACGGCCGAGCCGAAGACGTAGCCCAGCATCGAGCCCTCATCGGCGTTCTTGCGGTGGGGGGCGGCTGCGGCGGCGGCGATGATGATCGGCATGGTCTTGGTTCCTTTGGCTTGTGATGCCTGCTCTGCATGCGTCGTGCCAGGGTTTTGCGGCGGAGAATCGCAATTTGCGACGCACGGCGCGAGGTGATCCGCCTCTTGCGGGACTCGGCGCCATGGCCGCACCTATCGGCCATGCTCCACATGCTGAAACTCTCGGTGGGCGTGAAGGAGGTGGCGCAACTCCGCGCCATCCAGGCCCTTCGCGCCATCGCCGAACCGCCGCTGCGCCACCAGACCCGCATGATGCCCAAACGCCGCGACGAGATCCTGGCCGGCGGCAGCATCTTCTGGGTCATCGGCGGCTTCGTGCAGGTGCGCCAACGCCTGCTCGACATCATCGACGACCGCTGGGATGACGGCACGCCCTGCGTCGGCCTTGTGCTGGACCCGGAGCTGGTGCCGGTCGAAGCCCGGCCGGTGAAGGCTTTCCAGGGCTGGCGCTATCTCGAACCCGGTGCCGCACCGCCGGATGTGGCGGCCATGGCGGTGGCCGAGGGGGCGGAGGCCATGCCGCCCGCCATGTTGCGGGAATTGCGATCGCTTTGTTTGATCTAGGTTTTTCCAGAATAGCGGTTTGCGGACAAATACCCCGGCTGGGCGGGGTGCGCCTGGTTTCACGACAGGGCGGCGGCACAGGAGCCCCACCCCGGCCCGCGCGACCGCCAGCCCCGCGAGGCCGTGAATTGCTCCATGCGGACAAATCGCCGCCCCAGCCCCACCAGATGGACATGGGTCGCCCTTGACGGCGTCAGCCTAGCACCGGACTGGCCGGAAAGCCAGGACAAAAAGCCTAGCGCACCATCGGGCAGCCACCCTCGGCAATCGGCCGGAAGGCCTGGCCGGCGGGGATGCTGGCGAGCAGCTCGTAGTAATCCCAGGCCCCGCGGCTCTCGCCCGGCGCCTTCACCCGGAAGAGGTGCATGGCATGCGTCGCCCGGCCATCGGCCCGCACCACCACCTCGCCAAACAGTGGGTCCTGGATCGGCGCCGCGCGCATCGCATTGATCGCCGTCCGCGCGTCATCGGTGCCCGAGGCCGCCACGCCGTTCAAATAGGCCATGGTCGCCGAATACACCCCGGCCTGGTTGGAAGACGGCATCCGCCCATTGTGCCGGGCGGCGAAACGGGCGCTCCAGGCGCGGGTTTCGGGGGTGAGGTTCCAGTAGAAAGCCTCGACCAGCTGCAGCCCCTGGGCGGTTTCCAGCCCCATGGCGTGCACGTCATTGATGAAGGGCAGGAAGGCGATGATGGTCTGCCCGCCCCGGCCCACGCCGAATTCGGCGGCCTGCTTCACCGCGTTGATGACATCCGGCCCGGCGCTGGCCAGCCCCACCACCTGGGCGCGGGACGCCCGGGCCTGGGTCAGCTGCGCCGCGAAATCGGTATTGCCCAGCGGGTGGCGCGCCGTGCCCACCACGCGGCCGCCGCCCGACGTGATCACCTCCGTCGCGTCGCGCACGATGGCCGCACCCAGCGCGAAATCCACCTGCAGGAAGAACCAGCTCTGCCCGCCGCGGGCCAGCATGGCGCCGGCGGTGGCGCGGCCGATGGCCCAGGTGTCCGTCACCCATTGCACCGTGTTGGGCGAGCAGGCCGAACCGGTCAGGTCACTCGTGGCCGTCGAGGAGGCGAGGAAGGCCACCCGGCTGTCACGCAGCAGCGTGTTCACCGCCAGCCCCACGGCGGAATTGGGCACATCCACCACCGCATCCACCCCATCCGTGTCGCGCCAGCGCCGCACCAGGGCGGAGCCGACATCGGGCCGGTTCTGATGGTCGCCGGAGACGATCTCGACCCGGATGGCGGGGTTGCGCGCCATGAAATCCTCGGCCGCCATGCGCGCGGCGGTGATGCTGCCCGGGCCGTTATAATCCTGGAACACGCCGGAGATGTCGTTCAGCACCCCCACCCGCACCACATTGTCGGAGATCTGGGCCTGGGCGGTACCCAGACCCAGCGCCAGCAGCGCCGCAAGAACACGCATTTTTCTTCTCCCTGTCAGGCCGCGTGCAGCCGCAGCGGCAAATGCGCCAGGCCCCGCAGCGTGTTGTTGTATTTCCGCACGGCCGGCCCGGTCGGCTCGATCGCCCGCACCCGCGCCGCCAACGCGGTGAACAGCGCATCCGCCTCGATCCGCGCCAGCAGCGCGCCCACGCAGAGATGAATGCCCGAGCCGAAGCCGACATGCCCGGCGGTCCGCCTGCTGATGTCATAGCGCTCGGGGTCGGGGAATTTTTCCGGGTCGAGATTGGCGGCGCCCAGGAACATGAGCACTTTCTGGCCCTCGGGGATGGTCTCGCCCGAGAGTTCGGCGTCGCGCGTGGTCGTCCGGAAGAAGGTCTGCACCGGCGATTCCAGCCGCACCGCCTCCTCGAAAGCGGCGCGCGCGAGGCCTGGGTTCTCCCGCAGCCTTGCATATTCGCCCGGGTTCTCGGCCAGGCAAAGCAGCGCGGCGCCCATGCCATGCACCGTGGTGTCGATGCCCGCCGTCAGCAGGCTGCGCACCAGCAGCACCGCCTCCTCGGGCGTGATGTCGGCCGCAGCGTGCACGGCGGCGCCGATGCCGCCCGGCGCCAAGTTCTCCAGCCGGCACTGCTCGGTCACCCAGGCGATATGCGGCGCGGCGGCGGCCAGGGCGGCCTGGCGCAGTGCATTGTCGGGTCCGAAGGCGTTGAAGGCCAGCGCGCCATAGGGCAGCAGATGCTCCCGCCCCTCCTCGCGCAGCCCCATGGCGTCGGGGAAGACGGCGAGCGGAAAGCCCTCCGCGATATCGGCGATGCCATCGACCTCGCCCTTTTCCAGCAACCGCTCCACCAGGGTTTCGGCGGCCGCCAGGAAGCCCCCGCGCAGCCGGGCGATGGTTGCCGGCGCAAGCGCACGGGCCAGGGCATTGCGCGCGCGGGCATGTTCGGGCGGGTCGGCCTCCAGCACCAGCGAGGCCGGGCGCCAGGGTTTTTCACGGGCGAAATCCGCCAATCCCACGCCGCGACTGGAGCAGAAGGTTTCATGGTCGTTCAGCACCGCGTGCACCTCCGCCCAGCGGGCAACGGCGTAGCAGCCATAGGCGCTGAGCCGCACGACAGGGCCCGCCGCCCGCAGGTTGGCGAAGGCGGGGCGGGGCGCGTCGAAGAATGCCGGCGAGAACGGGTCGAGATCGGAAACCGGGATCATGCCAAAACCCTCGACGCTGCCGCGGCCTTGCGCCAGATTATTTCATCATGACCGCACCCGTCCTCGACCTCAACAACTACGCCCCGGCGCTGCTGACCTTCCTGGCCAATAAGCTGACGGTCGGCGCCAATGCCCTCTATCGCGAGAAATTCGGGGTGGGCGTCACGGAGTGGCGCATCATGGCGCTGCTCGCCATCGAGGCGCCGATCCCGGCCGCGCGGATCTGCCAGGTCATCGGCCTGGATAAGGGGCCGGTCAGCCGCTGCCTCGCGGGGATGGAGGAAGCAGGCCTGGTGCGGGTGAAGCCCGACCGCAACGATGCCCGGCTGCGCCCGGTGGCGCTGACCGCGACGGGACGGCGGATGCATGACCGCATCATCAAGCTGGCGCTGGACCGCGAGGCGAAGCTGCTGTCCTGCCTGAACGCCACCGAGCGCAAGACGCTGCTGGCCCTGCTGAACCGCCTGCACGCCAATCTGGCCGCCGTCGAGACCTGACATCCCATTCTCCCTGGTGCGATGCAACCACATTGATGGTTGCTTGCGCAAGGGTTAACGCAACGTGGCGCGCAGCACGTGCTTCTGGATCTTGCCGGTGCTGGTCTTGGGCAGTTCCTGGAACACCACCCGCTTGGGCACTTTGAAGCCGGCCAGCGTCACCCGGCAATGCGCCACGATCTCGGCCGCGGTCGCCTCATGCCCCGGGCGCAGCTCGATGAAGGCGCAGGGCACCTCGCCCCATTTTTCGTCGGGTGCCGCGACCACGGCGGCGAGCGCCACGGCGGGGTGCTTGAACAAGGTGTCCTCCACCTCGATGGAGGAGATATTCTCGCCGCCGGAGATGATGATGTCCTTCGAGCGGTCCTTCAGCTGGACATAGCCATTGGGGTATTTCACCGCGAGGTCGCCGGTGTGGAACCAACCGCCGGCGAAGGATGCCTCGGTCGCCGCGCGATCCTTCAGATAGCCCTTCATCACCACATTGCCGCGCATCATCACCTCGCCCATCGAGGCGCCATCGGCCGCCACCGGTTCCATCGTGGCGGGGTCCATGACGTCCAGCCCCTCCAGCGCCTGGTAGCGCACGCCCTGGCGCGCCATCAGCATGGCCTGGTCGGCGGCCGGCATCGCGTCCCATTCGCGCTGCCATTCATTGACGACGGCGGGGCCGTAGACCTCGGTCAGCCCATAGACGTGGACGACCTGGAAGCCCGCCTCCTTCATGGCGAAGAGCACGGCCTCGGGCGGCGGGGCGCCGGCGGTGATGAAACTGACCTGTTGTGGCAGCAACTTTTTGTCGGCTTCGGGCGCGGCCAGCAGCGTGCTCATCACGATGGGCGCGCCGCACATGTGGCTGACCCGATGCTCCTCCATCAGCGCCCACATGGCGCCCCCGCGCACGGCGCGCAGGCAGACATGCGTGCCGGCCAGTGCGGTGATCGTCCAGGGGAAGCACCAGCCATTGCAATGGAACATCGGCAGCGTCCAGAGATAGGCGGGGTGCCGGCCCATATCGCCCGACAGCACATTGCCGGTGGCCAGCAGATGCGCGCCGCGATGGTGATACACCACGCCCTTCGGCCGCCCGGTGGTGCCGGAGGTGTAGTTCAGCGCGATGGCATCCCATTCATCGGCAGGCAGCGGCCAGGCGAATTTCTCGTCGCCTTCCGCCAGCAGGTCTTCGTAATCCAGCCCGCCCAGGGTGGCGTCATGCGGCGCGGTGTGGTCGTTCACCTCGATGATGGTCGGGCGGTTGGTGCAGTGTTCGAAGGCCGCGGTCAGCACGGGCAGAAATTCACGGTCGACGATGACCAGCTTCGCCTCGCCATGATCCAGGATATAGCCGATCGTCGTGGCATCGAGCCGCGTGTTGATGGCGTTCAGCACGCAGCCGGCCATCGGCACACCGTAATGGCATTCCAGCATTTCCGGAATGTTCGGCAGCAGGGCCGCCACCGTGTCGCCGCGCTTCAGGCCCCGCTTGCTGAGCGCATGGGCGAGCTTCACGCAGCGCGCACGCAGGTCCGCGTAGCTGCGGCGGATCTCGCCATGCACCACGGCCACGCGCCCGGGATGCACGGTGGCGGCGCGTTCCAGGAACAGCAGCGGCGTCAGGGGCTGGTGGTTGGCCGGGCCACGTTCCAGCCCAGTGTCGTACATGCTCATCTCATCGGTCCTGCCATTGCGGGGCGCGTTTTTCCAGGAAGGCGCCAATACCCTCCTTCGCATCCTCGGCCATCATGTTCTCCACCATCACCTGGGCGGCGGCGGCGTAGGCTTCCGGCAGCGCGCAGCCGGCCTGGGCGTTGAAGCCCGCCTTGCCCATGCGGATCGTCAGCTGCGAGCGCGCGGCGATACCCTCGGCCAGCGCCAGCGCGGCGGCGCGGGCGTCGGGCGCCACGCGGTTGATCAGGCCCATGGCGCGGGCTTCCTCGGCCGGGACCATGCGGCCGGTCAGCAGCATGTCCATCGCCGCGCGGCGCCCCACGGCGCGAGAAATCGCCACCGCCGGGGTCGAGCAGAACAGCCCGATATCCACGCCAGGGGTGCAGAAGCGCGCGCCGGGCGTGGCCAGAGCCAGGTCGCAACTTGCCACGAGCTGGCAGCCGGCGGCGGTGGCGACCCCTTCAACCGCGGCGATGACGGGCTGCGGCAGATTGACCACCGCCTGCATCACGCGGGCGCAGGCCGCCATCGCCTCGGTATAGAAGGCGCGGCCGCCATCGGCATCGCCACGATGGGCGCGCATTTCCTTCAGATCATGCCCGCCGGAGAAGACCGGCCCCTCGGCGGCGAGAACGACGCAGCGCGTGTCGGAGGCCGCGATATCGGCCAGCGCCGCCTGCAACGCCAGCAGCATTTCAAGGCTCAGCGCATTGCGCGCGGCGGGGCGGTCGAGCACCAGCCACTCCACGCCGGAATTGGTGCGGCTGCGCTTCAACATCCCAGCACCGCCTTGATCTCGTCCAGAATGGCCGGGTCGTCGATGGTGGGCGGCACGGCGTAATCCTCCCGGTCGGCGATCTTTCGCAGGGTCTGGCGCAGGATTTTGCCCGAACGCGTCTTGGGCAGCCGCGCCACCACCCGCGCCTCGCGGAAGGCGGCGACGGGGCCGATATGCTCGCGCACGCGCGCCACCAGCTCGGCCGTCACCGCGTCATTGGGCTTGTTCACCCCGGCCTTCAGCACCACCAGGCCCAGCGGCGCCTGGCCCTTCAGCGCATCCGCCACGCCGATCACCGCGCATTCCGCGACATCGGGATGACCGGACAAGACCTCCTCCATCTGCCCGGTGGAAAGCCGGTGCCCCGCGACATTGATGATGTCATCGGTGCGGCCCATCACCCAGACATAGCCATCCGCATCCACCATCCCGGCATCGGAGGTGTCGTAGTAGCCGGGGTAATGTTCCAGATAGGCCTCGCGGAACCGCTCGGGCGCCTGCCACAGCGTGTTCAGGCAGCCCGGCGGCATGGGCAGCCGCACCGCCAGCGTGCCCATGGCGCCGCGCGGCAGCTCATGGCCCGCCTCATCCACCGCCACGACGTGAAAACCCGGGCTGGGCTTGCCGCCGCTGCCGATGCGGGCGGGGAAGAGGCCAACTCCCCGGAAGGCGCCGGTGATGGGCCAGCCCGTCTCGGTCTGCCACCAATGGTCGATCACCGGGCGGGCCAGCAGCGCCTCGGCCCATTGCGCCGTGTCGGGGTCGCAGCGCTCGCCGGCCAGGAAGAGGGCTTCGAGCTTCGACAGGTCGTAATGCGCCAGCAGCGCCCCCTTTGGGTCCTCCTTCTTGATCGCGCGGATGGCGGTGGGGGCGGTGAACAGCACCTTCACCTGATGCTCCTCGCAAACCCGCCAGAAGGCCCCGGCATCGGGCGTGCCCACCGGCTTGCCCTCGTAGAGCAGCGTGGTGCAGCCCGCGAGCAGCGGCGCGTAGACGATATAGCTGTGCCCCACCACCCAGCCGACATCGCTGGCCGACCACATGACGTCGCCGGAATGCAGCCCGTAGATCAGCGACATGCTCTGGTGCAGCGCCACGGCATGGCCGCCGTTTTCGCGCACGATGCCCTTGGGCTTCCCCGTCGTGCCGGAGGTGTAGAGGATATAGAGCGGGTGCGTGGCTTCCACGGGCACGCAGGCATGGGGCTCGGCCGCCGCCACCGCCTCGGCAAAATCAACGTCGCGCGCGCCCATCGTCGCGCGCTCCTGCGGGCGTTGCAGAAGCAGGGTGAAGGCGGGCTTGTGCGCGGCCATTTCCAGCGCGGCGTCGAGCAGTGGCTTGTAATGCACCACCTTGGCCCCCTCCAGCCCGCAACTCGCCGTGATCACCGCCACCGGCCGCGCGTCATCGATGCGCGCCGCCAGCTCGGCCGAGGCGAAGCCGCCGAAGACCACGGAATGCACCGCACCCAGCCGCGCGCAGGCCAGCATGGCCATCACCGCCTCGGGCACCATGGGCATGTAGATGATGACGCGCTCGCCCTTGGAGACACCCCGCGCGGCCAGGGCGCCGGCCAGTTTTTCGACATGCGCGAGCAGTTCGGCATAGGTGTAGCGCGCCTTGGTGGCGGTGACGGGGCTGTCATGGATCAGCGCCGCATCGCCGCCGCGCCCGGCGATGACATGCCGGTCCAGCGCATTGTGGCAGGTGTTCAGCCAGCCATCGGCGAACCACAGCCCATAGCTGCCCTGGCCCTCGAAGAAAGCGCGGCTGGGCGGGCGATGCCAGTCCAGCCCGGCCGCCGCCGCCATCCAATAGGCCTCGCCATCCCCCGCCCAGCGGGCGCGGGTCGCATCATAGCCGGCGGTTGTCCCGTCCATGGCGCGTTATCCTCCCCTTTCGGTGGTCAGATCCGGTGCATGCCGCCGCTGTCCACATCCAGCACCGTACCATTGATCGAGGCGCCGCGGGGGCTGGCGCCGAAGACCGCGAGTTCGGCGATCTCGCGCGGTTCGATGGGGCGGCCCAGCGGCAGGCCGGTCAGCGTCTCGCGCCAGCGTTCGGCATCGCCCAGTTTTTGCGCCGCGTTGAAGCGCGCCTGGGTTTCCATCCGCCCCGTGGCGGTCACGGCGGGGTTGATGCCGAAGACGCGCACGCGGTCATTCTGCGTGGCCCCACCCAGCGCATGGGTGAAGGCGATCAGCGCCGCATTGCCCGCGGCACCGGCGATGTAATTGCCCTTCGGCGCGCGCCCGGCCATGCCGATGATGTTCACGATCACGCCGGATTTGCGCGCCAGCATGGCCGGCAGGAAGAGCTGGCAGAGGTGGATATAGCCGAACACCTTCAAATCCCAGGCCTGCTTCCAGCGCTCGATCGAGACATCGGCGATGCCGCCAGAGGGGATGGCGCCGGCATTGTTCACCAGGATATCGGCATCCGGCGCCATGGCGTGCAGCGCCGCGCGGTCCGCATCGGCGGAGAGGTCGGCCGCCAGCACACGCACGCCGACCTGGTAGCGCGCCCGCAGGCTGACCGCCGCGGCATCCAGCACCGCAGCGTCGCGGGCGGAGAGCAGCAGGTCGCAGCCCTCGGCGGCGAAAGCCTCGGCGCAGGCCAGGCCGATGCCCTTGCTGCCGCCGGTGATCACGACGCTCTTGCCGCGCAATTCCATATCCATGGTCGTCACTCCCTTGTCGGCACTAACCTATAGCGTCCGCCGGCACTGCGAAGCCCCTGGTGGGGATGACGACCCGGCGGTGTCTCAGCTAGGCGAAATTTCCTTGCAATCCCGGCAAGTTCCGTTTATGTTCCGCATGGAAACAGAGAAATTGCGTCCTGCCCGTGCCCAGACTCAACGCGTTCACGAAGGCGTCCATCGCCATTCTGCTGCTCGGAATCATTGCGGTGGCAGTGAAGATCCGGTTTTTTTCGCCTTATCAAGCGACCTTCGTCATTGTTTCGGACGCCGAAATTTCGGAGGTGCAACTCGAATACGAAGGGCGGCCAGTCAACCGGGCCTTTTTCTCCTTCCCTGTCGACCGAGTGTTTGCCTGGGACACCACCCTTGCCCCGGGCGCACGGCCTCGGCCCTTTGTCGAGGTCACCTGGCGCGGCCCCGATGGCCGGCGGCACAGGGTGTATGAGATTGCGGTGCACGAAGATTTGGAGGCGCCGCGCTGCGTCCATATTCTGCGTGTGGACGCCGCCGGCAACCCGGTGCCCACAGGCCGGATGAACGGAAGTCATCCAGACCTGGTCGAGAGCCTCTGTCGATAGCGGCCAAACCCTTCCAATGGAGATGATCATGCAGTCTGTTTGGGAATCGGCGCGCGCCGTCGCGCCCGAGGAGGCGATGCGTTCCTCCCTACCCGGCTATTTTGAGGGGCCGGCCGATGCCGCCCGACATATCATTGGTACCGCAGAGCTGCGGCGCCGAGCCGGGTTTGCGTTCGCTCGGACCATCCCGAGACTCAATGAGTGGTGGGGAGAGGCTTCAAACCACGGTCCCGAATTGACCGCCATGGACTTGGCCAACAATGCCATCGGCTTCGCCATCGGCGCGAAGGCACGGAGCTATGCCGAGGTGGTTGCCATGGCGCGCGAGGCCATTCAGCGAGGCATTGCCAATGGCGGAACCGGCGAAGGCGGAACTCCAACCTGGCTTCCTTCTCAACGATGGCGTGAACCCAGGACCCGCGCCGAAAAGCCGCCGCATGAGGGATTCGAATGGCGCCAGCGTGAACCCGGCGGCGGGACCTATGCCTTCGGCGGAGCGGAGCATGGCTTTTTCCGCGGCCTGACGCCGCGCGAGACGGAGACGAAGCTATTGGAGGATCTCGCTGTGGTTCCTCCCGAGGCCTGGTCGGAGAGCGATGTGCGCGCCGTCATCCGCTCCCGTCCTTACCAGGATAGCCGGGACCCAACCCGTGCCGCCTGGCACGAGCGTGTCCGGGCATATTTCGAGGCACGGCGTGCCGATGAGAATGCGGCGAACCGCGACAACACCCGCGGCAATGCCGGCGCGAGCGGCGAACAGGACGACGGCACAGAGGTTGTTAACGTCCGGGCCTACGACCGGCAGGGGCAGGATGGCCCCGTCCATGTTTCCGCTCACCAGCGTTCCGCGCCGGGCTGAGCGGCGGTGACGTGTGGTCGCGCCTGCTCAAGGCACCCCGCCTATCGCCTCCGCCGGCACCGCAAAACCCCTGGCCGCGCCAAGCTCCATCACGCTGCTCACGCCGGCGACGGCAAAGCGCCCACCCGGCAGCACCAGCAGCAGCGGCGCGCCCGAGGCGCCGCGCGTCGCCGTGCAGCCATGCGCCACCAGCGCCGCGCCGGCCGCATCACGCGCCCGCCCCAGCACGGTGCAGGCGGTATCGGCCAGCAGCACCTCGGCCCGGTCCTGCTGGTAGCCGCCCAGCATCACCGCCGCACCGGTGGGCAGATCGCCCTGCCACAGCGGCACCGTCGGCCCGGGCAGGCGCTGCGACAGCCGCAGCACAGCCCAATCCGCGCCCACCGGCCCGCGCCTTGCCGCATCCCAGCCCTCGCCGACCGAGAAACCCGCCACCCGCGCATGCCCGGTATACTCGCCGCGCGAAAACCCCTGCAGGAAATGCACCGAGCCGGGCTGCACCATCTGCCCCGTCCTCCGGCTGAGCAGGCAATGCGCCGCCGTCAGCACCCGGTCGGGCGCGATCAGCACGCCGGTGCAGCGGCCGCCCAACTCGGTCTGCACCCGGCCCAGCGCCGCCCAGGGCAGGGTCGCCGCATCCACCGGCACCCGGCGGTCAACGCCGCCGATGCCGGGCAGGGTGCTGCGGGGAATGACCCGATCCGAAGGTGCGACCTGCGCCTGCGCGGCGCCGGCCAGCAGCAGCGCCAGGATCAGCCGCACAAAAGCTCTTCGACCAGCGCCGGCACCAGCGCGGTGGCAGGCCCCTGCCGGCTTTCGGAGAACCGCCCGCCCGTCGGCTCAAGGTTCAGCTCGATGCTGCGCGCGCCGCGCGGCAGCGCCGCGGAGAAACCCGCAGCGGGATAGACCGTGCCGGAGGTGCCGATGGCGACGAAGATGTCAGCGCGGCCGAGCGCCGCCTGGATTTCCACGAGGTGCAAAGGCACCTCGCCAAACCAGACGATATCGGGCCGCAGCGCAGCGCCGCCGCAGCTCGGGCAAGGCGTGCCGGGCGGCATGGGTGCCGTCCAGGGATGCACGCTCTCGCAGGCCATGCAGCGGGCGCGCTTGAGGGCGCCATGCATCTGCACCATCCGGGCGCTGCCGGCGCGGGCATGCAGGTCATCCACATTCTGGGTGACCAGCAGCAATTCGCCCGGCCATTCCCGGTCCAGCCGCGCCAGCGCGTGATGGGCGGCATTGGGCTCCACCTCGGAGAGCTGCGCCCGCCGCGCGTCATACCAGCCCAGGACAAGGGCGGGGTCGCGGTCAAAGGCCTCCGGCGTCGCCAGGTCCTGTGGCCGGTGCCGCGCCCAGAGGCCGCCGGCATCACGAAACGTCGCCAGGCCCGATTCCGCGCTGATCCCGGCACCGGTGAGGATGACGATACGCCGCAGGGCCGGCCCTTCAGGCCGCAAGCTCATACTCCACCTCAGGCACATAGGTCGCGCATTCCTTGCCGAGCAGCGAGGAGAACAGCACGAAGCTCTCCACCACCACCGGCTCGGCGCGGAACAAATTGTGCCGCTGGACATACTCGATGAGTTTCGGCGGGGCCACCGCATCGGTGCGGGCCAGGGTGACATGCGGCGTGAAGCGCTTGCGCTCGGGCGGCATGCCCACCCGTTGCAGCGCGGTTTCCACCTTGTTCTGCAGATGGGTCAGGGCGTCATTGCGCTCGGCGCAGACATGGACGGATTGGATGCGGCCCTGCTTCTCGAAGGTGCCCAACCCATGCAATGAGAGCTGGAAGGGCCGGGCGCGGATGCCGGCCAGGGCCTCATCCACCTCCTCGGCCTGCCAGTTCTGCACCTCGCCGATGAAGCGCAGCGTCAGGTGGTAGTTCGCCGGGCGGATCCACCGCGCCCCAGGCACGCCCATGGCGATGGCCGAGAGCTGGTCGGTCAATTCCTCCGGCAGAGCCAGGGCGACGAAAAGACGCAGGGGCATGAGGCTGGCTCCCACCGATTCGTTGTGGATAATGCCTAAGAGGAACGTATCTGGTCCAGCAGGGTTTGTGTGACAGGCGTCAGGCGGTTTGAGCGGAGGTCAGAGACGCCGTTTCACCTGTGTCCAGGCCAAATTCCATCAGTTGGATGTCGGGTGCGAAAAGATGTCCGTGCATCTTGAAATATCGCTTGGCAAGATTTTTGCCATTATAAATCATTTTTTGGAAAATCAAAATTTTCCGATAGGCTTTTGGCGCAAGCGATAAGTACAGTAAGGCTTCGTTCGCGCCCTGAAATTTTGCCACCGGCACGCCTCCCGTTCGTGTCCAAGTCAGGCATTTGCACTCGATCACGATCTTTCGCTCTACACTGCCAAGATCATATCTGTGATTCTTGCCACCATCGCGGTAACCGATGGGCAGACTGAGCGGCCTCGACAAAGCCAAACCTTCAGTGCGAAGAAAATAATCTTGCACCGCAAGTTCCAGGTGGCGCCAGGCGACAATCGCGTTCGCGCTGTCGGGATCAGGCCGCATTAAGAATATTCGTCACCACACGCTTTCCAAGCGCGGCCAGTGCTTTCTCCACATCCGCAATTCGGCTTGCATGCAGGACATCGCGCAACCGGCGGACAGCTTTCTCATCGCAGCCGAGGCGGAGCGCAAGCTCGGTATTGCTCACGCCGGATTTTCGCATGGCTTCGTTCAGCGCGAGCTTTGTCGCCTCCAGGATACTGACGCTCACGAGCGGTCGGCCCCGCGCGGCGCCGGGAGCAGGAATGGGAAGCCCATCCGCCGCCATCGCGGCCAGGATGGAGGCAAGCGCGTCGGCGCCTTCGGCCAGCGCTTCCGACCGGTTCGCCCCTTCGCTGATGGCACCAGGAACGTCGGGGAAGGTGATGGTCACACCACCATCCTCTAGCAGAAGTTCGGCGGGATAGGCGTAACGCATGGTTATTCCTCCAGATCGCTGGTGGTGATGCGCAATTGCTTGAGGATGGCCCGCAAGGTGCCTGGCTTCAGTGCTTCGCGGTGTTGCGGAATGACGGACATGGCTCCTTCGAGCTCGATCACGATATGCGATCCCTTCCCAGAGCGTTCCTTCATCTCCCAGCCCCGCCGATGAGCGAGCCGCCGAATTGCTCTAAGGAGGCGTAGACCATTCACCGCGCGAGACTACCGGCGGTCGATTTGGACGGCAAGGAAAATCGGACATTGGTGTCCGAAGTCAGCGCCCCACATGGTCCAGCAGGGTTTGTGTGACAGGCAGAAGCCGCTCCACCATCACCCGCACGCCGGCCTGGTTGGGGTGGATGCCATCGGGCTGGTTCATTGCGGGGATGCCCGCCACGCCCTCCAGCAGGAAGGGGTAGAACACGACCCCCGGCCGCTCCGCCGCCAGCGAGGAAAACATCGCGGCGAATTCCCGGCCGTAATCGGCGCCCAGATTGGGTGGCGCGATCATGCCCGCCAGCATGGTGGGAATGCGGCGCGCCGCCAGCCGGTCCAGGATTCCCGCCAGATTGGCCCGGCTGGCCGCCGGCGGCAGCGCCCGCAGCCCGTCATTGCCGCCCAGCGCCACGATCGCCGCCTGCGGGTTTTCCGCCAGCGACCAGTCGATGCGCGCCAGCCCGCCGGCGGTGGTATCGCCGGAAACCCCGCCATCGAGGATGCGCACCGCCCGCCCGGCCGCCACCAAGGCCGCCTGCAACCGCGGCACGATGCCCTGGCCCGGCGGCAGCCCATAGCCCGCGGTGATGCTGTCGCCCAGCATCAGAAGGCGCAGCGGCGCTTGTGCGAATGCCGGAAACACGCCGAAACCAAGCGCGGCCTTTTGCAGCGCGGCGCGGCGCCCATATTTGCCAACAATGGACATCCAGCCACAAACCTCCGCGCTGATCTCGGCGCAAAACCTGCAATTCGAAGTGGTGGGGGCGGCAGGCCGCGTCAACATCCTGCGCGGCGTCGATTTGCGCATCGGCGCTTCCGAGGTGGTGGGCATTGTCGGCCCCTCGGGCAGCGGCAAAACCTCGCTGCTGATGCTGCTGGCCGGGCTGGACCAAGCGACGGGCGGCACCCTCACAGTCGCCGGCCATGATCTGGCCGGCATGGATGAGGACGCGCTCGCCCGCTTCCGGCGCGAGGAGGTCGGCATCGTCTTCCAGTCCTTCCACCTCGTCCCCACCATGACGGCGCTGGAGAATGTCGGCCTGCCGCTGGAATTCGCCGGTGACGAGCACGCCGCCACCCGCGCCGAGGCCGCGCTGAAGGCGGTCGGCCTAGGTCACCGCATCGGCCATTACCCCGGCCAGCTCTCAGGCGGCGAGCAGCAGCGGGTCGCCGTGGCCCGCGCCTTCGTGGCATTGCCCAAGCTGATCCTGGCGGATGAGCCCACCGGCAATCTCGACCGCGCGACGGGCCAGTCGGTGATGGAGCTGCTGTTCTCGCTGCGGGAGAAATACGGCACCACCCTGGTGCTGATCACCCATGACCCGGCGCTGGCCGCCCGCTGCGACCGCCAGCTGCGCATGGAAGATGGCCGCCTGGTCGAGGATTTTTCGCTCGTGCCCGCCCAATGAGGAATATCCTTCTTGGCCTGACGCTGGCCCGGCGCGAATTGCGCGGCGGCACCCGGGGGTTGCGCATTGTCCTCGCCTGCCTGGCGCTGGGCGTGGCCTCCATTGCCGCCGTGGGCTCGCTGCGCGCCGCCATCCAGGCCGGGCTGCAGGCCGATGGCGCGAAGCTGCTGGGCGGCGATTTCGAGATCCGCGCCGGCTACCAGCCCGTGCCGCCCGAGCCCATCGCCTGGGCCACGGCGCGCGGCGCGGTGGCCAGCACCATCCTCACCACCCGCGCCATGCTGGTGGCGCCCAGCGGCGAGCGCACGCTGGTGGAGCTGAAACTGGTCGACGCCGCCTACCCGCTCTACGGCCAGCTCCGCCTCGAACCCGGCGCGCTCGAGCGCGGCACGGTGGCCGTGGAACCGGCGGTGATGGAGCGCCTTGGCGTCGCCATCGGCGACGAGATGCGCCTGGGCGAGGCCCGCCTGCGCCTTGCCGCCACCATTGCCGAGGAGCCGGACAAGGTCGCCTCCCCAACCATTTTCGGCCCGCGCGCGATGATCAACCTGGCCGACCTGGCGGCCACGCAACTCGCCCAGCCCGGCAGCATGATCAACAACGAGGTGCGCTTCCGCCTGCCCGAAGGCGTCGCCCCCGAGCGCTTTGCCCGTGAACTGCGCGCCGCCTTCCCCGATGCCGTCTGGCGTCTGCGCATGGCCAGCCAGGCCGAGCCGGGGGTGAACCGTTTTCTCGACCGCGCGGCCTCCTTCCTCACCCTGGCGGGGCTGACGGCCCTGCTGGTCGGCGGCATCGGCGTGGCCACGGGGGTGCGGGCCTGGCTGGAGGCGCGCGCGCGCACCATCGCCACGCTGCGCTGCATGGGCGCCCCGGCCGGCGCCATCTTCGCCACCTATCTCTGGCAGGTGCTGGCGCTGGCGGTGCTGGGCACGGCCATCGGGCTGGTGGCGGGTTTTGCGCTGACGGCGCTGGCGGCCTGGGCGCTGTCTGGCGTTCTGCCGGTGCCGGCGGTGCTGGTGCCCTATCCCGCGCCGCTGGCGCTCGCCGCCCTGTACGGGCTGCTGACGGCCTTGGTGTTTTCGCTGTGGCCGCTCGGGCGGGCGCGGGAAATCCCCGGCGGCGCATTGTTCCGTGACAGCTTCCAGCCCGCGCGGGCCTGGCCGCGGCCCTCGCTGATCCTGCTCAATGCCGTGGCGTTGGCCGGGCTGGTGGCGCTGGTCATCCTCACCGCCGAGCAGCCGCGCTTCGCCGCCGGCTTCTGCGCCGGCGCGGCGGCGGCGCTGGCGCTGTTCCGCCTGGGCGCCTGGGGCCTGACGGCGCTGGTCAGGCGCCTGCCACGCGCCAGAAGCCCGGCCTGGCGGATGGGGTTGGCCAATCTGTACCGCCCCGGTGCGCCGACGGCGATCATGGTGGTGGCGCTGGGCATCGGGCTGACCACGCTGGCCGCCATCGCCCAGATCCAGGGCAACCTCACCGCCGCCATCTCCGACGAAATGCCGGCGGCGGCGCCCAATTTCTTCTTCATCGACATCCAGCCCGCCCAGGTGCCGGCTTTCGATACGCTGCTGCGCGACAATCCGGCGGTGACGGAGGTGCGCCGCGTGCCCAGCCTGCGCGCCCGCGTGGTCTCGGTGAATGGCGTGCCGACCGAGCAGCTGCGCGTCTCGCCCGAAACCGCCTGGGCGCTGAATGGCGATCGCGGCCTGACCTATACCGGCCCGATGCCGGCCGATACCCGCCTTGTCGCCGGGGAATGGTGGCCGGCGGATTATCGCGGCCCGCCGCTGCTCTCCTTCGACGCGCAGATCGCCGCCGGCTGGGGGGTGAAGATCGGCGACACCATCACGGTGAACGTGCTGGGACGCGACGTGGTGCTGACCATCGCCAATCTGCGCCAGCTCGCCTGGCGGGGCCTGGGGATCAACTTCACCATGGTCGCTTCGCCCGGCCTGCTGGAGGCGGCGCCGCACACCCATATCGCCACCGTGCGCAACAATCCCGGCTCGGATTCCGCGCTGCTGCGACTGGTGACCGACACGTTTCCCAACGTCTCCGGCGTGCGGGTGCGGGAGATACTCGAGGGTGTGGCGGCGCTGCTGGGCAAGCTGGGCGGCGCGCTCTCCGCCGTGGGCAGCGTCACCCTGCTGGCGGGGATGCTGGTGCTGGCCGGCGCGGTCGCCGCCGGCCAGGGTCGGCGGGTGCGTGAGGCGGTGGTGCTGAAGACGGTGGGCGCCACGCGCGGGCAGATCCGCTCGGCCTTCCTGGTGGAATTCGGCGTGCTGGGGCTGGCCTCGGGGTTGCTGGCCGCCGCCGCCGGCACCGCGGCCGCCTGGGCAGTGACGAGCTATATCATGCGGCAGGAATGGATCTTCCTGCCCGGCACACTGGCCGCCACCGTGCTGGGCTGCATGGCCGTGACGCTGGCCTTTGGCTATGCCGGCACCGCCCTTGCGCTGCGGGCCAGGCCTGCGCCATTGCTGCGCAATGATTGACGACCTGACCCATCTCCGCCGCGCCTTCGCCGTCGCGAGCGAGGCCCGGGCGCGTGGCGACCGCCCCTTCGGCGCCGTCGTCGTGGCCGATGGCGTGGTGCTGGCGGAGGGGCCGAGCCTGCAGGGCCTAGCAGGCTGCGGAAATTCGTCTTGAGACTGGCCTATTTCCTCGTTCTGGTGTTCAGCTGGCCGGGTGTCTCGCGCTGGATTGGCTGATTTTC